>BNJS01003218.1_pt1 | contig 643897 bp, 700 predicted proteins | sample 8540461 | NCBI WGS metagenome assembly BNJS01 (sample SAMD00202454, study PRJDB9452) | human saliva metagenome | isolation source: human saliva | place: Japan
GCGCTGCCTTCTTCGCCCATGATAACGCCAGCAAAATTTCGTGCTCGGCCGCAAAGATATCGACGTTTAGCGTCTCACGGATTGACTTGCCGTTGTCCATGCTCTCGACTTTTTACCGGTGCTCTTTGGCATAAATCGATGATATCGCGATCTTGTTTAAAAGCTTTGCGCGCTCGCTGCTGTGGTGTGTTTCGGTGGCTAAAAGCCTCACGATGCAGCGCTGAACTGCGTCATTACATCTTCTAACCGGTGGCGTCAGCGATCTTTGACCAGATGTGCTCGCCGTTTGCTGGATTTTGGCATCAAGTGCTGAGCGCCGTCTTTGCGTCACGCCACTCACCATTTATGAAAAGCCCGTATTTTTCAAGTAGTTTCATGCTCTTTCTCCTTGATTAAGATTTTGTGAAAGTGTAATACTGATCCAGTTATCAAAATACCAGTACGGACATACTCGGTCTCTTTTAGCCGGTACTGTTGTTTAGATGCAGTGGTTTCGTTAGCCCATGCCAGGAGAGCGAAAATGTAGTCTCGCCATCAAAGCTCGCTTGTGGCATTTTACGCTGATGCCATTTTCTTGCAGCACTCTTTTCACCGGTGGCCCTATGCCAAAGCCAGCCTTGATCGTCGTTAAATCTCGTGCCAGCGATCAAAATTTTCATCTGCTTGCTCTTTACTGATGCCACGTCAGTGTTATGCCTGAGTTGGCTCCTAAATGATGCGTAACCTTTTTGGATACTGCGCTGCATATTTTGCAGAGGCGTTGCTTAAGAAGGTTGTCCTAGAAATTTTGCTCACATCTTCAAGGTCTGCGTTTATGAAAAGCTAGGCTTTAGGCTAGCGTCTATCTTAAAGCCGCGTTTTGGCAAAATGGTGAGAAGTAGCTCAGCTTTGCGTGGTTAGCCATAGTAGATCTCGCAGCTAGCTCTTTTTGCTGGGTCTATCTGAGGTTGCAGCTTAGATGAACTAGGCGCGTCGTAGATGGCAGGCCCTGGGCTGCGGCGAGGCTGATGTTGTTAAAAGCGCTTTCATTTCTCTCGTTTCGTTTTCACGATCGGCCCGTTTCTATGCTCATAGAGATGACGCTTAAGAGGCGTGTTATCTCGTGCGTGGGTACTCTTTATGAAGCGGTTTGGCGTCTCTGTCTTTTATAAAGCGCTTTTGAGCTGTTTTGCGAGGTAAAAGGCGACAGGAAGCAGGGCGAAAGGAAAAGAAGCGCCTTTTAGTGTGGTCGAGGAGTGCAGATAAAGTACCAGCCTTGATATCTTTGCCAACTAGAAAAATATCTGCGCGTGTGAGAGCTCGTCCGTGGCGTTGTCCCTCCATGTACTGGATGCTTTTCAAATATCGCGACCTTGCCGCCGATCAAATTACATTTTTGCTTTTTGTCTATCTTTTTGGCGGTCGAGAGTCTTTTGCTACATTACTACTCGTCAGTGCTCGATGCAAAGCATACGCACTATCTTTTGTTAGACTTGAGATTGGGTCAAGTCCATTCATTCTAGCTTTCATGTAAATGCCCATCTATCTCTTTTAGAGACTTTGACCTCGTTTAAGATGAGCGCATGTTACTGTAGTCGTTTATGATAGCAGAAAAGAGCACGAACTAACAAGATAGAGTTGGATAGGTACAAATAAAGATTGCGTCTTTTCAGACATAGGTGTAACCATCTCACGCCTGGCAAATGGCATCTTTGCCTACATCGCGTAGATTTTGATATAGACACGGAGGCTAAAGCTCGCTTGGCTCCTCGTCCATTCACTCCACTGTATTAGAGCCCTGTCTTTGGTTAGAGTACGCGCCTTGTTTTGCATGAGGGCGAGTGCAGGTCCCTCTCTTTGCTTGGGATGCTTATCTTTCGCCATTTTGCTTAAAGATTTTCTACTTTGTGGATGAAAAAGCTAAGCTCGCTCGAGGTAACGACGTCTCATCGTTGTTGTGCGAAAATTCTCTCTTCGACGCGCTTGTATGCGGATAAGCAGCTCTTTTAGCTCAAATGGCTTTTAGATAGTCGTCATGACCACTTTTGTAGCCCTTTTTCAAGATCGTCAATGGTGTTTGAGTGAAGTGGTACAAAGAGTGCTGGGTGCGCTAACACCACAAGCTCTCTTGAGAAAGAAAGAGTGAAAAGCCGTCTCCTTTGTGGCTTTGACGTCTAGTATAAAGCAGGTCAGGTACAACTCGTATGCAAGATCGAGCGCATCTCTTGGCGTTGTTTGAGTGGTGGCATCAGCGAGCATTTTTCAGCTTAGATACTCACTGATGAGGATCCAAGTAAGGTTTCATCATCTTCAACGAGCAAAATTCCTAACCATTAAGCACCTTTACGTACTTTTTCATTTCGTCTTTTTCCGTGCCATGTCGTCTTTTTCGTTTCGTCTTTCATGCCCATGTCGTCTTTTCATCTCATCTCATCATGGGTTTTTTACTACTGTCATCTTTCATCATCTGCTCTTTCTTCATCATCTCGTCTTTAGCCCATTTTCGTCTTTTCTGCATCGTTTCAGTAGCATTTGCAAGACCACCATAGCATAAACGCATAGCACCAAAGCTGCAACTAAGATTAACTTTTTCATAACGTCTCCTTTAAATGAAATATGATGAAAGTACTAGCCTCTTGGTGTGAAATAAGTGCGAATTGCGCAAAATACAAAATAGATAACTGGTAGCGTGATAGTAGATGAGCACGCCTATGGCCACTGACGAGATCGCTGGCATGGCTGTCAAGTCCAACTCTATGACCCTCGCACTTGCAAGGGGCTGATGTTGGCATCGCACATTGAAATGAGACCAGCGCAGAAGATTTTGCTCATCTGGATGCACTGGACTTTGCATATGATGAAAAATACGATCAGCTGGCAAGATCATCTTGCACAAAGCACTGACCTTATGCGCCTTTATGTGAAGCTTGTTACTGCTAAAGTTGGTGGCCCAACGCGCTCATAGCAAAGGTGCGACTGGGTGACAGCTTTGACCTTCAAACATCCTAAGCGAGCGCAAAGATAAAATCAGGCAAAGAACCTTCTTTTAAAACAAAGCGCCAAGATGGGTGCGATAGAAATGGTGGAAATTTCAAAAATTACCATCGTATTTTGAAGAGCGAGACCTTCTCAGGTGCGGCAAAGATAGGATAAGTGGCTGATATGAAAGCGGGATACCAGTGGCTATCTGGTCGTAAATATCACTTCATTACCATCTCATCATAAAGAAAGCCTGGTAACTGGCATACCGACAAACAGCGTGTTGCCAAAAGGTAACATGATCCTTTTAACTATCGTTACTTTAGTAGGGTAAAGACTTGCAAACACTAGGGCCATGACAGCGCTTATGGCTGTCGAGCCAAAGCCGATTAAATGGTGTTACCAGCGAAACATCAACATTTACGTGAGTAAATTTTATCAAAAAGATTAGCAGGCATTGCAAAACAAAGGACAAAATCACAAATGGGATCGAGTGTTTTGTCAACAATGCCGCACCGCAAAAAACCAGTTGCGATTATGAAAAATAGCAAAAAGCGGGTAAAATTAAATGTAGTCTCTTTTGGGTATTCGTACAAAAAGTTGATTATATGCCCAAAGATTAAGTACGATAAACTCTTTTGGAGAAATTATTAAGATTTTGTCATTAGCGGGGATTAGGCATTTAAACTTTCTTTATAAGCTAAAAATTAAAATGCCTTTTTGTTTAGTAGCCCTGAAGGTTGCCTTCGCAGCTGTTTTATCACAATCACAAGCCTTTTTTAAAGATAACTTTGAAACTGCTCTCATCTTTGAGCACCCTCATAAATTATACACAAGCCCTAGAGTTTGCGTATTAACAGGAGCAAATTGGGCAGCAAACCGGTAGCCAAGCAATAATAAAAATAATATTTTCCACTTATTTTTCTCATCTTGATCATCGCGGCGGCAAACATCTTTGTAGCGATACTGGCATCTGAATCTGAATATTTTTCTCTGAAGCTTCGTCATTTTTTCGCCATAAATTTCCAGCCAGCTTGGCAACTTAAGCTTCTCCGTATTTTGCTCCATGATCTTGCAAAAGAAGTTCATTTACTTTGCTCTACATTTTGGGTTGTCTTCGTAGTATTCGCCTGGCTCAAAGCATGCTTTTGGCGTGCCAAAGATCATATTTTTTAAGCAAACTTTCTATTTTTTCGCTGTCTTTTGAGAGTTGATCGACTTTAGATGCAGTAAAATAACAAACCTATAACATCACCTCTTTTGTCCTTAAATCGCATGCTTTTGGTAGTACATCGCACCTTTATTAACATCTCTTTTGGCGTAAGTCTTGCCTAGTTTTAAACACCAAGCAGCTTCGTTGTTTGAACATTTTTGCTCGATCTTGGCTATCTTTTCAGCTCTGCCGTCTGATAAAAACAAAATGCGGTCACAAATTAAGATCCATTACTCATTGTTTTCTCCTTTTATGTTAAAAATTGTTTAATTATATTACATTTTGTCATTTTAACTATCTTAGTGATAAATTGAGTGAAAAATAGACAAAATAACAATTTTTATTTAGAATATTAAAGAATATATTCATTTTACCAGTATTACTATTAAAATTACAAAGATTTACAAGGAGGTTGCTGATGAGCAGCAAATAAAGTACTCATCATCGTTTGCACTTTTAGTTGTCTCTTTAGGCGTGTTTTCTGCTGCAAACTACATGAGCACTAGGAGAATATTTATGATCTAGCGAAGGTCTAAAACTTCAGCTTCAAAATTATAAATTTTATATGAATGCGTTTTTGAAAGATAAGATCGCAGTAGTTGATAATTTCACCAAATATCTTAGTCGCATCAGAGATACTTGAGGATAAAGGTTTGGAAAAAGATATTATGGCAGCTGAGCAGCAGATTTTTCTGGATACATTTGGCTATGCAAGTGATGGCGGTGTTTACAATGCTGTTCTTGACGGCAAAGAAGCGCATTGGTTTTAGCCAGAGGAAAAACTATGACGCTAGGGTTAAAGGCTGGTATAAAGATGCAGTTGCAAAAAATGACGTGATCTTTTCAGCGCCATACAACATAGCTCAGCTGGCGGTTTAAATATCCGCACAGCTAAAAAAGTTGTCGTAAAATGGTAAAGTTGTGGGCGTTTTTGGTGTTGATATGGCTATTGACAAACTGATGAGAGCACTGAATCAAACCAACCCCAAGCAGTGCGATGGCACAGCTGACTAAACACAAAAAGATCATTCACTTCGCGTTCCTGAAGACCTTGTTCTGTCTGACTCTGGCGAAACTATAAAGATCATTGATGATTATAAAATGAGTATAGAAAAATGGCGATAAGACATTTACTTATAATCTTAGAGGCACCGAGAACTATACTTGCATATGAAGCATACGATAAATAAACTGGCTTGTTTGTTCTGCAAAGTGTTGACAGACTATGACGAGAGCTTAAATAAGACATTTTATTTCTAAAATCATCTCATCAATAGTATTTATATTAGTCGTTGTTGCACTTCTTTTGTTTGTGGTTAGCAGATCACTAAAACCACTCTCAGCTATATCTGGTCATTAGTCATTCTTCAAATTAAACTACGAGATAAAAGAGCTTTATCAAGTCAAATATCGCTTCTAAAGATGAATTTGGACAAATAGCCACGTCTATTAAACGACAACATCAAAAGATACAAACAGCTAAAGAAAAAGAGAATACTTCATCAAAAAGCAAACACCTTCGTTAACGAGATAAAGATATGGCAACTATAAAACAAGCTTAGAAGCGTACTAATAACCCAGCTCGTCAATAAGCACATTTAAGATCTTCAACGCTCTTAAAATGCAATCTCAAGTAATATTAAGATGTACTTGATCTACTAAACATATAAAAACCAAGACTTACAAAAGACTTGATGATGATGGTAAGATAGCAGTGGTACTCAAACTCTCTTGGCATTGAGATATCTAAAATGCTAAGTGACCAATCTAAAATCAGCTCAAGTACTAGAAAAATAAACTACAAAGCTAGCTCAGTATCTAAGTAGCAAGTAAGCAAACACTCAAACAAATAGCTTGAAGGTCAGCTGACCGGGCAAATGTCTGGCTCAATGAATGCCATCTCTCAAAGACAGCTGATGTTATAAGACAATCAGATGAAATTAAAACATCATAACTATCATTAGAGATATAGCAGATCAAACAAACCTTCTAGCACTTAATGCTGCAATAGAAGCTGCGTGCAGGAGAGCATAGCAGAGGATTTGCCGTTGTTGCTGATGAAGTTAGAAAACGCAGAGAACTCAAAAATCACTAGGAGAGATGAAGCTATTACAAATGTACTAGCTCAATCAATAAATGAGATGAGTGAATCTATAAAGGAAACAAAGTGAAAGCATAAATATGATAAATGAATCAGTTGCTCAGAATAGATCACCTAACAAAGAAAATGTTGCAATTGCTAATGAAGCAAATGAAGTAACATCAAGTAGATGAGATGGCTAAAGCTATGAAGCTGGGGATGTTGGAAGAAAATTAAAAGGTTTATTTTCAAGATAACCAAGACCACAATAAAATACAAAGCATAACTCTCTAAATTTGAGGGCTATGTGAATTGAACTCTTTTTCTGTTTTAAGCTTTTCGTTAACACTCAAAGCACAAACAAGAATACAAGGCCTAGCCAGACAGGTAATTTCGGCTCTAGGTGAGCTAAGCTATGTGACAGAGTACAGTAGTCAACTCTTGCAGTGAGTGGAAGTTTAAATTACCGCAAATATCATTCTATTACCAAAATACAGAGTTTCAATTTTGGTTCTTTTATCCAAAAGGAGACAAGGGACTTAAGATATTTTTTGCTTCGCAGACTCACCAACTGCAGGGCAGACACGAAGTCAATCCTTATCTCCTTTGCGTCCCACGTCTGCTTGCAGTTACGGACAGTGATAAAGCCCATTTTCAACGATTAGAGGTGCATGCAATGGCGCTTCACTGCATGCGTATTGGCCCTGTCGTTAAATTAAAAGCCGCGTTATGCTGGCTCAGTACAAATTGACAGATACTTCTAAAATAGCAGGTAAGAACCATTACAAATAAAGCATCGTTCCAAGGCGGATCATATTTGACCGCATTTTATCGCCCAGCTCAGAAAGTCACTTTCACTCATGCCCATCAGGCAGATAGATTTTTGCTTTTGGTTTCTGAAGCTCCTCATAAATTTTTATGTTAGCTCAAAGCTCTTTTGCCGCACCTCTTTTGGCTCGTCCACATGCGCTCCGATACTCATCACGCCTTTTAAATTTATATTTTTTTACTCGCTTTGGATGCGCTCATAAATTTCAACCGCATTTGCCACGCTCACACCTTGCTTTGTATCCTCATCGGCTGAGTTTTATCGAAGCGAGTATCGACCTATAACTAAGTCTTTATTGACTAAAATCTTTCAAAGCTATCGCAGCTTGCCAAAAGTGTCGGTTTCAGGCTTATCATTTTGATTGATTTTGTTATTTGCAAGCGACGATCATATGCCATTTAATGTCTGTAAAGATACACAGCAGTTCAAGCTCTTTTTGGCTAGCTCTTGGACTCTGTTTTTCGCCAAGAATACTCTGCCCATGTGCGTAAAGCTCCCTTACTTCATTGCACTGTCATTTTGCTAACAGCGCTATTAGCGTACGTCTTTAGCCGATTACCGATCTTTTCAAGTAGCTCATTTAACTATCATCACAAACCTCCAGCAATCTCGCATCATTAAAGGTCATAAGCACCATTATGCCAAGCAATGGCAGCCCAGCCACCAGTAGGTGGCGACAAGCACCATCATTTACTTCACGTCTAAAAGATCAGCTCGTAAAGGTTAAAAGTATGTGTCCGCCATCAAGTGCTGGGATGGGGGTCGGTAATACGCCTAGAATTTACTGAATGGCGCTGTGATGAGAAGCAGCACGCTAACGCTGATCTGAGCGGCTTTTGAGGTGACATCGGCGATCTGCACGATACCGCGACCTGCTGGCGGCACGGCTCCGCTTACAAGCTTGGTAAAGCTTTTAAAGATGAGTTTAGAACCTCAGTAGTCTCGCCAAGCAAATTACAGGCTACCAAGACCTGTGTGATCGTTACCTCACTTCGCCATTTGGAGAGATGCCTAGTAGTGGGCGCCGCACTACATTCATCGGTATCGTCTCGCCTATCTTTGGTGTTAAATTATAGTTAGTGATGAGCCGTTGCGGTCTATCAAAAATGGTGCTTGTCAAGTTTACATTTTACTGATCTCTTCCCTCCAGTTATTTTTGCGCCATTTATTTCCTAGGTATCTCGTTTTAACAGACCTGCGCTCATGGCCCTGCCGAGCCATCAGCTATGTGGCCAACACTTGGTACCAACCTCTCAACGCCGATAAATCCAAGCAAAATGTATATGAAAATGCCAAGATAAAGTTAATGGCCTGCAAAGAGAGAATGTAAATGCGCTGGCAGGCTTAGCACGTTATAGCTATCCGCGTCGTAGTTTTGGCTTTTGGGTCGGTGTCGTCTTGCCCGCACAGCTGCATATCCACCAAGTGGGATAGCGCCAGGCGATAGTCGGTGCCGCCAGCATTTTGGTGTAAAGCCTGCTCGCCAAAGCCGATGCTAAAATTATTTACTTTGACGCCCTAGCGATCTTGCTGTAAAAGTGGCCAAGCTCGTGAAAAAATAATGAAAACTAATGGCTAAAACAGTCTGGCCAAACAGATACATAGAGCCCAAGGCAAAGCAGGGCTAGCGTGGAGAATGCTTTCAAAACACAGCACGAAGTATTTGATTTAATAAAAGTTTGCTCAGTACTCATAAGTTACATTGCCATTTGGGCGAAAAGTACCACAGAGGCACTGGCTCTGTTGGCCTTGCTGACGCTAAAATAAGTTTATTTTATCATCAGGGTCAAATACACATCAAAACGTGACTTTATTTCGACTATACAAATGGCTTTATCATTTGAAATATGAGGCGCAAAACGTCGCTTTGGCAGCTCTTGCAAAAAGCTCATGCTCACTCGTGCATTTACTCTAGCTTGAGCACAGCGTCGTTCTAAAGCTCTATCTCAAATGTGTGGTCATTTCACACAAAGCAAAAGTGCGCGAATTTCTAAGTGAAAATCACAGCAATAGCTCATCATCGCCCAGCAAGCCTTGATTGCTAAACCAGTAGCCAAAATTTACAGCGACGTAGCGAGATATCAAAATCTGTTAAGGATCAGGCAGGGCTCACGATACGCGCAAAGCTCTATATATAGGTAGTTTTGCTACGCAAGCCATCATAATAGTCATAAAAGACTTGGCAAGTAGCGGATGTGTGCGAGTCGGCCTTCTCTTGCAAGCGTAAAATCGCCACGAGGCATCTCAGGAGCAAACGAGCGTGCGATACCTGGAAGCGAGGTGACTTGCATGCAGATAGTCTCGCAAATTTCAGGCGCTTTTGAAAAGCTCATCGCGCTCCAAATGCCGCGCAAAGTTCTCTAAGTGTCGTTATCAAACGTATCAGATTTATCTGCATGGGTTTTTGTCGTGTTCTAAAAGCGCAGCGAATGCGTCATTTCAGCTCGGGGCTGACTCACAGCGCCGATCTTTTTCTCAAATTACGGCATTTTTGATGATAAAGTTATGTATTGATGATCTTTGATTTAGTCTTTTAGCTTGTTTTTGCAGTGCTGGCTCCAAATTACGCAGTGCGTTTTAGAATAATCTCTTGCAGGTCACGCTTCAAATTGACTCTTTTTCATCGCTTTACGTAGGCAAAATGTACTCAAACCCAGAATAAAACGTGAGCGCAACAGCGATCCAGAGCAAAAAGCTCGCCACCAGGCCAGCTTCCATCAGTAAAAATCAACCGCAAACATCTGCGAGACGGTTTTGACCTTTGCCAGCCATCGAAGCCGCGACCTCGACGCCGTCACTCTGCCATCACGACACGAAAGCCAGTTATAAAAACTCTCTTATCAAGATAAGATAAACAGCCCAAGCGCTCGCTCTACCAGCATCATAAGACCCAAAAATGCAGCCAGATCAGCATCTTATCAACTAGAGGGTCAAGGATAGCGCCAAGCTTGGTCTTTGATCCGCACCTTGCGATGAAAGCCGTCAAAAGTCAGTGACCGAGGCGATCACAAAAGATAAGGGCTGCGGTAGTTTATCCAGCTTCATGTGGATCTGCGTAAAGACGCTGGGCGCATTTACGTGCTATAAAAACATAATGAGCTAGCGGTATCCCTATGCCAGTGCATTTGGTAAATTTAAACTCACAAATATGCCTTTTTGCCTGTATTCCGATTTCTCATTTAAAAGTGTCGTGCCGCCGTCTATATATAAATGTATGTCCAGTCACGCTAGCTAGCCTTAGACGAGCATAAAAACAGACATGCCCTGCTAGGTCGGTCGGCTGTCCCATGCGGTTTTAGAGGCTAAGCTTTGCCGTCATATCGCGCACCTCTTCGTAGTTCGTAAAGGCTCTTTAAGCGCGTCTGTCTCGATCGATCCGCCAGCTTACGACATTGACGCGGATGATGTTTTTCTCGCCAAGCTCGGTCGCAGCGTATCTTGCCATCGCCTCAACGGTTGCTTTTGCTGTGCCGTGACCCTGCGTAGTTTTTCGATATAGACTACACTACCAGTTGAGCTTAGGCTGATGATGCTGCCGCCAGCCCACTTTTTCCATGCGTTTTGCAGCCTCTGTGCGCCTATGCAAAGGCATTTACGGTTGCTGTGAAGATATTTATAGCCTCTCGGCTTTTTAGCCATAAATTTAGTGCATCCGCCAGCTACTGCGCGGCCTGAGATGATGGCGTTTGAGATGAGAAATAATCAACCCTGTCAAAGTCCTCATCTATCTTTAAAAATAGCTCTTTATAGGTCTCTGGCTCAAGGATATTTAGGCGCGTGGGCTCTAGCTTTTATCTTGTAGGTAGCCTCAAAGCTCTGCCTGCTCTTTGGCAAGCTCCTCGTTTGAGTTGTAGGTAAAATGCTATATTTACGCCAGCTTTTTGCAATATTTTTCGACTCATTGGCTCTGCCGATGCCTCTAGATGCCGCCGCTGATGACTGCGTTTTGACCTTTCCGATTCGTTTAGTGTGTCCTTCATTAAAACCCCTTTATTTCGTAATTTTTTAATAACTTCTTCGATCTTTTTGAAATTGCTTTGCTCGGTTTGCAAAGTGGCAAGCGGTACTCAAAGTGTCGATCGGTCAGCTCAGATACATCGCTGCTTTGATCGGTATCGGGTTTGCTTTCGCAAAAGAGCGTTTTTGTTTATCGTATAGAGGTTGTCATTTATCAGTTTTGCTTTTTATACTCTTCGTTCATCGCAAGGTGAGTAAGCTGTGAGTGATCTGGCAAGAGGTCTGCGTGACCGAGATGACGCCCTTGCCGATCGTATGATAGGATAGGGTAGTTTATCGCATCTTCACCGCTACGACCGACTAAATCAGGCTCGTGAGCTGGCAGATCGACGCATCTATCGATGCTGCCTGTCGCCTCTTTGATGCCGTAGATGTTTTTGACAATCTAAAAAGTCTAAAACGGTCGCTGGCAAGATATCTACGCCAACTCTGCCTGGGACGTTGTAAAGAAGCACTGGGACCTATGCTGTTGCGATAGCCTTGTAGTGCTCGTAAAGCCCTTCTTGCGTTGGTTTGTTGTAGTAAGGGCGACTGATAGGATGCCGTGAGCGCCGTGAGCTTGGGCAGAATTGGCGATATCGATGGCCTCGTGAGTGGCGTTGCGCCAGCTCCAGCGACACTCTGACATTTGTGCCTTTGACGCATCTACTGCGATCTCGATGCAAACTTATGCTCATCATGCGTTAGAGTTGCGCTCTCACCAGTTGTTCCAACTGGCACAACGACGTCTATACCGTTTTTATCTGTCTTTTTATCAGTTTTTCAAAAGCGAGCTCTCGTCTCATTTTTGGTTTTAAATGGCGTAACTAGTGCTGTCATCGCACCTTGAAGTTTCAAATTTTTCACGTCTATTCCTTTTTAAGATTATTGTCGTGCTAGTTTTTCATTGAAATATCTATTTGCTATCTCTTTTAAAAAGCTTGGCATCTATCTTATCTATATCAAGCTCGTAAAGTGGCTTTATATCGCCTCAGCAGGTATGAGCCGTATGCTTGCCACCTTGCGTTTGCGCTCTCAAATGAGTAGATAAAAGTCAGTTTTTATCAGTGTCTAACTCTTAAAACGTCCTCTTTTGTCGATCGGCTTTTCTTTAGATCATCTATGATCTTTAAAGGTATTCGGCCTCAACCGCGCTCGCCTCGACGTTGGGTTGCAAACTGCTAAAAAATAAAATAAATTTTCATCAACGCAGCTCATATTGTAAGCTATGTCGATTGATTTACAAGCATGAGCATCACAGACGCTGCTGTAAAACTGAGCTTTTACCAGTGGCTAAAGTATTGCTTATCGCATTTTAGCCCCATGATCAGCATGCCTGAAGTCTGGGATCTTATAGCGATAGCAGCATTTTGCGTTTGGCTATCTTTGTAGATGATAGCCCTTCTTGCGCCGTCTTGTCCAGAGCTCTTTTGCAGTGTAGTTTTGGATAGCCCTTTTGTTTTATGCCTAAAGTCTTAGCTAGCTTAAATGCCTCAGTCTTTGCCGATGTCGCCACTTATCATCAAAATGGCGTTTTTGGCTGATAATATGTAGCGTGAGAGTGCTTTTTATATCAGCGATCTTCCAGTTTTCGATATCTTTTTATGAATCTATTGCGTCAGTGGTATGGGTGGTAGATAAATGCGTGGTTGTAGAGCCTAAAGTGAGGTATCCCATAGGGTTGTTGTCTGTTCGCTCACCTGCGCTCCTCGTGCACCACCTCGCTCTGGCGAGTCTTTATCTTTTGAAAGCCGTGTACCTCGCTCGGCAGACCAAGCGTTTTGTCTAGGAATACCATTTGAGGCTTTTATGAAGTAGTGAGTGTATCAAAGCCCGTGCTTGCGGTGTTACGCCGCCAAAAGCCCTTTTGATCTCGTCAAACTCGCCTGCTCGTGGAATTTTCTTTGGTTGATTTGAAAATTTAGATGCTCTAGCATGAGCGATGCCGCTTTTTGCCCATCACTTCGTTTTCGGAGCCAACTTTATAAAAGACATCGACGCTTATCACCTTTTGAGCCGGATTTACTGGCACGTGATAGACCCTCAGAGTCCATTTGTCTAGTTTAAATTGTACGATTTTCATCAATCTCTTGCCTCTATAACATTTGCGCCGACTGCTTCTGCTGATAGAGAGCAAAGCCATCTCTTTTAAAAAGCTCTAGGAATTACCGTTATATCTCTTGCGATCATCGGCCCTTTAAAGATAAAGCTTGTAAATTGGACTCAAATTGCTCCCATTTTTATGCGCTCATACGCCTCTGCTCGCTATCTAGCGCACATGCGATAAGTGTCGTCTTGCCATAGAAAGCTCTGTCTGCCACGGCTCAAAGATCTCTTTGACTTTTGAGCGATCACCTTGCACTTAGTCCGCCAAAATCCTTTAAATTTGACGAGTGAGAGAGCGAGATAATCAACGCTTGTACTTTGAAACAGCACACTAGCGCCGTTTTCTACCGCACAGCTACAAAGCTTGATCGCATCTTCGTGGCTCATATCTGGAGCTATCTTAAAGATGATCTGGCTTTTTAGTGAAGTGGCAAAATGACGCTAAAAAGCTCTTTTTATAAAGCTCTCATCTTTGCAGCGCTCTTCGGTAGCGTGTTTGGCGATGAGACGTTTATGACAAATGTATCGCAAAGTTCACTCAGTCTCTTACTAAAATTTCATAGTCTTTTATCGCATCTTCGTTTTGGCGTAACCTTGTTTTACCGATGTTTGCCCAAACTGGTATGGTAGTAGGGATATATCTTTTTACTCTGTTTTAGTGATAGCCTCGCAGCTTCGTTATTAAAGCCCATCGCATTTTGGATGCTCTCTTCGTCTATGAGCCTAAAAAGCCCTAGGTTTGTGCGTTGCCAGGCTGCGGTTTTGGTGTAAATGTGCCAAATTCCTAAATGCCAAAGCCAAGAGCCGTGGCGCCTCAAACATCGTGGCGTTTTATCAAAAGCCGCCAGCTATGCCAACTGGGTTGTGGTAGGTGCTTGAGAATCAGTACTGTTTTGGCGCATTGTCATCGACCACGCATTTGTGCGCCAGCTTAGCGAGCGGGGAAGATTTTATTTGCCCCGACCATCGCAACTTCATAGCGATCTTATGCTGGGCAGTTTCAGGATCACATTGAAAAATATAGATTTTAAGAGTAATCGTGGTTTAAGAAAGCTCATTTTAACCTCTTTAAAATGCCTAAAACCTACATAAAATCTTAGCATCGCTGCTTGTAGAAACTAAAGGCTGTACGCATAAGTCTTGCATTCATTTCGTTTCTCTTTGCTAAAAGCTCCTCGTCGCTTCCACTATCAATGATCTTGCCATCGCTTAAAACCGCGATCTTATCGGCATTTTCAACTGTGCTTAGGCGGTGAGCGATGACGAAGATGATCTTTTGCTTCTTAGGTTGTTTACCGCTTTTGTGATCTCTTTTTCGCTCTCGTTATCAAGCGCTGAAGTAGCCTCGTCAAAGATTAGGATTTGTGGGTTTTGATAAAGCGCTCTAGCTGGCGATACGCTGTCGTTGTCCGCCCTGATAGGTTGGTGCCAAATTCATTTAAGATAGTGTTTATGCCATCATCAAGCTTGCTCTACAAACTCATAAGCATTTGCCATTTTAGAGCATTTACACGGCCTCTTCGTCAGGTCTCTGCCGTAAGCTACGTTTTAGCGATCGTATCCGTTAAGATATAGACACGCTGGGTTACAAGGCCGATATTTTGGCGAAGTGGTGATGCTGATATCTTTTAAATTTGTGCCGTTTATCAAAATTTCCCCACCATTTTACGTCGTAAAATCTCGTAAGCAAATTCGCAAGCGAGCTTTTTCCGCCACCACTTGAGCCAACCAAAGAGACTATAAATTCTGACTTATTTGCCTCTAAATTATCCCTTTTAAGACCTCTTTATCGCCCATAGTTTGAAGCGGACGTTGATACAGTGATGAGTCTTATCTCTTCATCGGCTCTTTTCATGCATCTTTTATCTGACTTGCTTATCCATCAGAAAAACGTTCTTTCGCTGGCTGCGTGGCGTCTTGCATTCTATTATAGATGTTTACGATGCGTTTTAGTAGGGGTGTAAGAGCATAAAAGCGCTGTTAAAAATGATGCGCCCTCTTATATGTCCGTCTATGACGTCCTTGCCGCCTATGATGATGACGGCTGCAACGCCGATAGATCCTATGGTCTCCATTAGTGGGCTTACTAGTTGTTCGATCTTTGACGGTTTTAAATTGGCCTAAAAAGTTTATTATTTTCATCAATAAAAGGCGTGATGCTCGTATGAGCGTTATCGCCTCGATGATCTCAATATTTGTAAAGTCACTAAGCGCAGAGGTGATGTCTGAAGTTTTTCTTGCTGACTGCTTTGATATTTTCTTCATCCTTTTAGCAAGGCGCGAGATCGGATAGATCTGCTGGCTGATGACCACAAGTGCGAAAAATGCCAGCTTTTGGACTTTTTGATATATGACGACACAAAGTGGGCCGATGATCGTTATAAATTCCCTATAGCTCGAGGGATCATGCTGAGACTATCGACCTTATACGGTCGATGTCGTTGATAGTTCTGCTTATTAGCTCACCTGTCCTAAAGGTATTAAAAAGATCCATATCTAGGTATGGGGTGTCCGACTAGCTTCTCACAGAAATCTCTAATCGTATCTTGTCCGATATATGCCGTAAAAATAGGCCTGCATAAAGGTTCCGATGTTTTTACCGAGATAAATAGCGATGATCGCGCAAGGCAGTGAAGTGTAAAGTAGCTTTTTCGTTTTTCAACAAAATTTTTGATTTAGCACAGGCTCAACTAGATACGCACTTGCCGCCGTTCCGCGCTTACTAGAGCCATGCCGATGTGGCTAGGATGAAGTGCGGGATGTAATCTTTAAAAGTAAGGGCCAAAGCGCTTTAGCACATCTTTTAAGCCAAAATTATTCATTATTTCTCTCCCCAAAACTGCGCCATTTGGCGTATCCGCGATAGAGATATTTAGTGCGAGAGCTCATCTCTTATCTCATCAGCTCTTGCAAGAAATTCTCTCCTTTTTGGCTGCATTGCGCTCATCAAAACCTTTTTATATGCTCTTTTGCTCCTCGCTTACGCCAAACTGAAAATACTCCACATAACTTTGTGATAGCAATGCCTAAATTCGCCCTATCTAGCTCGGTACTCACCACTTCGGCCTTATATGCTTTATCTTTTTGGGTTATTATCAAGTCTTTCATTGGCCGTTTTACAAACTCATCGACGCACGCAAGCGCTTTTGAAGCGTTTAGATCATCCTTAGTGCCTCAAGTAACAGCTCGCTTTTAAAGCTCTCACTTGCCATGCCAGATTCACGCCATCGACCCTTTTTGGGCGGTAAATTTTTATCAAGCCTCTTTGAAACATTTAGATCTCGTGCGAGTAGTTAAGAAGTGAGCTCTGTAATGGCTCGTGAAAGCAAATAATATCTAAGCACTTCGCCATGAACGTTTTTGGGCGTCCTTTGAAAAAGCTGTTAGCTGAGGCTCTTGTATCTTTTCGTTGTTTGCTTTTATAAATCGTTGTGCATCAGTATTTGCTCAAATTTTTATGATAAGCGCATCTGCACTGGCTGGCCTCGTTTTCGTGATGCGGAAGAGCGGTCGATGCCGCCGGCGAATGTCGATCTCCGATTCTTCGTTCTTTATCGCTTAAAAACTCTCTTATCATCGCTACGCACTCGGTGTGTGCCAGCCAGGGCGACCCGCTTGCCGATGGGCTCTCATGCCATTTTCGTCAAACTGTTTAGTCTTTTTCATCTCTTTTTCTTAAAAGCTCGCCACGCGCAGTTAGATCAGTATTGTTATCGCCTGCCTAAAATATCCGCTATCGCCTCGTATCAAAATGCAGTCCATCGCTGGTTTTTATACGCCGCCCCTTTTGCATAAGCAGATCGATGTAGCTGATCGCTTCACGCGCTGCGTAGCCTTTGGTTTAAAGTCTGGGTCAAGCATTTAAAGCGCTTATATCGCTTGGTCGCTATATATTTGTTGTGATCTCCTCTGACTTTGTCCAGTTTGCCATTTTATTTAAAACCCCACCTCGTCGATGTCGGTGTAGTTTCTTACCGATTAACCTTGGCAAAGCAGCAAGACCCTTCTTAAAGATCAAAATAACAGCTGACTTTGCATGTCCCAAATGCGCGTCATCTCATGAACCGTTGAGCCCTTTGAATGGATGTAGCTTCTGGCTTTGATCGGGCTAAACTCAACCTTTCTCTTTTAGAAGTATCAAATTAATTAAATATATCCTTTAAAATGTTAAACCAAAATGAAACCAAAACGCTGCAGCGATAGCGGCGGTAGGCTCGATTATAGCTAAAAATCAACAGCCTCAAAGGCTCCTTATATATATAGAATAAGCTGCAAAAATCCCAAGCGAGCTTGCAAATGCAAGGCCAGCAGCTCAAACTACTGCATCAAAATGACAGCTGGGATCAAATTATCACAAGGCAGATGATAGAAATTTTGGCCGCCTCTTTTTGCTTCATGTTTGCGTAGAGCCAAAGTGAAAAAATTTTAGCCAGTCCAAATGGCGTAAGCCCCCGCAAATGGGCACTTAGCACCTTAGCGCACTCAAGCGTGTTTTCCCCTTGTAATTTCCTCTCAAACAGAGCCAGATGATAAACTCATAGCACAACGCCACGATCGTCTTCACTTCGCAGGCACAAAGGGTAGATAAAAGCTCTTTTCTAAGTCAAACTAAGGCGTTTGTACGTCTTTTTGCTTTAAAGAGATCTGGTTATCTTTGGAAAAAGCGCGCAAGAGAGGTGCGATCATAAAAGATAGCCAGTGGGGCTATGGCGGTCTGTGCTTATAAAAAAGGTAGCTTATCAGCCACTTACAAAAATAGCCAGCCAAGTGTCCATAAATGCGCTTATCTGCACCATAGCACTTGAGCCGTAAACTGCGTGAAAATTGTAAAGTCGCTTTGTGGAGCTCTTTACCTTTAAAATAGCTTATTCCGCCCAAAGGCTCTGTTGAGTATTAAAATTTCACCCAGCTGAATGTACAAAGACCTGCAAAACGCCACGCCTGCAACAACGCCAAAGCTAAGATAAAGCGCGACCACACTCTCTCTTGCCACGGGCAAAAGTAGTGAAGCGATCATGGCTAAATTAGCAGCACCAGTCGAAAACGCAGTCGTGGCAAAAATGCTCTTTATACTGAAGTAGTGCGCAGCAAAGTGACGATAAACAAAGGGCTGAATGGTAGAAATTATACGCACAAGCAGCACTGCATCCTGTGATATTTGCTCACTCAAGCCGCTTTGCGATGATCTTTATAAAGTGGGGCGTAAATAAATTTGAAGCAATCAAAACATACCTATAAAAAGTAGAAATTGATAAATTCAACGAAGGTCGCTTTTCTTGTTATTTGTAGAATTGGCAAAAATGCCTGTGTAAGCGCCCTCACCAAAGATGCGGCAGAAATAAATTGGTATCTTAAATGCTATGAAAAAAGGTCGCTAAATATGCCAGCACCAAGGATGAAAGAAGCCGTTAAAGGTCTCTTATAAGCCCTAAAATCCCTTGAAGTCATGATGCCAACAGGTTTGAAAAAACCTTTTAAACATCGCCCACCTAGTAAATTTAAAAACGCAATATTAACAAAAGATGCGCTTTAAAACACATAACTTAAATTTAATAAAGTTTTAGAGATAATAAGGCAAAATTTTATGTGAAATGGATCCATTGAGCGAGAACGTGCAGAGAGCGATTTTTACCGCCAACATAGGTCAAACTTCGCCTTATCTATCCTTAAAGTTAAGCAAACAATATGGCGTATGGGAGGTGAGATTTGCTTGGATTTTAGGCTTTCAAACATCCTCATACTGCAAAACAAAGACAACGTCGAGCCAGTTTTGTCCTGAAGAAAATTAGCTTTTTGATGACAACACATTTTTATCTTGACTTGGACATAGAATTGAGCAGGGTCCGGCATTGAGTTTTTTGACGTTAGGCTAAATGCCCGTCAAAGTTGCCAAAAGATCGACATCGGTGTAAATTCAACCATCACAAAGGTCGCCCGCAAAGGTTGGTGACAAGAAGTGTGAATACGAACAACACTACGAAGATAAGCTTTATGGTGGCACAAGCAGCTTATGGCTCAAATTTTAATAAGCATAAGGATCGGCAAGCTAAAAGGGCTAAAAAGCAAAATCGCCTCGATCATTCACGTAAAGGCGGCCAGTAGGGACACTTCCGTTTAACTTAAGGTATCAGCCTAAAAGTCTATCGACGCAAAGTCGCCTACTTATTATAAAGATAAACGATGAGCTAAAAGGAGGACAAGTTGATTATGCCGATAGGGCTTTGTCTTTGGCAGCAAAGATGGAAACTTATCATGGAGGAGAAAAAGTCTCACGAAGGGCAAATGGACGCGACGTAAGGGTAAACTCATGGGGTGCCAAACCACACAAGAAGATAGCGGAAAGAGAGAGATAGTATAAGCGAAAACGCATAGAGCGCGTGGAAAACGACGAAGTGTGAAATATTTTGCTAAAAATCAGGCTACGTAGTCGAGAAAAACAGCTCTTTGACATGGAAGCGCATAGAGATAAATGGAAGCAAATTACAAAACCACTGGCTCTATCGAAGCAGGCACAGACACAAATGTCCTTTGGTGGTTCGCGAGACTGACACGATAAAGGTGCGATCGACGCATCATCGTAGAGGCTGATGAGATCAGTAAAGGGAAACGTCGAGCGCAAATGCGATAATTCCAAGGCAAACGAGGCAGCAAGCGGTCCGACGCACCAAAAGGCTAAAATTACGCCGACACGCTTAAAATTATCCACATCAGCAGGTCGAGGCTGAAAGCGTCGAGATAGATATAAACGGAAAGCGGCACCGTCATAGCAAAAAGAGGTGAAGATAAATAGCGTAGTTGGCGGCTCGATAACATCAACATCGAATGACACGCTTGAAACCGGCTGCACCATCACGGCCTCACACCTAATAGATGTTAGATACCTAAGAGGAACTGATAATAAATTATCGACTGACGCTAGCAAGATGCCTATGAGGTGGACGCCTGGATCAGTTAGGCAAGATAGAGAGCACCAAGTCAGAATACGCTACGCTTCTAAAACATAGAAACAGAAAAAACGTCATAAGTAGAACAAGACTCGATCTATACGGTAAGCCAGATCGAAGAGCTCTCAAAAGCAAAGTGATACCGCCAGTTACATTTATAGAAAAGCTAAAGAAGTAAAGGGCTCGTAAACAGTACAACACCACACTTAAAAGTTTTCAAGAGAAAAAAAAGCTGCTTTCTGATCTAAAGATGAGCTTGAGATGATGCAAATGGCATATTTTTCAGCCAAGGTAAACAGAGGCACGTGGATCAGGCTAAACGAGATAAGATTTGTCGTCGATCCTCCGCAAAAACGTCACCTACGTCTCAAAACAAAAGCAAGACCCGTCATCACGCTTGTCCGGTGACAACGGCGGCGGGTCAATCCCCAAAATCAAAAAGTCAAACAAACTTGAAGACTACGCCGGATATAAATTTCATGGAACAAAGGTTAAATGATGAAAAAGCAATCGAAAGGCGTCGTGCGAGACCCTGCATTTTGTCGATACTTAAGACAAATAGCGGCGTAAGTTATGGATTTTCATCTCGCTTTTGCTCCAGCTAAAACTTGCAAAAGGCGAAAAACCGAGACTTGCTTCTGCTACGCCAGATCATAAGAGGACGTCAAAATTTACTCTACGGCTGGAGCGCAAACAGAGCAAAGATGTTTGAGATGCTTATCAAGCTAAATGGCATCAGGGGCAAGTACAGCGATGGCGGTTTGCTCAAGCCTGTAGCTCGCAGGCGTTTACAAACGCGCCATAATAAGCAGCGACGCGGACGCACCTAAAAGCGTGCCCGGGCATCGGACCAAAAGACTGCTGGGCGCATAATAGCCGAGCTAAGCGACGCTAAAACTAATAAGCGACGAGGCGTGCCAAGCTACCAAAATGAGGGCGCACGGCGCGGGCGCTTGAAACGGCTAAGCGTCGAAAGATGGTATGAAAAATGTACGCACTGATTGCAGAGGTGAAAACACGAGCGATCTTATAAAGAGGCGCTGATTGGGATAAGGATTAGAAAGATGAGTTTGAGGCGTGGTGTTTGGGGCAAAAGAGTTTTGAGCATGAGATAAGCGCAAGTAATGCGTGACGGATAGTAAAAACGTCCTAAAACAGGGCTATCGTTATATTTTTGAGCGGCGCGGACGAGGGGCTTTTACCTGATCGAAGAGAGAGATATGAGGCGCAAATTTCTTCCAGCTCTAGCGCGATACAGCTCAAAAGAAAAGCTATCTTTTAGCATCTAAGGCGGCTTTTACACGCACTCGCTTTTGGCACAAACAGAGTTGGATGCGACGTGGTTATCGTGATCCACGCATGGACGGCGAAGATGGCAAGATAGCGGCGCTTTTGACTTTTACGGCATAAAATACATAGGTCCAAGGCTTGAAGCAAGCGCTTAGCTACAACAAAGAGCTTACTAAATTTCTGGCGCAAAGGCCGGCGTAAAGGCGCTTGACACGAGATGCTGACTCGCTCAAAAGTGAGCCATTTCACTGTCCTGTTATGTAAAGCCAGCGAGACTAGGCAGCAGCATCGGTGTGAGCGTCGTGCATGACGATAGCGAGGCTTGCCTACGCAAGACGTGGCGTTTGGATTGCGGTAAAAGATATCTTGGTAGAACACCATTTATAAAAGGCGTCAAAGGTACACCCTAGCGGGATGTGGGATCGATGGAAAGATCAAATTTTCTATCGTCGAAAGAGCCAGAAAGAATTTCTTGAACTACGGCATATCTTGGTTTTCAGAGAAACGAAAACAAGGTGCAAAGAGGCGGAAAATTTCTGAAGAGCTAAAGCAAAGAGCTTAAAGAGCAATTTTTCTAAAATTTATGATTGCGGTTTGACGGAGCGATCATTAGATGCGACTTCTTCGTGATAGATGACGAAGTCTATCTAAACGAGGTCAAATCAAACCAGGCAGCCTTGCAAACTATCTGTTTGAGGACTTTGAAAGCACGCTAAATGCCCTTGCTAGGCTCACTTCCAAAAGAGCGTGAGTATAAAGATTGATTATAGTTATAAACTCGATCACTTCGGTAAAAGGTGGCAGCAAGCTCTAGCTATTTAGCGATATATAAAGTAGTTTGTGATATTTTACGTAAAATTTTTACATAAAGAGCGACAAATGGTAACTTTTACAAGATAGATAGGGTATACAGCAACCGAGGTGGTTAGAAATTACAGCTCTGTCCTTTCTCGTGTAGAGCTAGCAGGCTAAAGCGCGCTGTCATCGTTAAAAACAACAAATTTGAAGCTGTCCTTTTTAAATATGGAAGAGTACGAGCGCCTTTGCGAGGCTGTAAGCGCTTGCAGAGCATTTATGCTGCTAAAAAGAGAGAGACGATGGCGAGTAGGGCAGTCAAAATACGGCTCAGACGAGTATGAGATCAGCTACGAGGTAGTTAAATCAAAATGCAAAAAGCTAGTGCTTTTTCTTGCACGGCTGGGGTGCTAATAAAGAGATAATGAAAAAGGCGTTTTGGCTCATATCTAAGCGAGTTTTGCCACGTCTATCGACATGCCAGGCTTTGGCAAAGCTCATTTTAAGCCTTTAAGAACAAGTGACTACGCAAAATCGTTGCAAATTTCTGTGACGAGCTACAAATAAAACCAGACATCATCGCAGGACACAGCTTTGGCGGCAAGGTCGCAACGCTTCTAGCACGCAAGTTGGTCAGCTTACTAGCTCTGCTGGCATGGTTGTCAAAAAGCCATTTTAGCGTGCGAGCAAAAGATAGCGATATTTAAAATTTTAAAGATACTTTGGCTTTGGTAAATTACTATAAACTCTTTGCTACAAAAAGATGTGAGCGGTATGAGCAGAGTGATGTATGAGACCTAAAAACGTCGTTGATGAGGATTTTACAAAGGCATTCTGCTGACTTTTGAGCGGCAGGGCTTTTATATTTTGGGGCGAAAATGACAAGCAACGCCCGTAACAAGCGGCGAGAGCGATACGATAGACTCTATAAAAATAGCTCATTTTTCCACTTGGGGGCGATCACTTTTTCTTTTGCTGCTACGCTAAGTTATAAGCGATGAGATAGAAAAAGGGATAAAATTTTTGAGACCAAATGAAGCATGTCGTCTAGATGACGACGAGAGCGGGATCGAGGAGATAAGATGAGCATTTTTTAAACATAAAGCACTGTTTTGTTACCTTTGCGATCGCATTTTACGCCATCACCTGTTTTCAGTGGTTTTTCATATAAGCCTGAGCGTGTGCTCTTTCACTTTACAAAAGCCCGCTTGGCGTCTTTTTCTTTATTATGCCGTTGGTGCTTACACGACTGGCAAGTGGTTTTTCATCTACTCTACTTTGCGCTTTTTGCCAGCTCTTTATCTGTGGCATAAAAACTTGATAAAAAGCTAGTCTTTACTGGTGGGATCAAGCACTTTTTGCCATCCTTGCTTGCGCCATCATCTTAAACTACCTTTTCAAATTTCATCATCCACAAGGCATTTTTGGCTCCGATGCACTTTTTGTCTTAGTCGTGAGCCTATTTTTAGTGAAATTTTAGAAAGATCAAAATTTCAGGCTTTAAAACAAGGCGCTTAAAAGCTTGAGCGCAAACAAAGAGCTAAAGATCATCCTAATCACCGCAAGCTACGGCAAAACTGGTATCAAAAATTTCCTTTTTGAAATTACTAAAAGATAGCTTTGTCTGCTAAAAACGCCTCGAAGTGTGAATACAATGGCTGGGCATCATCAAAGATATCAATGAGGTAAGCGACGAACTGGAAATTTATATCGCTGAAACGGGCGCTAGACTAAAGGGCGATATCCTAGAGATCACTAAATTTCTAAATCCGCAAATCGTCGTCACGGGCGAGATCGGCGCGCAACATCGAGTAGTGCTAAAACGCTTGATAATATCCGCGCACACAAAGCTCGAGGCGCTTCAGTGAGCCGTGCACCAGGCGTTTTGCATAGCTCGACGAAATAAAGGCAAGCGAAAATGTAGAGTGACGATAGAGCCTAAAAGATTACTCGTCAAAGTTAGATGGGAATTTCATTTACGCTTGATGTGACGCTGCACGCCTCGCCGCTTCTTGTGATTTAACGCTTCTCGAGTGTGCGTCTGCGTCAAGTGGCAAGACTACCTAAAAATGAGCGATGAGGCGCATAGAGTGCGCTATCTAAGATGAAAAACGTGAGCACCGCCTAAGCAAGATCGAAGGCTGGCGGCAAAGCGTGATAGTGACGATAGTTTTAATGGAAATTTATCAGCGCATGTGCGCTGGCTACGGCTCGATGGCACCTATGCTGCTGGCAGAAAGGGTGCTGCTAACGCCTGGTATCGTCCGAGGGCGATGCGGAGCAAATACGAGTAGCCAAGGTGATAAATGAGAGTTTCGGCCTCGTCGTCATCACAAAGCTACGCTAAAACGCCCGAAGTCTTTGCTAAAAACGCGCATCGTTAAAGCCAAAGATCATCATCCTAAAGGACAAGAACAAAATGCAGAAGAATTACACGCCCAGAAACTACGCGCTGGCGATCTTATACTATTTTCAAACGACGCACCAGCTTTGTATGAAAAGATAGTCAAGCTCACTGGCACTAAATTGGCCTTTCGGCTTTTGTTGTCGACGGCTTCTGACAGGGCAACGAAGCCCTAAATGCTGGTGACTACGTGGGCGCGTATCGAGATATTTTTGAAGGCTGCGAGCAGATAGACGTGCTATGCCGAGCTTTGGAGCGACTAGTGTTTGTAAATGAAGAGCCTGACGAGCAGGTGGACGGCGATCTAAAGGCATACAAATATCGGAAGCTTGGCGTCCAGATACTATATGAAAAGCTGCGATGCTTGGCTGCAAAACGCTGCCGATGACGTGCTTCTTAAGCCTAAGGGACGATCTAAACATCCACTCCTGCCTTCTGGCGTCTGCGAGACGCAAGGCCAGATACTGATGTGAGACTTTTGAGAAGAAGTTTAAAGGAGCACAGAGGCAAATAAAACTGCTGAAATTTGCAGAAGAGCAAAAGGCTAAAATAGGAGCCAAATTTAAAGCTTTTTGCGGTTTGTAACCTTTTATTCATTGTATAGCTTTTAAATTACTTTCTCTAAAGTACTGACTTCTCACTACTTTGCCGGTGATAAAGAGATCGACAAACCACCAGATGCTTGATGGCTAAAGCCCTAAAATGCCTGAGATTATAAAAGCTATTTTGCGCTGATGAATCACTGCAGCATTTGCATCTTGGTTTGTTGTGTGCGTCAATGGCATCGATCGCAGCTCCTGCTGATGACAGTAATGAATGATAATGTGAGCTAGAGGGGCTGTCTGGCACTCCAAGTAGAAATTGACCCGTCATGAGCGGTTTACGCCGAAAGCGCCAAAGATCAAGCTACCCACAAGGGCAATGGCTGGCGACTTTACAGAAATTTAAGCTGAGGCAGCTTTTGCATGAGCTCATCAAGCCTTTTCTCATCGAGCGAGGCTAGCTTATCTTCTAGCATTTTAGCGTAGTAAGTGCTGGTGAAAACATCTTGCAACATCAAAAACTATAGAATTTGCATTCATTTCTCTCCTTTTAAAAGAGGCCGGATTATATAAAAGTAGTTTCAGTAACCCCCATTGCTGAGATCCTCGCCACTTTTGTAGCAATAAGCTTCCTGTCTTACATGCAGTACCCCAGGCTGGCATGTGTTTAAATACTTTTGCTTTGGTGGCAAAAGGTTTACGCACGGTTGTGATGCTATTTTTCTCTTTTTACGCCGATTTCGCCCAACTATTTGACTATTTAAATAAGGTGGTTCTATTTGTTTGCGTAGTTTATCGCAAGCGTCGCTTGCCGTGTTTTGCTTATCTTACAAATTGATAAGAATTCATCTAACCCAGGGGTGAAACTTCTACCAAAGCGCTTTTAAATATTTAAAAAAACTAAACTAAAAAAAGCAAACGAGCCAAATAAACCAATTTTGCTCAAGAGAATCCCCTAAAGCGTTCTTTCATTATCACTCTGAGCTGTCCTATGGCGATCTCAAGCTCTTCGTTGGTTGGGATGAGCGTTTTATCTTAGCGCCTTCCCTCCATCCTCACCTCTCATATTAAGAAAATTAGCTCATGGCTAATATAATGCCAAATGCTTTAGATCATCCAATTACACGCCTTGTATTTGCCCGCGCATTTCACCGATGCCCCAGTAAATATGAGCACATCAACACGCCCTAAAATGGCGTAGTATCAGCCGATATCCACTACTCAGTAGCAAAACATATCAAATACAAGCTTTGCTCGCTCGTCGTTTGCATCTTAGCCGACATCTCATGTCAAGCCCAGAAATTCCAAAAGTCCGCTCTTTTTGTTTTAAAAAGATATCGACTCGTTACACAAAACGCCGATATTTAGCAGATAAATAACCCACAGCTGCGTCATATCGCCGCTTCTTCTCGTATGAGCCCTTCAAGCGAACTAAAGACCCATTGATGTGTCGATACTGCCACACTGCAGCACAAGCCGAGCGCCGTTGCCTAAATAAAGCGAAATGGCATCAAATTACCAAACTCAACGCCAAGCATTTTGCGCTTGCTTGCAGACATATCTGTGCGATGTGCCGTGAAAGCCGTATTTTCTGATGTGATATGACTTACACAAACATCGTAAGGAGGAGCACATCAGTAGGCGTACTCTGAGCATGCTTTGATGAAAAATGATACAAAACGACCACATGAGCACATTTTGCTCTCTTCATAGCATTTTTTGACAACAAGGTGGCCTGGGTTTGAAGTGGGGCAGAGAGCTTATCTCCTCGATCTTTTAGAACACTTTCATCAACGATCATCGGCTAAAAACTCTCACGCCACCATGCACTATCCTATGTCCTGCCGTCAAGCTCACCCAGATCGTGCAAAGTATTTGAAGTGACAAATAACTCGTTCATCGCCTCCAAGTCCATCGTGGTGGTCTTTTATAAACGTTTTATCCATAAACTTCACCATTGCCTTCAACGCCTTGACTGCTACTGCCGATCTGCTCAACCCAGACCGCGCAGAACTTGTTTTGTCTGCATTTCAAAAAGCTGAAATTACATCGAGCTACTACCTGGGTTTAAAACTAAATTCACATCACTCTCACTGCTTGTATCGCGCTTATTAGATGGTATTTACCACGTCTTCGACGAAGCAGACACGCAGCTAGATCATCTTACTGCTTTTGGCCCTTGATATCGGCCCACAGCTGAGGCGTTTGCACTTCGCTAGACCTTATAGCAGATATTTCCGCAGTTTAAACCCGGAAATATAAACTTTGCCTGCCCAGCGACATCAAGATTGGCATCTTTTGCTAGCCACGCTTGGATCAACCGCCGCGTCAAACTGAATGAGCGCAGCTATTTTATAAATCTCATCAAGCTCACTCTTTTTGGCAACCTCTTTACAAACTCCACATCAACCCCACTACCACTATCAGCCGTAGGTAACAGCATAGCTATCTTTGGGCTAAAGTAAAGGCACTTGCCGACAGGCGCTGCTAGCGTGATGCTGCTAGCTCATCGCTGCCAGAATTGGCGTGACGGCGCAGTCAGCAAAAGAAAAATTTCCTCTTCAAGCGCCATAAAAATGCCCCCAACACCACGCTTACATTTGGCTTTGTCTTTATGATCTGAAGGGCTGGGCGGATATTATCAGCCGTACTCATCAATAGCCCCACTTACAAAGCGTCAGCAATGCCTTCATGTATGAGCATAGTGCCAAATAAATTACCCCATCTTTCGCAAAGCACTTTTGCCTTGGCTACGTCACGCCTTTATGCTTTCTAAACTCATCAAATACCTTTGCAAACTCTTCGCTCAGCTCGTTTTGCACTGGGTTTAGCACCTTTGCCTCTAAATTAGCTAAATCAGCCACCTTTTTGAAATTCGCTCTCAAGCCCTAGCAAATCATTTGCCGCCCTTTTCTAACACGATGTGAAATTCTTAATTCTCTCATCATCCTCACTCTAACCCAAACTACGGTCTTGCTTGCCGTTTGGCTCTTGCAAAGCAAGCTTTGATACAAATGGCGTGATGATATCAGCCTTGCAACTAAAATTCATAAATTACCAGTTATAGAAACTTTGAGTTAGGTGGCTCCCTTAGCCAACTTTTCGTCAAGACTAGGCGTTTAAATTCTAGCCTTCATTGCTCGCTCTTGCCAAAAACATAAAACCCTCACAACCAACAACTATACAAAAGTCCTTCTCCTTTAACTCTTCAATTATCTATAAATTTTAAAAAAAATCCTTTTCATTTATTTATTAAATTTTTTTGTCGTTTCGCTGAGGTTATCTTAAAAATCTCAACTTTTTGGATTACAGCTATAATCTCTTTGAGTTTACAAATTTTTCTCTGTAAAATTAACAACTTTACATTTGCGACACAGGAACCCAATTTGCTTGATTTTGCCAAAGATACTTATTCTAAGGCATTTTATAATTATAAAATATCTGAAACAAACGTCTTGTCTGCGGGCATTTTCACAAGTTTACACCAAGTGCCGACCCCCCATCAACAAACCACACGTCTACGTCAGCAGCTCCCACCAAAGATAACCCAGCCAAGCAACACGGCAGCCTCTTTGGAAAAGCGAAAACCCTATTTTCGAAAAGAAAGGCGATAGATATAAATGACATCCGTAACCATCGTCATCCCAGAAAACGCAAGTCAATTCAAGCGGCAGCAAAAGCCCAACAAAAATAGCACCGTCTCGCTTGGCGGCGGAGTATTTACCGCTGGAGCAACTCCGCTCTCAACCGTAGCTGAAAATCTAAACAAATACGGCGACCATCGGCACAAAGCAGGCGGCGGCAATAGAATACAGGTAGCGGCTCAAGCAGAACAGGAGCGAAAGGTGGCGCGACATCTCAGCTAGGATATAAAGTCCTAAATAGCAACTACTTCATCAAAGGCAGCCGCGAGCACTATAAACGGCGAAAAAGCAGATCATACAATAAGCGGCGTCATCAGGCCATACGACATCTCACAAAACAACAAGATCGACTCAAAATACACAGCTGACAAATTACATATAAAACTGAGGCAGCTAAACAAATCAACCAAAAAACCTTGAGCAACAAGACTCATAAGAGCCATCTGGCCATTTAATCTCGTTAAAAGCCCTAAAATTGTATTTTGAGCTTTAGTCCTCAAGCTATCTAATTTTCTCTCTAACAAATGCTGTTTTTCCATTGCTTCTTTAGCAGCTGATTTTGTGGCACTCAAAAAGGCGTTAGGATCGATTATAAGATGAAAGATGACTTTGGTTTTGAACGGGGTTAAGTTTGTAAAAAGTATTGCTTCATTTATCGCTTGCAACGCTGGAGGGAAGAGGCTATATCAGCTTTGGTTACCGAGTCTTTGGCGCATTTTTGAACGATTTTAGCTACGAAAAACGAGATAAATTAACATTAAAAATGTTACTGGCGAGGATTTGTTTTACAATAAGGCAGTTAGCAACGATAAAAGCACCTAAGCAAATATAAAAACCATTTTGACCTGGATTTGGCATTTAATCAAGCTTTAGATGAGATCAAGGCTTAGTTCAAGGCGTTGGCTTTAGACCTTTTGTCTATACTTTGGCGCATAAATTGCCCTCGTTGGCGAGAGTACAGCAACATTGACGAGGGCGTGAAGCTTCATTTTAGCGGCGAAGGGCTGGACACGGCACTGAAAAGAGCACATGAGAGCTGCCAGCCCTTGCTGGGATCGATGAACTGCGCCGGTGAAGATAGATAAAATTGTAGAAAGCTTGGGATCATCGCCTCAAATCAACCGCAAACAGCGCCTATCTTGCGTTTACGCGCACTTTACAGCAGTGACTGCTTGCGCGAGTTTGTGACCCCCAGAGCCCACGCTACAAATACCCATTTATAAACTGCACCAACTGCGGTTGATTTTCCATCATCAAAGCATTGTATATGACAGAGGTAAAATGGGTGATGAGCAGAGTTTAAGATGTGCAGCGAGTTTTGCGGGGGCGAATACAAAGACCAGCAACCGCCGCTACCACGCAGGGTGATCTCTTGCCGGTACGGGCAAAACTCTATCTAAAGATAAATTGGCGAGTCTTCAGCTGGCGAACAGAAGCAGCCAAAGGGCGGCTGGGCTCATAAACGAGGTAGGTACAGCCGTGGGGCCTTGGTGGCTTTCATCTGGTTTTGCGACGCGACAAATGAAGCCGCAGTTTGTGAGCTAAGAGTAAGAAAAGCACCATGACAAGCCCTTTGCTCTGATGAGTAAGTACAAAACGCTAGAGATAGCGCCATTCCAGAAGCAGAGGCGAAACTGCGGCTCAGTAAAACCAATCGTCTTGAAGCAAATGGCTCAAATATCGCAAGTGTCACACCAAATTTAAACAAACGGCGTTATGCTCGCATTGGCGGCATACACCTTTGCTGTTGTTACCTCAAGCACGACATCATCACAACTAGCGCAAGCATCTCAGGCGGTTGTGATAAAAGACGGAAACGAGCTAAACTGGGCGTGTCATAGACTTTTATCTTGATCGACCAGTACTCGCCAAGTGACGATAATTATCGCGACTTTGCGTTGGCGATGAGACAATTTTACAAGAACAAGTGCGGGCTAATCCATTCATCCACCACAAACTTCAAGCAAAAGGACATTTTAGCCCTTGGGCGGAGCTAAAAACTCATTTCTATCTACAAAGACGGCCTTTTTGATGGTTGGCCCATATATCGGCGACCTAAAAGCGTAGCGACTTTGGTAGATTCTGGAACATTTTCACCCTTTTTAAACGACATGATCTAAAATAGACAGAGTCATAGCCGACCTGCATCCATTTTTTAAATACAAAATGGGCTAAGAAGCAGACTTTGAGCTCGTTCATCTACCCAGCACCACTATGCGCATCTGCAAGGTGATCTTTGAAAATGGGCTTTCGGACAAGGTATCTTGGCTTTTAGCTGACGGTACTGGATACGGCGAGGACAGCAAATTGGGGTAACGAGTTTTAGGCTGGATAGCAAGAGCTATGAAGGTTATCACTTTGATGGATTGGCCTATTTGGCGGCGAAAATAGCATAAAAATATCTATCATCGCTTATTCTATTATTTTGAAGTATCAACGGGACAGAAGGGCGTAAATTGCAAAGTAAGTACGATGAAGGTGCTTAGGAGGCTAAGATGATGGGCAAAGGGCTAAATTAGTAAAAACTAGCTCTGTTGGTAGGATATTTGACGCATTGGTGCGATAATGTGGCATATCTCCTCAAGTTTTGAGGCGAAAGTGGCATGAGGGCTTGAGGCGCTTTATGAGTAAAATTTGGATGTATTGCTCGAGTTAGCCTAAATGGCGGGTTATCGGCTTTAAAGAGGCCTTTAAAGTGCACTAAGATGAGCCAAGAGTGGCTGCAGCAGCATTTATGATGGCATGGCTGATATTATTTTTGAAATTTCTAAAAATGAAAAAGAGGTTTTATTAAGCGGTGGGTTTTCAAAATAAGACTTTATCGAACTCATTTACAAGTGCACAAACCATTGAAAATTTCATATCAATAAGGGAGTGCAGCAACGACTCTAACGTAAATTGGGGCCGTTATTATTATTTATCCATTTCTAATAAGTGATGTATAATTATTTTTAAACGGTAATCAAGCGAGAAAAGACAAAAAATGGTTGGTGTTATACGTTTTAGTGTTTCTTTGCCTAGTCAATTACTAGACGAACTGGATGAAAAGTTAATTAAGGCTACGCTACAATTGAATTTACAAGGGATTTTGATCCGTGAAAAGATCGTAAGCGACAGCTGGAAGGACGCTAACGAGGAGTTGATTGGGGGGTTTTGACGCTCATTTATGTGCATCATCACAACGATTTGGTGAATAAAAAATGGATATCGAGCATGACTCTGATGTGAAGATCATCTGCGCAAATAAAGTATGTCGATACCACAACTGCTTGAAACAATCTCTATAAGGGGCGAAGCGGAAGATGGGCCTTTGCCAGTAAGATCACGGGTTTAAAAGTTAAGTTTTCTAAACTTACAAAAGGCCGCTGTGCCCTAATTACCCCAAGCTAAAGCTTTTTGGCTCTTAATTTAGGATTTTTAGCAAATATGCTTGATTATGCTCTTGGCTGCGGAGCTTGTCTTATTTGTCTTTGTTGGTTTAGCAGTTTTGTGATCCATTTTTGCAAATTATAGCAGGGTTTTGTTGCATTTTTGCGCATACCATGTATCTTTTAGTAAAATAGTTTGATGACCGTTTTGCTTGGGCTTTGGCTAAAGCTAAATTACAAAAGCCCACTTAGTAACTCCTCTTAGCATTTGCATAATGTTTTATATAATAACAGTACCACTGCCTTCATTATCTGGCAAGCGAGAGATTACATTTTAGTGAGCCTACAAAGGAGTCTTATTGAACTTTTTAAATAGGAAATTTTCTAATAAAAGAGCTGGATCGGTGGCAAAGTGAGGGCATAGTCGATAAAGATACGGCTTTTAAGATAGCAATTTATATGGTATCGACCCAAGCGCATAGCGAGAAGATGAGCTTTGTGCTAAAACTTGTCAACTTATCTTTTTACACAACATTTTTACCCTTGTTGGCGCAAACTGGGAGGAATACCAAGGCTTGCGCGCTTGGTCTTGTGCTATTTACACTTGGGCTTATAAATTACAGCGGGAGTACTACCTGGCAAAGGACAAAGAAAACCTCTCAGCAGCGATGTTTTCATGAGGGGCTATGCTTTGGCGCGGCGATCGCTCTTGTGGCACCGGTTATCACATTATGACAGAGCCAAGCGGAGAGAGATTTTGCTTTGGGTATCGGCGCGATGGCGGTATCTTTGCTATAAAGGGCGTGCTATTAATCAAAGCTTAGTTATCACAACACTTTGGTTTTTTGATGAAGGCTACGGACGGGACTGGCTTTGGCTTCTGTCTACATAGCGCCTTGGCGCCTATACGCTTTACAAAGAGGACTCAAAGTGGCTTTCCTCCGTTGCTTTTCTTTGATATTTATCTATATCTCATTTTGCGGCTACATCAGCGGCTTTAAAGAGATGTTAACTATGACTTTTGTTTGAGCTTCCGATGGTTGCGATCATTTTCGCTATCTTATGCGCTTTACTTGTTAGTGTTTTGCCGCTGTTTGATCCTTTAGAGAGACGGCTTTGGCTCATTTTCAAGAGAATTGTAACAAGTACAGCGTTTTTGTTTTGCTTGTTTGCCTATTTTTGTTTGAAAGCAGAGATATCTTTGAGGTTGGCGAGGAGAAGCTTTGGTTTGTGAAGTCATTTCAAAGCAATTTTGGCTTTGTTTTTATACTATTTAGTATTGCTTATTTGCGCTATTTCCTCAAAGAAAAAATAGAGTGGCTTGGTGCTTAGCACGCTGCTTGTGTGCCGTTTTTTCTTCTTCTGGCCCGAGCTACGCAAATATCTTTTTCTCACTGGCAAACATCATAACAGCTGCCGTTCTTATCCAAAAGGCGAGCTAAAAGCTTGGTCGCGTGATATTTTAGTGGCTGCGGTGAATACTTCCAGCTTATGGACGACCCCCATCGGTGCTACGGCGCTCTTTATGATGTTACTTTCATGTGCTAGTGGTGGCTAGAAAAGGAGGCAAAATGAAGATCGCCCCCATTAATAATGGCTGTGATATTTCAATTCATATAGGCGTCGTAGCAGCTGTACGCTCATGCCACTTCACTGGGCGGGAGATAAAGTAAGGGTCAATCTTTATATTGAGATCTTTCCGTGGAAGCTATGTGGAGTCTGGATTATGATTTTCAAATTACCTCACGAAATTACGACGAAAGAGAGAAAAAGATGATCCCGACACCGATGAGGAACGACATGAGAGAGTGATAGAAGGAGCTGGGGTTTATGCCTTAAAGCCCGGATGTTAATGGCACCTATGGATTGCTCATTGCGCAGGCAGGCGTGGGATGTTTTAGCTGGTGATGATGGCTACTCGCTTGCAAATACGGCGTCAGGCACTACCTGCTCGCCAAAAAGGCGCTTGAAGAGACTGAGCGCGGATGATGGACGCGGATGTGACGCCTTTGCTGTTTTGATGGTGATGAAAAATGGCGAAAGCTAGACTAAAGAGATCGTCGTGCAAAAAGCGACAGGCCAAAGGCGACTTTGATAGATTGGAGGATATGGACGCAGGAGCACTATCCTGATATGATAAAGACAAATAATGAAGAGCCTGCGTCGCTAATGCTAGAAAACAGAGTCTGCAACGATAGAAGTGCAAGATGAAAACTCTAGCCAAGAGATACAGAAAATAAATGTTTGGCGGCTTAAATTTTAATTTTATTTTTAAGGTAAGCGTTAAAATCTCTAAAAAATTAATAAAAAGGATAAGAAAATGTGTAAAGACTGCGGTTTGTTCAATGAAATCACGCCCACACTCATACTCACGCTAATTGCTTTTCTCCTCACACCCACACACACTCACGATGGGCAGATCACGCTCATGACGCTTTTGAAGCACGCCACAGGCTCACACCCTGTGCTAAACGAGAGCAAACCATAGACGTGATGGAAAAATTCTGTCGGCGACAAAGAGGCCGCTCGCAGCAGGCGCATCTTGATGAGAAAAAGATACTTTGTGTCATTGATGATGGTCAGGCGCTGGGCCACGCTTTTCCGACTACGATAAAAGGCTAGTGCATTAAAATAGGCGTTGTCGGTGATTTGGAGACAATCAAGATGCCACGACATAGTAAAAGCTGGCGCAAAAGCTCATCAGATAAGCACAGGTCGGACCTGCCATTTAGACGCTTTTATATGGTGCGCGGGGGCTTCATCATCTGCCATAAACGAGCAGTCTGGTCTTTATAGAAAATGTTGGAGGTCTGTCCTGCAAGCACCACGACGTTACGGCTCACTTGCCCAACATGCTGCCAGTGCCGTCGATAAGGTGAGCAAATATCCAGTGATGTTTAGGGCGGCTGACGTGGCTTTCTCTCATCACAGCTTCGCTTGCCACTTTGACTTTGATATCGAGCGGTGAAAATGACGCTGAAAGCTAAATCAAAAGGTTGATATCTTTGTGGTTGATAGCAAAACAGGCGAGGTATCGATAAATGGATAAGTTATTTGAGATTTAAAAAGAGCTAAGATAATGTGCCTCTCGATCCTTCTAAAAAGTAGTAAAAGACGAAAACAACGTCGCCACAGTTGAGACTCTGGGCGTTACTAGAAAGTAAGCTTGATCTCATCTCTGAAGAGGTAAAGGGTAGGCGAATACACCCTGCTAATCCACGTTGGATTTTGCTAATAAGATCGACACGCAGTTTTGCGCTGGAAGCTGGAGTCTATGGTCAGCAGGGATATGGATACGGGGTGATGGATGTATCAATGACTTTCGCGATAAAAATTGTCTAGCCTTTCAAAACTGATACAAAGAGGCGTAAAAACCGCTAAATATCGCCAGAGGTACGGCGGTCACACGCAGCATTATAATTTGCACTGCCAAGTTTGGTTGGAGGCATATAAATTCGTTCACGGCCAGGCTGTCGGTCTGCGTGATGCCAGAGCCGTAGATGAGGCCTGTAAGCTAGCCAGCATGGATAATGTGATCTTTTGCACTTCTTAGCTGATATGCTAAAAGTACTTACAACAAGGTAAACACCCAAGCTTCGTGAGGGCATGATATAAGGGCGCTATACCATGATGCGCTCGGTGGCCAACAAAATCAGACAAAAAGGTCTTATTTTTGCCATTGAAACTTTGAGACAACGACTCCGATGAGCACCGGTAGTTGAAAAGGTGGTGCAAGAGGGCATTAAAATTATACTTTCATATAAATCACGTAACCGTCCAACTCCAGTTAGAGCTATATAATGAGCGATGAAAACGTAAGGATAGACATTTTAGGACCAACCACGTGAGCGTCATCACTGGAAGCCGTTACAAAGAGCTGGCAGATGAGTTTAAGACCGATCGCCATTAGCGGTTTTGAGCCGCTTGACATCATAGTGTGCTAAATTGATCCAGCCATAAAAACGCAGGCACATATGAAGTCTATAACAGGTACGCAAGGGCGGTCAAAGAAAGAGGAGCAACAAGAGCAAAGGGCTCATAGCTAAATATTTTGAGCCGTGCGACTTTGTCTGGAGAGGCCTTGGCGAGATGGCGCAAAGTGGCATGAAACTAAAAAAGATGGTACATGACGCCAAGTGCAGTTTGACTGCAGCGTAAGGAAACGCTGGTGAAACCAAGGCTTGCGTTGCGAGGCAAATTACAAGAAGGGCTATGAAGCAACTGACTGCAAGGTCTTTAGCAGGTCTGCAACCGCAAAACCCATAGGTCGTGCATGGTCTCAGGCGAGGGCGCTTGTGCGGCATATTTAAATACGCAAGAGTTGGTTAGAGATTGTGAAAAAGATAATGCTAAACACGGCGGCGGCGGCGAGGAGATGAACTCGCTTATAAACGAGACGATATTTAAAACACGATAGTAAAGTACACAAAGGCAGCAGAGCAACGACTCGGCGATACACTAATTAAACAGCAGATCGCATTGTCCGATATGCTTTGGCAAACTTTCCATTTTTTTAATGGCGGCGACATCGGCAAGATTGCAGCTTGCGGCACGATAAACGACCTTGCGATGGTTGAACAGCGCAAAATACTAAGCTGCTCATCATCATCGAAGAGGGCTTAGTATAGAAGAGCGAAAGGTGCTTGGCTCACTTGCAAAAACATGCAAGGATAGCGGCGTGAGCGTCGTTTGTGTGATACAAAGGTCGTGCCAAAGGGCAAATGCGACAAATTACATAAACACAGCAGGCATCGGCGAGATAGTTTGCGGTGTGGAGCTTAAAATTTAAAGCAGGGCAAAGTACAATCTCTGGGTGTTGGCAGACACGGCGGTGTGGTGCTTGCGAGAGGAAGTGAGCTTGGGCTTTGATCTCAAAAGCGACTGCAAGAGCCTAAAAGAGGTTGTCTTAGAGCTACTTTAGCGTCGGTATAAAGCCGCGACTACCGCGTGATGCGACCAGAGGCCGGACCAAGTGCCGTGCTAAATGAGTGGGCTATCGGTAGTAACGGACATCTTGGTTTTGAAAGAAAATATCAAGGTCGCAGACGAAGTAGATGGGCGTTTGTGGGCTCTTTGGTTTTGAGCCTTATGAGCTGCAAATGAAGGCACTTTTAATGATGGCTGTTGATGAGAGCCACAGGCCGAGGACGCGCTGGGGAGTACAGAAGGTGATCAGTGCGATGATAATAGGCGAGTAGTTTTGCAGGGCCACAAACGAGCGTGTCATCATCGACATGCCTATAAATCAAGAAGATTTCTCGAGGCCACCAAAGGGCGAGCCACTACGCGATCTGCTACTAATGCGGCTTAGTATCGTTCAGGATTTGAAGTCAGCCTTTGCGAGATGCCGCAAAAGAAAACGCCAAAGAGGTAGCAAAGATCGAGATAAAGGTTGGTCGTTTACGCGAGGGAGCCACACTATCTAGAGAGCGCCTTTGACGTTTATAAGGCTGGCACGATCTGTGAAATGCTGAGCCAGCGGTCATGATACCGAGCATTGTGATCGAGTGTTTTGGATTGTGGAGTTTGGCGGGGAGCTTGGCGAAATGACTTCACCTGTCAAGTGCAAGCCAGGTAAAGGTGACTGACGGCGAAGTGCTGTCTTGCGCCTTGAGATGATAAATTACACGTATTATAATGCGTAAATTTTATCGTTAATGATTTTATGGACAATTAAATTACTGCTCAATTAAACGCCCTAAGAGCTATAGAAACGAGCAAGAGCATAAAAAAGAACTTTTAGTACAGGCATTAACCAAAACTTGGTATTTGGAAATAACTTCGAGGTAGCTTTAAGGCTTTAGTGGATAATAACAAGATGAATATTTTAAGCTCTTTTGGCGGCTACTTTGAGCTAGATAGTCTCTGTCTCAAAAGAAGCAAACTTTTGGATTTTAGGCAAAATCGATAGTAATCCACAATGATATCGTCAATGATCTTGACGGCGCGATTTAAAAAGTATTCGGTAACCGCAAGAATAAACTTTTTAAACTATCAAAGGTAAAAAGATTTTATATGACCTTGCTGTTAAATTAAAGGCAAGAGCATTTCATTTTGAGAAAATCTTTATAAGCTAAATGATGATCAAACGCCGAGAATTTCGCTCGTGTTGGTAAAACTTTGGCTGAGTATTAATCCGCAAATGTTAGAAGATTTTATTAATGATGCGTTGTTTTGTTTTGATGAGGATCTGGCAAGATATTTAGGAATGAGTGGCGGATAATAAAGCTCCGCCGTGACTTCGCCGCAATTATACTAGTAATAATTATTTACGCTTAATACTTTTTACTCAAATATCAAAAAGCAGACTTGTAGGACGTTTCTTGTGTATTATCTTTAGTGGCGAGCAGGGCGTCTTACGGTATCACGTTGAATACTCCTGGCTTTTCTGTCGTGCCGCGACTATGGCGATGACGGTTGAGAACGAGCGGTCTTTACCAAGGATGATTTGATTTACAAGCGGGATCTTGTCCGATGAAGCCGCGTCTTTTATTATCTTTAGCTCAAGGTCGATATTTATCTTTTACTCTTAGATCGATCGTGCCGCGTCCGCCGATATCTGCGCTCGTGCCTATCATCTCGATGTAAAAACTCAATCAAGTCACCCTTTCTTGTGGTAAATTACGCCGTTTTTTGACGGTGTAGCCCTTATCGTTAAGTCAGGCGTTTAAAGCTAGTAGCGATAGCGCAGGTTTGGAAGCAGTAGCTTTTGATAAAAGATGTGATCTTTTGAATATGTCCCAAAATCACCTCCATAGCAAACTCTTTCGTGCTCTCTCCAAGAAACGGTTTTAAGAAGCGGGTACACTCCCTCAAAGCTCTTTATGCCAAAAGGTCGTTGATAAACTCGCCGCTTATGTCGGTTGCGTCTAAGTTATGCTCTTTCTCGTCATTAGTAGCCAAAGTCTCTGCCTTGTTTTGCTAGGCCATTTTAGCGAGACGCTCTTGCCCTTTTTTCGGCACTAAGCTAGTAAATAGCAGTGTTTTGTTTAGATGTTTGCAGATGATGTCGCCATTTTTGCAAAGATCTCAATCAGCGTGCTGCGCTTGGTCATACTTTCATTGTCGTCAAGAGCGACGTTGAATCCTGTCTTTACGCTCACGCCTTTTTCTTTTATATCAGAGCTAGTTTTTGCTCACTTTCTACCTTGACGCGTTTTTCGCAAAGATAACGTCGTCGCTCTCTTATTTTTTGAGCCATTTTATCTAAACAGCGGAGTTAAATGCATCCCGCTTTTGCCAAATTTCAAGATTAGTAAGTCCTTGCTCTTTATGCTCCCATCTTCAAGCCAAGCACGCCATTTTGCTTTAAAACTGGGAGTTTTGCATAATGAAGTTGCTATTTTAGTAATATCAAGCTCTCATCGCCAAAGCCATTGGCCACAATGGCTCAATGCTAAGCGTCGTTTCAACAACTTACTAAAAGTCAAGATGTGCGGTAAATGAAGCTCATTTTTAAAAGGCTAAATTTCGTCATTTTTTTTTCTCCTTAAGATCAAAGCTCTCTATGACGCCTTTTATCTCGCCGCCGCTCTTTGCAGGTCGATATTTGCACGGCATTTGCCTAAAAAGTCAAGCAAACCAGTTGCATCAATGCTTAAATTTGCCGTGCTTATGGGCTTTACAAGGGCGCTTTTGGCGTCGGGCCTTAGCGATATCTAAAACTGCGTGCTTATCTTGACTCACCATTTTGCGATGACGCTCTTCTCGTCAGAAATTACCAAGCTTTTTTCGTCAAGTTTATTAAAATTACTAGGATCCAGCGTCATTTTTGCCGCTTAATTGTTGACCAGCACTGTATATGATCTTTGTAAGCTCTTATTATATCGTTTATCGCCTCATCGTAAATAAGATTGTCTTTACTCGTAGCTCTAAATTTTGCACTTTTTTTCATCAAAGATGTTGTTTATCGCGACATTGGAGCCATCAAGCTTTGCCTTCAAACAGGCGCTATGAAAGGTCAAATTGGCTTTGAGTTTTTAAGCGTGATATCAGCGACATTTACAGCGGGCAGGCCTTTTTCAATTAGCTAACAAATTTTTAGCATAAGCAGTCGCATTTAGGTCATTTAGATAAAAGAAGTCGTTTTGGCTGGAATCGACCTTGCCGTTTATCTCGTTTGGGTGGTAGTCGTTTGCCACGGCAGCCATATGTCAGCTTTTACCTCGCTGTTTGAAAGCTCTATGCGCCTATCAAGTTCGTCTATAAGTCCTTGATACTGCGAGCGTTTACGTCATAGGCTTTGTGGGTTAAAAGCCATCTTTTAAAACCATTAAACGCCATTTAGCTCATGTGGTGAAAATTTCCATCAAATTATAGTCATCTTTGTCAAATTGGCACCACCGCCGCTAATGCTGACGTTAAAGTCTTCAAGCTTGACCTATCACGCTAAAGCGGTCTACGCCATCTTGCTGCTCATTTTGGTGATATCGATGTTTGAATAAGGACTATCAACGAAAATGTATCATCTAAAATAAAACTTTGATCTTAAAGTCATCACCGATCTACGCATCTCAAGCGAAATTTCTTGAAAAAGGTGTCAAGATAGTCCACGCCCTGACTAAGGTTTAAAGCTTCTTGTCACTTCAGCCTTTTGCTTGGGCTCTTGTTTAAACCCAAGGCTTCCTCTGCTTTGCTCTTACAATTATTTTTTATCTAACTTTATATAATTACTTAATTTTGCCGTAAAACTCCGAAATCGTTAATTTTTATGTACGTATTTTAAAAAGCAAAACAAACGAAAGTATCAAGATGATAAAAGTACATAAAACCATACCTAGATATTTTTTTGATATCGTACTCTGTCGTCGTCCTAAGTCTTTTTGTATATTTAGCACGCCCTATAAACTTACAAGCAGGTGTTTTATGCAAAGGGTGTGGGCGAATTATCTTATTTAACTAATCACAGCAACTTAAGCGCGATCACGACAAGTGCATACGCTTTATCAGCTCACCTCAGTCAGGCTGGATCAGAGATGGTAAGATAAATTTCAAGGATTGATTTTTAAAAGACTTGCCAAAGCAAAGGCTGCGATGACTGGATCACGCTCATCCTGGCGAAACAACTATCGTTTTTTAAACCAGATAGCAGCCAGCTAGGGCTTAATGCAGTTAAACTAAATAGCGAATATAACGCCCTTGCGCCCAGTAAGCGACGGCTTTTGCGATGCCAAATACCTCTCGCCAGCGGAAGCATCAGCGAAGACATCTGGCCTACTACCTTATCGGTCGTCAAAAAGGCTCAAAGCGAGATCAGCAGGAAAGTTTTGGTGAGTATAACGAGAAAAATGGTTTAAATTCTAACCATCGCCTCGATCATCCAAAAGAGGCCGCTAACGACATGGGATGCCTCTTGTTACTCCGTCATCTACAACCGCGGTAAAGGCATGAGGCTAAGATGGATGGCACGCTAAACTATGGGATTATTCACGATGTGATCACGACCGAGCGAATAGAGCGATATGAGCGGGTTTAACACCTATCTAAACGACGGCATCCCATATTTGTCTCGGTCTCGATAAGCGCGATAAAGCGGCGATAAACCCTGCAAAGACAAACTACTTGTATTTTTGTGCTTGATAAAAAAGGCGAAAAGCATTTTCAAAAACCTTAAGCAAAACTGTAAAATATCAAATGGGGCCTAATATTAATAAAAAAGTGATATTCAAAAATCAAAGGGCTAAATAATTGATATCTGGACTAAAACCATTGAAGCACGCTTTTTACCAGCCTCTCTCTTTCCTATCATTAAGGAAACATCGCGCTGGCATTAGCATAACAAAGGGCTGGTATCAACAGCAGGGGCAGATACATCTCTTTGCTTGAGGCTTGGGCTAAGCGGGCCGACTCCGAGCTTTTGGGCGAACGACCACCGCACAAAGAGGCAAATATCATAAAACACAAATATCTCAGCCACATCGTTTCAGCTAAAAGCGGCGATTGAGGAGCTTGACAAGGGGATAAATGTGCCATTTATCCAGACGAGATCGTACAGACTACGACGAAGAGGTCGCTAAAAATATGCAAAAGTGCTAGGAAGTGCGGTAAATCCGGTGGCAGGCAAGAATTCAGACAGAAGAGTCCTGCCTCCGGTTAAAGGAATTTGCCAAAAGCACCGCACAGCAATGGCAGCTGGGACAAAACCGTCCATTAAATTGCTACATGCAAAGGGCGATTTTACAGGCACTCAATCATCGCAGAAAAAGATGAAAGTACATATAAATTACAAAGCAAAGATGATAAAAGAGCTTTTAAAAGAGCTTGCCGGCCTACAAAGTGGCGAGGTGCGTAGACGCAGCATATCTAAGCGTAGATGACTAGATAAAATTTTGTAAGCTGCTTTGAGACGGCGCTAAAAGGGTGACCGCCAACCTTCATCTAATGCGATGATGAAGGCTAAGTGATGATCATCTTTGCACACGCGATAAAGAGCTATTTAAGGGTTTGAGCTGTTGGTGAGATTTCAAGGCTCCTGACGGTGGGGTGGCTTAGTATGTTTTCATTCTGTCTTAAAAATAAAGATGGGTACAAGCTCGGTGATGATGCAGGCAAGCAAGGCCAGGCGTTAAATGAAAGGCTGTAACTGACGTGCCAGATGATGTTATCATCGACGCCTCCGTGCCTGCGCTCGGCTGAAACTCTGGCAAGGTAAAGACAAAAAACGACGACTTCAATTCTCACTTTGGCAATTGAATGGGACCTACGCTATGGTTTATAGGCTACGTGGCGGACTTCCCAAGGGTACATGGCGCGATGTGAGTAGGATGGCAGCGTGGCAAACGATGGATAATGACAAAAAGACCGAGTATGGCAGCCTGATAAGACCTTCGTTTGCAAAGGGACGGAGAAGATTGTAGTTTTGATGAGGAGGCAGGGCGAGCGTCTTCGTTAGCGTTAAAGTCGACACCCAGGATGACGCAAACTACGAAGATGCGATAAGTGCGTGGTTTGAAACTTGCATTAAAAAGGGTGAATTCAAAAGATGAGCTTATATTTTGGCTGGATAGTAGCAGACACGATAAAGTGATAGCCATTGCGGTAAAGAAGGTGTTACCTCGCGCTGGCGTGGTGAGATTTTAAACTACAGGCAAAGCGACTAAGATCGCGATGATGGAAACTGGCAAAGACGTCATAGGCGTAACTGGCAACGTTTGAGACTATCAACCGATCTTTCCCGATATTTGAGCTGGGCGGCGGCTCAAAATGCTCTCGGTCGTACCGCTGGCTGGTGGAGCGATGTTTGAGACGACGCGGAACGGCTCAACAACATAAAGGCTAAAGGAAAAATCACCTGCTTTACAGGATAGTCTGGGTGAGTTTTTTAGCGCTTAGTGCATCGCTTGAACATTTGGCGTTTTGAAACCCAAAAAAAGAGGCGGAAGCTAAGCGAGGCGCTAAATAAGTGATTACTAGCTATGTGATGAAAACAAAACACCAAATGCCACTATTGATACTAGAGTCTTTTATCTAGCGCTATTTTGGGCGAGAGGATGGCAAAAAGTGGTGGGATTTTTGAGTGCAATGTTGCGGTATGCAAACGAGCTAGAAAATGGATATTGAAATTATAAAGGCAGATCAGAGAAAATGATGGTGCAAGCGTGAAGTTGGCGGATTTTACCTGCCGGATGAGTGTTGAGAGCTAATGAAGTCATGAGACCAAGTGTAATTTAAATCAAATAATGGATGATGAAAATAAGTGTAGTTGGGCTGGAAGCGTCGGTTGCAGGCATAGCGTATGCGCTTTGCATGAGAGAGCTTTTTGCATTAGAGATCGCGCTGTGGATATGTTGGCGACGTGGCGCGCAAAGGCGATCGACCTAGCGCAGTCAGCTGCGTGTTTAAGCATAAAAACAGCGTTTGTGTTAGCGGGACTTTGTTGCATTGAAGGCAGCGACATCATCACATAGTCTACAGGAAGCCCAAGAAAGGAGGTCAAATAACCAGAGAAGACTTGCTACCAAAAACACCGTGAGTCGTAAAGCAAACAGCGCAAAATATCCTTCATTGCGCAAATGCGGTGATAATCGTAGTTACTAATCCGCTTGATGTTGGTCTGGACGGCACTCCGGGTAGCGGTTTAGCAAAACAAGGTAGTCGGCATGGCTGGCGAGCTAGATGGCTGGGGTACCAGATGAGCTGGCGCTTTTAAAAGGCAGGAACCGCAAAGGCCAAAAACAAAGATCGTTGGCGCTCACAATGACGAGATCGCTCAGAAAATATTAGCCTAAATTTAAATGACAGCGATTACATAGATCTTAAAAGGGCAAACAGCGGCGCGAGATCGTTAAGCTTCGCGGTACAGCATCAGCCTACTACACCCAGCAACAGCGGCTGTGAAAGATAATGCAGAAATGATCATGCATTCTGAAGAGTAACGAGATATTAAGCGCTGGCGTGCTACTTGATGATGAGCTAAGCTGTGGAAGGCTAGTAAAGGCTTGAGCGTGGTTTAAAGAAATTTTTAGAGCTAAATTAAGTGAAAACGAGCAAGAACAACTAAGCAAAAAGCAATGAGATCAGAAAAAACATTCGATTTTAAAGAAAAATTTGGACTAGGAGATATAGATGATAGAAAAGAAAATATGTAACCCGTTTGGGTCGACGGGCGGTGTAAAGACTATGATATCTGCGTAATTTCTGCTGACAGGCCACTGAGCATGAGGCTCGAGCCAAATGCACCGTGCTTGGCAAGATGATAGAGGTCGTTTATCGGTCGCGCGGGCTGCCGTGACTGCGAACTGCTGTCCTGATTTTGCCATTTATGGCGGAAGAACTTCGATTATGACTAACGCCTGAGAGCAAGAGCGAGCTGGCCGTAAAACCGTCGGTGCCAAACTTGGAAGAGCGCATGGGGAAGTATTATCAACAAATACCGCATAGTAGCAAGGAGCTGCGGTCAGGTGTGGCTATAACTTCTTTGGCGGGATATCCTATCCTCCAAACGGCGAGATCACTTACACGAGCTAAACGTGCTTTGCTAAGCAATTACATTGCTAAAATGGGAAGACGGATAGCTGGCATTTGCGTAGCTCTTGGTGCAAGTGCGAGCGGCGCGCAAAGAAAACGATGACTACTGGTTCAGTTCGGGATTTCGCTAAGGCTGAACAAATAGGCCTTGGTTTTATCAGCATGAGATACCGCTTGTCATCGTAAATGTCATGCGTGGCGGTATTAACTGGCCTGCCAACACGTGTCACCTGGGCGATATCTTGCAGAGCTAAAAACCCAACTCACGGCTTGGTACTAAATATGATGGTGCTAGCGCCTGGTAGCCTAGAGGTGCTATGCCAGACCGTGCGCGCCTTTAACCTCGCAGCTAGGTTTATGACGCCAGTTATGCTGCTGCGGTGGACGATGAAATATGCAGGCAGGTGCGTTTGCCAGAGATAAGCGAGCAAAATTACAAAAAAGAGTTTAGCGGCAGGCAAAGGTATAAGCCATACGAGGCGGCGCGACGAGCCAGCCACGCTAAATCCTTTCTTTAAGGCTATCACTACCATATAACAGGCTTCATCATGGTGTACTGAGCACCAACGAAGTGTGAGATCGTTGGATACTCGATGAATAGGCTGTTGATGAATAAATTACACACTGATGAATTATAGAGAAGGTGAAGAGTTTATGCTTGATGGCATGGTGCATCATCGCCTTTGGGCGGCGGTAATGCGCAAGCCAGAAGCAAGCGATAAATTACGTGAAAAGGGCTAAGTGGGGCTATTTAAACCCTCACACTTTCAGCTCCAGCTAAAAAGCTAAAGAGATATCAAATCATTAAGAAAAAAGTACAGTCTGCGAGCTAAATTTAGGTCCAATATAATTGGCATTCAAAAGATCATCGAGATGACTTTGCAAATCACAAAAGCAAACGGCAGACCGACAAGCCCAAGCGAGATCGAGGCGAAGATGGGAGAAAATTTATGGCTTTAATTACGATAAATATTTACGAACAGATAAAATGTACCTACTCTTTGCGCTGGGGCTGTGGCGACGGCGTCATACTGTTACAGCTCTCATCCGCGCTATCGAGCACGATAGCTGGGACGCGAACGACGTTTGCGTGGTCTCATAGTGCATAGGCTGGCTCCGGCCGCTTTAGGCGGATACCTCGAGCGCAACGCCATCTGCTACGACGCACTGCAGAGCGCAGCCTGCGCTACTGCGCGTAAAGATGGCAAAAGTCCAGACAAGCACGTCAATCGTAGTAACTGGCGATGGCGACGCTAGGCGATCGGAGGCAACCACATCGATGCACGATGCCGCCGGTAACACGGGCTAAATCACATCCTAATTCAGCAACTTCATCTACGCGCTAACAAACTCGCAAACCAGCCCAACCACGCCAAAGAGAACGTGGACGGTCACAGCGCAATACGGCAACACCGATCTGCTTTGACACCTCCGTACCCAACCGCCGCAGGTGCCCAGCTTTGTCGCGCGTGGTAGCGACCATCAACCAGAAGCTTAAAACTCTTTGTAGAACTTTAGCCACGATGGATACCAACTTTTTATGTATTTTCAAACTGCCACTAAATTGCCGCAAAGAACAAAATGGCCGAGGCAGTAAGAAACCAGAGTGGATGAGACGCACACGAAAACAAGGTCCATTGACATGCTAAGTGACGAAAAAAGGCATTTTCCCACCCGGCGTGCACAAAGACGAACAAGATAGAATACCAAAACACGACAGGTAAAGAAGCTGCTGAGCGGCGAAGCGATAGTTACAGAGAGCTAGTATGAAGTCACAACAATTTGTCAGCGTTGGCGAGACGGGGCGTCTACTAGCAGCGAATCTCTCAACTGCCAAGATAAAAGCAGGCGAACGGCGTCAGGCATCTACCTACACATCTCCAGGTGCGTGGCGACGCTAAGAGGTCGATATCACCCCTGAAGACAAAAGTTACATACCCTTATGCAAACGAGGGCGAGATAGAATTCATGCCAACTCGCAGATAAGCTACGATGCCTTTAAAAGTATGGCGCGTGAAAGGGCGGCGCGATCGTTGTTGAGCCGGTGGTAAAAGTGGCGACGAAGGATAAAGGCGCTGGAAAATTGTAAAATTATCATCTCTATCGCAAAGACGGTCGGAAACGTCATCCACCCAAAGCGTCGGTAGCTCTTGGTGTGGCTGTGATAGTGGGTGCATGGATGGCATTGGTGCGTGAAGAGATGCTAGCAAGCGTGCCAGCCAAGGTCAAAGGCAAATGCTAAAGCTTACGAGCTGCGGTCTTAAATACGCAAAAGAGCTTTTAAAAATAGAAACCTTCGTTACTGTTTTAGCCAAAATCACAATATGGATCAGATAAAACTAAAATTTCCGTAAAGAACTTATGGCTTTAGATGCCTATCATTAGAGGTTTGTCATGGTGGTGCTTAGAGATAAGAAAAGAATTGCTTTACTCATTAGCCTACAAAACATGGATGAGTTTTTAAGATAGATAAATTGTGAGCAGTAGGCTTTAATGCAGACGAAAGAAAATTACTGATCTCAAGCTGTTTTAGAAACGCTAACATCCGCCACGCCAAATGAGTATAAATTACTAATAAATTGAGAGAGCATTGATATTTTGCATTTGATGACCTTTCGATGCAGCGATATCTAGTACATCGTCATGATGACATTGGGGTGTTGATCTCATTAAACTGGATCGTTTCAGTCAGACACTATGGCGGGATATACTACGTAATTTTATAAAATTTACCGCAAAAGATAACCTAAATTATCCCATGTCTTTTTGGCGTGAAATTCGCCAAGGGTATCAAATTTCTGTTTTACTTATCAAAAAATATGCAAATTACAATAACATTATCGTTTTCGTGCTTTCGCAACGATAAAACATCTTCTTAGTAAGACCCCTAGCAAATTAAAATTTTATCTTACTAAAAGCTAGCAGCGATTTTTCGTAAAGGTATAAGAGTACAGTCATTTTTCGATTAAAACAACCCAGTGATAAAGTGTATATAGATTTTTGTTTACATTATTATTTTGATTTATAATCTCGCGTGGGATTACTGATGGATGTTTTAGTTTTAAATTTAAAGGATGAAAGGTACAGCGTTGGTGTCGTCCGCAAGATAAGTGGAAAGGTTTTTTGTAAAACGAGGCAGAGAAGTTGATCTTGCTTGCTAAAGCAGGGCGACGAGATATTTTGGGCGATGAGATCATCACGCAAAGCAGCAACGACACTATCGTTATAAGTTACGACCGCGCTGCGCCTATCACGCCACTTGAACCACAAACATCATTACACAAAGAGCCATCAAATGCAAATTGACACACCAAGGCAATGAAGCGCAGGTAGAAAGGATAAGAGGCAAAAGATCGTAGGAGAACGAAGACTCAAATAGCAAAACAGCTGACGAAATGCATCAAAACTCGAAGCCACCACTCTCATGGCTCAAGCTAAGTGTAGCGACACAGCAAGTCACTCGTGGGTCATTGACACGCAGGACACATCTCAAAACGTAGTTTGCCGGACGGCGGTACGCCTAGAGCTGCCAGCTGTCATCTCAAGCGAGCCAGCAATGCCGGTTAGCTCTATTCGGCGGAGCAGCGCCAGTAGCGGCTTTGCAAAAAGAAGAGCGCTCCAGCTATCCAAGCACCAAGTATCACACTTTAAAGACCTGTGATAGCGATGGCTATATCAGCATCGCAGAAAGCGGGCGGCGATCCTAACCACACACAAACATGGCAGTCGCTTTTAACAACGACTTTCAGAGCTTGCAGGCGACAAAGTGACGCGAGTTTAGCAAATAACGGCGTAAAACCACGCTTTCTTACAAAGTGATCCTACAGGCACAAAGCGTGAGGCAGTGAAAACAATCCAAGCGAAATTTTGCCTATCACGCCAAAACGCAACAAATCCAGAACAAAAGAATTATCATCCCAAGCGTTGCTATCACGCCAAATGCCCTCGTTTAATGTGGGCTCTAGCATCACACTGTAGCAAATGGCGCGGCTGCAGCAAAGGCGGCCGCAAGCGTTGGGATACCGTTACGCCAGCTCTTGGCTTTACAAAAGGTGGTTTTAGCAAAGGCCTAAACGCGACGACGTGATAGACGCCAGTGAAAATGGTTTGATCCAGCCAGCAGTACGCCAAGCGATGACGCAAAGATCGTTTTTATCGCCAAATATGAAATATTAGGCGACAAGATAAAAGCTCACCACCACTCGATCCGACAGCGCTACTGGCATGAAAAAGACGCTTATTAAAACGTCTGCGGCATAGCGCAGCAGCAGATAAAGATGGTGGCGAGCTTATGCGCTTACGAGCGAAAGCGGCGGAAATGTCGGCTAACGTGGCGAAGCGCCGTTAAAATTTCATCATCAACGCCAACAAATGTAAATATCCAAATGATCGTAGCAAGTCAGGCAAACGGTGCGACAGACACGATAACCATCGCAAATATTAACGATCCGATCGCCGTTTTACCGCTTGATGAGAAACGAGACGGCACTATAAATGCCAGCCGAACTCAGCGCTGTGCGGCGTGGCGGCTACGGCGTCGCGCAGGTAGATATCTACATGTACCAAACAACGCCGCAGTTGGCGACAAAGATCCGCACAAAGGTCGATGACCTTTCAGCGCAGCACACCAAATGCTGCTACAAAGACCTATACTATCGCACCTGACGGACTTACTGCCACGCTGGCGGTATGGCGAGGACTATCTCTATCCAAAATGGCAAGATCACAGTCACTGACCCCACAAGCTCAACTGATCGAAGCAGGGAAAAGCCAAGCACGACGATCATTGGTGGCACAACTGGAGCCACAAAGCTGGGCGCATGAGTAAAGGTACAAGCGATACTGGTTGCGCCTGTTAGGTCTCCGCACGTGCAGTTTGCAAAAGATGAGAACAAAGATGGGGTGCTAACCAGTAGCGAGAGTGGCTTTAGAAACTCTGATGGTGAAAACCTCTATAAGGTGAGAAAATTCCAAACGACGCAAGAGATGGCGATAGCGTGAGATAGATATCGCAGGAAGCGATGTGCAAAACAGATAAGATATGCTATTAGGCCCTCCTCAAAACGCGATCCGGCGCATATAGTGCCAGCAAAGGAGATGATGGGTGTAGCTATTAGGTGGTGTAAATAATGGCACCATAGGAGACCACAACAAAACTTTATGGCGTTACGACCGACTCAATGACCACATTTACCGATAAAGCTGGCAACAAAGCAGACCCGAGTCTGGAGACGAGACTCACCGCAGATACACAGCATAAAGGTGCGTTTGCAAGAGATAATGACGGAGATGTGCTGGCAGATAGCATCACCACGCCTTCTGGGCTCTACCATCAACCCAAAGGGACCTTGATATCTACGCGTACCTAGCAAACGCAAAACCAGGAAGCAATATGTGCGTCACCATCTCAACTCCGACCATACCAGCGAACCACAACGGTCAAATATGCACAAGCGACGACGGACGACGCCTTGCCAAGTGACGGCTCAGCGCCCGCTTCCCATCGTGGATGGCCATTTGAGCATACCAAATGTCCCTATCTCGGTCGATCACTCTACGCCTGTTAGAGCTACTGTCACGACGCAAACGGGGTCACTTTCACGACAGATGGCGTTCGCGGTAGGCTCTTTGATTTTGCGATTTTCAGGCTACATAGATGACGTCAAGCTTTGCTACGCAGATAGATGGCGGAGCAGTAAATATCGCTAAATATCTTAGAGTGGAGGACTAAGGAGGAAAAGGTTATCGAGAAATAACTTTGACGATGAGACCAAAACTATAAAAAGAGTACAACATCTCACTTACTAACGACGAACAGCCAAACATTGTACTGACTGGCGTGGACCTGCGATCCTGGCGCAAGCTTCGTTTTGGCGCTTGAGACGATGATGGTAATGCCAAAAGTCACCAAGTGGGCAAACACATATGGATGCTAGTTGTCGGCGCAGATAAGCGTGTAATTATGGACTTTGGTCTCTCTTTGGTATAAAACTAGATGAGAGATATTCAAAACATAAGAGCAAACTGTTTTAAAGAGCGATGGTACAAAGGATGACGATCTACAATGGTTCATATGACCCAGGACGCCACGCAATGCGATCGGCACTCCACGGCAGCTTCGCATGCCAACTAGTGTAGATATCTCAGGTGGTGTAGGTACCGATGCTAGTAGTGGCAACAACACGCCAAATAAAAACACCATAAACAGTAAGACGTGTACGATCTGCCTACTCCGTTCATAAAAGCTCAGCCTCTTGATGATACGCACAGCTACTCTGGAGTATTTTGCTCTGCCAGCAAACAACAAGCACTGGAGCGTATCATGATATGCCGACACCGCAGGAAATGTCTCTGTTACACGGTAGCTTTTATCGGCAACGCGGCCTTGATGCTGATATGCGGTTTTATACTACTATGCGATCACGTCATGGACGGCCAGAGTTGGTGGCGACTCTGGTGTTTACTCGCAGCGAGGGGCAAATCCATCTACAAAAGACTATATCGTAATTACTCATCAAGCGCCTCCACCAGACATGACGTCTGTGCGGTTTGCCTCTGAACGCGCTTATAAGACCTCACGTGCATCAAGGCAATATGCATGCAGAGGATCGAGCCAGAGTCGGCAGGGCATGGAGATAGCTTTCTATGTAACGCTTCAAATCAGTGCGCTCCAAAAGAATGGACCGATAAATGAAAACATAGCTTTATGCAAATGGCATATTGCGCGGGCAAGCCTGGTAACTATAGCCGCTTGGAGAGTCAAACCCTGTTAGCTCTGACCTCCACGCGATAAAATGGATGGTTGGATATATGTAAATGCTCCTGGAACATACACTCAGTAAGAGCAGCAGACCTACACAACTATGTAGGAAGCTAACTCATAAATGGCACTACACAGTAATTTGTAGGTGCAACAACGACTCATGACAACCATCCACAGAAGCATCATATGGCATGGTCAGTGGTGGAGCAGGGATTTTACATTTCACAAGGCTGGCTTTACTACATTTGATATGGAGTATATGGACGGAATCATGGCAGAGGATAGTGGCCCTTTGTATATAATGCAAAATAGTGCACCAGCTAGTGGACACACATCCATCTGATACTTTGGTGTCAGAAACTATAGCGGCACTGCTTCTTTAGCAACAACTATGTTGAAGCGCCCATTCAAAATGATTTTATAAAAAGATGGGCACTACAAATCTTTACGAGATCAAACACTAGACCAAATATAGCCAGCAGGAGCTAAATTTTGGAGCCCTGTATCTCAGCTGAAGCAGACGTAGGGCGGCAACCCTCAGATGAGTGCTTTTGTTTATAGTGCGCAGGGCGATAGACGGCAGGCGGTGTGGAGCGATACGCTTATAGTGGTTGATGATGTGGATTTTTCAGAAATTTAGTACAATGTTAAAAAGATAAACGACTTTGAGGAGTACAATCTCAGCACAGCGCTGGTCAGGCTGTTTCTTATAAATTGCTAGCAATGGCATCTTTGACACGTAGATGGTAGAAGATACAAAAGCGATGCGATGCAATAAGCGCAGCCAGCGAAACGTAAATGCCGTGCTAAGGTTATAGGCGAGAGCAAAGACCTGGGTGCAGCTTACGCATGATTTTGTAAAAGCCACAAAAGCAGATATCACCACGCTTTCAAATAATAAAACTATAGCGTTGTTGGCGACACTTATAACAAAGTAGATGTCACAAGCTGATGGAGACGCGGTAAATCAAGAATCTATAAAGCGACCTTTAATCGCCATAAGAAGTTATCATGGCGCTTCAATAAACTCCAAAGGATACTGTGGCGGCATGAGATGCATGACGGCGCATGTTGTCTATTATAGTAATTCGAATTTATAAAAGTAGAGTAAAGCCCGCATCTCTCTCTGGGCTAGAAATTAGATGGCTTTTAGCACAACTTTCGTTAGTAGCTCTGAAAATTTCAGCTGGATTTTCTAGGCTCATGCCCTCATTTCAGCCTTGCCATATCAAGAAGCAAAGGTGCGATATCACATATCCTCGCCTCGTCCCAAGTTTTGCGCGTGTATTTCACGATCAGCATTTATCCTGCAAAGATCGGCTTTAACTGGAGCGTTGCGCCTGTCCCACCGTCTAGCATCTCTTGCACTAGCGTAATCAGGGTCGTTTTGTCATACATTAGCTTCACAGCCGAGCTTGAGCCTTTCGGAAGCTTAGCCTAACGTCTGTGACATCGTCTTTTACGTATCTCTTTCATCTTAACAAGAGCGTCTGTACCTTGCTCTCATCGACCTTCTCATCGCTCTTGCAGTCTCGTCATTTATATCAGCATGCGAGACTGATTTTGAGGTGTTGTCAAAGTCACATTTGCATTGGCATGACGATCGTATGAACGATCTCATCCATTAGCTAACTACCTCTGATGTCATTTTTCTTAAAGCTCTCCAAGAGAGCGGCCAGATTTCTTGCATATCTTTCATTGTTGCCGCGCTGATGCTGGTAGATCGACTTTGATCCTCTTTCATCGCTCTCTTTATACTCTTTTAAGCCAGATAAGCCTGTCTCTTTGAGCTTTTGAAATGAGGCAAACGTGCTCACATCGTGGCTCTTTTCAGCAGTTAAAGCCATAAAGTCCCTCTTTTAAACCTTTCAACAGGTTTGTATTACATATATTTTTCGCCAGTCGCTCTCTCTAACTTTTGCGAGCTCACTTTGCCATTTTTCTTCACGCTCGCTCTTGACGGCTTCTCATGACCGCATTTCTCGCAAAAATTCACGGCTCACGTTTGGTGGCAGGTCTTCAACGTCGATCTCACACCTTTGATAAATCTAAGATATGGCGGCAAAAAGCTCTTTTGCATCGTCAGTTATAAGAAACCCTCTTCACATAGAGCTTCACGCCACTTTGATAATCAACCCTAAAAGAGATCAAACGGCCTCAGAGCCTTTGGTACACAGCCGCGTCGGATACTCGATCTACTCTCCCGGCCTGTGTGGATATAAGTAGCGTGTCGCTGCTATCGTGAATGAGCAACATAAAAGTCGTTATGAGTCTTGCTCTTTGAGGCTCGAGTTTGCTTAGTCTCCAGCGCATTTGCCTTGCACGTATCTGCTCGTCTTTTTGGTCTCGCAAATTGCGCTCTTTCTCGCCTTCTTCTTGGTGCAACGTAGCTCTCTTTGTCCATAAATATAGGGATAAGGGATGTGGTTTGATGCACTTCGACTATCTCCCTCTATGCGCCAGACCTGTGTCCATCGTCGTTTAAAGTGCAAGATATTGAGTCACGTACCAGCATCTTTGCTAGCGATCTTCGATGTCATGCTTTTTCGCGTCAGATGTCCATTATGAGGCTTTATCGCTTAGTGCTCGTTTGACTCTAACTTCGATCTTTGTTTCGCCACCGCAAACGCTGAGTAAAAGCCCACGCCAAACTGGCCGATCAGTGAGCTATCTTTCTTTGCATCGCCGCTGTAAGCTGCATAGCCCTTTGCACCACTTCTTGCAGCGCGCGCCAATTTGCCGCGACCAGCTCATTCTTTATTCCATGCCGATACCGTTGTCGCTGATGGTTGCGTTTGGCTTTTCGTCATCCACTTTGATCCTCGATCCAGCGGGTAGCCAAGCAGCTTTTATACTTTTCATCGGTCATTGCCATAGGTAGTTTAGCTTTATCAAGCGCTGCCGTTTTGAGTTTGATATGAGCTCTCTCAAAAGCCATCTCTTTGCTGAGTAAAGAGAGTGGATCATCAAATTTAAAAAGGTCATTGACCTCGGTCTGAGGATCCATTATCTGCCATTTCGCTCTCCTCACGTGCAGCGAGATTTAACAGACAGTGATCACAAAAATACTCTCACATTGACTGAGTAATGCTATCAATGTTTATTTTATTAAACTATCAACATATATTTTAGAAAAACCGAGTGGGCCTCAGTTTAAACAAGAGCAGGGGCCGGTACCATTTGGACCTGCAAAGCAGGGGTTGGACCTTTGGCTTTCTATTTTTCGTCTGTGACTTTTGCATGCTCTCTCTTGTGGCTTCAGAGCCAGCCCTCTTTAGAAGTATCAACCAGATCAAGGCAGATGATCTCTGATCTCTGCTGCGCAGGTCGATCCTTAACTCTCATCGCGTCAGCTTCCGACGATTACGAGAGGTTATGTACCTTTAATTTAGCTTTTCAACTAGCATTTTAGCTCCAGCTTCCTAAACTTTAAATGGCGAGCTTATCAACAGTTTGCGGACCTCGGTTCTCTCTGGAAATATTGCTAAAACACGGCCATTCGTTCTATCTCTATGCCTCTTTAAAGCTTATGGGCGATGAGCGTGTCTCACGTCTCGACCGCTATCATCTTTGAGCAGGCTCAAGTACTTGCCGATGATGAGTAATCCGATCGTGCGCCTTTGGCGATCCAGCAAGTATAGGTGCGCTCTTCAAGCACGATGATGTCAAGCATGCTTTGACGATTTACGGCAAAGATATTTTGCCTCTATCTTTAAACTCTCCAACCACCTCAAGTCGCATAGCCACCAAAATCTCTGGCTCTGCCCTTAAACTTTCTAATAGGTCTATTTTTCGAGTTAAAAAGCCTTACGTTAATACTCACGACAAAACGCTATGAATAGATGTGATAGAGAAATGAAATCTAATTTTGACAGACTGAATCCTACGCAACCGATCTTTCCATCTTCGAAATGTACTACCGAATAATCGCCCTTTTTGTCTAAGTACCAACATTTCTCACTTTTACGAGATGTATAAAAGATGGTCGAGATTACGGTTGGCGGGATAGTGACGCTAACATGACTGGGCCTGCTGCACAGCTTTGCCAAAAAGGGTCGTAGGTGCGATCCCAAGCGCGATGTAGACGCCGCCACGAAAAAGTAGCTTCATTCCTGCGCCAAATGACTAGCAAGATAAAAGATATCGCTGCACACAAGAGTAGAATCGTGATGTCTTTGTGGGTGCTAAATCTCGCTTTGTTTTGGACTTGAGCCGAGTCTGCGTACTAACTTGCCTTCGTCTTCTGACGCTAACGTGCGAGCTCCTCACTTAGCTGGGTTATGATAGTTAGCAGCCAAGCGTCTTTTATTTGGTTTTAAACACCGCAAAATAATATCACTTTGTGAGTTAAAGTCGCCATTTATCGTAATGTCTACGCCTTGCTTTGATCATTGTCTTTGCTTTTCGATATTAAAGGCGCTTAGGATCGACGTTATTTCGTGCAAATTTCCACTTGGTCACATGATGTTGTTTATATGCATACCGATTTGGTCGTTTTCGAATTCTTCACCTCAAGGTTGTCAGCGACGATGGTTTGTAGTTGTGAAGCCTGTCACTTCTAAGCTCTTTTAGCTTTTGGCAGATGTTATGCTGATTTGCAGTTTTCAGCCATTTCTTTTATTGACTGACTGCCAAGCTTGGCGTCAATGCTCGTTGCATGGTCAAGATAAAAGGTGCCAACATACTTGTTCTCATCGCCTTACCCGTGATTCTTCTTATTTAGCCATTTATATGTCTGTCTCATCAGCTGCGTTTCAAAAGCTAGACAAGATCATTTTCGTGTATCAGGCGGTGACTTCGATGCTAAAATCTCTCCGATACGACGCTTTTAAGGCACATTTATGTCGCCTTTAAAAGTAGCTCTTTATCTTGATCTTGTCAGCAGACTTGATTGTCAGGGACGCTGATATCAGGCTCGTTTGCTCGGCAACGATGCGCATCTGCTTCTGGAGTTATGTGCTCAGGCTGCGTATTCGATGAAATGTCTTAGACACTGTGCCATTTGATGGCTTTCGCTGCGCTTTGCGTTGGGGCTGTTTACACACATCCTGCCTAGCTTTCGTCCATCATATCAAAAACGCTGCTGACTTCGTCGGTGTTACGGCATACCATTTAGTGCAAAAGGTGGGCTGGCCAATAGAAAAGGGCTAACACCAAACAGCCTCGCGATCTTCCTATACGTCATCACTCAAAATCTTCTCGCAAAGCGCGCTGGCCTGGGCATGAGGCAACATCCTCTTGCTCTCATCGCAAATCCCCAGCTTATGTTACTCAACTGAGCCGTTTGGATTTATCGTACCGTATGATGCCACAGTATTTCTGTAGGAGACTCGCTCATTATCATATAGGCTTTTTAGCGTCTCTCTCGTCGCAGTGGCGTTGCCTCATGCGTGAGCAATGATGTGACTACTTCAGCTTTCGCTTCAATTGCCAGAATTGCTTGTTTGAGATCACTTTTTAGGTGGTGATATTTTGAGATCGTACCAATTAAGTCTCATTTCTTCTCATCGCACCTTTAAAGTCCAAGCTCAAAGCAGCATCCTGGCTCATTGGTAACTCCCAAAGATATAGCCAGCCTTTCGCATGCTCTTTGCAGCCTGCATACGCTGAGCCTGAACAGCTATCGCAGCCGTTTCTTAGGTGAGTCGCCGTAGCTAAAACCACCAGAGCAAAACGAGCTTCGATCAGCCTCCTATCTTATCCTCTTGTGCGGGCAGCTGCGTGTGGCAGCCGCAGTAGCTTAAAGGCGTGACGATATGCTTCTTCGCAGTTTGTGCCGGGAAAAAGTATGATCGCTACTTTCATGGAAAGCGATCGATCCTACAGTCTTCTGATGACGGTGTTTGCCTAATCAGCTCTTCACGCATCACTTTTGGACTGCTCGTGTGCTTTGTTTTTACTCGCTCTCATCGATATCTCGACGATCGTCGCCTATTCATGTGACACGCGCACGCGCTAAATCCAAGCGCGAGCGTGCTCCACTGTTTTCACTGCAAGCGGGGTCTAAGACCCCGCTCTCTTAATGCTTTCATGTGCGACAGCTTTCTTACCTTTGTCCCACGATAAAATTCTTCGTAAAACTGTTCGTCAGCGACTTTTACACTACCACATCTCTTGTCCTGAAATCTATCTTTATCAAGTTTTTCGTTTGTTGTATCGCGATCCCAAAATCTGTCAGCTATCAGGGGCTTACTCGTCCAGCTAAGATGATGTTGCCATCTTTCGTCGATACCAAATTCGGCTTTAAAATCAACTAGTTTTAATTTCTCCTGCGAATTTAAACAAGATAGAGTTGATCTCTCTTGCTGTGTGTCTTAAGGGTCGACATCTTTTCGCTCTTACTGGGCCCACGATGATGCAGTGCTCGTCAGTCACGTGCTGATCGCGCAAATCGTCGTGTGGTAAAACTCTACAAGCGTGTAGCTGTAAAACCGTCGCCTTCTTTTATGCTCAGTCTTTGCTGGTAAGGAGCCAGTCGCGTATATTTCTCTGGCTACTCAAGAGGTATGATCTCGCGTTTTCACCACTTGCTCGGTGTCGCCGATCGTTTCAACCAGGTCAGTCACGAATTTTGCTCTCTAGCAGTCTAAAAGCTGGGTAGAGATTTTGCATTGTTAGCGCGCCTCACCAGCCTCGTGCTCTGGTGAGCATCAAATGCTGTTAGATCGATCTTAATCTCAGCCACAAGTACCGGATCGTCTGTGGCGCCATCTTTACTGACCTTTTCCTCGTAAATAGCTCTCCCTTTTGCATGATCTTCTCCTTTTAGCTATCGATCGTCGTCGATCTTTCATTTTAATAGTATCAAGACGCCGTGCCTTTTAACTGGATATCCCTCATCGACTTTCTTTTGTGTGATTATCTTTTTGTCATCTTTTGTGTCGGTTTTATTGCCTTCACCAGTTGTGTTATCTCATTTAGCTCATGAGGTGCGCTTTTAGCTCTGCCTCTTTTACAAGCTAAATGCGCTCTCTTCGCTTTTGGCACTTTGCAACAGGGTGAACTATACAACATCAGGTGTGAGCACCCACAGCGTGATGGTCCTGCCACTTGGCAAGTAGTATCTCAAGCTGTTGTTAGTCTTAGCCTCGGTATCGCCTATTGGTGTGACCACCTGAACACCGCCTTTGCCAAAATGTGTGTTTCGCCGATCGCCAACCCGACGTTTATGGATCTTGCAGTGAGCCACCTCACGATCTCGCTAGCACTTGCGCTACCGCCGTTACTAACACAACAAAGTGGGCTTCGAAAGAGTTTTGCTAGCGCTGCTATACTCTACGTTTTCAGATGCGTCGCGACCTTTTTGAGATACGATGACACCGCTATCTACAAAGAGACTCAACAGATCAACAGCTTGATTTAAAAGTCCGCCAGGGTTGTTTCTAAGATCAGCATGATGCCGCTTTTTGGATACTCTTTTTATCGCGTCTTTTACCTTTTGTAACGACGTTTTTGTCGTATATGTAACACATGTACATATAAAATGTTGTCGTTTTCATCATTTTTGTGATAGACAGACCCGACTTTTTATGGGAGGTCTCTATGATTTTACGTCAAATGGCTTTTGCTCGCCTTTTTCTCAAAATGGTAATTGTTATCGGGGTTTTTGGCTTGCCGCGCACTTTTATTTACGGCCTCATCTATCGTGCCGATAGTCGAGTGCATCGATCCCAAAATGATATCGCCTGCATTTTATGCCTCGCTTTATCAGCTGGAGTGTCCTCGATAGGTGATACAACGGTTGAGGCGCTATCTTTCATGCCAACTGTTATGCCAAGTCCGCCGGATTCGCCAGTTTGACTTGCTATCTTTGGTGATAGCTCATTTAAAAGCTTGAGTGAGCGTCCGACTTTGCATAAGGTCGGCGATGGCTTTGTCGATTATCTCTTTAAACGGTAGTGTCATCAACGTAGTATTTTTCGACTGTTGAGATGGTTTTTGTAAGTTTTGAAAGCGCTTCAAGCTTTGCCTCATCCTCTGTTTTGCAAATAAAAGTGCATTTACTGCCACGCTTGAGATGAGCAAGGCGCCTGTGATTTTTAGCGCTAAAAGATTTACTCAATCTATTCAAAATTTTCTCCTATGTAGTCCAATCTTTATTAGCTTTTGGCTAAAAAGTATCATGTAGCTAAATTTTCTGCACTCATGTTTATTTTAACACAATTATAACAGCATTTTTAGCAATCAAATAGTCAAAGTGATAAAAAGTGGTAATAATACTTGATCAATATAAGACTAAGTTATACTCACTCACCTATAAAATAATCTATGAGAGTTTAATGGCTGATATAACAGAAAATTTAACAGCTCAGATGCAGAGACACGCTGTGAAAAAAGGTGCTGAGTTTAGCGATCTTTTCTAAAAATCCACAAGTTGTGCCACTTCACGTCTTTTGGGCTTTGCTCGCTGATAGCAATTCTATTTTAAATCAAGTATTTTAATAAGATGAACATAAGCAAAGACGCAGTCGAGCTTGAGATAAAAGCAAAGATCTCGTCACTCCGAGCGACTCAAACGTTACAAAGATAACGTTTCAGTTTCAAGAGAGCTTATCAATTCTGCTGAAAAATGCAAAAGCTTTAATGGTAAGTATGGGCGATAGCTACATAGCTGTTGATACTTGGATTATCTCGGCTCTTGAGCTAGGTGAGGATCAAACAAATTTTAAGCGAATTTTGCGACATCTTAGAGAATCAAAAAGAACCTTGAGAGCATAAGAGGTGGTAAAAAGATAGATAGCTAAACTGGCGACGATACTCTTGATAGCCTAGAGAAATTTGGTATTGATCTAACGCAAAAAGCGCTAAATAAAGAGCTTGATCCAGTCATCGGACGTGATGAGAGTCACTAGAATGATGCAGACGTACATAAGGAAAGAGCAAAAATAACCCTATCTTGCTTGGTGAGCCAGGCGTTGGTAAAACAGCTATCGTTGAGGGCTGGCTCAAAAGATGGTAGCTCGCGATGTGCCAACAAGTCTTGCAAACAAGCGTGTCATCGCGCTTGATATGAGTGCAGTTGTAGCTGGAGCAAAGTATAGAGGCGAGTTTGAGGACAGGCTAAAAGCAGTCATCGACGAGGTCAAAAAGCAGGCAACGTTATACTATTTTATAGATGAAAATTCACACCATCGTTGGAGCAGGTGCTGAGCGAGGGCGGAATGGACACGCAAACATCCTAAAACCAGCCCTTGCACGTGGTGAGCTTCACGCTGTTGGTGCGACAACATTAAAGAGTATAGAAAATACTTTTGAAAAAGATCGCGGCACTTCAAAGACGTTTTTCAGCCTATAGACGTCAAAGAGCCAAGCGTAAATGAGGCATTCCAAATTTTACGTGGTATAAAAGAGCGCCTTGAAGTTCACCATGGCATCACGATAACTGATAGCGCGCTGAGTCTGCCGCAGCAAGGCTAAGCGACCGATATATCGCAAACCGCTCTCGCCAGATAAGGCGATAGATCTTATAGACGAGGCGGCAGCTGAGCTTAAGATGCAAATAGAAAGCGAACCATACGAGCTTTCCAAAAGATAAAAACGCGAGATCGTAACGCTTCGAAAAGTAGAAAAGAAGCTCTAAAAGATGGAGGATGCGGATAAAAATAAAGAAAAGACTTGGCGAGATCGAAAAAGAGATAGCTGATCTAAAAGTGAGAAAAAGCTAGCACTTGATACTAATGTGAAAACGAAAAAGGCCGTTTTTGGCGGGATTTCAAAAGCAACAAAGAGATCGATAGCTTAAAACTCACAAGCTGAGATAGCAAAAAGAAATGGCGATCTTCAAAAGACGCCGAGATAGAATACGGCAAAATAGCAGACGCCAAAAAGCACAAACACGAGCTTGAAGAAAAATGGGAGGCATGAAAAAGAGGGCGTGCTTTCTTAAAAATCAAGTCGATGAAGAACTTGTGGCTGAAATTTTCGAGCAAATGGACTGGGATTTCAGTTAAAAAGATGCTAACAAGCGAAAAGAGAAATATCTGCGCATCGAAGAGCATCTAAGAGAGAGTGTTGTCGGTCAGAGATGACGCACTACACGCACTTGCGCGTGCTGTTAAGAGAAACAAAGCAGGGCTAAATGAGGGGCAAAGGCCGATTGGTTCGTTTTTATTTCTTGGACCAACAGGCGTTGGTAAAACTCAGTCCGCTAAGGCTTTGGCTCAGTTTTATTTGACGATGAAGGCGCTTATCCGCTTTGATATGAGCGAATATGGAAAAACACAGCGTGAGCAGGCTTCTTGTGCGCCTCCAGGATATGTAGGGCTACGATGAGGGCGGCCAGCTAACAGAGGCAGTTGCATGAAGACCATACTCAGTCATACTTTTGACGGGTTGAGAAGGCTCTACAAGGACGTATTTAATATACTTCTTGGCATACTTGATGATGGACGCGCACTGATAATAAGGTGTTGACGGTTGATTTTAAAAACACGATCATCATTTTAACCTCAAACATTGCTTCAAATTTCATCATGGAGCTAAAGGGCGAAGACCGCGATGTAGCTGTTAAAAACGAGCTTAAGAACTACTTTAAGCCTGAGTTTTTAAATAGGCTTGATGATACTATCATCTTTAATCCTCTAAATGAGCAAGGCTTGATATCTATCGTAGAGATCATGTTGAAAGAGCTTGAAAAACTCTTCACAACCGCGGTATCAAAGGCAGTTTTTAAGCGATGAGGCTAAAGAAATTTATCGCAAAAGCTGGCTTTGACATAGTCTATGGCGCAAGACCACTAAGAAGAGCGCTTTATGAGCTAGTTGAGGACAAGATAGCCGATATGATCTTAAGAGATCAGCTAGAAACTGGCGATGAGATAGTCATAAATAGTGACGGCGAGAAGATAGAGATAAACAAAAATAACTGCAATTACTTGGCAGGCTTAGAGCACCCGAGGATAATTCTCGATTACAGATTAAATTGTAGCAAAACAGATAGTACAAAAGCATTTATTGGCACAAATTATATCTACACTCAATCAGTTAACTCTTCAAATTCCCAAAAACGAAGCAAGTCCAAAGTAAAATAGAGCTGATGATATCGCATGACTGCGAGGCGGTGTGATGAGGCAAGCAAGAATGATAGGTTTTACCATTTTTCCAGTTGGCGTTTTTATTTACGATACCGATGCCTAAAACAGCGCCTATTAGGATATGAGTCGAGCTAACAGGTATGCCAGCTTTGTGGCTAAAAAGTATGACGATGCTTGAGGCAAGCTCACGCAAAAGCCAGTTGAGTAGATACAGCTAGTTTTGAGGCCGATGGTTGTGATGACCTCTTTGCCCTAAAACCAAAGGGTCAACAACGAGGCGAGATGCCAAAAGGTTACCATTGCGACACTTGGTATGGCGAGCTTTCGTTTATAGAGCCAGTCTTTAGTACGTCAAGCACCGCAGACAAATGGTCCAACTGCGTTTGCTATGTCGTTTGCGCCGTGTGAAAAATGCAAAAAGATGAAGCGGTAGAAATTACGCAAACCATGAGAAAAATTATTGATACTTTTTCGCTGTCGTTTTTACTCATGACGTTGATGATGGCAAAGGCTTGCTAGGTATGCAAGCGCTCCGATCACAAAGATGATCCAGATGGTTTGAATGATACTAAAGGCTAAATTATATGCTCCAAGCCCTAAAAAGCATCATCGATGAGATAACCATTGCCGCAAAGTCCAGCATGATTGATATGCTTTTCATCGCCTTAAACTGTATCGATCGCCTTTTCTCTATCTTTCATTATGCGATTTTGCACGGGCGGTACTCGCTATATTCGGTCGTTTCTATCTCGTCCTCGTCGATAACAGCGATCGCTTGAAAGCGTAGCGATCTGCTCTTCAGCTGGCTTTGTCTTTAGAGCCTTTACAAAAGCTCTCTTTATATACTTTCTCTCGGATTTTAGGGCTTTTTAAGTCCATTTTTAGCTCATGACGTCGGGTCTAAATCTTTCTTTTTACATAACCAAATATAATGTAAGACATCACACCGCCAAGCTAGAGGCGGAGATGACCCAGCTAACAGCGATCCTGCCGATCTCGCTCCAGAGACCATGCTAAGCGGGGCTGGGTCTTTTTATCATAAAAACCCATGGCAAGTCCAGCACCTACGATACCGCCCACGATAGAGTGCGTGGTCGAGACTGGAAGGCCTTTTTGGTAGCGTAAAAGAGCCAAAGACCGGAGCTTAGAAGGGCTGAGATCATGATGATGACAAATTTCATCAGATTTAGGTCGATTGGAGATTGAACGATCTCATTTCTTATCGTATTTGTAACCTCAGAGCCCGCAAATATCGCGCCGCTAAGCTCAAAAATAGCTGCGATAACAAGGGCTTGTTTTAGCGTAAGAGTTTTAGCTCCAACGCTTGTGCCAGAAAGCTGTTTGCAACGTCGTTTCCGCCGATGTTAAACGCCATAAATAGGCCAAAAACACTAGCGATAAAGGAACAAAAAGTAGTTGTTTGTCAGGGATGTATTGATAGCCCCAAACGAAAAATCCAACGCTGACAAATCGCAAAAATAACGAGTGCCAAGAAGTTATCTCGAAAGCAATCAAGCCCCCTTGAAAGAGTTTTTGGCAAGATTATATCTTGATAATTATTAAAGTATTTAGAATTCTCACTTTAAATGATACTAAATTATCATATGTTAGAGATTTACGACAGATTACAGGATAAATTTTTGGTTATAGCGATCGATCTTGGCTCAAATACTATTTTCGTGTGGCTCGTAAAAAGGGCAAAACACCTTTTATAACGAGCAAATTATGAAAGATAGTTGGAGCTGCAAAGGGCTTAAACGAAAGTGGCAAGATGAGCGGAGGCTAAATAGGCTCTTTGTTGCGATAGCGAGGCTAAAAAGCACGATTGACTCTATGGAATCATGCGTGGCGGTTGCGACTGAGGCCTTTAGAGTGGCGTCAAATAGCGAGAAATGTGACGAAATAAGAGAGAAATTGATATGAATTTCTCATTTAATAGACGGCAGAGCTGAGGCAAAACTTACATTTTTGGGAGTTCAAAACGCCTTTAAAAGGCTGGGATTGGATGAAAATTTGAGCATAGTTGATATAGATGGGCGAGCTCAGAAATCGGCGAAGATGGAAGTAAAGCTTTAAATTGGCATCATCACTGAGAAGATTGACCTCAAGCTACTTGAGCAAAATGCCAGAAATTTACACTAAAGAGGCGAGGGCGTTTTAGGCTCGCTGGATAATAAATCTATCGCCCCTAACTTCTGGCGTGCCAACAAGTATCGCAGCCCTAAAACTTGGGCTAAACTACGAAAAACTATGACGCTAAAGATAAATGGCTTTGAGCTTAAAAATGAGCGACTTGACCACTTTATAAGCGAGCTTTTAAAGCTGAGTGAGGCCCAGCGCAAAGTGGCGGTCAGCAAGGATAGAAGATTTCCACTTATCGCTGGGACGCTACTTTTAAAGAGCTACTAAGCGGGCAAGAAGCGAGATTTATAGTTATCGACGATGGGCAGAGGGCGTCAGGGGCCCTTATCTGCAAGGCATTTTTCAAGAAATTATCACACAGTCTTTTAGTTATTACTCGAAAATTTAAAGGAGAGAAAATGAGCATAAGAGAGCAATTTAGCTGATATAAAAGAGGCTATGGAGGCAAAAGATGAGTTTAAAAGGGACACTTTAAGGACGCTAAATGCCGCGCTTAAGCAGGTCGAAGTCGATCAAAGGATCGAGATGACCGACGAGGTCGTGCTTCCGCTACTTCAAAAGGAGATCAAAAGAGAGCTGACTCGGTCGAGCTCTATCTAAAGGGCGAGAGAGGATCTAGCCAAAAAGAGCAGGGGCGAGATCGACCTTATCAAGGCATATCTGCCAGCGCAGCTAAGTGACGAGGAGCTAAAGGCGAGATCGAGGCGATCGTACAAAAAGCTGGTAAAAACCTTGGTGCTGTGATGAAAAATGGCAAAAGATGAGATCGGAGCGAGCGCTGAGGCAAAACGCATAAGCGTGATTGCAAAAGAGCTTTTTGAGCAATTTAAAAACACATTTTAAAGCTTGTGGTTACTTTAATGTGCGGGCTTTAAATTTGCTTTATTTTACATAAAAATAGTGCATATTATTTTTATGTAAAAATTAGATTTACAAGAGTAAGTTTATAAATTTAGGCTAGAAGGCAGAATAGTAATATATGGTGTATGGGTTTTAAAATTAGCCATTTGGCTTTGGGCTAGTAAAAACTCTTGATTACCTTCTTTGGCGGCAACAAAGCAAAAGATCAAAGCAATCTTGGCCAAATTTGACTTTAGCTTTTATAGCTAGTTTATAAATACTGACTATGTGACTTTGATCATCAAATTTGTTTAACTCATTCTGCGCTTTTGAGCTAGCAACAAAGGTTTGCAAAGGATTATATTTTGAGTTTGTCAGGTGCATTTAAAGTGGCAAGCCTAGTTAAAATGTGAGCTTTTGCAGTAATTATCTATAAGGACCCAAAATCTCTTACAAGCTCTAAAATTATTAAAAATATCTCCAACATACGCGGCAAATGACGCATTTAAAGCTATACTACGAGAGAATAGGGGCTTTTTAAAAATAGGATCTTTAAAAAGCCTAACTAAATTTGAGTTTTGTTTTTGCAATATCCAGCTTACAAATTTGAAAATAAATTTTTATAAACTCTAAAGTTTACTGACAATTTAAAGTAGCAAGTCTGACTCATTGAAAACAATCATCTCGCCACAAGAGTTAAAAATTACTTTTAAAAAGCAAAATTTTTATATAGACAAAAAGCCTGCCTAAATTGGGTTTTATTTGCGGACATCATCTTGTAAATTCATTCTAAATCAGCTAAATTGAGCTTTCTCGCCAAAAAGAGCCAAAAATGTTAAAAATCACTAGAGTACCAAGAAAAATTAAAAATTGATATGAAAATCTAAGCTGAGACCCAAGCGAGTCTAGCTGCATTTCCGAAGTTTATTTTGCAGCGAGGCATCTCGTTGTATGAGTTAAATATCTCTTTGCTTAGCTCTCTGGCTTTTTAAACTCATCAACAAAGTGTTTTACGTTTCTCCTCGTAGCCTGTGACAGCTTCGTCTAGGATAGTTTTTATTCTTTGGTTAAATTCGCCAACTACAATTTCGTGACTTTTCATAGCTTTTTAGTGTGGCTAAAGCTTTTTGCGCACTCGTTGTCGAACCACGCTACAAGCTCCTGGGCGTCTTTTTCGATCTGATCTGTGTAGCCTATCTCGTTTTATCGTATCAGAGTAAACGCCCACTTTTATAGACGATGACAGCGATCTTTGCGATGATACCAAAGGTCTTGTTTTTCTACGTATTTTGAAGTGTTTGCATCTCTTTTTGCGTTTTTAGTTAAAGCTTGCGAGAATTTGCTTAAAAGTTTTCAACATTTGCTGTGGCGATCTTTTGAAATTTCATCGATCTTTTTAGAGTTTTCGTCGATATCTTTAGCCTCTTGCTGGAAGTGTCTGGATATTTTACACCGATCTCGTGTGTCGCTTTTTGCGTATTTTCAGCGAGCTTAACTTCATCAGCAACGACCATGAAAACCGCGTCCATGTCTCACCCACGCATGCTGCCTCGATAAGCTGCGTTTAGAGCTAGTAAATCTGTCTGCTCGGCTATGTCTTTTATCACGTTACAACCGAAGTGATGTCGTCAGTTCTGTTATTTGGCGTGCTGATAGCGCTGGCAGGCCGTCATTAGCTCCTCAAAGCGATCTCATATTTACGCTTAGCTCATTTATGCTTTGCGTCGTATCCTCGGCGATCCTGGCTGTATCTTTTTGCAGTAAGAGCCATTTGGCTGAGATTTTTATATTTTTCATTTTAGGGTCATTTCTAACGTCTCTATCCCATTGTTGCCATTGCCAAGGGTGTCAAGCTCTTTTGAGAGTATGCCTCTTACCTTGCTTTTTTGTCCGTCTTTTATGCCTGTAACGCCGCGGCTCATCGAAATGGCATTTTGCTTAAATGCCCTCACGAAAAGCCCTCTGTGAAGATATTTCTATACTTTACTCCGTTTTTGTGCAAAACTATAGAAGTCGAAATTTCTCTTTGGAGTGCTTCTGCTTGGTCAAACAAGTCGTTTATGCCAAGAGCTACTTCACAAAGCGGGTCGCTCTCTTTTATATTTACTATCCTGGGCTCTAATATGCCGTTTCTTGCTGAGCTTATTACGTTTTAAAAATTCAGCTTATGGATTCTATTTTTTACCAAACATCTTATAGCCTTTGTAGGTTATTTATAAATTCGTCGTAGCTAGATTTTTCTCATTTAAAAATCTGTCAGAAAATTTCGTAGAAGCCTCCATGCCGTTACTCTTTTCAACCGACAAAAAGTTTTTGATCATAGGCTCCTATTATCTCGATCGCCTTTTGGATTTGGCTTGCGTCTTACTGAGTAGTAGCCAACTGCGTTGTTGTGGTCATCAACTGAGGGCTGTAATGTTTGCAAAAACCCAGTAATATCCCCATCAAAGCTTTTATTTTTGACGCAAAGCAAAAATTTCCTCTTTGTTTTGTATACGCTGCCAAAGTAAGCTTAAAGATAGCTCTTGGCATATCTGGGTGCCTTATGATGTTGTGCAGTTTGCCCAAGACCTCAGACTGCTTAAGCGCCAACGATCTTTTAAAAATGGCTCATTGCAGTATATGATACGTCCTTTTAGATCGGTCTTTGAGACTAAAAAGCACTCTCTTCGACCTTATGTTCTTTATTTTTCAGACATCTTCTCTCCTTTAAGATTTTTATTATTTTTAGTTTTTAACGGCTTTTGATAGATCCCACATCGGCAAAAATATACCAAGAGCTAGTAAAAAGCACCATCGCTGCTATAAAAACAAGCAATATCGGCTCGATATAGTTTGAGATGTTGTCGATAATATCGTTAACATTTCATCCTGTAATAATCAGTAACTTTTTGCGTCATATCCTCCAAGCTACCACTTTGCTCGCCAGCGCTTATCATCTGGATCAGCATATTTTTCATACTCATTGTATCTCTAAAACGCTTCTGTGAGGCTCACACCCTGCCAACTAGCACCTTCACGCCGCTTCAGTCGCCTTTTTATATCTTTGTTTTGAAAACTGTTATGACGGCTGTATCTAGCGCGTCTGCGATGAAGAGCAGCGCAGAACAAAGCTCGGTAGAGATAAGGTTAAACCTGCTCATATTTGAGAAAAATATGATCTTGCCAATGAGATAAACTTTCAAAAGATGCTTATCGACCTTATCTTGAAAATCTTCACTCTCAAGATAGTATTTTCTAAGCAAATATCCAAAAGCCACGAGCCCACCGTAGTCATGTAAAAGCCGTAGTTTGTCGCGGCGTACTCGATGTTTAGCAAAGATTACTTTGTCGGCGGTGGCAGCTCAAGCGTTTAGCTGCCACGGCATCTCTCTAAACTGCGGCACGACCATTTATCATAGAGAATGACGAAAGGCTAAAATGATAGCGCAGATGACGGTTATCGGATAGCGGATGGCTTTTCAAGTACGCTGGTTGTCCCAGACCTCTTGCAAGATAGAGGCGAGCTTTCGCCAGCGCGTCAGCCATATTACCAGTGCTTTCGCCAAGTCTTATCATCGCTAGCGTCACGTCGCAAAGCTCTTCTCGTAAATTACTCTATACTATTTGTGAGACTTGAGCCTTGATTTAGCTCGTCATCTATCGTTTGAAATATCGGTGAGGCGTTTATCTTCAGTAGAGTTGCAACCTCTTTGATACTATCGTGGATAGAAAATTCAGCATTTGTCATAACGCTAAGCTGCCTTATGGTGGCAGCTTCGGTCGATTACTGACCTTTGGGTTTGAAAAGGCATTTGCGATGATATTTTCTACCGATACCAAAGTCGTTTGCGCTAGAAGTTTGCGTCTCTTTGATCCTCACGATCATACCAGATAACGTTTGCTCTGTCTTTTATCTCGCTTTTATTATTTGCCTTCAAGCTCATCTTATGGCGTTTGCCGTTTGGATGTATTCTACTTCAAAAATATTTCATATCTTAGCAACTCATAAACTTCTTTCAAGTGTTGTTATCGCCGTTTTAGCGCGCGTATAGCGCCGTCATGAAACATATCTACAAGCCATCTTCATAGTGACCGACTTTTGATCTCATCTTTTGAAGCGCCATTTGCAACAAGGCTTTGCGATGTGATCACTAATAGGTAAATTCGCTTATCATCTCCGTCCCAAATATCCAGTTTGTGAGCACTGCGGGCAGCCGACATTTTATAAAACTGATAACCATCTGGCAGAAATTCTTAACTTCATCCGGCGCTTTTTGAGAGAGTGTGATCTTTTGTTTACAGTATGGACAAAGCTTTCTAACAAGCGCTTTGAGCCTCGATACAAACAGGTGCGCCACTTACGAGATATGGCTCGATACCCATGTCGATCATACGAGGTGGGGCGCTTATGGCGTCGTTTTGGTGTGGGTAGAATACAAGGTGACCAGTAAGAGCGGCTTGTATCGCTGCTGGAAGCGTCTCTTGATCCTAATCTCGCCTATCATTACTGACGTCTGGGTCTTGCCTCAAAATAGAACGGAGCGCTGAAACAAAGGTGAGTCCAGACTTCTCATTTACATGCACCTGCTGGATCATAGTTTAGCTGATACTCAACTGGGTCTTCAGCGGTGATGATCTTAGTTTTTATGCTCTTTATATCATTTAGCGCGCCATAAAGCGTTGTCGTCTTTCCTGATCCTGTTGGGCCGGTGACTAGGATGATGCCATAAGGCGCTTTCATACTCTTTTAAATGTAGCAAAGTTGTCTAGGGTGCATACCGAGGTCTTCAAGATTGATGACCTGTGACTTATCCAAAGTGTAAAACTATACTTTCGCCGTTTAAGATAGGTAGTGTCGAGATACGAAAATCATACTCTTTGTCCAGTGTGAGCTGAAAATCTACCATCTTGTGGGCGGCGGCGCTCTGCGATGTCCATATTTTGAAAGTAGCTTCATGCGGCTAACCATCGGCGGATAGATATCTTTATCAAATATAAATGTCTCGCTTAGCATGCCGTCGATCCTGCTTCTTACGATGCAGTTTGTCTCGGTTGGCTCGATGTGGATGTCGCTGGCTCTACTTTGGATAGATGTTTTTAAAATGATCTCAATAAGCTTTAAGAATTCCCGAGCTCTCCGTGCTTTGACCCTGGCTAGCCGAGCTTGAAAGCTCCTCTGATCTCTGTTATCACATCTTTTTATGCTCTCATTAAGCGCTAGCTTGCGCTTTATATATTTTTCTATCTGCAGAAGGCTGCTGCGACGGCGACCTTTAAAAGCTTGCGGTTGAATAAATTTTGCACCTTATCTTGAGGAGATAACGTCAAATGGATTTTTAAAGGCGACATAGACGCTCTCGTCCTCTTTAACAGGGATAGCGTCGTATGATTTTAGCTGTGCGGTGCTTAGCTTTTCGCTGATACGGTAGTCTATATCGATGTCATCAAGGTCAAAGTAGAGAGATGTCAATTTTTCACTGTTCGGTGATAAAAGATCTTGACGTCAATCAAGATCGTTTGAGACTTTCGTCCATATCGACGTGGCCGCGCCTGTATACGTCAGACAAAATATCTAAAAAGTCATCTTCAGATATCAGCCCTCTCATCTCTTAAAATTACTAACAAGCCTCTTATCCATTTTGCTCATTTATAGCTCTTATATTTCGCGATCCTTCTGCTGCTTAGTTTATTTGTCTGCTCTAAAGTTTTTAATATTACGTTTTCTACATTTTTCATTATCTATACTCTATTTTGTGATTTTTAAGTCGTTATTTTTAAAAATTTACTAGCACTAGCTTTGGCGTCTGCGCGGTTGTCGCGCTTATCTCATATCTCGTGTCAGGACTGCCTCTTCAAAGATAAAAGAGACACCAAGCTCCTCAACATACTCTACGATTATCAAACAAAAACGAAAGTATATAATCGCTCTTTGGAAGCCTTATATAGCTTATATCCACGCCGTCTATCATAGCGTGAAATAAGAGCTTTTTCTTAAACAATATATCGGCAAAAATAGGCCGCATTTTTCTCTTGACTTTTCGCTTTTTACTAGCTTATCTATCGGGTTGCGAGCCTGTTTAGATCATGCACTTTGTGCAAGCGATGCCAAACATGAAAAGTACTCTTCGTTACTTTGGGTTTTAGAAAATTCCCTCGACCTTTTGGTTACAGACCTTTGCGTAGTTTGCGCTGTTAAAGTCGTCTCTTATCTCAGTTAGACTTACAGCGTAAATTGACAAACTAAAAACCAAAAATAGGGCGATAAATCTCATACGTTCCATCTCTCATTTTACTTATTAGCGTGTTTATCGAGGGCTTTATTTAAATTTTATTGTAGCTCGTTTAGCGCTTTTTCATGGCATCATCTTTTTGTTTTGAGCTATATTTTGACTTTTGCAAAGATGATCCAAGACTCCTCTAGGCTATTATCTATATCGTTCGCAGCGAGCGACCACTTTATAGCCTCTTTGAAATTATTTTTCTTAAATTAATTTCACCAGCTCAAGCGCGATAGTTGGGTTGTTGTCTTTTAAAAACTGATCTTTTAGCATCACCTCTTCATTTGAAGCGGACGAGTTGGATATTTACTCGCTTTCTAGCTGGTTTTGCCTCAGATCTATCACTTCATCTTGTGCTAGCTTACGCCATCAAAAGCTATCGCTGATCGAGGGCTCCTCGTCAGGTATGTTTAGCTTTAGCCAGCCTTGTGAGCTTCTTTGTTTTTGGCCTCATGGAAGTGTCGTTTGCTTCAGCAGCACTTACGACCTCTTCAAGCTTTTTGGCTATCTTATCAGCTAGCTCATCTTGCTTTTGCCTTCAATTCTAGCCTTTGCGACCTCGCTTTTTGCTTTAGCTCGCTAAGCACCTAACATTTGTCTCATCTGAGTACAGCTACGGTTTTAGCCATAGTCGCATTTTGAGCTGGGAATTTGCTCTGCCACTTTAGCCTCATTTGGGAGTTTTTCTACACTAAGGACTATCAAAGCAACAAGCAAAACGATGATTAGAAAAACTCAATGATCAAATACTTTAGAGTTTTGGCGTTAGAAATTTCAGAAAAATAGGCCATTGTGCTAGAGTAGCTCTCGTAGAGCTTTTCAGAATCTTTGTATCTCTTGTGGTTCAAGCATTGATCAGTCCCGCGTCCAGTGCAGCCATGAGTTAGGATCATGATATTTGCCTTATCTGTGTTTAGTTTTGATGGCTGGTATGTTCATAATCACTCACCGATTTCAGCCGATTTAGCCATGATTTTTGTTTGAGTGTTCTTAAATTCCACCGCATAAAAATGAGTAGGCGCACTCATAGTCTTTTTATCAAATTGAGTATTTGTCATGAGTGGCTAAGTTTTTCTCTGTAGATAGATGATGATCTCGCCCACATCAGCGCTACTAAGCTCGATACTCTCCCAAATTCTAGTTTGAAAGTAGTCCTTTGCCAAGACGTCTTCATTTTTCAGTCTTATGTATCGTGAAAAAGAAAGTAAAGAGCCTTGTATCAGCCATGAGTCTTATTTTTCTATGAGCTCAGTCGGGTAGAGCTGCGCCTCGTCCAAGATAACGAGTCATTTGATTTTTTAAAATTTCATCTTTGCTGGCGTAGTCTTTTGAATAAAATGATAAAGGTTTCAAAGTTATTTATATCATCAAAGTTTTACCAAAAAGCTTTCTCGCAAAGCGCTTCGATAAACGTCGCCTCGCTAAAAATGGTGTGGAAAAAGATGATGTTTTTGTCGTCTTTTAGATCATTTTACTATCTTGTTTTGCTAAAAAAGTCTTGCCACTCCTGGTTTTGCCATAAAACAAGATGAGTTTTAGCGGCTTTTTAGAGCCAAACTATCTTGTTGTAGCAGCTTATAGAGTTATCTCGTGCAAGGTAGCTCTCGTCTTCATCTGTAAAAAGCATCTTTTATCTGCGTATAAATGTTTATTACTCATAGATAGTTTTAGAAAAATCCAAGGTCTTTTAGCGACTCGCCCATGCTGGTTTTGGATCTTCAGATCAACAACTCTTGGCGTGATGACAAAAGATAAGCTCAGTCGTTCTTATACCATCTCTTGTGCTTTTAAAGACATTGCCTATCAAAGGTATGTCAGCTAAAAGCTGGAACTGCTGTGTTTTGCTATTTTAGTCTGTCCGATAAGCCGCCAAGTACGATAGTATCGCCGCTATTTACTTGAACAACAGTTGGAGTTTTTCTGAACGGTGTCGAGCGCTATCTCTCTAATGGCTGTATTTTTGACCTCTTGTATCGTCTTCTGCGTATTTGAAGCTACTTAAACTTGGGTTGATACGAAGCATGATCTTGTTGTTGTCAGATACTTCTGGTAATAAATTGTAAGATGCCAATAAATACAGAGTATTGTTTATATGTAGTTGTTAGTCTGTCGCTGTTGCTGTTGCCGCTGTCTGTTTGCTCTTGAACGCGGTAATTGATATTGTCGCCAACTGAGATTAGGGCTTGTTGGTTGTTTAGTGTTGTTACTTTTGGACTTGAAACGACCTTTGCTTTGCCATTTGTTTCAAGAGAGGTATCATACCATCAATAGCTAAAGTTTCGATTCACTGCGATATTTGGCGTATGAGCAAAACCATCAGTTAGGCTATTGCCTTTGTTTGTCCAAATTGCATTTGAGCCGCCACCAGAACTACTGTTGCCAATGTGCGAAAGTAAATCCAGCTCAAATTTACTCCAGTCAACGCCTTGTTTATACTCGTTATTTAGATCAACTGCGATGATAGAAACATCGATAATCACTTGTTTTTGAGTCTTCTTTGCATTTCAGCTATATGTTTTTCAACACGTTTAGCTGAGAAGGAGTAGCAGTGACCGTGATGAGTCCAGCATTTTGGTTTATGATAAGGGTCAGGTGCTGTGATATGCTCCGCTGTTATTGTTTAAGATAGCTTTTTAGCTCAGCGTCAAGCTTCTCCCAGAGTCAAATTCTCAGTTGTTCTAATCAAGTTGTTTTTCATTTTTATATCACTTGAGCTACTATCGGCTGCTTGAGCTACTGCCGACCTCGGACGGAGAGGCATCAACTGAAGCTTTTTAGTGATAGCCGTTCCTTCTCGAACTGAAGTGATGTAGTCGATCTTAAAAATTCTAGTTTGAAGTGATGAAATTTTTCAAAGACATTGTTTGCAAACTCATAGCTTTCAAATTTTTTCTCATTTAAAAAGTAGATCAAAGACTTCGCTAAGGCTCATATTTCTTATATTGACGCCAAAAACTTTTTCATCAAGCTCTTTTTGCTATAAGAGTCTTTTTGCGACGATACTAAAGTCACACATTTCTGAAAGTTGGTTTAAAAACATCGCTCAAAGTGACATCATCAGTGATCTTCATACTAAAGTTTTTGCTTAAACACGTACTTGGTTTTGCCATGATAGGAGTGGCTAAAAATGAAGCCAGAGCCGCTGTTATAATGATTTTACTTAATTTTGATGCAACATTTTTACTTCCATTTTGAGAGTTAGTTCTTGTTTTTCGTCATCTTTTACGATGACAACCTTGCTATTTTGCACGCCTATGATCTTATAGTCATCAACCATATCACCCACTTTATACCACTTGCCATTTATGTTTTGCCTTGTTTAGCAAAATGGCCTTTCAGCATAAAGTCCTTGAATGAGAATATGTAGTTGCATTTTGATCGCTTTTTGTTGTAGCTTTGGGCAAATTACTGCTAAACGGATCTCTTGCAAGCTAACGATCTCATAGCTTTTAAAGGCCCTTTCTTTGCTCTTTTATCTTAACAAAAACTTCATCATAGTTTTCATCTCGCCTTCAAACTCGTTACCAAAGAGGCTTCTCGCCAAAATTAAAAATATTCCGAACTCACTTTTCATCAGTACTTCATACCCCATACTGAGATAGATATCTTAGCTCCAAGATCTTTTTGAGTAGGAGTTTATATCCATTTTTAGTAGATCTACAACAAGTTTTTGACTCTTCTAGGCTATTTATGTAGCTTAGCATATCTTTAGAAATTTCCCATAAAAGTAAGGTCAATATTTAAAATTGCTCTATCTTTTGGAGGTGGCTCTTTTTATATCGCTTTTTAGCTCCAAAGTACTTTATATTATTTTGCTTTGCCAAAAGTACGATACTATCAAGAAAATTTCTGCCCAGTTTTGATTATCAAAGAGCAAAAACAGGAAGCTCTTTTAGCTTTGTGTCAAAGTATGAGTTAAATTAAGCACATTCGTGTAGCGATTTTTAAGGCTGTTTAAATTTCTATTTTCTTCATTTATCTTAAATTTCTATCTCCATCTGGCGAGCTAACAGAGTCAAAGGTAACTCTTGGTCTGCTCTAGCTTTGTCGTGATCACCGTGTGGTTATTAAGCTTTTCATCAAAGTACAGAGCTGGATCAAAGCAGAGCATATAGATAAGATAGCCTATAACTAGAGCTGATCCAGAAAGATGATATTTGACTCACTAGGGTTTTGCTCTCAAAATACCTATCCATTTTAGCTTAAAATATCTTGTCTCATTGTCTTATCTCTATACTGATATTACTTTCGTACTCGTGTTTTTACGTCGTCTGAGCAGATTACTTTCTTCGTATTTACTAAAGTACTTTTCATCTTTGCTGATATCTTTTATCAACTGCGTTATCCTTTTTCATTATCGCTTATCGCAGTTATCGTTAAATTTCTGTCATTATTTACGACATTTGTGATCGAAACTGCATTCAAATTTAAAAATATCGGTAATTTTAAAAAGATTTAAACCCTTCATCAGCGTAATTATCTTTTTATTTTCGATCTCAGCAAGCAAATTTTTCTAAAATTGAGCTTTTTCATTTTCTTTTTGAGTAAGCTCTCTTACGCTCTCTTGCTCTTTTTGAAATTATAGCTAGCGTCTCTTTTTATCTGCATTTCTTGGGCATTTAAAACGCTGTATTCGTCATTTAGATCTTAAGGTGTCTTTTTCATAAACAAGTCCAGCTATGTAGTTGTACGCTGGATATAGCATATAGCTTTACAAACGCGTACACATGAGCAAGAACTGGCCGCTCTTTCTCTTTTGCAAATGGCTCAGGACGGAGCATATTTGAGAAGTTAAAGTCCGCATTAAAGCATCTTTTGCGAAAAATCTAGCATATAGTGCCATTATATTGTGACGCTCTTCTATAACAAAGCTTTTTGTTGTTAATAGCGATGTTTGTATTGACTCTCTCAGTGCTCATGCCAAGCTTAGTTGAGATGAAAAGTTTATAAAATTTTCTATCTTGTAGTCAGCAGTCTATGTAGAGATTTCTAACATTTACGTTGTAAATTCTGTTGATAATATTGATCGTGTCGTTTATATAAAAATACAATCTTCAAAAACGGTGTTTAGATCGTAGTTGAAAGCCATCTTTATCTTTATCGACAAGGCCTCTTGTAGATAAAATTTCAAAGAATTTATCTTCACTCATGCGCTCGCCGCTTTGCTCTGGAAATTTATCCTTAAGGTATGAAAGCGTGTAGCGAACCGACCTTGAAGTTAGTATTCGCCCTTTGAATATACACTTAAAAAGGCTTCATCTTTTTCTAATCGTTACAAAACAATCCACGTCAGTGCTGGCTAGCAAAGCCCTTTTTCGTATATGGCCGAGTAGAGCAATGGCTCTGGAACGATATAGTCTACATAAGGTACTCTTCTAGCTATATTTTTAAAAATTTTTATCTATTTGATCATTTGAGCAACAAAAAAACGTTGAAAATTCTCTTTCACTGCTAGTATCGGTTTCAAAAACATAATCTTATAATCAACCGAAGGATCAAGAGAGAGCTCTTCATAGATTTTTACATGAGAGATCATATTTTTCAAGATCGTCGTCATCGACAGTTCTTGGGATGTTAAATGTCGAAGTTATTAGATCTTTATACTCGATATACGATATAAAAAGTCACGTTTATTAGCTGCTTTTTGATAGATTAAATGCGTCTACGCCGCTATTGTGATAACGAAATCCTTTGTATCTCATAGGGGTCAAGTGTGACTATAGAAATCTCACTATTTTTAATATTCATCATGAATTTAAAAACCTTCTTAAACGCTTATAGTAGTGTATTTTTAATATCTTTAAAATAAAAATCAATAGCCGATTATCTGATTTGGGCTCTTTTCTTCTTTGCTCCAGCCTTTTTAACGACTACATCGAGCTTCAAAAAGACCTTTGTGTTGGTTTAAATTTCTGTATTAACTTTCTTGCAAAAATTCCTATTCGTTTAATAGTTTCACCATTTTTGCCAATGATCATACTTTTATGGATGTCACGCTCTGTGATGATACTCGCATAAATTTCAGTTATGCCTGTTTTTCTTTTACGCTTTTTATGATCGCATCGCTAAGATAAGGGTATCTCGTCGCTTAAATTTTTCATAGATCGCTTCAAGTATAAATTCTCTAAAAATTTCCTTCTCGTTTGTCGAAGTGAAAATTCTGGATCGTAAAAATATTCATGCTCTGGCAAAAAGCTTGCACATTTCATCAAGTAGTGGCTTTTTGTAGGTAGGGTGCTTGGTGCTAAAGGTAAGCAGAGTCTACCAAATTATCTTGAAAATTTCTGATAGTGAGTGATCTTTTCAAGCACTTTTTGCATTTGTGCTCTCATCGACTTTTGTTAGCACTAAGATGTGCGGTTTTTCAGGATTAAGAGCTAAAATTTCTCATAGTCGCTCGTACTATCATGAATAGGCGCTAAAAATACGATGAGATCGCAGTCTCCCATCGATTTTATAAAGCGGCTTATAAGAAGCTGATTTATCGCCTTGTTGCTCTCGTGAAGTCCTGGTGTGTCAGTGAAGATGATCTGATCTTCACCGTTCATCACGATACCATTTATCTTTCTACGAGTTGCATTTTGTTTGTGCGCGAAACGATGGCGATCTTTTTCGTTTAGTAGCGCATTTAAAAATGAGCTTTTTGCCAGCATTTGTGCGTCCTATGATGCTAACAAAGCCCGATTTCAAAGTATGTACCTCGCTAGATCTTGATCCTCAACCACGTCTTTTAGGCGCTCTTTTACAAGCTCTTTTTGTCACATTTATCTTCTCGCCGCTCTTTTTCGCTAGCTTCAAAGCTGATATCTTCTATCACGCGCTCGATCACCGTGTGAGGCGTCTAGCGCCGATATCTTCCATCTTTTCATTTCTTTGCGTGAGCGATCGCCCTGCTATCTCTTATCGCTTCATCGTCAAATTCTAGCTCGACATTTTCGGTTGAAAGAAGCGCGATATATTGTTTTTAAAAGCGAATTACTGGCTGTGTTAAATTTGATAAAGCGCATCCTCATCAAGGCTATCAAGCTCGACCCTTAGTGGAAACGGCCTTGAAGCTCTGGGATAAGGTCGCTTGGTTTGCTTATGTGAAATGCGCCAGCTGCGATAAATAAAATATGATCTGTCTTTACATTTCCAGATTGGTATTTACATTTGAGCCCTCAACGATAGGGTAGCAAATCTCTTTGCACGCCTTCTTTGCTTAGGGTCTTGCCTGTTTGAGCTACCTGAACCAACGGCTACTTTATCGATCTCGTCTATAAAGATGATTCCTTCATTTTTCAGCTCTTCTTAAAGCCTCTGTTTTTACGCTCTCAAGGTCTAAAAGTTTTATCATTTGCCTCGCTTTGAAGGGCTTTTTAGCGTCTTTTACCTTCATCTCTTTTTGATGTTTTTTGCCACCGATGCCAATTATCTTTATAAAAGCTCTCTTGCATCTGTGCCATATCAGGTGGCACGTTTGAGCCAGCTTCAAGTGGGTTTTGCTTGCACTTCTATCTCGATGCTTAGCTCGTCAAGCTCGCCATTTCTTAGTCTATTTAGCATTTTGTCGTAGCTCTTTGCGTACTCTGCTTGCTTCTCATCACTTGCACCTTTTTGGAAGTGGTGGCAGTAGCTTTGAAACGATCTTTTCTTCGATGTAGGCGTTGATTTTTATCTTGGTTTTTCTCACTTTGCTCATTTTTACGAGATTATATGATGCCATTGCAAGGTCTCTAACCATGCTCTCAACATCACGCCCCACAAAGCCAACCTCAGTGTATTTGCTAGCTTCCACCTTGATAAATGGCGTGCCCCATCATCTTTGAAAGACGCCTTGCGATCTCTGTTTTACCAACGCCAGTTGAGCCGATCATTAATATATTTTTGGCATGATGTCATCTTGCAAGCTCTTTTTCAAGCTTCATACGGCGGTAGCGGTTACGAAGTGCAATCGCTATGATCTTTTTGGCGTCCTTTTTGTCCGATCACATAGTCATCTAAAGAAATTTAACAATTTCTCTTGGTGTTAAGTTCATTTTTCTCTCTTATTCTAAAACATAAGTTTTTGATGTTTGTATTTGTATAGATGCAAATTCGCCTGCGATCTTGAGGCTCTCTTTGACTAGCTCCTCTTCGTCGATATCAGCACGATTATCTAAGGCACGGGCCGCTGAAAGGGCGAAAGTTTCCCGCCACTTCCGATAGTCTGCTATCTTGCCATCTTCTGGCTCAACAACATCTCCAGTGCCACTAAGTAGAAAATTTTATCCCTATCAAGCACAAAGCATCATAGCTTCTAGTTTTCTTAGATACTTGTCTTTGCGCCACTCTTTGCTAGATTCTATCACCGCCTTTAGCAAGTCGCCCTTTGTATGCTCCCAATTTATTTCTCAAACATATCAAAGAGGTTAAACGCATCAGCAGTGCTACCAGCAAAGCCAGCTAGGACTTTGCCGTTATGAATTTTGCGAATTTTTACGGCGTTGCCTTTTAAGACGGTGTTGCCAAAAGCTTACCTGGCCGTCGCCGCCGATGACTGATTTATTTTTTTGCCTTTGTAGGCTAAGATGGTTGTCGCATGAAACATCTACTCTCCTTGCACATCAACCTTAAGGCTCGCATTTTATCAGTGGCCAAGCTTTACATGAACGTCATAAAAGGCCGACTGCTTTTAAGTGAGTGTCCATGTCGATTGCTCTTTTTCGACTACTAAATGGTGAGTTTTTCAAGCTCTGCCGCGATCTCCTCTTTTGAGACCGAGCCAAAAAGCGAGCCATTTGCGCCAAGAGTTTTTGATGACGACTGTCACTTTTGCAAGCTCTTCTTTTTAGTTTTTCTAAATTGCGATCTCGTATTTTAGCTCTTCAGCCTTTCTCTTTTGAGCCGCTTCGTGTGGCGAAGCACGTCTGGAGTGGCTGCTTTTGCAAAAGCCTTTGCCGATTAAGAAGTTGTTACCGTAGCCATCTTTTTACCTCTTTTATCTCGCCAGCTTTTCCAAGACCTTTTTACATCTTTTTATTAATAATACTTTCATTTTTGTCCTTTTTTTAAAATTTATTGTTAGTCAAATTTTCTCGCCCATTTTTGCGTGCGATTATAAAGCGAAGTGCATTTAGCTTGATAAATCCTTCCGCATCTTTTTGGTCATAAACGCTGTCTTCTTCAAACGTGCAGTACGCCTCGCTAAATAGATTATCATCTTTGCTGCTTCTACCAAGGATAGTCACGTTGCCTTTATAAAAGCTCAACTTTTTACAGAGCCATTTACGTGCTCTTGGCTCTTGTTGATGAGTGCTTGGAGCATATTTCGCTCAGGTGACCACCAGTAGCCGTTATAAACTAGCTCGGCATATTTTTGGCATGATCTCATCTTTTTAAGTGAGCCGCACCGCGGTCAAGCGTGATGCTCTCTATCGCTCTGTGAGCTTTTAGCATTATCGTGCCACCTGGAGTTTCGTAGCGACCGCGGCTCTTCATGCCAACAGAGCGGTTTTCTACGATGTCAAGTCTGCCGATACCGTGTTTTGCGCCAAAGGCGGTTTAGCTCGGTTAAATTTCAGCTGGGCTCATTTTTGCCGTTTATGCTCACTGGATCGCCTTTTCATAGCCGATCTCGATGATCTCGCTCTTATCTGGAGCATTTTTAGGATCAACGCACCATCTCCACATATCATCTTCTGGTGCGTGGCTCGGATCTTCAAGCACTAGACCTTCGTAGCTTATGTGAAGTAAATTTGCGTCCATTGAGTATGGGCTTTTGCCTGGTTTTTAGTGATATCTATGCCATTTTTCTCAGCGTATGCCAAAAGTTTTTCACGGCTGTTTAGATCCCACTCACGCCATGGGGCTATGATAGTTAGGTTGTCGCCAAGCGCATGGTAGCCAAGCTCAAAGCGAACTTGGTCGTTGCCTTTGCCTGTTGCTCCGTGGCTCACGCCATCAGCGCCAACAGCTCTTGCGATCTCGCTTTGACGTTTTGCTATTAGTGGGCGTGCGATCGATGTGCCAAGCAGATATTCGCCCTCGTAGACTGCGTTTGCTCTAAACATTGGAAATACATAATCACGTACAGATTCTTCTCTTAAGTCTTCTATAAAAAAATATTTTCAGGTTTTACACCAAGCGCTAGGGCTTTTTGCGTGCAGGCTCTAGCTCTTCGCCTTGTCCGATATCAGCTGTAAATGTGACTACTTCGCATTTATATTCGTCTTGAAGCCACTTTAAAAATGATACTTGTATCAAGTCCGCCTGAGTATGCCAAAACAACTTTTTACATCTTTTTCATAGCTGTCCTTTTGTTGAAATGGTCGTATTTTTAGCCTGAAATTGATTAATCTTTTAATAAATTAATCTAATTTCTAATGTAAGCATTATTTTTAAAACTCCATAGCTATTTTTCATGAAAATTATCATTTAAAATTATGATAATTAATATTGTTTTTATGCTTGCTTTTATTAATGCGTTTCGCTTTTCATTATCAAAGATTAAAGTTTAACAAAGGATATCTGAATAGATCAAGATTATCGCCATTTGCCTTAGTGCTTGTGTGGTCAATCTCTATGCAGTAGAGAAGAGAACAACGAAACTAAGCTAGATGGCGTCGTAGTAGTGCAGTGGCTTTTCGCGACGAGATCAAAGAAGCCCCTGCAAGCATAAGCGTGATAAGTGGCGATGAGCTTACAAAAAGATAGCTTTACCTCACTTCACTCAATCGCCCAAAAAGTGCCAGGGCGTAAATGTTATAGGCGGTGAGGATGGTCCAGCTAGTGGCATCTCGATACGCGGCATGGAGAAGTCTCAAACGCTAGTTTTTGATTGATGGCAAAAGAGTAAATTCAGCGCAAATCCAAAAGGGCGGAGCAGGGGATATGAACTCAATTCATCCCACCAGCTGAAGCGATCGAGGCGTATAGAGGTCATCCGTGGCCCTATGAGCTCGCTTTATGGTAGTGACGCGGTTGGGGCGTTATAAATATCATTACCAAAAAGGACTTTTCAAAATTGGTGGCAACGTCGGCATCTCAACCACGATAAATGCGCATAAAGGCATAGGGAGATGGCAGGGCAGGGGTGACTTTTATCTAAAGGTGCCTCTTTATAAAGAGCTTTTTGCGCTTCAGCTTTGGGGCTCATAAAAAGCTAAGAGATGAAGATGGCTACATCGGTGGCTATCAAAAGAGCGATAAGAAAATGTAAGCGCAAAGCTTTTGGATCACGCCAGATGAGCTACAATAAATTTTTCATCCTTGGTTCAAACGAAAGGCACGACTACTCGCGCACCCTTGGCAAAACAGCCGATCCAGACCCAAGAAGAAGACCATTAGATAATTATGACTACGAGAAAAGAGCTATGGCGTGGGCTACCTTGGCGAGTTGATAGCCTAAATGCCGATATCAGCTACATTTATGACCAGACGCAAAGAACAAGTCTTTTTGACAGCCTCATGCCCGCAAAAGCTAAAAATCACAACTTTAATTCGATTACAACCTTTCTTGGCGCTCACTCACTAACTTTTGGCTATGACTTTATGCAAAGCAAAATGTAGGACGACCTTCATCGTCTCAAACGCTTCAGAAACGGCTTAAAGATCCAAAGACCTACTCGATGAGCGAGCATGCGGGATTTATCGAGGATGAGTGGCAAATTTTAGATGAGAAGCTCTTTTTAACGCTTGGCTCAAGGCTCACGCACAACGATTTTTGCAGCAACCACCTCTCGCCAAGAGCCTATCTAGTCTATAATGCCACAGATACGCTAAGCCTAAAAGGTGGCGTAGCGACTGGCTATAAAACACCTAATGTCAATCAAATTTCTCCAGAAGTAGGCACTATCCAGGGTGGCTGGAGAATAGTTGATTTTGGCAACAAAGATCTAAAAACCAGAAAAGAGCACGACTTATGAAGTTGGGGCGTATTATGACAATCAGGCTGATTTTAGAGGCTCGGTAACGCTTTTTTAGAAATGAATTAAAAGATAAGATCCTGAACACTGACGGCAGTAAAAGAGTAAATAGGATTCAGCCTTTGGCACTTGCACAAATGCACACACGTTACTTGCCCTGGTTGGGGACTTACTTTAACATCGAGGGTGCGACCGTTTGGGGCGTAGAGCTAAAGTGGCGACTATGACATCCTTTCAAACCTAAATTAAGCTCAAACTATACCTATAATAAGTCAAAAGATAAAAACTGGCAACCCAACGATAAACACGCCAAGAGGCCCTATGAAATTGGCCAAACTGGGCTTAACAGGCTTGATGGCAAAAAGCCTAACAGCAACGCAGAGCACACACTTCACGCCACGCTTACATATAAGCCTATAAAAAAGTGTTAAGACATTTTGGTGCAAACTACGAGACAAGCTAACAAGCGTAAAGTTACGGTGCTGGTAATAGTGTAGAGAGAACACAAAAAGACCTACTCACCTTTCGATACAGGCGTCAGCTGGGAAGCAAACAAGCACCTAACGCTTAGTCTAAATGCCTACAATATCTTTGATAAAGTGAGATACGATGAGGCGCTTGTGGGCGATACATACTACTTTTTATCCGCAAGAGGGTAGGAGATTTTGGTTTAAGGTCGCTGCAAAATGGTAAGAGCCTTTCAATTTTGCTTTTTACGCATGGTGTGACGCAAAATTTTGCACGCAGGGCCAAGCCAAACGCCTGAGCCATTAGCGAGAAAGCCGCTAGTAAATTGAAATTTCAACCTTTAAAATGAGCGCAAATGATGAGTATAAAATACTCACAGCCAAGCTAAAAGGGGCAAAATGAGTTTAAAAATGTGCTTTTTCTTACTTGACGCAAACGCTCAGTTTAACATGCTTTTAAATGGATTTGACGCTAAGACTGCCCCGCTAATAATCGGCATAGGATATGACACAGACAAAAAGCTACGAGGTAGAAAAACGCACAGAGATCTCACGCCAAAGGCAGAGGGCGAGAGTTTAGCAAAGGTGGTGGCGCAGATGCGTTTTTACCACTTTTTAACTAGAAATTGAGTGCGGTTAATTGATGAAAAGTTAACGTAGCAAAGCGACTAAAAAGCCTTTATGGACACTCTTTTTGGCGGGCTTTTTACGCTCTATGCCTTGCTTAAAAATGAGGGCATTTTTTCAAATTTCTTTATCCTTCTACCATCTCTTTGGTGGGGCGAGTCTAGTACTAAAACAAAAACGTGAGTGGGGGGTAGTTAAAGAGAAACTAGAGCTAAATAGTCTTTCTTAGCGTTGGCGAGCTTGAAAGAGAAAGGGCAAAACAGACAAAGCTGGCATTTTAAAGGCAGTGATCTAGCTTCAGATACCCAAAAGCAAAAGTGGTGTACATTCTCACTTTGAGCTTTTTAAAAATGAAACCCATGGCGACGTTATACCTCTAAATTAAAGAGCTTTTAAAATATCTAAAGGATTAAGAATTAAGGCTATTTTTGTTAAAATCCGCCACATGAGAGTAGATACGATGCAAACGTAGTAAATATCACTAAAAGGCGTGCCGTTAGCGAAGATATGTGCAAAAGTGGCGTTGTGAGCATAAACGGCGTGCAGGCAAAAGCGGCCAAAAAGACGTAAAGATAGGCGACGTGATCACTATCAAATTTCTAGCTCGTGAGGCAAAATATGAGGTGCTTGCGATCCCAACTACAAAGAGCATGCCAAAAAAGCGCTCAAAGCGAATATGTAAAAGAGCTTTGATGGTTTTGAACTTTTAGAAAATAGGCTTGACCGGCTTGTGCAGGTGCTTCCAAAAAGTGGCGTGGTGCTGCTAAGTGGCGATCTAGCAAAGTGGCAAAACGACGCTTGTAAAAGGCGATCATCAAGGCTCATGGCATAGAAGATAGCGTGACGTCGCCCACATTTTCTTTGATGCAAATTATGGTAAAGATATCTACCACTACGACATTTATCAGATCGGATTTGACGGGATGGCAAAAAATAGCCTTTTTGCACAGTTATTTGAAGAGGGCTTCATCTAGTAGAGTGGGGCGATGAAAAAGTAGAAAAAGCTCTAAAGAAAAACGGCGAGAGCTATACGTTAGTGAAAAATTTCTCCTAGCAAAAATGGCAGAAAATACGAGGTTATAAGTGCATAAACTAGAAGTAAAAGATCTAAAAAGACGATTAAAAAAAGTGAGATCATAAAAAGGTATATCTTTAGAGGGTAAAATAGCGGCGAAGTCGTGGGGCTTCTTGGGCCAAATGGCGCTGGAAAAGACGACCACTTTTTATATGATCTGCGGGCTCATCTCGCCAACTAGCGGAGATGTCTTTTTAAACGACGAAAAAGATCACACGTCCGCTTCATAAAAGAGCGCACCTTGGTATTGGCTATTTGCCGCAAGAGTCAAGCATATTTAAAGAGCTAAGCGTCGAAGAAAATTGCTCCTTTGGGGCTGAAATTACTAAATCAAAGCAAAGAAGAGATCTCTAAAAAGAGTAAATGAGATGCTAAATATGCTAAATATCGAGCCTATCCGCCTAAGAAGGGCGTTAGCCTAAGTGGCGGCGAGCGCAGGCGCTGTGAGATCGCTAGAAGTCTCATCATAAAGCCCAAAAGTACTTGCTGCTTGATGAGCCATTTGCAGGTGTCGATCCTATCGCAGTTAGCGATATCCAAAGCATCGTTAGAGACCTTAAAAAGCTAGGCATAGGCGTTTTGATAACTGACCACAACGTCCGTGAGACGCTAGCCATTTGCGACAGAGCCTACGTCATCAAAGATGGCTCACTGCTAGCAAGCGGCAGTGCTAGCGAAGTGGCAAAACAACAAGCTCGTTAGAACGCACTATCTTGGCGAAGAATTTAAACTACTTGAGTAGATGATGCTAAGGCAAAAGCAAACTTTAGCGCCAAAGATCAAACTAAACCAAACGCTAGAAGCTGGCTTCCTATCCTTCAAAGCGGGCTTGATGAGCTAAAAGAGACGCTTTGAGCCTTTTTATAAAAGAACCCATTTGCCACAATCGAACACAAAAATTTAGAAAAATCGAAAAAGCGGAAATTTTTCGAGCAGATTAGCAAAAACTCGGTTGAGGAGAGCATCGAGGGCTTTAAGCATATATAAAGAAAGCCTCTATGAAAAGCTAATTAGCCAGATAAATCCACCACTTTTCCCCACGCAAAAAGTCCCAAGATATCGCATATAAGATCATAGAGTGCTTGGATGATGAGGGATATTTTTCTTATGATGATGAAATTACTGCTGGTTTTTAATGAGAATGAGGTGGAGCGGGTTAGGGCGAGATTTGCCTACCTTGAGCCCCTGTGGCGTGGGTGCAAAGGATGTTAAAGAGAGCTTTTTGTTTCAGCTTGGCGAGGCAGAGGCGAGTGATGAGATCATAGAGTGCGCAAAAAAGATCATCTTAAATTACGAAAATATAGAGAAGCTTAGAAAGCTTAAATTCTACGACGACGCACTAAAGATCATAAAAGAAATTTAAAAATCCCCCAGCCATTGAGTATCTTGAAGATGAAAAAGAGGCAGTGCCTGACATCTTAGTGCTAAGTACAAGTAGTGGCATAAATGTGCAGATAAATGACGACTATTATCCTGAAAATTTCTATCGACACCGATGGACTAGACGAGAAAGAGGCCTTTGTAAGCTCACGCATAAAAGAGGCAAAGCGAACTCATAGACGCCCTTGAGATGAGAAAAAGCGACACTTTATAAGATAGGGCTCATGATAGTTGAGTATCAGTATGACTACTTTTTGGGCGGCGATATAAAAGCCTATGAAGCTAAAAAGACCCTAGCTGACGAGCTTGGACGCAACCCTTCAACCATCTCAAGAGCGATCGCAAATAAATATCTAAGCTCTCCAAGAGGCACGGTCGCACTTAAAAATTTCTTCGCAACTGGCTTTGACGAAGAGACTTCGAAACGCCGCGATAAAGGATTTTTGCTAGAGCTTATCAAAAATGAAGATCACAAAAAGCCACTTTCTGATCTAAAAATCAAGAGCTAATCCAAGCTAGATTTAACATCCAAATAGTTCGCCGAACCATCACCAAATACCGCAAAATCCTAAACATCGGCAGCTCAAGCCAGCGAAGAAAGATCTATCAGATAAACGGCTAGCTACCACTCATTTATGGCAAAAAGAGTGGCTTTTATGCATCTGCGTAAAAAGCTCACTACTAAGCTCATCGTACTCTTTGTCACGCTTTTTACGCTTCGCCCAGCCTGCTGCGTCGTCGTTCCATGAGCCCATACCACCAAAGACATCAGCTGCACTTGCTGCATTAAAAAGAGCCAATTTAGCTTTGGCATAAGTGGAGCGTTTAGGATATTTTGCTCTATCTTTTCTGGCTCGTTTAGCGCTTTTAGCCCTTCCCTAAAGCAATCGCCAAAATTCTCACACTCTATCTCATCTGCAAATTTAGCGATTTTTGTGAGAAGATCCTTAAATTCCAAAGTGTTATCACTAAATTACTGAATCTCTGGCATGCTATTTAGACTAAATTCTTTATAGACTATATCCCAGCCCTTTTTATCTTCTTCTAAGCTCCAGTGAGGCACTGAGATAGCTCATTTTTATCTTTATAAATGCAAAGAATAGACTTGTAGCTTACGTTTGAAAAAGCCTTTGCAGCGAGCGCTCCTCTGATGTTACAGCTCAAATGTGTGGCATATCTCACGTCGCTTAGCCCAAGCTTTAAGGCGTGCTTAAACCACTCATTTATGCTAGCTTTGCTCTCTTTTTCTTGCTCACCATCCAAAAATATAGTCAAAAACTAGGCTTTTTATATATTTTTTCGCTTTTTGTAGTTTAGCTCTCAATTTGACTTTAATGCTTGCTTTATAGAGGCTACGATAATGCAAGAGTTAAAAACTTCACCATTCATTTTTGCTCCTTTTTGAGATATTTTATTAAAAAGAAGTATAAATATCTTTTTAAGAATTGTCAAGCGAAAACTTCAGTTTTTATAGTAAAATAGCCAAAAACTTCAAAGAGGCAAAATGGATTTTAATGAGATTGATAAGCTGATAAATACGCTTAAGAAAAACTTGGAAGTTATCGAAAACAACGGCGTTGTCGAGCCTGAGACAAAGATCGATGCGCTTACTTTTAATAAAAATGTTGAAGAGATCAAAAAGACTTTATAGCACAACAGACGAGGGCAGTAAAAATGTCTTTAATACTGAAGATTACTACGAAAAACATTAGCTCATACCTCGAGCAGACAAACAAAAGCCTATACTACAAGATAGAAAAGGCTGGCGTGAGCCTAAAGACTAATCAAAATTTGCAGGAGAGTCTGACAAACATCTCAAACATTATGCAGGTCTTAGTCGCTGAGTATCAGATACAAAACAAAAAAGAAGAAGAGTATTTTTCTCAAGAAGTGGCGATACAGCGATGATAAGAGGGCTACTTGCCGAGCTAATGGAACTACAAAAATAGGATGAATAAAATTTTACATCTCGACTCTCAAATCGTCTCAAACGTCGTTTTGGAAAAATTTTAAAACTATCTACACATTTTTATAACTGCATAAGGGTTGCCAAACAAAGGGGCGACGAGCTACTTTTGGTTGAGATCGCAGGCATCATGAGATAGGATCATCGAGATGATCAGGCCAGTGCTTTCAGGCAAGAGCCTAAAGACAAACGAGCTTATCTATCACTACCTCATTTACGAGCTACGAGGCTAAAAAGCCTACGCCATAGGCGAGGATCTAGCTTAAAATTTTTATCCATTATCTCTTTTTGCCCCATTTGGCAAAAAGGATCTCTTTTAGGGCTTTGCTGCTTTTGTTTAGATCAAAGCTCTCGATCATTTTCACAACCTCATCTTTGTCTAAATTTTCACCATTTTGCAGGCAAATTTCAGCTATGCCTTTATCTTTTAAAAATTTAGCATTATAAAACTGGTGGTTGCCAGCAGCATAAGGAAATGGTACAAAGATAGATGGCAGGGGCGTTTTGCGCAAAAGCTCCCAAAGTGAGCTGAGCCCCAGCTCTTGATATGGCAAGATCAGCCTCACTCATCTTTTTTCTATCTCTTTACTAAAGTCAAAATTTCTAAATTTGACCCGCTAAAACCAAGCTCATCATATCTTTTTTAAGCTCAACAAGGGCATTTTTGCTGCATTGATGAATGATGTTATACCTTTTTCTTTAAGATATGGGGCTAAGCCTAGAGCTAGCTCATTTATCGCTTTGCGCCTTGACGAGCCACCTAAAAAGAGTATAGTTTTAGCTCATCTCTCACTCTGGCTCTCAAAAATTTCTTTGCCACAGGGTAAGGACAGGGTGAGCTCATCATAAGAGCTAAAAAGCTTTTTGCTGTATGGCTTTAAAAATTTATATTTAGCTTGCCAGTTACGGCGTTTTGCTCGTGGATGAAAAAGTGGCGTTTTTGAGATGATGGGCTGCGCTTGGCTGGCGGCTGCTGAGTAACCTCCCACGCTAATAACTGCTTTAACGCCATTTTTCTTTAAAAATCTGTCTGCACTTTAGAGCTAGGCTTATGATATTTGTTAGTGATTTTTAGCTTTGCAAGACCTCTTTTATTTACGACACCACTACTCGGTAAGAAAAATTTTTTTGCAAATTTATCATCATTTTCAAACCAAAACTTATCCTGGCCACTAGTTGAGCCAATGAAAATAGGCTTTGTACCTCGTCTATTTAGCTCCTCACAAAAGCTTCTAGCGATCGCCAAATGCCCACCAGTGCCGCCACCACAAATAACTATCATAGTTTCGCCCTTTTACTAACCATCAAAACCATGCCGATACCTATACAAGTGGCAAGCACGGAGCTACCGCCGTAGCTTAAAAACGGCACCGCGATACCGCTTTATCGGCGTGATCGATGTGATGCCGTAGCTATTCATCAAAAAGAAAACGACAAGATAAGGCCAACACCAAGTGTAAATAGGGTGATAGACCTTATTTTCACTTCTGGCTGAAAATTCTAAAGAAATTCTATAAAGCGACGTCAAAAACATCACCACGATACACAAGATACCAAAAACGCCGATCTCTTCAGCTATGCCAGCTAGCACGAAGTCTGTATGCACCTCGCTTAAAAATCCAAGCTTAAATATCCCAGCACCAAGCCCCTCGCCAAAAACTCGCCGTGTTTGATCGCATTTTAGTGAGTGAGAAATTTGATAAGGCTCTGGCGCGTCTGCCACTCTAAGCACATTTGCACGCTATCTGGCAAGAAAGAGAGAACCATATTTTTGTATCGTGCCCCACCATGACTTTATACGTAAAATTCGGTGCTCTGAGCTAACTATCGCCACTGTCATAACAAAAGGCGGCACCCACGATGCCGATGCCAAATAGCCTAACGCTAGCCCCTGCAAAAAGCGCCATCGTCACAAAGGTAAGTGCCAAAAACCACCACCTGACCAAGGTCGTTTTGCAAAACGGCGATAAGAAAAATAGCGATACCAAAAAGGATGATATAAGGCAAAAGTATCCTCATCTCGTCTTTTTAAAGTGCGTTTGCTATCGCCAAATTCTAGTAAAGCTCCACGCCAAAAAGTAGACAAAGCCTATCTTAAAAACTCAACCGGCGCTAGTGAAAAGCCCGGCAGTCTGATCCAGCGTCTAGCACCGCCTGCGTCAGTCACCATCGAAGCTGGCAAAGCGTGCATGAGCCCCATAGCGATACCACACGAGATAAGAAGCCCAAAACCCTATCCAAACGAGGGTTTTTCAGGGTTTAGCCCTAGAGAGCCACCACATGATGAAGATGCCGATGCGACCCGACTGCAAACTGGCGGATGAAAAAGTGAAATTCGTCGTAGTTAAAAAACAAAACTGTAAAAAACTGGCAAAGATAGTGAGAAAATGATACTTATGGCGATCAAAGTCGCGCAAAGATAGAAAATAACCTTATCGACTGCCAATTTAGCTCCAACTTTTAAAATGAGCCAAAAGTATAATAAAAACGGCTTACAAAGATATTATTTGCTATAATTGCAGGCTTTTAAGGATGGGCATGAAGATAGGGTATATTTGACTCGGGACTTGGCGGACTTAGCGTCTTAAATGAAGCTTTCAGCAAGCTTAGCGAGCATGAATCTATATTACGCAGACGTGAAAAATGTCCCATACGGACAAAAGAGCAGGGATGAGATCTTAAAATTTAGCTTTGATGCGGTTAAATTTCTTATAGAAAATGGCGCAGAAGCTGTCGTAGTAGCGTGTAATACAGCAACAAGCGTGGCGATAAAAGAGCTTAGAGCACAGTAAGTGTTCCGATCATCGGCATGGAGCCAGCTGTAAAAGACACGATCTAAGCTGCAACGACGCTCTAAAAACCCTTGTCATTGCCACTCCAGTCATCGTAAATGGCGCAAAACTAAAAGAGCTAATCACAAATCTAAACGCAAAAGATAAAACCGAGCTGCTAGCTTTGCCTCGCCTTGTAAATTTCGCTGAAAAGGCTGAGTTTGAGACCGAAAACGTGAAGTCATATCTAAAAGAGGAGCTAGCTAATTTGATCTAAGTAAATTGGCTTTTTGGTGCTTGGTGACGCATTTTAACTATTTTTAAAGATAGCTTAGAGAATATTTACCGCCAAATATAAGCATAATAGACGGCAACGAAGGGACGGTAAAGCGCCTCATAAGCGAGCTTGGACTTCACTCAAATGCAAATTTAATAACTCCAAATATGAAATTTTCTTTCTACTCAGGTGACGAGGTGTAGCGAGCAAAGTGAGCTAGAGAGATATCTCAAGAAATTTGAACTCGCCTAGAAAAATGAGAGTGATCAGCTAGGCTCAAATTATCTAGAAATTCTGAGCCAATTGTAGCAAAATACACTAAATCATTACATATTTTTATATGTATTTAGCCTTTTCTCTGCTTTAGTATATAGATAGTGCTATTACCGTAACTACTGCTAAAAAGAGCGATCGTGATCGTTAGGAGTGTCTGTTTGTCTGGCGTTTGAGCCTAGAAAATAGCCAACTCCAAGCAAAAACAGCGCACCAAATCCCAGCGCCAAGTGTGGTAAATAGGCAAAATCTAAAAATATTCATCTTAGCTATGCCCAGCTGGCAGGCTTATATACTGGCGAATCCCAGGAATTAGTCGTGAGTTGAAGGTCGAAATTCGCCGTGTTTATTAAAAATGCTTCACATTATCCATCTTTTCGTGAGTGATGCCGACAATTTGCCGTATTTTAAGATGATCTCGCGTCCAAAAATAGCAAAAGATAGTAGTTGAAAATAGCTCCAAGCAGGCCGCCAAGCGTGCCTGAGATAAAAGCAAGCACTAGGCTCCATCTCGCCTTTGTGAGCTAGATATCCTGCTGGTATCATCGCCACTTCACTTGGAAATGGAAAAAAATGAGCTCTCTAAAAACATCATCACAAATATGCCTGCATAGCCCCAGCTGCTCCACGCTTGAGACGATAAAATCAATAATGTCATGTAGCATTTTTACTCCGAATGTATCTTAAAGTGAGGCATTGTAGCAAAGCTTTTATTTACTAATAGTAACTAACAAAAGTGATAAATTTTAAAAAGATATTTAAAACGAAAAGCTGTAAGGTTTTAAATGAAGGTAAAAGTAGGGCGAAAGCTCGCCCAGTTTTAAAATGCAGGTATGACCTCGCCTTTGTAGCGAGTGATGATGAAATTTTTTAGTATCAGGCTAGCACCGCATCAACTAAAGCTTTGATCTTAGGACCTCTTCGTTGCCAGCTCTTGTAACGATGATGTTTGCATAAGGGCTGTTAGCGTCTTCAAGTAAAAAGTGCGTCTTTTGCCACACTCATACCAAGATCAAGGACGAATTTAGTGCTAATAGCGTCTGATATCGACATCATCAAGCGTTCTTGGGATCATGAGCACCTTCTAGCTCGACAAATTGTAAATTCCTAGGATTTTTAGTTATGTCATTTACAGTTGCAACTTTTACGTTTTTATCGATCTCTATAAGACCAGCCTTTTCTAAATCTAAGCGCTCTGTTGCCATTTGACGGATCGTAAGCGATTGCCACTTTTGCGCCATCTTTTTAGCTCTTTGATATCTTTTATCTTTTTAGAGTAAAAAGCCAAGTGGCTCAACATGCACGCTCGCAACGCTTACAAGATGCAGGCCTCTAGCCTTGTTTTTTGCTCCTCAAGATATGGTAAATGTTGAAAGAATTGTACGTCTAAGCTGCCATCTTCTGTGGCGACATTTGGTATCGAATAGTTCTGAAATTTCCAGAGATAACAAGGTCGTAGCCCTTATCTTTTTAGCTTTGGTTTTACAAATTCTGAAAATTTCTCAGCGTGTGGTACTGGTGAGACGCCAACAGTGATAGTGTGGTCTTTGTCGGTCTGCGTGAAGGCTTAGAGCAACTAAAGATGCGGTTAAAAGTTTGATAAATTTTCATTGTTTTTCCTTTTTATTTGGGAAAGCGACGCTAAAAAGGTAAAAGCTTTTACGTCGCTTTGTTAAATTTGAATTAAAACGCTGGGATGATAGCGCCGTTATACTTTGTCTCGATAAATTTCTTAACTTCTGGTGAGTTTATAGCTTTATCAAGAGCTTTAGTTTTAGGACTGTTCTCGTTGCCAGCTTTTAACAACTACGTAATTTACGTATGGGCTATCTTTACCCTCGATCACAAGCGCGTCTTTTGTTGATTTAAATTTGCATTTAGCGCGTAGTTTGTGTTGATAACTGCGATAGTTACATCATCAAGCTGTCCTTGGCACTTGAGCAGACCCTCGATCTCTTCAATTTAAGCTTTTTAGGGTTATCAACTATATCAAGCGGAGTTTTTAGCGGGTTGTCATTTAGCTTGATAAGTCCAGCGCTAGCTACGATGTCAAGTGCGGCGGCTCTCGTTTGTTGGGTCATTTGGGATAGAGACCACTGCGCCATCTTTTTAGCTCTTTGATATCTTTTGATCTTTTTAGAATAAACGCCCATAGGCTCGAGGGTACGCCAACTGTTTTTACAAGGTGAGTGCCTTTGTTTTTGTCAAATTCTTCAAGATATGGGATGTGCTGAAGAAGTTTGCGTCAAGGTCGCCGTCCTCTGTCGCAAGGTTTGGCGTGGTGTAGTCGTTACTCTTTGATCTCAAGTGTGCAGCCATCTTTTTGCCAAAATAGGCTTTTACAACCTCTAAAATTTCAGCATGTGGGATAGGTGTAGCACCGACGATTATTGTTTTTTGACTTGTCAGCAGCATTTGCGCTAACGCTAAGGCCTAGGGCAACTAAAGAGGTAAGAAGTGTTTTTCATTTGTTATCCTTTTTAAAATTTGCTAAGCACCAAAAAGGATAAATTTAAGCTAGAAGGTTACATTCTTTTTAAGCGCTAAGCTTTTTCTAAGCACTCAAAAAGAAAATTCTAGTGCTTAGAGATTAGTCTTTCGACGACGCGTTTTTAGTAGGCGGCACATCTGGCACATATCTGATTTCATCTTTTTGTCCTTTTCAGCTAAAATTAATTTGGCAATTTTTAAGGAAAAAAAGCTTAAAATCAGATAAAAAAATGTGGCCTTATTTTTGAAATTTTATAGAGATAGTTGCCTAAAACTTGGTATCGTAACCATTATAATGAGAATAACCACAGTGTAGAGCATGATATCTAGGGCGAAATCTCTGATATCCGTAGTTTATAGCGACTGATCCTAGTCCGCCACCGCCAACTGCGCCAGCCATCGCCGAAAAAGCCGATATTTACGATAAGCGTTAGCGTAAATGCCGAGATGATGCCAGGAAGTGCCTCTACAAACATCACACGAAAGATGATCTGAAATTTCGAGCTACCAAAGCTTTGTGTCGCTCAATGATGCCTTTATCGACCTCTTTTACAGGCATTTTCAATGAGCCCTTGCTACAAAGGGGCCGCTCCGATGGTTAGCGGAACGATCGCAGCTGTGGTGCCAATGCTCGTGCCTACGATCATTTTTGTGACTGGAAATAGCACGATGATCAAAATGATAAACGGAAAGCTTCTAAGCACATTTATAACGATATCAAGGACAAAATAAAGCTGTTTTGTTTGGCTTTTAAGCCGTTTTTGTCTGAAAGTATGAGCAAAACCGCAGGTATAAGGCCCTATGGCAAAGGCTAGCAGGGTAGAGACTATGCTCATATAGCGTCTCGCCGATAGCTGGCAAAAGTATCCTAGAAAATACATCTGGAAATTTAGAAAAATCAATACCAAACATCAAGCAACCTCCCACAAAACGCCACTTTGCTTGATATAGTTAAGCACGTTTTCTTTATCTTTTTCATCTATATTTATAACAAGCGAGCCAAGAACGTTGTCGTTTAGCTTTTTCAAGCTTGCCCCAGACTATGTTAAAGTCGATATTTAGGCTTCTTGCCATGTGTGTGATCACGCTGTTTTGAGCCACTTCTTTTGGGAAAAATAGCCTGATATTTGTGCCAGTGCTTGGCAAAATTTCTACTTCGCCTCAGTACTCTTTCATCTTCTCATCTGGCTTTTAAAAATAGCTCTTCAATGCTTCCAGAGCCCTATGATCTTGCCGCCTTCTAGCAGTATCGCGCGTTTTGCGATCGATTTTACCACCTCCATCTCGTGCGTGACGATGACGACGCTGATGTCTCAGCTCTTTTGTTTATCTTTTCAAGTAGCTCTAAAATTTGATTTGTCGTGTTTTGGATCAAGAGCCGAAGTCGCCTCGTCACTTAGTAAAATTTAGGATTTGAGCAAGCGCTCAGCGATGGCGACACGCTGTTTTTGGCCGCCGCTTAGCTCGCTTGGATAGCTTTTTGCCTTGCTTTTCAAGACCGACTCACTGTAAAAGCTCTCTCACTCTTTTCTCGGTTTCACTGCTTTTATATCCCCAAAATTGTAAGCGGAGTAGCGACGTTTTCAAAGACATTTTTCTAGCCATCAAGGCAAAATGCTGAAATATCATACCAACATCTCGCCTTAGAAATCTCTTTGTTGCATCTCATCTAAATTTTTATCTCTTGATCAAAGACTTTTAAGCCGCCGCCTTGATAGCTCTCTAGGCCGTTTATGCACCTTTAAAAAGTGTTGATTTGCTCAGCACCGCTGTGTCCCCACGATGGCAAAGTACTTTCACCCTTTGCAACCTCTAAATTTTACATCATAAAGGATCTGCGTATTACCATAAATTTGTTTAAAGTTTCTATTTTATCACTCAGTTTTCCTTACTTTTAACTGCCTAGATTTGAGATAGTCTCGCCTTAGCTCCTCAGCACACTTTGGCGAAAGAAGTGCTGGAGCGATGTCAAATACGCTAAATGCGCCACTCTCACCCTCTTTGTGCCAAGCGATATACCGCTCTGGCGTAGGCAACAAGCACGCTTGCTGTACACTCTGGATTTGAGTCAGTTTTAGCGAAAAACTCGATCAAGTGTTTATTCTCGCCATGCTCTCCGCTCACTCCGCTTCGCAGCACAAATCCACCATGTGGGATACCGCCATGCTCTCTTTTAAGCGTCTCAAGATCGATAAAATGCACACTTGTGTCGTAGTCGGCAAAATAATTTGGCATCGTTTTTATCTCTTGCTCGATGCGTGCCTTATCAGCGCCATCCTCGGCCACTACGTAGCAATCACGCAGGTGTTTTTCTCTTGTGGTTAAATCTGGATTTTCACCAGCGCGTACTCGCTCTAGAGCGCTATCTATGGGCACTGTGTATTGGCGAGCATCCACGACGCCTTTACCCTGCGGATAGCGTCTGAGTGGCCTTGGCTAACCCTTTGCCCCCAAAAATGTGTAGCTACTGCCATTTTTCAAGCACACTCTCGCTGTATAGCCTATTTAGAGAAAATAGCCCTGGGTCCCAGCCAACAGCGATGACGCCCTACATTGCCACCCTTTTTAGCAGCAGATCCACTGCGGCAAAGTGCTCTGGGATTTTTGCGTGCGTGTCAAAGCTATCTACGACGTTGAAAATTTTGTGCGATTCTGGCGTCTGCGTTGGAAGGTCAGTTGCGTCTGCCACCGCAAAGCGACTAAAAACGTCAAATTTGCCCCTTGTGATATAAAAATTTGATCCACGCTAAAAACTGGTGCACCACACGTTTTTACTTCACTTGGACCTCTTCGGCTAAAAACGGACACAAGCTCCAAATCCTTGCTATTTCGCACCGCAAGCTCGACGCCACGACCCTAAATTTCCATATCCTAAAACTGCTATTTTTATCGCTCATTTTTGATCCTTTAAATTTCTAAATTTATATGCAAGATAGTGCAGGGCGATAAATTCACTTTAAAAACAATATATTAGCACCGCAAGGTAGCGTGACAATGACAAACTGCCAAAGACAAATCGCTACCCTTTAACTTTTCACCTGCAAAAACCTACTCGCCAAGAGCCTCAAGCTCCTCACATACTTTTTAAATTTAGCCTCAGCACTCTCTAAAGCCTCTTTGTTTGTCTCAATCACATCTTTTGGTGCGTTTGCCACTGAAATTTTGGTTATTTAGCATGCCTGAAAGCTTAGCGATCTCTTTTTCAAGCTTTTGTCTTTTTGAGACCTTAGTCTTGTGATGATACCGCTCATATCAAGCCCTTCAAGCGGGACAAATGCCTCTACTCTCGCTCACATCTCTGATAGAATTTTTCGATTTTTCTCATCTATAAAGCCGATCTCTTCGCATTTTTGCAAGCAGTTTGATATACTCTTTAACCCTCGTCAAGATCTATTTTTTCGTTAATTAACAAAGGCTTTTTGCTATCTTTGAGTTGCCAAGATCGATGGTCGCTTTTGCACGGCGAATAGCCACGATCGCTTCGATAACTAGCTCAATTTCTTCTCAACATCTACATTCGCTCTTTTATCTCTGGGTAGCTCATCACCATTATTGATTTCGCATTTTTCAAGCTGTGTGCCGCTAAGCTCTTGAAATAGATACTCTGAGAGAAACGGCATAAAAGGATGTTAGCAGTTTTCATCGCCTCTTTAAATATGCTTCCAAGCTCTTTTACGCTCGCTTTATCAGCCTTGCTAAGCTCGATGCCCCAGTCACAAAACTCATCCCAAAGGACTCTAGAAGTGTATTTTGCAGCGTCGTTAAAGCGGTAGGCGTCGATGTTTTCGCGCACCTCTCTCACGCACTCATTAAAGCGGCTGTTCATATAATTCAAGCTTTTGTTTGAAGCTTGATATCCCTAGATTGGTGAAATCTACTCTCATTTAGCATGAGATATTTGCTCGCGTTATAAAGCTTTGTTGGTGAAATTCTTCACCTGCTTCATCTTGGTGTCACTTTAGCTTGATATCGCGTCCTTGAACGGCCAGAAGTGTCAGTGTAAAGCGCAAGATATCGGCGCTATACTCATTTTATGCTATCAAGCGGGTCGATGACGTTGCCAAGGCTTTTACTCATCTTTCTGCCAAACTCATCTTTTACAAGCGCGTGCAGATAAATGTCGTCAAATGGCAGCTTGCCAAGGGCGTTTTTCACCCTGAAACATCATCCTAGCAACCCAGAAAAATAATATATCAAAGCCAGTAATGAGAAGGTTGTTTTGGATAAAACTCAGCCAAGTCGCCTTCAAACCATTTTTCATTTTTTTAGCTCATTTTCATTGCCCCAGCCAAGCGTGCTAAATGGCCAAAGACCAGAGCTAAACCACGTATCTAGCACGTCTGGATCTTGGTGGATGTTTTTACTTTTGCACTTTTTTGCACTCGCACGGCTCTCCCTCGTCAGCCCACATGTGACCGCAATCATCGCAGTAAAATACTGGAATTTGGTGTCCCCACCAAAGCTGGCGTGAGATACACCAGTCTCTTAGCTCTTCATCCACGCGTTAAAGCTGTTTATCCAGTGTGGCGGGTAAAATTTCGCAAGACCCTCTGAGACCTTTTTGTATCGCTTCGTCTGCGATCTCTTTTACAAAACCACTGCTTTGAGATATATGGCTCGACGACGTTTTTTGCAGCGGTAGCAGTAGCTCACTTGGTTTTTCGTAGTCCTCGATTTTTCTCGACATTGCCCAAGTTTTTTCAAGCTCAGCCACGACAATGTCTCTAGCCTCAAGCCTCTCAAGACCTGCAGATCTATCGCACTTGTCGTTTAAAATGCCTTTTTCATCAAATACAGTGATAAACTCAAGGTCGTGCCTTTTGCCAACCTCGTAGTCGTTTTGATCGTGCGCAGGCGTGACCTTAACAAGGCCTGTTCCAAACTCCATATCAACGTGCTCGTCTGCGATGATCTCGATCTCCTATTTATGATAGGGTAGCACCACTTTTTGCCGATCAAGTCCTATAGCGCTCGTCGTTTGGATTTTACCATTACGGCCGTATCACCAAAGTATGTTTCAGGGTCTAGTAGTAGCAACCACTACAAATTCGGCTTTGGCTTATCTGCAAAGTAGTATCTCAAATGATAAAGCTTGCCTTTATTCTCTTTGTGTTCGACCTCGATGTCAGAGAGTGCGCCATCGTGCGTACACCAGTTTATCATGTAGTTTTTTTCTGAACTATCAAACCCTTTGTCGTATACATTTACAAAGGCTTTTTTCACAGCTCTTCTTAAGCCCTCATCCATAGTAAATCTCTGGCGTGACCAAGCTGGAGTGATGCCAAGTTTTCGCATCTGATGGACGATCATGCCACCACTTTTTTCCTTCCACTCCCACACTTTTTCTACAAATTTCTCGCGTCCAGCTCTTCTTTTTGATCCCTTGTGCTATGAGTCGCTTTTTCAACGACGTTTTGAGTAGCGATACCAGCGTGATCAAGGCCTGGCTGCCAAAGTGTCTTGTAGCCGTCCATCCTCTTGTAGCGAGTCATGATATCTTGAAGCGTGAAGGTTAGGGCGTGTCCGATGTGAAGCGAGCCAGTCACGTTTGAGGTGGCATCATAATGCGAAATTTGACGTCCATCTTTTTGATATCTTTTGTTTTGCGTCTCATCTCGAAATATCCGCGTTCTTCCCAAATTTTATAAAAATTTGTCTTCTATCTCTTTTGCATTGTAAGTCTGCCACTTTTTATCTCCTCAGTTTCGTTTAAAAATGCTTAATGTTATCTAGTAATTTGTTTAAAAATCTTTGCAAAAGTGGGGAAATATGGGCTTGGGGCGGTTAAACGCCCCGAGTTTAAATAGCTATTTAACGTCAAAAGCTTCGCTGAGCTAGGTCGTAGTCGTTTTGTCTTTCGTTGTACATATTTTTCAGTTGTGACTGCACCAAGAGAGCATTTACCGCCAAGTCTTACACGATAAGGCGTATAAAGCACGGCGTCTTTTTTTCGTCGCTACTTAGCGTGTAAAAGCTTAGCACGCGGTCATCTTTTTATGCTCTTTATACTCTACTTGCAAGCTGTTTTTTAAGCTCTTTGTAAAGTTGCTTACATTATCATTTATCGGCTCAAAGCAGCTACTTACGATCTCGTTTATTACGCCGTTTCTGACCATTGTTTTTTGAGTTTATCACTACTTTTTGAGTAGATGACATCATTTGCTTTTTAGGCTGTCAAGACCTAGCTCTTTGCCTTTTTCATCGACAAAAACGCGGTAGATGTCAAGCTCTTTTGGCTCTATTTTATGCTTGATCTCAAGTGGCACGTAAGCGTAGCTTAAGATAGTTGCGTAGAGCTTTATTTGAGCCTCAGTGATGTGATAGTGAAATTTCCATCTTTTTGTAGTAAATGATGTGCTCAAAAGGCCGTCAATCTTTACTTTCGCCATTATAGCTAAGCTTTCAATTTATTATTTTTCTCGCCACTATCTTTTGCCAAAGTATGCATTTAGCGCTCTTTAGCGTAAATGCACGCTCTTGAGTAGAGCTTAGCTCATTTAAATTTACTATCAAGAAATTTGCAAGGTCGTCTGAGTAGTCGTTTTTCTCAAAGTATTTTTGCGTGCAAGTATAAGATAAAGGCGTTATCTCTTACTTTTGAGCTAAAAATCAGATGCATTTTCTTCGCTTGTTTTAGCATTTTTGATATCTTTTAGTGCGACCTTTGCCTCGTCATTTAGGCCGTTTAGCTTTAAAGCTGCTCGCCATTAGGTATTTATTAAGTGCGGTTTTATTATAGGCTTTGTCGTCGTAAATTTTTATTTAAGATCGATCTATCAGCTCATATTTGCACGTGAGCTACATAAAGAGCGTAAAGTGCCTCAAGGTCGTTGTCTAGCGTATTTTTAGAGAGATGTAGTGCATTTTGTTTTGACACCCTTTGCTCACCTCATATCCAGCCTCTTCAAGATCAAGTAAAACATCAGTTGCAAAGATGCTTGCAAATGCATTTGTCTCGCCTAGATCGCTCCAGTAACCAAAAGCTCGCCGTCTGGCTTTTTGCATCTTAACTAGCTCATCTATACCACTAACGATAAATCTCTTTTGATCCCTTTTTCAAGCTCATCTTTTGGTTTTAAATTTAAAAGCGCAAGCAGTCTTGAGCTCCTTTTGCTCCGCGCATCCGTAAGGATACTCACTAAATCTTTTGAAGCTGCCAGCACGCTTGAGACCGAGCTTGACGCATCTACGCTCACATCGTGATAGCCTTTTGGAAGCGAAATTTTACTCTCTTTGTCAAAGACGCTACTTTTTGCGTAAGTGCTGATCGTATAAGGGCTAATGACATCAAGCAGGCTTTTGCATCGTTTTTTTGAGCTGTTTTTGTCGCTTATAGTGACGTTATACTCGCCAGCACCTGTTTCAAGGGCTGAAAATTTTAAATATAAAACACCTTGTTTTCAAGTGGCTTTTACTTTGCACTTTTCTTTGTGTTTTGATACTTAAATTTTTACTACTAACCACATTTATAGTTACATTTTATCCCCATTTGTCGTATTTATGAGCCTTAAGTTTGCATTTAGCTCATCGCCTTTTAAAAGATAGATCAAAGCACTTGGCTTTAATAATCACATCATCTTTACTTTTATCTCGCTATTTTGCGGCATTCATTGCAGTTGCGTCATTTGCCACCAGCATCTACTCTAACAGCTGCCGTTAAAGCCATTTGGGTTTTTAAACTCGTATGAAAATTTCGCCTTTGTCGTCTGCTTGAAGGCTCACCAACTGGTATAAGTTTTTACATTTTTGCTATCAACTGGGCTTGCATGTTTTGCCATCTTGGCCTCCATGGCCATCGCCGCCATAGTCGCCACCAAAGCTTAATGTTTTGCCCTCAACCTTGTAGTTTGTAAGTCTGTTGTAGATGTCGTAGTCAAAGACGCCATCAGGCGTAATTTTGTCAAAAACTTAAGCGGATCGGCTGGCTTTTTGCGAGTGATATCAAGCACGCCAACATCTGTGATAAATAAATTCACGTAAGCTTTTTGGCTTTGTTTTGAGTGAAATTTGATCTTTTCGTCGCTCTTTGCCGCTTTTTGGCGCTTCTAGCAAGCTCGATCTTTCTTGAAGACTTATCGCCGTTTGCATAGACCTTGCCGTAGGTTCTAAACGGAGTTAGTCCAGCGTCAGTCATGCGGTAGATATTTGCGCTCACATAAAGGCCGTTAAAGTCAAAGTCGAGCTTAAACTTAACGTTTGCCGAGTTGTTTTTGATCTTGACGACCTTGTAGGCTTTGACGCCAGCGTCTTCAAGCGTGACAAGCGCGATGCCTTCTTTTATGGCTGAGCTTATGTCTGCGCTTAGCTCGTCGCCTTTTTTATAAACGCTTTTGTTTAGTTTTATCTGAGACTTGCTAAGCTTCTTTTGTAGGAGCAGAGTTGAGTAGTTGTAGCCGCTCACGTCCATGTTCAGGCTCGTGCTTGCGCCACTTACTAGATTTTAGTAGCAGTGATGACGTATGAGCCACTTTTGTGTGATCGTAGCTAAACTCGCCACTACTTTTTATAAAAGCTATCCACATCTTCAAGCGTTCTTATCCACTTTATATAGCCGTTTGCGTCCCTTTGATACTGCCATGAGACACGTTTTATCATCACCTAATTGACTTCACAGACTTTTTGGCTTGGCATCTCAAGCACGACTGTTCTTATCTTCACGTCCTCGTTTGGCTCGGCAAATGTCGTACTTGCAGCGATACCAACCATATCTTTGTAAGGGTAGAGCGTAAAGCTTTTTTGCATCACTTACGTTTTTTGCCATCGTCATTTACGTTGAAAATTTATGACACCTTTGATTGATTGAAGGTGCGTTTTTGATGTTGAAGCTAAGGTCTATTATCTGGCTTGACTTGCCATCTTTTGAGAGTGTAATCTGCTTGTGTAGCCTGAAAATGTGCTTGGTTTTAGCATCTCGTTTTTAAATTTATACTCTTTAAAATCGCTATTTTTTATACTCATCATCAAAAGAAGTTAACCCTGCATGTCTGCCAGCTAAGTCGCTGGTCGCCCGCCAAAGAGGTAACTACTTGTTAAATCACCTTTACTAGCTCGTTTGAAAAAGATTTATCCGACATCTATGGCTATGTCATTTTTATCTTGTTTTGGCATGAAGCTCTCGACGTAAAATGGCACGCTTGCTATCACTTTGCTAGCGTAGATAACCTGCATGTTAAATCTACCACTAAGATCGCTTAACATTTCCTTTTTCGTAAAATTTATCATACCAGCGTCGTTTGTCTTTTGTGAAATTTCGCTGCTACTTTTGCCTTGCGGGTCTATAAATTTGAAAAGCTTAACAGGCATATTTTTTTAACGGGCTAGAAATTTCTATCCCTTAGATAAATAGCCCTTTTATGCTCTCGTTTGGCCTTATGATATTTGAGGCAAAATGCGTGTATGCGTCGATACTCTCGCTTGCGTCTTGACTGATAAACTTTAGCCTCGTTTAGCGCCTTCGTTTGCCCTGGATGATGATGAGTACTTTTGTCCTTACCAAGCGAAACTCAACGACTGATGCAGTCTTTGTGGATATCTTTTTGTTAAACGTTTAAAGACGCCCTCGTCATTTTGTAGCGCCAACTGCGATCTCTTCGTTTTTGGTGCCGTAAATTTTACGTTTGCATTAGCTAGCATTGTGTTTTTCGCTAAGGCGGTTTGCAAAGACGTAGTACTTTCATCCTTGCCAAGCTTCACGTTTACGGCGATGTCGCTTAGATAGACCACTTTTGAGACGCTCTTATCTTTGCCGTAGTTTAAAGTTTATCTTATATACGCCATCACCTGCACCCGCAAAGTCAAGCTTTATCTTATTTAGCGACTTCATTTAAAGCACCTTCGAGCTTATAGCTCTTTTGTGCTACCTGCGTGCTAAAAGTGCTTATATCATCGCTGTTATCGTTAAAATTTAAAAATATCTAAAAATTTTGCTCGCTAAGTTTTTCCACGCTCACATTTAGCTCGGCTAAACTGCACTTCTAATGCCGATCTCCCCAACGCTTGAGATATAAGGCTCTTCGTTTGTGAATGCAAAATGGAGTGAAGTTGCTAGCGACCACCCCATAGGTTTTGGCCTCTCTTACGACATTTCTATCATCTCCAAAGCCTGGCTTTATCGTGATCTCGTAGCTATTTTTGCGGTTTAAAACTCATCGCTTGTGATATCGATGTAATAATCATACCCCTCAAGCTCAGAATTTGGCACGCCATTTTCATCATCATTTTATATGCCACGTCGCTTATGCTAAAAGCTTTTTACGCCTTTTTATCTTTATACCTTCTTTAGATTATTATCATCGCTTAGCCACTCTTTTTAGATAATTCCTAAATGCTAAGATGCCGTTATCTCAGGCTTGCTGGATAGATTTTAGCTATCTCAAAGCTTTTTAGCTTCAGCGCTTATATTTACGCTTTCATCGCTTGCTTGCTCACTAAATTCCCACCACGCCATCGCCTGCTAGTTTAGCGCCAAATTTACTCTCGGGACTCTCTCCAAACTCAAAAACAGGCTCGCTTATATTTTTTATCAAGATCAAGCTCAAAGCTGTTTTGAGAGAGTTGCAAGGCATTAAAGCTTGCGCCTTTTACGGCTATTTTTCACAAGCTCTTCACTAACTTCGTCATTAAACTTAGGATAAATCTGCTATCTGTGAGCTTTTTCTATCTTCTCAGCGCAAATTCTTTCGTCTCAAAGCTAGCGCTACTGCCATTTTCTAAGCTTACAGCTGTATTCAGCACCTGCGTGCATATCTTTTGTAAAAAGCGTAAGGCTTTGAGCGTTACATTTCACCGTGCCACTTAGCGCTGGCTGGCATGTGAGTAGCTTTTTCTCGCTTAGCGTGCCTATGAGATTTTTTGCTAACATCATCTTCTAGTCCAAATTCCACGCTTAAAGGTGATTTCACCTCGACATTGCCATTTAAGCTTAAAGCATATAATTTACTGCTCCTAAAAGTGCTAGAAGTAGCGCTTTTTGCTGCATTTTATCTCCTTAGTTTTATTGTTATTTCACTTTGATTTGAGTTTTTGATCAAGGCACTTTAAAGTGTGCTCGCCAAGAGTTAGATCTAGCCTTTTTCACTTGCATTTTCTATCTTAGAAAAGTTCAAATCATCTATTTTTGAGGTAATTCATCACCTAAAAACGCGTAGCATTTTAGCACAATTTGTGTTACATTTTCATCTGTCACGATCTCTTCGCTCGTCATACGGATAGGCAAAAACTGGCTTTTTTGTCCTAAAGACTTCAGCGCAAGGGCTATTTTTGACCTCGTCTTTGTCTAAAAAGCCATTTTTTTATCAAAAACTCAAGCTCCTCGCCCCTTAAACTCTCGCACTTATCTTGCAGTTTAACTCCAACTATCCTATCATCAAGCACCATTTTTTGCATGTTTCATAACTAAAAGCATCAAGGCAGGTTGGCACTTTTTCGATGCCCTCTGGCTCGCTCATAAACTCTACATTTTGCCTTTTGCGCCGTGATCTTAAACATATCAAAAAAACGATCTTTGAAACGTCATTTAGCCCAGTTAGTTTGTCAGTTTTTTTCGGCATTAAAGTTACCCACCCAAACGGCTATCGTGTAGTCTTCATCGACACCTATGGCGTAAAGGTCGCGTGAGTTTGCGCTAGTGCCAGTTTTTAAAGGCGATCTTTGGCGTATTTTGCGCATATTGCCAAGCATTTTTTTAGATATGACCTTGAGGCTTCGCTCATCATTTTAGCGGTTAAATAAGCACTTTGAGGCGAGATGAGAGTTATGTTTTTGTCCTCATTTTTGTAGTTTTTACCAGCAAACTCAAGCGGTCTATAAATGCCGTTATTTGCGTATATTGTATAAAGATGCGCAAGATCAAGCAGGCTCATCTCAGCACTGCCTAAAACTATCGAAGAGCCGTAAAATCTCTTGTTTTCATCAACTCACTACCTTTTTCAAGCAGCTCATAAAGCGAGTTTTCTTTTTAGTTTTAAGTCTAAACTTATAACTGGGATATTAAGGCTATAAATTTAGAGCGTCCTTTGCGCTTACAAGCCCCAAAAAGTCGTTACTAAAGTTCTTTGGCACATATTCATTTACATAAATTTGCGTGTCAATTAGCTGCGAATTTGGCGTGATAAGCCCGCTATCAAGCGCAAGAGAGTAGATAAAAGGCTTTAGCGTGCTCCGGTGTTTTCGCTTCATATTTAGGGCTGAATTTTTACCGTCGCGTGCGCGCTCATCATGCGAGCCGATAAAAGCAACAACGCTCATTTTTTTATTATCAATAACCACGGCTGCTGCGTTATTTGCGTTTTTTGCCTTTAGCGAGAACATCGCATCTTTTAAAATTTTAAGCATATCTTTTTGTAAATTTAGATCCAAGCTCGCCTTTTGAAATTTGGTTTTTAAAAGCGACATTTGCGTAGTCGCCTGCATTTACGACAGCTCTTATCCTTACATTTTTAAATGGCTCAGCCTGCGCTCTTTTAAAGGTGCTAAGATCGATTAAATTGCCTTATAAAGCATCTTTATGACCCTGTTTTTTAGGGCATTTATGTTTGAGACGCGGTCAAGTCTATTTTTATTTGGATTTTTAGGGATCGTGCTTAAAAGTGCTGCTTGAGCGTAGCTAAGCTCGTTTAGCTCTTTACCAAAGTAAAAAGAAGCTTTGCCGCCTTTTGCTCCCCTCGATATTGCCGCCATATGGGGCTAAACTGAGATATACTCAGTAAAATTTCATCCCTTGCTAAAGTGAAGTTCAAGCTGAAATGCTCTAAAAATTTCTCTTATCTTATTTTTATAGCTCCTATCACTTGGCTCCAGCATCTTGGCTACTTGCATCGTGATAGTGCTGGCGCCCTATGCGGTTGTCGCTTTTTATGTTGTGAAAAATGCTCTAAAAATGGAGGTAATTTACGCCAAAATGGTAGTAAAAGTATCTATCTTCAAAGAGAACGACGCATTGTTTTAGCGAATTTGGAAAGCTTTTGCTCATGAAATCTCCAAACTTCCGTCGCTGCTAAGCTTCATATTTATAATGTTTCCATTTTTATCAAGCTGTACTTACGGCTTTCATCTTTTTTTGAGCGCGTCTCAAATTTAGTGGATAAATTTGATCCAGTATCAAAAACACCGACCATTAAAGCCAAAAATAGGGCAAGGATTTTAGAAAATTTAAACTTTTTCATCCGCGTGATTATAGCTGTTAAAGTTTAAGTAGCTATAATTAGACCTTTTTAAAAAGAGGAAGACATGCCCTTATCTAGGTTAAACAAAGAACAATACACCGCCGCAACTGCGCCATTTGGACACAATCTCATCATCGCCTCAGCTGGCACTGGCAAGACTAGCACGATAGTCGCCCGCATAGCTCATCTTTTTAAATCTAGGGCATAAAAGCCTGAGAAAGATATTTGCTTCTAACTTTTACAAACAAGGCCGCAAGCGAGATGATAGAGCGTTTAAATAGATATTTTGATAAACAAATCACCTCTAAAAATCACCGCAGGCACCTTTTCACTCGGTCTCATTTTTCACTTTTTAAAAAGCCTTGATAAAGGCGTCACGCTAAAGCGACCCAAGCGAGCTAAAAACGCTTTTTAAAAAGTCTTGTTGAGAGACGCAGTATTTATCATTTAAGCGATGTCAAACCTTATGGCGGGCTTATCTATATGACCTTTATTCGCTTTTTCAAAACAGCGAGCAAGGCACAACTTTTGGCAAGTGGATAAGCGAGAAAAGCGAAGAGCAGGGCGTTTATGCTGATAATGGCGAAGACGTGCTAGAGGAGTTTGAGGCTGAAAAGGCTAAATTTGGCTCACGCTGACTTTTAACGACCTTCTCATAAAAATGCGAGATGAGCTAAAAAAGGCACATTTGAGCTTGATGATGAAGTCTAATCGACGAGTATCAAGACACAAACACGCTTCAAGGCAGACCTCATAGACGCATTTAAGACAAAAGAGTCTCTTTTTGCGTGGGCGATTTTGATCAAAGCATTTACGCATTTAACGGCGCAAATATCGAGATCATTGGCTCATTTAAAGATCGCTTTGTAAACGCAAATATCTACGCTTTAAATGTAAATTACCGCTCAAGCTCAAGCATCCTAGCCCTTGCAAAATAAGGTCATAAATAACAAACCCAAGGCTTTATGAAAAGCACCTCACAGTTAGCCGAGAGGGAAATTTTCAAGCCTCCAAGATTGCTTTGTTTATAACGAGCTTTTTGATCAGTATCAAAAACATCGCTGACATCATCTCATTTTCGCCATTTAATAGAGAAAATATCGCCATAATTTTTAGAAATAACTCATCAGCTGATGGCATCGAGGTCGCGCTAAAAGAGAGGGGCATTGGCTCAAAGCGAAAGGGTGGGTGAGCTTTTTGAGAGCCGTGAGATCAAGGCGCTCATCGATATCATGGGAATTTATGTCAATCCAAAAAGATATAATGGCATTTATCCACATCTGTGAGTACGCAAAGGGCGTTGGCAGCGCAGTTAGCAAGGAAATTTCGACGCACTGCTTAAGCTTTGGACATGGAAATGTGATAAAAGGGATAGTTGAGCCAGATGAGAGCGTAAATATCTCATCAAACAAAAAGGCGAAACTACCAGCTAGGCCCTTTTCTGACGACCCTTGATGAATTTGCCGAGGTTTCAAGGTTTTTCTAAAGCTTTAGCTTTAGCGATAAATCTCTAGGCCATCCAGTGCTAAAACTACAAAAAGCTAAGCGAGAGTGGGGCGCAGTTTTTATATGAAATTTACAACTTTTTAAAAGGCATGAGAAATATCTCAAAGCCAGCCACGATGATAAATGAGATAAAAACTAGCAAATTTACTCATTAATCGTCGAAAACATCAGCACAAAAAGGGCAACTCTAAAAATGGCAATGTCGATCTTGCCCTAAAAGAAGTGGTCAAAGAGCGCATAATGGCAAAGAGTGTGGTGCTAAGTGAGCTAGCTAAAAAAATATCAAGATATCAGTAAATTTACAATTTCTTAGCCCTTGGCAGCAACGAGATGAGCGAAGGCAGGGGGTTAGCTTGCTTAGTGTGCATGCTAGCAAGGGGCTTGAGTTTGACCAAGTTTTTCATAGTCGATCTCGCGCAAAAACCGCTTTCCCAATGTAAAGCTAATGTCCATGGGCGGCAGCCTAGAAGAGGAGAGACGGCTCTTTTACGTGGCAGTAACAAGGGCTAAAGACGAACTATATCTTAGCTACGCAAAATACGACAAGATAAAGAAGGTGACTTATCAGCCAAGCAGGTTTTTGATAGAGGCTGGCATGGCAAAAGAGGAAGCTTAAAAGAGTATTTACTCTTGCGGAGTAGATTACCAATTTTTACAAAGAGAAGCGATGAAAAATCTAGAAATTTCAATAATCCCTACTTATTTTTAGGCGTCGGTGGATACTTTGCCTACGATAAATTTTAAGGCAAAAAGACGAAAAAGTGGAGTTTATCACCAAAAAGGCAAAGAAGGGTTCATTTAGCAAAAAGGTCGATGCGACAGGAGAAATTTCCGCCACCGAGCTAGTTGATGTTGGTGCGCAGGTGAGCGGTCAGATAAAAAGCTCTACGTTAAGCTTGGAGATCAGGGTAAAAAGGGCGATATGATCGCAAGTATCGATAGCTCAACCCAGCAAAAATAGCATAGATAATAAAGAGGCTCAGCTTGCTATCTACAAAGCACAGCTTGAAAGCGCAAAAGTGGCTCTAAATATCGCAAAAACACAGTTTGATAGAGAAAAAAAGCACTCTTTGCCAAAAACGCCACTCAAAGCAAGAATTTGAAAGTGCGAAAAACACTTTTAGCTCAAACAGCGCCAAGATAAAGGAGCTTGAAGCTCAGATCAAGCAGACAAATATCGAGCTAAGCACCGCTAGAGATACATTGAGGCTACAAAGATCACCGCACCAGGGGACGGTGTCGTAGTTAGCGTGCAAGTAGAGGAGGGACAGACTGTAAATGCCAACCAAACTACGCCAACTATCGTAAATATCGCCGATCTCAGCCGTGTAAAGATGAAGATGCAAATAGCAGAAGGCGACATCACCAAGATCAAAGTCGGCACGCCTGTTGAGTACTCGATACTTTCTGAGCCAACGAAGAAAGGTTTCAAACGACTGTTAGCTCGATCGACCCTGGGCTTACCACGCTAGTGACGGCAGCTACTCCAGCTCATCAAGCACCAAGTCTTCAAGCTCAAGTAGCTCTAGCAGCTCAGCAGTCTACTACTACGCCCAAAGTATCGTTGATAACAAAGATGGGAATTTACAGAGATAGGCATGACCACGCAAAATGAGCTTTTAATAGCAAACGTCGAGGACGCCATCATCGCACCAAGCATCGGCATCAAAAAGATGAAAAAAAGGAAAATTCTTTACGTATATCTACTAAAAGATGGCAAGGCTGTAAAAACCGAGGTCAAAACTGGCATAAAAGATAACCTTGATACACAGATAATTAGCGGCATAAACGAGGGCGACGAGATCATCACATCTCAAGGCTCATCAAGCGAGATCGCTAAGATGATCGAAAAAAGAAAATAGGAGATTTTAGGTGATAAGCCTAAAAATATCACCAAAAAGCTTTAAACTAGGTGACAATGAGATAGAGATCCTGCATGGCACAATTTCAGAGATAAAAAGGGCGAGTTTATAGCCATCATCGGTCAGTCTGGCTCTGGTAAATCGACTCTTATGAACATCCTTGGTCGCTTAGATAGCCCAAGTGGCGGCGAGTATTTGCTAGATGGCAAAGATATATCTAGGGTTTGATAGCGACGCGCTTGCCAAAGCTTTAGACGAGATAAATTTGGCTTTATCTTTCAAAGATACAACCTTCTTAGCACGATGAACGCCCTTGAAAAACGTCGCACTGCCAAGTATCTACGCAGGTGCAAACAAGAGCGAGCGAGAGAAAAAGAGGGATGGAAATTTTCAGACTCTCTTGGCCTTAGCGAAAAAGCGAGAAATTTACCAAAACAAACTTTCAGGCGGACAACAGCAAAGGGTCTCCATAGCAAGGGCTTTGATGAATGGTGGCGAGATCATCTTGGCTGATGAGCCAACTGGTGCGCTTGATAGCAAAAAGTGGGCTAAGAGTGATGGAAATTTTGGTTTGATCTTTACAAAAAGGCCACACCATCATCATCGTCACGCACGATCCAAAGATCGCCGAGTACGCAAGCCGTGTGATCGAAATAAAAGATGGCAACATCGTAAGTGACAATGTCAAAAATAGCCCGAATTTACGAGGCCGCAAAGCAGAGCCAGCCAGAAAAGAGCAATTTACCTACTATAAAGACCAGCTCATAGAGAGCTTTAAAATGTCGGTAAATGCGATGTTAGCTCACAAACTAAGGTCGCTTTTTAACCATGCTTGGCATTATTATCGGCATCACGGCGGTTATTAGCGTCGTGGCCCTTGGCAAAGGCTCGCAGGAGCAAATTTTAGCTGGTATAAGAAAGATCGGCACAAACACGATCGATATCATGCCCAGTAAAGGCTTTTGGCGATATGCTCTCAGGCAAGGTAAAAAAACGCTCTCCATAAGCGACGCGAACATGCTTGCTAAGCAGTCCTTTCTGGACTCAGTCACGCCAAATACAAGCACTTCAGGCGTGCTAATCTATGAAAAATACCTCGCTAAGTGCGAGCCTAAAAGGTGGTGGAGTAGGGAGCTTTGACGTAAATGGGCTAAAGTTAGAAGATGGCAGAATTTATGATGATGACGAGGTTTTTAAACTCCCGCTTCAGTCGCTCTAATCGATCAAAACACCAAAAATAGACTATTTGCAAATGAAAATCCTATCGGCAAGATCATACTTTTTAACAAAAAGCCGCTCCGTATTATCGGCGTTTTGCAAAAGGATGATTTTTAAGATGGGCGATTCAAACACGCTTAAATTTATGCCCCCATACACGACTGTTATCAACAAGGTCACAGGGGATAAATTTATAAGCTCGATCACTGCAAAAGTAAACGAGAGCGTCAATGCGCAAATCGCCGAAAAGAGCCTAAGCGAGCTTTTTGGAGATCAAGCACGGCAAAAGGACTTTTTACAAGAAACTCAGACAGCATCAAGCAAACGATAGAAGAGACCATCTCCACAATGCGCCTTCTCATCTCAAGTATCGCCGTGGTTTCGCCTCGTAGTTGGCGGCATAGGCGTCATGAACATCATGCTAGTCTCAGTCACCGAGCGCACCAAAGAGATAGGCATAAAAATGGCGATCGGAGCAAGGCAAAAGCAACATCTTTGCGAGCAGTTTTTGATAGAGGCGGTGCTACTTTTGCCTTATCGGCGGAGCCATCGGCATCGTCCCTGTCCTACGCTATCGGCTACATCTTTAACAACTTCTTAAATGGCTTTGAGCATGATCTTTTCAAACGGCTCGATCGTGCTTGCACTTGTCACATCGATGGCGATTGGTATCATATTTGGCTACATGCCTGCCAAAAACGCCTCAAAACTAAATCCAATAGATGCGCTTTCAAGGGAGTAATATGACTTTTCAAAGCCTAGCTTTAGTGCTCGTTTTAAGCGGTTGCGCTGTTAAAAATATAGATGAAAACTACAAGCCGAATTTACTTGAAGATAACGCCAGCCGTGAGCTCAATTTAGATACTTCTGGTGGGAAGCAGTATGAGCAAAGCTACCTTGATGAGCTTGTGGATATGGCTCTAAAAACAACACCGACCTTGCAAAAAGCTGCGATAAATGTAAATAAAGCGCTCGCTCAAGCTGGCGTTTTGCAGGCAAAACATTGATCCCAAGCTTTTAACGCCAGCATCGAGGCTGGAAGTAGTAAAAATATAAAAGAGGGCGGCGCTTCTAGTAGAAGTTTTGGCTCAAGCATAGGGCTTAGCTATGAGCTTGATCTTTGGCAAAAAGCTAGCAAACAGCAAAGACGCAGCGATGTTTGAAGCAGATGCTAGCAAATTTGACTTGAAGCTGGCAAACTAAGCGTCATAAACTCCGTAGCAGACGCTTATTTTCACTTTTATATTTAAACGAGAGCATAAAAACTTATGAGCAAATTTTAGAAATTTATAATGAGCTAAATAAGATAGTTGGGCTTAAATTTGAGCTTGGTAAAGAGGAGGCGCTAAGTCTAAAACAGATAAACTCACAGCAGCTAAGCGCTCAAAAATAAGATAGAAAGTGCCAAAAAAAGAGCTTGTGAGTGCTAAAAACGCTTAGGATTTTTGCTAAATGAGAGGCCAGAATTTGAGCTAAATTTGAAGGTCTCACGCTAAGTCCTGTAAAAGAGCAGGGGTCGATCTAGACGTGCCAACAAGCGCCATAGCAAACCGACCTGATCTAAGAGCGGCCATTTACCGCATAGAAGAGGGCATCTTAAACTACAAAAGCGAGCCAAAAAGAGTTTTATCCGACCATCACGCTAGGAGCCAGCCTAAAAAAAGTAGCTCAAACAACAAAAAAATGAAGCATTTAGTCTTAAATTTCTAAATGGAAACATCGCTTTGAATTTGCCATTTTTAAACTACCACAAGCTAAAGTCAAATTTAAAAGTAAGCGAGGCAAATTTTGAGCTTGCAAAGCTAAACTACATAAGCACTCTAAATAGCGCACTAAACGAGATAGACGCATTTTACAAAGGCTACTTAAATGACGAAGCACTGCTTAAAAACTACCAAGAGCAGATAAAAACTACGAGGAAATTTTCAAAAGAAATTTACGAGCTAAAATACTCCTACGGCAAGGTCGAGCTAAAAGAATTTTTAGAGTCCAAAAACAGCGAGTTAGAGGCCAAAAATAGGATTACTAAAGGCAAAATACACACTTTTACAAGACGAGATAAATATCTACAAAGCGATGGCTGGTAAATTTAATAGGTACTCGACGAGTTCAGCTTGGGACTATAAGGCAAACGCGTGCAGCGGTGACGGCAAATTGAGCGCCAATTTGAAGGCTGCGAGGTCGCTATGGGTGCTCCAACCCTCGGCGAGCTACGACTTTTTGTAAATAGCAAGCACTATCTAAATTTAAAAATGAGCTTTCAAGCCACGCAAAAACATCATCAATGGATGAAAAATTTAGTTAAAGATGGCAGCGCCGAACAAATTTTACTTTAGCGATAGAGCGACTGCTTGCTTTTTGTTTTCAAAGGACTCTAATTTTTCTAGCTTTTTGTGAATGGACGACAGATAAAATGCAGATTGTAAAAATACTTCGCCCTAGTTGACATGAGCATAAAAACCGATAACAAGCGCCAAAGAGTGGTGAATTTCTCTCATTTAATGACGGCGTACTTTGAAATTTAGACTCATTTTTAAGTTACGTATAAGATAAATATACTCACAATTTTTGAAAAGTGTAAATTTAACTCATTTTTCTTACAAATTTTTACACCAAATTTAATGGATAATTTAGATCACACAAAAGATAAAATGCAAAACCTAGCCAAATCTGGCCATTTAAAAGCTTTCAAAAGAGCAGAATAAAGATTTTTAAAATATCAATTTGAAAATTATAGTTTTCAATACAAAATATATAAAATATCTTGCATTTTACCTTTTAACATATTTTGGCATTGCAATTATGGTTGATTTTAAATTTGCTTTTTATACTTGGTTATTTGAACTTGAAATGGTTACATTTTTCAAAACTGGAGTGATAAATTTTAAAATTTGAGTAAAAATGATTTTTTTGGGCTTATTTTTCACAATAAATAAATTTTTCTAAAAACAACTATCTCTGATGTTTCTTTGGGTGGTCGAAAAAACAAAGCTTTTGCACTGCCCTCTTTTTAGCTCTTTTAAATTGCATTCAAACTCTATGCAAAAATTCCAGAAGTTGGGATATTATCGATCGATGAGTCGCTTAGATACTCGCAAATTTCTGTTATGTCTAGGATTGTGTGTGATGATGAAAATTTCATCTAAATTTTTATCTCAAATTTTCTTACAAATTCCCAAAAAGATCTTCAAAAGCTTATATCATAAAGCTCGTCTTTTATCTCTATGGATTTTTCTTTAAATTTTAAAGTTTTTGCGATGATTTTTGCCGTTTGCTCGCATCTTCTAGCGCTACTTGAAAAAGATAGCTCCTGGCATCACATCATACATTTTTAGCCCTGCTAGCCATAAATTTAGCGTCCTCTTTTCCTTTTTGGGCTAAGCTCCCTTGAGGCATCTTTTGCACCGTCTTTGTTCTCATCGACTGCTTTTGCGTGCCTTATGAAGTAAATTTTTGCTCATGATCTCTCCTTTGAGAAATTCTTTATCCAACTAAGTTCTTCCTCGCTAAAACCTGCCTTTAAGCGGTCCTTTTCGTTGATCTCTCTAATGCTTTTAAAATGAATTTGGATATAAATTTAATATGATGTCAAAGTAGCTTTTTCTCATTGACGCCCTCTTTTTACAGGCAAATTTAAACCATTTATCGCCCTTATAAACGTGAGAAACTTCCTCTTTTAAGATAACTTTTAGGCACTCTATAAGCTCCTCATTGCCACCCTCGCCCTCTAGTCTTTTGATGATGTGAGCGTTTGCGTCAAGGCCGTTTGCCTCCATATATCTTGGTAGCAGTGCCATACGGCTAGTAAGACTTTCTGATGTCTTTTGAAGTGCGATAAAAAGGCCGTCATGCACGCTTAGCTCGCCGTATCTGCCGCCCTGCTTTGTGAGTAAATGTTCTATCATACAAAAGTGCCTGATCTCATCCTCGGCAACCTCGAGCCAGTCCTCGTAAAACTCCCTTGGCAGCCCTCTAAATCTATAACAAGCATCAAGCGCAATATCAATAGCGCTAAATCTCGATGTGAGCGACTGAGTGGATGAAATTTAGGGTTTTTATCTTTTGGCTTTACCTTTTTGTTTAGCTCTTTCATACTAACGACGTCGCAAAAATTTAGCGTAGCATGGGGTAGTTAGCTCATTTGGCGCAGAAATTTCATCAAAACAAATATCCAAATTTGATCTAAATTTTTCGTAAAACAGCTCAAACTCTAGATTTAGCTCCCACGTCGCCTTCGTTTAAAATGTCCCAGATCTCATCAAAAAAATCTCATCTGCTCTCTTTAAGTAAAATTTAGCATAAAAACAGCCAATCCCCCAGCCTATAAAGTGCGCATACCATGCGACATTTATGCCCATAAATAGCGGCAAAAAGCTCATGGCGATCAGGGCGGCAAAGTAGCCAAACCACGCCTTTTTATCTGAGTAAAAGCAACGAAGTCGCCAGCATGCCAAATAGCATAGACAAAGCGCCGCTTGCACCGACTAAATTTATAAATTTCTCATTTTCAAATGCAAAAATATATATAAATAAAAGCTTAAAATTTGCGTCAAAACGCCACCAACGATATAAAAAAATGATAAATCTTTTCGTGCCAAGATATAGCTCGCTCATCGTGCCCACTTGGTATAAAAAGAGCATATTCATGAGCAGGTGACCTGCGCCTGCGTGCATAAAGATAGATGTGAGGGGCTGAAAAAGGTAGAGTTTTTCTAAAAAAATAGATGTTTAAACCAAGCGCGAGCCATAACTCACGCGAGTGCAGGTAGGTGACGCCAAAAATGTAGCTAAATTTAATAGGGATAAGCGCAAATGTAGCTGGGCTACTTGGCTTTTGCCATATCCAGCAAACCTATTTGCCGCTAGGGCAGCCTAGAGTTTGAGCACCCTAATAACATAGCTATTTATCTCTTGTCTGCCCCTTTTTGATGGGTGTTTCTCTGCTTTTAAATCCATATATCCGTGCATGATCCTGCCGCCGGAGTTGTGTATAAATTTGACCGTTTCGTCTGCAAGTATGGCTGTAACGATGCCCACATGTGTGATATTTTTCTTGTCTTTATTTTTGAGCGCCCTTGCCAAGTGTGTTTGCAAAAATATAAGATCGCCTATCTTTGGATTTTTAGGAGTTATCAAATTTTGGCCTCGTAAAAATTAAATATCGCTTTTTGACTTTCTGCCAGTGTTATCATAGTAGTTATTTATCGTCTTTTCGTCGTAGTATATATTTTTGATGTTTAGCGTTTTACGATCGAGACAAAGCCAGAGCAGTCGCCCCCTGCTTTTTGTGTTTAAATATGTCTTAAAAATGAGCCAAACTGCTTGTGCGGCCTACCATCGTCATCATTAGTGGCACTTGGCTTGGTGCTTGCATTTGTATCAACAACGGTTTGGTTGCTGTCATTTTTGTGGAATTTGCGGCTGGTGAGATGTGAAAGAACAGCCTGTTAAAAAAACATAAGTGTAAGCGCAAAAAGTACTCTTTTTATTTATCAAACTTGACATATTTTTTTATCCAAAAATTTTTAGTGTTTGTAATTTTAACTTCAAAGTGTAAATAAACCGAAAATATGCCCGCGTTTTCTTTACTCTAAGTTAAAAACAATATAATCGGCAAAAAAATATAAATTCTTAAGGCAAACATAATGATGCACTATTTAAAGATAGAGGGCAACGCCAAACTAAGCGGTGAGGTGAGGATCAGCGGAGCCAAAAACGCCGCCCTACCCATAATCGCCTCTAACCTTGCTTGCAAAAAAACAGAGTAAATTTAACAAATATCCCAAACGTCGCTGACATAAAAAAACACTTTGCCAACTGCTAAGAAATCTCGGCGCAAAGTGCGAATTGAGGACGAAAACTCACTAAGCATAGACACAAGTAGCGTAAACTCAACTACGGCAAACTACGATATCGTTAGAAAGATGAGAGCTTCGATCCCTAACGCTTGGGCCGCTTTCAGCGCGCTTTGGACACTGCGAAGTAAGCCTGCCTGGTGGCTGTGCGATCGGACAAAGACCAATAGATCTTCACCCAAGCGCACTTGAGAAAAATGGGCGCAAATATAGAGATAAAACAAGGCTACGTCGTCGCGACTGCGCCAAATGGTCTAAAAGGCGCAAAGATCGTTTTTGATAAGATCACCGTAACTGGCAGCGAAAACATCATCATGGCAGCAGCTCTAGCTCACGGCACGACTGAGCTTTTCAACGTCGCACTTGAGCCTGAAGTGGTGCAAATTTGTGAAATTTTGGCCCAAAGTGGCGTCAAAATAGAAGGCATAGGCACGAGCGAGCTAAAGATCACTGGTAGCGGTCAAAAGCTACTTGAAATTTGTGATATCGAGGTCATCCCAGATAGGATCGAGGCTGGCACATACCTTTGCGCTGGAGCTATCACAAATAGCAGAAATTTCAGTCACAAAGGCAAATGCTGCGCACATGACAGCCATTTTAAATAAATTTGAAGAGATGGGCTTTGGCATCGAAGTGAGTGGCGATAAGATCACGATTTTGCCGACAAACGAGATAAAACCAGTCGAGATAAGAACGACTGAGTATCCTGGCTTTCCGACCGATATGCAGGCTCAGTTTATGGCGCTTTGTCTAGCAACAAACGGCGTTAGCACGATAGATGAGAGGCTTTTTGAAAAATCGCTTTATGCACGTTAGCGAGCTAGCTAGAATGGGCGCTGACATCCGCCTAAATGGCCATATCGCAAGCGTTTACGCCCCTGCAATTTAAATGCAGCAGACGTTATGGCGACTGACCTTAGAGCTCAGCTCAGCGCTCATACTAGCTGCTTTTTATCGCAAATGGCGAGAGCTTGGTGCATAGAATTTACCACCTTGATAGAGGCTACGAGAGGCTGAGGAGAAGTTTAAGAGCCTTGGTGCAAAAATCGTTAGGCTTGAGGAGTAAAAATGCTAGTAAATAACGCATTAGAGGCTTTAAAAGCCACTAGACCAAAAACGAGAGTGAAATTTACACTCTTAGCGAGGCTCTTGGCAAAACCTTAGCAAATGACGTGATAGCCGTTAAAGACTTGCCCTGCTTTGACAACTCAGCACTTGATGGCTTTGCGGTTAACGTGATGAAAAAGATGAGCCTTATAAGATCATCGCGAGTGCCTTTGCAGGCGATAAAGAGCAGCTAACTATCGGCAAAAACGAGTGTGTGAAGATAATGACAGGTGCTAAGATGCCAAAAGGGCTCTGACACGGTCATGAGATTTGAAGATTGCGTCGTTGAAGGCGAGTTTGTGAAAGCACCAGCTAAGCTTTAAAAAGGGCGAGGCTTACCGCTTTAAAGGCGAAGAGACAAAAGTTGGTGAGATTTTACTAAAAAGTGGCGAAATATTTAAACACAAGAAGCGTGATGATGCTTGCAGCTCAGGGTATAAGCTTTTATAGAAGTTAAAAAGCAACCTAGTGTTGGAATTTACTCAAGCGGGAAACGAGATCATCGAGCCTTGGCAAAAGAGCGAGCGAGGATGAATACAATGCAAAACGCACTTGGCATCGCCGCACTTCTTAGCTCAATCGGTCAAAAAGCTCATATCTTGGTATCATAAAGATGAGCTAAATGCTGTAAAACAGGCATTTTTAAACGCTGCAAACTACGACATCGTTATCTGCTCTGGTGGAGCGAGCGCTGGTGAGGCTGACTTTATGAAGATAGCCTTAAGCGAGCTTGGATACGATGAAAGTTTACTCACACCTTGACATAAGACCTGGCAGACCTTGCAAGGCTTACAAAAAGATGGCAGACTTGTTTTTTATCTTGCCTGGCAACCCTATGGCTGCTTATCTTTGCACGATGATGCTTGTTTTTGCCACTTCTAAAAGCGAATGTTTTGTGACACAAAAAAGCTATCAATAGTGAAAATTTAAAGGTAAAATCGGGCAGAGCAAATGCAGTTTTTGGCAACGTGGTTGATGGCAAATTATAGCAACTGACGGCGGAAAATATGGCTCAGGCATGATAAATCATATATTAAAGAGCGATTTTGTGTTGATAACTAGCCCTGATCAAGGTGAGATTTTACAAAATAGTGAAATTTCACTCATAAAACTTCCCATAATCCTTGACAAATGAAAAACAATCTGATAAAATGCGGACTTCATTTTGATTGCGGGAATAGCTCAGGGGTAGAGCACAACCTTGCCAAGGTTGGGGTCGCGAGTTCGAATCTCGTTCCCGCTCCATCTTTTTTTATACTCATTTTTTTATTTTTTCACAAAACTTTTTGCAAATGAAGTCAGTATATATCCGATGTATTGTGTCGTAAATGATCAACTCACTTAGCACTTTTGGCTTTGAAGGCGAAGATAATGAAAGTTCTAAACTTAGAGGGTAAAAAGAGCAGACCAAGATAGATAGCAAAAACTCTATGAAAATTCTAATAGCAAATTTCTAAAAACATATAATGACAAAAGCGGCGGAAGCGTAGTTTTTGTAAAAACTGCCAGATCATGGACGAAATTCAGATGCACTTCTAAAAGCGATCAGCGACGAATATCCAGGCATCAGTGTGAGCGATCTTAGCATCAGCCCACAGAACAAACTCCCCAGCAATTTCTAAAGATTTAGTTTTTTAAAAATATTTTTTTGAGCGATCAAAATAGCCAAAAAGGCGTTTTTTAGAGCCTCATTTGAGGATGTTGATCTAAGCCTTAAAAGCCTTTATTTTAAATTTAGCTTTAATGCCAAAATGCCAGTTTTTATCGCCATAAATTCAATGAATACAAACCACATTTTAAGCCTTCTTGACTACCAACCAACAATGATCGAGTTTAGCAAATGGCCACGTGACGCACTTTTCTGGCCTAAGTGCTGCAACTCTCATCACTAAAAATTCAGATAAGAAGCGGTGGAAATTTCTAACCAAACGCCAGTTTAGCGCCATAAGCTTTAGTTAAAAAGGGCAAATGCTAAATGCAGTTTTTGAGCGAAGGTGGCGTCAAGATAATCGCTGAAGTAAAGGCGCTTGAAGATGGGAAAATTTAGGCGATATGATAAAGATAAGAACAAAAGATAACAAAATTTTAGAGGCCACAGTTTCTGGCAAAGGACAGGCGATAATAAGATGAGAAAGATAGTTTTTGCAGCCACCGGAGCAAGCGGAGCTGGGCTTTTTCTAAAGCTAATAAATGCCGCAAAAAGATAGCTGCGAGGCGCACGTCATAGTTAGTAAAAATGCCATGAAAGTCTTGGAGGCTGAGGAGAATTTGTAAAGCCAATGTAGATGATCTTGGCGTACTTATGATGATTTGGATCTTGGCGCAGGCCCAGCTTCTGGCTCGTTTGGCGCGGATGCTATGATCCTAGCGCCCTGCTCTACCAACACGCCAGCAAAGGTCGCAAACGGCATAAGCGACACGCTCATCACAAGAGCTCGCAAGTGTTGCACTAAAAAGAGAGGCAAACCCTAGTTTTGGGCGTTAGAGAGATGCCGTTTTTTCTGCGATCGCGCTCTCTCAGATGCAAATGCTCTCATCTCTTGAGCTACCATCGCTCCGCCAGTTTTTAGGCTACTACGCAGGCATAAAGAGCCTTCAGGATATGGTACTCATCATCGGCAAATGGCTTGATGCTCTAAAATCGAAAATAATCTTACAAAAGGTGGCAATTTGAAAATCTTGCATCTATCCAGGGACCTTTGACCCCATCACAAACGGCCATTTAGACGTCATCATAAGGGCTACATGTACTTGACAAAGTAATAGTCGCAGTCGCAAAAAGTGATAGCAAACAGCCGATGTTCGACACGAAAAGCGCATCGAGATGGCAAAAAGAGGCAGTTTGTGAGCTAAAAATGTAAGCGTGCTTGGCTTTTGATAACTTGCTGGTTGATTTTTGCTAAGTCGCACGGCATAAACACTGTCATCAGGGGCTTCGCGCGGTTAGTGACTTTGAGTATGAGCTACAAATCGGCTACGCAAATGCTCGCACTTTGGGACGAATTTGAGACGGTTTATCTTATGCCAAGTTTAAATAACGCCTTCATTTCAAGCTCGATCGTCCGCTCAGTCTTGCGCCACGACGGCGACGTGAGCAACCTAGTGCCAGCAAAAAATTTAAAGAAATTTAAAGGCGTAAAATGTATGTTTTGTTTGAAGGCATTGACGGCGTTGGCAAGAGCACGCAGATAGAAAATTTTAGCTTCTAAATTTAGTGATGCCATCGTCACAAAAGAGCCAGGCGGCACGCAGCTTGGTGAAAAATTTACGTGAAATTTTTACTAAGCTCGAGCATGAAAAATAGGTAAAAGAGCTGGAATTTTACTCTTTTTAGCTGATAGGGCTGAGCATTTTGAAAAGCTGGTAGCTCCAAATTTAGGTAGGCTCATTTTAAGCGACAGAGGCTTTTATCTCAGGCATTGCCTACGCTTTGGCAAAATGATGAAAACTTAGATGAAAACGTGCTTTTAGAGCTTAATAAATTTGCATTAAAATGATACAATCGGCAGATAAGATCATCTTTTTGAAGCAAGCCATGAGCTTATAAGCTCGCGCCTAAAAATAGAGGCACCAGCGATAAGATCGAGGCTCGTGGGCTAGAGTATCTTTTAAAAAGTGCAAAGCCTGATGAAGCAAATCTCATCAAAATGGCTTTGAAACGCTTTTTATAGACGCGTCTAAAAAGCATAGAGCTAATTTCAAAAGAGATAGAAAAATTTCTATAAACTTTTAAGTAAAATCACAAAAATAAAAAAAGGATAATGCGATGATAACGGCACTTCGTGGCATGAAAGATATGCTTCCAGCTCGCGCAAAACTTTACGCACAGATAATCAAAACCTGCGAGGAAGTCGCAAAAACTACGGATATGAGCAGTTTCGGACCCCGCACCTCGAGGAGACGGCGCTTTTTAAAAGAAGTGTCGGCGAAAGTAGTGACATCGTAGGCAAAAGAGATGTATCAGTTTGAAGACAAGGGCGGCAACGACGTTTGCTTGCGTCCTGAGGGCACAGCTGGCGTGGTTAGAGCCTTTATCGAGGCAAAACTTGACAGGGCAAACGTGACAAAACGCCGCTTTTTACCATGGCTCGATGTTTTCGCTACGAGCGCCCACAAAAAGGCCGTTTAAGAGAGTTTCACCAGTTTGGCTGTGAGTGCTTTGGCGAAGGCAGTGTCTATGAGGATGCGAGCATTATCTTGATGGTGAACGAAATTTCTTTAACAGGCTAAATATAAAAACGACCTTAAAAATAAACTCACTTGGCGACGAGAGCTCGATGAAGTCTTACAAAGAAAAACTCGTCAAATTTTAGATGAAAATGACGATACAAATTGCGAAGACTGCAAAAAGACGTAAGCTTTTAAATCCTATCCGCGTGCTTGACTGCAAGGTAGAAAGTTGCCAAGAAATTTACAAAATGCCCCAGTCATCACTGATAGCCTAAGCGATGAGGCGCAGGCTGATTTTTGCAAAAGTCGCAAGAAATTTTAACGGCAAATGGCGTCAAATTTGAGATAGACACTAAGCTCGTTCGCGGCTTAGACTACTACTGCAAGACGGCATTTGAGTTTATAAGCAACGAGATCGGCTCACAAAAGCGCGGTCGCTGGTGGTGGTAGATACGATAGACTAGTCGAGTATCTTGGCGGCAAAGGGGCAAGCTACGGCGTTGGCTTTGCGATGGAAAGTTGAGAGGATAATGGAAAATTTTAGGTGAGACCCAGGATGAGCGGGCTGGAGTTTATCTTTGCGCGCTTGATGCGCCAAATTTAGACTTTGTCTATGCGCTTGGCTCGAAACTTCGCAAGAAATATCAGGTCGAAATTTTCTTATGAAGCCAAAAACTTCAAAAAAACATCTGCAAAAATGCCGATTCTAAAAATGCAAAAATTTTTCCTTTGCGTGGGCGAAAACGAGATGAAAAGAGAATAAAATTTGGTATAGAAAATTTAGAAAATAAAGATGAAAAACGATAATTTAGATGAGCTTGAAAAGGAGCTGGGATGAATGATTTTGGACTTAGCATTTGGGGCAATTCAAACTTTTGTGATAGAAGATGGCAAAGTCTGCATAAACGAAGCTAGCAAACCAGCGATAATCGACATCGTCAAAGAGATAAGAGACGATGGCTACAGAGGGCCACTACTGCTTCGCTTTCCGCACCTTATCCAAAAAGCAGATCGAGCAGATCCACGCAAGCTTTGCAAAGGCAAAGAAAAGAGTTTGCCTACAAAGGCAGCTTTAACGCCGTTTTCCCGCTTAAAGTCAATCAATATCCCGGCTTTGTAAAAACCTAGTTCGCCTTGGCAAGCCCTATAACTACGGCCTTGAGGCTGGTAGCAAGGCTGAACTACTTCTAACTATGGCTTATAACAACGACAAAGCACCTATAACGGTAAAATGGCTTTTAAAGATAAAGAGATGATAAATATAGGCTTCATCGCCGCAGAAATGGGGCATAACATCACGCTAACGATCGAGGGCTTAAACGAGCTTGAAGCGATAATCGCCATCGCAAAAGAGCGCTTTAAACCAAAAACCAAAGATCGGACTTAGAGTGAGACTACACTCGACAGGATCGGGGCTCTGGGCAAAAAGTGGCGGCATACACTCTAAATTTGGCCTAACATCAACCGAGCTAATAGAAGCTGTAAAGATGCTAAAAAAAGCAAATTTGCTTTGAGTACTTTCACGATGATACACTTTCACATCGGCTCTCAAATAAGCGAGATCCACCCTCTCAAAAAAAGGCACTCATCGAGGCTGGCAACATCTATGCTGAGCTTAGAAAAATGGGTGCCCTCAAATCTACAAGCTATACATTTAGGTGGCGGTCTTGCTATCGAGTACTCGCAGTTTAAAGAGGAGAGCAGCAGAAACTATACGCTAAACGAATATGCAAACGACGTTGTTTATATGCTTAAAACCATAAGCGAGCAAAAAAAGGAGATCGAGCCAGATATTTTCATAGAGTCAGGTCGCTATATCGCCGCTTCTCACGCGCTTTTGGTCGCCCCTGTGCTTGAACTTTTCTCTCAAGAATACACCGAAGAGAAGCTAAATTTAAAAGAAAAATAATCCAATTTAATAACCGAGCTAGTTGATCTTTATAAATCAATCAAGCCTTCAAATGCCCCTAGAGTACCTGCACGACGCTATCCACCACACCGAGAGCATCCTTACGCTCTTTGATCTAGGGCTATGTCGATCTGCAAGATAGATCAAACGCCGAGGTGCTTTTTAAGGCTAATTAGCAAAAAGCTGTCGTGATGCTTGGCAACAAGAGCAACTCAAGCGACCCTAACCAAAATTCAAAAAGAAGTTCAAGAGAGATACTTGCTAATTTCTCGATCTTTCAAAGCTTGCCAGACTTTTGGGGACCAGCTGTACTTCCTATCATGCCGCTTGACAGGCTTGATGAGCGCCCTACCCTGCCAGCTTCGATCTGGGATATCACCTGCGATAGCGACGGCGAGATCAGCTATGATGACGAGAAAAACCCACTGCTTTTTGCACGACGTGGATGTGGGAGAAGGAGGATTATTTCTTGGGATTTTTCCTAGTTGGCGCATACCAAGAGGTGATCGGCATGAAGCACAACCTCTTCACTCATCCAACAGAAGCTACAGTAGAGATAACAAGTGATGGCTACAAGGTCACAATTTACTAGAGAGCCAATCAATCCTTGATATCATGGAGGACATGGACTACGATATCTACGAGATCCAAGACACTCTAAATGAGCGCTTAGAGAAATCAACTCTGATAAACGAAACGCAAAAAGAAGCTACTGGGCGAACTTTATCTATTTTTAAATGATAATAGCTACTTAAAGACAATCAACTAAAAAGGACGAAAATGCAACTAGCAAACAGAATGCAAACATTAAGTGAGTCGATCACAATCGCGATCAGCACAAAAGCCAAAGAGATGAAGGCTCGCTGGCATCGACGTGATCTCGCTTTCAGCTGGTGAGCCTGACTTTATGACTCCAAAAAGATAAGAGAAACTGTAAAAACGCACTTGATAACGACAGTAAAAGTGGTAAATACACGCCGGTTCCTGGCCCTGCCTGAAGTGATAGAAGCCATCAGAGCAAAAGCTAAAAAAGAGATAACGGACTTGACTATAAAAGCAAGCCAAATCGTCACAAACATCGGCGCAAAACACTCACTTTTTAACGTATTTCAAGCGCTTATCAACCCAGGTGATGAAGTCATCATCCCATCTCCATACTGGGTGAGCTACCCTGAGATCGTTAATTTGCGGTGGTGTGCCTGTCTTTATCGAGGCGGACGAGAGCACAAATTTTCAGATCACAGCCGAGCAGCTAAAAAAGCGATCACGCCAAAGACAAAAAGTCTTTTTCGCTAAATCACCCGACAAATCCAACAGGTGCAGTCTATACAAAAGATGAGATCATAGCATTTGGCGAGGTTTTAAAGGGCACTGACATCATCATCACAAGCGATGAATGATGAAAAGTGATCTACGGCAAAAAGAATTTCACGCCGTAGCCTCAGTAAGCGAGGATCTTTTAAAAAGAACGGTCACGATAAATGGCCTAAGCAAGTGCGGCGCGATGCCTGGCTGGAGATTTGGCTATATCGCAAGCTCGATGGACTGGCTAATAGCTGGCATCAAAAAGCTTTCAAAGTCAAAGCACAAGCAACATCAGCTCGATCGTGCAAATAGGCGCTATCCCGTCACTTCTAGGTGAAACTGACGAAGATATCGAAAACATGAGAAAAGAGTACGAAAAAGACGCGACGTGGCAGTTGAGATGATAAATGCCATCCCTGGGCTAAGCGTAGTTAAGCTTTCTGATGGCGCGTTTTTATCTATTTGTAAAATGCAAAGATGTAGATAGTGACTCGCTTAGATTTTGTAAAAAGATGCTTGAAGAGGCGAACGTAGCGACGGTGCCAGGTGTGGGCTTTGGCATGGAGGGATACTTTAGAATTTCCTTTGCGACAGACATCGAGAGCATAAAAAGCGATCGAGAGGATCGCAAATTTTGGTAAAAAGCTGCTGACTTTAATGATCAAACTTATACTAAATGGCAAAATTTTCTCGAGCTTGAAAACGATATGAGCGTTTATGATTTTTTTAGCTCAAAATGGCTATGAGCTTAAATTTATAGCCCTTTGAGCGAGACGGGAGAAAGTTTTGCCAAAAAGCTTTGGAGTGAGCACTTTATGAGCGAGGCCAAAAGCTTATGAGATCGTCACTTTAGTTGGCGGTGGATGAGGAGAAAATGATAGAGATAGTTTTAAATGGCGCAACTTTAATGTGCCAGTAAAAACCTTAGCGAGCTAAAAAGAGCTTGCTCTTGGCGATAAAGAGAGTGAATTTATACATTTTTAGAGAAATTGAACGCGACAAAGCCGGACATTTTTATAGTTGATGGCTTTGCTATAAAAAGAAGATAGCGAGCTAAAAAGATGGCTCAAATGTCGTATTTATAAGGCGTGGCGTGATGCCCTGAGCGTGAAGTTTTACGCTCTGCGATCGCTTCACGAAACAGCCCTGAGCTCACCTAGCCCTAGCAAAGCCGTGATCGGCGTGGCTGGACTTGGCGACTTTGGCTCAAATATCGCGCCAAGTCTTGCAAGAGTTGGCGTAAAAAGCTAGTGCTTGCCGACTTTGACGTCGTTGAACCAAGTAATCTAAACCGCCAGCAGTATTTCGTCCGCCACATCGGCATGCAAAAGACGCAGGCGCTTAAAGAGCTTATAAATGACGTCAATCCCTTTGTCGAGGTCGAAACTCACGATATATTTTTAGATGAAAAACGTGGCTAGCGTCTTTGGCGAGTGCGAATTTATGCGAAGCCTTTGACAACGTCGCTGGCAAGGCGATGATACTAAACGAAGCTGGAGCTAGTCTAAAAGAGAAAAAGATCATCGGCGCTCTGGCATGGCTGGACACTTTAGCTCAAATCTCATAAAAACCATAAAAATTTGCCAAAAATGTCTATCTTTGTGGCGACCTCACAAACGAGGCGAAGATCGGTCAAGGGGCCTCATGGCGCCACGCGTTGCGATCTGCGCAAATCATGAGGCAAATTTTAGCTATTAGGCTACTTGCGGGCTTGGAGGCGTAGGGCGCAAAGTGATAGCTTGATCCTTGGCGGCAAGGAGTTTCAAAGCCGCTTTATCCTTGGCTCTGGCAAGTACTGCACGAGCTCATTGACCCGCTATAAACGAGGCTGGAGCGCATTTAACCCTTGCTCTTAGGCGCATAAACGAGAGCAAAGAGCGAAATATACTTGACTTTATCCCAAAAGGCGTGACGCTTTTTGCCAAACACAAGTGGCGCTAGAAACGCCAAAGAGGCTGTTCGTATCGCTCAGCTCGCACGTGAGCTTGGGTGCGGCGAGCTTGTAAAGATAGAGATCATAACTGACTCTACCTTTCTTTCCAGACAACGCTGAGACGATAAAAGCGTGCGAAGCGTTGGCAACGACGGCTTTGTGCCAATGCCTTATATGTTTCCTGACCCAAACGCCGCAAGAGCGATGTTATGCGGGAGCTAGTGCATAATGCCTTTAGCTGCGCCAATCGGCTCAAATCAGGGGCTAGTTTTTAAAGATATCATTGAGATATTGATAAACGAGCTTGATACACAGATCATCGTCGATGCAGGCATCGGTAGGCCTTCACAAGCGTGCGAAGCGATGGAGATGGGGGCGGGTCGCCATCATGGCAAACACAGCCATCGCCTCATCTAAAAATATCCCGCTCATGGCAAGAGCCTTCAAAGAGGCTATCATCGCCGGTCGCAACGCCTATCTAGCAGGCCTTGGCGCAAAGAGCAAAAGCGCAAACGCCCTCATCTCCGCTCACTGGATTTTTAGACTGATGAAATGGTAAGATCCAACCACATGCAGCCGCTACTCTCACATGGAGGATGTTGGCAGTGACATTATGGATGAAATTTTAAAAGAGCGCGCGAGCTACAAGCCCTGAAATTTCACACCGAAGCAGACGTAAAAGCAGCTCTTAATGCAAAGCACTGCTCGCTTGAAAATCTAAAAGCCCTACTCTCGCCTGTCATAAGCATCATTTTTAGAACAGATCGCCCAGCTTGCTCAGGCAAAGACAAGGGCAAGTTTTGGCTTAAACATAACGCTTTTTACCCCGCTTTTACATAGCAAAACTACTGCGACAATCTCTGCGTTTATTGCGGTTTTAATGCCAACAACAAGATAAAAAGGGCAAAACTAAGCGACGAGGAGATCACAAGGGAGCTAAGAGAAATTTTCAAAGAGCGACTTGGAAGAAATTTTGATCTTAACTGGCGAGAGCGAAAACCAACTCAAGTGTGGCTTTATATCGCAAAACGCCTGCGCTTTGGCAAAGAATTTTTAAAGTCGTTGGCGTTGAAATTTACCCATTAAACTCAGACGGCTACGCCCCTGCTCCACAAAAGCGGCGTGGACTACGTGACCGTCTTTCAAGAGACCCTATAATCCCGCAAAATACGAGAAGATCCACCTTGGAGGCAATAAGAGATTTTTCCTTACTGTATAAACGCGCAAGAGCGAGCGCTTCTTGGTGGCATGAGAGGGTTGGCTTTGCGGCACTTCTGGTATAGATGACTTTAGGCTTGACGCATTTGCGACCGCACTTCACGCAATTTGGTGCAAAAATATCCGCACGCCGAGATCGCATTTTCATGCCCAAGACTTCGCCCTATCATTAACAACAACCGCATCAATCCGCGTGACGTGGGCGAGCGCGAGCTTTTGCAAGTGATCTGCGCTTATAGAATTTTTCATGCCAACAGCAAGCATCACGATCTCAACCAGAGAAAAAGGCGAAATTTCGCGATAACGCCGTAAAGATCGCCACAAACAAGATAAGCGCTGGCGTGAAAGTTAGCATCGGCGCTCACGGCGAAGAGAAAAAAGGGCGACGAGCAGTTTGAGATAAGCGACGATAGAAGCGTGGACGAGATCAAGACTATGCTAAAAGCAAACGGCCCAGAACCCTTGATGAGCGAGTATGTCTACGTTTAAAAATTCTCTGCGTGTCCGACTTTGAAAGCTATGAGGGCGATGACTTTTTAAAAAGAATACAGCTACTTTTGCAAGGCTGGTGGATGAAATTTACTTCGTGCAAAAGGGGCTAGACGAGGCTCAATTTTACGATCTAGCCAAGGTTGTGGCTCACTTTGTAGAAAACTACCGCAAGAAATTTATCATTAATCAATTTTTGACGTAGCTTGCAAGCTAAAGAGTGACTTTTTGGCTCACTTCAGCGCAGCTTGATTTTTCAAATCTCACGCCGTTTTTAGATGACTTAGAAAGACAGCTGTAAATTTACGCCCCAGCTCACGACCTAAAACAGGCTAGAAATTTCAGCTACAATCGCCGACATGCTTGTTGCTTCTCATATTTGCCACCTCTTGCAAGGCGGGCTTAGAGCCAAAAGGGGTACTTATAAGCGAGCTAAAAAGCTTTGATAAAGAGATTTACGCACTTGGCGGACTAGACAACCAAAACTACAAAGAGGCCATAAAAGCTGGTGCAAGTGGCATTTGCTTTATGAGCCTAGCAATGAACGGCGATCTGGAGCTTATAAAAAAAGATAATAGATAGCAAAAACGAGTAAATTTAGCTTTTATTTACATAAAATTTTACATATTATTTTTATGTAATTTGGCACTCGGTTAAATTTGACTAGCCGTGTTTATCTTTTTAAATTTATCTTATTAAGTTTATAAACATTGTTTTTTGCAGCTCTAGCTTATTTTATCATCTATTTTTTGTATAAATTTAATGTTTTACTAATGTATTTGCACTTTTTCTCTACTTAAATTAAAACAAAAAAACACCGCCTGTTTTGTTAAATTTGTATTACTAAAGCGCAAAATAGCAAATTAAGATAGATATTATTAGTCAATTTGTCTCTGGCGCAATGACTTTTTGTTAAAAACTCGCATAATCTAGCTGTTGCTACTTAGTGTGCCAGCTAGACGATCGTCAGTTATTGCAGTGTTATACTACAATTTCTATTGATTGCGCACCAAATTTGAATATATAAATTTAAAATACCTAATTGTAGCCACCCATAAAGGGCAGCTAGCTTAAATTTAGGTATAAAAGATTAAGAGATTTTTCTTTTGTTTTTGGGCGGAAGACTTTCATCACATTTTCATCAGTCTCGATAAACGCGCCCTCGATCAGGTCTATGCAGTACGGCACCGCTGGAAATACTGGCTCCAAGCACTCTTTTATCGCTTTTGGCTGACCTGGTAATGTGATGAGCGCGTGGCCTCTGATGCCTGCTGTTTGGCGTGATAGGATCGCTGTTGGGACATATTGTAAGCTTGCACTTCTCATTAGCTCGCCAAAGCCTGGCATCATCTTCTCGCAAACTGCCCTCAGTAGCCTCTGGAGTGACGTCTCTTACAGCTGGTCCCTGTGCCTCCAGTCGTTAGCACAAGGTCGCATCCCTAGCACGTCTATCATGTGCACGAGTCTCTCTTTATCAGCTCAACCCATCTGGGATCACCTCAAAAAATACTCTCTCGCTCACGATCCAACTATCAAGTACCTCTTTGATCGCAGGGCCTGATTTGTCCTCGTATGTGCCTTCACTTGCGCGATCTGACATAGTTAAAATTCCTATTTTTGCTTTCATTTTTGCTCCTTTAGTAGTTTTCATTTAGAAATTTTAGCAAGCGTCTTTATCTACGCTCTCATACGTTAGCAGATATGAGCTGATCTTTGCGATCTGCTCGTTTGTACCCCTTTAAAAAGGAGATTATCTCCTTTTGCCTGCTTTAATATCTCTTCCACGTCGTTTGGGTTTGGCACGAAAGCATTTTCCCATACCATACTCATAAACCATCTTCGAAGCGATCTCTTTTGCTACCTAAGTCGTTACTCGAGTTTGAAAAAGATATCGTTCTCCTCGATCTCAAGCTTGCACATACCAGCGATGAGCACCTTTATGCGTGAGAGCATTTGGTGACTTTGACTCGATCTCTTGCTCAGTCGCCATAAAGCGGTCTCTATGAGCGAAATTTGCTTTCACCACATCAAACCAGTAGGCACTTAGAGCCTTTTGCGCCTTGATAAATGGCCTGAATTTTTTCTCGCTCTCGCTGTAGCTTAGCACCTTTTTTTCTTGCCGAGCAAGACCTTGTTTAAAAACGGCTCAAAGTCTCTCATCCTAAGCACGCTCTCACCGTTTCTAAGGGCATTTATCGCAGCTTCATTTACAAGTGTGCTAAGTGCCGCGCCAGAAAAGCCAACGCTCATCCTAGCGATATCCTCAACCCCTACTTCACACTTTTTTTATCTTTTTAAATATGTGTTTAAGATCGCCACCCTGTCGTTATAATCAGGCATTGACAAAAATATACGCCTATCAAAGCGACCCGATCTAAGCAGTGCCTCGTCGATTATCTCGATCCTATTTGTAGCTCGCTATCACTATAACGCCTGAGTTGTCTTCAAAGCCGTCCATCTCGGTTAGCAGCTGATTTAGTGTGGCTTCTCGCTCATCATTTCTAGTGCCGCCCCTACTCTTGCCAACAGCGTCTATTTCGTCGATAAAGATGATTGAAGGTGCGTAGGATTTGGCTCTGCTAAAGAGCTCTCTAACTCTTTTTGCGCCCATGCCGACATAAATGTGTACAAAACTTGCACCATTTTGGTAAAAACGGCACATTGGCTTCACCTGCAACCGCTTTTGCCACAAGCGTCTTGCCGACACCCGGAGGGCCTATCATCAGCACACTCTTTTGGCATTTTGATACCAGAAAATTTCTATATTTTTGCGGATTTTTAAGAAAATCAACTATCTCACTAAGCTCGCTTTTTGACCTCGCTAATGCCCGCTACATCGCTAAAATCTCACGTTTGAAATGACTGGCATCGCATTTTTGATTTAGCACGTTTTCTATCTCAAGCGCGCTATCTGCTTAAAAGGCTCTCCTCTTTTTTTCTTAATAGTTCTAAAAATATAGGCATACCAAAGCACAAGGCAAACAAAAATGATGCTTCCCAAACCATGCCAGGCGTGATATACTGACGTTTCGCCTCGACTGGGACCTTTTTATGAGCTCTTTTAGATCAACTGCCTCTTTGATGATAGAGAAGCGGTTATTTTTGCGCATAGAGGATGACTCTCATCTTCATCGATAACCGCTTTATCGATGAAATTTTCATCCATTAGTTGCATATATTGCGAGTAGGTGATGTTTCGTGGCTCTTTGCTCACAGCAAAAAGTAACGCTATTATCAAAGCCGCAGCTGGCAAAATATTAGGATATTTTTCTTATTAAATTTAAATTTTTGCATAATTGGCATCTGGCTTAATTTCATATTCGCTACCTCCAACCACTTTTGTTATGTCGTTTTGACTAGAAAATTTTTTCGCTTTGTTGTAAAACTGATCAAAGCCCTCGTAAAAGTCACCATTCTTTTGCTCGACTATAAATTTTTAAAGCCTTTACGTTGTGTTTTTTCTAGAAATTTACCATTATTTTTAAAAAGCTATGCCTTGTAAAATTTTGAGCCTGTTCTCTTGCCATGTCGCCGCTTACATCACTTTTAGCGTCGCTGAGTGCGTATCACGCCCAGGGCGAATAGACAAAAGCGTGCAGATGCGTGATGAGAAATTTCTTGTACCCTCCACCGCCTCTGCCCACCTTCTCACTTTCCCTGGATGACCCACGATATAGTCAGTCCCCAAAGCAAAGCCAAGTGAGCTTTAGCTCATTAAAAAGCTCTAAATCGCTAAATGCGTTATTTCGCCTGCGCATGATCTTTAACATCGCCTCGCTCGTGTGCTGAAGTGCGATGTGAAGATGACGCCCAGCCACTCCTCTTTTTAAAATTTTCCCTAAAGCTCTCATCTATCTGGCTTGGCTCGATACTGCCAAGTCTTATGCGTCTGATGCCCTGAAATTTGCTTCACTTTGGCTAGCAGTTTGCCAAGAGAGCTATTTGTATCTTTGCCGTAACTGCTCATGTTTGTGCCAGTTAAAACGAGCTCATTATAGCCATTTTGAGCTAGTATCTAGCTCTCTTTTAAGATCATCGCCTCGTCCATACTCCTAGCTTTGCCACGCACTGAAGGGATGATGCAGTAGCTGCAGTTAAAGTTGCAGCTCTCTTGTATTTTTATAAATGCCTTTGTATGATTTTCGTAGTTTGTGACGATGTTTTTATCGACTGAGTTTAAATTTCCAAGCTCAAAAAGGGCTTTTTCTTGTTTTGAGCTCGTTTAGATCACTCTTTTTACTAGCTCCAAGCACGCCAAAGACGCCCTGCTATTAAATAGCTCTTTGCCCTTACTAACTGCGCCACATCCTGTTAGTATGACCTTTGCGCCTCGCCTTTTTACGCCGTTTATGTAGTTTCTGACACCACTATCAGCCGAGTTTGTAACGGTGCACGAGTTTATGACTACAATATCAGCGCCCTCTTCGTCATTTGTGATCTCGTAGTCTTTGATATAACTCTTTAAAAGCTCGAGTGTCATAGATGTTTGTAGCGACATCCAAATGTTTTAAAAATATCTTTGTATTAGATATTTTCGCCCTCTTGCTCGGTGTGAGCGATATGATCGCTTTGGTCTTTCTCTTTACCAACAAACATAGTCTGCGTTGGATAGGCGATCTTGATATCATCATGCTCTAAAAATGCCCTCGATGATCTCAGCGCTTATCGTGCTTCTAAGAGCAAGCGTGGCGTATGAGTTGGACATATACCAGCATGAGATGTTGATACCATAAGGCTCAAAAAGTGTAAATTCTTGGCTCTACATTTTGGATTTTGATGCTGTACTGGCTCCCTTTAGCTTGTTCATCTGGCGTTTTGCGATGTCGAGTAGCCTTTTGAGTACTTTTTAACGACATTTCTTACTAGATAGACCGCTTTTTGTGGTTGCTATCAAAGCTTATCGTGATATCGATGCCATCCCAAACGGTCTTCATGCCGTAGTGCGAGTAGTTTGCGATGAGGTCCGTAAAGATGTAGTTATTTGGCACAAAGATGATCCTGCCTGCACGGCGGTTTGTCTTATAGGTCGAGTAAGTAACATCCTCAAAAACGGTTAGACGAAGTAGCGAATGTCGATGACGTCGCCATAACGGCGCTTCCGTCGTGATATACCCCTGACGCGGTCGCCCACGTGGATCGTGCCACCAAAACATGATAACCATCCAGCCAAGCATACTCATAAACATATCTTTCATCGCGATCGCGATACCAGCAGAGGCGAAAACCCAGCACGGTGACTAGATAGTGACATTTTCTATGTATGAAAAGAGCAGGATTACGATGATGAGAGTTATGTTTAGCACGTTTGAGTAATTCTATTGACGGTGTAAAATCTCTCGTTATCAGTGATCGTTCTTTAACGATCATTTGAAGCGACAAATGTTAGTCCGATCGTTAAAAAGGATGACGATGGCTGTGAGCCCATGCTTACAAAAACTGAGCCTTGATGTCAGAGGTTGTCAACTTATCGCTTCATCAGCCCTCTTTTTCATAGACGCTATAAGTGGTATCAGCGATCTGTTTTGCCGCTTTGAAGTCGCCTCATCTCTTTGTTTTTACCAGATTTAGACTTGCTCTATTTTGCTCGCTATCATCTATCAAACTAGTCTATTTTAGCAGTATCTCTTTTTGCTTCAAGCTTTTTCAAGCCAAGGCGTCAAGCTCTTTGATGTGCCTTTGGTACTCGATCTTGTCGCTTCTATCTTTTTGATGTATGAAAAGCCAGATACTAGCGCCACTGGGCTATTTATCCTAGGCGGATTTTCCATTTCTGGGCTGCTAGCATATTTGAAAATGGCGTTTTCTCACTCTTTAGCACTGATCTCGCTCTTTTAAGGTCTGTATCCTCTTTATAAGGTCGCCTTTTTTGAGTTTTGTTCTAGTTTTTAGCTCGCCCTCTTTTTGCTCGAGCTCGTCAAGTAGCTTTTGATAGGTGTTGTAGTTGGCGTATCTGTGATCCAGACGTTATTTTTAGAGATACTTTCTAGGTTGTAAGCTCTTTTTATCTCTTACTTGTACATTTGATTGAGCTATTTGTCTCAACGCTAGCATTTTCCTCGCCGTAAAAGTGCAAAAGCAGTAAAGTAGTAAAACAAGGATCTTTTTCATTTAACTTCCTCAAAGTTTCTAAAACGTCCTCTTTTTGACGTCATTTTTGATGAGCGCACTGCCGATCCCTATCTGCGATGATGAAATTTATCTTATCCACTTTTTGTCTTTTTTATCCATAAAAACGCCTCGTAAAATGCCTCTTCGTTTGCGATCTTATATCTTGTCGGTAGCTCACATTTCTTTTAAAGCTGCTCAATTTCGCTAGCCTCCGCCTCGCCTCATAAGGCCAAGTCTAACGCTTAGGCGATTTGCCATATTTATACCTCATCGCCACCGGCTTCGCCGTGTAAAAATTCCCTTGTAATTTGTCTCATTTTCTATGACGTGAGCAAAGTGTGTGGCCGTAGTTTAGATGGCTCTTAGCCCCTTTTCTTTTTCATCTTGCTCAACCACCCTAGCCTTTAAATTTATAGACTTTTCAACCAGCTTTGCCAAGTTTTCATCGTCTAAATTTACGCTCTTTAGCCAGTCAAACATCTCTTGATCAAAGGTTATCGCCATCTTTAAAGCCTCAGCCACGCCAGCTCGCAATCTCTCTTTGGCAGTGTTTTTAGGGAAATTTATCTCACAAAAACTGCCTTTGGCTGATAAAATGAGCCGATTACATTTCTTACCAAATTTGTTATTTACGCCCGTTTTTCCGCCCACACTAGCATCTACCTGCGCTAAAAGCGTGGTTGGGATATTAATGAAACTTATCCCTCTTTCATAAATGCTAGCCGCAAAGCCGGTCATATCGCTTATGACGCCGCCGCCAAGGGCGATTAGCGTAGATGCGCGGTCACATTTACTAACAAAAAGCTGCTCTAAAATTTGCTCTATCGTTGTTAAGTTTTTATACTCTCGCCGTCTGGCACGCTAATGATAAATTTCTCATCGCACTTTAAAACACTAAGTAGCTTTTTCAAGGTGAAGCTCCCGCTACTTTGGCATTTGTGACGATGCCAACCTTGCCTTTTAGCTCCAACTTCTCAAGCTCATTTATATAAATTTTATAGCTTGAGCCCTTTTCCTTAAGGTTTAAATTTATCTGCATTTTCTACTCATACTGGCACAAAAAGCTGTGCGTTTTGGCTTTAGTTTTTATAAAGTCTCATTTAAATTTGTCGATAAAAAAAGGCAAATGCACTACCATTTACCACGCTCTTGCTAAACATCACAAAATGAAGCAGATCATTTGTGCCTTTTAGCTTCACTCAGCGGGTTTTTGAGGCTGTGATTTTTCATCTTTATGCGCTTTGAAAAGAGCGTGCTAATGCTCTCAAAGTGCTCTTTTAACGCCTCATCGTCGCTATGCTTGTTATCAAAATAGTAAAATCTCATCTCCAAATCAAAGTTGCGCGCAGCAGTCTGTGATGACAGCTGATTGATTTTTCCACCTCTGGCTTTTGATCGCCAAGTATCACACCCTCTTTTTACCTTTGAGAGCAAAATTTTCACCCTGTTTTTAGCACTGGGACTTTTAAGCTCATAAAAATAGCTTTTTGAAAATTTAAAAAGTATTTATCGTCGCTTATGATAAGCCCGATATCGTGCTTTGAGACGTCACCTTTGATCTCTTTGTTGTCGCTGTTGAAATAATCCATCAAAACAAGGATATTTTTCTCTTTTATCGCCTTTAGTGTCTCTAAATTTTCGCCCAAAGTTGGGTTTATCACCCTAAAAATAAGGCGTTTGTTGTTTAGCTTTGAGTGTACATATAAGCTATCTTCGATGAGTTTGCTAACTCGCTCTTTACTCATCGACTTCATATCTATTAGCGTGTAGATGTTGCTACCAAATGGGCTTTGGGAACTGCCCGCTCTCACGTTTTTATCGAGCGGTAAACGTTTTGAAGCACGTTTGGATCGCCAACGATCAGCAAGATGTCACTTGGTTGGATCATTGTATTTGGCTTTGGCAAGATGATCTCAGCACCTCTGTAAATAAGCGCTATTCGCCATCTTTTTTGAGCGATCGAGCTTACATGGCGATACATATAGCTGAGCCGCCAATAGGCACTTTAACCTCCATGATCTCGCCTCGCTAAAGCCGATATTATCAGCAAAGACTGGCATATCTGGCAGATAGTCCATAAGCCTTGAAGCCGCGATATCTCTGATATCAACCACGCTTAGGTGCTTGTCGCTCGCGAAAGTCTCCTTGCACTTTTCATCTAGCTCCCACGAGTTCATAAAAATGGTCTCGGTTTTTGTGCTGATCTGCCTTACATTTTCGCAAACAGCAACCGCCTCTTTTTCATTGTCGCTCACGATACAAAACTGGCTAAAATAGCCGTCGCTTATGCTCTTTAGCTTTGAAAGGCTCGTTGGGTCAAACTGATAAAATGTGAAAATTTTCATAATTTGCCTTTTTGGCTATGGTCTTCGTTTGAAACAACGATGTAGTGGTGTAATTTGACTTTGCTCCAAGAAGTCTGCTTAGACTTTCTAGCAAAAAGCTCCATCTGCGATTATTAAAATTTTTCATTAATTCTCCGTATTTTAAAGCCACATTATAACAAAAGGTCTTTAAAATAAGCTATTTTGGCTATAATTTCAGGAATTTACAGCCAAAAAGTTTTTAAGAGATTATTTCAGAGATAAGTGTGTCGATGGCTAAATTTGTAGCCTTGTTGATCGTATCAAAAATAGTGCTTGACCTTGGGTCTGGGCAGAAAATTTCTTTTTGTTATCATGCCTGATTTTTAGCGAGGTGTTTGCGTTAAATAGCTCATAAGCTAGCGAAACTTCGGCTTTTGTCGCCTCTTATTTGAAGTGAGATGATACTAACTTTTTAGCCTAAGATCCTTTGCGTTTGGTGAAAATATCGGCTTTGCAGCGCAGTTTGAGTAAAAGCCCTTTTACGAGCGACTTATAGATCATCTCGCTTGGTTCAGAGACAATTGGCATCTGTCAAGTATCTTATCTTGTTGTTTTTCAGCTACGATTAGAATTTTTCTAGTATCGACCATATCAAGGGCGCTTACGTTTTCTATGAAGACATTTTTAGCTCTTTTTGCTTGTTTTCAGCCGAGCATTCTTTTGTTTGAGTAGTGAATTTCATACATAGTTGCTTGTGGTACGTTGGTCTTTAGCGAGCGACCAAGAAATAAAAAAATGCACCAGCGTATATCAAATTCTCATTTTTTTGTCCTTTTTATCTGTATTTGGCACTGGATTTGTAAAGAAAAACTCGTAAGGATTGTCCTCAAGTCTTTGCAGTGCGCCCCTAAACTCACGAAGCGTCTTGTCAAATCCATTTAAAACTCGCTAGCCTCTCTAAGTAGCGGCGAGAGCGTATTTCTAAGGTCATATTCGCTATCTTTTTGCCTTTTTGGCGATGAGCTCTTGTAGTGAGCTATAGCCATTTACAGCTGAATTCGCTGAGCTAAAAACTGAGTTTGCACTATTTATTAGAGTGTTTTAAATTACTAGCAAGCTCTTTTGTGTCGGTTTTGTTTAGATTGTCGCTGTAATTTTTCACATTTTTACGATGCTATCGATCTCATTTAGCCCCTCTTCGTCAGTTAAGACCTGGGAAAATTTATCGATATTTCTTAGGATAGACTCGATATGAGCGATATTTTCAGCCGAGAAAACCATCAACCTTATCAAGGGTTTGATTTATCTTAAAAGTGATGTTTTTCTGCGTTGTTTCCGAGCTTTGAAAAGAGACTCTCCTCAAGCCGCAAGATAGGCTTTTGACCTGACTCAAAGTCCTTTGTGCCGTGGCTTATATTTATACTAGCCACGCCACTAATAGCCTGAACTTCGATACTTGCTATGCTATCAGCCTTGATAGGCAGATCCTCTCTTATCTTCATTGTGATGTTTATAAGAGCGTTTTTTTACTATCGACAAAGTCTATTTTCACTGACTGTTCCTGCTGGCACGCCGATAAACTTTAACCGTAGAATCAACCTTTAGCCCGCTTGGCGGCTCTGCTCGTGTGGATGTAATACTCCTTAAAATCAACCTTTGTGTTATTTTTGCTAGTCATCCACCAGATAAATATCGCAAATGCTGTAAGGCAGGCTATAAAAAAACATGCCAACAATGGTATAAGAATTTCTATTTTTCCATCTACTTTTTCCTCATTTTAAATAGCTCTTCAAGCGGGTTATTTTCAAGATGCTCAAGCTCTTTTATATCTCCCTCAAAGGCTATTTTTGTTATCTATTATCAAAAATCTATCCAAAAATATCAAAAATACTATCAGCATCATGCGTCACCATGACGACTGTTACGCCGATGCTATCACGAAGCTCTTTTATGAGCGCGTCCATCTGGCGTGAGCTAACAGGGTCAAGGCCGCTGTTTGGCTCGTCCAAAAATAGCACCCTAGGGCTTAGTACTGAGGCTCTTGCAAGCGCGGCTCTTTTTCATACCGCCACTTAGCTCGCTTGGATAAAGCATAGAAACTTCTTTTTAAGCCCAACTTTTTGTATCCAAAACATCGCTATCTCATCGATCTGGCGCTTGTTAACTGAGTACTCATGGAGCAAAACGCCCACATTATCAAGTATCGTCATCGAGCTATAAAGCGCTCCAAACTGAAACATCGTCCCACTTTTTAGCTTTATCTCTTCACGCTCCTCTTGACTACTTTTTCCACATATTGACGCCGTCAAAAATATATCGCCCTTGCTTGGTTTTTTAGATATATCATCGTCTTCATAAGCGTCGTTTTACCAGCACCACTGCCGCCTAAAAAGCCGTGAAATTTTCAGCCTCTTTGACGCTCCAGCTCACATTATCGTGCATGATCTTATCGCCATAACTTGTCGTTATGTTTTTCCAACTATTATCTCGTTCATATCTTTAGCCACATAAAAATTATCGCGAAAAATGCGTCAAGTGCGATGACCCAAAATATCGCATTTACAACGCTAACAGTAGTCATCGCTCCAAGGCTTTTGGGCGTTTTGACTAACACCAAATCCCCTCATGCAACCAATGATCGCTATCACCGCGCCAAAAATGGAGCCTTTATCATGCCAACAGCAAAGTGTCTAAGCTCGACCATCTCGCGAAATCTATTGAGATAGTCGCTAAAGCTGATATCAAGAATAGTTTGGCAAATGATCATCTGTCCCAAGATGCTTATGGCATCAGCTATAAAGATAATGACAGGGTACGCAAAGCACTCATGGCGATGATGCGGCAGCACTAAGAAGTTAAATGGCTCAAAGCCCATTGTCTTCATCGCGTCTATCTCCTCAGTTAGCTTCATGGCGCCTATTTGTGCGGTAAAACTTGAGGCCGATCTGCCTGCTACAACGATAGCCGCGATGAGCGGGGCCACCCTCTAAGCGTTAGCATACCCATGATCTCAACTATAAATATACTTGCCCCTAAAGCTTGCAAGCATCGCACTGCCAAGATATGCGAGCACGACGCCTATCAAAAAAGCGGTGAGCGAGACGATGAAAACGGCATTTACACCGCCATCTTTTATGTAGTTGCTAAATTCTCTAAACCTTAAATTTGCAGGATTAAGTAGAAATTTTGACGCTTTTTATCAAAAACTCACCCAAAAACGAGCCAAACTTCAAGCAAATTTACAAATCTCGCAAACTTTTTCTCCCAAGCGTGAGAAATTTAGGCTATTGTGCGGTGGCATGTAGTTAAAATCGATCTTCTCGTCATTTAAAAGATCAATCATCGCCTTTATCTTCTCGTCATTTGTGATGATCTCAAATTTCTTGCCATTTAGCGTGTTTTTCAAAAGGATCAAAACAGCGTAATCAATGCTCTTTAGCTCACTAAAGTCAAATTTAACATTGCCGTTAAGCTTTTGGATTTTTTTAAAAATGCTTTGTAAATTTTTAGCATCTTTGTAGCTAAACTCGCCTGCAAAATTTTATGGTCGCAATGCCGTTTGCTTCGGTAAAAACGATATCATTTCTCTTTGCAAAAAGTTCCTTTGCCTGTACATTTCTGGATTATATTATAAATTACAGTTAAAATAAAAATCAGAAAATGTAAAGGGACTTAGATGAAATTTGAAGTTATAAAAAGATGGCAACGCAAGGCGTGGCGTGCTCACCACAGCCCACAGCGTGATACAAACGCCAGTTTTTTATGCCAGTTGGCACGGTTGGCGCAGTTAAAAGCCTTGACGCCTTTGATATGAGCGGAAATTTAGACGCAAAGATCATTTTTAGCAAACACCTACCACATGTATCTGCGCCCTGGCAGCAAGGTCGTGCGTGAGTTTGGCGGACTCGCATGGATTTTCTAATTTGATCGCTCATTTTTAACTGATAGCGGGGATTTCAGGCATTTTCGCTTAGGTCAAACACCAAAAACGACGATGGCGGGATATAAATTTAAAAGCCACATCGACGGCGAGACGCACTACTTCACACCAAGATCCGTCCCTGACACGCAGTATGACCCTAGGGCAGCTGACATCATGATGATACTTTGATGATCTTGTAGCTCTTGCCAGCTGAGCCAAAAAGGATAGGTCTTAGTATAAAAAGAACGATAAAATGGGCAAAAGAGGCGATTGATTACCACAAATTGCTGCAAAGCAAGGGCGTTGGCTTGCAGCAAAATATCTTTGGTATCGTTCATGGCTACACCGACTATGAGGCACGTATTTTGCGCGCAGGCCTTAAATGATATGCCATTTGACGGCCTTTCGCGATCGGCGGTCTAAGTGTCGGCGAGAGCAACGAGGGCGATGTATGACACCGTTGAGGCGGTTATGCCATTTATGGATGAGCTAAGACCTCGCTATCTAATGGGCGTTGGCACACCAGAAGATTTGGTCGAAAACGTGGAGCGAGGCGTTGATATGTTTGACTGCGTTATGCCAACAAGAAACGCAAGAAACGGCACGCTTTTTTACTAGCTTTTGGCAAGATAAATATAAAATCAGCCACTGATAAACGACCACGCACCGATCGATCCAGCCTGCCAGTGCTACACCTGCAAGCGCTACTCTAGAGGCTATCTAAATCACCTTTTTAAAAGCAAGAGAGCTCACATTTTTTTAGACTGGCAAGCCTTCACAATCTGCACTACTATTTAAATTTAATGAAAGAGATGAGAGAGGCGATAGAGGCTGGCGACATTTCTACAAGCTGAAAATTTTCTACGCAAAAAGGGCAAATAATGAGTGCTAGTCTTAGTGGATATTTTTACGGTGAAGAATTTGACTATATAGTCTTAAATTCGGCGCCAATTCGCAGAAATTTTCTCTTTAAAGATGGGCAATTTCTAAAGAGGATTTAAGCTCGCTCGTGAGAAAAATGAGTTTTAGAGACAATAAAAAGTCGCTCGATCACTTTTTAAATAAAAATTTCTAGAGCACGAAAGTGAGCTTGAAAACTACGAGCAAATTTACTACAGGCGAGCGCAAAAGGTGGCATCTCGCCAAAAAGGCATCACATTTTAAGATATGAGATCAGGAAATTTGAGAGTAGAATTTTCTAGAATTTATGAGGCTTTGCAAACTTTGTGCAGCTGAGCAAAATGAGCTAAAAAGGAGCTAAAAAAACAGCGTGCATAAGTGCGGCGTGCTAAAGAGCATGATCAGCGAGTACTCGCTAAGGGTCGAGGACATCTACTCATTTATACAAAGTGACAAAACGACAAGATAAACAAAAATATCTACCTTTTAACGCTACTTTTCGGCGCTATTTTTTTACCGCTCAAATTTCATCACTGGCTTTTTGGGATGAATACAAATGGCATGTTTTTAAGCTCATTTAAAGATGGAACTGAGATCGTTTTTGCCTTTACCGCCCTGCTTTGCGTGCTATTTTTATTTTATTTTATAGATCAACATAGAAAATGTAATCCCCACTGGCTAAATAAATTTAAAACTCATTTTTGCTATTTTGCTAAATTTTTCAATGTCAAATTAACCTCACAATGGGAAAGATTGAATTTAAAACTATAAATGCAAATGGCAAACGTGCAAAGCTTGCATTTGATATGTTTTACGCCTTGTAAAAAGATACATTGGTTCATACTATGCCATTTTATGGCGAGTTGATGCGCTGATATTTACTGTCGGTACCTACAAAAATGCGCCAAATACAAGGCAAAAGACTCAGGACGATCTAAAAGCATCTTGGCATTCATATCAATCACGAGCTCAATTTCTCTGACACGAAAGGCGAGGATGTATAGACGGGGACGGCGCTAAGATAAAAACGCTCATCATTCCAACTAACGAAGAGCTTGAGATCGCCATAGAGACAGCCAGAGTGATAAAGGAAAGAACGCTTTAGGGGTGAATGGACTACAAAGAAAGTTTTTAGGCTCGTTTTCTATCTTGGTTTTGAAAATTTGAACACCCTAATTTAAAAGCGGAGAGCTCCGCCAAACTTTAGTTTTTTCTTGAAAAATCTCAACATTTTTGCTTGAAATTTAAACTGCTCTGAAAGCTCCATTATCGGATAAGCTCCAGCGTATTTTTTTGCCACCAGGTAGGTCTTTGCTAACGCCGCCTGCGTGCCGCGATCTGAGCGAAGTCTCCTACGCTTACGTGACCAGCTGAGCCACTTTGTCCGCCCATTACGACATTTCTGCCTAGCACTGTTGAGCCAGCAAGTCCCAGTTTGTGAGACGATGAGGCGACCCATTTCCAAGCTCGCAGTTGTGGCCTATTTGAACAAGATTATCTATCTTTGTGTAGTTTGCGATCATCGTGCTTTTCAAAGACGCCACGATCTATCGTCGTGCAAGCGCCGATCTCAACAAAATCGCCCAAAACAACATTGCCATTGTGATAAATTTCCACATGCTCGCCAGTTTTTGTATGCGCATAGCCAAAACCGTCGCCGCCTATAACGCAGTTTGCTAGCAGGTGACACTCATTGCCGATGACGCAGTCATTGTAGATGACGACGTTTGGGTGGATGATGCAGTTTTTACCGATAGTTACGTTATCGCCCAAAAACGCCCCAGCCATCACTATAGTGTTTTTCGCCCACGCTCACGTTTGAGCCGATATAGACATTTGGCATGATAGTTGCGCTCTGGGCGATATTTGATGGTTTTGGCTCGCAAAAAGCGGCTTAGCGTAAATTTTACTAAGGATATGCAAACGCAAGGTGCGGGTTGTCGACACTAAAGCGCTACCATGCCAGCTGGCACTAGGGTCCAAAAAGCGATTTTTGTCACACAAGATAGCTCCAGCTGTTTGAAGTGCTTATAATTTAGCATTTTTCCTGCCATCGCAATATGTTAGTTCAGCTTTATTTGCATTTTTAAAGAATTGAGCATGTACTTTTCAAGATCTTCTCCGCTAAAAAGTAGCGTTCACTTTTAAGGCTATTTCCGCTTAGTTTCATTATATATCCATTATCACAGATCCGCCGCGCACGACGTCAACTGGGTTAAACTTTTCTTTATTGACTTTAAAAGCTCTTCACCCTGCTCGCATCGTCAGCCACCATGACAACGATGTAGTTTTCGTTTGTGTTTGTGACGATGCTGTTGTATGTCTTTTAGTATCGCCTCAAGGCCGGCGAAATTTTCACCAAGCGGGATCTTGACAAGAGCCATCTCTTTTTTCGACACTCGCCACTTTCTATGACTTTATATGTTGGGATGAGCTTATGAAGTCTGCTTTTACGATCTGCTCTAAAACCCTCCTCATCGCCGCTTGTGACGATGCTTAGTCTTGAGAAGTTGCTCTCAGGTATCGGAGCAACCGTGAGCGTGTCAATGTTGTAGCCCCTGCCCGCAAAAAGCCCAGAAATTCTAGCCAAAACGCCATGTTCATTTAAAACTATAACCGAAATCGTTCTTCTGATACTCTACTTTTTTCTTCCTTGCTCTTTAATATCATATTATAAATCGCGACCCCTGCTGGAACCATAGGAAGCACGTCCTCAAAGCGGTCGATCCTCACGTCAATAAGTGCTGATTTTTACTCTTGATCGCCCCTTTTTAACGCCTTTTTAAACTCATCTTTACCTTGCAAACAAAAGCCAACGCCGCCAAATCCCTCAGCGATCTTTACAAAATCAGGTCGCAAGCTAAGATCAGTCGATGAGTAGCGTTTTTCATAGAAAATGTCTGCCACTGGCGCACCATGCCCTAGGGAAGTTGTTGTTTAGGATGATGTTTATGACAGGGACATTTGTCTCATAAGCGGTCATCAGCTCTTGGATATTCATAAGTATCGAGCCGTCGCCTGTGAAATTTACGACTAGATTATCAGGCATAGCGCACTTTGCTCCGATCGCCGCAGGGAGGCCATATCCCATCGTGCCAAGACCGCCACTTGCGACAAGCCGCCTTGCGCGGTTAAATGGATAAAAACTGCGCCACCCACATTTGGTGCTGACCAACGTCAGTTGCGATGATAGCCTCAGGGCCAACTATCTTTGCAGTCTCTTCAACCACCCATTGAGGCTTCAAGACCTTGTCACTATCTGTGTAGCCAAGAGGATTTAGCTTTTGATATCTATCTGTACCTTTTCTCCCAGGCGCATAGTTTTTCTGGCTCACCCTTTTACCTCCTCATAAAGCTCGCTTAGCACGTTTGTAAGGTCGCCAACTATCGGATAGTGAGCGTTTACGATCTTTGAGATAGAGCTTGGATCGATGTCGATATGAATGATCTTTGCGTGTTTTGCAAACCGTCAGTTTTGCTCTGTGACCCTATCGCAAAATCTAGCTCCCAAGCGAGATAAGAAGGTCACACTCGCTAAGCGCCATATTTGAAGCGTAGCTACCGTGCATGCCTGCCATGCCTAAATTTAGCTCATCTTTTTGCGTCAAGCACGCCAAGAGCCATAAGTGTCTCGACCGCTGGGATGCCAGTTTTTTCATAAATTTACGTATGATCTCGCTTGCATTTGATGCGACTGCGCCGCCACCGATGTAAAGAAGTGGTCTTTTGGCCTCATTTATCGCAGCTGCCGCCTTTTTTTATCTGCTTTTGGTTGCCTTTATAGGTCGGCTTGTAGCTTGGGATAGAAATTTCTTTTGGATAGACAAAGTCGCCAGCTTTGAAGTTACGTTTTTGGGATGTCGATATGAACTGGTCCTGGGCGACCTGATCTTGCGATGTAAACGCCTCTTTTATGATGCGAGGTAGCTCCTCGACGCTATTTACTAAGAAGTTGTGTTTGACACAGGGGCGTGAAATCCGACCGCATCGATCTCTTTGAAAGGCATCTGTGCCGATCATAAAGGTTGGTACTTGACCGCTTATAAGCACAACTGGGATGCTGTCGCTGTAAGCCGTAGCAAGGCCTGTCACTGCGTTTTGTAAAGCCAGGACCACTTGTCACAAAAAGCCACGCCAACTTTGCCGCTAACCCTAGCGTATCCGTCTGCCGCGTGAACGGCCGCTTGCTCGTGGCGAACCAAGACGTGTTTAAAATAAGTTTGTTTATATGTCTCGTCGTAGATATTTAAAGTCGCACCGCCAGGATAGCCAAAAACTATCTCAACGCCCTCTTCGTGCAAGGCTTCGCTTATCATCTGCGAACCAGAATTTGTTTTTATCATCACTTTTAGCCTTTTGATACATTTATCGCAAAATTATATCCCAAAGCATTTTAAATCCATTTTAACTTTTTAGCGAATTAGGGCGTTATCTTAAATTTTTAGATTTGAGCTAGAAAAGTAAAGAATACAAAATATTTTTACATATATTTATATATATTATTTTTAGTATTTTTGATAATCGCATAAATTTGAGACAAAACTTAGAAAATAGGCAGAGGGCTAAAACCACCTGAATCCAGCCAATCCAGCCAATCCAGCCAATCCAGCTAATCCAGCCAATCCAGCCAATCCAGCCAATCCAGCCAATCCAGCCAATCCAGCCAATCCAGATCCATATCCAGCCAATCCAGCCAATCCAGCCAATCCAGCCAATCCAACTAATCCAGCCAATCCAGCCAATCCAGCCAATCCAGCCAATCCAGCCAATCCAGCCAATCCAGCCAATCCAGCCAATCCAGCCAATCCAGCCAATCCAGCCAATCCAGCCAATCCAGCCAATCCAGCCAATCCAGCCAATCCAGCCAATCCAGCCAATCCAGCCAATCCAGCCAATCCAGCCCTAGATAAATCATGTAAAATTTAACTAGAAATTTTTCATAAAAATGGCAAGAAATTTATGCTAAAGTATAAAATGGTCTTAAACTAAAGCCATTTTAGGCACAAAAACAGATATATTTTTAAATTTAAAAGTAAATCTGACTAAGCCAAAGAGAGCAATTTGAAATTTGAGATGAATGTAGCCCAAATAAAGCGCCAAAAAGGATTTAGAAATTTAGCCTCATCTCTTATCAATTAGCTTTTTATAGCCTCATCAAAGTCATCAGAGCTTACAAAAACATCAATCTTTTTCATTTTTTCTTATAGACCTTGTCGTAGTATTTTTGTGAGTAGAAATTCAGCCACTTTTGGCGATGTCGTTTTCGTTAATCTAGCCACCGCCTCATCTCTGGCCTCTTTGTCGATGAAGGGCGAAAATTTTTCTTATGCACTCATCAAAAAGGCTTTATCCACACTTTTATAGTCGCTTGTGATGCAAGAAATTCTATTATCCAAGCTCGCGCTAACCTCGACGCAAACGCCACTTCGCATCGCCTCATAAAGGCTTTTTTTGAAGTGTTAGCGAGCCGATCCTTCTGCTCTCGCCCTCGATAAAGCAATTTGATCTTTTTAGTGCAGAAAGCTCCTCAAATAACGCATCTTCAAAGCACTTTTGGCTAGGGCTCGCGCCGTTTATCGCGCCAAAGACTGAACCTAGGGTGATTTTGCCATCGCTTCAAGGTCTATTGATGGCGAAAGTGCCCTTATAAGCTTACTTTTTTATAGCAGCCAGTGTTACCAAAAAGAGTGATACATTGTAGCTTAAAGGACGCTCTAGAAAATTCCAAAACATGATTTCTATAAGCCTTATAGCCGCCATTTAGCCTAAAAACCCTATATCCTATCATGCTTAACACAAAGCCAACCGAGCTTGATCTAAGTCCGCCCTTTGCGCAGTAGATGCCAATAGCTGAGCCGACCCTGCACCTTTTATAGACCTCGTCGATGATATTTTGCAAATTTTGCAGATGTATTTTTGCACCAAGGCTCTTAGCTAGGGCTCTGTCGCTTTTTGTAGATCGTGCCTACCTCTTTGTGCTCAGCATCATCAAGCGCGTATAAATTTAGAGCATCTTTTATATGTGAGTAGGTATACTCATGCGGCGATCTAGCGTCAATCAGGACTTCAAACTCGCCCCTTTTTTCAAGCCACTGCTCGATATCAAGCTCAAATAACGCCACTAAAAAGCCTTTTTAGCTTTTTGATAAAGCGGATGAAACGGCGTGCCATTTACCCCTGACATCGGCGATCGTTGTGATGAAATTGTATCCCCACTCCACCTTGGCACAAGGTGATAATGCACATGCTCAGCTATGCCAGCGCCTGCCGCTCTGCCCAATCCATACCGATATTTACGCCCTGTGCGTGAAGCTCACGCTTTAGAAATTTCAACCCCAAGCCTTACAATTTACTCATCTCAAACCATGTCTGCTCGTCAAGCTCCTCGATCTTGTCGGTGTGATGGTTTGGTATGATCACAAAGTGTCCAGGCGAATACGGATATAAATTCATGATCCCAAAGCAGTGCTTAGCACGAAAAAGCACGCCATTTTTTCTCGTCGTCTTCTTTTTGAATTTATGACCTCGCAAAAAGACACAACTGTCTTTTTTTGCGCTGAAATACTGCTTCTCCAAGGGGCACAAAGGTGCTGCATCACTCGCCCTCCTTTATCTTTTTAACGGCATTTTTATATCATCTTGCCTCATAAAATGCTCTCCTATCAAGAAGGCATCGACTCCGATCTTGCTTAGCTCGCGAAGCTGCTCATGCTCGTAAAGTCCGCTTTTCGGCGACTATTATCTTGCCATTTGGCAAAAGCGGCACGAGCTTCTCGCAAAGGCTCATATCCATAGTAAAATCATCTAAATTTCTATGATTTATCCCTATTATATTTGCTCCCTGCAAAGATCGCCTTTTTCACATCGCTCGCGTCATGGGTCTCTACTAAGACCTCAAGCTCCCAAGTGGTGCGCGTACTCAAGTAGCTCTTTTAGCTCGCTTTGAGTTAGCGCTCTTGGCGATGAGCAGGATAAAGTCCGCTCCATAAACAAGTGCTTCTAAAATTGATATTTATCAACGATAAAGTCTTTTCTATGATCGGCCTTGAGGCGTAGCGGCGAACTTGCGTGATGTACTCTATATCGCCCTTAAACCAGTGAGGCTCGGTTAAAAATACTAAAAGCATTTGCGTGCTGCTCGTACTCCTGCGCTATTTTTATCGGCTCAAAGTCCTCCCTTATCACGCCTTTGCTCGGGCTTGCTTTTTTGATCTCTGCTATGATCTTTATAGGCTCATTTTCACTTGATCTAAGTGCGCCTACAATGTCTCTTGGCACGTATGGGTTGTATGCGAGCGAGCGGCCCAGCCACTCCATAGGAAAAGTCTGCCTTGCGTTTTTCTATATCCCTCTTTTGTCTTTTTTATGATCTCATCAAGTATCATTTTTAAGCCTTTTGTTTAAATTTTATTATGCAGCGCTCGATGAGGTGCAAGTGCTCTTTTGCCTCTTTTTGAAGCCTTAAAATCAACATCTTTCATCGCATGCAACATTATGCCCTTTGCCTTTTTGCACTCGCCAAGCTTAAAATATCCCCACGCTAGCGAGTCCTCATAGTAAGGCGAGTCAGGCGATATATTTAGCGCTTTTTGTACCATCTCCACGCCCTTTCTTGGGTCTATGTCGTGGTCAATGAGCAAGTAGCCATAGTAGTTGAAAAAGACGTCGTTCTCAAGCTTTGGCACGCTTGTTTCAATTTATCCAAGATCTCAGCGATCTTTTTTCTCATCTAGACTCTCTTTATTCATCTCGTACTCGTAAATAGCGACCTTTGCTAAGAAATTTAGATCCCTGCTGTCGTTATAAAATTTTAACCGCAAGCACATACGCATCGCCAAAATTTTCCAGTCGCAGCGTAAAGGTCCATAAGTGTGGCGTCGTTGTAGCCATATTTTTCAAAATTTCTATCGCCGCTTTGAAATTTTTCTTTGTCGTAGATAAAATACTGCACGATCTTATCAAGATACGAAGTGTCGTGGCTTAGCTCAAATATCTCCTCAAAAAGCTCTGATCACCTTTGGGAAATTTCTTTTGTTGTGAGTAAATTTCAGCTAAAAGCTCGCATGTTTTGACCGTGCAGCCCTGCTCCTCGCGAAATTTTCTCAAGATATTTTTGTGGCGTCATTTATATTATCCATGCGGTTTATAAGGATGTCTACAATACGGAGCAAATTTTCCCTCTTCAGGCTTTGAGCGAGTACGCCTCTTCAAAGTATTTTAGCGCCGTTGTCGTCTCGTTTTGCATCATACAAATAGTGCCAAGCTATGAGCATTATGAGCATTTGGCTCTTTTAGTGACTAGCTCTTGCATCAAATTTTTAGCCTCATTTAGCTTTGAGAGATTGACAAATTTGGCCACTTTGATCCTGATAAAGTCACTATCGTCTTTTAGGCTATTTTCGCCCTCACTCATAAGGCTATCTAAATTTTCATTTTTTTGTGGCAAATGCTAGCTTGATCGCCTCTTTTAGATAGGTTTTTTTGATTTGTCTCTTTAAAAAGCCCTAGATATGTTTGGATACTAGCGTTTTATATCGCCGTTATCTTGCGAGATCAAAGCTTGCATAAGGCGTAATTTACACTTTTGTTATCCTCAGCATAGAGCAGTGGCGAGGCAAAAAGATGCTTATGAAAATTATTAAAATTTTACGCCAACGCATTCTGCTTTTAGCTCCTTTAAATTTTTTCTTAAAATGATCCCAAAACGGAAGGTCCTGCACTGTCTGCGGCCTTAGCTCATAGACCGAGCAGTTTTTGTTATTTTCATCAAAAATATGCACGCAAAGCCGTCTTCATAAGCCTTTTTCTCTTATCGTCGCGCCTCACACCCACTTTTATTAGAAATTTGCTCTCAAACTCATCTCTTGACATATCAAAAGCGGAGCATACTAGGTACTTTCGCCCTCATCTATCCAGATATAGCCACTCTCGCCAGTGCAGCACTTGCCGCCACAGCTCTCGCAGCAACTTGGGTCAAATTCAAAAACTAAAGCCATCTTTTCTCATGCTTGCCCCACGTAGTCCGTGCTGTTTGTGTCAGCTTTTTAAATATCTCTAATGCCTCTTTCGTGTGCGAGCCGTTTTCACTCATCACCAAAGGCGCAAGACTTTTTTAGCTTTGAATTTGAGTTATTTCTCACCTCAAAAAGAGCCAAATTTGCAGGCTTGCCAGCTTTTTGTATGGATACATTTCTAAGCACACTAAGTTTAGCTTAAACTCCTTTAAATAACTCACAATCTCCCCAAATCATCAGGCGCATAGCAAAAACGCCCTTTTGTGTGGCTTTCAATTTAGGCTTATGCCTCTTATAAAATCCTTTTAAACTTAGCGAGCTTGCATATCTGCTAACTTTTTATGTGTTCATTTTGGCTTTTTGTAACACCGTCATGATAAAAAGGGTGGATTTGAGATGATTAGATCACATTCTCGCCATCTTTGAAATTTTGCAAAGTCAGCATTTATAAACTCCATCTCAAGACCATTTTTGGCAAGCATTAAATTTGAAATTTTCGCCATTTATCTGCAAAATATCAAGCGATTGGGCTTGTATTTTTATAGTCGCGCTTAAGCAAAAAGCCCGAGTATCCCGCACCCCGCTCCCACGTCTAAGACCCTGCCTGAAAGGGTTTGCAATTTGATCTTATAAAGTCGTAGAGCACGAGCGTGTCGCTGTTGTAGCGATAGCCGCTACTAAGCTGAGCCAAGATCATCTATACACCTTGATGATAAAAGCCGCGCGAGACCTCTCTACGATCACTTCAGAACTAAAAGCTGATCCTTGCAAAGTCGCCAATTCTCTTTTATAAGCTCAGCAGCTGCTTTTTGCACGCTCTTTGCCAACGCCGTAGTTTACGTAGTTGTTTAGCTTACCAAAGGTCGTCTTTTTTGATACTTTGAGCGACATTTGTTGGGATGACGATATTTTTCTCTTATCGACGATCGGGATGATCTCATACATATAGTTTGAGTTAAATCTCTGCAAAAACTCGCTCACCCTGTTTTTTTACACATGACGCTCACTTTGTCCTTTGCGTCCATGTCGTCGCACTCAAGAGTTGAGATAAGAACGAGCTTTTGTTGGCGTCTCTGGCTTTGTCGTAGCTTGTAAGATATTTTTTAAATTTACATTTTCGTTTTCAAGCTCGTCTTGTCTGTTTAGATTTTTGCTCGATATCCTTTTTGTAGCTCTACTATCTGGGCATTTACGCTGCCGCCACCGCCTTTGTGAGTGGTTGAGCTTAGCTCATTTATCTTTAAATTTAGCCTCTCATCGTCTTGTTGCTCTCGTTTAGCTTTTTGCTTTGCGTTTTCTAGCTCATTTTGCAGGCTTAGCACATTTTTGCGCCACTTTTGTTACCGTCACTTAGGAGTAACGAGGTATCAACTATCTTTTTTTGCAAAGCATATTTATCTGCTGGCGCATACTTTCGTAGTTTTGCATGTCGATCTTTAGCGTTCTTTTTGAGCTTCTAGCTCGGTTTGCTTAGAAAGGAGCATTTGGCTAGTTTGTGTGACGTTATTTTTCTAGCTCTTTTATCTTTTCATCTTTTGAGCTTAGCTTTAATTTAGGCTCTTTAGCTCATTTTCGTTTGAGCTAAGCTTTTTGGCTCTGCAAAGAGATCGTTTGGTTTTTTGATCAAAGAGCGTCTTTAAAAATTTAGCCGTCTTTGCGTCATATAGCTTTAGCTCATCTTGCGCCTTTTTAAGGCTCTCTTCGCTTTAAAATTTAGCTTTTTGCTTTAGCTCATTTATGCTGCATTTGCCTCCAAATTTTGCTTATCAAGCTTTTTATTTGCCACACTCGCTCGCTCAAGCTCTTTTTAAGCGAGCTTATATTTTCACTTTGCAAGTTTGTTCTCTTGCTCGTTCTTTAAACTCTTTTTGTTTTTAGATCGTCAAAACTCTTATGAAGTGCCGCAAGCGAGGCATTTAGCTCCACATTTTTGCCGCTATAGTTTTCTACCGCTAGATCTTTTGAGTTTAAATTTTTCTTTATCTCATCAAGCTCGTAAACGCTATCTTTTTAGAGCAGTTTTACTTGCCTCTAGCGCCTCTTCTAGGTCGATGATCTTATTTGTCTTTTTAGAAAGCTCATCTTCCATAACGCTTTTTTTGCGTCTCAAAGCCGTCATTTAGCGCATTTATCTCTTTTTCGTAGCCAAATTTTCTCGGTTCTAGCATCGCTTTTTACTCTCTCGATCTCCTCTTTTAGGAGTAAAATTTCTCTTCTTCTCGCCTCTATCTTTTCTCGCCTTGAGCCTTTTTCATACTCTTTTTATCATCGCCTCTTTTTGCGCCAAAGTAGCGTTTAGCTCAGCATTTTGCTCTTTTTAGGGCTGTGTAGTTTTGCCTCAAAGCTCTCTTTAAATTTATCAAAGCCATTTTGAGCCTCTTTTAGCCTATCATCATCACCGATCTTAGCGTCATTTATCGCATTTTCAAGGTCAATTATCTTTTTTCATAAGCTTTTTGAGCTCTCTATCATATCAGCCTGCAGCCTCGTTTAGACGTTTTGTTAGAGACTGGATATTTTCAGTGCGTCGCGCTTCAAGCTCGCCAAGTGCCTTTTTGATTTTTCTCGATGATCTCATTTTTTTCATCTTCGTTGTTTTTCTCATCTCGGCGATCTTGCTTATGAAGTCTCAAATTTTTCTCGCCAAAGTCCGCATTGTCCGCGGCTGTACTCATTTTTCTTACTTAGCTCATTTACTAGCTTTTTTAGCTCATCAACATCATCTGTCAAATTTTGATCGCTAGTTTCGGTGAAATTTTGCATGTAGCTCTTTAGGCGTTATGTAGCCGCCATACTCGTATAGATCGTCTTTACTTATATATTTTTGCTTCTCTTCTTCTGGAAGGCTGTCAGAAATTTATAGAATAGATTGTTTGATTTGCGTCCTTTTGCGTCTCGTCCTCTTTCTCTTTATGACCTTTTAAAAACGAGAGGCAAAAAAGCCAGCTATCAAACAAAAATAGCTAATAAAATTTCTATGATCAAATCTTACGCCTTGGCTTTTAAGATATCTTTTATGACGCCGTGAGCGTGATTTAGTGCGACTACGATCGAGCCGCCATTTTTAGCACGATATCGCCACCCACATATATTCCTGGCACGCTGCTTTGGTAGCTTTTCATCGATGATCGGAGTGCCTTTTTCATCAGTTTTTATCTGACATTTTTGTAAAAAAATCAACCGGACTTGAGCCACCGATCGCATAAACAACCCTATCATAGACACGGATCTTGCCGTTTTCATAATGCACTCTTACCTTACCTGATTCATTATCGATCTCGGTTATATCGTGATTTAGCCTACTTTTGATTTTGTTGTGCTTCTCAAGCTCCCAAAGAGCGCTTCAAATGTGTCTCATTTACACGGCTAAACTTTATCTTTTCTGTAAGCGATCGTCGTTTTTGTTGTACTGGCAAAGCTCGATAGCGTACTCAACTGCCGAGTTTCCACCGCCAACAACAAGCACTTTTTTTCGCCGTTTGTGCAGTTATCTGGGTTACAAATTTCACAACTGAATTTAATGACGGCGGGATCTTATAGTCAGGTTTGTTTGGACGTCCCATTTTGCCGATAGATACCATGACGTTTTTGGCTTTAAATGTCGCTTTTGAGGTAGTTACTTTAAAAATTTCTCCCTCTTTTTACGCTTTCAACCTCAGAGTTGAAAAAACGCCTCGATCTTTTCAGAGTCAAGTAGCTTGTCAAAATAATCATGCGTGCTCTCTTTTGTGCCATCTTCAAACGAAACTAGCCCATGGATCGTGCTATCTTGACCCTTGTACTCTTTATCCACACGTTTATTGTCTTTATAAAATTTTCTTATAGTCTGGCTGTGGTTGTCGCCTTTTTCAAGGAGCAAAACATTACTTAAGCCATTTCTTTTAGCCTCTACTACGCTAGCTATGCCACAAGGTCCGTCCAACTACTATTAGATCATAAATGTTTGCCATATTTTTCTCCAATTTTATAAATTTTAAGCTTTTTAACTAGATCAGCCATTAAAAAAGCAAGCTCTAAAGCCTGATCGGCATTTAGTCTTGGATCGCACTGCGTCTCATATCTCTCTTTTAGCGAGCTTTCAGTGATGTTTAGCGCGCCACCGGTGCACTCTGTCACATCTTTGCCAGTCATCTCAAGATGCACGCCAGCTGCTCTTGTGCCCTCAGCCTTGTGAATTTCAAAAAGCTTCTAACCTCGCTTAGTAATTTTACTAAATTCACGAGTTTTGTAGTTGTTTCGAAGTCTTAACGGTATTGCCATGCATCGATCGATGCTATAAACGATATTTAGCCCCTCGCGCTTTTAGCTCTCTTAAAATTTTAGGTAAATTTCGCCGATCTTCTCAGCGCCCATTCTGATTATCACATTTAGTCTGCCAGCTTCATTCTCTGGATTTAGCTTATTTGCCAAGAGCAATGACGTCTTCTGCCTTTTGCGCTTGGTCCGATCTTTACGCCGATAGGTTTTTTCACGCCACTTAAAAATGCACGTGAGCGTCGTTTACACCGCGTGTTCTCTCGCCTATCCAAAGCATATGAGCTGAGCAGTCATACCACTCGCCACTAAGGCTATCAACCCTAGTTAGCGCCTCTTCATAAGGCAAAAAGCAGCGCCTCGTGAGATGTATAAACTGCTGTTTGATTTATCGCTGGGGTGTTTGCCGAAGTGATGCCAAGTCGCCATGAAAGATAGAGTTTTTGTTAGATCATCAGCTGTTTTGCGTACTGCTCACTGATCTCTGGCTTTTTAACAAAGCCTCAAATTCCACTTATGCACTTGATGAAGATCATGCCAAACCACCTCTTGAAAAAGGCTCTTAAGAGGTTCATCGTCGAGGCGCTTTTGATAGTAGGCCTCTATCATACGTTTTTGGGTCGGCAACTCTAGCCTTTTCCTCAATTCAAAGCCATTTATGATGTCGCCTCTATAGCTTGGCAACAACGCCATTTTACCTCTTCATAATCACTACTTCTAGGCTTTGCAAACTGCCCCTGCCACGCGGCCTACTTTGACCACCGGACAGCCACCGCCAAAGGTTAAAACTATCGCCATTTGAAGCAGGACCTTTAAACATATCTCTGATGTTGTTTGCATTAAAATTCTGCAAAAGCTCTCAGCGCAGTCGCCACCTTGAAGCAAGAATGCCTCGCCGTTGCAAACTTTTGCAAGCTCATTTTTAAGACTTCTAGCCTCGCCAGCAAATACCAAAGGCGGAAGTGCTTTTTAGTTTTTCTTCAGCCTCTTTTTAGCTCTTTTTAAATGGATAAGTTGGTTGTTGCAAGATGTTAGAAATTTCTCCAACTATCTCTGTTCCAAGTCATAATGTCCTATCTTTTACCTTGATTTAGCGCAGATTATATCACGCAAAACTTATAAAAGCCATTAATGGGTTATTAAAGATATTTTACATACAATCGCTACTTTAAATTTACCCAGAAAAGAGAAGATTTTTCATGATAAAAAGGCATTTTTATTCGCTTTTTGGCATCAGTTTTATTTAACTGCATCTCACTACATGTCAGTGCTCATGAACCCCATCAGCACACAAGCTCTCATTGGATACCGCATGATCTTTGCCATGCCTTTTTGTCATCGCCGCCATTTTTGTTAAAACAGCAGCTGAGATTTCAATTTTACTTCTAAAAATAAAGCTAAAACCTGTACTTACTAGTTTTGCTTGCTACCTCGCTCATCGTCTCATTTCAGATGTGGGTCTCATCTCTGGGCTCCAGTAACGGCGCGACGCTAAAAAGTCTCGATAGGCTACCCTCATCATGCCAATAGTCATGGTCCTTTTTGGACGGATATTTTTCAAAGAGCACCTCTCTAAAACAAAGCTAGCATCGATATTTTTCTGTCGCCATTGGCGTCTTTAGCACAGCGGTCATAAGCGGTGGCATCTCGTGGAGAGCGCTGTGTTTTTGCCTTTATCCAGTCTATTTTACCATTAGAAAGTACTACAACCTTGCACATTTCTCAAGCTTTGTTATCGAGATAATTTTTATGTTTTTATTCTCATTTTATTTTTGCGCTCACAGCCGATATGAACTACGTGATGAGCCAAAAATCCAAACATCTACTATCTGCTCATCTTGCTTGGTGCTATCAGCGGCATAGCCCCTCATCGCCCAGATCCTCTCAAGCACGCTCGTGCCGATAAATGTACTAGGTTTGCTTACATATTTTGAGCCTATAATGATGCTTTTTGTCTCATTTGCCATCGGCGAGAGACTGGAGAAAAAGCTCATACTTTTTGATGATCTGCCTCAGCCATCTCTCGTTACGCTTTTTGATGATAGATAGTATAAATTCTACAAAAGGCGACAAAAATACCAAGACTAAAATCGAGAGCCAAAAGGCGTTATTCTCGCGCTTAGCGCCTTTTTATGTGGGGTTTTTGGCGGTTTATTTCAACCTATTTAGCAAAGATGTCGATGCTTGTGAAAATTTAGCTCACAGGATCATCTGGTCATTTTTTTCTTGATGGCGGCAGTGCTTTGCATTAATGGCAAAATGGGCGAAATTTTTGCACTCTTAAGGATATCCGCTCACTAAGGCTCTATTTTTGCGTGGTATTTTTATCACCATAAACTGGGGCGTTTATGTTCTATGCGGTGGGTAGCGCTGAATTTAGATACGAGTTTGGGATATTTTATAAATCCCTTGATAAGCATGCTCCTTGGCGTCATCATCTTTAAAGAGCGCCTGAGCAAAGCTAGCGCCATAGCCGTTTGCATCGTCATCGCAGCCGTCTGCGTGCAAACTTATGCCAAAGGTGGCCTGCCACTTGTCTCTCATCATCTTGCCACTTTCGTTTGGATTTTACGCGATGGTTAGAAAGATGGCGAAGATTAGCGCATTTAACGGGCTTTTTATCGAAAACATATGTTTCCATTTGCGCTCATTACGTTTTATGGCTGGTTTTTCACCGCAAAGCCACTTTGGACTAAACGAGGACTCACTTTAATGATCACTTCAAGCATCGTTACTATCGTGCCACTTGTCGCTTTTAACGCGCGTGCCAAGGATACCGTTTAACTACGATTGGCTCACTTTGCAATACATCTCGCCGACCATAGCAATCCTTTGTGCGGTCTTCATTTACGGCGAGCTCTTTAGACGGCTACAAGGTCATCTCATTTTTGCATGATCTGGCTAGCGCTTGCGATAATTAGCGTGGATACTTTAGAAAAAGGAGTAAAAATGAATAGCGTTACGATCTATTTGCTCGCTTGCACTTTTTGCGTCGCTTTATTTTATATTTTCAGATACAAAAACCAACCAAAAAGCTAGACGATGAAGGGGCGGTGCCAGCTATCAAAAAAGTCGCAAGAGGTTTTGCAAACTTAAGCAACGCTGAAAAATACCCTAACTTTCTTGCAACGTCATACAAAAAGATAAATGCTTTAAGACAAGACATACTCTTTGAAGATGCACTAAATGAGGCTGGCGACAAGGACAAGGCGCTTGATACCTCAGAGCAGATAAGAGATAAGGTCGAGGCGCTTTTTAAAGCGAAAATGCAAACTGGGAGAGCGAACTGGTTGAGATTTTAGACGAGATCGATGGCTTTGTGAAGGCACATTTAAAAATGGCGAAGATAGAGCCGAGAGCTTAAGAGACGAACTCAAAAAGAGAATTTGATGAGTTGTGATGATTTTTGTAAATAGAATTATTTTTAAAAAGTTTTAAGACGCAAATATAAAAATCAGTTGTGCTATAATGCTAATTTTGATAAGGAAAAGCATGAAAGCCGATATCAAAAATCTCTCAAAAATACTTGATAAAAATTAAAAATACCAAACTATCAACGTCCATATACTTGGAGTACAAAAATCAGCTCTTTGCGCTTTTAATGATATTTTTAGAGAGTACAAAAACAACAAAAACGAGTACCGCATAGGCTCTACCATACTGCACCAAGAAAGCGAAAATTATAATATTGTCGATGGGCAACAACGTCTAACTACACTCACAATACTACTAAATTCTACTTTAGGGACAAAAAGAAAAATTGCCACTACTAGAGTACCAATCCTCTCTCTTTTAATAGCATTACAAACAATAATAAAATTCTAAAACAAAAAGCAGAGTTACTAACAAGTGATGAAAAAGAGTACTTAAAACAATTTATCTTAAATAATTGCACCATGGTTGAAATCATTGTGTATAAACAACAAGATGCTTTTAACTACTTTGACTCGCAAAAATACCAGAGGTAAAGCACTAGAAGTGCACGATCTGCTAAAAGCATACCATCTATGGGCATATGTTAGACGATGACGAAGCTAAAAAGTGCAGGTAATATCAAATTGGGAGGATAAAAATAGCGATGAAATAAAAAGAAATTTTAGCGATTTTTGTTCCCTATTATTAGATGGCAACGTAGAGAGAGCGGATTATATTATTCCAAAAACCACATAGATATTTTTTAAAGGCATAGACCATACTTCGCTATACAATGTGACCAATTTAATAAAGCAGAAGTAACTTTTTGAAAAAGTGATGATTTTGCTTATATTTTTAGCTCTAAAAATAGTAATACCTTTCTACTGACTCAAGATTTGTTAAGCGGAAAACACTTTTTTTGATTTCACAGCTCACTATCTAAAACCTTTGCCGTGAAATAAAGAAAATGTATAGAAACAAAAATATGACGATAACTCTATGCCTAGAAAAAGAGAGGCGATAAATATATAGTAAGACTTTTTGAATGCCTTATAATGGTATTTGTTGATAGATTTGGTTTTGATGAACTTAGAGAAGATATTTGCGCATTTTTTATAGATATGTTTATACTTTGCGTTTGACAAAACAGGCCGTATATCTAGAGAGCATAAACAAATACGCACTTGGATACCAAGATGAAAAATAACGGGTTAAATTGATTTGAAGAAATATCTCACATGAGGTCGCCAGATGAAATTTACAGCGTTGAGCTATGTGATATTGAAACAACCATTAATGGATACGATGATATAAAAATAGATTGAGATTTAAAAATGAGTAAACAGATGATCTAGTATTTTAGTGTAGATTGCTTGAAAGCAAAATATCTATACCCATATATCAGCGCAACTACGCTTGGGACGAAAAAGAGATAGTGGCACTTTTGGATGATATAAGCAGTAATAATAATGAGTATTTTATAGGAAGCTTTAGTCGTAAGAGAAAAGATGGTGTTTTTGAAGTTATAGATGGCCAACAAAGGCTCACAACTCTATTTTTGATACTAAGATATTTTAAGCACCACGTAAAAAGGCAAATTAGAATTTGAAGCTAGGCAAAAATCAAACGAAACTTTAGAAAAAATTGCAATGATGATAAATGGGCTGATTTGCCATCTAGTGAAATTGTAAATGGGTTTTAAAAATTATAAAAGAGTATTTTTCAAAAGAGTGCAGGCTTTAAAGATATAAATTTTAAAAAGCAAAATTTTAGCGTGCCAGTCCCAAATGATGCTGATCTAAATCATGAGATAATGAACACAAGAGGCGAGCAACTAGAATCTCACCAAGTCGTAAAAGCAATACTTTAGAAGTCTTAGAAGAAAAAGATAGAAAAATAGTCTGCGTTAGTTTGGGACGCATGTGCGGGTATGGATAGATACGTGCAGATGAGTTTTGAAAAGAAATTAAGAGAGCAAATTTTCTGGCAATGAATGGGATAAAATTTGCAATGAAAAATGAACTTTTTGAAATCCTATAGAAGATGACAGCGATGTTGAAGGGAGGCTACTAAGCGAAATTTTAGACAACAGTATTTAACTTCCGAAAAACAACGCAAGATGAAGGCGAAAATATAAGATTTTCATCTATCATACCTCCCAAATTTCCTTTTTACAGGTAAATGCGGCTATGAGCAATAATGCAAGCAGTACAAATGAACTACTTTATGATAAAAATTGATTGATAATTTAAAAATACTTCGACAATAGTGAAAATGCCGAACTTTTATCTACAACCTTTTTAAAAATTTAGATTTTTGTTTGATAATGATTATAAAAACTGATGAAAATGATAAAAAGAGGGCGAAAAGTGGTCACTAAAAATGCTCAAAAATACCGCAGTAGCAACAAAGATACATTTAGTTATGTGGATACGCTTGATAACAATGGGTTAGTTGTCGCCTTGCAGTCTTGTTTGCGTATCACATACACTTCGCCTCGTGCTATGGAGTGGATTTTTACGCTTTTAAGTGACTTAACGAAAAATGCAACAGCCAATATGCAAGAAAATTTTCAGAAACGTATGCAAAAGAGAAGGTAAAAATGCGCTAGAAAAAGCATCTCTTATCCTATGTGTGAAAGAATAGTATTAGCTTATCTTGATTATATTTTTATACAAAGAGTGTGTAGTTAGCACCCAAGATAGCAAACCAAAACAAAAACTACAAAAATGCTTTTGAAGCGATTGGCAATGTAATTAGGGTAATTTAAAAGAGTGGGAATTTAATTTGAGACTCTATCGAGCATTTTTACCCACAAAATCCATCTAGTGATAGTATAGGGCGCATGGATGATAGATACTAAACTCTTTTGGCAACTTAGCGCTTGTTACAACTTCTGGTAAACTCTACTCAAACTCCGCCCCATCCGCAAAGCAAACTACATATCCAAACATAATAACGCAAAGCCTAAAACTGATACTAATGTCGGCGTGTGTAAATGGTAACAGCATAGATGAATATAAACAAGCGATTAGCGAACATGAAAAAGAAAATGCGAGCTTTTTACTAACAGATATAGAGTGTGATATTATATGAATACTCTAAAGTATTTTAGGAGATCAAAAATATCTGGTCTTATGCTACACAAAAAGATCAGATATTTTTAAAGCTTCGCTTTTTAGAGCCATTATCCTCTTATATGAAGCGTCGATTCGCTCTTTTGCTGATCTTTTTCTCATTTACAGCATCGATTATGATCTGAGTGATAAGATCGGCTGTTCTTTGGTTATTTATCTTAAACTCGCTAAAGAGCAAGATATCACCACCAGCATTTATACATTCACCACCTTTTTGCGCTAAAGCTTCGTCGCCAACGCCTTTCATCAGCATATCATCACTCATGACCACACCGTTAAATTTAAGCTCATTGCGAAGCAGATCAGTTATGATTTTTTTAGAAAGTGTGGCTGGATTGTCCTCGTCGATACCCTTTACAAAAAGGTGTCCTACCATGATGATCTGCACTCTACCTGTACTTATCGCGTCTTTGTATGGTAGCAAAGGCATCTTTGCTTAGCGTGATCTCGCTCTTATTTTTATGCGAGTCCTCTTTTGAGCCGCCATGCCCTGGAAAGTGCTTTAGCGTCGTTATCACGCCCTGCTCTTTAAATGCGTCCATAAAGGCATCAGCGTAGATCACAACCTTGCTTGCATACTCACTAAACGCCCTTTGCTTAGCCGCTATGATCGGCGAGTTTTCATCGTGCAGATCGACCACTGGGGCGAATGAATTTATGCCGCACTCTTTTAAATGAGTAGCCATTTTTGAGTAGAGGTCATAAGCACTTTTTATATCAAGCGTGCTTGCAACCTCGTATGCGCTAGGATATGGGCCATCAAAGCTCTTATCCTTCATACGGCTCACATTGCCGCCCTCTTCGTCGATAGCGATGAGTACTGGGACTTTTCTCTTTGATCGCCTTTATGCTAGCTTTTAGCTGGGCTTTACTGGTGACATTTCTGCCAAGTAGCATCACTCCGCCAAATCTCTCGTACCCAGCGTCGCTTACATCGCGCGAAACGCAAGCGTCTTTTTGTGCTAGCGCCGTTAAAGCCGACCATTATCATCTGCGAGACCTTGGCCCTTAGGCTCACCTCTGCGCCGTCTAGACCAAGAGTAAAATAGCTCATAAAAAGTATCAAATTTAAAAAGCTCTCATCTTCTTCCCAAAAGCGATTTTTACGCTCTCAAAAACATCTTTGCCATTTAGCATATTTTTCAACCTCGCTAGCAATCGGCACGTAAATGCCTCTCTCTTTAGCGATCTTGCTAATGGCTCTTGCAGTATCCACGCCCTCGGCCACCCTCGCCCAAGCTCATTTAGTAATTTTTTCTAATCTCTCGTGCCTTGCGATGCCAAGACCCACGCGGTAGTTGCGTGAAAGTATCGATGAAGCGGTCAAGAAAAAGATCGCCCGCACCGCTAAGTCCCATAAAAGTCTCATCTTTGCGCCGTAACTTACCAAATCTAGCCATCTCGACAAGCCCACGTGAAATGAGGCTCGCCCTTGCGTTGTTGCCAAGACCAAGTCCATCGCAGATCCCACCAGCTATGGCGATCACGTTTTTATAGGCCCCACACCTCAGCGCCGATCACATCGTCAGATGTGTAGGCTTTCATGTAGTTTGGGAAAAATGAAGCAATTTTAAAAGCTAAATCTTTGATTTTTAGAATTTACCACCAAGGCACAAGGCGCTTTTGCATAATCTCTTTTGCAAAGGTTGGCCCAGAGAGAAAAGCCACTTTTCACTATCCACAAAATCTTCGTACCTCATTTAGAATTTAAGATTTGCCGTGTCTATGCCTTTGCTGGCGACTAAGATCTTTTTGACCTTTGTTTTTGTAGTTTTGCTTTAGCCATAACTTTGTAGCTTGCGTTGGGATCGTGCAGACCAGATATTCGCACTCCAAAGCCTCATCTAAAGCTCACAAAAATTTGACATCTCTCTGGCGTTCTTGAGCTGATGACGCACTCGTTATTTTCACTAAATGCGTAAGCGCACTGCCCCACTTACCAGCTCCGATGACTGCTATGCTCATTTTAGCCCTTTTTTAGCCTATTTTGGCCTTTTTAAAAGCTCATTGACCTTGCCTGAGTTAAAGGCACCCTTTGCCCTCTTTTCATCACCTGACCGACAAAGAAAGCCAAACATCTTATCTTTGCTGTTTTTATACTCTTTCGACTTTGTCGGCATTTGCAGCCCTAGAATTTGATCTATAATGGCAACGATCGCCGAATCGTCGCTCACTTGTTTTAAAGCCGAGCTTTCGATGACGCTATCAACATCCGCGTCATTTTCCATTAGATAGTCTAGCACCTCTTTGCGCCTTTTGCCGCTTATCGTGCCGTCCTCTATGCGTTTTTAGTAAATTATCATCTAGCGCTACTAACTGGGCTTGTCTCGATCGTCACGCCGTTATTTAAGCTGGCCAAGAAGCTCAACTCATGAGCCACGTAGTAGCAAGCTTTGGAGAAATTCCCAGCGAGCGATGAGCTCTTCAAAAATATCTAGCCATCTCAACGCTTTGAGTTAAATTGAAGGCATCGCTCTCTTTTACGCCTAGCTCACTTTACGTACCTTGCGACCTTTTGCTCGGCAAGCTCTGGGATTTTGATCGCTTGCTATACATCTCTTCTGGCACTTCAACAGGGAGCAAGTCAGGGTCAGGGAAGTACCCTATACTCCGCGCTATCCTCTTTGCCACGCATAGATCTTGTCACCAATGTGTCGTGTCAAAACAGCCTTGTCTCTTGATAGACTTCTTCGTCATATTTGCCATCTTCCCATGTTGCACTTTGGCGCTCTACCTCATAATCGATCGCTTTTTGGATAACTGAAATGAGTTTAGGGTATCTCGACCCTTGTGTAAAGCTTGGTGTCGCCTTTTGACGGATAGAGACGTTTGCGTCGCGACGAAAGCTTCTTCTTGCATATTTGCGTCGCTGATATTTAAAAAGCGAAGGATCGAGTGCAGCTTTTTAAGATAGGCCACCGCCTCGTCGCTACTTCTAAGATCTGGCTCGCTAACTATCTCAAGAAGCGGTGTGCCGGCTCTGTTTAGATCGACCAAACTCTCGTTTTCTTCGTGGATATTTTTGCCAGCGTCCTCTTCAAGGTGCGCTCTGGTTACGCCTATGCGTTTTTTAGTGCCGTTTACGTCGATGATGAGCTCGCCACCTCCACGATAGGTATCTCAAACTGTGAATGTGATATGCCTTTTGGAAGGTCTGGATAGAAGTAGTTTTTTTCTATTAAAGACTGATTTTTATTGATTTTAGCTGTTTATCGCCGTGCCAAAGCTGATCGCCTTTTTGACCGCCTCTTTGTTTAGTCACAGGTAGAGCTCCAGGTAGAGCTAGGCAGGTCGGACAAACGTGAGTGTTCGCCTCGTCGCCAAAGCTAGTCGAGCAAGAGCAGAAATATTTTAGTTTTTGTATTAGCTGAGTGTGAACTTCTAAACCGATAACGACTTCAAACATATACCTTTAATTTATGCAATATTTTTAGTGCGTATTTTAGCGATACTTTCTTTTTAAAATATCTAAAGGAGAGCTTTTGTGATATATTTATATATGTTAAAAAGATTTTTGTAAAAAGAATGAAGAGGAAAGCCATATAAAAATATGGCTTTAATTTTAATGCTCGTGCTCGCTAATAGCGACTGCACCAGCCAGATAAACGTAAGTTAGCATCATGAAGATAAATGTTTGCAAAACAGCCATAAGTGTTAGAAGTGCAAAGGCTGGAAGTGGAGCAAAACCAAGGTGCAAGTGTAAGCATCGCAAGCAAGAACAAATCATCGCCTTTGATGTTACCAAAAAGATTTCGAAAAAGATATGAAACTACACGTGAAAGATGTGAGATGACTCGACTGGGAACATTATCGGAGCTAGGAATTTGTTTGGTCCCATAAAGTGTCCAGCATTTGAAAAAGCCATTTTTCTCTAATGCCTCAAAGTTATAATATAAACAAATACAACCAAAGCCAAAAAACTAGAGTCACCGGAGTTTGAGCTTGGTGACTCAAAGCCAGGAATGATACCGATGACATTTGAGAAAAATACGATAAAGCCGATAGTTGCGACAAGCGGAAGGTATTTCTCAGCTAACTTTTTCGCTACCTAAAGTATCTTTACCCATAGAGATAACGCCCTCCAAATAAGCCTCAACTATGTTTTGAAGGCCTCTTGGCACAAGCTGCATCTTGCTCCTTGCAATGTAGGCAACGATGAGGATAATCAAAAGCTACAAGGCAAAAGTGAAACGCATAGACAAAGGCATGTGAATGGTTTAGCGACTCGAGAATAGAAACAAATCTTTCATTGATTTACCTTAGATTTAGATCTTGCGTGATTGTAACAAAATTATTGTTAAAACATTTTTAATTTTAAGCTTTGAAGTAGTCAAAAACAGTTTGTAAAATGGTCGTCGCGACAACTATCAAAAACATCGTTCTAAGCGTTTAACCTCTTTTTGATGACTACATTGAGCCAAAATATGCTCCTGAAAATTTGGTCCCACAGCCATCAAAAAGCCAACTAGCCAAAGTATCTGTCCGCCAGCTACAAAAACGCCAAGGGCTACGATGTTGCTGGTGAAATTCTAAAGCTTTTCGTGTGAGCGACCGCCTTTTTAAATGTAGTCCGATATGCCACCATCGCAAACATCCAAAACGACCCTGCTCCAGGACCAAAAAGCCATCATAAAAGCCTCAAAACAAGCCCAAAGATAACATAAAATAGCCTCTCATTCATCTTTGCAGCTCTATCGCTCTCGCCTATTTTTGGCATAAAAAGCGTGTATATAAAGATGGCGATTAGTAAAATGGGATAATAATCTTTAAGAATTTGCATTTAAAAATAGGATAAGTGTTGCGCTGATGGCAAAGCACCTATGAATGTAAAAACTATGCCACAAAGCACTCTTTGTAATCAATCAGCCCTTTTTAGTGAGATCTAGCGTTGCAGTAAAGCTTCCAAAGACGCCTTGAAGCTTGTTTGTGCCAAGGGCTAGATGAGGTGGCACGCCCATTGTCGCATGATAGCTGGCAAAGTGATCAGTCCGCCGCCTCCCTGCGATCGCATCGATAAACCACCCAAAATGCGCCACAAAAAGAGGACGTAGCTAAGTAGGTCAATCCCATTTTTGCTCTTTGTACTGCGGTTAAAAAGCGGATTGTAGTTTACTTTGAAATTTTATCTTAGAAATGTGGGTTAGTAGATATTGAAGCGTGAGTGAAAGAAAAAGCCTTTAAACACAATTTAAAGGCTTTTTGGGGTTTAATTATTTAATAACGCCGCGCAGCATTCTAGCGCCACCGCCGCCAAGTGCTTTTTGGCTGGTCGCTGTGATTGTCGCCACCAACGTGAACCATTAGTGAGTGACCTTTAGCTCGTCAAGATTTTTATCTTTGAGCCAGAACTGGGTAGTTTGCATTGCCCTCAGCATCTACGTAAAGCGCTGGCAGATCGCCTTGTGACCCTTATCGTCCCATGCAAATGAGTGCATTTTTGTCTCAGCTGGATCCCAGTGACCGCCAGCTTTCATGCCAAGACCTTTTTCAGTCGCGCCACAGTCAGCATTTTTGATGAACGTGAAAGCCATGAAGTCCTGCAGGAAGACCTTTTAATTTGGAAAAACGCTACGCCGTAGTTTGTCTTAACAGCTACTACTTCACCAACGTTTTTATCGCCCTTTTCGCTTAGTTCGCTAACTGGTATCACAAGATGCTCGCCAGCCTTTGGATCAAAGTGATGGCCCTCGTGAGCAAAAAGTAGTGTTCCTAGAACAGCACTTAGTAAAACGATCATACACACACTCTTATGGATAAAATTGTATGTGAAGTCTATCTAAAATGTAAAAATATAGCAATAATTTTTATTTTTGAGATTTTACGATAGTTTCTAGCTCTTTGCTTTTGCCCTATTCTATAAAGCGCAAAGTCGTATTTAATGGGATCAAGCTTATCAAATTCTCTAAGCCTATTTGTAAGCTCCATGACCGCTTTGAAGTCGTAGCTTTTTCTATTTATAAGCCCTAAATTGAGCGAAACCCTATGCGTATGCACATCAAGTGGCATCAAAAGTCTATCTTTTGGCAAATTTTTAAACAGCCCAAGGTCGATGTCGCTATCTCTTACCATCCAGCGAAGATACATATTGTAGCGTTTATATGGGCTTTGTGGCTCTTTTTCAAAGCTCTTACCAAAAGAAAAACTCATATCCGTCTGAGCGGTAAGAATTTAGCCCATAAATACAATTTAATAAGCTCATTTACGCCCTCTATCATCTCGCCGTTTTTGCAAGACCACGGGCTAGTATTTCCTCTATGTCACCCTCTTTTTTAGGCGTGAAAGCGTGATAAAAATTCTTTTACGTCGTTTTCATTTTTGAAAGCGGTATTTGAGATTTGATAAATTTTTGATATTTTTCTCACTCTCATCAAGCAGGCTAAATTCAAGCGACTTTAGAAAATTTCACTATCATCTTTGCGTTGCCATAGGCAAATAATGCACAAATAAGCGCTATGTTTGGCTCTTTAAATTTAGAGGCTACTTGGAGTGGGTCCGGGGCGTCAAATAGCCCCGAATTTGTATTTTTACTAAGTACGTGCGAGTCTAAAAGGCTCTTTAGTTCGCTCATTGTTTTAGTGAAAGAAGGGTGTCTAGCATCTGATCAACGGTTGTGATGATCTTTGCGCTAGCGCCGTAGCTCGCTTGAAAGCGGATCAAATTGTAAGCTCTTCATTGGTATCTACGCCGTTTGTTGATTGAAACTCGGCCTCAGCTGTCTTTTGCAAAGATGTATTTGTGTCGTGGATCGTATTGTTTGCCTCAGTATCGCTCGCCATATCGGTCGTAAAATAGCGGTAATATCCCTCAATCGTCTCATCTCTGTCAAGCGCAGTGCCACTTGAGTAAAATGTCTGCTTTGGTACTGAAGCTGGATCATCTTATTTGCAACTTCGTTGTTTCCGACGATCGGCTTTTGAGTATGCGCGAAGCTTTGTGTGGTCTTGGACGAAATTTTGATTTACACCGATGCTATTTGCGTTTATGCCTGAGAAAAATCTATTGATACCAACTGCGCCTGGGAATGGTGCCGTGATCGACTATTGAGATGCTATAAAGCCCCTGAGCTTGCTTTTGGTATGAGCGCAAATGTACCTTGGTTTGTGTTTTTATCATAAAAATACGACGCTTCAAAAAGTCATCGACGTCATTTAACATGTTGTTGTCGTTGTTGTCGTCCGAATTTGAGTTGAAGTCTTTTTACGATAGAGTTGCCGTATTTTGTATCGTTCATCGTCGTAGTGCCGTTTATCTCGATAGTCTTTTTGGCTACGACGTTGCCCTTGTTGTCATAAACTATGGCTTCAAAGCTGCCGTTTCTTATGCTGTTGTCGTGGTTCATCAGCGTCTTGTCGTTTTCTAGGTAGCTTATCGGATCTGAGTTTGAAATTTTCAACCGCAGACTCGGCATAGACGTTGTTTGTGCTTGTTATAAGTGTTTTTTTGAAAATGTATTTTAGATTGTCGATATATTTTTGAATGATACCATCGCTCAATTTATCATTATCTGGCTCGTAGTTGCGACCTCTAAGATCAAGAGCAGCACCTATCTTGCCATTTGTGATCTTCTCCTCCATAGGGATGCGTCTGCCATCTTCTCTTTCATAATAAAGTACAGTGTATTGCCCACTCTCGGTTGAACTCATAGAAATTTCATGAAAAGTACGCCATCGACTATGCTCACACCACCGATATTTAGGTTGTAGTATCTTCCTTGATCGCTTATGCCAGTATCTATCCTTGACTCGCTTTTTAGATCGCTTTTTATAAACGGCTGTATTTACCAGCTTTGACATAGCAAGCTCTAGCTCGTCACGCTTGTCGCGAAGGTCGTTTGCATTTATCTTTATGCCAGCGTCTGCGCCTGACTCAACTCTTTGAATTTGCTTTATTTATAGTTGCTATTTGCTTGCCAAGTGAGTTTATCTCGTTTATATTTATCTTTATAGTCTCGTCTATCTGCGTGTGCATATCATAAAGCATCTTTGATGAGCGGTTTAGACTGCCTGTTAAAACGCTAGCTTTATTTATCAAATTTACCTTTTGAGCGCCCTCGTCTGGGTTAGAAGCGAAGTTGTTCCACGCAGACAAAAATACTCCTGGATATCCTTTACCATACCAGTATCTTTTAGGTCTGGGAAGTATTTTGTCGCCTCTTGTAAAATTCTTTGTTTATAGGCTGTATTTTCAAATGTGATGATGAGTACTTTAATCTTGAGTAGGCAAACTCGTCGTGAAGTCTTGTCACGGTATCTACTTGCGTGCCTGTGCCAACGCCACCAGGGACTGTGTTCATCGCTGGAGACGCAGACTGCACTACACGCTGTCTTGTGTAATAGTTACTATCGGCGTTTGTTATGTTATTTCCAGTTGTGCTTATTTGCACTTGAGCTGCATTTAGCCCTGAAACGCCTGTGCCTAATGACATAAAGATATTAGCCATTTTTTAAACCCTTGATTTGTAAAAAAATTATTATCTGTGCCTAGCGCCATCTTGACCGTATTCATTAGTCTGAGTACCAAAAGACTTTTTTGCTAAGCGAGTCAAAAAACTCCTTAACAACAACGACGTGTCTTGCATATTCTTTATTTACTTTATGCAAAATTTCAAGCTTTGAACGCATAAGCACTAGCTTTGACTTCACTTCATCATCTAAAACATTTGCAAGTGTCGTCGTGCCACTCTCTTTTGAAACCCTTAATAGCTCTTTATCCAAAGCTCTTTTAGTATCTTCAAAAAGCACGCACAAGAGCATTTTTCTTCACGCTCTCATCAACGCTTGAGTGTTTCGCTTCTTTTTATGTTGGCGATATCTTGCATCGTTAAATTTATAAAGCTCATCTAGCTCGCCTATGGCCTCGTCCAAAAGCTTCTTTATCATTTAAAATTCCTTCAAAATTTACAGCAACGCATCAGCCACAGCTCTTGCTGTTTTAGAGATATCTACCTGATAAGTGCCATTTGCTATAGCATCAGCTATCTCTTTTACTCTTGCGTTTTCATTTGTTTTTACTTCTTTGTTTTCATTTTCTACTCTAGCATCGCTATTATTGTTTAGCGTATGTTGCCTGGTAGTTTGGTCTTTGGTTCAAAGGAGTTATCATATCCGTACCTCTTAAAATAAAATGTTTATATCACTACATCGGCAGAATACAAATTTACTTAAGAGTCTCTCTTCAAAAATCGTATAAAAGTTCTGAAAAACCTAAATTTCACTCAAAGCTTTACTCATAGCGTCGTTATACATAGACCTGTAAATGTCGCTGCCAGCGGCTTTTGGATAGAGTGAGTTGTGATCATCTTCTTTTAAAGCGATATCAAGCACAGCTTTTTACCATATATGCTTCAAAAGCGTCAGTTTGCTCTTTTTAAAAGTGTGTCTTGTTTACTATTTAGGTTTTTATCTTGTTTGCTGAGATGTCGTTATACGAATTTAGTGCTAGGGTGTTGTCTATTTGCATTATATTATCTCCAGATCGACTTGTATCGCGCCAACTCGTTTTAAACTTTCCAAGTATCGAGATGATATCACTTGGTGTTGCACCAAGTTTGTTTAGTGCTCTTGTCACGTTTGCAACTGTTGTTTTCTCGCCTGAAAAGTACAGTAGATTTTGACTTGGAGCTACTGAGGTGTCGCTACCTATATTTACATCATTTTGCGCCGCCTCTTCGTAGCTGTTTGGCTCGATCTTTATAGTTATAGCGCCATGAGTTATAACGACTGGATTTACCACCGCGTTTATACCGCTAACTATCGTGCCAGTTCTCTCATCAACTACTATCTTTTCATCTGGCTTATACTCACGTCAAGGTCAAGCACAGCGCTTGCAAGCTCGATGATACTAACATCATCTGGCTTTTTAATGATAACCGTTCTTGGATCGATCGCCTTTGCGGTGTCATCTGAGATATTTGCATTTATGGCGTTTTTGGATATCAAGAGCGGTTTTTAAAATTTGTATCTTTGAAGCAGCTTTTATGCTATCTTGGTTGTAGATATCGTAAGTTACTTCACGCTCTACAAAGGGCACCATTTAAGATAGTGCCAACGGTTGGGTGATTGCCGCCGCTTCTTCCTGCACTCTTGCCACCGATACTTAGAGGCCCTTGAGCTAAGAGCGTAGATATCGCCATCAACGCCTTTGGCGGGGTCATAGGAGAGTGCCACCTTGCAAGCTCTTAGCGTCGCCGATAGATGAGATCTCTATATCAAGCTTGTCGCCATGCCTTGCAAATGCAGGCAATTTTGCTGTCACCATAACAGCGGTCGCGTTTTTGACTTAATATCGTCTGGATTTATCTTGACATTTACGCTTGAAGCATGTTTGATAGCGACTGGATAGTAATTTTGACGTTGAGCCGTCCCCTGTGCCGTTTAGTCCGACGACTAAACCATAGCCTATTAGCTGGTTATCTCTAACGCCAACGATATTTGCAAGCTCTTTTATCTGCGTAGCAAAGGCTGAAGTAGCTATCACTGAAGCTGCTACAAAAGATAAAAATCTTTTTCATATTTTTCCTAGAAATTTAGCTATTTTTAGGGTTTTTAAAAGCAAAAGATGTTCCCAAATTTTACTGAAAAATAAGAGAGCTGTGGCTCCAAATTTTTAAATTAACAAGCTTATACGCAGAGAAATTTCATCATTAAACTGAAGTCGCTGTTGTGCTCAAAAATTATCATATGAAATTTCTTTCTCTAGCTGTGAGATCAAATTACAAGCTTTTCATAGATATCATCAAAGCCAGCCCTATGTCAAATGGCGGATCAAGATGAGAGCAAAAACCTTGCCACTTTGCGATTTATAAGATCAGGCAAAGCGCAAAGCTATCGCCATTTATCGCTTTTTAAATTTGGACTTTTGCAGGCTGGCAAGGTTGCTTTGCGTTATCTTAAAAAGCGACCCTATCTTTTTCGATAGCGATAGCCTCACGTGCTCCGTTGCTAACAGCCTCGCTTGCCATCACGCCACTTCCGCCAAAACCCTCTATAAATGTAAGCGAGTAAATTTTCATCTCTGATGACGTTAAAAAGGACTCTTTACGATGCTTTTTGTGCTTCTTGTCGTGCTTAGACTTGGTAGTTCTAGCCTTTTGCCTTCAAATTTACCACTGAAAAGTACTGGTAAAAAGTTTCACTGATTTGCCCTTAAATTTTCAAAGCAGATCAGCTTCAAATTTATCAATTAAGAGTGATACTTTTTTGCTCCAAACTCTTTTCATCTACTATTTGCGCTGGCTCTTTTGCCTTTGAATTGCATAGCTGAGTAAAAACCCTCTAGCGTATCAAGAAGAGTGGCTTTGTTAAACGGATGAGAAAGATGAGCGTTCTTACCTATTATAAATAGCGGTTTTTGTGACGATCTCGCGGTCACTCACTACAAAAATCACAATCCTTATGATGAGCGGCTAATTTCCACAAAAAAAGCAAAGCAGGTCTTTTTGCGCAAAATGCAGTCGCATTCAAATGAACTTTTCATATCCCGTCCTATAAATTTTGCTCGATTTTTAACCCTAAATAATCAGACTTTATATAAATACTAAAAGGGGAATTGTACTCTACCGATGTAGATGCTGATGTAAGTTTTAAGGAGTAAAACTATGGAAATTTTTAAAAGGCGGCAGTAAATCAAACGCTCGAAGCAAATATGAGTTCATCAGCTCAGCGTCAGATAGATAGCAGACCTATCGAGCACTCTGATGTCAAAGTAAATGCCGACAAAACGGCAAGTCAAAGGATGCTAACGAGCTTGACGGACTTAGCAACGAAGATCTTGCTAGAAAAACAAGAGAGGTCACTGATAGGCTAAACTATCAGATGCAGCAGCTCGATACTAATGTAAGATTTGCCTACAACGAGAAGTCAAATTTGATGGTTGTTCAGGTAAAAGATGCCAAAACAGGCGAGGAAATAACACAGCTTCCAAGCCAAGGAGGCTATAAAAATAAGTGAATACTTTAGGAAAGTATAGGCATACTTTTTTGATAAGGAGAGTTAAAAATGGCAGTAGGTAACATAACAAATTGAGGTTTAGGGTACAAAAATGGTGGACTAAACGATGAACTTATCAAAAACTCAAAAAGATGCCGACGAGGCTGGACAGATCAAGCCACTAACATCAAGGCTAGAGAAAAACGATCTTAAACAAAAGACCTTGCGGCGCTAAAAACTCTTGTTAGCAACGTAAATGTGAGCGGGCAAAAACACTTGGTGGCGAGGCTTTGTATCTAAAAGAGAAATACAAACAACGCTGGCTCAAGCGTCACAGCATCTGCGAGCAAATGGCGTTAGCGTGCAGCTTTAGTATCGACGTGCAAAACTTGCTCAAAAAGATACATTTCAAAGCAAAAATTTCAAAAAGCTTCAGAGATAGTGGGCGCAACAAGCACTGGCTCATTTGACGTTGAGATCGACGGACAAAAGTTCTCTATCGGCGTGACAGATCTACAACATATCAAGATATCGTTGATAAGATAAATGACGTAAGTGGTGGCAAAGTTGCAAGCTAGTAATTTTTAAAATGCTGGTGGCGACAAACCAAATCAAATAATGCTTCAATCAGGCAAAACTGGTGCGACACAGACTATCGTATTTCAAACGATACTATCTGGCATTTTAGACAAGCTTGGCTGGGACGATACGCAGTTTCAAGATACAGAGACGAGCACGGCAATGCTTCTAACAAATCCTGATGGTTCGCCAAAGATGACATCAATTTGGAAAAATAGAATTCAAAAAGCACAAGATGCAGACTCACATATAATGGTGTAAATGTTAAAGGGATAAAAATACATTTGATAATCTAAGGCCAGGTGTTACTATAACACTAAATGAGGTTGGTAAAACGAATGTTAGCATTTCTACAAAAATACAGACGAAGTCATAAAAGCGGTTGAAGAGTTTATAAAAAGACTACAACCCTAATGACTATGAACCTTGGTATAGCTACAAGCTATGATGAAAAAAGGCGCAGGTACTTTCAAGGTGTGAGCGAGATTTCAAGCCTTAGATCAAACATCGGCCGTCTTGTAAATGGTCAAGATAGCGAAGGCAAGGCGCTAAAGTAGAGTGGTATAGAGCCCGATAAAGATGGTCAGCTTCAGCTAATCAAAATCAAATTTAACGCGCTCTTAGCAAAGACCCTGAAGAAATCTAGAAATTTTTCATGGGATCAAACAAAACTGAGCCGATAACTCACATGGGAAAGTCACTAGTTAGCACTGGAGCTCTAAACATAGCAGCTGGCGATCTTACGATAAAATGGCAAGTCAGTTATTTTCTCAACCGCAGCTGGCTCATCAGCTGAGGACAACGCTCTAAAGCTTCAACAAGCTATCAACGACGCTGGTATCGAGGGTGTCACGGCCAGCCTTGATCAAAGTGGCAAGAGAATAATACTAAAGAGAAATGATGGCCAAAGTTTAGAGATAAAAGGCAATAGCACAGCCCTTGCAAGCCTTTGGCTTGAGCGAAGCAACTGTAAATCCAATAACCAAAAAGACAGATGGTCTATTTACTAGACTTAACAAAATGCTTGATGGTGCTGTTGGCAAGATGGTACGATGATTACTATGCAAAAATCAGCTAAGAGATGAAAACAAATCAATTACAGACAACAAAGAGGCTACACAAAAAGCTTTTTAGATGAGAAATATACAACGATGCAAGAGCGCTTTATCAGTACAACGCTATCATTGCTAGTTTGGAAAAATCAGTTCTCAACTCTAAAATCAATGATAGATGCTGAAATAAACAGCAGAAAATAAGAGATGAATCAAAGCGCATATAGTGCATACGCACAGTCGAGTTTTAGGGGCATTGAGTCCCCAACTAAATTAATAGAAATGCTTTATGATGGGATTTTGAAATGTATATTTCGCACCAAAAAGCGATAGAAGCTGGAGATATAGAGAAAAAGTCTACTATATAAATAGAACAAACGCTATTTTTGTTGAGCTTTTAAACTCGCTTGATTATTCTCAAGGCGATGTAGCTCACTATCTTAGCGAGCCTTTATACAAGGCAGATGCAGCTTCTTGCGATGGCTAATATCCAAAATGATATCGCAACTAAATGAAGTAACAAACGTCGTAAAGCGGCTATCAGAGGCGTGGCGAGAGGTAACATCAGATGAATAGCTGGGTCAATGAGTTTAAGCTAGCTTTGATAGACGAGGATGTCAGAAAGCTAGCTGTTCTATCCTCAAAAATTTCAACGAAGATATGTTTAAAAGCTTAGCTGCAGCTGAAGAGGCAAAAAGGCCTTGATAGGGCGGCGCGATAGAGCTTTTTAAAAAGCAAAGTCTTCACACATCCAAAGCGAGCTTATAAAGCTACAAAAGCTCAAAAATACATAAACAATTCATTCAAATTCAAGGCACGGCTAAAAAGCCGGCTCGTCTTGAATATCTCTAAATTTCACTTTAAATTTTAAAAGGCACGGCGTTAAGCCGAGTTCTGTCTTGAGCGATCATTTATCTACTCTTGCTTTTACAAACAAGCTCTAGCGAAGGGTTTTAATATAAGACCAAAACCATCCCTTCTTGCTGCAAGTTGGGTTTATATGGCCGCTGGGGTTACCAAGCGCCGGTGGGCTCTTACTCCGCCGTTTCACCTTTACCGCCAAGCGGAAGTCTACTTTCTGTTACACTATCCCTTAGGTTTCCCTAGCCATCCGTTAGATGGAACTTTGTCTTATCGCAGCTCGGACTTTCCTCTTTTGCAAGGCGAAAAAGCGACCGCTACCGTGCCAGAGCGTGATTATATTTAAAAATATATAAATTACCCTGCGAGCCAATTTTTCTCATCAAATTTATAAATTTTATCTAGAAATTTTTGATTTTTGAACCTAAATTTGTCATAGTTGGCATGAAAATTAATTTTTATTTAATCTTTTTAAATTTCTGTTTATAAAAACAGAGAGTAAAATCGATCCAATTTTCACTTTTTATCACTTTTGCTTTGACGCTTAAACAAAATTATAAAGTGTGCATTTAATCAACCAAGCAAATGTTACAAATTTAGTCAACCCACTCAAAGAGCAATCTAGCTATGCACATGATAGACTCGCTTAAAAATGCTAATATTAAATAGCATTTTTCTATAAATTACATGCTAGTTTCATAAAAAGTTATAATTATAAATATAAAGCAAACAGAAATTTAAATTTTCGTTATTTTTCCCCTAAAATTTATATATGTTTTAGGCGAAAAGTATGTATAATAGCCCCTTAAAATCTAAACCAAGGAGGATATAGATGAATTTGCGTAGCATCTTAGTCAAGGTCTCAGCGATCATCGCTTTAGTTCTTGCCATTTGTATGGCTTGCTTTGTTTTTTATACGTCAAACGTTTTGGAGCGTGAGATCAAGGAAGGGGTGAAAAACCACTGTCAGGCAAAAACGTTGCGCTTGCGATGGATACGGTTGAGCTATTTGATGAAGATAACGAAGATAATGCAAAACTATATATGCATGTCTTAAAAGAGGCTTTAGGTAACATAAGAGCCACTAGCCAAACCATAAAGACTGAAAATGACGACGCTTTAGAGCTTATCTCAGACAAAATGGGCGTGTTAAATAACAACCATGAAATGTCTGATAAGATCAAAAAGCTAACAAACGGCGGTATCCCAACCATCTTTGCAAAATCAGGCAATGAATTTCTACGCTGTATCTACCTCACTTTTTACTAGATGATGGCAGTAGAGCGCTTGGTATGCTAAACAAAACGATCTATCCAAAGATGATGAACAAAGAGACCTATGTTGGAGCTTTAAATATTTTTGGTAGAAACTACATGTGCGTTTATGAGCCCAGTTATCGAAAAAAAGGCGAAGTTGTAGCAGTTTTAGTTTATAGGTTACGACTTTACTGAAGGCTTAGAAGATCTTCAAAAGACAATGGCACAAATGAAGCTAGGCGAGCATGGATATTTCTCTATCTTTAACACAAAAACAAATGTCTATGACATCCACCCAAGACTCAGCTGGCAAAGCACCAGAAGGTCAGCTAAAAAGATATAGTTGATGACATAGTAAAAACTAGAAGGTGTCAAACTCATAAATACTGACGGTGTTGAGAGAGTGGTTGCTTTTGAGCCATTTGATAAAGCTTAACTGGATCGTGCTTGGCTCAGCTGTTACTGATGACTTCTTAACACCCTCTAAAAGGTTGTTAGCAAAAACTTCATCATCGCAAGCATTATAGTTACTTTACTTCTTATCATAGTATCTATCTTCTTGCTTAAAAAGCTAGTTGCAAATCCTATCGATAGACTAGGAGCAAATTTAAATGCTATAACATCTGATTTCACTCTTAAAAATCCCGATCTACGGCAAAGACGAGATAGCTAAAAAATAAGTAATGATATAAATAACTTCATAGAGCGCATTAGAGTGCTTATAAGCGACACTAAAAACCTTTCAAGTGAAAACAGCTCAGTCGCAAATGAGCTAGCTCTACATCTCTTCAAACAGGCAAACGCGTAGAAGAATCAACCCAGATCGTTGAAGAGACAAATCAAAGATGCAAGTCTATGCAAGAAAGCATGAAAGAGTCGCTTTTGCAGTTAGCTCAAGCTGGTAAAGATGATCTTCAAAAAGGCAAGCACTCATATAAAAAGCAGCTACTGACGCTATCAAAGCCCCTATCATCTCAGATCGTAGACTCTGCGAACGTAGAGAGCCAAATGGCTGAGCAAGATCGAGCGGCTTAGCCGTGACGCTGAGCAGGTAAAATCAGTCCTTGTTGTTATCAACGATGTAGCGGACCAGACAAACCTACTTGCTCTAAACGCGACCATCGAAGCAGCTCGTGCAGGTGAGCATGGACGTGGCTTTGCTGTCGTTGCTGACGAGGTTGAGACAGCTAGCTGAGAGAACTCAAAAATCTCTAACAGAGATAAATGCAACTATCAACGTTATCGTTCAAGCGATCAATGATAGCGGCGAGCAAATGGGCATCAACTCTAAACAAATTCAGAGCTAACCCATGTGGCAAGCGACGTTGAAAAAGACTATAAATGATATGAGCGCAGACGATGAATAACGCCATAGCGATGTCTGATAAGACTATGCAAAGACTACATCGCAACTGGTAAGAGATGTAAATGAGATCATGGATGGCATCTCAGAGATCAATCACATTCATCTGAAAATGCTAGACGTCGAAGAGATAGCTTCTGCAGCTGAACATCTAAATAAGATGACAGACGCGCTAAATACAAAACTAAGTGTATTTAGAACTTAAGTTTTTTACCTCTTAAGCTATGTGGGTCTAGCTCCGGCTAGACCTTTTCAGCTCACCTAGCTAGCAAATTATCCAGCAACCCTTTTTAAACCTATCTTTTAAAACTTTACTCCCCTACTCAAATATATTTTTTATGCAGAAAATTCTTCTAACACAACTGTGGCGTATGAGCCCTTTTTGAAGTGTGAATTTAAGCTAAAATGAGCATTTTTCTTCGTTGTATTTGTAGCTTGTATTTTTCTAAATACGCTCAGTTAAAGCGCCTTGAGCCAGCGATCTTTGAAGTAAGCAAAAACTGCCTCAGCGAAAGTACTTTCATCCTCAAGCTCTTTTGCCACGTCGCTTGCTTCATAGGCCTTTGCGCCGACAATGAGACCAAGACTTGTTATATCACGCCCTAGCAAAACCTTTGCGCCTCTTGATCTAAATTACCACACAAAAAGAGAGCTTGCCAAATGGATAGTGTCCCCAAAACCTCTCTGAGGCAGCTTACAAAAGCTCTCCTGCGCCTTCATCGCCTGGAGGATTTCTTTGCTAAGAATACTATAAATTTCACCTAGCTCATTTAGGCTAAAGTCGCTTACAAACCTTGAAAGTCAACCCTTTTGCTAAGGTAGCGGTTAAAAAGGTCGCTTTGATAGGCTGAGATCAAAAAGTCATTTAGCTTTACATTTTTGCTCTTTTTGCCATTTATCGTGCCGCTTTTAAGTAGCTCTCAGCCCCGCTTCTAGCATTGTCGTGCCGATTACCAAAACGATGATAGCCAAAGTAGTTTGCATAGCCCATTTTATCGATGCTGGTAAATGCCTGCTCGAGCTTTTTAGCGCTACTTGGCGCGCACCTTTTGCAGGCGGATGAAAAAGCTATTGCCTTTAGATGTCCGATGCGAAGCTTGTTTTTATGCACGTTTAAATTAAAATTTTTCATCTTTTTCGTGGCTAAAGTTTGCAAGCGCGCTCTCAAATTTTACGAGGCATAGAGATAAACTGCGTAGTCATACCCTGCTTGTCCTTTAGCCCAGCATAGCCAAAGTCGCGCATCTTAGCCCCCTGTAGCCTCGCTTAGGGCGTGCAAAGCGTCGCTTGTCGTCATATCTTTTTAGAAATTTCAACTATCAAGTGCTCGCCGTCGCCACTAAATTCATAAAGTGGTATCTCACGCACGACAAAATCATCTGAATTTTTAGAAAAATATGCCTCGATGGGCGCATGGTGAGCGCATAGAGTGGCTTAAAAGTGGTGGCTTCTTGCATTTTGTCTTAACCTTTTTGTGTGAGAATGGCAAAAAAATCGTGATCTTTGTCCTAGTTTTTGCAGCGATCCTTTTTATAGCTCTTAAATTTTTAGGGCTAAAGGTAAATAAAAACCTCATACTCCTCGCCGCTACTAAGCTCAAATTGCTTTAGCTTTTTGTAAATTTAGCGCCCTTTTTTGCTAGCCTTTTAAAAAGCTTGCCAAGATCGGTATTTAGCCCATCTGAGATATCCATGGCAGAATTTATAAGATGAGTTGCTTTGTATTTATCTCTTAAAACAGGCTTTTTAAAGCGTGAGTTTTTAGGTGACCTAGCCTTTAGGAGCGAGTTTAGCCCTTTTTGCTCCCGCCAAGCTTGCCAGTAAATGCAATAAGATCGCCGACGTAGCATTTTTCCTAAGCACAGCCCTGCCCTTTAGCTCGCCGATCACGCTAACGCTTATGTTTAAAATAGGGCTACTTATCGTGTCGCCGCCTATTATCTTTACGCCAAACTCCTCGCACGCCCTATTTATGCCGCTACTTAGCTCGCTGATCTGGCGCGGCGTGAAGCTCTTGGCAGACTAAGTCCAAGAAGAGCAAATTGAGGCTTAGCGTTCATCACGATCGTATCTGAGAAAATTTACGATCATCGCCTTGTAGCCGATCTCTTCAAGGCTTAGCCAGCCAAGCTTAAAAGTGCGAGTTTTGTGCAAATATGTCCTTACTAAAGACCGTTTTGCCGGCAACCGCCGCATCATCGCCGATATATGCGTTACTAAAGCATGCAATCGTGAAATTTTCTTTATCCATTGCGCTATTATAATGAAACTCCTTTTACATTTGAGGATAAAATAAGCCCAAAAAAGGATGCAAATGCAAAGAGTTGATATTTTTTTAGATTTGACGCGAAAAAGAGATGTTTTTGGCATATTTTAAGCCATATTTTTAGAGATTTCAGACTTTGCAAACTTAAACGAGCTTTTTGCCTACGTAAAGAGGCATAGACCCCTACTTTAGCCCATTTGAAGGCTTTTGTCAAGGTTAATGACGTCGTAGTTAGCACCGCCCAGCCACTTTTGCAGATTTAGCTCAAGATTTAGAGACGAGCTTTTGCATCGCCCCGCTTGATGAAAAAGAGCGGTTTTAGACCTTGCCATAAATGATGGTGACTTTTGGGCGAGTGAGCCATTTGCTAGCTTTTGCAAAAGAGCTGACAAAGAGCTATATGCTAGCTTTAAGCCTTATTTCTACGCTGATTTTGTAAAAGACTACGAGCCACTTCATAGGGAGCTGTCTTGCGATAATGCTAGCTCATCATCTTTACAAAAATGAGAAAAATGATGAAAGTACAAAGCTCATAAGCGCTAAAAAAACGGCGTTTTGATAGCCTGCGAGCTTGATGATCTGCTATTTGAAGAAGTGAAAAATACACCGAAGCGATTGATTTTCAAAGAAAATTTTAGGCATAAAACCTGCGCAAAAATATGAAAAACGAGCTTGAAAAAAGATAGAAAAACTTAGCAAAGTAAAGAGTTTAAGATAGCCATAAAAGATAAACTTCCTGCAAATTGAGCGATATGAGAGCAAATTACATAGAGCTAAACGCTAAAAACGCCTTGTGGATATGATCTTTTAAAGGTTGATGAAGAGCTGGCTTGCAAGCTTGCTAGCGAGATCATTTTTACTGCATTTGATAGCGGAGCTGACTTTTTGCTAGCTAGCAACGAGGCGGAGTTTTTATATCTTTGACACGCTAGCAAAGAAGCTTGAAAAAGTGCCAACAGAAGCTTGCAAGAGTTCTATGTCTTAAGAGCTAGCGAGCTAATGGCGCTTTGAAAATGGCGAGATACCATGCACCTAAAAGAGCATGTTTTAAAGGTCGGTTTGGTAAATTGACGAGCTGCGTCAAAAACAAGATATAAAAGACGCCGTAAATGCTAGACTAGCAACAAAACAGACAACCGCGCGAGCCTAAAACAACCCTAAAAGCGCATTTTAAAAACCAAATAGCCTAGTTACTGACCTAATCTGATAATTTTTAATTTAAGAGTTTTAAAACAAGTTGCAAAAGCAATTTAAATTTGTTCTAAAAGCTAGCAAAGCTAGTAAAGTTTGATTTATGACAAAGCAACAGCTATAAAGCAAGATGTCAGTAGTCAAAAATGAGATTTATTAAATTGTGGTCAGTTTTGACAATCCGCTTCTAAAAATTTATGCTTACGTTCGCTCTGCAGTTCAAAAATCAAAACAACAAATGATCTTTTTAAAATTGATTTAGTAAATTTCGGACCATTCGGCTACATCTAAATTTGATAGCGGCTTATCAAAACAGCATAAGCCAAAAACACCCAAAAAAGAAGCGTAAGCTCAAAATACAATCTAAATTTGCTATTTTTATTTTAGATTTCTGCAAGATCTTTTGTTTTAATTGATCCAATACGCTAACTTTAACCACTTTAAAAACTAAAAATTATTAGCAAAAAGTCAGGCAAGTAGGCTTTTGTATTTACATGCACTTACCCAAGAGCAGATAAAACACAGCTTTATAAAAACACGCCTGTAATCTGCTAACTTTGTTAAGTTTAAATGTTTTGACACTTTCAGTTTTTTTAAATAAAAAGTTTTTCAAACTTCTGTTTTAAATTTAAATGTTTTAACACTTCTAGCTTTTAAATTGAAAGTTTTTTGCGCTCATCGCAATAGATCAAATTTAAAATTTTCCTAGCACACCACTCTGTAATTTACCTCCAACAAAGGAAAATCATATTATTTTACGTAAATTTTACATATTATTTTTTAGTCTTTTTAAGAATTTGAAGTGCTAAATTGGTAATTTGACGTTTGTAGGTGTAGATTTTAGGTAGTTTCCAAGCCAACCAAATTTAACTAGAAATTTTCATAAAAAAATAGCCTTAAACTAAGCCATTTTTAAGTGCAAAAACCGATCTATTTTAAATTTAAAAAGTAAATTGCTAAGCCAAAATGCTAAACAAATTTGAAAGCCTAGAAATCAAAAGGCTGTCAATATGACTATAAGCGAGCTTAAGCGATCACACTGACTTTTATACGAGGGTTGAGCCATTTTTGGCGATGGAGGTCACGGTAATAACGAAAAAGCAAGCTCCCCAGCATTTCACACGACTACAACCGACAAGCCGCCGCTTGAAGATAAGTACATGGGCTGGGCGACTGAGCACATTTTTCTTGCGCTTTTGCGCACGAGCATGCCAAAGTCAATAGGCTACAAATCTACCCAAATACCTCAAACTGTGAAATAGCTCCGGCTCATCTTTCACCACGCCACGCTTTACAAGATCAGCCACCACCTCGCGGTCGCAGTCGCTTTGCATAGGCCAGCCACGAGTATATCCTCTAGCTCGTCCTTGCTCGTAGCATCCACGCAAAAATGCTCGCCCTCTGCGTAGATATCACGCAAGGCGTCGATGTTATTTGTCACACGCCAAAGCAGACATATATGGGTTTTCTAGGTAGTTTTTGCATATCGACGATGACAGAAGTTTGAAAAATTCTTTAAAAACTAAAAGCTTTTCAAATAGCTCTTTTACAGGGCGATCTTTCTTACATTTCACCACACAAATAGGAGTTTTTGCTTCCAGTTTTTAAACTGCCTAAGCTCCTTAACATTTGGCGCAAGGCTTTGAAAATTTAGCCAAAAGCTCATCGTCGCTTAAAACTACAGGGCTAAATTACAAAAGTCCTGCGTCGCGTCGATACCCTAGCTTGCCACCAAAGCACGAGTTTGGACTGGCGTGATCGAGCTGATCGCACACACCTTGGCTTATCAGCACACCTCACTGCCAAATCTATCAAGCACAAAGTCCGCAAATTTCGTCGTATTCTGCTAGCTCTGGTGCATCGTTACCAACAAAGATCGCATGCTTTACAAAGCTCATCTGCCCAACTCCCCAAAACGCGTGCATCGCCCTGCTTTGCGTGCGCTGGATAAAGGGCGTTGATCTTGGCTAGGATAAGGTTGTGAAAGACGCCATTTTCAGGCATATTGTAGTCTAGTAGCTCTGGCACGGTCGTTCGCAAAAGCGGTAAGAAAAATGCGCTCCGTAGCCCAGCCCATATACTTATCCTCAAGCGGCGGCTTGCCAACCACGGTTGCGTGAAATACGGGCTCACGCTTGCTCGTTATCGCCGTGACCTCCATCACTGGAAATGGCTCCACTGGCGTGTAAAAGCCGGTGTGATCGCCAAATGGCCCCTCAAGCTCGCTCTTAGTCGTATCGACAAAGCCCTCTATCACGTAGTCAGCGTCTTGCGGGACGTACATTCATTAGTGAGCGACTTTACAAGCTTTGGCTGGCTTTTTTTGCGGATGAAGCCGTAAAGAAGCGAGCTCAAAGACGCCTCTGGCGTGACGGCGCTGACCGCACCAGATATAGAGCGGATCGCCGCCGATCGCCACAGAGACTGGCATCTTTTTACCAGCGCGCTTGTACTCGTGAAAGAATTTGCGCCGTCTTTGTGTATCTGCCAGTGCATGCCAAGGCGGTTTTTGTCGCAAATTTGCAGTCTATACATGCCCTAGCTACTGCGCGCTCCATCTGGGCTTTGCGTATAGACCTGCCCCATCGTGATAAAGGCGCCTCCGTCATGCGGCCACGTCTTTAGCGCAGGCAGGCTCAAAAAGATCGGCCTGCTCGCCCATAAACTTTGACCTGCTGGCACTCGCCCTCGCCCTTTAGCCTTTTTGTAAATATCTTTCTCATATTAAAAAGATATGATAAAAAGTCAAGCTTTTCTTTGAAAATTTTTAGGCTTTTTGGGTTTTAAAAAGCCTCTCTATCTCGCTTGCGATCTCGTTAGGATCACGACCAAAAATAAGCTCTAAAGCACGCTTTGAGCCGTAGATGTTGTAAGCACTGGGGCAAATTACGTCCAGTTTTTACAAACTGGGTTTTGTAAAGTAGCGCTTGTGAGCCCCGCGCGTTTGACCTCGATGTAGCTAGCGTGCGCGATCTCTAGGGTCGATATCCGTTGGCTCATCGATCACCCTAAAGTGAGGCCATTATCTTTTTAAAAGCTTGATGTAGTCCATATTTTTCCCTTAAATTTTCCAAAGATGATAGCCAAATTTACTTTATTTATCGCAGGCAGTTAGCTCGTAAAAAGGCGTTTTGCCTGCCACATCCTGAAAAAGTACTTTACGCCACGCAGAAACTATTTGAAATGTAGCAAAAAAATGGGTCAATTGTCGTTTTATTAAGAAATTTTACGAGAGATATGGGAATGTATTAAAAATAGGCGATCACATCTTTGTGGATAGAAGCGTGCTTGGTGTAAAAGCTTTACGAGCATCACGGAATTTACGTCGGAGAAGATATGGTCGTGCATTATAACGGCTTGGCGCGTGGGATCGTGCTTGAAAAGAGCTGTTTTGAGGAGATCTTAAGCAATGTCGTGCCACTAGATAAACGCAACATCGCAAAGGGTGGAGATGACCAGCCTTGAGGAGTTTTGCTAGCGGCGACGTTTTGCAGGTAAAAAGCATGCAGATGCGCCATTTAGCGGGCAAGAGGTGGCGCTTCGAGCAAAAGGAGCGTATGGGCGAGCAAAAATACAACCTAATCATCAACAACTGCGAGCATTTTTGCAATGAATGTGATTTGGCGAGCATGTGAGCGAGCAAGTGCAAAATGTGAAAGCAAATCCTGCCATTTTTAACGAGGTAGAGCCGTTTTTAGAGCAGGGTCATAAAGCGCGCTTTTTGGTGCGCAGAGCAAGGACGATATCAAGCAAGTTTTTACAAACTCACTCACCAAACTCGCCCAAAATAGCAAGGAAAGCGCAGAACAGAAAGCTCGCGAGATGATAAACTCGCAAATAGAGAATTATAGGCGCAAATGCCGATATAAACGCTGCGTTTCAAAATATCAGCAAGGATATAAAAATAAAAATTGCAAGGGATTTTTAATATCAAGAATTTAATCCAGTGGGGGTTTTAGCTTCTGGCTATGTATGATACTTTTGCCGTTTGTGGATTTCTATCTAAATTATTGCCGCAAAAACAGCGCTAAATTTAAGCCATTTTGTTCTAGTTTTTAGATGAAGTAGCAGGGCAAAGAGATTTTTGGAGTTGAAAGTTATGCGGCGCCGTCCTACTTGCGCGGTTTATGGCTTTTGTTTAGCAATTACGGCTTTTAGTCTTGCAAAAACAATGCTAATTTAATATTTTTAGGGTAAAGAGCAGAAAACCCACCTTGCCCATAGAAATTTAACCAAAGCCACCATATCATTATAAAGTTTACCAGACACATCAAATCAGATTTATTTAACTTATCAAATTTAGCCAAGCCATTTTTGGCAACTCCACCAAATATCTGCGTTTTAAAACGCTTTATGCGAGTTTTACTTTGCTACTTACAACGTTAAGGCAAACAAAAAAAGCTGCAAGCCGGCCCTGAATTATCCTCTATCTGCCTAAGTCGTCTTAAAAAGATACCATTTTGAGTTTGCAGAGAGCCGTTCTAACATTATAAACTCGCTCGGACTCATCTGCGGCAGATTAGATTCGTTTTCCACACGCATAAAAACCCACTACATTATCCGTTACGCCACCTATGATAAGCTCAAAAACTCCTTCGTCGTACGCCGCATGAGATAGATGTAATCGCTTTACGGCTTCGTTTGCCACCACTTCATCCTTTTGATATAGCGCAAACAGCTCTTCAAATCTCGCCTCGTTTTTCGTGTCCGGATTTTCAGCAGTGCATTATCACTTGCCAAAATCAGCCTTTAAATTTTTCTATATCCACGCCCATTGCTCTAAGTTGCGCCTTTTTCCGCCTCGCTCGCAACCTCATAGCCATTTATCGTTGCCTCTATGATGCCGGTTTGCGCGAGCGATCTGAGCGCATAAATACCGTCTTTTTTAGCAAAAATGTATAGATCAAGGAATGCGCCGTTTTTAGAAGCGAGCCAAACGCGAAATATCGCACTAAATTCGCTACTCTGGCCGAGTTTGGCGACTTTTATATCGTCAAATTTATCGGATGAGTAAAAAAATTATTTTTTTAAGCGATCTCGCATCTCACCCTTAAAATAGACGTTTTTATCGAAAGTTTTTATCGGTAAAGAGCGAATAAATAAGCTCTAAATCTACCTGTGCAAAAAGCTCTGACATCAAGAACGCCAAAATAAGCGCTTTTTCTCATATATTCGCCATCTCTTCAGCGCGTTTTAGCAGCTCTTTCGCCCCTTTTTTCTATAAATTTATGCGCTAGCTCCTTGCCGACACTTTGAAATTTATCTTTGCTAGTCTTTGCTATCTTTTATAAACTCGCTTCCATCAGGCAGGCCAACGATCGCATCGATAGAAAAATTTCATCACCTTGTAGCCTTGCGCTGATGCCTATTGGCACTTGGCGCCACCCTCTAAAAACGCTTACAAAGTCACGCTCTATGGTCGTTTCGATGACCGCATTTTCGTCGTTTAGAAAGTCGATCTGCTCTAAAAGTCGCTTCTCATCTCTAGCCTCTATCCCAAGAGCGCCCCTGCCCCATCGCAGGTATCATCTCGTCAAAGCCAAATGTATATATGTGCGCCACTTCGGCCTTGATATTTAAGCGATTTATACCAGCCATCGCCAAAATGATCGCGTCAATTCGCCCTCTTTTTAGCTTGCGTAGGCGGGTTTGTACGTTTCCACGAAGCGAGATGATCTCAAGATCAGGCCCTCATGATAAGTAGCTGCATCTTACGGCGTAGGCTCGTTGTGCCAACCTTTGCGCCGTGCGGAAGGTCACTACATTAGCACATTCTCACTTATCATCGCATCTCTTGTATCCTCACGTGAGCAAATCGCCGCTAGTTTAAGCCCTTCTGGAAAGACTACTGGCACGTCTTTTTAGGCTATGCACGGCGATGTCATTCTCGCCTTTTAGCATGCTATCTTCAAGCTCTTTTTGTAAAAAGCCCCTTGCCGCCGATCTTTGCAAGTGGCGTGTCAAGTATCACGTCGCCCTTTGTCTTCATGCCCTCAAGCACAACCTTCATACCCTTGTGCTGAGCCTCGATCCTAGTCTTGATATACTCGCTTTGCCAAAGCGCTAAGATACTCTTTCTAGTTGCTATTTTTATCTCTTTCATCATCTCTCCTGATTTACTCTTTTTTGGCTCTTCTATGACCTCAACGTCGATGATCTCGCCCTCATTTTCTCTTGGGGCTCGCTCGCTAGAAATTTGAAATTAAACTCCTGATAGCTCTCATTTTTACCACATTTTTTCTTAAATATCAAAGAAAAACGACCACGGCGATACCAAAAATATCTGTCAAAAATTCCCTGGCAAAAATAGCGACGCTCCGCCGAAGCTAAGCCCTAGCTGGCTAAATAAATTTCCACCAAGAAAGCTTTTAAACGCCATTTGTGGCGAGTTTAAGCTGGAAAAATCCACTATTTAAAAAGAAGTGCGATACCTACAAATCCAGAGACCAGCACCTCAAGAAAATAGTTCAAAAAGCCGAAATTTATCCACAAAAACGTATATGAGCGCCGCCTCTATGATAAAAATAAAAAATGCGAAAAATCTCATAAACTATCTTTTTATCTTTCTAAAGGCGTCGTCTGCGCCTATGGCCTCTTTGCTTAGCCCATCTCTTGTGATAAACTCGACCTTGCCATTTACAAATTCTTTTACCCACAAGCGGCGCATAGGAAAGCCGATAAGTTCAAAATCATTCATCTTAACGCCAAATCTCTCGTTTCTATCATCGATGATGACGCTAACGCCAGCTTTTTAAGGCTCTCATAAAGCTCAAATGCAAATTTCACGCCCGCTTCATCTTTTAGATTTGAGATGATGATCTCCACATCAAACGGCGCGCACTCTTTTTTCCAGATGCAGCCCTTCTCATCGTGGCTAGCCTCTATCATCACAGCGATAAGCCTGCTAATCACCAATGCCGTAGCAGCTCATCAAAAATGGCTTTAGCCTTGCCATTTTCATCAAGATATGTCGCATTCATCGCAGCTGAATATTTATCGCCTAGCTGAAAGATATGACCGACTTCTATGCGCCCTGCTAAGTTTTTAAAATTTCCACCGCAAACTGGGCATTTATCGCCCTCTTTACCTTTACAAGGTCTTTAAATCTCTCTCGTTAAATCCGCTAACACTAACGCCAACAAAGTGATAGTCCTTCTCGTTAGCGCCACATATCATGTTATTTGCGCCCCTTAGCTCGTTATCTATGAAAAAAATTTCACATCCTTTAGCCCAACTGGCCCGCAAAATCCAGCCACAAGCCCAGCTTTAGCCACGTCAGCCTCGCTAGCATCGACAAGCTCTAGCGCCTTGCAAGCGTTTTGCGCCTTTTGTCTCTTGAAGCTCGTCATCACCCCTTACAAAAAGACCACGACCTCTTCCTTATCCTCGTAGATAGCCTTTTTCATAACAGCTTTTATGCAGTAAAAACTCGCTAACTTTGAAAAAAATCCGCCACATCTTTTATAGTTTTTGCATTTGGCGTTAGAAATTTAGCCGCGTCCGCCTCTGGCGCTTCAGCCTCGCTAACTCTTGGCTCGCGTCTTGCCGCCTCAACGTTTGCAGCGTATCTGCAAGCCTCACAGCAAAGTATATCGTCCTCTCCGTTGTTTGCAAGCACCATAAACTCTTTACTGCCACTTCCACCAATGGCTCCGCTATCAGCCTCAACAGCTCTAGAAATTAGCCCCAAGCGGGTAAAAATCTTTGCTGTAAGTTGCCTCCATAAGGTCAAACTCACGCTTTTAGATCCTCTTTGCTCGAGTGAAAGCTATAACCATCTTTCATAGTAAATTCACGCCCTCTTAGCAGCCCAAAGCGTGGTCTTGCCTCGTCACGAAATGTGGTGTTTATCTGGTATAAATTTAGTGGTAGCTGCTTATAGCTAGTCACCTTGCCACGAACCAAAGCAACGGCTGCCTCTTCGTTTGTCGGGCTTAGCACAAAGTCATTTTCTTTTCTATCTTTAAAGCGCAAAAGCTCCTTGCCAAAAGACGTTGTAGCGTCCACTTTTGCTTCCATAGCTCGCCTGAAGTTACCACGCTAAAGCTCACCTCCTGCGCTCCAGCCTCATCCATCTCCTCTTTTACCACACGTGAGATTTTATCATGCATTATCTTTCCAAGCGGTAGATAGTTGTAAAGTCCAGAGCCAAGTTGCTCGACAACCCATCCCCTAATCAAAAAAACTGATGGCTTGGCAAAGATGCGTCTTTTGGCGCTTCCTTTGGTCGTTGAGGGCGTAAAATGTACTACATTTCATCTATATCTCCTGCTTGAGAAATTTCTGTTCATCTTGTATGTCAAATAGAAATTTAACTCCGTTTGAAAGCTCACTTGCTCTCTCCTCGTCTGCAAGCCCTTTTTAGCTTCATCGTTGGCTGATGTAAAAATGCCTTAAAGACTTGATGAATGAGCTTTTGCGCCTCCTCAAAGTCGCTATTTTTTTAAATAGCCCTTTTTTTATAGCCTTTTCTAGCTCATTTTTAGCACACATTCAGCTTGTTTGCGGATTGATTTTTATAAGTGGCACGCTAAGATCATCTTTTAAAAGTTCTTAAAAACTCGCTCGTGCCTTGACCAACGATCGAGTAGGCCTTTTGCGCCTGCTCCTCTCTGAGGGCTAATCTTTACGCACGATCTCCTCTAGGCTATCGACCGTATAGACACTGATAAGCTCTGTGTTTTAAAAAGATCGATATCTCTTGGCACGGCGATATCAAAAAGTATCTATGAAATTCTCTTGGTTCAATGATCTCGCCTGTGATGATAGCGTGCGGGGGCTGCGGTGCTTGAAAAAGATAAGATCGTAGCTGTTTGCATACTCTTTTAGCTTTAATATACTATCCCAGCTCGCGCTATCTCCTAAGCTATCAACTAGTTGCTCGACGCGCTCGGAGCTTCTGTTTATGATGATGACTTTTGCGCCGCTTGATATGAGGTGCTTTTGCTGCTAGCTCGCCCATTTCTCCAGCACCAACTACGATAGCCGTTTTGCCCTCAAGCGTACCAAAAATTTCTTTTGCTTTTGCCACGGCGACACTTGAGACTGAGATCGGGTTTTTAGAAATGTGAGTTTCATTTCTCACTTTTGCAGCGCATTTGCAAGCGTAGTGGATGATCTTGCTGATCTGCTCGCCACATGAGTTGTTATCGTAGGCAAAGTTTAAAGGCATTTTTAGCTGACCAACGATCTGCGTCTCACCAACGACTAGGGCTATCAAGCGAGCTAGCCACGGCAAATGGGTGGTGCACAGCTCCGCTATCCTCGTAGATATCGGCTCTTTCAAAAAGCTCATCCTCAAAAACGCCCGAAAATATCGACATACACCCTAATGGCATGCGCGGTTGCGCCCTTTAGCTCGCTAACACTTGCGATGATCTCGACGCGGTTGCAGGTGTTTAGCACCATGCACTCTTCTATATTTTTGTTTGATCTTAGCGACTTTAAAATTTGCTCTTTTTTTCTCGTCACTATCAAATGCAAGCTTTTCTCTGACCGAAATATCAGTGTTTTTATATGTAAAACTTATGTCCAAATAGTGCATCATAAATCCCTATCTATCATGCTTTTTATGATCCCTTCAAGCTCAGCGTTTTTATACTCTTTTATCGCTTCTATCGCTTCATTTCCAAGTCTTTTTGCCTCGTTTATGGCTTTTATTAACCGAACTAGTTTTTATCAAAATTTTCTTTTAACCACAGAATTCGCTCTCGTCAAGCTTCTTTTGTCCAAAGCGATCTAAGCTTTGCCCGATTTGCCCTCGTCTAAGCTCTTATAAAGATATATGTATGGAAGCGTCGTTTTCCCCTCGACAAAGTCGTTAAGCGCTGGTTTGCCAAGTGTTTTTCATCTTGAGTTATGTCTAATATATCATCAACGATCTGAAATGCAAGGCCCAAATTTTTGCCATAAATTCCCAAATTTCTCACTATCTTTGCCAGCTAGCTTTTGCCCCGCAAATAGCCGTAGCTTCTATCAAAACAGCTGTTTTATAATAAATCATCTTTAGGTATTCTTGCTCATTTTCATTAGAAATTTCTCAGCCATTTTTCACATCCATCATCTCGCCGATGCTTAGTTTGTTGACTGCGTCTGAAACGACAGCTGCGATGCTTGGAGTCACATTTAGTTAGTTCAAAAAAATGCCTTTGAGTATAGGATGTCGCCCTAGCATGACTGAGTTTTTACTGCCATAAAGTGCGTTTATGCTTGGCTTGCCGCGTCTTATATTTGCCTCGTCTATGACGTCGTCGTGTAGCAAGCTTGCAAGGTGGATGAGCTCGATGATAGCGCAAAGTTTAGGTGAAAATTTCACTCTCGCCTGCGATTTTTAATAGAAGTTTTGAGCGCGCTTCTTGCCAGAGCTTATTTTTACAAACATCTCACAGGCATCTTCGTAGCCAAGCTCACTTATAAATTTAGTCATTATTTCATCGATTTTATCCATACTTTTCCTTTTTATTTAGCTTCGTCAGGATCTCTAAACCCCACATCCACACGCTTGCTCTCATCTAGCAGTGCCACCCTAAAATGCGCCTTTTTGTCCCTAAAATCAATAAATGATATGTAAAGGCTCACGCTCTCGTTTGGCGGCATAGTAAAGTCAGGCAAAACTCGCTGCATATAGGTGTTTTTGTCCTTGTCTTAGCGAAAAAGACCATCTGCCTTGGATAGCGCCTAAAAAAGCTTTGCACAGTGATATTTGTGCTATCAAATAGCGTCCAACGAAAGTCAAATGTTTCAACTTTTTGAGTTTTTTTCTCGGTTATAAAGACCCTCGCCCACTCATCTTTTTAAGCTCAAACGTATGGACCGAATTTGGGTCAAAATTTGGCTCTTTTGCAAAAAGAAGAGTGGCCAGCAAGACTACTAAGCGCAAAAATTCTACTCATTTTTGGCTTAAAATTTTCTCCGCTAAGCTCTATATATAGGTCATTTACTCCGTTATAAATTTTATCTTGCTCCAAGAGTATAAAATTTCTGATCTCATCTTCGCTAACGCCATGCTTTTCGCAAAAGCTCACTCATAGCCACAAATTTCTCAAAAAAATTTTATCTATCTCGTTTTTTTAACCAAAACGGCATTTGCGTTAAACAAAATGTCATGAAAATTATCTCTCGCACTGCCCTCAAATATATCTATCATCGCTGTTTCTTTGAAAAATTTCTTAAGATTATAGCCAATTAAAACTAAGTTAGAAATTTAATATTATCTCCCAAGCCTCACCAACATTTTTAGCATTATAGGTGGCACGTTTGCTCTCCTCACAAATCCCCAGCAAACTTGCACATAAGGCATATTTGCGTTTTTGGCTGCAAGCTCGTCTTTTAGGCTATCTCCGACAAAGATCGCCTTGCTCGCCCCAGTTTTTTTGAACAGCCAAATGAAGCATCGCAGGATCTAGCTTTTGCGGTATCTCCTTGCTAGCGCCGATGACCTCGTCAAATAGCTCATCAAATTTCATTTTTCTTTAAAGTACTCTCTAGCGTATCATGTGGTGCGTTGCTTGCCAAAACGACCTTAAATCTAGCTTCTCTACACTTTTGCAAAAGCTCTCTCACGCCCTCATAGGTAGTCGCACACTCATCATAAAAATTTCTTAAATTTCTCTTCAAAGCCCCTCTTTTAGGCCCCTTACTTGGTGTGTCGATGCCGTAAAACTCAAGGGCTAGATTTCTACCTGGTTCGTTGATCGCTTTTATGATAAATTCCCTTATCAAGTGGCGCTAAAGCTTAGCTCATCTCTTTACTTCATTTACCGTTTTATATATCGCCTCGCCGCTATCGATCACCGTGCCGTCCATATCAAAAATAACTACTTTCAATCCTCATCCTTCAATTTATTTTTTTATGCTTTTCTTTTTTATATGTTTTTTTGATTTTTAGCTTATCAAGGAGATTTGTCGCCTTTAAAAGCTCCTCTTTTTGGGGCATTTTTGATAAGTAAATTTATAAAATTTTTCTAGCGCTTTTGAGTATGGCTGATCAAGATAGACAGCCTCTACTTTTTCGATGACTTTCGCGTTTTTCTCAACTCTTTGGCGAGTCGCTCTCGTCAAAATCATCTCTTTTAGCCCGTTTATCGCTGATTTTTGCAAATTTTTCTAGCGCGCGAAGATATTTTACACGCTTCGGTGTCCGTGACTTGGTTCAAAGTTTCCTTTTTTGGCAAATTATATCAAGTTTGATTTTATCCCCTAAATTTGGCTTTGCTAATGTATAATTTACGCCAAAATTACTTAAACAAGGAGCAAAAATGAAGCAAGAAACCGTCGCGATCCACGTAGGCTACGACACACAAGAGGGCTTTTGGCACGATGGCTGTGCCTATTTTTCAAAGCACCGCTTATGACTTTGGAAGTGCCGAGACAGCAGTGCTAGGTTTGATCTAAAAGATAGTGGCCACATCTACACAAGACTTGGCAACCCAACAACAGACATCTTTGAAAAAGGGTCGCTGCACTTGAGGGCGGAGCCGCTGCGATAGCGACTGCAAGCGGACAGTCAGCTTTGTTTTACAGCATAATCAATTGGCCCAAGTAGGCGATAATATCATCATCGCAAAGAAAAATTTATGGTGGCACGACGGTGCTTTTTACGCACACACTAAAAGATTTGGCATAGGGCCAGAGTCTTTGACAGCGACACTGCTAATGATCTGGAGGCTTTGATAGACGATAAAACGAGGGCGATATTTTTTGAAACACTTTCAAATCCACAAATTCTATCCCAAATATCGAGAAAATCGTAGAAATCGCAAACAAATATGGCATCATCAGCATAACTGACAACACCGTGCCAACGCCTATCATCTTTTCAGCCACTTCGCCATGGCGTCGATGTTTGTGTGCATAGTGCGAGCAAATATATGAGCGGTCAGGGCCTTAGCCTAGCAGGTGTGGTCGTGAGTGCAAACCACCCTAAACGAAAAGCTAAAAGGCAACAAGAGATATGAGCATTTTAACCTGCCAGATGCAAGCTATCACGACATCGTCTATGCCGATATGACCGACAACTTCGACATCTACACGCTAAGAATGAGGCTAGCTATCGTGCGTGACATCGGTGCTGTGATCTCTCCGTTTAACTCTTGGCGCTAATCCAAGGGCTTGAAACGCTTGCTGTTAGGGTTGAAAGACACTCGCAAAATGCTCTAAAAGTGGCTACATCTACAAACTCTCACAAGCATATAAAAAGTGTGGCATATCCTGGGCTTGCTGACAACGTAGATCATGCAAAAAGCACAAAAAAATACTTTAAAGACGGCATGGCAAACGGGCTATTTTGCTTTTGAGACTGATAGCTTTGAACGTGCAAAAAGATGCTTGAGCGTGTAAAAACTCTTTTAAGATCGTGGTAAATATCGGCGATACAAAGTCGCTCATCACACACCCAGCCTCGACGACGCATCAGCAGCTAAGTGAGTGAAGAGCTTATCAAAGCTGGCATCACAAAAGAGCTGATAAGAGTTAGCATAGGCCTTGAAAACGCCGAGGATCTGATAGCCGACCTTGCTCAAGCTTTGGAATAAAAAGTCAAAATTTCTAGCTCTTTTTGGGCTGAGAATGTAACTCATCTTTTTAAACCTTTTGTATAAAGAAAAATCGATCTAATCTTTCTCATGCGCTAGAAAATGCACCACACTGCATACGTTTTATTGCAATTCCAGTACATTTTTCTAAATTTAGAGCTGGCATATCACAGCTCTAAAGTTTAGTAAGTTGCTAGGGCGAGTGAGTAAAGTTTTTAAAATTTGCTCAAAATGTATAAATTACAAAAAAATATCTATCAAATTTGTAATTTCATGAACGAGTAATTTCGGCTCTAAAGATTTGAGCTAAGCTGCAAGCGAAGCCAAATTTCTAGTAGTCAATTCTTGCGAGTGAATGTAATTTTTAAAATTTGTAAAAATAGATTTTTAGAAATTTAAAGTTTTATTTCTTTGTTAAGTGGGAAGAGGCTTGAATTACGTTCTACTTGCAGTTGCGAGCTTGCGAAGCAAAAGCCGTCCCCTATCCCCTTTTCAAATCTCATAAACCCCTCGCACGTTCAAGGTGCATGCGATAGTGCTTCGCACTGCATGCGGTTTATCATCGAGCAAGTGTCAGGCAAATTTAAAATTAGAGCTGACATATCACGGCTCAGTTTAGTAGTCTGCTAAGGCGAGTGAGTAAAGTTTTAAAATTGCAAATCTGCCAAAAAGCCACATGTGTTTGATTAAATTTACTTTCAATAAGTCAAATACTTAACCGTATCTTGGTAGAGCACTTGGTTTTCGCACTGCACCAAAAAGCAGGTCGTTTTCTTCAAAAATGGTTGAGCCAGTTGGTTTTTAGATACTCGTTTTGCACTTTACAAGCAGGATCAAAAACTCGCTTGGTAGCTCAAGCTGAGCCAAGTCTTTTGCCAACTAGCTTTTGAGCCATAGTGTATGGTGTGCTGGCGAAGCGTGTAGGTAAGGATCGGCGAGTTTACGATGACCTCAGCCGACGCCTGCTCGCTCTCTTTGACCTGCAATTTATTAGTCGCAAAGCCGATCGACATGCCCCTGCATCAAAATCGAGATCAAAACCATGAAAAAAATATAATGTTAAAAATCATATCCGAATCCGGAATGCCATCTACATAAACATAGGTCGCAAGCACTATAGGCACGACGCCTCTTAGTCCAACCCACGAGATGAAAGAAATTGCTCATTTATCTTCACTCTGAAAATGCAAGCGAGGCAAAAACGCCAAGCGGCCTAGCAACAAGCATAAGCCACAAAGCCAAAATGAGCACCAATAGTGCAGTTGCTGGAAGTTGTGAGGGATTTACCAAAAGGCCAAGCGTCAAAAGACCACTATCTGCATCGTCCAAGCGATACCGTCGTGAAAAGCCGATCAGATACTTTTCTTATGCGAAAACTCTTTTTATTTATAAAAATTCCAGCTATATAAACAGCCAAATAGCCGTTTCCACCGGTCTTGAAGCAAACCGTGTATAAAAAGCAGTATCCAAGCGATAGAAAAACCGGATAAAGTCCCCAGCTCTTTAGGCTAAGTCTGTTGAAAATAGCTGGTAGCGCCACACCAAAAAGGTAGCCCATGCTTATGCCGATGCCAAACTGCTTAACCAGCGTGATCGCCCACTCAGTCGCTGTTGGCATGCTATTTAGCGAGATCATCTGAATGATCGTCATAGTTAAAAAAATATTGCCATCGGATCATTTGAACCAGACTCTAGCTCAAGAGTGGCGCGATGCCATTTTTAAGTGAAATTTTCTTTTGCTCTTAGTATGGCAAAGACAGGTCTGCGCGTCTGTTGATGAGATGATGGAGCCAAGTAAAAAGGCCTCGCCCAGTAAAAATCAAGCAGATATTTTGCAACTGGAGCGATCGCGAGTGCTGTTAAAAACGCCAAGCGTGGCAAGGTCAGGCCTCTGCCAAAGACTGGCTTTATCGCTGCAAAGTCAGTGTCAAGCCCGCCAGCGTAGAGTATCAAAGATAAGTGCTAGCATGCCAACACCTAAGAATATTATTAAAGAAGGAATTCAGATTTATCAGAGATTTTTGCTAAATAAAATGCTAACTATCAGTAAAACTGCAAAAATAGTAGTAAATTCTCCAATCATTCTCCAAATTTAGATCAAACGATGTCTTCGAAAAACTTCGAAATTTATCTTGATTTACCAGCATATTTAGTAAAACGCCGTAGTTGTCTTTGATCTCATCTTGAAGCTTTATAGTAAGCTCTTTAGCGTCTTTTCCGTCTCTTGGATAGCTCACTACAAGATCGACTGGCTCAGCATTTAAAAACTCTTGTATGCCAGTTAGTAGCTCGCTAGCGCCTCTCTCGTTTGTGCCATGAAGCACGACTACATAGTGCTCATTTTCTCTTATAACGACGTCAGTTTGTCTTAGTAAAATTTTTCTCAGAAACTTCGCCGTACTCTTTTGCTGTTTGGTAAAGAAAAAAATATCAAGATAGATTACTTTCGCATAGTCGCTACGTTTTTGTAGCGTTTGATTATTGCTATCTCAAGATCGATTATTGATAAAATATCAACTGCCGAGAAGATTTTTCCGCCATTTTTCACTCCCTTTTATTTACGGTTTTTATTTTTAAGCCGCTATTATATCTTGTAAATTCTCAAAAAAACAAAGACATTCATTCCGTTTTTGTATTCGTAGCCGATACTAGCCCATGAGCCTCAAGGATATTGCTAACTATATATAAACCTAGACCAAAAGCTTTTTGCGCGTCCTCGCCCTTGATAAATGGCTGGATGTAAAAGTCAAGATCGTTTTTAGCTTCTCGCCTTGGGTTATAATTCATATGATCTTTGCTAACCATGATATTTACATGCTTGTCGGTTGAGTACTTTATGCCATTATCTATCATATTTTTTATAGCAACTGAAAATAGTTTAAAATCAACCATCACCCTAACCTCGTCAAGCTCGCTGATACCAACGTGATCTTTCTCGATCATCGCTATATCTATCGCCTCGTCGATAAGGTCTCTCATAAAGCAAGGCGTCTTGTTTGTAAGGCCTATCTTTGATGTTATCTGCTCGATCGCCGCAAGCTCGTTTATCAAATTTTCAAGCTTGTGAAAGACAGAGATGAGCCTCTCTTGATTTTTGCTTTTTTTCTATCATTTGCGCGACGATTAGCCCCTTTGTGATAGGGCGTTTTTAGCTCGTGCATGATATTTCTTAAGAAAAGATGCCTTGAGTCATTTTAGCGCCTTGATCTGACAAACAGCACCATAAAAATGCCTCTGAAACTTCAGAAATTTCATCCCTTGCCATTGCCGACATTTTGCACGCCATCAAGCTCGCCATTTGCCAAATTTAACGATCTGACGCTTTAGCTTTCTAAGCGGTTTTTATCTTATAGATGACAAAAGATATAAGCGACCAGCAAAATGACCGCAACTACGGCAAATACAGCCTTTATCACCTCATATCTATACGGCTGAAAATTCCTTATCCATGAGCAGTTTTAGCTCGTCTAAATGCTCGATCTTTAGGTAGTGGTGCTTGTCGTAAAGCAAGATCGCACTTGATCCAAGGTCACTTGACTTTCCTCCAAAACGGTCGCTTTTTCTTAAAAATTTCATCCTTGCGGCTTTGGCTTGTGATCTCTGGCATATCGATGTTTGAGAGTTGGCGGTCGTACTGGGCTTTATTTATGATGCCGCCCATGTAAAAATAAATTTGTCCTTGCGACGTTTGAATATTTGTTATTTAGCTCTCTTGTGTAGTTTTGTTTATCAAAGCCCATAAGCCACAAAAACGCTAGAAATATCGAAACAAGTGCTAGCCCAAAGATAAATGTAATAGCTATAAATATGGACGATCTTGGCATCAAAGAACCAACTTATAGCCGATACCGCGGATCGCGTGGATGTATTTTGGCTCTTTTGGATTTTCATTTAGTTTTTGGCGATTCTGCCGATGATGACGTCGATACTTTTGTTTGAGCTATCTTCATTTATACTCTCGCAGTTATAGATGAGCTCCTCTCTAGTGACAGCCCCGCCCTCTTTTTGAAGCAGATATTTTAAGATGTCATACTCCGTTTGCGTTGACTTTAGCACGCTGCCTTTAAAATAAAATCTCACGCTCAAAGTCTTTTAACACCAAGTCTTTGTTTACATTCTTGCGTCATTTTGCAGGGGCGATACTCTGCCTTCTTAGATGACTTTTTGATACGAGCTAGCAGCTCTTGTGGGTCATCAAGGCTTTGGTAGATAGTCATCCGCGCCGTTATCTAGGGCATTTACTTTTGTCCGTTATATCGTGTCTTGCGCTTGAGATGATGATAGGGATGTTGTGTTTTTCTTATCTCTTTGCAAACCTCCAGCCCGTCCATGCCAGGAAGAGTGAGGTCAAGTATCACTAGGTCAGATCGCTCGTATTTAAGGTAGATAGTCCGATATATGGCTCTTCAGCCGTCGTCACTTTGATATCGTAGTTTTTCTAGGGTATTCAGTTGAAAATTTCAGCAAGCTCCATATCATCTTCTATCATGTAAAATTCTAGTCATGATCTTTCCTGTTGTAGTTTAATTTTTAAGGATTATAGCAGATTAAGGTTTTAGAATTAAAAAGAGTTAAGAGCTGAAATTTCAGCTCTTAAGTGGTTATTTTATAACAAGGCCTTGCATGATGCCACCGCGGTTTACCCACACTAGCGTCTTTTTGCCTTTTTGCATTTTTAATCGTATTTAGAAAATGTCTGAAGGTCTTTTTATGCTCTCTTCGCCAACTTGTACGATCACGTCGCCTCTTTCAAAGCCAAAGTCTTCAGCTTTTTGAGCCAGATTTTACGTCAGTTACAAGTACACCTGTGAGTGTCTGGGCTGATCTTATACTTAAATCTTATCTCATCGCTTAGATTACTAACGCTAAGACCTTCGATGATGACGCTTTTTTGTCGCATCTTTTGCGTTGTGATCCATATTTACAAGCTTGATTTTTGTATTCATCACCTTATTTTGATCGCTCGTAAGTTATATCAACGTCGCTATTTGGAGTTAGTGAGCCGATGAAATTTTTCAAGATCATTTGCGTTTTTGATGGCTTTTGCCGTTTGCCAAGATGACCAAGTCGCCTCTTTTTAGCCCCTGCTTCATCAGCTGGCATACCCTGCTCTACGCCGCTTATTAGCGCGCCCTCTTTAGTTGTATAAAGCTCTTTTTGCTCATCAGTTAAATTTGCGATCGTAACGCCGATAAATCCACGCTCGATCTTGCCATCGACTATTAATTTTTAGCGATATCTTTTTACCATATTTGATGGTATAGCAAAGCCAATGCCGTTGTTGCCGCCACTTTTTGAAAAGTATGGCTGAGTTTATACCGACTAAATAGCCTCTGCTATCAACCAAAAGCGCCACCCTGAGTTGCCAGGGTTTATCGAAGCGTCTGTTTGGATGAATACTCATATGATTAAGGCCGATGTTGTCTTTATTTAGCCCTGAGACGATGCCTTGAGTGATGCTCTCGCCAACGCCAAATGGATTGCCTATGGCAAATACTACGTCTGCGTCAAGCGCTTTGATGAGTCGGCAAATGTGATCGCATTTAGGCCGCTTGCCTCTATCTTTATGACAGCTAGGTCGGTTTTTGGTCGCTGCCTATTAGTTTGGCTTTTCGTACCCTTTTTGCCGCCATTTGCCAAAAGTAACTACGATCTGGTCGCTATCTTCGATGACGTGGTTATTTGTAACGATATAGCCGTCATTTGAGATAATGACACCAGAGCCAAGCGAAGTGGCCTTTTTTCTCTTTTGCCCTGCCAAAGTTAAAGCCAGTAAATTCGTTAAAAAAATGGGTCGTTAAACATCTGCTCGATGCCGCCACTTGCCACCATTTTTTTGTTGTCGAGATATTTACGACTGAAAGTTTTGCCTGCGCGACAGAGTCGTAGTATGAGAGCACGCTATTTTTTGTCGCTTAGCGGTGAAACTCTAGTTATATCTTGGTTTGCTTCGTTAGTTTAATATCAGCTCCCATTAGCAAAAGAAGCTGTTGCTAATGAAATTAGCTACAATTTTTCATTATGTTCCTTTTAAATTAAAAATGTATGGAATTATAAATGCGCCAAAAGAAATAAAATTTTAACGCTTTTTTTCTTCATAGTAAATAAAAATAAACTTGACTTGCATAGGCTAAAGTTTTTGTGATATAATCCGTGTCAAAAACATAAGGAGAATTATGAGCGAAAGCTTATATGAAACTTTAGGAGTTTCAAAAGGCGCATCAAGCGACGAGATAAAAAGCTTATAGAAAACTTGCTAGAAAGTACCACCCAGACATCAACAAAGACCCTGGAGCAGAGGATATCAAAGAGATAAACGTCGCTTATGAAATTTTAAGTGACGACTCAAAACGCGCGCAATACGACCAATACGGCGACACTATGTTTGGCGGTCGTACTTTCACGACTTTGCCAGAGGCTCGGCCGACATGGGCGATCTAAATGAAAGTTTTGAAAAATATCTTCTCAGGTGGCTTTTGGCGGAGGCGGTGCCAAATTAGCGGAGGTTTTGGTAGTAGTTTTGGTGGATTTGACGGATTTTAGTAGCACGGGATTTGGCTTTGGAGGAGCTGATCTAGATGTAAATGCCGTAATCTTATACCATTTGACGTGGCTGTAACTGGCGGCGAACACAAGATACATTTTAATGGCGAAAGCATCAAGATAAAGATCCCAAGTGGCATAGAAGGTGGCGAAAAACTTCGCATAAAGGGCAAAGGCAAGAGCGCTGGTGGTCAAACTGGCGACCTTATACTTGCCATTAGCGTTGAGCCAAGCGACGAGTATGAAAGAGTTGGCGATGATCTATATAAAGATGTAGAAATTCCACTAAAAACTATGCTTTTGGTGGCAAGATCGAGGTGCATACATATAAAAAGATGTCACGATTAAAATCGCTGAAAACTCAAAAACAGGCACGAAGATCCGTTTAAAAGGATACGGCGTGCAAAACAGAAAGAGCGGAATTTATGGCGATCTTTACTTAAAAGCCAGGGTAAAACTTCCAAACATTAGTGAGCTTGACGAGGGCTTAGTAAAAGAGTTAAAAGAAAAATTACCGGAGTAAAAATGCAAAAATTATGAAGAACCACTTTTTAATAAGCGTTGTAGCAAAGGTTTTAAGCATACATCCACAAACTTTTAAGGCAGTACGAGAGGGAGGGCTAGTTGAACCCTCAAGAACAGACGGCAAGATGAGACTCTACTCGCAAAAAGACGTTGATCGCGTAAAAACTATACTAATGTAACTCGTGAGCTTGGTGTGAAAATTAGCAGGTGTTGATGTGATACTTCAGCTAAAAGAGAAAATTGACGATTTAGAATCAACCATTGAAGATTTAAATAAAAATTACACGAAGCTACCAGTCAAACAAGCACCAAAAGATCGCTTGTGAAGAGAAAAAGTAGCTTGATCTTGTCTTTTGATGAGGGTAAAAATAATTTATGGAACAAACTTTAGAAGGTTTCTTGCTTGTCGTTGCGATCTCAGTCGCACTAAACGTCATATTTAAGAAATTTCAGATACCAACTATCATCGGCTACATCGTAACCGGCACGCTTATATCAGTATTTGCTTAACCCAAAAAGCAACGATGAAAATTTCTCATATCGCAGAATCGGTATCGCATTTTTTTGATGTTTACGATCGGACTTGAGTTTAGCTTTGAGCACCTAATGGGTATGAAAAAGAGGTCTTTCTAAATGGTGGTCTGCAAGTTTGCTTAAGTGGCTTTTGTGATGGGCGTGATGCTTTATTACGCGCTTCATCTAAAGGATGAGACAGCGATTATCGCTGGTCTTGCCTTTGCTCTATCATCAACTGCGATCGTGTTAAAAACGCTAAATGATAACGGCGATGTAAGGTAATTTATGGTAGAAAAGGCGCTTGAATTTTGCTATTTCAAGATATCGCCGTCATACCGATCCTTCTTATGATAGATATGTTTAGCTCGCAAGATGCCTCGATAAATGAGCTTTTTACTAAAGACATTTACGAGTCTGCGATCCTTATAGTCGCTATTTTTACTCGGTAAATACGTCATCAACTGGATATTTTGACAAGGTCGTTCAGACAAATTCGCAAGAGGTTTTCATAGCGACCATTCTTTTCATGGTCGTTGGCTCTAGTACACTAGCTCACTTCTTTGGTTTTTCATATTCACTTGGAGCATTTTAGCTGGTATGATGATGGCAGAGACGCAGTACAAGCACCAGATCGAGGCAGACCTCATGCCTTTTAGGACTTGCTTCTTGGACTATTTCTTTCATAACCGTTGGTATGCAGATACATTCGGCGTCGTCATATCAAATATCTGGCTAGTTCTAGGCCCTAGTCTTTAGCGTAATGGTAATAAAAGCGATCGTTGTCTTTGCTATCTTAAACATCTATCTAAAAGCGAAGAGTTCGTCGCCAAAACCGCACTTAGCGTTTGTCAGATAGGCGATTGCACTGGCTGTCTTTGGTCTGATGACTACTAGAAACCTGCTTGACGTTCAAACAGCTCACATTTTTCATCGCACCTCTGTTATATCTATGTTTGCGACACCTTTTATACTTAAAAAGCTTGACGTGATAGCTGATCTTGTCGAGCGCGAAGTAGTGATCGAGTCAAATGACGCCCTAAAGCCACAAAAACTAAAAATCACATCGTGGTCTTTGGCTACGACAGACTTGGCCAAGAGGTCGTTTTAAGGCTAAAAAGAGACAAAGCTTTTATACCTAGTGCTTGATAATGACATTAGCCTAGTTGAGCTTGGCAGAAGCCGTGGGGAAAATGTATTTTTAGGGAAACGTACTCAAAGCGACACTCTTGAAAATGCTCTGCCTAAACGACGCAGCAGCCGTTATCATAACAGTTAGCAACGAGCAAAGAGTTGAGCTCATCGCTCAAAAGATAAAAAGACTACGGCGCAAATATCCAAACGATCATCAAGGCAAACGGCGAGGGCAACAAAGAGATCTTTGGCGAGCTAGGCGCAAATTTCACCCTAATAAGCGAAGAGCGCGTCATGGCAAAAACCCTTGTTCACGAAGCCCTTCAGTGCAAGATCGACCACGACGTAAGAGCGTAAAGTACTTAATTTTTCACTTTTATTGTAATGAGAAAAACTATACATTGTAGTTATTTATAAATACAATGTATAACAAAAAGGATAAACAATGGCACAATTGCCTAAGAGTAGAAGATAACATTAAAAATCAGCCGAGGCGATCTGCAAAGAGATGGGGCTTTCATGTCGTCAGCTGTTAATATTTTTCTTACTAAGCTAGTCTCTAAAAGAGCTATCCCTTTTGAAGTTGCAGCTCCAGATCCATTTTATAAAGACAAAAACATAGCCTATCTTGAGAAAAAGATGAAAAACTTTAAAGAAGGAAAGCTAATCTTTAAAAGAGCAAGAACTACTAAGCTAACAATGAGCAGGGATATAAAATGGGATTTTGACGCTTGAAGGACTATCTATCTTGGCAAAATCAGGATAAAAACACCTTAAAAAGGATAAATGAACTCATAAAGGATACGACTAGAGATCCTTTTTGATGGCATAGGCAAGCCTGAAGCGCTAAAAAGGAAAATTTTATCTGGTTTTTATAGCAGAAGGATAAACAGCGAACACCCTTGGTTTACGCAGTAGATGAGACTACGATCTACATAATAGCCTGCAAGGGGCATTATAATTAATATTTTTGCTCTCAATATATTTTCATAAGTCTTTTTAAAAATATAACTTTATTATAATCACATCGTTTTTATAGAAATTCAAAAAGGATAAAAATGAGAAAAAAATGTTTTTACTTGGCTTAACCGCATTATCTATGTTAACAATTAGTGCCAATGCAAGAGAGTATAAATGTACTGATAAAGATGTAATTATTGCTGGGCTAAAAAGCTACACCATCAACCCAAAGGTGCTTCTATACAATCACGTATGCAGGTTCTACACGGTTTTCGTCCTTGGAAAATAGAAAAATATTGAACAAAGAGGTTTTACACCAAAAACAATGATAGGTTGTATGGCTGATACGTATGGCGACTATATAACCTATGTAATTCATATTGACAAAGAAACTGGAAAAGCTTTACGTCATTCCTCACCCATCACCTAGTTATAAGGTTTTTAAAAATGGAATTAAAGCAAAAAGTATAGGAACAGTAGAAATTAAATAATACCATTAAATATCTTGCAAAAAATCTATTAACTAGATATAATCACAATGTAAAAGGTTTAATACCTTTTTCTTTTTAATTTCACCCGCTCGAAAGGGCGGTGTGTTTTTATAAGTTAAAAATTTATTCTCTATATTTAACATAGCATCATCGTTAAAATCTTACTCAAAAATAAAAATCACGCTTTTAAATTTTGTGAGCTTAAAACACATTACACCTAAATTTAAAGCCCTAGCTTTTTCTAGGCTTTTACTCATTTCTTAAAGTTTGAAGTACATTTTACCTCTGTGGCTTTTTGCTGGATAGTAAGACAGAGATAGCCACAATAAACACGGCTCCAACTACGATAAACACAAGATCGATGGTTGAGAGTTCAAGCGGTAGTTTGCTTGAGCCATAAACATCAGCTGGCAGGTCTATGATGTTGAGACTTCCAAGTAAAAATAGCCCCAAAAAGCCAAGTACTAAGCCAAATATAATGCCACCTCCGCCTATAACTAGCCCTTGATAAAAAGCTTCTTTTTATCTCACTTTTTACTAGCACCAAGCGCTAAAAAGTAAGGCGATCTCCCTGCCTGCGGTTCATCACGGTCATTAGTAGCGAGCTTATGATATTTAGCGACGCCACAAGGATAATTAACATCAAAACGATAAAAAGTGCTCTTTTTCAGAGTGCGAGCGCTGAGAAAAAGTTGCCATTTTGCTCCCCACCAACCAATGGCAACCGTGCCAGCTGGAAGCCCCTCGCGCACCCTTTTTTATATCATCAAATGGCTTTACTTGAAAAAGATGTGAATTCCATCATAAACGCCTTTTTGGGTAGTCTAAGTACTCCCTTAATGCATCAACTGAAGTATATGAAAATGCCTTATCGTAGGCGATGAGCCCAGATGTAAATGAACCGCCTATATCAAAGCGCTTCATCTTTGGCGTTAGCGAAAAGCCAGCAGGATCAGCCTTTGTAAAGATAAGTGTTAGTTTTTTCATCGTTTCTTAGCCTAAACTCACCTCGTTATGCCACTTCCCACAAGTATCTCAAAGCCTTCTAGCTCTTTTATCTTTTTAAAGCTTCATTTACGACCGAGTTTATCTGCTTTTCATCTTTAAAATTTACGCCATAAATTAGCCCGCCTTCAAGCGCATTTGCCGAGCGGTAAATGACCTGCGTGCTGATATATGGGCTAATGTAAGGTCGCTATCTGTAGCCTTTTAGCTCATCTACAAAGCCATCATCAATAGAACCTTTAAAGGCGCTTTTGAACAGTTATAGGATAGTTCATCGTAAAAAGTTTGCGCTCAAACCTTTTATCAAATCCATTCATAATAGCCATCGCAACGATCAAAAACCATAAGTCCGATGCTCACACCAAGAAAGGCGAGCAAGGCACTTAGAGCAATAAATGGCTGAGTTTTATCAAATCTTAAATATTTAAAAAGTAGGTACTTTGGTAAGCTTGTCATCAAATAGCCTTTTAAAAGATTAAGGCGCTTTGGCGCCTTAAAAAGTAGAAATTTTCAAGCAAATATGCCTTTTTTTAGGGCCACTTTTTGCCGTGGCAATCTTTATATTTTTACCGCTTCCACAAGGGCAAGGCGAATTTTCTTGGTATCTTTTTTTCTCCGGCGTAAACTGCTCTTCTTGATTATTGTAGCTCAAACCCTCGTTTTTCGGCATTTTGGTTAGCCTCGATCATCATTCTAGCTTGTTCTTCTTGCTCCTCCACGGCTCTTAAACCTCACTACCTGAAGTGTCTTAACACTCTCAGTTTTTAGCCTATTTACTAGCTCCATAAAGAGGTTGTAACTCTCTTTTTATACTCCCACAAGCGGATCTTTTGATTATAGCCTCTAAGACCGATACCAGCTTTTAGGATATCCATCTGATAGAGGTGCTCTCTCCACGCATTATCAAGCACTTGAAGATATAAAATTTCTCTATATCTTTTTCTTTGCTCTTCATTTAGCACGCTCATCTTTTTCGTTATATCTTGCGCTAAGAAATTTCAACAAGCTTATCGATAAGCTCATTGTACTCTAGCCCTTTTTAGCTCGCTCTCGTCGATCTCTTCGCCACAATCTGCAAGGATGATAGAGCATAAATTTTTAATGTCAAAGTCATCTTTCAAGCCACCATGGAAAATTTCAGCCATATCAAGTAAATTTGTAACGTATTCAACTCTATTTTTGAGCTATCTTTTCGCTCATATCGTAGCTCTTATCAAGTAGCTCGTCGCGGTACTTGTAGATAGTTTTTCTTTGCTCATTCGCCACGTCATCATACTCAAGCAAGTGCTTTTCTAGCCTCAAAGTGCAAGCTCTCGACTTTCTTTTGAGCATTTTCAACAGCTCTTGTCACCATGCGGCTCTCGATACTCTCGCCCTCGTCGATACCAAGCCTATCCATGATCGCTTTTATGCGGTCGCTACCAAAAATCCTTAAAAGATTGTCCTCCAAACTTAGGTAAAATCTACTCATACCAGGGTCACCCTGACGTCCAGCACGGCCACGGAGCTGGTTATCTATCCTTCTACTCTCGTGCCTTTCGGTGCCTATGATATATAGACCGCCAAGGTCTCTAACTTCATCGTTTATCCTGATATCAACACCACGTCCAGCCATATTTGTAGCGATAGTAACAGCGCCTTTTTACGCCAGCTTGCGCGATGATCTCAGCCTCTTTTTCGTGGTTTTTTTAGCATTTTAGTACAGAGTGTGGGATGCCAGCTTTTTAAGCATCTCATGAAGCACCTCACTTCGCTCGATACTTGCAGTTCCCACAAGCACTGGCTGACCTTTTTCGTGAGCTTTTTGATCTCGTCAATAACCGCTTTTGAATTTCTCATTTTGAGTTTTATAGATAAGGTCGTTTTTGATCGATCCTGATAACTGGCACATTTGTTGGGATCGAGATAACTTCAAGGTTGTAATTTGAGAAAACTCAGTGGCCTCAGTCTGAGCCGTACCAGTCATACCTGCAAGCTTTTTATACATCCCTAAAGTAGTTTTGGTAGGTTGTATCAGCTAGCGTTTGGCTCTCTTCTTGAATTTTCACGCCCTCTTTTGCTTCAAGCGCTTGATGAAGCCCCTCGCCAAAGCGCCTACCCTCGCTTAGACGTCCTGTAAATTCATCAACCATGACAACCTCGCCATCTTTTACGACATAATGAACGTCTTTTTCAAAGAGTTGTGCGCCTTTAGAGCTTGATCTAGTGGTGGCTTAGCACGGCATTTTTCAAGGTTGTATATGTCCAACCCCAAAGAGCTTTTCAGCCTTGCTTATGCCGGCTTCTGTGATCAGTATCGTTCTATTTTTCATCAACTATAAAGTCGCCAGTTGGCTTTGAGCCTGGCACGTTTGGATCAGCTGGAGTGCCTCTGGTAAGCTGTTTTTGCGACTTGAGTCGGCTCTTATGTAGCCATCGAGCGTGCGGTTTGTTGGGCAGAGATGATAAGTGGTGTTCTAGCCTCATCTATCAAGATACTATCGACCTCGTCCACGATAACGAAGTTGTGACCCCTTTGCACCTTTTGGCTAGCTTCACTCATATTATCACGCAGATAGTCAAAGCCACCTTGAGTTTGTGCCGTATGTTATGTCGGCGTTATATGCAGCTTGTCTTACTTCATCGTCATATCCGCCACTTAGTATCACATCGACGCTAGCTCAAAAAGTTATAAAGCTCGCCCATTTGCGTCGCGTCACGCTTTGCAAGGTAGTCATTTACGGTCACTACATGCACGCCCTTGCCACTCATCGCATTTAAGATAACTGGCAAAGTCGCCACCAAGGTCTTACCTCGCCTGTCTTCATCTCGGCGATCCTGCCCTCGTTTAGCACCATGCCACCGATTAGTTGCACGTCAAAATGGCGCATCTTAAGCACCCTTTTGCTAGCCTCTCTAACGATCGCAAAGACATCATTTGAAAAGTGATCTAAAGTGACTTTCTCTTCGACGACTTGGGCTTTAAGCTCGTTAGTGTGATCTTAAGCTCATCATCGCTCATCTTCTCATAAGTTGGCTCTAGCGCATTTATCTGCGCCACGCGTTTTATATATTTTTGACTTCTCTATCGTTTTTCGTGCCAAAAATCTTTCTAAATACCGATGAAATCATTACTTTACCTTCCCTAGATTTCTTAAACTTTTGGATCTTAGCATAGTTTAACTATTTATTTAATTAAACTGGGCTAGAATACGCCAAAAAGGATAAAATGAGAGTACTTGATAGCTTCTCTTGTCGCAGTTTGCTCATTTGGCGCTGGCTTCAATTAAAAGCCCTGCAAAGTGACTTTTACGCAAACCGTCTTTAGCGAGGGCAAAAGTGTAAATTACAAAGGTAGATTTACGCTAAAAGCGATAACACCGCGCTTTGGATATATGAAAGTCCAACACCAAAGAGAATTTTACTTTTGACAAAGACAAAGTGGTCGTGATCGAAGATGAGCTTGAGCAAGCCATCATTTCAAGACTAGATGACACGCCGGTGACGCAGGTTTTGGCCCATGCAGAGCAATTCAGCCGACACTTTATAAGGCGATATATGACGGAGTTGAGTACTTTATAACGATCAAAAACACGCTTCCAACAACGATTGACTATAAAGACAAGCTCTCAAATAAGATAAAAAAATCACTCTAAGCAACCCAGTAAAAGACGCGCTCATCCCGCAAGAGACGCTAACTCAGTTATCCCGCAAGGTTACGACATCGTAAATCAATAAATTTGGCTAGCTTTTTAGCCAATTTACTCACTTTTTCTCCAAAGTCTTTTTCCAAATCCCTGCACATTATTTAGATCGATCGGCTTTTTGCACCATGTCGTTTGGATCAGGCGAGATGATGATCTCATTGCCTTTTTCTTTTTAACTGGCTTGGTTTCGACCATCTCATTTATGCTTGGGTCTGAGCATACTTGGCTTTTTATCGCTTTTTATGATCTCGCTTAACTCTAAATTATTTATCACTTTGATATTTAAAAATAAGCACGTCGTCAATGTCAAGAGAGTGCTTTTTGGTCGCAGTATTTCATAAAAAGCTCTTTAAACTTCTCTTTTCCCCATCGAAGTTAGGATATCCTCCACGTAAAAGCGCCAACCACGACGTTTAGCGAGTCTAGCACATAAGCTTCGTTATCCTCCACGTCACGTCCGACAACTTCTAGGCTCATATTTATCTTTTTTGTTAATTACGTCCAGCTTTTTGAGTAGATATCTGTTTGAAAGTCACTCACTTTTAGCACGTCTGCAAATGCAAAAACACCAAAAACAAGGCTTAAAAATAGCTTTTTCATAAACTCTCCTTAATATGCAAAAATACGTTTTTCTTGGTAAAATTTCTTAACTTCGTCGTCAATTTTAACCACTTTTTCTTAAATGTCTGCCTAAAAATCACTTTTTCTTATCATAAAAAGTTTTTAAATTTTTAGGATTTACCGCACGAGAAAGTGCGACATAGAGCTGTCCTTTGGCAAAGATGTGGTTGATGTTGCAAATGAGTGAGTTTATACTCATGCCTTGGGATTTGTGGATAGTTAGCGCATAGGCTAGCTTAAATGGAAACTGATAAAGCGACGCCTGCACGTTCTCCTCGATCTCGTCCTCGTTTAAATTTAGCGAGCTAAAGTTGTATGCGCACTTTTCTATCTCGCAGATCTCGCCGCTATCTTTTTGCACGATCACACTCTGCAATGGCGCCTTTTTTCTTTTGTAATTTGCATGATCTTGCCCTGCTCGCCGTTGTAGTACTCGCCCCATTTATTTGAGGTAAAGATGATTTTTGCACCTATCTTCATCTCCACTCATGAGATATTTAGCGTATTTGCCCACTTTTTCAAACTCTTTTTATCTACTCATCAACCACAAGCACGTCCGAGTTTGAACTTTCAAGCGGAGCGTTAAGCGCAAGAAGCCTCTTTTGATTTAGCATTTCAGCCTCTGCATTTCTGCCAAAAAGCACGCTAGTCTCGCTATCTGGCTCTATCTCTCCCACTCGCAGACCCTCTATATAAGCCATCATCTCATCATCTAGCTCGCCAACTCTAAGACGAGAGAGATTTTATGTATTTAAGATCATTTGTACGTTTTTGAGACGAGCAGCTCGACATTTGTAATTCCTCATATCCTCCCACGCACTAGAGTTAAAGGCGTATAAAAAGTTAAAAAGTTTGCTCTCATTTTGCTCTTTTTGCACCGGCGGGAGCTGGTAAAAGTCACCCACTATAAGCACCCTGCCTTTAAATTTTAGATGTAAGCAAGCGGTATCTTATCATCTCCATAACATTTGAGCTAACCATAGAAATTTTCATCGATCACAAGCAAGTCGCAGGCATCTAGCATATTTCGTAGTTTGCTTTAGCTTGTCTTTTTGGCGGTAGTCAAGCCGCCTAAGCTCCTCGTAGTCCCTTGCAGTAGCCAATTTAAAAAGCTATGCAAGCTCACGCCACCAAGGCTAACAGCGCTTATGCCAGTTGAGCCAAGAATGACGACGTTTTTGAAATTTTTTCTGTAGTGTCTGATGATGGAGGCGGTTAGATAGCTCTTGCCGACACCGCCGCCGCCTGTTAAAAAGACGCTTGAGCGAGATAAGATTTCTAAAATTTGATCTTTCATCTACTCAAACATCTCTGGGCGATACTCAAAAATGCATCGTATCAAAGTGCTTCCAGCGTCCGCCCCAGACACTGTATGCTTCTCAAAAACTCGCACGATCTTTTCAGGGATCAAGTTTTCATAGCCCTTGCTCCACTGCCAGTAGTGGCTCTTTTTGACGTTGATATCAACTGCGATGCCGTAGCTGTGTGCGCTTAGGGCGGTTTTGTACCAGCGATCACTCGCCACTTAAATGTCCCGCCTGGATCTTTTTAGGTATTCAAGCAAGGCTGGATCGCTCTTTACCATCTCGTTTAGCTCATTACTCACCTCTTGTAAAGGCAGCTGCAGGCACCATTTTAGAGTTAAATTTCAAAGGTAAATTTAAAAATCCTTTAGCCAGATGACATCAACTAAATTTGCTTTTACCATGCTCGCTTGAGCCATAAATTTTGCCTAAAAGCTCGTAGTTTCTGCATCTACCAGCATCGCTTTAGCGCGGTACTTAGTGGCGAAAATGCAGCGTAATCAAGCGCTGTTCATATCCTCTATGTCAGCCCCAGTGCTCGCACTCTTCATCTTTTTGTTTAAAATCATCATAGACTAGGCTCGTGCCATCACTAAATTTGACTCAATCTTCCTCCACCTTAACCCCATAAGCACGCTCAAGGGCGGACATTTTCCTCGCTTTGTCGCTTATGCAAATCTTTTCAGGTTTTATGACGTTTATAGAGTCCACCTTTGAGATCAGCAAATTTGCATTTTGTATGTCGCTCCTGTTTTGACCGATGTTTAGCGTAGTTATCGCGGTCGCTCCGATCAGCGCGCGGCCGTTGTTTTCAGTCTTTATACCCCCAAGCGTCATGCACCACGTAGATATCATCGCCCTTGTATCCAGCGTAGAGCATGATGTGCCCTGGCAGGTGCACGAGCGTGAGATATGGCACCCCTTTTTCTTTTATCTCCTTGGTCTTTGCGGCGTTACTAAGCCCTTTTTAGGTTGATCTTTTTCGCCCATGTTTGCCTGCGCCCTTGAGTTTCTTGGTAACCACACGCCAAAGCTTGCTAGCAAGTCTTTTGTAAAGAGCGAGCAGTCTCTAAGCTTATCCACCCCACCCCAACCATAAGGCTGAGTTAGGGAGCGAGCTAAGCAGGGTTTTTGAAATCTGAATCGTTAAACCTCAGTGGAAAAAGGGCGCTGCTCTTGGCAAGATGTACTCTTTGAGAGAATTTCTAACGTAACTTGCCGTAGTAGTTTTTATTATCCTGAGCTAAAACTGGCAATATCGCGCCAACACGTGAGTAAAATAAGAAATTCCCGCCCTATCATAAACTGGCATCTTGTCGGTTTTTATCGTGACAAAGCTTGATTTTTGATAGGCAAGCGCCTCTTCATCGCTTATGAATTTGATATCTTCAACCTTCACCCAGCCCCAAACCGCATCATCACTCACAAACGCCCACGCCCCTATCTTTTGAGAGGTGCGATACAAAGAGCGGATGAGCGATGCTTAGGGTTGATTCTTGCAGATAGTCAAACGGATAGCCCCTCGCCTGGGGTTTGCGGGTTTAAAAATATCGGCTCATCGGTTGGGAAAATTTCTTCACAGCTGTGTTTTGCTGAAGTTAGAGCATAAGCTGAATGCTAAAAAGCCAGCAAAGATTTGCATTCTCCTTTTTGTGCGTCAAACCAGCTTTGAGGTATCTGCCTAAAGTTTGAGCCAAAATACTTTTTCTTCTCGCTTGGTTTATATATATTAAACGCCCAAAAAGCGTCGTTTTGGGTTAAATTTCACACCTCTTAGAGTAAATACTTTAAACCTTCTATTTAGAAATTTCATCTTGACCAAAAAATTTACATTGTGTAAATTTTGCGGTAGCGACGAAGGGTCTTGCTTTTACTCAAATTCAAGCAAGCTTTATGCGCTCTTTGCCCTTGAACTCTGCGGTAGTCTCATCGCTCGCTAGAGCTTTTGCGCATTTGGCTTTGGCTGGGTCTGCGAACAACCCAAAAACAAAGCAACACTCAGTGCTAAAAAAATATACCTTTTTCATTTCTTCCTTATCCTTAAATATAGCTTCAACGATCAAAAACAAAGATATAAAACATCTTTTTCATCGTTGTTTTTACAAATTTGCTTCATCGTCTCGTTTTTGATCCCTGACCCTTATATCGTTTGATCTTAAGAAATTTCTGCAATGTCTGAGCCAATTTCTTTGAAAGCTCGCCAACTTTAACATCATTTAGCGCATTTAAAAAAACCTAGTCGTGTTACAGTCCATCTGCACTGGCTTATGCTTTTAAGATATTTTTTTAAACTCAAGGCTTTAGCTTTTTTTAGCTTTTTTTCTTCTTGACGTAGCTGTGAATGATAGTTAAAACAACCAAGCTAAAGCCAAAGAAAATGTGCAAATTTAGCGAATTTTCTCGCTCATCTCTCCCTTTTAAAAAGAGCACGCCGCTCGCAAAAAGCCCCACCACACAGACAAAAAGTAGCAGCAATATGATGTATTTAAAGACGACCTCTAGCCAGACGTTATCTTTTTAGCCTCTCAAACATCAAGCCGCCCTATCTCATCTTCGCTAAAAACTAAAAATTTCATTTTCTTTTTAGCAGTTTTGCCGCTACGCCGTCACCCTAAAAATGAGCCTTTTTAGTGAAGCTTCCATCATAAATCTGCCCGCTCCCACAGCTTGGACTTCTAGCTTTTAAAATAGCCTTTTTACAGTCATTTAGCTTAGCTATCTTTAGGCAAATTTTAGCTCCATTGATGAAATTTTTCGCTCACATCTTTAGCTGTTTTTGTAACGACTAAGCCATCTTTCATCTCAGCTGGCTCTCTTGGCGTGCTAAGACCGCCAAAAACCTCTGGACAGATAAAGAGCAGATGATATTTTTGAAATTTTCATCTAAAATATCCCCTATCCAAAAGGTTATTTTTCGCCGTTAAATTTGCAGTTTATACCAGCTAGACAAGCGCTTATTAAGAGCTTTTCTCTCAAAGTCCGGCTTCTTTTTAAAAAGCTCACTAGCATACATTTCACGAAGTTTGCTTGAGATTTCGCCCACTTTTGCGCTGTTTATCGCCCTTGCCGTCAGCATATATGACTGGCAAAAAGTATGAGCGTAGCAGCCGAGATAAAGACTTCATCAGCACTATAAACTTCATCCATGCTAAATTTACGCTCCTCTATCTTTAGGCCGATATCTTTAGCGATCCCTAAGAGCCTCATACGGCGAATGCCCTGGCGAAAATTCTCATTTGAAAGTGGCTTAGTGATAAGAGTTTTATCTTTGATGATAAAAGCGCTCGAGCTACAGCCCTCTGTAACAAAGCCGTTTTTCAACCATAAAGCCTTCGTCCGCGCCCCTTTTTGTGAGCCCTCATTTTTTTAGCATAGCACTGCGCTAGTAGCGAGATAGACTTGATGTCGCGCCTTTTCCACCTGATGTCCCTCGACGCTTACCACTTTTTATGCCTGTTTTTTTGCAGCTGGGTTGTTTAGTACTCACCTCGTAGCAAAATATAAAGACGCTTGGGGTTAAATTTTTCCATAAAATAGAAATTTCTAAACGCCACGCCTCTTGTTACTTGCATGTAAATTCCGCCCTCTTTTAGGCAGTTTTTGGCGATTATCTCATTTAAGATCGCTTCAATTTATCTTTTGCGTAAGGCAGGCTTATATCTATCTCGTTTAAACTTCTTTCAAATCTCGCCCAAAAAGCCCTCTTTTATCAACTATTTTTTTGGATCTATCACAGGCACGACTTCACAATCCCATCGCCAAATACAAAAACCTCTATCAAACGCACTGACTTTTTGCCTCATCTTTTTGGCATAAACTCGCCATTTACAAAGACGATATCCAAAGCTTTATCTGCCATTTTTGCTCTCAAATTTTGGGCAAATTGTATCTAATTTTTGTTTGAATTTACAGATTCTTTTGGATATAATGAAGCTAAAAATTCTTAAAGGTAAAAAGTCTATATAAAAATGAAAGAAATAAATTTAAGAAACACTATCATTAAAAACGTTTTTCTGTATCAAAACAGCCAGTTTTATTTAGAGATTTGCTCGAAGCAAATGCCCTTTTTAACGAAGGCATGCTAGTTGATGGTGCAAAGCTAAAATTTTCTAAACTAACCACGTCAGGCTCTATCAAATTTACGCACTCATCTGCCTTGTCGTGTTGCTCGCCACTGCTTATAATCACACACCATTTTTTTAGCAATACCGACGCTCACATCTCGATCCTCTCAACCGCGCTTGTTACCCTCGCTGGTATTCATCGGCTTTTGATATGTTTAAGGTTTGGGCGAGAAAAGAGATAAGCTTGGAGCTTATAAAAAGCTTGAGCGTGCATTTTCCATATTTTTGCCTACGAAAAAAATACTCAAGCAAGGTCGAGGAATGTACAACACCGCTCTTAAAAAAACGATATTTCTAAAAAATTTAGAACAATATATATATGAAAAGCTGATCTCTCAAAAAGATAGCGCTGAGTAAATTTTCATTTTTGCTTTTGAGATGACGCGCGAGATAAGCTTTCTTGCATTTGCGTCTGTGCAAAGTAGCTTAGCCTCCAGCTCTTCTATGAAGTAGTATGGCAGTTTTTAAGCTTCTTTTTCAAGCATCAAAACCCTATCTGAGATAATCTTCGCGTCATTTACAAAGTCGCTCCTATCTCTTATATCCGCTATCTTTTGCGTAGTTTCTAAGCTTTTACAAGCTCGCTATTTATCTCATCAAGCGTCGCTGATATAATTTTGCGTTTTTTTGATGTTTTTCATTGTCTCAAATTTTTGCTGGCATCAATCGCATAGTTTAGCTCATCAAGAGAAGCCAAAATGCCCTTTTTCATTTATATTAAAGGTGTGTTTATCTGGCGCTAGAAATGAGATTTCTTTATCAAATTTCTCAAACGAAACTAGGCTTTGGCTTAAGCTATTTTTTTATCTTGGTGTAGTCATTTCTGAAGTTAGCAAATAAGCGACAAAAACTATCAAAAAGCCGATCGCCACGTCAAATATCCCTATAAACCATCAGCTCTAAAAAGTCACTTTTTGATGAGCGAAAAAGATGGCCGTAAATTCAAACATAAAAAGCCGTTGCAAAGGCGATTTGTTTTGTAGGATTTAAGGTAATAAACCAAAAACATACCGATAAAGACAACCACGTAAAAATGCGTATGATTCACCCATACATTTCACAAAAACAAGCGAGATAAAAAAGCCGATAACCCCGCCAAGAAGGCTATCTCTGCCTGCATTTTTTTAAAGCATCTTCGTCGCTTTTTGTTTTAGGCTCATCACAGCTATGGCGATCCAAATCCCATGATTTATATGCATGGCCTGCGCTATAAAAATGGCTAGCGACATACAAATGGCAAGCCTTAAAGACTCTTTTTAATACTTCATTTTTAAATTTATCTTTTTAAATCACCTCTTTTAGCGTGATCTTTTTTTGTGTTATTAAAAGAGAGCTTATCCTCGCCGCCCTCTTTTTATAAGTAGACTTATCATAAAGCACACTAAGCGAGCTTGCAGAAATTTTAGATTTGAGTTTTTAGCTAAATTTAGCGCTTCAAACTTTTAGCTTTTGGAGTTTGATTTTTAAAGATATTTTTTAAGTTCAAAAAGATTGTAAGCGATCTCATTTTTACCTCATTTAAAAGCGCTTTTGTCATCGATCCTTTCAAACGAAGCCCCTAATGTTCGAAGCAAAAGAGCGATCTCTTCAACTTTATAAAAATAAAAATAGCGCCTTGGCTTGATTTCTAACTAGCTTAACATCTTTTATCTTTAGGCTTTTGTTTGCAAAAATCTCTTTTGATTTGTCAATCGAGCTCATCAAATCTGCAATACTTGCATAAAAATGGCTCGTGCCAGCGCCTTGCTCGACAAGATGGCGTTATCCAGTAAAAACTGATGCTCTTTTTAGTAAATCTGCCGTATTTGCCAAAAGTTTTCAGATTTATGATGATGCTTAGCACGCCAGCAAGCACCAGACCGCCGATGCTATCAATCACATTTAGCCCAACTGCGGCCTTTGTCACAAAAAGCAACTAGCCCTGTTGCATTTACGGCAAGCAAAATTTTGTTTAAACTTTGAGCTATAATTTGGCTAATGCCTACCACAAATATCCAGACAAAGACGATGGGCGAGCCAAACGCCAAGGCTAATAAATGGATCAACAAAGGGCATAAAAGCGCAAGAAAGTGCAATATAAAGTAGCAAAAAGGCAAATTTACTCCTATCTTTTGCACTCAAGCTCGCCAAGAAAGAAGATACCCATCGTGATATTTACGGCCATGACTGCGCCGCTGATACCAAAGAGGTGAAAGCACAAAAAGCAGTTTATAGCGATGGTAGTGGCAGCTTTTTAGAGAGTAGATGAGCTGGAAATTTGCAGGGTCGTAGTAGTGGATAAAGCTTTTTAAATTTCTTAACTATTTCCATTGACGCTCTTGCATATTGTTTAGAAATCTGATTTTTATAACGCAAAGTTTTCCAAGCTTTATGCCAAGGGCTCTATTTTCTTCAAGGAGCATATCTCGTTTACCGCTGATATCGGCGATATCTCTACTTATATAATAAATTTGATTTGCTATGTAAATTTCTTTGGCAAAAATAGAGCCAGCGCTATAAAAACCGCCAGATAGACCATCACTAGGGTCTTAAAGCTCAAATTTACCTCACGTTGTTGCTCTCGTCGTGAAGTGTTAGTAGCTCTTCTTTTTCTTGCATCTTTTATCCTTTTTATCTTAAAAAAACACGCAGTTTTGCGCTCTTGCTTCGTGAGTTTTGCGCTAGCTCACTTTGGCTCGCTGTTAGTGGCTTTTTTTGGTGTACTCGCCCTAACTCGTGGTTATTTCCGCACTCACACCGGTAGACGCCAGGCAGGCAGATACAGCTATTTGCCCACTTTTTAAAGCGCTCTTTTACGATCCTATCTTCAAGCGAGTGAAATGTAATGATCGCCACTAAACAATCTTTTAAAACCACCCTTTTTCTATGCTATCAAGCAAATTTGTTAGCTCGTCTAGCTCGCCATTTACCTCTATCCTGATCGCCTGAAACGCCAGTATCGCAGGGCTAACACCCTCGCCCCTTTTATCTGAGCTGTGCCTATTATGTTTACTAGCTCTTTTTGCGCTCGCTATCTTGCCTAAACCTTTCTAGCATTTATTATCTTGTTTGCGACCCCAGCGGCATTTTTAGCTCGCCGTAGTCCCTAAAAACCCTAACTAACTCATCAAACGAGTAGTCATTTACAACGTCATAGGCGCTAAAATCTCGCTCTTTATCCATACGCATATCAAGAGTGTTTGAGCCGATACTAAAAGCCCCCTATCATCTTTATCTATCTGAAGCGAACTAACGCCAATGTCGGCTAAAATTCCTCTAACATTTAAAAATTTCATCGCCGCTAAGTTTGCTAATAAGCTCAGAGAAATTGCTCTTATACATTTTTCACTCTGCTGCCAAAATGGCTCAAGTTTTTGAGCGAGAAATGTATAGCCTCACTATCTCTATCACAAGCGATCAAGTCGAATTTTCATTTTGAGACAAAATGGCACTAGAATGACCAGCATATCCAAGCGTGCAATCTATAAAATTTTCCACGCAGATCTTTAAAAAGATAAAACTTCGTCAAGTAAAAACGCTAATATGCGGACTTTGCAACACTGCCTCTTTAATGAAATTAGTGTAGAAATTTATCGAAAGTACTTAAAAAGCTATCATTACATAGTACTTTTACACAATTTTAAGATAGCTTAAATATAATCACCCAAACACAGGAGAAAAATATGGAGCTAGAACACTCAATAAACGAGATCAAAAAGATATCGCTTTTCGATGTTTAGAAAAGAACTTTTTGGCGTTTTTCATGGCTCGATTTCAGCAAGAGTAGAAAAATCAGTTCATTATCAACAAGCAAAGTGCCATTTTGATGACCTAAAAGATAACGACCTGACGCTTCTTTTCATCAAAAAGACTACCGCTGGAATGATGCAAGCTTAGACGCAGATATACACTTAAACATCTACAAAAACATAAATGAAGCCAATTTGTCTGCTACACCATGCCTCCATACGCGACTGCCTATGCTATGAAACATGAAAAGATCGTACCAAAAAGACTATTTTTTTGGATCTATGAGATTTAACGAGGTCTAGTCTATGATCCAAAAGCAGTTTGACGACTGGTATGAGCGTGCTGAAACTGAAAATTTATAGATGCATGATCGAAAAATACAAACATAGTTGTCATCAAAGGATACGGCGTTTACGCATATAGCAGAAGCCCGCAGCTGCTTGCAAAAAGAGATAGCGCTACTAGAAAACAGCTGTAGATTGCTTCATTTTTGCGAGTAATTATAGCGACTACAGCTTCGTACATTTTACTAACAAAAAGCCAGTACTTTGTTAGTAAAATTATCCAAAAAAACGTTTTTAAAGTCCCCATTTTAAGCTTATTTAAGCCAAATTTATATAAAATATCGCACAAGCTTTGTTAGTATTTTAAAGGAAGAATGTAATGTTATCTTGGATGCAAAAACATAAAAAAATACCTAGTCGTAACCATTTGGGTGAGTACGATAGCTTTTTGTCGGAGCTGGATTTGTCGGCTGGGGAGCATACGATCTAAATAGCAATAGAGCTACATCAGTAGCAAAAAGTAGGACACAGAAACATAAGCGTTCAGGAGCTACAACAAAAGTACGATAGAATATATCAGTACTACAACAACATGTTTGAAGGCAAACTAACACAAGAAAAAGGCTGATGAGTTAGGCTTAGAAAAGCCGCACTTCAGGTCTGCTATACAAGAGAAAACCTACTTCTACTTTCGCAGACGACATCGGTCTTAGCGTTAGCAAAGACGATGTTTTAAAATATATCATCGTAGATCCAACATTCCAAAAAGACGGCATTTTTGACAAGAATTTATATTACGACGTTCTAAGAAGAGCTAGGATAAATCCTACTGATTTTTGAAGAAAAATTTAAAGCTAACTATTTTTAGTTGATAAGCTAAGAACCATCCCAAATTTACCAGCCAGCAAAGAAGATATGGCCATGATGGAAGCTAGCTTTTTATGCAAGATAAACTAGCCGTAGAGGTTATAAATGCTGATCAAAACGAGATCAAAGTAGACGAGAAAGAGCTAAAAAGATCTTTTGGGAGATCAACAAAAATAACTATATGACAAAAGACGGTTTACGGCATAGAAACATACTTTGTAGAGTCAAACAAAAATGACGTAAATGAAGCTGCTTTTAACTACGTATTACAACGAAAACAAAGAGATATAAAGGCTCAGACGACAAGATAAAAGCCATTTGAAGAGGTAAAAGCTGAAGTTAGTAAAGACTACAACATCGAGCAAAGCAAAAACTAACGCTTTAGAAAAATATGTCTCTATCAAAAAAAGCCGAGCTTGCTACAAATGATTTTGTTAGCGTAAACGAAGATAATGCAACTTTCCCACTTGATGAGATAAAAGGCGCGAGAGTTGGTGAGGTGGTAAAACCTTTTATATATAAAGATGGCTATTTGATAGCTAGAGTAAAAAGCATAACTCCACCGCAGCCTCATGAGCTTTGAGCAAGCAAGAGAAATGGTGCTTTGAATTTACAATGAGAAAAACAAAAGAGCTTCTAACAGCTAAAGCAAAAGCGCACTAGGGAAACTTCAAAGGTACAGACGTTGGCTTTTGTTAGCAGAGACGTAAATGGCTCTATTGCGGGCTTAAACGAGAGCGATACAAGAGCGTTTGTAGCTCAACTATTTGATGCTCATAACAAAAAGGTTATGTTATTTTAGAAGATAAAGCCGTTATATACGATATTTTGGAACAAAGGTTGCTTACTAACAATATAGATAACAACTATAAGCAAATAACACAACAAAATGTTACCATGCTTAAAAACAACGAGTTGATAAAAGATTTAACAAACAAACTTCAGCAATATTATGAAGTTAAAGAATATGTCAAAAGGTAAATTATTTTTGAGTACTAGAATTTTTAGGTATAGATGTCGGCTCTTTTTCAAATTTGTGCTGTTATAGCAGAGCATAATGAAGACGGCATAAAAATAATAGGAATAGGAACAGAAAAAGCACAAGGCATAAAAAAGGTGCTATAAACAACATAGAGCTAGCAGCAAAAGTCGATCAAAAAAATGCGCTTATAGAAGCACAAAGAGTTGCTGGTACAAAATATGAAAAAGTTGTAGTTTCAATATCTGGAAAATACACAAAAAGTGTAAACAGCAGACGGTGTGGTAAATATCCCAAATCATGAAATCGGCATAAGAGAGATCGAAAGAGCTATGCAAATGGCCGATCACAATGCCGAAACATCACAAGAATTTGAAAAACTTCATGTTTTTACCATACAACTTCAAAGTAGACGGACAAGATTTATAGAAGATCCTATCGGTATGAATGGCACTAGACTTGAAGTACAAGCTCATATCATAAGCATACAAAAATCACAACTTAGCAACCTACGAAAAAGCTGTAATTTAGCTGGCGTACAGGTTGATAATGTCGTTCTTTCAGGTTATGCCTCAGCCATAGCAACACTAACAAAAAGACGAAAAAGAACTTGGCGTAGCCCTCATAGATATGGGTGGCGAGACATGTAACATAGTGGTGCATGCTGGAAATTCACTAAGATATAACTCATACCTACATGTTGGCTCTGCAAATATAACGATAGATCTTTCAATGGCACTTCACACGCCACTTCCAAAAAGCTGAAGAGATCAAGCTGGAGTATGGTAAGCTCGTAAATAAATCGGTCGATCTAATAGAGCTTCCAAGACTTGGCGATGAGCAAAAACACATGAAGTTTCACTTGATGTTATATCAAATGTCATCTCAGCTAGAGCAGAAGAGACTTTGATGGTACTTGCAAATATGCTCGAAGATAGCGGCTACAAAGAGTTAGTTGGCGCTGGCATAGTTCTAACTGGCGGCATGACAAAGCTTGATGGCCTAAAAGACCTAGCTTCTGCGATATTTGACAATATGCCTGTAAGAATAGCCAGACCAAAAGAGATGGACGGCCTATATGAAATTTTAAGAGAACCGGCAAATTCTGTGCTATCGGCCTATGTATGTATGGAGCTGGCAGATTTACACCTATGAGATAGACTCTGAAAAGAAGATGAGATACAAAGGCGAGTTAAGATCAAAACCAAAAAGCAGATTTTAATATATTTGAAGAAGAGAAAAAGAGAATTGAGACAAAAATTACAAGACAACAATGACTTTGAAGAGGGCATAGAGCTTGTAAATATGGATATAAATTTAGACCAAACAAACAACAAAGACGAACTTGCAAATATCGCCGATATAAGCAAAGCAAGATAAAAACCAAGTGCTCTTAAGAAAGTCTTGGCACAGCTTGACACAACTATTTTAAGGAGAATTTAAATAATGCGTAGTTTCACGATCGAGGAAAACAAAAGCCTTTATAGTGCAAAGATAAAAGTAGTAGGCGTAGGTGGTGGTGGTGGTAATATGATAAACCACATCATAAGAGAAAATCCAAATTTAGATATTGATTTGATGATAGCAAATACAGATGCTAAAGCACTGGACAGTCTCCTGCTCATACAGAAAATTCAGCTAGGCGAGAAAAACACAAAAGGTCTAGGTGCTGGCATGAGACCAGAGGTCGGTAAAGAGGTCGCGCAAGAGAGTTACGAAGAGATAAAAGAGCGCTCTTGAGACTTCTGACGTTGTTTTCATCGCTTCTGGTCTTGGTGGCGGTACAGGCACTGCGTCGCTCCGGTAGTTGCGCAAGCTGCAAAAGAGATAGGTGCACTAACAGTTGCTGTTGTAACTATGCCTTTTTCATTTGAAGGCAAAAAGCGCGCAAGCTAGCAGATATCGGTCTAAACGAACTTAGAAAAAGAGCGACTCGATCGTTATCATACCAAACGACAGACTTTTAACTCTGATAGATAAAAAAATCAGGCATAAAAGAGAGCTTTAAAATGGTTGATGAAGTGCTTTGCAAGAGCCGTAAATGGCATGTGTTCTATTGTGCTTGACTCTGGCGCGAGTGATATCAACCTTGACTTTGCTGACGTAAAAACAGTTATGAGCCACAGAGGTCACGCTTTGATGGGCGTTGGCGAGGCTTATGGCGAGGGTGCAGCTCAAGAAGCTATCAAAAATGCCATCCAGTCTCCACTACTTGACAATATGAATATAAATGGAGCACTTGGTGTTTTTAGTTCACTTTAAAATGCACCCAAGCTGCTCACTTGATGATCTGCACAGTGCGATGTCAATGGTTGAAGAGGCATCTGATGATGATGCTGATGTGATCTTTGGTACAACAACCGATGAAAATATCGAGGATAACAAAGTCGAAGTTACTATCATCGCAACTGGTTTTTAAAGGTGCCGAAAAAGGAAAGTGAAGATGATCCAAACAGCAGAAAATGACCTACTAAATAAAAACATAGTCCTAAAAGAAGAGTAGGTGGTGGCTACAACAGCGACGAGTATATCGCACAGCTTGACACACCAACATACCTTCGCCACCAAATGGACTAACTCAATTATTTAGATTCTCCTAATAAATTGCAAGATTTTTTTCTTGCAATTTATCTTTTTGTATCTAAATTTAAACTATCGTTTTGCAGATACCTGAACTCTAATATCTTTTATTCTAAAAACTCGCAATATGCTTTTTAATTTTTTATTGATTTTTGACTACTCTGGAGAATAAATTTGCAAATTTAACAAAAGACTTTATGTAAAAAGTTATGTTAGATATCAAAGTTGTAAAAAGATAGAAAAGTGCGATTAACTCGTAGTTGGAGTGAGTTTTGCCTAAAATCAAAGTGTGAGAATACTTTCTTTACATTACTTTATAAAGTACTTTCAAACTATTTTTAAGAGCTGTTTAAATGAGCCTTAAATCACACATCTTAGTACTTTTACCGACTACTCTAGTTCGTAGCTTTGAAAGTCTTTGTTTTTGCTTATGATATGAAGTAAGCCCTCATGGCTTTTTGCAGTAGTTTTTACCATGAAATTTCCGCACTTTAAACAGTCCCAATACAAATTAACTAAACTTTTTATACAATTTTTTAAATTTAGTAGAGATTTTAAAAAGAGCTGAAAATTTGTCAGCTAAGCTGAAACTCCTAGCCAATTTATTAGCGCACTCAAGTTGTGCTTTTACAAAAGTCGCTTGCCATTTGGATATTCCACTCAGGCTCCCAAACTAGGTCGATCTCGCACTCTTTTACGCCTTCCACGCCAAGCGTAGCCTTCTGCACCCACTCAAGTATCATCTCATGAAGCGGACAAGACTTGGTTGAAAGCGTCATCGTCACCTTTTGCTTTGCCGTTTTTCATCGCAGCTCGCATCATATATGAGCCCAAGCGAAACGATGTCAAAGCCAACCTCTGGATCAACGATATTTGACAGAGCATCATAAATTTTTTTCTTTTCATTTTTATCCTTTAAAAACCAGTAAATTTAAAAACATTTATCATATTTATAGCAAGCAAAATGATGCTTAAAAGCCATAAAAATCATACTTACATAGACCAAATTTCTCATCTCAAAGCTAACTCGCCAGAGGATAGCACACAAGCGAAATGGCATTGCAGGCTATGGCAAAATATGCACCTTTTTAATATCATCGCATCAAGCAGCGGCACTTTTTGCCTTGCCAACAAATGGCGCCACATAGTGATACCAGATGAGAAATGGCGCGATCTTATAAAAGATGAGCCACGATAAAAGGCAAACAAAAAGCCATATATCATAAAAATGCAGCACGTTGGCTTTTCAAAAACCATAAATGTAGCAGCGCAAAGTAAGGCAAACAGCGAAAGAGCGATATTAACATTCCAGTAATCATACGCCTTTCTCACGCGCTTTTTCAGTATATAAAACGCCTGAGCTATAAAAAGCAAAAGCCGCCACAACCACCGCAAAAACCGCTAAAGTACTCATCAACCGCCAGCAAAACTCCAGCCAAAATGTAGCAGGCAAGAGAGGCTTTACTAAGTGTAAATTGAAGATCATGCGCCAGCGCAAACATCGGTAAAAAGCATCGCTTGCAGCCCCAAGTATCACGAAAAATACAAAGCCCAGCACAAAATATACGTGAAATTTTAATGTCATCATAAAAATCAAGCATAAGCGTGCCGCCAAGTATCATCACTAGGCAAAATCCAAGCGTTATGCCAACTAGCAAAAATATCGCCGAGGCAAAGAGTGCAAAAGGCGGCAAAGCTTCTTTTTTGATTATTTAAAAAGCTTTAGTGCATAGGTCGAGCCAAAAAAACAAGTGCGCCAAAGAGAAAAAAACTGCGCTGATTTGTAAAGTCTGACCCTCGCCAAATATCATCGCATAGCTCATGGCAAGCAGCGATAGACAAAAGATGGCTAAATTTAAAATAGCCCCTTTGACCGTGAAAAATGGCTTTTCTAGTATGACCGAGGTTAGCTGATAGAGCGCTCCGATGATGATGCTCATCACAAAGCCCACGAAAAATATATGCAAAAGCCAGCCGTATTTAGCGAGCTAATCGCCCTCAAAAATCAGCGTAAAAATGCCGGGACGCTTAGCGCTAAGAAAAAAATCCCTAACGATAAAGTAGCCGCCAACTAGCTTAAATGGCGGCGCATAGGTGTTTAAAAGCATTTTAGTGGCAAAGGCTGGTGTCTATATTTTTCTATGCTCGCACCCTCTTTTAGGCTAAAAGTCATCTTCACAGCCCCACCCTCAAGGTCCTCTCGATCCACGTCAAAGCTCTTTTTCTATCTTTGGGATGAGCCCAGCTGGGAAATGTATGATTTACCATCACGATCTTTGTATCTTTATCAGCAGATTTTATCGCCAAAAGTGCGTTCATCATGGGCTCAGGCGGCACACAAGGACGTGAGTCAAAGCCCATGAACTTACTCCATTTTCACTCAAATTTATAAAATGGCACCGTCGCACCCTCTACGTTAAACTGCTCTACATTTTTGAAAAATTCACTCATTTTTCTCCTTTTGATTTTTGGAGAATTATACTCTGATTAAACTTTTTTCAAACCATTGATTTGCTTCAACAAAAGCTACTTAACGTAGGGGATAAACTCCTCGTATCCAAGCCCTAGCCATATCCTCAAGCGGTATAAATTTAGGGCTAGCGCCATTTATGCAGTATCTTAGTCCACCCTTATCGCTTTCGGCCCATCGTCAAAAACATGCCCAAGGTGCGCATCGCTGTTTTGACGACCTCACCCTCAACCCTTTTTCATCATAAATGAGTTATCCCTCACTATACGCAAGCGCCGTTGTAGTGATAGGCTTTGTAAAGCTTGGCCAGCCACACCCTGCGTCAAATTTATCAGCGCTTGAAAAGAGCGGCTTACCACTGGTGATATCGACATAGATGCCCTTTTTGTCAAATTTATCATACTCACTGCTAAATGGCCTCTCAGTCGCCGCCTCCTGCGTCACGGCATACTGCTCGCCGCCACCTTTCTCTTTAGCTCCTCTTTGCTAAGTGGCTTCACCTTTAGCCTCATCATAGAGCGGTTTATTTGCCACTAGATCGATATGGCAGTATCCAAAAGGGTTTTTGTCAAGATAGTCTTGGTGATACTCCTCGGCAATGATAAAAATTTCTTAATAGGTGCGACCTCAACTGCGATCTTATCTTTTAAATTTCTTTTTGCTCTATCTTCATAAAGCTCTCAATAACTGGTAGATCGTCCTTGCTAACATAGTAAATCCCACTTCTATACTGCCTGCCAACGTCATTGCCTTGTTTATTTAGCGAGGTCGGGTCGATCACCCTAAAAATGAGCCAGTATCTCAGCCAAAGCGACCCTATTTTTCATCAATCGGACATAAAGTGTCTCGGCATGATCGCTCTCATGAAGCTCGCGGTAGCTCGTGTCTCGCTTCTTACCATTTGCGTAGCCCACTTTTGTATCTACCACGCCAAATATCTTTTTAAAATATCCCTCAGATGCCCCAAAAGCAGCCACCTGCTAAATAAATTTCTTTCAAATTTGCCCTGCCATCGTCTGCTCCTTTTAAAAACTTATCTTTTGCCATCAAATTTACACCCAAAAATAGTGCCAAAGCTAAGAGAAAATTTAAGACTTTTTCATATTTGCTCCTTTTTTTGAAGGATTATATAAAATTTGAAGTTATAAAGTGTGAAGTAGGGGCAAAGTGCCCCTACTTTTAGTGTAAAGAAAGTGTCTAACGCCAGTGAAATATAGCGACATGCCGTGCTCATCGGCAGCCTCTATCACCTCATCATCTCTTATGCTCGCCGCCTGGCTCGATGACGCATTTTACGCCCATTTTTGCTAGCGATGTCGATGCTGTCTCTAAACGGAAAGAACGCCTCGCTTGCAAGCACGCGACCATTTAGGGTCGATCTCAAGCTCTTTTGCCTTTCGCTACGGCCGCACGAGCAAGCATCCACACGGCTAGTCATACCCATGCCAATAGCCACCATTGCGCCCTCTTTTACGTAAACTACGCAGTTGCTCTTCGTTAGCGCAGCCACTTTCCACGCTATCTGAGCGTCTTTTAGCTCGCTGCCAGTTGCAAATTTCTTGCTCATTTGCTTCATATTTTTCAAGCTCTTCGTCTTTTACAAAGTCTCTTTCTTGAAATACAAATCCACCATCAATGTGCTTTAAAGTCAATTTGTCATTTGCACGCACTGAAAAATTTATTATCCTGAGTGAAAATTTTGATGCGTTTTTAGCTTCAAATACCTTAAGCGCGGCATCATCGACATTTGCAGCGATGATTACTTCAACGTAAATTTCATTTATCTTTTTAGCTAGCTCCTCATCAAGCGTGCCATTTATCGCGACTACGCCGCCGTATGCTGAGATCGGATCGCACTTAAGAGCAGCTACGTAGCTCTCTAGCAATGTATCTTTTTACCGCAAAGCCGCAAGGGTTCGCGTGCTTGATGATAGCCACTGCTGGCGCATCCTCAAAGCCAGTTGCAAGCATCAATGCGCCATTTATATCGGTCATATTATTGAAACTTGCCTCGCCTTTTAGGGCTCTAAAGTTGTTCGTAAAGAAATAATCAAACTCATAAAGCGCGCCTTTTTGGTGTGGATTTTTCGCCGTATCTGGTGTCAAAAACCCTTGCTTCCAACGATAAATCTAGCATCGCCAAAACCGCCATTAAATCTATCATTCATATAGTTTGCGATCATGCTGTCATATGCCGCTGTGTGCTCGAACGCCTTTATCATCAGCGATCTTCTAAACTCAAAATCATCGCTTTTTCTCTTAGGCGCTTTAGAAATTTCATCGTAGTCAAGCACGCTTGTGACGATAAGGACGTCTTTAAAGTTTTTAGCCGCACTCCTTACCATAGCTGGGCCGCCGATGTCGATATTTTTCGATGATCTCGGCAAAGTCATCGGTCCTAATGGTAGTCTCTTTAAATGGATATAAATTTACGCAAACCAGATCGATGCCCTCTATGCCATGCTCTTTTGCCTGAGCCACGTGCGTAGCGTCGTCACGTTTATGCAAGATGCCGCCATGTATCTTTGGATGAAGGGTCTTTACCCTGCCCTCAAACATCTCAGGCGACGCTGTAATCCGCTAACTTCAGTAGCTTTGACGCCCTCAGACTTTTAAAAAGTTTGTAGGTGCCACCAGTTGAAAGTATCTGCCAGCCAAGCTCTTCTAGCCCCTTTGCAAACTCTACAATGCCCTCTTTATCGCTAACGCTAAGCAACGCTCTCATTTTTTCTCCTTTATTAAATTTCTTATTATCTACACTCTTTACTCAAAAATATCTCTTATAAATTTTAGCTTATGAGAACCATATAGTTTGATTATCTCTCCGCTAATCACTTTTTGATTTTTCCTCGCCACCATTAGCATCCAAGAAACTTCTACTAACATACAATTCATTAATTTTTTTGCATTTTTGGACTCTTTTTGTCTAACGTACCCTCAAAAGTGTATGAAAAAAAGTATATCTTCTTTGTTATAAACACTTGCAAATCCACTAATATCTAAAGCTCTCTCCTGCCATATAAGAGTAACAAATGCTATCACCACTACCCTTTGTTGTGATAGCAGCAAATTCCCGATTCTCGCTGAAACAGATATATAGTTGCCGACTTCACACCTTTTTGTTTTTATAAATATTGAAATTTACATAGGATTTTGCCACTATCATCTCTAAGGAACACCCTGTGTTTCCCGTGAGATATCAGTGTAGTCTCCGAGTAATTTTTCCATCTTCATATAATTTACCTTTGTCGTCAAAACTATATTCGACAACCTTGTCTTGCGTCTTAAAATACATAGGTTCTGGAGGAGCAAAACACCCTGCTTAATCCTATAGCTATAATAACTGCTAGCGTATTTCTCTCATTTTTCTCCTTTAGATTGATTAAATTCATTTTATTTTTTCCGCCAAACACATCGCTTTTTCAGCACCAGTAGCCCCATGGCGCTATCTTTTTTGATATTTTTCCTCAGTTATCTTTTTCTAGTTTTTTTCTAAAGTTTGCACCACTTGTTTTTTTATAGCAAAGTCTCTTTTTGACTAAATTTTGAAACTCTCCGCCTGCGATATCCACGCTAAAGGCGTAGCTTGAAATTTGTCTGCCATTAAAGTAGCTAGAATTTAGCACGCTTAAACTCTACCGCTTCGCCTTTTGCTAAAAGCTTCGCATAACGGTGCTTTTTGAGCCAAAATTTCACCACCTTTATGCCACCCTCATCTGAAAAAAATATACTTTTAAACTCATTTAAATTTTAGCTCTAACTGCCTTTAAAATCACCCTCCGCGCCATCACTGCCAGCTAGGATGATACTAGCGCGCTTGTCTTATTGTATTCGCCGATCTTTTTGCCATTTTCATAAAGCGCGCTATCTTTTTAGCTCAATTTGATCTCATTTCCATTAAGATCGCTCACGTTTAGCTCCCTGCAAAAAGCTAGCCACCGCTAGCAGCAAAAATAATAAACTTCTTCATCTAAACTCCAAATTCTCTTTTTAAACGCCCATAAGCCTCATTTATCTCCTGAAGCTTTTTGGTTGAGCGCTCTATCACCTCTTTGCTCTCGCCTCTGCCCATCAAAAATGTCAGGGTGATACTGCCTCACAAGCTCTTTGTAGCGAGCCTTTACCTCTTCAAGACTTGCATTTTTACTAAGTCCTAAAACCTCAAACGCATCGCTTTCTTGGCTCATATCATTGCGATTAGTCCCAAACCTCGAGCCATAGAAGCTATCAAATTATAGATTATCTCATCAAGCGTCTCTTTGTCGATGCCAAATCCATAAGCGATATTTCTTATAACATCTTGCTCGCTTTTGTTAAATCTCTCCGTCTATATAGGCTAAATTTCAGAAAAAGTGAGCCCTAGCCACGCAGGTGTCGTAATTTAGATTAAAAAGCACGCTTTGTAGTTTCTGGCGGTTTCATAGGCGTTATCTACATTTTCTTTTTGGCTGTTATAGACCCTCTTTTTAGATACTCACGCACGCCGCTAACTTTCTGGCTTAGATCATCAAGCACTTGAGTGATCAGTCTAGCCTCTAGTTCGCTAACCCCTGCTGTCGCTTTTAGCTACTTTTGCAAGTAGTGAGACTAGAAAATTTAGCCTCATTTACATTTGCTTGTTTCTTGCGGTTACTGCCCTATTTGCACACTCATAAAGAAAAATATCGCACCGCCTAATATCAGTAAAAACAAAACTCCAGACATATTACCACAAGTGATAGATCGTATTTTTATCTTGCCATTTACTAGCTCGTTTTTTTGCGCCATGAGCCTCGTCGTTCATAACATTCCCAGCGGCGCTCCTCAGGGCGGTAAAACCAGTCTTTATCGATCTGATAGTAATTTGGCTTTTGCCGTTTGTCTCGATAATGTTTGCGATGTTGTTATCGTGATAGCTGTTCTCATCGTAGTCGGTAAAGGCTCGCTGTCCCATCTCCGAGTAAAGCGACGTTAGCTCCTGAAGCATCTCGTTTAGATCATCGTCCATTTTTGACATGCAGGCCGATCTCCTGCGCCTCACGAAAGAGTATCGGATACTCGTGCGCTGGGTAGTCTGCGTTTAGTCGCTCTGAAATTCTCAACGATCTTTTTGTCATCATCTATGTGATATCTAAGCAGCTCAGAGCAATGAGCGAGAGCGAGCTAGCACGATCAACCGCACCAAAAACTAGCGGATGGATATACTCATATAGCGAGTTATAGGGGTTTGTGTCGTTTGGTCTATCTTTATCCCTGCTCTTTTCCAAAGCTTCACCACACGGCTAAGCTCATCCATAGAGACGCTACAAGCTCGTTGCCCTTGTTTGTAGGGGCTAGCTCGTGTTTTAAAGAGGTATCAACTGGCGTTAGATAGGCAAGTGGGCCCATAACGATCTCATTTGCGCCAAGTGCCATCATAGTAGCAGCTGAGGCGCAGTTTGATGGGATCAGCGCTATTAAATTTTCTGCAGTAGTTTCTAGGCGTGCTAATGATCCTAAGTGCGGCTATACCGCTTCCGCCGTCACTTTTTATAAAAAGATAGGCAGTGTCTATCTTTTTGCCCTTTAGTACTTTCATACATCGCACTAGCATCGTTGCCGCAGACATTACCAGCGTTTGAGTTGTAGTAGGTTATCAAAGGGCATTTAGCCTTTTTCGATCGTACTTATCAAATTTTTGAGTATCGCTAAAGAGCACTGGCGGTTTTGCCACGCCCTTTTTCTCGTTTTTGCTCTACTTCCTTTTCCCCGCTTGCTTTTTTTCCTTTTTAGAAAACATCTCTTAGTCCTCCTTTTTACGATTTTTCGCAAACTCTTTTAGATAAACTTTCTCTTACGTCCTCTAAGCTCTCATCGATATCATTTAGCTTTAAATCTCTTGCCTCCGCTAACGCCGATCTTTTCAAATCTCACACCAATTTAGCCGCAAGCGCTTCACAGTTTAGCCTCGTCTTTTACACCCACGACCGCTCTTGAAAAGCTCTCGTCAAAGATGAATGGCTCTTTAAATTTAACTTCGCAGTTTGCGCCGATGTTTGAGATGCTAGCCATTTTTTTGCTAGCGTGATAGCAAGACCGCCCACACCTACGCTATTTGCAAACTCTGAAAATTTGCTCTTTATTTGCCTCTATCACTAGCTCCCAAAGGGCCCTTTCAGCTTTATAATCAATCTCTTTTAGCTTGCCACCAACCACGTTAATAGCGACTTTTGCGTAAAGTGAAGCTGCATCCCTCCGCTTGTCTCGCCAAGCAGGTAAATCGCCCTGCTATCGCTTGAAAATGTGCTCTTTAGGTTTAAACTTGCATCTTCATTTACGCCAACTGTGACGATGGCTGGTGTTGGATAGACGCTAACGCCGTCAGTGTCGTTGTAAAGGCTCACATTGCCACTCACAACTGGTGTATTTAGCTCACGGCAAGCCTCTTTATGCCCTCGCATCCCTCTTTGAACTGCCACATAACCTCTGGATTTTGCGGGTTGCCGTAGTTTAAGCAGTCAGTTATCGCAAGTGGCACAGCGCCACTCATCGCTACCTTTTCTACCAGCTGCAGAGAACTGCTCTTGCTGCGCCAACTTTTGGATCAACGAATGTGCTCTAGGATCGCACTGAGCAGCCATAGAGACGGCCTTTTTAGTGCCTTTTACTCTGATACTTGCAGCGCCTAAGTGCCCTGGCTGTTTTATCGTATTTGTCTGGATATTTGCGTCATATTGATCGTAGATGAAGCTTTTATTTAGCACTTCAGGCTCTTTTAAAAGCTTGAAAAATGCGCTTTTGTTATCAACATTATTTGGTATTTGTAAATTTGCTATCTCATCAAGGTATTTTGGACGTGCGATCTGGGCGATCAAGCACCGGAGCCGCCCTCGCCAAAGTGGGCCGATAGGGATTTCACCTGCGAGCTCACCGTGCCAATAAAGCTGCATCACGCCGCTACTTGTAACCTCGCCGATGATCTCAGCGTCAAGGTCCCACTTTCTAAAAATTTCAAGTACCTTTTGCTCATAGCCTTTTTTGGCGCATATTAGCATACGCTCTTGAGACTCGCTTAGCATTAGTTCATAAGGCGTCATACCAACTTCGCGCATCGGCACGCGCTCTAAATACATCTTCATACCACTGCCGCTTCTGCCAGCCATCTCAAAGCTAGAGCTCGTTAGCCCTGCTGGCCCATATCTTGGATGCCGATGATGTAGTCTTTTTAAAGAGCTCTAAGCACGCCTCCATGAGCAGTTTCTCGGCAAATGGGTCACCTACTTGCACCGTTGGGCGAAGTGATTTATTTTCATCATTAAAGCTATCGCTCGCCATCACAGCGCCGCCAAGTCCGTCTCTACCGGTCTTTGAGCCCACGTAAATGACTGGCTGCCCACGCCTTCAGCCTTGCCGCATAGAAAAATTTTCATCACTTTTGCAAAGTCCAAGCGCGAAGGCGTTGATTAGGATATTGCCATTAAAGCTAGGATCAAATGTAGTCTCACCGCCGATCGTTGGGATACCCATGCAGTTGCCGTAGTGTCCGATGCCAGCCACACTTCCTTTTAGCAGATATCTATGCTTTTTGGCTAGCTCGCCCTCACCTCTTATCTCGCCAAAACGAAGCGAGTTCATATTCGCAACGACTCTTGCGCCCATCGTAAAGACATCTCTTAGTATCCCCACCAACGCCAGTTGCAGCGCCCTGAAACGGCTCGATAAAGCTTGGGTGGTTGTGACTTTCCATCTTAAATACAGCTGCAACCCCGTCGCCAACGTCGATGACGCCAGCATTTTCACCAGGTCCTTGAATGACCCAAGGTGCCTTTGTCGGAAAGCCGTTTAGGTATTTTTTGCTTGATTTGTAGCTGCAGTGCTCGCTCCACATCGCTGAAAATATGCCAAGCTCTAGTAAATTTGGCTCACGGCCTAGAAATTCTTAAGATCTCCTCATACTCTTCGTCGCTGATTTTTATGTGCTTGTATGGTAGCTTTATCCATTGATGTAACCTTTTAAGAATTTTAAGCTATTTTACAACCTTGCTTATAAAAAAAGTTACTAAAAAGCCTTTTTGGAATTTACTAAAACAAAAGCACATTTGAGAGAATTCTTTGCCTTGATTTACAAGGTCACTTTCGATAAATGTTTTTATAAAAATTTTGTGTTAGCGTCTCAGCCTTAATCTTCTCTTCATCTTCGCTTGAAAGGTTGAAATAATAGCTCGTCTCTCTTAGAAAAAAAGCCTTGATCATTAGATATATCTGAGTTTAAGATCACCGCAAAAAGCCATTTTTCAAAGGGTGGTTTGTCACACTTTTTACTTTTTATCACCTCTTTGCCGCTTGCAAAAGCTTCGCAAACTGGCATGCTCTTTTGTGCTATAAACCACACTTTTTTATAGCGCCATTTGAAATTTCATAAAATTTGATATTTTTTTGCATTTGCGAGCTCCTCTATGTCACTAGCATTTGACAAGATAAGCTCATGGTTTGTGCCCATGCTTTAACAAGCACCATTACGTCTGCTTCGCTGCCTTGCATGAGATCGCCAAGAGCGCTCAAATTCTGCATTTGCGTCGGTTGCTTTTTATCTCAGCCTTGCCGACAATGTTTGCAAATTTATTAAAGTCATCTAGGCTGTTTTGAAGCTTATACTCATCTCATGCAAGGTTTCGTTATTTTTCAAGATAGAGTAAATTTGACTTTTCGCTTGGCTTTAAAATTTGCTTGCCAGCACACCCTGCTAATAAGATAGCAACAGCTAAGAATAGAAATTTTGTCCTCATTTTTCCCCAACCAAGATAGATATAAATTTAAATGCCCCCTAGCGCAAATGGCTAGAGAGCGGTAGAAAATTTGTTTTTTACGCTTTGAAAACTTTTTTTCAAGATGCGCCTCATACTCTTTTTAGGTATCTTGGCACGTCTGGCATCTTGATGACATCGTAGCATACAAAATATGAAAGTGGCTTCATGCCCAAAAATTCATTTGCCTTTCTAAAATGAAAAGTAAATTCCATCAACGCACGCGCGCCTCAAAAACTCATTTGGATCGCTAAATGCCTCAGCTGGGGCATTCCAAGTAAGGCTTAGCATACATTTCTTGCCATTTAACAAGCCGCCTTTGCCGTAGTTTTTAGTTGGATCGACCCTATGCCTGCCATCACTAGTATAAAAGCTTGCCATGACCTGCTGTAAAGACCTCGTCGATATTTTTTTCACTATCCAAGGCTCGCCCATCCACCAAGCTGGCATCTGCCAAACTACCGCGTCCATCCAGAGAAATTTCTCAACTTCAGCTTCGATATCATAGCCTTGATCTATCACGGTTTGCTTTTACCTCGTGACCCATTTTTGCTAGTTTTTCGCATGCAAGATCGTGAAGTGTTTGATTGAGCCTGCCATCTGAATGGCCAAATACTGCCACCATTTATAAGTAAAATTTTTCCATTTTTTCTCCTTTAAAAAAATGCAGATTTTAACCAAAAAGTATCATTTTCCTAAACAAAAAAATGGCTAAACATCTCGTCTAAAATTTCGCTTCTCTCAAATGGCTTTGTGATGCTTGCAAGTGCCTTTATAGCGGTATTTAGCTCGTAAGCGAGCACTTTCTAGCTCATCTTCACTTAGCCTTAAAAACGCTCTTTTTAAAGCCTCACTCGCCTCTTTACAGCTTAAAATTTGGCGGTTTGAGCTTAGCATGATCTCGTCGGTGTCTTGCGTCTTGAGGTAGCCCTCAAGCTCTTTTAAAACTACGCTCGTATCGTTTTTTGCTGAAATTTTCGATAGCGCCGTCCAAATTATGTCAATGTAAACGCAAGATCGCTTTTGTTTAGGATAAAAAAAGGCTTTTTTTGTTTGAGTTAGAAACGAGCTTTATTATCTCTTTATCTTGCTCGTCGCTTGCAGATGAGCCGTCAAAGACAGCTAGGATAATGTCGGCCTCATTTATGGCTGAGATTGAGTAGTTTATACCGATTTGCTCGATCTTTCCGGCATCTTTTCTAATGCCTGCGGTGTCTATTATGCGAACTAGATGCGAGCCTATCTTAAAATTTTCTTCTATCCTATCTCTAGTTGTGCCCGCTTCGTCGCTAACGATCGCTCTTTCATATGCCAAAAAATGAGTTTAAAATGGAGCTTTTGCCAACATTTGGCTTTGCCAACGATGGCGATCTTAAAGCCATCTATTAGTCCTCTTCTTTGCTCGCTAAGAGTTGCTATGCGCTCTAGCTTCTCGCTATTTTTTTAAAAGCATCTGCTTGGTCTGCTCTAGCAAATGTGCAGGCAGATCATCATCAGCATAGTCAATCATCGTCTCGACAAAGGCAAGAGTTTTGACCACTTCGCCTCTGATCTCGCCTACAAACTTTACTAAGATCGCCTTGCATTTGGCGGGTTAAAATTTTAGCAGACGATCTCACTTTTTGAAGTGATGAGCCCTTGCATCGCCTCGGCCTTGGCTGAGATCCATCTTGCCATTTTAAAAATGCTCGCTTGCTAAACTCGCCTGGCATTGCCAGCCTTGCGCCAGCTCTTATTAGCTCATTTAAAATTCTCTCGCTCACCATCACACCACCATGAGTTTGAAACTCGACAATGTCCTCGCCAGTAAAAGCTTGCTGGGCCTTTAAAATATATAACTATGCCCCTCGTCTAAAATTTCATCATCAAGGGAGTAAATTTCTGGCTAGTTTTGCGTATCTTGGCTCTAAATTTGAAAGTTTAGAAGTTTTTAAAGAGGTGGCTAGGGCGTCCTTGCCGCTAAGCCTTACGATAGAAACTGAGCCGATGCCATAAGCTGTGGCAAGGGCTGCGATAGTTTCACTCATTTTTGAAAAAGTCATTTACGACGACAAATTTGCCGTCATTGCCACTTTTTATGCCGACATATTTATCTGGAAATTTCTCGCGAAGTTTCTCAAGCGCGATCTTAACCAAAAACCCCATCAAGTGGCTTCGTTTGGGCTCTACCGCTATTTTGTACGCGCTCGATCACACCATTTAGATATTGATCCATCATCGCTTCTTGATTTTGTAAAAACTGTGCGATCTCTAGGGCGGATAGCAAGGTTGTATTTTTAGATTTAGCCAGTTGTAAAGCATATAAGATATCGCTTTATATCTGCAGCCCTCTTTACCGATAAGTAGCGCCGCATCAGCGCCGTCAAGCTCGACAAGTAGCGTCTCATCGTTACGATTACTAACCTCTATCTTATCTATCTCAAAGCAGCTTGCCTTTAAAAAGACGTGTAACGCCCTCTTTTATCTCTGGCAAGATCGCATCAAAGTCGATCACAACCTTCTCTTTTTCTCTTTTGGTAAATTATGCGCCGAGCTCTCTTCATCTGTATGGTTAGTACTTTTTCGATGATTGATGTATCTAGGATATTTTTGGAACGCTTTTGTTAGCTTGTGGCTCTTTCGTCTCTTTTTGGCTCTTTTTGGTACCTTTTGGCTCATCAAGCCTTTTTTTATAACATATCCTGGCTCCTCGGCCTCTTTTTCGCCCTTTTCGGCAAAGGCGTCTTTTGCAAGAGCTGAGTTTTTTTCTCGCTTAATTTTGCTTTTCATTTTTATGCTCTTTTTGTTCAGACTTAGCCTCGCGCTTCTCATCTTTGTGCTTTTTAGAATTTCTCTTTCTATCAGACTGATCGTGTTTTTGCCCTGCTTTTTCTCTTCTTTTACAAGCTCATTTTCATCACTTTTTAGTAGTAAATTTCTATCATTTTTGGCCTGCTTGGCTTTGGCTGATTTTCTAAATCTGCTTTCTATTATCGCTGTCTTTTTAAAAATCCAGAAATTCCACCGCTTGGATGCTGTAAAACCTTGATATCAAGCTGAGTTACTGAGCAGTTAAGCTGCTCGGTCGCTTTTTGAAAATGCCTCTTGGAGGGTATTTGCTTCTATTCTCATTAGGCCTTTACCTCCGCAGCTTTTTATGTTTTTTTCAAAAAGTTTATTTACAAAGACTTGCTGAACGACCGAACAAACGTTGTTTACAAACCAGTAAAAGTGTAAGACCTGCTGGGAATGTCACAAAAGAAAAATGTAAAATTAACGGCAAGAATTTCATAACCTTTTCTTGCATAGGATCGGTAAATGTCGTTGGCGTAAGTTTTTGTTGTAAAAACATTGTAATACCCATTAGTATAGGTAGTACAAAGAATGGATCCATGATAGATAGGTCATGTATCCAAAGTATCCACGGCGCGCCTTTTAGCTCGATCGCATTTAGTAAAACGCGGTAGATCGCGAAAAATACTGGGAATTTGAAGCAATATCGGCAAGCAGCCACCCATTGGGTTTGCGCCATGCTTTTTATAAAGCTCCATCATATGAACTTGCAGTTTTTGTTTTGTCATCACCATACTTTTGCCTGAAGCTCTTTTCACCTTTGAGCAAGCTCTTTTAGTTTATTCATCGATAGCATACCCTTGTATGTAAGTGGAAATAAAACTATCCTTATAACTAGTGTTAGCACGACTATCGCCCAGCCCCAGTTGCCAATATAGTTATGCAAGAAAATTCAAAAATGCAAACATCGGCTTTGCGATAAATGTAAACCAGCCATACTCTATAACATCGTTTAGTCTCTCGTCCATCGAGCTTACATTTCTATGCTCTTTTGGTCCGATATAACCGCCCATTTTTAGGGTTTTTCGTTTGCTTTTACAAAGAGGATAGGATTTTTATTTGCGTCCTTATCTACTACAACTTCAAACGGCTTATCAAATGAATAAAAAAAGCGTCGTGTAGTATCTATCAGAAGTCGCAGCTATCGTGGTGTTCGCGTAGTTTTTAACCTCTTTTGCGTCGCCATCTTCTATGATATTAAGGCTATCATCAACGTTTCTAAGCATAGCGCCGTGTACAGTATAGCTGTCTACTTCGATGCTTGGCCTAAAAGCCTGGCGTCATGAAATAATCAACATTTTTTGCTTAATTTACCTCTACTTCATAGCGACCGTTTTGGGTAAAAGTTTGATATTTTTATAACTGTAACGCCATTTAAATTTTCTGAGTAAGTTTTATATTTTTGCCTCACCACTAACGTCTAGTTCGCTAGCATCACTCTCATAAGCAACCTTAAAAAGCATCGCCATTTAACATGCTATCGTTAAATCTAATCTCAAGCGGCAACGGACTTTTGTGAAACAAGCTCGATCTTGTTGTCATCTTTAGTTTTATACTTCTCTTCAGTTAAGTAAAAGTAGAAATTCTTCCTAGTTTATCTATCTTTGCTTCGTAGTTTTGACCTTTTATGGTAGCTATTATCTCATTTGAAGCTAAATCTTTTCATTTGTCTGCTGGAGCATTTTTGGTTTGTGATTGGCGCTCTACTTTGATCCATTGTTTGAGACATTGTGGTTTGGTTTTTGTTCTAACGGCACTCTTTTTGGCATAAAAAGTCATATACTATGAAAAATACAATAGACAAAAAGTGCTGCAAGAAGCAGTCTTTTTGCATGAACAACTGTTCCATTTAATCCTTTAATTTATCTAATACTTTTTACGACATAAAAATCTACTATTTTGACAAGGGATAAAACCAGAAAATTTACATTTTTGGTATCACTTTTTGAAAAATAAAAATAAGAGTTAAATTTTTGCGGATGATTGGGTAGTTTATACCGCCTTTAAAAAGCTGGTTGCATTTTAGAATCTGCACGAAAGTTGCAAAAAGAGCAGAGCTATTCGTTTGAGAATTCCCAAATAGCGTATTGTGAGCAAGTCGGATAGTAGCGACAGCTTTTTGGTAGAAGTATGGAAATATATTTTTGATAAAAAGCGATATATCTGATCGCAAATTACTTTCATTTTAGACATCCCATATAGACCAGCATACGTATACAATTTTATCAAATGAAAATTTCGGTAATTCCATTTTTGCGACCATAATGTACGTGCCATCTTTTAGCTCATTAGAAATAGAAAAAGCGATCCCTTAAAAAGTCTTTTCGCTCTATTTCTAACTACTGCTTTTCCTACTTTTTTTGCTAGCAACTACTGCTAATCGTTTGTTGGTTTTATAAAAGAGTACGCACGCATCGCAGTGCCATTTATTAGCCCTCTTTATAAACCTGAGAGAATTCTCTCGAGCCACTTAGTGACTCAAAACCGGCTAAGCGACCAATCTTTTTCTACCTTTAGCGCGTCTAGCGTTTATAACTTCTGGACCATTCTTAGTTTTCATTCTTAAACGAAAGCCATGAGTGCGTTTTTTTAGGGGTTTTTATGAGGTTGATAAGTCCTTTTCATTTCTATCCTTAAAGTTAATATAAAAAGTGGGATTTTATCAAGCAATACTTAAATTCCTTTGAATAAATCAGTCCAGAAAAACTATGACTTAAACTTTAAGTAAATCAGGTTATAATCCAAAAATGAAATTTCATAAAAATAAAGAGCTTTTTGGAAAAATTACTTTTTAAAGGCGATCGGCTATAATTTTATAGATGAAAATTTCCTGAATTTAAGTAAATATCAAGATTATAGCGATGTTGATGAGCTAAACAATGAGATCAAAAATGCTCTCTTTGCTTTTTGAGAAATAGCTCAAAGTGCGTAGCTACTGGCCTTAGCGACAAAAATAGCAAGATCATGTTTATAGCATTTTCAATAAAAAGATGATCTTTTTGAAAGCACAGCTAGCAGAGTACTTTGCAAAATGCTATAAAAGAAGGCTTTCAAATTTAGAAAAAGATAATGTTTATATAAGCTCGCTTTTTGCGCTGTGAAATTTCACAAAATGACGCGAAAAAAATCCAGCGCTGAAAGAGCTCATTTGAGCTTTGCAGGCCTTATCTTTTAGAAGAGATCAGGCTCATTAAGCCCAAAATAATCATCACTTTAGGAGAAGAAGCATTTATGCATTTTTTTATCCAAATTTCACTTACAAAAGGCGGATTTTTCGGGCATAAGAGGAAGCATCTTAAAAAGATGATAGCAGGTTTATAATGCCAACTTTTTCACCAGAGTGGATCAGCAAAAACCCAAGTTTTTGAGAAAATTTACATAGATGATTTGAGAAAAATCAAGGGAGTGATATGAATTTTACTTTTTCTAGCTATATTTGCGAGCCTTTTTGCGGCACAAGATGAGATGCAAGACGCGTTACTGACGAGCCAGTAGTGAAAGCAACATCACAAAAAAATCAAAAGCCTCTCAAATATCCCACCAGCAAAGATCACTTACATAATTTAGAGCTGAATTTGCGATATCTCTTGTCTAAACGAGCTTGTAAAAGAGTGATATGCTAGCTAGCTTTATGGCGAGGTTTGAGCCAGCAAAGATAGATGATAGCGCTTTTTAGAGCTTTACACCCTCACTTGGCGGCGAGGCTGTTTTAAAAGCTTGATGGTGCACAAAAGATCGCAGTTATTATCCCACAAAGATCATAAAATCATACGCAAATGTCGTATCAAACGCGATTTTAACATATATTTTTAAAGCAAGAAGCAAATGTCGAAGTCAAATTATAAATAGCAACGACGAGGCCTTCAAAGCCTTCAAAACGCCCTGCAAACAGCTAGAAGCGAGGGCTTTAGCTACTTTATCGCTGCACTTACTCAAGGTGGCGCAAACACCATAAATTCGCTTGTTCTCTCAACCGAGCTTATCTACCATCCCAAGCGTTCACAGCTCATTTGTGCTAAATCCAAAAGCCAAAGTTGATCTTTGGCGGGGTTGATTACAAAGCTCAAATTTCAGCCCTGCTCGCATTTGCCAACGAAAAAAAGTGGTCGCATTTGATGATGGCGAGCATGCTAGCGCAAAAAAGCTAAATGAGTATGTGCGTATGCAAAGCGCCGACTACTACGAGAGTTCAATTGTCGGCAAGGATATAATTAAACAACACCCTAAGCAAAAAGTCGATTGATGGTGCGAGTATATTTTTAAACATCCCAATAGTCAAAGCATCGCTCGTGGCAACGCAGATGAGGGGCTTTGAGATAAAACCATACGCGCTTTTAAGCACGCAGATAAATTTCTTGCCAAATGTCTTTAGTGCCATCACGCAAAGAGATAGGCAAAACCTCTTTGTCGCAAACTCGCTAAATCAAGTCGATGAGGCATTTTTGGGGCTCGGAGAGCTTTTTGACGTGGACTTTAGATATTCACATATCGGCTACTCAAGCGCCTTGGGAGCGGAGTATATCTATACTGACTTTTCATAAACAAAAATGCTAGTAAAATTACTACAGAGAGCGTTGAGGGTTCGCAGGGTTTTATATGATGTGAAAATTTGATGACGCAAAAGGGCGAGCAGTTTGACTCAAGCTAGCCAAGGATTTTTGCTTGATCAAAAACAGTACGATGAGGGATTTAAGAGCAGTGGTTAAGGCCAGTTAGGGTTTTGCCACGCTTAAATTAGAGCTTTGCAAAAACTCTTTTATCTCGTCGCTTATCTTAGCAAGCCTATCTTCTTTCATAAAAAGCTAGCGTGATAGTTGCTTTAAAGAGCACTTTTTCGGCATTTTTATCATCAAATTACACATTTTCTTGCTCGACAACGATGCTTGCTTTTTTTAAGATCGACGACCTTGCTTTCGCACATATCATCTCCCAGCACAGCTGAAGCGATAAATTTAGCTTCAAGTGCCAAAAACTACAAAAATATCCACTCTCTTTGGTGAAAGTAGCCCAGCCTTAAAAAGGCCTCACTTCTAGCTCGCTCGCAATATTTAATGTAGTTTGTATGATAGACAATACCGCCAGCATCGGTATCTTCGTAGTAAATTCGTATTTTCATATAAATTCCCTTTATCATTAAATTTTCTATGCACTTTTTATTTAGCTTGCGTTTTTGCACCGCGCGTGATCATCAGCGACTGATCGTAAAACAAAATAAGCACCACAGAAACACCCACGCCAAGCGCTAGCGATACCGTCGTAGTCGTGATCGCGTTATCAAAAATATGATTAGATATTCGTTTTTCTTGGCGATATCAGGCTCGTTAAGAAATGAAAAAGTGCTAATATGCCCTTATACGCATAAACTCCTGGCACCATCGGCAAAAAGCGCTGAAATGCGATGATCTCGGCTGGCACTTTTGAGCCGTTTAGCAAAGAGCATACCTAAAATTCCGCTTAAAAATGAGACGATGAGAGTGGCAACGCTGATGTTAAAAAGTCCCATTTGCATGATCCAAAAAGCGACTAGCATGCGCAAATGCACGCAAGCAGTGCGCAAAGGCAAGACTCTTTTTGGCGGCGAGCTAGCGTAGGCAAAGCCAAGCCCAGCCACCGCGGCAAATACGCCGTCTACAAGTGTGTCACACATAAGCTCAAACATGTAATATCTCCGCACTGCTAAGCGAGAGCGTGATATAGACGCCCACTGCGATACAAAGTATCAAGATGCCAGTGCTAACGGCCCTGCTGATGCCAGCAAGCGTGTTGTCGTTTATGATGTCAAAGACTGGATTTATAAGAAAAAAACGCCCGGCATCAAAAAGAGTATCGACGAGCCGATCGCCACGTCGCTAGTGTGCGTAAAGCCGTAAAATACGCCAAGATAGGCAATAAAAGAGGCGACAAATGAGACCAAAACATACTGGATTTTTAAAGTACGCCCATTTTTGCAAGGAGAAAGGTAAGAGTATAGCCAACAAGTGTCGCAAAAATACACAAAAACAGAGCCCATATCGCCGCCAAAGGCTTGCAAAAAGCCGCATTTGCAAGGCTGATCAAGATAAGCGAGCTTGTAAACGTGTTTGCGCTCACGCTCATAATGCCATCAAAGCATTGCATAGCTTCATCCAAGCTTAAGTCCTCATCTACATTTCGCCAGCTAAGCGACGAAAGCTCGAAATTCTGTTAAAACTCACCTGCCCCATCGGGATCTTCTTCACGTAGGTTCGGCGCAGGGAGTTGTCGGCTGAGTCCATCACGCTCAATGGTAAAATACTTCACAAAAATCGTCACGCTAACATCAAAGCCGTAGCGCTTTGCTATGCGGTCGACGCACTTTTCTACGCGCGCGGTGTAGGTGCCAGCGCCCACCATCGCCGTCGTGTAGTCAGAGAAAAGTTGTTAAGATTTGGATATCAGGCTTGGCGTTCATTTTTGGTTTATTTTCGGTGACAAAAAACAAAATGAGCTGCAGAGCAAGCATGAGCTTCATCACATATTCGCTAGCGCTATGCATCTTGGCAAATTCAGCCGTCTGCGTCGCCTCTGCACCAAGACTTTGAGCGTGCACGATAAAAAGGCGTAAAGATAAAGACAAAGCTAGCGCTAAGGCTAGATTTAAAAATGAGAGCATAAATGTGCTAATTTCAGCGAAAATACAAGCTTTTTCTTAGATCAAAGAGCTCGCTAACTGCCACAAATGCGCTAACAAATAGCAAAATGTGGTTAAATTTCAAAAATATCTTTGTCATCATCTGCCCGCTCATAAAAATGCGTGAGCACCCCTCGCCTATGATATTTTGTGGAAAAATATAGACTGGGTGCGACCAAAATCCCAATCGTTAGTTCAGTGCCGATAACTGCGGCCAGTAGTAAAAATAGATACTTCTCAATCTCTCTCCTTTATAGTTTTAATCCTCGCGCAAAAGCCCCTGTCAAAGCCCGCCAAGTCCTTGTAAAAGCGCCCTCATAGCCACTCAATTACAGCGCCGTCTCCATGCTCACCCTTTGATCATAGCCCATCTCGCAGGCGATATGTTTTATGCCGCTGGTTTTTGGCTATTGGGATGATATTTTTGTACTTTCATCACCGACTTCGCTGCCAAATAGCGCATTTTCAGGCTCATTTAGCTATCAATTTGCTGAGCTCATAATCTCTTGCGATATATGGCGGGTTGGACACCAAGATGTCGATATCGCCTGAAAATTTCATCGATGTAAGAGCATTTTACAAACTCTATTTTCTTGCTTACATTAGACTTTAAGCGCATGGCTCAAATTGAGAGCCTTTTTCGTTTATATCGGTAGCTACTATTTTTGGCGTTTGTTTTGAGGGCTAGCATGACGCTTATTATCCCGCTACCAGTGCCGATCTCAGCGATCTTTGGCGCTTCATACGAGCTTGCGATCTCTAGCACTTTATCGACTAAATGTACCAGTCTCTGGGCGCGGTATCAAAACGCCACTTTCTACCTCAAACTCTAGCCCATAAAAGCCAGCCTTGCCGGTAATGTACTCAAGCGGTTCGTAGTTTTCATAGCGCTTTACAAGGGCAAAAGTAGCCACTCTCGTCAAATTCGCTCTTTTTGGTTTTAAAAATATCCACTCTATGCTCACATCAAGGTAGCTCATGAGCAAGTACTCTAGCCACTCTGCTTGGGTTTTTCGCAAAGTGGCTTAAGCCTTAAACTTTGCCTGCTTTTAGAGCCTCTTCAACTCCTCATTTTCTAGCTCATTTATCCGTTCAAAAAGGCTTGGGTGCGAGTGATAGACAAATGAGTAAAGCCAGTGCGACTTTGGAAACGCTTTGTTTTTCGCTACCAAGCTTGGTTAGGGGCGTTTATCATGTCGGTTTTTGTTTGAAACTTTCTTTTGAAAAATCTATCTGCGCCAATTCATTTTTGCGGCTAAAATATGAGATGATCGGCGAGAAAAGAAAGCTAAAAATGGGCGAGAAAAGCACCAAAAAGATGATGATACTAGCGCCATTTTGCCCCAAGCCCTATCGCCTCGTAAGCATCTACGCCCACGTTTCCAAAGATGAAAAAAATAGACAAAAGAGCATAACCGCACTTAGCGCTATCATTTTTATGATGTCTTTATGCTTAAAAGTGCCCAAGCTCGTGACCCAAAACCGCCACAATCTCCTCAGTGCTTAGCTTTTTATGAGCGTGTCAAAAGCACCACTCGCTTTTGTCGCTCAAGGCCGCCAAAATAGGCATTTAAGCGGTTGTCACGCTTGCTAGCGTCTATCGTAAAAACGCCACTACTTTTTAAAAGCCGCATTTTGCGAGCAGACCCTCTATCTTGCCCTTTAACTCACCATCTTCAAGTGGCGACATCTTGTTAAAGATAGGTGCGATGAGCGTTGGGTATATCAAAGTATGATTAAAGCGATGCCAAAACTTAGCAAAAACGCCCAAAACCACCAAAAATTTCAAGAGAAATTATACATAAAGCACAGAGCCAGACGAAGGCCGAGCCAAAAACAAGCATAAGAGCTAGCGACTTTATAGTATCAAGCAAAAATATCTTTTGCACTCATGTTTGAAAAGCCAAGCTTTTTATCTTTGACAAAAGCTCTCGTAGATGCTAGCGGCAGATCAGAAGCGATGAGATCAGTAAAAAGCTCATCACAAAGAGGATATTTTCAAACGTAGTGCCCTCTTTAGACAAGCGTCTGAGAGCATTTTTAGCCCAAAGCTGATCCACGCAAAATGATAGCGTGATAGATGAGGGCTAGAAATTTATCAAATTACTGATTTGTCACAGCGAGCATCTGCAGCGTTTTTGTATTCGCTCGCCTCAGCACGACTGGCCCTTTTAGCTTCAGCCCCTTACAAAGCCGATCTGCAGATTCGCCAAAAAGCTTGAAAATCACATAAAAAAATATAAATAGATAAAAGCGTATAAAAACATATTCTCCCTTACATTCCTAAAGACTACAGCGACCGTAGTCCGTTCTAACCGCAAGTTTGCCATCTATAAATTAGCCTCGCAGTTTTTCACGACGTGATCTAGCGCAAATCCACCCTCACGTCGCCACTTTTTAGATTAACAGCGGTATGCTCTGCTTTGATCGATCACCACAAGCTTGCCAGCTACGGCGTCAATGCAAAACTCGCTCGCTCTTAGATACTCGTCCTTTTATCCAATCGTTTGCTTTGTCACTTTTTCGCGCTTTTGATATCCACGCAAAACAGCTTGTTTTCAAGATACTGCCCTAACCAAAAGTGTCTCTTTCGTCTAAAAAAGCAAATTTTATCAAGCGCGCCAAATTCGGCTCTTAGCTCGCTTAAATTTCGCCATTTTTGCGTTTAGAAATTGCGACTCATTTTCTTTGGTGCAAAGCGCAAAGCATGCTAGCATCCGCACTAAGAGCCGCACAAAGTATCGGTGCGTAGCTTTTTCGCTGCATTTATACTCGCCGATCTTTGAAAGTACGCCATTTTAAAAGGCGAAAATCTGCCCAAACATACCAAAAATAGCCACGCCGTTTTGAAGCACAGATAAAGCTTGCTATCTCGCTACTTCGCTTGAGATTTTGCTCGGCTGCATTCACGACGGGTAGCCTCTTTTGGCTCAAAAAAATATAAATCTCATGATCAAGGTCTAAAAGTAGAGTACCGCCTACGCACTGGGCGTCCCCACGCAAGCGGCTTTGGCAAGGCGATCTGCTCTTTTATAGCACCACTTCGATCAATCCCTAAGTAAAATATCGCTAGGCTTGCCGCCATCTTTTTAGCCCGCCACTTTTATAAACATACATTCATCCTTTACGCCAGCAAACGAGAGCGCACCAGTGTATCCACCACCGATATAAACGTGCAAGCTCGCTTCTCCTGCTTTTGCTTCGCTATCTTGCAGAACAAAGCCCTTTTTTAGGCTCTCCCACTCCTTTTTTTGATGCAGGCCTTTTTAGCCTCCGTCTCGCTTAGCAAATTCTTTCTTGCTCTGCTTTGTTTTTACCGCCTTTTAGGCTCACACTCACTAAAAGCTTTTATCCTCTACGCTAAGTCTTAGGCGCTCACCGCTATCAAAAATTACAAGCCCTCGCATATTTTTTTACTTTAAAAAGTTGTCGTAAAAGCTACTGATAAATAGCACCAAAATGACAAAAAGGCACGATAAATTGATGTAGAAAAACCAAATGTTTATAAGCTTTGCGTAGCTTCATGTGCCTTGTGAAATTTCCTTTTTTCGCTTCATCTTTTTAGCACCCAGCCCTACAAATATCGCACATCCAGGAGGTTAGCACGAAAAATATCGTCGCACTTATCGCATCGTATGCGTCAAAGATATTTTTACCAAAAGATGCTCACGTGGCTTAGCAAATTTGTAGCCATTAGCGACGGCAATTCCCCTAGCAAAAAGATGATGCTAAGCACCAAAAAAATATCGCTTTTTGCGTTTTATCTTAAACTTTCTCTTGCAATGTAGTAATGATCACTTCATATATCGGTAACGATGTCGTAAGCGCGACGATCATAAGAAGCGCGAAAAACGCAACAGCGAAAAATCCGCCAAAAGGCATGTGCGAAAAGACAATCGAGGCGACTTGAAAACTAGGCTCGGACCACTATCTGGCGAGACGCCGTAGCTAAAGAGCGACGGAAATATCATAAAAAGCCAGCAAGCACGGCTATGACGGTGTTTAAGATGCCTGTGATGATAGAAATTTTAACTAAGCCTTCATCTTTTTCACAAAACTTGAAAGCGTTATCATCACGCCAAATCAAGCGAGAGCGCAAAAGAAAACCTGCCCCAAAACCTCGACAAAAAGCTTTAAGTTTATCTTTGAAAAATCAGGCGTTAGGGTGAAATTTCACGCCCTCCATCGCACCATCAAGCGTGATGTTTTTGGCGATCATGACGAGCATTAGGGATAAAAAGAAGCGGCATTAGATATTTTGCTGAGCGTTCGATACCGCCAACTGCGCCTTGCACCAAGATAGCGTAGTTTTACAAGCACAAAAAGCAAGCGTTGCAAAGCTTATAGCAAGTGGGTTACTAACGATATTTTTGCTCGTAAAATGCACTAGTTTGCTCAAAAGCTCACGATGTGCGAAAGATCAAGCAAAGCCAAATGAAATCTGAGCGATGTAGTTTAATACCCAGCCACCGATAACCATATATATGCCATAATGCCAAATGCGCCAACAAGCCCCCATCCAGCCCACTATCTGCCACTTTTTGCTGATCTTTTTGCCATTTATCGTGCCGCCAAATGCATCAACGGCGTTACATTTTAGGCGCCTACCGATGGCATTTTCAGCAAAATCATAGGAATACCAATGACTATCATCGCTATGCAAAACACGAGAACATACGCCCCACCGCCGTTTTTGACCGACCAAGTAGGAAACCGCCACGTCGCACCAAAAGCCGACCGTAGCCCCTGCAACAGCTAAAATGTATGTAAGTCTTGAACTCCACGATCTTCTATCCATCTATCTACCTTTGTGAAAAAAATAGGGATTATATAAAAATTGATTAAATTTTGCTAGCGGCAGGCGATGTTTGCGTGTAGATTTGGCTTTTTTGCTACAATTTCTGGACTTTTTATGTGCTGATTTTTTTATCTTTGCAGGGTGAAATTAACTCTGTTAATACAAGACGCCAAATCTACATACCCTCCATCGCAACGAGCAATATCCAACCCTCTTTGGGGCTACAAAAATAGTGATGTTGCGCAATATTTTCAACCATAAATTTTAAAAATCATAAAAGCATTCAGGGTGCAAATTTAGCTCTAGGCTAGTTAGACCATCACCGACGTAGCATATCTCGCTGCTGTAAATTACTACTTTGAACACTTGCATCTGAGGCTTGAGATTTCTTTTATATCAGCGTAATTATAATCAGCCGTTTTTGTAATCTTTTAAATTTTGCAAAAGCGGTTTTGAGCCGACAAAAGGTAGAAATTTCGCTCTATAAAATTTACTACATCATCGCTTTTTGTGCCATTTTTGACCCCAAATTGACAAAAAGCAAGCACCTCATCATCGGCTGAAGTAGACGTGAAACTGGACTTTTTCTGGCTCATTTGCCTCCTTTTTGTAAAAGTTACTACACCTTTGTAAAAGATGGATTATATAAAGATTTTATTTAAGCTTTTGATGTGATATTACAATTTTTACGTATCAAAAACCTGTGCGTAGCACAGCAACTTCTAACGTGCGAGGGGTTTGGGATCTAAAAGGGGATAAAGGGGACGGCTTCGTAATTCAAGTCCCCTTGTCCCCTTTTTAATCAAAATTGGAAAATTTTCTAAAAATAAAAATTACAACCCTAGGTTTTGTAAGTTGCTAAGGCGAGTGAATGGAATTTAGAGTTTTTCAAATTAAAAGCTTTTAGAAAGTTTAAAGTTTTATTTCTTTATTAAGGGGAAGAGGCTTGAATTACGGTCTGCTTTGCAGTTGCGAGCTTGCGAAGCAAAGAAGCTCCCTTCCCTCAACAATCCCTGTCTGCTTGCAGTTACGAGACGAAGTCGAAGTAAAGCCCGACAACGTTAGAGGTGGCATGCGATAGCACTATCGTGCCACATGCGTTTTGTTGAAAATCAATCCATTCCTCAAACTTTACTCTCTTACAACGTGTAAAAACTGCATATGTTTGCGGTATTGCTCGATGACGTCGTTTATCAGCGTAGCTTCGCTCCAGCCAAGCACGTCGTAGTCCTGACCGCCCTCTTTTAGATAGACCTCAGCCCTGTAGTAAAGATCGTCGCCGTCAAGCTCTCTGGTGTAGTCTGGGCTCTGGCTCTTGGTGAGATAGACGCCATATCTAAAGTCCATCTCGTCGCCAAGTCCGACATTTAAATTACATAGTACTCGCCATTTGTGACCTTGGCTTCAAAGGCCGTTTTTGGCAAATTCTCTTTTAGCTCGTTAAAAGCTTTTAGTACAACCTCGTTTGAAAATTCTTGCCATCTTTCTTACCTGGCAGCGTAATGATCGCACTTAGGCGCTCTTGCCACGGCTTTGAAAGATCACTAATGGGCATGTTGTTAAAGTTATTTGTCTCTTTTTTTGGTTGGATCCACACGTAACGCCTTAAATAGCCCGTAAATAGCACCAAGTAGCACTATGGAAAATGGCGCTGCTGTGGTGATCGTAAGTGCCTGAAGTGAGCCAAGACCACCAGCTAGCATCAAAAATGCCGCTACGACGCCCACTGTAACGCCCCAAAAGACCTTTTTGCCAAACTGGCGTATCGTCCTTGCCGTTTGAGCAAAGCATGTTCATAACGATCGCCGCAGAGTCGGCAGAAGTGACGAAAAATATGACGATCATAAAGACCGCGATCGTGCTTAGCACGCCTGAGAAGCTACATTCTCTAAAAACATAAAAAGTGCTGAGGCTGAGTCAAGATTTACCGTGGTCGCTAGCTCGCTAAAAGCCACTTTGCACCAAAGCGATCGCTGAGTTACCAAAAAGCTCATCCAAGCAAAAGGTAAAGCCAGTTGGCACGAGAAGCACGCCGATCACAAATTCTCTTATCGTTCTGCCCTTTGAAATTTTAGCTATAAAATAGCCCCACAAACGGCGACCAAGATAGCCACCAAGCCCAGTATAGCAGCGTCCAACCGCCAAGCCAGCTCTCATTTTGCCTCTCGTAGGCGTAGAGGTTAAATGTATTTGAGATGAGCGTAGAGACGTAGTCGCCGCTGTTTTGCTACAAACGACTTTAAAAAGCTGCGTCGTATCGCCCAAAAAAATAGTATCAAAAACATAAAACATATAGCTAGCGCGATATTTGCGTTTGATAAGATTTTTAATGCCCTTATCCACGCCGCTTGCCGCTGAGATGGTAGCTGCAAAAACAAAGCACTATTAGAAGCGTGATATGCATGGTCGGCAGTCCAAAAACGTGCGTAAGACCGGCATTTACCTGAAGCACGCCATATCCCAGCGATGTCGCCACGCCAAAAAGGGTCGCCACGACGGCAAATGTGTCGATAGCACTACCTATCTTGCCACTAATTTTATCTCCGATGATCGGATAAAAATGCCGATCTAAGCGTGAGTGGCAAGCCGTGTCTATACGAGAAAAAGGCAAGGATAAGCGCCACGATAGCATAGACCGACCATGCGCCCATGCCCCCAGTGAAAAAAATGTGATATTCAACGCAAGCTTTTGCGCTCGCGATAGTTTGCGCGTCGCCAACTGGCGGGTTTAGATAGTGCATGAGCGGCTCAGCCACACCAAAAACACAAGTCCTATGCCCATGCCAGCGGCAAAAAGCATAGAAAACCACGAGATATTTTTTGTGCTCTGGCTTTACGTGATCAGCTCCAAGCTTGATCTCGCCAAAGCTTTACTAAAGCCAAGTATGATGACGCTTAGCAGTATGACGGCAACGACTAGGATATAAAACCAGCCAAATTTAGCCGCGATGTAGTTTTGCATACCCTTTAAAAAAACTCATTTGAGAAGGTGGAAATATCGCTGCAAATGCCGCTATTAAAAATATGACAATAAGCGATGGAATAAATACTGAGTTATTAAATTTTGACCTTTGAAATTTAAACATTTTTTTCTCCTTTTTATACATTTCAGTCTCGCTTTAAAATAACAAAAAGAGTAAATAGGTCAAATTTCTTTCTCTTTAAATTTTTATGAAATTTGTAAGCTCTAGCCACCAAAAAAATAGCCACTTTAAAATTTATCTCAAGTCGCTTTTCATCTCTCTTTGGTTTTTGCAAGAGTTATTAGCACTATGACGACAAAAGAGATGCCAAATGTGATATACAAAATGATCTTTGGCGAGTCATACTCTATCCTCGACCTTGCGACCTCTTCGCCGCTTGCCTCCACTAGCTCGCCGCGCTTTATCATATCGCTGATATCTTTTTGCGCTAAGCTCTTTTGAGACGCTCTTGTTAAAATTTCTATGACACTAGGACTCCCGCCACCCCATAAACGCTATGTTTTTATGCCATAAAATGGCTTTATCTTGCTAAAAATAGTGCTTATCGCCATTTTGCGTAAACTGCGCCATACTCGCCGTCTTTTACCAGCCCTATCTCACGCCAAGAGCTGCTTGGGGCAGATTATATAAAGAGACTGTTTGCGCCTCTAAGTGCCTGCCGTGCTTTGAGCGCCGCCACTCTTCGCCTTGCTGTAAAAAAATACGCTGAGCCATCATCTACAAAAACGTCAGCATAGAGCCTTTTTTAGCTCGCCTTTTAGCTGGTAGTCTGAGATTTTAGCCTGTTCGTTTTTCGTGCTATCCCAAAAAGTAAATTCCCATCTTTGCTGGCAAAAAGAGGCCAAAAAGAGTGCACGTTATCCACGCTATAAATGGCGCTATAAGGCATATTTTGAGCGCTAAATTTGAGCTCATTTGCAAACACCACCCCACTTTTTGGCTCAAAAAGATATTCTATATCGTGCTTTGGGTCATAACATATCTGGCGCACCTCATCTGTGTAGCTTGCATCAAGCCTATAAAAGCCCATAAACAAGCTTTTGCCATCTGTGTAATATCCGCTAGGAGCGCCATTTTCTGTCGTGATGTATCTTAGCTCGCTAGGCTGCGCGTCAAGCTTTTCGCCCTTGTAGTAAAGCGTGCTGCCGTCTCTTGCAAAAGCCAGCGTCAAAGATAGGCTCTAAATTTGTGCTTTCAACCCTTTTTGTCCTGTAAAAAAATAAGGGCTATCATCGTAGCTTTTTATAAAAACGTGAACAAGGTTTTTTCATAATGGCGCCAATCGCTAAATCCCGCCTCTTTTCTCGCTTCTAGTGGCGCAATAATAGCTTATCTTGCCATCACTTATATAGCCATTGCCAAGCACCTTTTGTGCTGTTTTGGATCAAGATCAGGTGAAAATTTCTCTAGCGCAATAGACATAATTTTTTTATCAGCCGCCACGTTTGAGTAATCATACGCGTGTTTTAGCTTTAAGACCCTAAAACTAGCCTCATCGACGCCTTTTAGCTCATACTTGCCACTGCCTGAAAATGTGAACGTAGATTTTACCCTCAGGCGAGCGGTAAAACTCGCTATTATCAATGTTTGCAAAGCTTCTTTGATACTCGCCCTCATGCCATAGATAAAGCATCGCCAAAACAAAAAAATAGCGTCAAAAATGACAAAAAATAAAGGATCTTAGTCGCAATTTTTTTCTCATTATCTATAATCATCCACCCTTTTTTAAGCTCGCTGTTTTGCTTTTTGTTTTTTAAAAATAGCGCCAACTACCGAGGCCACAAATGCTATGGCAAGAAATATCCAGTAGGCATATTTTTTGCGAGTAATCATCAAAGTCGCTTATCGCATCGATCACCACCTCGCCCTCAGCTGGCGTCATAGCGCCTTGATCTACCATTTTTACTATCTCATCAAGTTTTTTAAATTCTCAACATTTGGACCATAAGGACGAGTGAGAAATTTCAACTACGCCAAGATCATTTATATCATAAACACTGCTGTTAAAACGCCAGCCGTAGCCGACGTTATCAAAATAATATGTCTTATCTCCGTTTGCATAGACCGCTCCGTAGCCATCGTTTCTTACAAGACCGATCTTTCGCCACTGCTCTTTTTGTATCAAGCCTTACGATACATGTGTGGCGTGAGCTTAGGCTGTGGTTATTTTTCGTGTTGTGCCAATTCATAGGGTTTTTAAAAAAATATGTCTTGCCATCACTTATCACCACGTCGCCATATAATGGCGTTATATCGCCCTTAAACGGATCGTCTCCGTCCCTTACAAACTCGCCCTCATCTATGCTGTTATACCACTGCCACTTTCGCTCCCAGTGATAGATACCGCCTTTGCCACGAAAGAGCGCATGATAGGTGTGCCTGTCTTCTAGGGTTAAAAAGCGGCTCGTATGGGGCAAATTGGGGGTCAAATTCGTGATCGTTTGCATAAACCATGCCAGATCGGCTCATAAAGATAGTGAATGCGCCATATCTCGCCAATATCACGCATTTGTGGGCTCAATGTGATCCCTAGTTTTTGTGCTGTCATAATAGACATTTTTCTCCGTCAGTCGTAAAATGCATGCTCTTTCTGCCAGATGCCTGCTCGATGTATCGCATTTTGCTGGCATTTGCGCCCTCTAGCTCTTTGCCCTCATGATAGACCTTTACTCCGTCGCTTGCATAGCCAAAGCCCAAGATCGCAGCTAAATTAGCGTTATCAACCTGTTCAAATTATAGATATGAGTTTGCGCTTTTTGGGGTGTTAAACATTTTTATGTGAGAAGATATCCCAAAACTCTTTAAGTGCGGATATTTCGAGGTTTGTCTCGCTTACGCTATCGCAAAAATATGTTATCTTGCCATCACCAAAATAGCCATTGCCAAGCGCTCTAACGCCATTTGGATCAAGCCCGCTCATTACGAGGGTTGCCACAATATACCGCCTCATCGCTAGCACCAACGTTTCTGTTGTCGTATTTGCCGGTGTCAATATATCTAAATTTACTGGCTCTCACGCCTATTAGCTCAAACTTTACCGCCACTTGGCACCATAGCATAGACCTTGTCATCTTTGACGTAAAAAAAGCTATTATTTAACTCTTTACTATCGCCAATGTCGTCATCTAAAATAGTAGCTAACCCAAAGATAAAAAGTAGGTAGCAAAAATATCACAACAATGGCGATTATTACTGAGATTAGCGGATGTTTTTAGCATTTTTAGCCCCATTTCAAACAAATTGAGCGACCTCATCATGGCGCAAAAATCTTTCATAAATTTAAATTTTCAAAGTACCTATCCAAATATAAAATATCTAAATATCAAAAACCCTAAGATATACAAATTTACCCATCAAAAACAGAAAACAAGCAGCTGCTAATGTAATAATAAGCCTAATAATATCAAATTCCCAGCGTAACCCCATAATAAATAAAGACTGACGCAATAAAAGCAAAAATAAAAAAATAACCAAGCATGAAGATCAAATTTGCAATCCTTGCAAAAAGTCCTGACTCTTTCTGTGCTTTTTGCGATTAGCCCTAATAATATCTATCTTATTTAAAAAAACCAACCTTGTTATATTTTTATCTCGACTAGATCGCCTACTTCATATTTTTTTCTATCTCTGGTGAAAACACCCCTGCTCAATCTCTCTTTACCTATCAAAAAGGCTCATACTTGTGGCTAATTTACGCCTAACAACTCTTCTATTTAGCGCGCTTATCCTACCGATCTTTTTTCAAGCTACTCGAGCTCCTCAGCGATCTCAAGCACTTCAAAATACTCATTTTCTGAGACTTTCAAGCTCAGCTTTTTGCCTTTTCTAGCTCTTCATAAAGTTTAGCAAGACCCACTTCTTGATAAATTTTAGGATCGCTAAGCCCCTCATTTAGCTCAGCTACTCTTGCTTCAAGGGTTGATATTTTATCTGGATATGTGTTTAGAATTTGCGTTTGTTTGTAGCTTAGCTTTGCGCCAGATTTACTCTTTTGTTTGACTTCATTTTGGCTATTTGCGAGCTCTTTTTCAAATTTATCAAGCTCTTTCATCTCATCTTCAAGCTCGAGATAGACGCTATACTCTTCGTGCAAGACATTTATCTTTGTGCCTTCAAACGCCCAAAGCTTAGTTTGCCATCTTATCGACAAAATATCTATCGTGGCTAACTAGCAAGATAGCCCCCTCAAAGCTTTGCAGATAGTCCTCTAAAATGTTGATAGTTGCGATATCAAGATCGTTTGTCGGCTCGTCAAGCACCAGAACATCGTATGTTTTGGTAAAAAGCATCGCAAGTGCGACACGGTTTTTCTCGCCGCCACTTAAAAACGCCTATCTTTTTTTATCTAGAAATTCTTTTTGGAAAGAGAAAATTTCTAAGATAGCCATAAACATGCATATTTCGCCCACGAACCAGCACGTGATCGCCGCCATTTGGGCAAAATGTCTCTATAAGGCTCTTGTCATCATCAAGGACATTTCTAGCTTGGTCAAAGTAGCCGATACTCACCTCACCCCTTTTTATCTCGCCACTACTTTGTTTTTCAAGCCCCTAGCATAAAATCTTAAGCAGCGTGCTCTTGCCACTGCCGTTTCGCCCAACTATGGCGATCCTCTCGCCCTGCAAGATTCTTGCGTCAAATTTTTCAAAAAGCACCTTGCCGTCTATGCTTTTTGCAAATTACCTTTAAACTCAAAGAGCATTTTTGCGGTTTTGGCTCTGCGTTTGGTTGAAATTTACACTCGCACGCTCCAGCTCAAGCCTCACGCGTCTTATCACACCTGGATTTTTCTTAGCCTCTTCACGCATGGCGAGCACTCGCTCTTTTTCTGCCCTCGTTTCGCTTTAGCCTAGCTTTTTACGCCACGCCTTAGCCACTCTTCTTCGGCCTTTAGCTGTTTTAACAGCGTCTCATGCGACTTGGCAAGACTTGCTGCATTCCTCTTTTTTTGGCTAGATAGTTTGCATATCCACCCTCAAAACTCCTAAGCCCAGCCTCCCTCGACCTCAACGCACCCTAGTAGCGAGCGAGTCTATGAAATACCTATCGTGGCTTATGAAAACTATGCTTTGATTTGAGCTTTTAAGCATATCTTCAAGAAAGTGACCATATAGACATCAAGGTGGTTTGTCGGCTCGTCAGCGAGCAGACATCTGGCTTTTTTTAAGGATGAGCGCGCCCAGTGCCACACGGCGGATCTCGCCACCACTAAGCGAGCAAATGGGCCTGTTTTCATACTCTTTTTAGCTTAAATCTTGCAAAATTCGCTCGATCTTATGCTCGATATTCCAGCCATCCTTTGCCTCTATAAATTTCAAAAAGCCTCTCTTGCTCTTTTAAAATTCTTTGTTTTCTGGGTCATTTGCTAGCAAAACGCCGCTTTTTTTCATACTCGCTTATCGCGTCAAATATCTCTTTTAGCTCGTTATTTAGCGCATCTCTTACGCTAAATGTCGCATTAAATTTGGATTTTGCGCTAGCATCTCGACGCTTATTGGGTTTTGCACTATGCGTCTGCCGCTATCAGCTCGCCACCTCGCCAGAGATGATCTTCATAAGCGTGCTCTTGCCGCCGCCATTTTTTTGCCGATGATCGCTATCTTTTTCATTTTCATTTACGCTAAGACTTACGCTGTTTAAAATTTCATTTGCGCCAATTTTTACTCACATCTATCAGGTCGATTAATGCCATTTTTCTCTCAAATTTCTCAAATTTTTGGATTATATCAAAGGGAGCTAAAACCTAATTTGGCTATAATCGCCCCTTTAAATTTAAAAAGCGAGAAATGTATGAATCTTTCTATGAAAAACTGGTCGTCCCTATATTTTTAGATATGTTTTTGCACTTTATAACGCTCATCATCAACACCTACATGGTGACAAAAGTTAGCGTGCATCTAGTTGGCGCCATGGGTGCTGGCAATCAAGTGATGGATCTTTTTATGACCATTTTTAACTTTTTAAGCATGGGCTGCTCAGTCGTCGTCGCACAAGCTCTTGGAGCAAAAGCAAAACGAGCTAGCCTCAAGCGTCATACACGCAAGCATCACGTCAAATACGATCTTTGGCATCTTCTCAGCCATCATCATCTACGTCTTTGGCTACAACATCTTAGATTTACTAAACGTGCCAAGCGATCTCATAAACGATAGTTTCTCATACCTTCACATCCTTGGCTTTTGCCTTGCTGTTTGATGGCATCGGCATGGTGCTAGCTGCGGTGCTTCGCGTCTATAATCTAGCAACCGCGGTCATGCTAACTTCAGTTTTTGATGAACGTCATCACCATATTTGGCAACGCCATCGCCCTTTTTGGCTGGTTTGATCTGCCAAATTTGAGGCTTTGCAAGGTGTTGCTATCTCGACATTTGTAGGTAGGCTTATTGGCGTTTTTGTCCCTACTTTACATGCTCATACGCGTGGCAAAAGTTGACATTTATCTTAGCAAACCGCTTGTCGTACCGTTTGGGAATTTTAAAGAAAAATACTCTCAGTTGGCTTGCCAAGTGCTGGCGGAAAACTTTACTCTGGATGGCGCAATACATGGTCGCATTTGGCTTTATCGCGAGCATGGGCGAAGCAACTCTTAGCGTGCAAACGATCTACTTTCAGATCACTCTTCTCATCTTGCTTTGTGGCGCAAGTATCAGCGTGGCAAACGAGGTCATCGTGGGACATTTGGTTGGAGCAAGCGAGTTTAACGAGGCTTACACCAGAACCTTTAAAGCCTTGTGGCTTGGAATTTCTATCACGCTCATCGTCGTTTTGATCGCCTACGCCTTAAAGTATAAGATCATGGACGCACTCAAATTTAGATGAGAGCTTGCGCAAGATAATGCTACCACTCTTTACGCTCTCGATCGTGCTAGAGGCTGGCAGAACCTTTAACATCGTCATCGTAAACGCCCTTCGTGCAAGCGGCGACGCTACATTTCCACTCATAACTGGGCTTATCTTTATGTGGGGGCTCTCGCGCCGCTTGGATATTTCTTAGGCATACACCTTGGCTGGGGGCATCGTTGGCGTTTGGATAGGATTTTGCGCTGATGAGTGGCTAAAGGGGCCTTGCAAATACCTGGCGCTGGAGAGTAAAATGGCAGTCAAAACGCCTAGTTTGAGGCAAAAGAGCCTAAATTTGAGACTTTTATGGTCTAAGCGTTTTAGTAAATTACTAAAACAAACGTAAAGGCTATGCGCCTAGAGTTGGCAAGGACGCTAAGATCGCGCTTTCTATGCCATTTTACAGCACGCAAAAGATGGCTCTTGGCTTTCTTGAGACGCACAGAGTTTGGCTTGAAAAATTCCCTATAAAAAGCTCTTTTACGTTTACCAAAAGATGATGAGATAAGGTTTCTTGGAGAAAATGTATAAGATCAATTTGACAAGAGCGTAAAAGAGCCATTTTTTTGAAGATAGATTATCATAACGCCAAAGTTTAAAAAGGCACTTGAGCGATTTATAAAAGCAAGGGCAAAAGAGCTATTTTTGGAGCTTGTAAGCTACCATCAGCCTCGTATCAACAAGCCAGTTAGTCGCATCGTCATACGAAATAGCAAAAACTCGCTGGGGAGCGCAACCACAAAAAGGCTATATAAACTTAAGCCTAAAGGCTCATCGAAAAACCGCTCTCTGCCGTGCGATATGTAGTACTTCACGAGCTTACTCACCTGCTCTATCCGCATCATCAAAGCAGCTTTTTATAAATTTATAGAAGCCATCATGCCCTGATTACAAAGAGCAAGAGCAAATTTACAAAATCATAATTATTTTTCATCAAGTAAGTGTAAATTTAATATGATAAAATTGCACATTACTTTACAAAAGGAAATTTAAATGAAAAAAATGATTTTTATCTCGCTTCTGCAGCTTGCGCTCTAGCAGGCGACTTTGAAGATGGCTTGAAAGCTTATGCTGACTCATTTCACTGAGGCTTTGTCTAAATTTGAAGCAGGTTGCGCGGCAAATGACGCAAGATCATGCGTAATAGCAGGTGCGATATACCAGGTTGGCAAAACTGACGTGCCAGATAGCAACAAAGCGTTAGATTTTTACAACAAAGCTTGCCAAGGTGGTGAAAAAGAGGGTTGCTCAGCGAGCCGGTGGGAATTTATCTAGATAACGATCCACAAAAGGCAAGAGCTTTTTAACAAAGCTTGCGAGCAAAATGACGGCTACTCTTGTGGCATGATAGGGCTCGATACTAATAGAAGCTAAGAAAGTTAAAGAGGCTTACACATTTTTAGAAAAAGGTTGCAAGCTAAATGATAAGATGTCTTGCGAGTTTGCAGGCGATCTAAAACGCTCAAAACAACTATAAATTAACTACATAGAAATTGTAGGCAAGAGAGCTCTTGCCTAATATTAAATCGCTCTTATTTGATCAAGCGGTTTATCTTTTTATGCCCCACTGAGTCATAAAGACAAAAGCCATAAAGAGCAGCTGCCACGATGTAGGCTGTGTATTCATTTGGCATCAGACCACATTCACGCAGATGTTTGGCACAAGAGCTAGTGGCACGACAGGGATAAGTAGCACCCTCTCCCAAATCCTAAGCTTAGTGACGTAGTAGCCTTGCAGCAAGCTAGAAAAAGGCAAACATTCCCACGATCGCCATGCCAAAGACGAGCAAAGTATTCAAGTGGATTACTCATCCAGACTATACCTTTTGAATCAAGCGGATCGCCAGTATTTATGCTCTCAATAAGCATAAGTTTGTTGTTAAAGAAAAAGGCAAATGGCAAGATCGCTGTTCTTAGATCGTAAAAAAATCCTTGCACGCCAACGGTTATTGGATTTGCCTTAGCGATACCCGCTGCTGCGTAGGTCGCGATACCAACTGGTGGCGTATCATCAGCTAAAATTCCCAAAGTAAAATACAAAAAGATGCACAGCGATGGCTGGGATCAAGAAGCCATTTTTATGCGCTAAAAACAAGATAACTGGCGCAACAAGACTTGAGACGACGATGTAGTTTGCCGTTGTTGGAAGTCCCATGCCAAGAATGAGCGACATAAGAGCTGTGAGAAGTAGTATCATCATGATGTTATCGCCTGCTAGAAGCTCGACCAGATCAGAAAGTACTTGACCAAGGCCAGTTAGCGAAATAGAGCCCACGATGATGCCTGCAAGCGCAGTTGCGATGGCTATTGTGGTCATACTCTTTGCAGCTGCGACCATCGCCCAAAATATATCCTCAAAGCCAAGAAGCACATCGTTTAGCCCCTACCTTTTCGCCTGAAGCTAACTTTTAGTTGGCTCTTGAAAGATCATTATCAAAAATAAAAATCCAATAGCATTAAAAGTCTGCGGCTATGGCTGACTCTTTTTGCTATTAAAAGCGTGTAAAGCAAGATTAGAATCGGCGTTATATAGTGAAGACCGCTAACAAAAATTTTTAAATCTTGGAGTGAAATTCGCTCTGATCTATGCCCTTTAGTCCAAGTTTGACGCTCTCAAATGCACGATGAAAAAAATAGCGACAAAATAACAAGCAAATGCTGGGATAACCGCCGCCATCATAACATTTGTATATGTCATACCCAAAAACTCAGCGATGATAAAAGCTGCCGCACCCATGATAGGTGGCATGAGCTGTCCATTTACGCCAGCTGCGACCCTCGATAGCTCCAGCTTTTGTGCGTGAAAGGCCAGCTTTTTCATAAGAGGTATAGTAAATGTACCAACGGTTACGACATTTGCTGTTGAGCTACCTGAAACCATGCCCGTTAGGGCCACTTGCGATGACTGAGGCTTTGGCTGGGCCGCCTCTATATTTTCCAAGAAGCGAGAAGGCTACGGGTATGAAGTATTGTCCAGCGCCAGCTCGCTCAAGTAGTGAGCCAAAAAGAACAAAAAGGTAGATAAAACTAACGCTAACGCCGATAGGCACGCCAAAGACACCCTCTGTCGTTAAAAACATATGCCCCGCTATCTTTTCTAAGCTAGCGCCCTGGTGAGCGATGATGTCTGGCATATAAGGGGCCAAAGTGGTCATATATCAAAAAAATATAGCGCAGATGATACCAAGAGCTGGCCCCATCACGCGTCTGCCGCCCTCAAGCAAGATAAAGATAGCGATAAATGAGATGATCACATCTTGCTTTATATAGTCCCCCGTCCCTATCGGCAAGCTCATAAAAATAAACTGCCGGATAGAGCACAGCCGCTACACCAACTACGCAGAGAAAAATATCGTAAAATGGCACGCTTGAGTGAGCCTTTTTATGAAAAAGTGACTGGATATAGCAAATATACAAGCCCGACCGCAAAAAGCTAGGTGAATAGAGCGTGAAATGTTAGTATTTAGCGGAAAATAAGCTATATAAAGCTGAAAAACTGACCAAGAAAAAGCATACAATCGCAATAAAATAGTTGTAAAATTGCTATTTATCTCCCTTGTTTTTACCTCGACAAATTGTTCTTCGTTGTCTTTTGACTTCGTTCATCTCTCTCCTTTAAAAATTTAAATATAAAAATTTTAAAAGAATTTGCATATTTGAATTCTCCAGAGGCAAAAACCTCTGAAATGGACTATTTTAAGATACCAGCCTCTTTAAATGCGACCTCTGCAGCTGGGTGAAGCGGAGCTGAAAGACCTTGGATGAGATCTTCTTTGTTTACTGATTTTTAGCGCTGGGTGAAGAGTTTTATACTCATCAAAAGTTGTCTAAAAATAGCTTTTATCACAGCTTTTACAGCCTCATCTTTTTGTGTCTTTATTGGTTACCAAAACAGCCTTTACGCCGATAGTGTTTACGTCGTGATCGACGCCGTCATATGAGCCTTTTGGGATCACACCTTTTGCAAAAGTATGGTTTCTCTGCAAGAAGTTTGTCGATCTCGCTACCCTCGATGTTTAGGATATCGATAGGCAAAAGATGTCGCGGCGTCAGTGATGTTTGCGGGTTGGGTGGCGACGACAAAGCTATATCCGTCTATCTTTTTTATCTTTTTAGTGCGTGTGGGCATTCGCCAACTGTTAAAACGCCGCGGTATCCCTAGTTTTTGAAACATCAAAAGCCTTTTTGCTTTAAAGACTTCAAGCGTGCTCACTTCGTTGCCGCTGCCTGCTTTCCGACGTTGTATTTTTTTCCTGCAAAACGACTGTATATCGCTTGTTAGCCGCTATCTTTTGCTACAACAAATGCAAGAAGCTCTGGATAGATCGCAACTACTGAGCGTAATTTCATCTTTTTGCTCCGTCAATCGCCAGTGCCATTATATTTATCATAGACGACGTCGCTTTGAACAAAGCCAAATGTAAGCTCTTTTTAAGGACGTTATTTACGTTATAGACTGAGCCGCCAGTTGATTGAACAGAGCATTTTTACATCGGTGTTTTTTTGTTTGCCAAACGGCAGATCGCTCCACCTATCGGATAGTACGTGCCTGTCATGCCGCCAGTGCCGATACTGATACTCTTTTGCTGAGAGAGTTGTTGCTAAAAGCAAGCCAGCAAGTGCCAAAGAAGTAGTTTTCATCTAAAAATCCTTTCAAAAAATTTCTAAGGCTATTTTATTCTATAAATTTAGCTTTGTATCTTTTTTTGTTATGATATTTTTTTATGCCATTTTTGTAAAGTTGCAACCATTCTACACAATCAAGGCTTAAAAATATTTTCTTAAGAATAAACTATATTTCTTTTTACGAGCAATCTAAATTTTTAAGAGCTAGAAAATTCTAGCCTCAATTGAGTCGATAAACCTCTTTGTGATATTTTTCGTAGGCATCGATCCTGCGGTCACGTAAAAATGGCCAGTCTGCGAACTTCTTCGCTTCTTTTCATATCAATTTCAACGATCTTGCATAGCTCGCTATGGCTATCTGCGCGGAAAAAGCTGCTCGCCTTGTGGCCCGTAAACAAAACTATTTCCCCAAATGTGATCCCATCCATCACGCCGCTATCATCTTTTTCAAAGCCCACGCGATTTACCGCGATCACTGGCAGGCCATTTGCCACGCTGTGGCCTCTTTGCACCGCCACCCACGCTTCAAGTCGCCTTTGACTTTTTCATCCTCGCTATCGCCCTCAAACCAGCCAATAGCCGTTGGATAGATGAGAATTTTGCCCCTTTTAGCGCCATGAGCCTTGCCGCCTCTGGATACCACTGATCCCAACACACCAAAACGCCAAGCTTGCCAAGGCTAGTTTCAATAGGCTCAAAGCCAATATCGCCAGGCGTGAAGTAAATGTCCTCGTAAAATCCAGGGTCATCAGGGATGTGCATTTTTCGGTATTTGCCAGCCACGTCGCCGTCACGCTCAAAGACAAAGGCGGTGTTGTGATAAAGTCCGTCAGCCCTCTTTTTCAAAGAGCGAAGTGACCAAAACTACGCCATTTTCTTTTGCTACCCCTGCCCCAAAAAGCGACATCTTCTTTGCCAGTCGTTTGCGTGATCAAAGAATTTGTATCCTCGCTTTGGCAAAAGTACTGCGTCTGGTGCAGCTCTTGACAGACCACGAGATCAGCGCCGCCTTTTTTGCCTCAGCGATTAGCTCGAGCGTCTTTGCGATGGTCGCCTCTTTTGTCCCTTTACTCTTGTTGAAGTAGTGCTACTTTCATCTCATTCCTTCTTTGTCGTTGTATGGGTCTAAATGCGTGGTTATCTGCCACGAATAATCCCTACCTTTCTCTTTTATCTCAGCTTCAAGCGATTCGGCCACCTCGTGCGCGTCGTAAAGCGAGATATCTTTGTCAAAAACTAAATGCAGCTGTTAAAAATATGGTATTTGCGCTCTGCCTTGTGTTTAGGTAGTGAAAGTCTGAAATTCTCTGCTTTGCCTTTTATCATCTTGATGATCTCAGCTGTGATCTCAGGGGCTTGCTCGCGTGATCTAGCAAGACACCAAGTGCGTCTTTGCCAAGGCTTATCGCGCTTTGAGCGATGTAGCCACTTATCACGATACCAAAGATCGCATCTATCATCACAAATCCGCTAAACTTTAATGATAAGCAGCGAGATGATGACTGCAAGGTTGCTAAAAAAGGTCGATCTTATAGTGCGCCGCATCTGCTTTTATGATAAGGTTGCCACTTTTTAGAAATTTGGTTTAAAAATAGCACCAAACATAGCGTCACTACGACCGAAAATACCATCACGCCGAGGCTTAAGCCAAGGTCTATCTCTAATTGGCTCGCTCAATTCTTAATGCTCTCATAAAAGATAAAGCCTGTCGCCAACACGATGATGACACACTCAAATAGCGCTGCTAACGCCTCTAGCTTTGTGTAGCCAAAGTTAAATCTCTCATCGGCTTGCTTTCTTGACTTTCTAGCGCAAATAAAGTTTAAAAGCGACACGATAAAATCAAGCATTGAATCAATCGCCGAGCCAAGCACAGCGACCGAGCCACTAAAAAGTCCAGCTGCGATCTCACAAGTGCAAGCAAAAAGGCACAAGCTCCAGCTGCGATGACAGCCTTATTTTTCGCCCTGCGTGCACTCCTGCTTATTAATGAGGTTAAACTCATAATCAAACGGACTTGACAAGACTAAGACCTTTTGTATCTATTTTTGGCTTGAGCAGTGAAGCGAGCCATTTTGACGGACAAAAAAACTAGCGAATCGACACCGATGACCTTTCTGTCTGGCAGTGCCTTGGCAAATACATTAGCACCTTTTCATCGTTTTTCGTCATTATATGTTGGCACGATTAGTGCGCCATTTATAAAGATAGAATCGCGGGTATGTGCGAAAGCCTTTTACCCTCATAAAATTTTGAGGCTTAGGAAGCGGCAGAGCAAGCGACTTAAAGCCAGTTTTTTTAAGCTCATCTTCCATTCTTTTAAGCTCATCAAAGTGCTCATCACTCTTGTCATCACAAGCTGCGTAAGCTACCGTATCAGGCGTGATAAAACGCGCTAAAGTGTCGATGTGGCTATCTGTGTCATCGCCTTTTATAAAGCCATTTTCAAGCCAAATGATACGCTTTAAGTCAAATCAAATTTTTAGTTTTTCTTCATCTGCTCTTTGCTAAGAGATGAATTTCTATTTTCATTTAGCAGGCATTTTTGAGGTGGTTAAAAGCACGCCATCTCCGTTAAACTCGACGCTGCCACCCTCTAGTATCATATCAACAGACTCAAGTTTGGTTTTGTAAATTTAGCTAGCTCCAATTATCGCATCATCTTTTTGAGCTCTTGACCGCACCGCCCCAAGCGTTCGAAAAGTCATAGCTCTTTTACGCCGTCTTCAGCACAAACATCGATCATACCGTAGTCTCTGATCCAAGTATCGTCAGTCTCAAGCTTTACAAACTCTACATTTTTACATTTCTTAAATCTATCAAAATTTGTCTCATCAGGGCAGATGAGCACCACCTTTTGAAATGGCACGATAGCGACCCACGAGCTCCTCATAGCTCGCCAAAAATCTCATCCAAATATGGCTCCCAGTCGCTCTTACTATGTGGTAGCGATAAAACAAAAGCTCCTGCTCTTCCCACTCTGCATACGCTCTCACGCCTCTCCTTGTACATTTTATAATCCCATAAATCGTAATGATTATCCAAAAGACCTCTATCAAAAAGATGAACCGAGATTAAAATGCACAAAAAGCGAGATTATAAGTAGCACCGCACCTACTAAATTTATTATCTGATAGGCTAGATTGCGGCTATTTAGGCGGCCGATCTGAAGTAAAAAGTAGCCCATCACGATACAAATCATCCCTAAAAAGCCGATGATCTGAAAAAGATCGATCAAATCATCCTTTTTATAGCTTTCAAATTTCAAAGTGCGATAATACCTAATTAGTTTTAAATTTATGATTATTAAGATAGAATGTATCCATTTTTCAGATTGGATTAATATTTATGGATTTTTGAGTTTATTGATAGTATCACCCTCTTTTTGTAAAAGCTGGGGTGCTTACGATCGAAATTGCCTTTTTGGGGATCGTTTTTTTCTATTTTTAATAGGCATTTTTTGCATGGCTGTGAAATTTTACAAGCTAAAATTTCTCTCAAAACTAGTTGATTGCTACGTTGAGCTTTCAAGAAACACGCCGCTTCTTATCCAGCTTTTCTTTTTATACTACGGCTTGCCAAAGCTTGGAGTGTCGATGAGTGGCTTTTGCCCTGTGCGGTCGCGGGGCTTTAGCTTTCTTGGTGGCGGCTATATGAGCGAGAGCTTTTAGACTTGGCTTTGAGGCGGTTAGAAGGTCGCAGATAGAAGCAGGTCTTAGCATCGCCCTTAGCAAAAATCAGCTCCTAAGATATGTCATCTTGCCACAAGCCTTTAGCGTGGCGCTACCGAGCATCAGCGCAAACGTCATATTTTTTTACTAAAAGAGACAAGTATCGTTAGCATAGTAGCGCTTGCTGATCTAGTCTACGTCGCAAAGGATCTTATCGGACTTTACTACAAGACAGATGAGGCGCTTTTATGCTAGTAGTTAGCTACCTTATCATCATCTTGCCAGTCTCGCTGGTGCTTAGTTACGTCGAAAAAGGGCAAGACATGCAAGGAGTTAGTATATTATTTGACACGCAAAATTTACTGCAAAGGTCGCTGAAGGTCTTGTGGTAAGCACTGAAATTTTCATTTATCTCGATTATCATCTCTGTCATCGGCGGCCCTAATCCCTTGGCGTTTTGATGAGTATGAAAAATAATTATCTCATCTTGTTTTGAAATTGCCTCGAGATCGTTCGCATCATGCCTCAGATCGTCTGGTTATTTTTTTATTTTACTTTGGCGTTAGCAAGGCTTTTTGGGCTGCATATCTCGGCATTTACCGCCTCGCTCATAGTCTTTAGCCTTTGGGGCGTTTTTGAGATGATGGATATAGTGCGAGGAGCGATCACTTCTATACCAAAGCACCAGTTTGAGTCAGCCGCCCTCGCTGGGACTTAGTACCTACCCGTACTCTACGTCATCATCCCGCTTGCTACAAGAAGGCTGGTGCCTGAGCCGTAATTTACTAAGCCGTATGATAAAAACGACATCTATCGTCGTGCTAATCGGCGTTGTAGAGGTCGTAAAGGTGGGTCAGCAGATCATCGAGCTGAAATGTATTTACAAATCCTATGGCGCCATTTTTGGATATACACGCTCATATTCTTTTTATATTTTTGCGATCTGCTATCCAGTCTCAAAACTATCAAAAACTAGAAGAAAAATGGAGCTAAAATGAGCGAAAAATATCTTAGAACTTAAAATTTAAATAAATTTATGGAGAGCTTCACGCCTTAAAGGATATAGTAGAGGTTAAAAGCGGCGAAGTGGTCGTGCTTCGGACCATCAGGCTGTGGCAAGAGCACAACTCTTAGATGTATAAACGGCCTTGAGAGCATAGCAGCGGCGAGATCATAATAGACGGCGAAGTGATAGACGCTATGTAACGAGTGGCAAAGGATCCGCCAAAAGGTCGGCATGGTCTTTCAAAGCTACGAGCTTTTTGATCATATGAACGTCATAGATAACGTCCTTCTGGACCTTTAAAAGGTGCAAAAAGAGATAGGGTCGAGGCTGAAAAAGACGGCTGATATGTGGCTAAGCAAGGTTGGGGCTGCTTGATAAAAATACGCCTATCCAAAGGAGCTAGCGGCGGTCAAAAGCAGCGTATAGCCATTGTTAGAAGCCCTTTGTTTAAAACCCCCTGAGATCATGCTATTTGACGAGGTTACGGTCGCGCTTGATCCTGAGATCGTTAGAGAAGTGCTTGATGTGATACTACCGTAGCCAAAGATGGCATGACGATGCTAATAGTCACTCACGAGATGAGCTTTGCAAGGGCGGTTGCAAACAAGATCGTATTTATGGACGCTGGAGCGATCGTGGAGATCAGCGAGCCAGAGGAGTTTTTACTAATCCAAAAGAGCGATCGTGCAAAGAAGGTTTCTCAATTTATTCTCATTTTAGAAAAATAAGAGATAATTTGCCTGTTTTCAAAAATGCGTTTAGAGCGAGATTTTACCGCTCTTATTTACTCAATTTTTCCTAAAGGAGAAAGAGTGAGAGACATCAAATTTTTCTTATTAGCATTAGTCGCCACCGTCTTTCTAACGGGTTGTGGTGATGACAAAGGTGCGGACAAAGCGTCCGCTTCAAATCAAAACTGACGCTATCGCAAAGATCAAAGAGCGCGGATATGTGAGAGTTGGTGTTTTTAGTGACAAACCGCCATTTGGCTACGTCGATAAAGACGGCAAACCAAGGTTATGACATCTATTTTTGCAAAAACGTATAGCAAAAAGACTTGCTTGGCGATGAGAGCAAGGTCAAATTTGAGCTAGTAGAGGCTGCTGGCAGGGTCGAAGTGCTAGTCGCCGATCAAGGTCGATATCACGCTTGCACCTTTCACAAAAACGCCTGAGCGCGCGCAAGTGGTTGATTTTGCGCTTCCATATGAAGGTATCTCTTGGCATCGTTAGCCCTGAGGGCGCTGTGATAAAGAGCGTCGATGAGCTAAAAAGATAAGACATTAATCGTCAATAAAGGCACAACCGCAGACGCATTTTTACAAAAATTATCCTGATATCAAGCTTTTAAAGCATGACCAAAACACCGAAACTTTCGCAGCTTTGGTTGATAAAAGAGGTGCGGCTCTGGCGCATGATAACGCCCTACTTTTTGCACTGGGCGAAAAGAGACTCCTGGCTTTTGTAGTAGGCGTTGAAGCGCTTGGCGACGTGGATGTGATAGCTCCAGCTGTCAAAAAGGGCAACAGCATTGCTTGAGTGGCTAAATAACGAGATCATCGAGCTTGGAAAAGAAAAAATTTTCTTCCACAAAGACTATGATGCAACGCTAAAACCGATATATGGTGACAGTGTAAACCCTGAATCTCTAGTCGTCGAAGGCGCAAACTCTAAATTCAAAGTGAGTGATCATAGTGAATGACTTAATGAATATGTTCGCGATAGATTTTTCTGAATTCGGCGATATTGTCATCAAAAATCCATGATGGGTGGATACCTTGTATATTTTAACGGTAAACTGATAGGTGACATTTGTAATAATGAACTGTTTTTTAAAGAGAACGCCGACATTGGACAGACTTCTGCAGACTCAGAACTACGTTATCCTTATAATGGCTCAAAGACGTTAATGCATGTATTCGAGCAATTTGAGGATGCGAATTTGATTGGAGAATTGTTGCGCGGCATGTATGCGGAACTGCCCGAAAAGAAACCAGCAAAAAGCCAGATAAGTTGGATGTTTAATAGACTTAAAAAGCATTTTGGAGTAATTAACCCAAAAATGCTTTTATTAGCTACATCAAGCTCTTTTAGTACTTGTCACTTTTTGCTCGATTTCTTCTAGAAATTCCTTGCTCTTTGCCTCAAATCTAGTGACGATAACTGGCGTTGTATTTGACGCGCGCACTAACGCCCAGCCATTTTCAAACTGAATCCCTAATGCCATCAATGTCAATGATATTTTTTTATCTTTGGCAGGTCACAGCCCTCGTTTTTCACGCACTCTTTTAGCTTGGCAACTATCTTAAATTGAGCCTCATCAGTCGTCTTTACCTTTATCTCATCGGTGCTAAAGACAAGTGGCATCTTATCAAGCTCGCCGTCAAGATCAAAGCCTTTTATGCACTAGCTCGATCACCCTCATCATCGCATAAAGTGCATCGTCAAATCCAAAATATCGCTCTTTAAAGAAGATATGACCGCTCACTTCAGCCGCAAGATCTACGTTTAGCTCTTTTCATCATCTTTTTTATATTGCTATGTCCGGTTTTTCCCATGAAAACTTCGCCGATCTTGGCGATCTCATCATACATATTTTGTGAGCATTTTACCTCGCTAAGCACCTTTGGATGTTTCATATTTAGCGCGTAAAAGATAGGCTAGTTCGTCGCCTTTTATATCTCTTTTGGCGTTATAACTGCGATCCTGTCGCCATCTCCGTCAAAGCCAAATCCAAGATCACATTCCTTCTTTCTCAATGAGCGAAAATAACTCTTTTAAATTCTCTTTTTCGCTTGGGTCTGGGGTGGTGATTTGGGAAAAAGTCTCCATCTGGGTCTTCATATAGAAATACTTGCATTTAGTCCAAGTGCTTTTACGATCGGCACTAAGCTCACGCCAACAGCGCCATTTGCGCAGTCGATAACAAAAGGCTTTTTGAGTATTTTCAAGTTCGCTAAATTTTTTACAAAAACTCCGACATATTTTTTTCTAAGATATTACATTCTCACAGCTCTCATCGTCTGCGATCTCTCAAATTTGAGGCGATTATCTCATTTACCTTGTCTTTTTAAAATTTGCGAGATCTTTGCCAAAAAACTATCTTTTTAATGGTGATCTTAAAGCCGTTATAATCTTTTTGGATTGTGAGAGCCCGTGATCATGATGTTTGCGTCAAAATAATCAGCATAAACGCTAAAGTAGCCAACAGGAGTTGGTAGCAAGCCGATGTTGTACATTTCGAAGCCACCAGCCTTGTTTAGGCCACTTAACAGATACCTAAAAAGCGTGCTAGCACTAGCCTTGCGTCAAAAGCCAACGCTTAAAGTTTTCACGCCAATCGTTACGTTTCTTACCTAAAGCGAGCCCTATAGCCTTGACGCTATCTTCTGTCAAGTCCCTTTTCATAAATGCCGCGGATGTCGTATTCTCTAAAATTTCATCATATTCTCATTGTAAATTCTCCCTGAAAAGAATGCAAAAATGATACAAGAATAAATTGAAAAAGGAGTAAATAATTTTATAAATTGAGTGAGATTAAAATGAAATTCGAGCTAGAAAAGCTCTAGCTCGAAAAAGGTAGCTACATCATGCCGCCCATGCCACCCATTCCGCCCACGTCAGGCATTGCAGGCATTGCTTTTTTCTTCTTTATCTCGCTGATAGTCGCCTCAGTCGTTAGTAGCAAGCTAGCCACGCTAACAGCGTTTTTGTGCGCAACCTCTCAACCTTTAACTGGGTCGATGATGCCAGCTTCAAACATATTTACATATTCGCCAGTTGCAGCGTTAAAAGCCGAATTTGCATCTTTGCTTGTCTCAACTGCGTTTGCTACTACGCCCTGCGTCAAAGCCAGCGTTCTCAGCGATTTGGCGAAGCGGAGCACGAAGCGCTCTTCTAACGATCTCTGCGCCTATCGCCCTCGTCACCTTCTGGGATTTAGCTTAACGCTCTTTGAAGCGAGGATAAGCGCTGAGCCACCGCCCACAACTATGCCCTCTTCAACAGCCGCACGAGTGGCGCTTAGAGCGTCATCAACGCGGTCTTTTTCTCTTTCATCTCAGTCTCAGTCGCAGCACCTACTTTGATAACTGCCACGCCGCCGCTTAGTTTTGCAAGGCGCTCTTGAAGTTTTTCTTTGTCATAGTCGCTTGTAGTCTCAGCGATTTGAGCTTTGATCTGAGTTATTCTAGCGTCTATTGCTGACTTCGCCCTGCGCCATTTACGATAGTCGTGTTGTCTTTGTCGATAAAGCTACGCTTGAAGCTTGACCAAGATCGTTTATAGTAGCGCTCTCAAGTCGTTCTGCCTAGCTCTTCGCTCAACTACTTCGCCGCCTGTTAGGATAGCGATATCTTCAGCATCGCTTTTTCTTCTGTCGCCAAAGCCAGAGCTTTAACAGCTGAGATGTTTAGCACACCGCGAAGTTTATTTACAACAAGCGTTGCAAGCGCCTCGCCCCTCGATATCTTCAGCGATTATTAAAAGTGGTTTTCCACTCTTTGTACCCTGCTCAAGCACTGGCAACAAATCTTTTTAAATTTGTTATCTTCTTGTCAAATAGTAATATGAAAAGGATTGCTTTAGCTCAACTTGCATCTTTTCAGGGTTTGTGATGAAGTATGGGCTTAGGTATCCGCGGTCAAACTGCATAGCCCCTCAACAACGCTTAGCCTCGTCTTGGATCAGACTTTGCCTCTTCTACTGTTATAACGCCATCTTTGCCGACTTTCTCCCATCGCATCAGCGATAAGTTTACCGATACTCTCGTCTGAGTTTGCAGAGATAGTAGCGATCTGCGCGATCTCTTTTGAGCCTGGAAACTTTTTAGAGATGTTTTTAGCTCTCGATAAAGAGTCGCTACTTCTTTATCCATACCGCGCTTTTACTTCGATAGGGTTTGCGCCTGCAGTTACGTTTCTAAGGCCCTCTTTAAATATCGCGTGAGCTAGCACAGTTGCTGTTGTAGTACCGTCGCTCGCTTGGTCGTTTGTCTTGCTTTTGCTACTTCTAACTAGGCTTGCAAACCCATGTTTTCGATAGTATCTTTTAGCTCGATCTCTTTAGCAACGCTAACGCCGTCTTTTGTGATGTTTGGAGCGCCAAAGCTCTTTTGATAAGGACGTTTCTACCTCTTGGTCCCATTGTCACTTTACAGCGTCATTTAGCTTTCTTACGCCCTCGTATAGGCGGTTTCTGCATCATCAGAGTAAAAGTACTTTTGCCATTGTTTTTCCTTTTTAAATTATTTAATCACACCTAAAAACGTCGTCGATGTTTAAAAACAAGATATGTTTTTATCATCTAAACGTACCCTCAGTGCCAGCGTATTTAGCAAATACAACTTTTCACCAACTTTTACGCCCCTCACTTCAGCACCAACTGCTTTCTGCCTCGCCGCTTAAAGGTTTTTCTTTTGCGTTATCAGGTATAATGATGCCCGAAGCTGTCGTCTTTGTCTCTTCTACGCGTTCGACTAGGACACGCTTGCCTAATGGTTGAAAATTCATTGTTCATCCTTTTTGGTTTAATTGTCTTTTTAGCACTCTTTATTTTTGAGTGATGAAATGCTAGCATTTTTCTGAAAAAGTCAATAATTTATAGTGATTTTAAATAAAAACCTTTAGTCTATTTGACTAAAGTTTCGTGATATATAAAACCAATATAAAGGAATTTTATGAAAAAGTAGCTTACATAGTTGGCGCGCTTGTGCTCATAGTGGTTTGCATTTTTGGCCTTTATTTAGCCCATTTTGGGAGTAACTGATCGCTGGCAAGATCGAAAAAGAGGCACTCGCTCGTGGCGTTGATCTCACTGTAAAGATTTTTAGCCTTTGGTATTTAGCACTCTCAAATCCAGAGGCGACCGTGATGAACGCCATATTTAAAGGCAAATGGCGAGCTTTCCTTGCTTGCTCAAAGTATGAATTTAAATATAGATATAAACGCCGACAAGGCAAAGGCTAGCGAGCTTGGACTAAAAAGGACGTCGCGCTTAAAGCAAACATTGCTGGTAATTTGAGCGACTTTAAGCTAGCAGGAACTGGCACGGCGCTTGGCTCAAACATAAACTTTAAACGCAATTTAAAAGGACTCACCTGCCAAAAAGCACTCAAATCTTGACGCTAAAAACATCGAACTCTCCGAGATCTCAGCTCTTGTTAAAAAGCCAATTTAGCTAGTGGCAAGCTTTGATCTAACGAGCAACATGCAAGGCGTTGATGAGAAAAATGAGCCCCATCATAAACGCTCACCTCTAGCAAGCGATGCAGCCGATAAACAAAGAAATTTTAAAAATGAATTGAGCCAATTGGCAAAAAGATATAAAACTTTTAAAGGCGGCGTAAATGCTAATTGGTAAATGAAAAAGTGAGCGCAAAAACCATTATCATCACACCAGAAGCTTTCTCAAAAGCAAACGAGACCACTTATGATCTAGCTAGCAAAAATTTAAAGAGCGACTTTTTCGCTAAACGCGCCTGATCTTGCCCTTCTTGGCAAACTCTTGAGGCGAGCAACCAAGTGGAGCAGTGGACGCAAACGGCGAAATTACGATGCAAGAAAATGCCCTTAAAAACCCTAAAAGCAGACATTAACGGTCTTGGTGGCAAGATAAATGCAAATTTTTGATAGCATACTTTAGTCCTAAATGCCGCAAATATCAAACTAAAAGAGCTTCTAGCGCTTGCTTTGCGAGCCCTAGCTACGCAGACGGGCAACAATTTAAACGCAAATTTAGCGGCTTTGACGAGCTAAAAAGCTTGCAGGCGAGGCTAAATTTGAGATAAAAAAACGGCCTTATAAACAATGATCTTGCAAAACTTAAAAACGCGGCTAAAATTTGAGCTAAAAGGCGGCGCCACCGCAAAGGGCGAGCTTGTAAAGTACTGACGCAAACGTGCTTAGCGACCTTGGCGAGCTAAAGGATGTCAAGGGCGTTTATGACCTAAAAACAGCCATACTTTTAGCAATTGCCCTGCTATTAGCGACCCTGAGAAATTAAAGCGGTCAGTGGCTTTGAGGTGGGCTCAAAAAGTGGCGCTTGCGGGCGATGTGAAGGTCAAAGAGAGCAAGATAGATGAGCTCAGGTCAGGCGGTGATGCCTTTGCTGGCAAGATAAACGCCACCATAAAAAAATGAAAATCTTGATCTTAACCCTAAAAAGAGGCGCAGTTAGAGAGATATTAGCGCTTAGCGGCAACGAGAGGCCAGCAAACGCTAAGGCAAATGTCCAGGCAAAGGGCAAAATATCTTTAGTAAAAGCCCAAGCATCGCAGCAACGATCACCCTAAATGACTAGCAATTTAACGCCACAGCGCTTAGTAAAATGCTTGATAAAAATCTCCCCAGAAAACGAGAATTTGAGCTCAATTTGAGCCTAGACTACAAAGGTGAAGTAGCGAAAGTTAGTGGCGAATTTCTTAGCTCGCTAGCTGATATAAAGGGTATAGATGGCGGCCTTTGACGTGGGCAAAAACACACCAAGCTTTAAAGCTCGCATGTAGTTTCAGAGCTAAATAAGCTTGCATTTTTAGCTGGCCGCGAGCTTTCACGGTAAATTTGCAGCGCTCATTACCGCAAATGGCAAAAGTAGATGATCTAAGCGTAAAAGCCACTCAGATGATCTATTTAAGGGCAAACTAGAGGCAAACTACAAAGGTGGCACGCTTGATGCGGTGCTAAAAACTTTGAGGTCAAGGGACTAACGCAGACTTTGGGGCTAGAGCATCTTTATGACGGCAATGGCATGATGCTAAATTTGACTACGAAACGAAGCAAAAGCTCGGCAATTGACATCTTGCTAAAAGAGGGTCACCTAGCCAGCACAAATCTCACAAACAACATAAAAATATTCACCGGCAAGGATATCACAAAAGAAATTTACAAAGACGGTGAAAACTGTACGGCGACATAAATGGCAACAACGTCATCTTTAACGTAAATTTAAGCTCTCCAAAAAGCGACATAAAGGTTGCAGGCGAGCACTTACAATACCGCAACAAAAATGCTAAACGCACCGCTTGTTTGCAGGCTCGAAAAGACCGATCTAGACGTAAAGATCTCAGGCACGACAGACAACCTCAAAAATACGACGTCGGCTCGCAATATCTTGAAAGGCAAGGTCAAAAAGAGATAGGTAGGTTTTTAGACAAAAAGCTAGGGGCAAAGATAGCGACTCTAACAGCGACAAACAAAAATTTAAAGGGGCTTTTAAAAGGGCTATTTTTAGATGAAAAAAAGGCGGTAAAAGTAAAGTATCTAATGGGGCTTGGGCACTTTTGTAGCGACATAAACCAAAGCGCCCTTGGCGCGATGCTACCCTTTTTCATCGCGAGCTACCACTACGACTACGCTACAGCCGCCTCGCTCGTGACCGCCACAGATTTAGCAAGCTCGCTCATCCAACCACTAATCGGCCGCCTAAGCGACAAAAAGGAGCTTCCCTACGTCATCCCGCTTGGGCTACTGCTTTGCAGGTGGGGGCATGAGCCTAACTGGCTTTGTTACAAATTACTACATCATCTTGGTTTGCGTGATGATAAGCGGTATCGGCGCCGCACTCTTTCACCCAAGTGCTGCAAGGATCGTAAACTACGCCTCAAACGCCAAAAATAGAGCTAAAAGCATAAGCATATTTTCATTTGAGGCAATCTCGGCTTTTGCTGTTGGGCCTATTTTAGTCGCTGTTTTTGTGGTACCCGGACTAAAAGGGACGCTAGTCTTCATCATACCTCAAATTTCTACTAACACTTTTTATACCTCAAAAAGGGCAAATTTATAAAAGCATTAGAGGGCAATCACAAAAAGCAATTTTCACAAAAAGACAAGCGCTTTAAAAGACGATCTGGGTGCGTTTTTAAGGCTTTGTTTGTGTATATTTTTCACGCTCTATCGTCGCATTTGGCTTTTCGGCATTTTTAGTATTTATCTCATCAGTACTTTTGGCCTTAGCAAAGAGGCTGCAAATGTAAATTTGAAGTATGTTTTTTCGCTGCAGGTGCGGTCTCTACGCTATTTGGCGGAGCGCTAGCTGATAGATACGGCCTAGTTAGGCTCATCAAGATAAGCCTAAGCATCGCTGCACCGCTAGTCGTGCTAATGCTCTTTATCGACAGCTATGCGCTATTTCTCGCGACCCTCCATCTGCGTGAGTGCTTGCATAGCCTATCTTTTAGCCCTTCAATCGCTCTTGCACAGCTTTATCTGCCAAATCAAATCGGCCTAGCCTCAGGCGTAACGCTTTGGACTTAGTATAACAATCGGCGGTATATTCGCAACAGTCATTGGCAAAATCGCTGACATCTTTAGCCCTAACACACTCATTTTACTTTATCGCCGCAGTTTCGCTCTATCTGCGCGGTGTCGAGCTATTTTTTAAAGCCGGTCAGCAAGATATAATTTATAAAAATAGCTCACTAACAGCGTAGAGCACGGCTTTGTCATCATTTTTATGCTACAAATGATCCCACCGCCCTTTTTTGAGTTCGCTGATGAGGAGACAAGGCGATACGATACGAATGATGGGCTGAAAAGCGGCAGTATTTTTGTGATAGACTTAAATGTTGCACAGTTTAGAATCGATAGCAGACTAAACAAGCTAATCTACTTAGCAAAAATTAAAATTAACTACCAAATCGTCAAGGCAAAAGTATCTTGTGATGATTTTTAAATGTTTTTGCTTCGCAAGCTCTCAACCGCAAACAGAAACGAAGTAGTGTCTCGACCGAAGATAGAACATATAAGTTCAGCTCGTAAAGGGTTTAAACTCCAAAGACAAGAGTATTTTGTTTTTTTGCTTCGCCTTGCTCGCAACGAGACTTCGATACGAGGAAACAAGCGAAATTTACGATACAAAGGAGCTGAGACGCAAACTTAAGCGGCAGTATTTTTGTGATAGATTTAAATGTTGCGCGGTTTGGACTGCGCAGACTAGACAAATGGTCTGTCGAGCAAAGTACTTAGCAAGCCTCATTTAAAGATACACAAAAGACAACGCTTACAACTTTCTCATCTTTGCTATCTCGTCACGCAATGCCGCCGCCTTCTCAAACTCCAGCTGTGCCGCCGCTTCAAGCATCTGCTTTTCTTAGCTCTTTTACGATAGCAGCTCGCTCGCTAGCTGGCATCTTTTCTAGCTTGCCACGTTTATAATTCGCCGTCATCTTCGACATGTAAGCTCTTCGATATTTCTGCTGGCAGAGTGCGGCGTGATGCCGTGAGCTTTGTTGTACTCATCTTGAAATTTACGCCTAGCAGTCGTCGTATCGATCGCCTCTTTCATGGACTTAGTTATCTTTTTGGCAAACATTAGCACCTTGCCATTTACATTTCTAGCCGCACGCCCCATCGTCTGTATAAGGCTCGTTGTCGAGCGCAAAAAGCCCTCTTTATCAGCGTCCATGATCGCTATCAGGCTCACTTCAGGCAGGTCCAGCCCCTCACGAAGCTACGTTATGCCTATTAGCATGTCAACTCGCCGCCCTAAGCCCTCTAATGATCTCATTTCGCTCGATCGCGTCGATGTCTGAGTGCATATATTTGACCTTGACGCCAAGCTCGATGTAATAGCGGCTAAGCTCCTCGGCCATCTTTTTGAGTTAGCACCGTAACTAACACTCGCTCACCTCTAGCGATGACCGCCTTTGCCTCGTCAAATAGCGCTTCAACTTGATTGTCACTATCTTTTTATCTCGATGATCGGATCAAGTAGCCCAGTAGGTCGCATAAATCTGCTCATAGACGTGGCCCTGGCTGATACCAAGCTCATACTCGTTTGGCGTGGCTGAGACAAAGAGAAATTTCGCCTTTTTGCTTATAAACTCGTCAAATCGGCGGCCTATTATCAAGCGCTGATGGCAAGCGAAATCCATACTCCACAAGTACCTCTTTACGGCTCCTATCACCCGCATACATGCCCCTAAACTGCGGCAAACTCACGTGGCTCTCATCGACGATGACCAGATAGTCCTCGCCACTTATCTCAAAGTAGTCAAACATCGAGTATGGCGTCTCTCCAGCCTTTTGACCAGTCAGATGTCGCGCGTAGTTTTCGATACCTTTACACATGCCCGTACTTGCCATCATCTCAAGGTCGAATTCCCACCCTCTGCTTTTAGCTCTCTGCGCCTCGACTAGCTTGCCCTGCTCGTTCAAATCCTTTCAAGCGCGCATCAAGCTCCTCTTCGATCTCTTTCATTGCGATCTTTAGCCTATCAGCACCCACGATGAACTGGCTGGTGGCATAAAGTGTAATTTAGAGATATCCTTTAGCCTTTTTGTTATCAAGCACGTCAAAATGATACATCGCATCGATCTCATCGCCAAAAAACTCAACTCTTAGGGCTTCGTCGTTGTAATAAGCTGGGCTAAATATCCACCACATCGCCATTTACACGAAAGTCACCCCTGTCAAAGTAGTTGTCATTACGCTTGTAGCCCATATCGACAAGCTGCTCTAAAAGCTTTTCTTTTGGCTAAATTTCTCGCCCTACATTTAGGTAGGCGACCATACCTTTATACTCACTTGATTGCCAAGGCCGTAGTTTGCAGAGACTGAAGCCACACAGACGACGTCGTCAAAAGCTTAGCAAGCTAGCAGTCGCAGAGAGACGCAGTCGCTCAAGCTCCTCATTTACCGAGCTATCCTTTTCTATATATAGGTCGCTTCGCGGGATGTAGGCCTCTGGCTGATAGTAGTCGTAGTAGCTATGAAGTACTCCACGTGGTTTTTTGGGGAAAAAGCCCTTAAATTCGCTGTAAAGCTGAGCGGCGAGGATTTGTTGTGCGTCATGATGAGCGTTGGCATGTTTAGCTCGCGTATGACATTTGCCATGGTAAAGGTCTTGCCAGACCCTGTCACGCCTAGAAGTGTTTGATATTTATTGCCTGATTTTATACTTTTTACTATCTCTTTTATCGCCCCTTGCTTGGTCGCTGCTTGGGCTAACGTAGATGAAATTTCACTTTACTCATTGATCGCCTTTAACTAGGGCGAATTTTATAGCAAAGATAGTGCTTTGTCAAATGAGAATTTCTAAAAGAATTTGAGCCTCTGCGTGTTAGAATACGGCATTAATTATTATTTTAAAGGAACCTTTATGTTTGAAGATAGCGCGATACTAGAAAGCCTGACAGACAAAGTAAATGAACTGATCAAAAAATACGACGAACTTTGCAAGACAAACGAAGAGCTACGTAACGAGATCGTAACATTAAAAAGCACAAAATGAGGCAAAGACTAATCAAATCATGCGTCTAGAAGAAGACCTTGATAAGAAAAATAGCGAAGCTGATGATGTAATGAAAAAATAGAAGCCGTCCTTGGCAGATAAGCTAGACCTTTTTGGCATAAAATATGAAAACAGATCACGCTCACCGTATCATCTCGCGACTATACGATCACGCTTGATGATGATTTTTGCTGAAATTTCTCGAGCGCGACTGGCAGAAAATTTATGGGGAAAGAAATTTATCGAGCCTCGTGAGCTCATAAACGCATTTGTCGAAAAAGAGCTACGAGAGCTACACGAATTTGCGCGTCGTCAAGGGCGTGACAAAAGATATAGAAGAAAAACTAAAATCAGGAAATAAATGAAAAACGAGCTTTTACCCTAATAGAAATTATATTTGTCATCGTCATACTTGGCATTTTAAGTGCTGTTGCGATACCAAAGCTTTTCTTTACTAGAGGCGACGCCATAGTCGCAAATGCAAGAACACAAATAGCCGCCATAAAAAGCGGCATCTCGCTAAAATACAACGATAGCGTCCCTAAAAGGCGCTCCAAAGTACCTGATACGCTTGATGATGGAAATAAACTTTTTAACAAAGTAATAAGCGTAAATATCGCTGACAGCGGCACAAAAAAACGGCTGGCATAAAAACTGGAGCAACAACTTATACCTTCAAACCAGACGGACAAACAGCAAATTTACTTACAACAACACAACTGGCGATCGGACTGCACGAGCAGCGACGGACTTTGCGTCAGCCCTTGAGTGATGAGATACTACGAGGTCGTATTTAGCGGGTAAATTGTAGTCGCGCTCACGTATAAAAGCGAGCTAGATATTGCGCCATTTCGCGCCGTCACTGCAAAAGCTTAGAGGCAAAAAGTTTAACTGGCTTTATCCTGCGCGAAGTGGATGAGCCAAGCTTTAAAACAAGCTTTTATTGATGAAATGTACCCATTAAACTAAACGACATCCAATCAACTTTAGCTACATTTATCGCCTCACTACTACACCTGCGAGCTTGGCGTTGCTATAAATTTGATTTGAACCACAAAGTCTTACTGATGATGAATTTACAAAAAGCGAAACCGACTTTAAAGCGCCAAACTAAGCCCAAAGCAGCTTAGCACCAATTTTATAAACACACGAAAAAGCTCACTCATCTTTGGCGATACGGGGAGTGGCAAAAAGCGAATTTATATAGCAAAGATTAGAGAAATTTTAAACGCAGGCGGCCAAGCACTATTTTTGATGCCTGAAATTTCACTCAACACCGCAGATGCAAAAGCGCTTAGAGAGCTTCTTTGGCGAGGCTGGCTGTGTGGCACTCAAAAGATCACGCCAAAGAAAAAGAGCAATTTAAAGGAGATTAAAAGTGGCAAGGCAAGGCTTATTGCAGGTGCAAGATCTGCCCTATTTTTTGCCACTTGAGCGGCTAAAACTCATCATCATCGACGAGGAGCACGACGATAGCTACAAAAACACTGGCTCAAAACCCCACTACAACGCAAGAGACCCTAGCCCTCTTTTAACTAGCAATCTGACCTGCAAGTGGTACTTGGAAGCGCCACACCAAGCCTCACTAGCTTTTTATAAGCAAGAGCATTTTTCGCCTAAAGGGGACATATTTTTGAGTCGCAAAAAGAGCTATATATTTGACGAGAGCGAGACTGGCATAAGTGAAATTTTAAAAGAGCAGATCGCAAAAACGCTTGAAAAATACAAGCCGTCATCTGCCTGCCAACAAGAGCAAATTTCAAATATCTTGTCTGCAAAAACTGCGGCGAGACGGTGAAGTGTCCATTTTGCAGCATCGGCATGAGCTACTATAAAAAGCAAAAACGTGCTAAAGTGCCAATACTGCGAGCATAAAATGGCCGTGCCAAAAACCTGCCACCAGTGCGGTAGCGAGATGATAGAGGCTAAAAAAAGATCGGCACGAGCGAGCTTTTAGAGCGACTACAAGCTGAGTTTGCAAACGCTAGGATCGCTAAATTTGACAGGGATGAGATCACGACGCAAAACAAGCTCGTAAAGGCTTTAAAGCGACTTAACGATGGCAAAATTGACATCTTGCTTGGCACGCAGATGCTAAGCAAGGGCATGACTATCACAACGTCGAGTTAGCCGTCATCATGGGCTTCTGACGAGCTTTTCATTTTCCTGACTACAGAGCTAGAGAGCGGACACTTGCCCTTTCGCCATGCAAGTAGCTGGCAGAGCCGGCAGAAACGGAGCTGGCAGGGTCATCATCCAGCAAGCAAAAAGGAGTTTTTGAAAGCTTCATTAGCGACTACGACGCATTTTTTTAAAGGATGAGATACCTTTAGAGAAGCTCTTTATCCGCCATTTACTAGGCTACTTCGTGTGATCGTTTCGCATAAAGATGAGAGCACAGCAAAGGGTGCAATGAACGATTTGTGCAAAGGCTAGAGCCACTAAAAGGCGATGAACTAGAGATCGTGGGATATGGCAAATGCCAGATCGAGTATCTTGGTGGGCACTTAGATATGAAATTCCTGCTTCGCTCAAACTCACACCATGCTTTTTAAAAAGCCGCAAACCTCTGCAAAAGCGAACTTAGCGATATCGATATAGATCCGGTGAATTTTAGTTAGAGATTAGCTAATGTTGATTATAATCTCACCAGAAAATTTAACGGACATCTATGCTTTTTAACTCTTACGAATTTAGTATTTTTATTCTTGCCATTCACATTTTTTTACGTATTTTTATCTAAATAAAAAGCGTCTTACAGAAGTGGCAAAGTGCTTTTTGGTTCTATCGTCTTTATACAGCTGGTGGAATGTCATTTATCTACCGCTAATCTTAGGCTCTATGGTCTTTAACTACTGCTTTGGTGTTGAGCTAAACAAAGAGAATAGTAGAAATTCTAAGAAATTTGTTCTTGTATTAGGCATTGTATGCACTGTAACCCTTCTTGGATATTTTAAATATTCAGACTTTTTCATAAGCAATCTACATCTTTATCTTTCACACTCAGATACCTCATTTAAATTTACTATTACCACTTGCAATATCATTTTTTACCTTTCAACAAATAGCCTATTTGGTTGATAGCGCTATGGGGGTACGAAAGCAGTATGACTTTTTAAACTACTGCTTATTTGTTACCTTTTTCCCACAACTAATCGCTGGTCCGATCGTGCATCACAAAGAGATGATGCCGCAGTTTGCAAATGTTAGAAATAAAATAATCAACTATAAAAATATAGCAATTGGGCTATTTATATTTTTCAATAGGCCTTTTTAAAAAGGTAGTTATCGCTGATAGTTTTTGCTGTTTGGGCAACAAATGGGTTTGATCAAGGCGACTGTCTTAAATTTGATTTGAGCATGGGCGACTAGCCTAAGCTATACATTTCAGCTCTACTTTTGACTTTAGCGGATACTGCGACATGGCTATCGGCACAGCACTTCTTTTTAACATTAAGCTTCCACAATTTCTAACTCACCCTATAAAGCCTTAAAACATTCAAGACTTTTTGGCGTAGATGGCACATAACGCTAAGCAGGTTTTTTTAAGAGACTATATCTATATCCCACTAGGTGGTAAACTGCAAAGGTGGGCTTCGAACATATGCAAATTTAATGGCGACCTTTATAATAGGTGGTATATGGCACGGGGCTGGCTGGACATTTGTATTTTTGAGGGATTTTTGCATGGCGTTGCCTTTGGTTATTCACAGAATTTGGAGCAAACTTGGCTTTTAAGATGAATAAAGTATTTCTGGCTTGGTTCATAACATTTAACTTCATAAATATTACTTGGGTATTTTTAGAGCAAAAGAGTGGGAGTGATGCCTTAAAAGTGCTAAAAGGGATGTTTGGGTTGAGTGGCATTGTTTTTACCAATTTTTAGCAACAAAAACTTGTGTTTTTAAAGTCTATTGGTGTTGATTTTTTAGTGGCTTTTATAGAAAAAGTTGGAGATAAAAGTACTTTTTATTTATACTATTTGGCTTTATTTTGGTTTTATTTTTGTAAAATCTATAGAGAAAACAACAGAATTTGAAGTCGAGTTATTTAAATGTCGTCTCATCTTGTTATTACTTTATTGTTCTCTTTTTACTCAATGATCGCTGTAAAAACAGATTTTTATATTTTAATTTTTAGGATTTTTAAATGCTAACAAATAAAAAATTTTTCAATCATTATATTTTTACATTTATTGTTACATTTTTTAGTATCAATACCTTCTTTTTTGTATATAAAATATTACTTAAAGCAAAGGAAGATTTGTCATTACAAGAAGCTGTAAAATTTCAATTAGAACAAAAACACTATATATAATTTTTGAGTAATGATATGTTTAAGTATAAATTAGAGTTAGTCAAAAATATTAAGCCAAAAATTATAGCACTAGGCTCATCAAGAGTTATGCAATTTAGAGAAGAAAGCTTTTAATACAAGTTTTATTACAACTGGCGGAGCAAGAAACTATCTAAAATGAAGGATTGTTATTTTTAAAAGAGATGACAAAGCATTATAAAACCAGAGGTAATCATATTAGGTTTAGACTTTTGGTGGTTTAATGAAAAATCTTATCAACCAAAAAGTCTTTGATCAACAAGAGAAATTATATTAAAAATAAAATCAATCAAACACTATCTATGGTCATAAAAGGAGAGATTGGTTTTTGATATTTTTAAATACATTTTAAAAAGACAAAAATGACATAACAAACTACCAAAACATAGGACTAAGATCTCTTAAATACTCAAATGGCTTTTAGAAAGATGGTTCTTACCAGTATACTAGCTTTTATTTTTAGGAGATGAAAAATCTCAGATATAAGTACTTTTCAGATACTTTAAAAGAGTAAAAAGTAGCGATTCTAGATTTGAATACGCTAACCATATCTCTAAAGAGAGGGTTGAAATTTCAATGAAATTATGTAAATTCGCAAAAAGACAATGATATACAATTAATACTCTTTATACCGCCTTTAGCAAACGAAGTTATTGAAAAAGATGAATAGTCTTAGCGATAAATATAACTATGTTTTCTGAGTTTAGAAAACCTCGTAAAGAGACGAATATAGAAAATTATGATTTTCACGATCATGAGAGATTATTATAAGGATAGTTGCGAATTTGTTGATGGTTTTCATGGTGGTGATGTGGCCTATCAAAGGATATTAAAAATGTATGATCAAAAACTCAAGCCTATCAAAAATACTTAAATATAGAATTAATCAACAAATCAATTAGTGAAAATGCAGGAAAAACTCTAACTAGTTTTTGATAAGACAAAATACAAAAATATATAAAGAAAGAGATTTTTAGAGCTGGGTGTGTAAACTGTAATGTACACACTAGATTATGTTGTTGGAATATAACAAAAATATTTATAACTATTTTAACAATTTGATTTAAAAGCCAAGATTTTATATAATCCCCAATAAAATAGAAGGCGTACTTTGCAACGATAATCCCGACAAAAACAGATAAAATATCTGTGATGTTTTTAATAGGGCGGTGACGCACCGATCTCCGTGCAGTCAATGACATTTTTCAAAGACAAAAAGACGTAAAAAGGCACGCTTGAGCAGATACAAAGCTATATTTTGCAGGCCAGACATCGTGCGCAGTGTTTGACAAAGAGGACGCCAGTGCGCTAAAGCAGATCGTCGCAAGTTCCCCAATCCCAGTCGTTGCAGACATACATTTTAACCACAATTCCACGCGCTCATCGTTAGCGACTGTTGATGCTATCCGCATCAATCCAGGCAACATAGGCTCAGCTCAAAAACATAAAAGCGGTCGTTGATGCCTGCAAGCGCTGAAATTACCCATCCGCATAGGCGTAGACTCCTAGCTCACTTGAAAAGCAGTTTGAGGAGCGCTACGGCCGCACGGTGGAGGCTATGGTGGAGAGTGCGATGTATAATATCAAGCTTCTTGAGGATTTTGACTTTACAGACATCGTACCTTTCGCTTAAATCAAGCGACGCCGAGCGCACGATGCAAGCTTATAGAGCGCTTCGCCCAAAGACAAACCACCCATTTCATCTAGGCGTAACAGAGGCAGGGCACGGCGTTTCATGCGACGATCAAGCTCTGCGATCGCACTTGGCGGGCTTTTGCTTGAGGGTATCGGCGATACGATGAGTTAGCACATCACTGCGAGCTTGAAGAAGAGATCAAAAGTCGCAAAGGCGATCTTAAAAAGATAGTGGCCGCCAAAAAGAGGGGCTAAATATCATCTCATGCCCAACTTGTGGGCGTTTGCAAGCTGACCTCATGGCAGCAGTAAAGCTCGTAGAAGAAAAGACAAAAGGGATAAAAGAGCCGCTAAACGTCTCAGTGATGGGTGCGTGGTAAATGCCATAGGCGAAGCAAGGGCGCAGACGTAGCCATAGCCTTTGGCAAAGGGAATGGGATGATCATGCGCCACGGCGAAGTGGTCGCAAGGTCGCCCTGAGAGCGAGCTAGGATGATTTTTACAAGAGATCGACGACGAGATAAAGAGCAGAGGGATAGAGTAGTGGCAAAGAGAGACTTAACGAGATAGGATCTTAGCAACCTTTACGACCTTGATATGGAGCGAGCCATACTAAGCTCGATCATCGCAAACAACGACGCTTTGGGCGAAATTTCTTTGACACGATAAAGGCTGGGGACTTTACCCAAAGGCTCACGCTCACCGATTACAAAGCAAATGGTTGATTGTCTAAACGGCGACGCCCATCGCATCGACATTCATCAAAAACAAACTTGGCGAAAAACTACGATGATAACGTCATGGCGAGCATTTTAGCCACAAACTCTATCATCGACATCCAAAGATATGCAAATGAACTTAAAGAAAAGTCGATAAAACGCGCTTGTTAAGATCGCCCACGACATCCCAAGCAAGGTAAATGAAGACAAAGCTAGCCGCGATATGGTCGATGAGCTAAAGCTTGGGAGTTTTACTCGCTAGTCGATGGCGGCGGCTCTGGCAGCATCAGAGATAGCGAAGATATCATAAAAAGCTTGATCATACATATGCAAAAGCAAAGCCGCCCTAAACGAGCGCGATATCATCGGATCAAACACCCGGCTTTTAAAAAGCTAAATGAGATGATAAAAGGTTTTAAAAACGGCGACCCTCATCATCATTGCGACGCGCCCGGCATGGGTAAAACGACGAGTTTGTCTACCTCGGGACACGTTTTTAAAAAGTGGCGCGGGCGTTGTATTTTTCTCACTTGAGATGCCAGCAGAGCAGATCATGATGAGGATGCTAGCAGACAAGACCTCGATCCCACTTCAAGAGATAATGACAGCGAGCCCAGACGACGAGAAGCTCGCTCACTTTAGCCACGCATGCAGCGAATTTCGCACGCCAAGCTCTTTGTGCATGATAGCGGCTACATGTAAATATCCACCAAAGTGAAGGACACAGCTCGCAAGCTAAAGTCAGCTCATCCTGAGATTTCACTCTGCGTCATCGACTATATCGGCCTTATGATGAGCACAACAACTTCGCCGACCGCCACATACAAATAGCTGAGAAATTTCTCGTGGTTTAAAGCTTCTAGCGCGCGAGCTGATATGCCCATCATCGCACTTTCACAGCCAAACCGCGGCCTTTGAAGCACGCGCGAACAAGCGCCCCTATGCTAAGTGACCTAAGAGAGTCAGGCGCGATCCGAGCAAGACGCCGACATCATCCTTTTTGTCTATAGGCACGAGGTCTATCTGGAGCAAGAGGAGAATGAGAAAAAGAGCAAGGCCGCAGCTGAGGGCAAAAACCATATCAAAGCGAGCACGTTTTTAACAAGCTTCAGGGAAAACGCCGAGATAATAGTTGGCAAAAACAGAAACGGCGAAGTGGGATCTATCGACGTGCTCTTCAAAAGCAGTACTCACGCTTTTTGCGATATAGCCACCACACCAGTGCAATCAACTGACTGAAGAGTAATCTGGCCAAAAAGCAGGCGCATATTTTATTTTCTCCTGCTTTTACCTATTTATTTTTTGTATACTGTAGCTATCAAATTCACGAATATAACGCTTTTATGGAGCTTGGCGAGCAAGATATCACAGGCAAAGTAAGCGTAAATTTCAACAAAGAGAGAAACGGCAAAAAGCGCCATATAATAAGGATCGACACTTCAAATTTTAGCTTTTACACAACCGCTTCTAAAAAGACGAGATCAGCCTTTATGACATCGTGGCACTTAGCGTCCAGCCAATAGACGTGAGCTTTACGGACTATCTTAGCGGCTCATTTTATATGCCAAGCTACGATAGGGCCGTTATCAAAAGAGACGATAGCCTAAGGCAAAGAGCTATAAATTTCATCTCCGCCCAGCACGAAAACGCTAAAATTTCACAGCTTTTCTCAGCGCTCTTTCTTGGCACAAACGTCTTTGGCGAGCTAAGAGATGACGTCTCAAACTGGGCGTGGCGCACCTCATCGCCATTAGTGGCTATCACCTTGGCGTCATAAGCGCGGTTTGTTTTTGTTTTAAGGCTCATTTTAAGGCCCTTTTACACAAGATATCTACCATATCGCTCTTACATTTTTGACTTTACTATCGCCGTATTTTTGGTGCTTTGTTTCTATTTTTATATGATCGGCTTTATAGCAAGCTTTTTGCGGGCATTTTTGATGAGCGTGGCTGGCTTTTATATGATCTGCAAAAAGATAAAGATCTTAAATTTCACACGCTCTTTGGCGTTATTTTTCTTTAGCGTCGCACTATTTCCGCAGCTTCTTTTTACGTTGGCTTTATTTTTGCACATTTGTGCGTCTTTATATCTTCGTCTATCTTTTATACTTTGCGCCGAAAATTTTAGCCTGCTGACAAACTCTCGCTACTTTTTAATGTATATGTCTTTTTGCTATGGAGGTTGCGGTGCTTTACTTCTTTCCACTCATTAGCCTCTTGCAGCTTAGCGTGCTAGCTTTAAACCACATATTTAGCATATTTTATCCGCTGAGCTTTTTACTTCACCTCTTTGGATATGGCGGCATTTTTGATGAAATTTTAAGCAAGATGTTAGCTTTTAGACTAAGCTCAGGCAGTTTAGAAGTGAGCACATTTATATTTTTGCTTTATAACGCCATCACGCTTTTTATCCCCCAATGAAGCCATCTCCCTGTCGCCACTCTTTTTGCGCATGAGCGCATTTTTACTCTATATACTAAAAGTACTTCTTATTTACCGACTGATATGCTTTTAACTTTGAAAGGCAAGGTGATGCAGATAAACTCAAACTTTTCATAAATTTAAATAAAAACGGCTCTACAGCTACCGACGATGTAATTTTAAAGAGCAGCAAATTTGCCAAAAACTAGACAAGAGCGAAATTTACATGACGCTTCAAATTTAGCTATGAGACAAATAATGAGAGCCAAAGCAGCTTTTGATGTCCCTAGCAGCCTAGAAAAACTGCAGCTAAAAAGAGATTGATAATGCGATAAAACAGGCAAGTGCCGGCCAAAAATCCCTACGCAAAAGAGATAGTGGCGTCGCTTCAGACACAAAAAGGCTCTATATTTGCCCAGATAATGCAGATAAACGCACAGCTTTTAAAGATGCAAGGCGCTTAAGTAGATCACTTTAACCTCACACAGCCTTTACGCCGTAAAATTTTCATGATTTTATTGTGAATTAGTAGCGACATATACATTATCGCAGCCCCACGATGAGCCTTGTTAGGTTGGCATCTTTTTGCCAAAAGAGTAAATTTACGATAATAGCTGCTGGTATGAGGGCGTTATTCATAATGGCAAGCACGCCACTATCGACCTCGCAAGCCCCTTTGTTCCACATAAAATATCCAAGCCCACTAGCGACCGCTCCAAGCCACAAAAGCACCAAAGCTTGGGTTAGATCAACTTGAAATTTAGCTGGATTACCAAGGGTTATGAGCGCTATGACAGCGACAAAAAACGCTCCAAAGTGAAAATAGCCAAAGACCTTTTTGATCGACTTCAAACTTCTCCAAAAGCGCCTTATAAGCACTTTGCCCTGCTCCAAAGCAGATGTTTGCCCCTTGCACTAGCAAAAAGCCCTTTAGCACGCCCTCATTTATCGCGCCATACTTTATGACAAGCGCTCCAAAGACCGCAACGCCAACGCTAAAGAGATAAAGCGGCCTAAATTTAAAGCTAAACGCATCATATATGAGCGTCACATAAAATGGCGTAAAAATGGTGAAAAGCGCGACTTCGGGTACGCTTAGATACAAAAACGAGTTGTAGTAGCAAAGATACATTAGCCCTATTTGCACCGCTCCGATCGCCATTATGCCAAGGGCGAGCTTTTGGATTTACCCGCGAAATTTCGTAAATGGCAAAAAGACCATGCTTGCAAGTGTCACTCGCACAAAAACGGCTAGAGTAGCTATCTACTTTGCCAGCCAAAAACTCGCCCTATCAAGCTAAAGCTAAACGCCCACAAAATGGTCACAAAGATCAGTTTATTCATTCTATCACCACTCTCATTTTATCTTTCTAGCGCATTCAGAGTATTCAAGCTTGTTTAGCTCTAGCCAAGTCGCCATCAAGGATAAAATTTGCCCTCTCGGCTAAATTTTTCTCGCTCATATGTGAAATTCCCTCATATTTTACCTCGTCGCCAAGATAGCTTTGCCAAAAAGCTCAACAAGTGCACTATCGCTTTTTCTTGCTTTTAGACTATCTAAATGTAGCTTCGCATTTAGCCCTTCGATCGTCCCTTTTAGCTCTTTTAGGCGGGTCATTATCCTATTTTTCTTCGTCGCTTTACCTTTAGAGCCGCACGTCGCCGCTGATACGTTTTTGCTTGAGCTTGTTTGCTAAGACTTAGGCTATCTGGTAGTTTCCACTCAAACTCCACTCTAGGTTTGTTCGCATCAGCGTATGCCCCAGCCATCTGCGTAGCCGTCCCTATCGCCCTTTTTAAAGCTGTTATTATTCACACTTTGCGTATCTTTTAGGTAAATTTTGGGGCACTCTACCTTTTGCTTCTCGTTTTCCTGCTCTTTATAGTATTTCCTGCTCCATCGCCCCAAGCTTTGGCGCTTAGATCATCTCTCTAAAGTCAGGCATCATCATCTTTGAGCCAGCCACAAAAGCCGATCTCGCCGTTTGAGAGTAATTTATCCTAGAGTTTAGCTCTGCTAGCTTAAGCCCAAGCTCGTCTAGCTCGGCTCGCTTTTTATTTAGCGTGAATTTATCGCATCAAACTCGCTCTATCTATCCAGCCAAACCTCAAACCAAAATTCATTTTTCAGCCGCAGCTTTTGCAAAGCTATCAACAATCTAGTCTCTCACCGATGAGCGAATGTAGCGCAACAGCGTTAAAATAGACCTTGCGACCTGAAAAGCAGTGAGATTCATCAGCTCTTCGTCTTTGTACATTTTCTCCGCACCCTTTGTGATCTGTATTTATCCGCAGATCTCGCTCGCACCGCCGTCAAATATAAGATACTCGACCTTTGCGGTTATCGAGCCCGCCTTGCACATATAGCCGCCTTACCACGTCTCGGCATAAAGGCATATCTGCCATCAAGTGATAATTTAGCTTTTTGCTTTTGTTCGCATTTGCGTAGTCGTTTTTGTTAACTTTGAAACTTCCAGCTTTGCGCTTTGAGCAAGCGCGATGATCTCGAGCAATTTCCAGCCCAAAGCGGCAATGCCAAGAGCAAAGCAACTGTAAATTTTTCTCTCAACTCCTCGTAATTTTTCTTATCTTTTATCTAGGTTATACACCCACGCAAAGAGACACAGGCACAACAAGCAGGCTAGGTATCGTCGAGCTAATGAGCCCAGAGATGATGCTATTGCCATCGGTGAGTTCGCCTCAAAGCCAGCGCCTCTGCCAAGAGCAAGTGGCAAGCATGGCAAAATATCATGGCAATGTGGTCATCAAAACAGCCCTTAGCTCTCTTCTAGCGTACCCATCTTCACAGCTTCATTTGCCTCTATGCCACTATTTGCAAAGTGGTTTGCAAAATCAACCACCAAAATGGCGTTTTGCCAACCATACCAAAGAGCAAGATGACGCCGACCATGACAAATAGGCTAAAATGGGTTGCCGCTTATAAAAAGGCCGATCACGACGCCGCAAAAGGCAAGTGGCATGGCAAGCTATGATGAGAAATGGTAGCAAAAAGCTCGCAAAGTGCCGCTAGCACCATATAGATAAGCACCGCACTAGCGCCCACCGTAAAGATAAACGAAGCGTTCGTATCGTCCATAAGCTCGACAAACCCCAAAATCTATGCAGCTAAAGCCTTCAGGCAACATCTCATCAGCTTGCTTGTACGTTTGCCATACGCTATTTAGTGGAGTGTTATTTTCGTTGTCGCCAGAATTTGATCTCATCAGCTCTATTAAACCTTGAAACGCTAGCTGGCTTTTGCTCAAAACTAAGCGTCGCCACGTCGCCAAGCGTGACAAAAAAGCCCTCTTTGTTTCTGATCTTTGTTTTTAAAATATCATTTGTATCTCTTCTAAATTTATCATCAAGACGCATGTAAAGCTCATACTCTTTGCCATTTTCGTTTTCAAAAACAGAGACCTCGTTCTCGCTGAATGCGCTAAAAACAGCGCTTGCAACGCTGGCCTTGTCTAAATTTAGCCTCTTTGCCTTATCTTCGTCGATAGAAATTTGCACACGTTTTAGCAGGTCTTCCTCAGGCGAGTTCACGTCTGTTGCGTCGTTTATCTCTTTTTAGCATCTGGCTGATCTTTGGCACAATTTATCAAGCTCTTTGCCATCTTCCGCCGTTACTACAAGCTTTTTATAGGCTGGCTATCTCCGCCCTCAACTATCGGCAGATCAGCCACTATAACACTCATCTCATCGCCCTTTAGCTCATCACGAAACCTCTGCATGATGGCATTTTTGTCGCTCATTGCCAGCTCTATCTTTTTAGCTCTTTTAGCTTGACGTAAGCTTTTACAAGATATGGCTCGCTATGGCGTCTGTGTAGCCAAGAATGAAGTAGGCATAGGCCACTTGCTTGTCTGAATTTACAAGCGCGATCTTATCTTTTTAGCTTTTGCTTGCTAGCCTCCAGACCAAGGGCAGGATCAAGCTTAAAGTAGATATTAAACCCGAGTTGTCCTCGCTTGGCATGAAGTCGCCACCTACAAATGTAGCTAGTCCAAACGAGCCAAAAACGACCAAAATAGTTGCCGCTAGAAATAAAAGCTTAAATGAAGCGCCAAGGTCAAAAATTTTTCTCATAGAAATTTTCAAGCCACTCAAAAATGGTTCGCTCTTTTATATGTAAATCTGCTCTCTTTGGCATCTACAAACCTCGCACTTAGCGTTGGCACGAGAAAAATGCTAACAAAAATGATATAACGATGCCAGCCGCCACACTCATGGCAAAAGAGTTAAAGTACCCTGCCAACTATGCCACCCATAAAGGCTATCGGCACGAAAACGCAAAAGCAGCGACGAGCGAGATAGCAAATACGCTAAATGCTATCTCACTTACCCCTGCAAAAACTTGCTTTTAGGGCATTTGGCTCATCTTTTAGCCGGCTTTGCGATGTTTTTCAGTGACAACCATCGCATCATCGATAACATGCCGATGCCAAGGGTAAGGGCTATAAGACTTAGGCGGTTTATGTCGCATCCAAGGGCGTTTATGATGAAAAATGTCGCCACAATACTTGTTGGGATCGCCACGACTGGAGATAATGGTGATCGAGAAATTTCTTAAAAACGCAAAGACGATGAAAATGGTGAGAAATACACCAAGCACCATGTCAGCAGGCGGTTTGGCTGATGTGCTTTTCGATAACTTCGCTCTTATCATAAGCTATCTTGACCTCATACTCCTGCCAGTGAGGCCCTTAAACTGCTCCAGCCTTGACTTTGCAAGAGAGATAACCGTTAGTGCGTTTGCATTTGGCGCTAGCTCAAGCCCCAGCAAAACGCCGCTTTGCTCGTTCATTATAGTAGCTTCGCTCGCGTCTCTGTGGGCTAACTCGACACTTGCGATATCTTTTAAAAAGACCCCTTGCTTGATCGTTAAATTTCTTAGCTCCTCTAGGCTTTTGGCGCTGAAATTTGACTTGATCGCCATTTGGATCTCTTCATTTTTCTATCTTGCCAAGCGGTGCTTTTAAATTTTTCAACCTTTATCAAATTTGCTACTTCGTTTTGCGCTAAGAGCGGCCTTTATCTAGCTTAAATCTATCTAGTGTAATTTTCACCGCTGGCTCTAAAAAGCCATTTGTCTTGACCTTTGAAACACCGCTTATGCGCTCCAAAAATGGCTTTGCCACGTCATCGATCTCTTGCATGAGCTTGGTTTCGTTGCCATCAAGCCTTGTGATAAAGAGGCTAAATACCGAAGATGAGAGGCCATTTACTTTTTCTATCTCGTAGTTTGCGCCAAGTCTCGCCTTTTTGCATCTTGTCTCGGACGTCGTTAGTAGCGCTCTCTAGGTCTTTGTTTAGCTCAAATTCGATGCTTACCACGCTTAGGTTGTCAAAGCTCGTTGAATAAAGCTTTTTATCCCCTCGATGCTTGAGACCTCGTCCTCGATCTTTTGCGTGATCTTAGTTTTTTTATAGTTCATATCGCCGTTTGCGTAGGTCGATCTTGACTATCGGGATATTTACGGCTGGGTATAATTTACATTCATCGTCTTTAGCGAGTAGATGCCAAAGACAACGAGGCTTAAGAATATCATAAGCGTAGTTATGGGGCGGTTTATGGCTGTTTTTATCATCTAGTTTCGCCGATTATCACTTTTCCTTGACCAAACATGCCTGGTTTTAGACCGCTGTCATAAGCCTCGGCATAAAATTTCCTGGTCTCCCTTTATCTCTGGGTAAATGAGGCGATTTTTAGCTCTTTTTCTTCGCTTGTTGCATCAAGTTTAAATTTAAAATGTGTCGCCAACTTTTTACCAATCTGCGTATTTTTCATCGATCGCTATTAAAATTTTAACTCTTCGGAGTTTAAAAAACAAAGGCTGGCTGAAGTGGTGAAGCGCTCTCACCAAGCTCGACATTTTTACTAGCTATGACGCCATCAAATGGAGCTTTTTAAAAGAGCCTTTTTAAGATGATCATCTGCGTTTAAAATGGCTATTTCGGCTGCTTGCACTCTAAGCGCCGCCTCGTCAAATTGAGTACTTTTACCTCGTCGAATCTTTTGCTTTGAAGTGACTCTTTTACTTTGGCTAAATTTATTAAAGGTGTTTTTAGCAAAAATCTTTGCGTTTTTAGCAAGCGCTAGGTCGTTTTTGCCTTTTTAGAGCGATCTCAGGCTTGTTTGATCAAGACTAGCTAGCACGTCGCCCTTTTTAACGTGGCTTGAGACATCTACATGTACTTTATCCACCTTGCCACTGCCCTCAAATGTAAGCTTTGAGTCGCGGTTGCAAAAAATCTCAAAATCAGCAGTACTTCATCGCTCGCAAAATGAAAAATGCAAAATATCATTAAAATTATCAGCTTTTTCAATCCCTAATCCTCTCTAGTAAATCTGCTCGCTGCCTCAAAAATACTCCGCTATCTCCAGCTCATCTTTCGCCCCTTCAAAAAGGCTAATGGCATCACCTTCTGAGAGCGCCTCAAGCAGGTCGCTATATCCCAAAAAGCCCAGAGTTATACTTTCATAGCTCGTTTAAGCGCAAGCTCGCTCGCCTTTACATACTCATTTAGCGAGGCGATCTTTTGAGCTTTAGAGTTGCGATCTCGTTTTGTACTTAAGTTTTGTCTCGTTTTCACGCTTTTTATACTCTAATTTAGCCTCGCCTCATCAAGCGCGATCTTGCTAGCTTGACTCATCTTACTAGTAGCAAAAAGTCGTACTTTTCACCCAAAGCTAACTCCAATCTATTGCCATGCGTATCCTCTTTTAGGTATTTATCAAGATATGGCTGATAGGCGCTATACTTGCCAAGGTCGATGGCGTAGTTGTTTTTGTAAAATCCATATGTGTCATAAAGCGAAATGTGAGGTAAAAAGCCGGACCTAGCCTCTTTAGCATCGCTTCACTTATAAAAATATCTTGATTTAGCCTCATCGCTCGGCGTTTTTGAAGCTAACTTTGAGCTTTCAATCTCAGCCATTTTTGCCCCGCTAAGTGTGTAATTTGCTCGCCTGTTACAGCAAATTTATCTCATTTAGTAATTTGCTCCATTTTGTTTTTTTATATTCAAGTCTGCGTGCTATTTGCCAAGTGATATTTTGCTCTCACGTTTTCTAGCTCGTCTTTTGCGGCAAGGCCTGCTTTGTTCGCCTTTTTCAAGCTTGTCTAAAAACGCCTTTTAAGAAATTTGCCTGAGCATTTTTGGCGGCTATTATATTCTCATGTGCGCAGGCATTAAAGTATAAACTTACAGCCTTTTAAGGCAAGGTAGTTTTTGGCCTCACTGCTTTGCGATGGCAGACTTTTGTTTTGCAAGAGCCTGCTAGCCTTTATCCCTAGCTCTCTCGCCCCACCGTCATATAGTAAAAATCGATCCTTGCTAGCACGCCGGCCGACTCCTTTGGCGACGATACTTTGGAAAGGTGCTTGCATTTTTGCCGTATGAGCCCTCTAGGCTAAGGCTTGGCAAGTAAGCACTTGTGGTCGCTTCATCATTTAAATTTGCTCTTTTTAGCTCAAGCTCTTTGATCTTTGAAATTTCGTTTTGAGTAGCCTTGTTTGCTATCTCGCTCAATTTGATCCAAATAGTGCCAAAGGCAAAAAGTGCTAATAAAGTATTTTTCATCAGTGAAAGCTCTTTACCACTTCCTATTAGCAATCCCAGCCATCAACTAGCACGAAGATGAGTAGCTTAAATGGCAGCGAGATCATGACAGGAGGTAGCATCATCATACCCATCGCCATCAAAACGGAGCTTACGACCATATCGATGACTAAAAACGGCAGATAGAGCAAAAAGGCTATCTCAAAAGATGTCTTTAGCTCGCTTATCATAAAGGCTGACATCGCGATGCTTAGTGGGATATCCTCGATATTTGCTGGATTTTGCAAATTTCTTATCCTAAACAATAGCGCCAGATCCTCTCTAGTGTTTTTAACCATAATCTTTTAAACGGCTTTTAAGCTCTTATCACATCCTCATAGCCTCATCTGCTCGGCTATATAGGTCTTATGCCCTCATCGTAGCTCTGCTTGCCAACTGGCTCCATGATAAAAAATGTAAGCACCATCGCAAGCGAGATGAGCACCGTTGAAGGCGGTACTTGTTGCGTACCCATAGCCTGACGCAAAAATGAAAGTACAATAACAAGGCGCAAAAAGCTCGTCATCATAAAGATAAGCGACGGAGCAAGCGCAAGTGCGGTTAGGATTAGTAAAACATTTAGAGAATCTATAAGTTGCTCGGCATCTCGCAGGGGAATTTGAGGCTTAATTTATGGTTGGTAGCGCAGTGATCAGCGCCAAAAACCACACAAAACAATACCGCTAAGCTAAGCAGTGCTTTCACGACTAATTCTCGTATCAAGGATACTTTTCTTAGTAGCCTCTTTATTTTTGGCTCGAGCGAGACGAAGTGAATTTTCACCTGTTGTTTTTGCTCTGCCATCATCGCTCGCGTTGCTGGCGATAGGGTCAAACGAAGTCTTTCCTGAGGCTATCAGCCTATCTTGCGGCACACCGTCACTACCAAGTTGCTCGACCACACTTAATGCTCTCAGCAGTTGAGAGCTGCCAGTTGTTTTTATATGCTGAGTCTTTGCTAGGCTCGATATTATCAGTATGTCCGATAACATCAACTTTCACCTCTTTTGGCATCTTAGCTATGATCATACTGATACGTTTTTAAAAACAGTTTTGCATCTTCACCAGAAATTTTAGTGCTATCTTTATCAAAAAGCATCGCAGCTGGAAGCCTCAACGATAAAGCCATCCTCGCTCTCCTCCATCGTGATCTCAGGTGCGCCGCTAGCTCTTAATAGTTCATTTATCTTTTTAACAGTCGCTGCTAGCTCACTTTGAGTCCCCTTTTGGCCTTTTGGTCTTTTAGTCCTGGTATTTTCAGGGTCAAGTTCTTTTTCTAGCTGATTATCAGGTCTTGCTCCACCATCAAGCACACTAAGCGCACCGGCTAGCGAACCAATAGCGCTTCCATCTTTTTAGCATCCATTGTCGCCATAGAAAGGAGCAAAACGAAAAAGCAAAAAGTAAAAGTGACATAAGGTCACCAAACGATGCCAACCACTCAGGCAGACATCTTGGACAGTCTTTAGGATCTATTAATTCTACCCATTATTCAAACTGACTTTTTTTCTATCTTTTTGTGGTAAGAATGCTAAGAGCTTAGCCTCAAGCTGTTCTGGATTATCCCCGCTTGTATCGCCATAATACCTCCAAAATAACTTGCTTTTCAAGTGTCTCATCAGAGTCACGGATTGTAAGGATATTTGCTATAGGTGCACCCATAATGTTACCTATCATTGAGCCATAAAGCGTCGTAAGCAAGGCAACCGCCATCGCTGGACCGATCGCACTAGGATCAGCCATATTAAGAAGCATCGCAACAAGGCCGATTAGTGTACCGATCATACCCATCGCACCAGAATAACCACCAATTTGCCTCGCAAATTTAATATTACCCAAGTGTCTAGCGCTAGTTTGGTCTATATCGATCTCTAAAAGCGCTCTGATCGCATCTGGTTCGCTTACCATCGACCGCCATAGATAGACCTTTTTTAAAAACCGATTTGACTCGTTATTTACTTCGCTTCAAGCGCCAATATCCCATCACGTCTAGCTTTTGGCTGAATAGTTAACTATCTTTTTATAGTCTCGGTACCGACAACAACAGCTGGCTTTAACAGCGACTCCGTGTATCTACCAACACTTTTAAGCGTCTCCATCTTGAAGCCAACCATCATAACGCCGATAGTACCACCAAAAACGATCATTATCGAAGGCACGTCGATGTATGGTCCTATGCCAACGCCTCATCGCCATCGCTCCAAAACAAAAGCACCAAGGTCAAAACCCAGCTGACGACGGTTCCTAAATCCATTTAAACTCGCTTTATTTATAATTCTTAAGATTGCCTATTCTATTAGCTTTTTTTGTTGAAAACAATCAGTTAAATTAAAAATGTTTGCCATTTTTGCTGCTAATCTGCGAAATTTTTAACGTTAAAAAGGCTTAAAAATGAACAATACTCAATCATAATCTTAGCTGCTGGTCTTGGCACCAGGATGAAATCAAACGACCAAAAGTCCTATTTGAGCTATGCGGCGAGCCAATGATCATTCACATCTTAAAGCAAGCTTTATGCGATCACAAATGACGTTAGTGTCGTGCTTCACTACGAAAAAGAGTTAATTAGTAAAAAGATAAAAGAATGTTTCCTCAAACCAAAAATTTTTCGAGCAAGATCCAGCACTTTCCCAGGCACCGCTGGTGCGATAAAAGGGCGTAATTTAAGCGGCGAAAAAGTGCTTGTAACTTGCGGAGATATGCCACTTGTTAGATCAACTGATCTTATGCGCCTAGCAAATGCCGAAGCAGACGTGGTTATGAGCTCATTTGAAGCGGCAAACCCTTTTTGGCTACGGCAGAGTTATCATAAAATGGCAAAAGTTGAGGCCATCGTCGAGCAAAAAGATGCGAGTGAAGCACAACTTGCTATAAAAAGCGTAAATGCCGGCTGCTACTGCTTTAAACGCGAGGCGTTAGAGCAATTTACCGCTCATAAGCAATCAAAACGCACAAAAAGAGTACTACCTAACTGACGCCATAAAAATAGCAAAATGAAAAGGGCTTAAAGTGCGTTGCAGTAAATGTTAATGAGCAGTACTTTCATGGGTATAAATGATACTCAGCTAAGCATCGCTGAAAAATAATGCAAGATGAGATAAAGCAGAATTTGATGAAAGCTGGCGTTTTGATGCGCATGCCTGAGAGCATTTTCATAGACAGCAGGGCCAATTTGAAGGCGAGTGCGTCCTCGAAGAAAATGTGGGCATCCCTGGTGAGTGCGTTATAACAGAAAGCATCATCAAAAGCTCATCAGTGATCGAAAGCAGCGTCATCAAAAACTCAGACATCGGCCCACTAGCTCACATCAGGCCAAATCCCTGTAAATTTTCTGATACACACATAGGAAATTTTGTCGAGGTTAAAAAGGCGTTCTTAGCGGCGTAAAAGCAGTGACATCTAAGCTATCTTGGCGACTGCGAGATAGAAAGTGGCACAAACATAGGTTGTGGCACGATCACATGCAACTACGACGGCAAGGCAAAATACAAAACCAAAAATCGGCAAAAACGTCTTTGTTGGCTCAGATACACAGCTAGTTGCCCCTGTAAATATCGCTGATAACGTCATCATCGCAGCTGGCAGCACCATCACAAAAGATGTTGAGAGTGGCGCTCTAGCTATCAGCAGAGGTCGTCAAGAGAACAAAAGCGGATTTTTGAGAAAATTCTTTTGGCAAAGACGATGTTAAAAATAAGCAGTCTACTTTGCTGTTTGCGGCAGTATCGCCTTTTATAAAGCTTACGAGATCTTATCGCTCGCTTAAAAAGCAAGGCGCTGATGTTTATGTGGCTTTGAGTGAAGGAGCGCTTAATTTTGTAGCGTAAGCAGCTTTTGAAGCGCTAAGCGAGCATAAAAATTTTAAGCTCACAAACGCAAAACTGGCAAGATGGCGTAAATCACATAGCCTATTCTAAAATGAATCTAGTCCTCATCGCACCTGCCTCGGTAAATACGATAAATAAGCTAGTTGCAGGCATTTGCGACAATGTCTTCATGCAAACGCTAATCGCCGCCTCGCACGTGCCATTAGTCGTTGCCCCTGCTGCAAATAACAATATGATCGAGCATTTTGCGACGCAAAATCTGCTTGAAATGTAAAGAAAAACGGCGCTTTAGTGGTTGAGCCAGCATCTAAAAACTCTAGCTTGTGGCGACGTTGGCAAAGGCGGTCTTGCAAGTCCTGAAGTGATAGTAGAAGCGGCTATAAAAAGGCTTAGCAAGCTCACTTTTTGCAGGCAAAAAGTAGTTATCACAGGTGGCGCAACAACTGAAAAGATAGATGATGTTAGAGCCATCACGACTTCTCAAGCGGCAAGATGGCAAGAGCCTTGGCTAGAGCCTTTACTACGCAGGTGCAGAGGTAAAACTGCTTTGCTAGTTTTGAAACTAGTAACGAGCCGTTTCTAGCCTTAAATTTAGCTCAAGTGGTGAGCTTTTAGAGCTTTTGCAAGAGCGAGTGTGAGGACGCAATTTACTTTGTAATGTGTGCTGCGGTGAGCGATTTTTGTGCCAACAAAAGCCCATGGCAAGATCAAAAAAAGAGGACATTGGAGAAGTTTTTCAATTTAAGCTTTCAAACAAAAATATCGATATTTTGCAAAGCTTTAGCAAATGAAGCTGTAAAAAAGATCGGCTTTAAACTTGAGATTTCAAACGAAAACGCTCTTAAAAGCGCAAGATCAATGCTAGAGAAAAAAAGCGCTTGACGCAGTTTGTCTAAATATTTTTGGCGAGAAAAATGGCTTTGCAAGCGAGCAAAAACGAGGTAAATTTCATCACAAAAGATGATGAATTTCTACTGCCGCTTGCCTCAAAAAGATGAGATCGCATGGCGCATCGTGGAGCTAGCAGCAAATTTATGATAGAGCAGATCTCACGCGTCAAAAAGATAGCAAAAACAGCCAAGCTCCGCTAGTAGCGATAAATCTGTCCTTGCCGCTTAGCATTTTGGTGAGCCAAAAGGTCGGCTTTTACAGATACATCTTACACTCGCAAATAGAATTTAAACACAAAAAGCGTAAAAAGAGCTAAACGTAGGCTCTAGATACTGGGGCGAGGTGCATAGTCAGGGCGAAAAACATCGTCATAAAAAAATCTATATGAAAAGCCGCATTCTTAGATGAGGACGTTTTGGCTGACGGGCCAATTTGATAGATAAATCGGTAAAAACGAGAATTTATCGTGGCTTTACAGCTATTTATTTAAAAACTTAAGCGAAGTTAAAACAAAAGATGAGATGAGAGTGCTGGCAAAAATGCTCTTTGCTCTGCAAGAAAAACGTCGTGCATATACCATTTGCATATAGCGGTATAAATGGCATTTTTCAGCTTAAAAAGAGGCAAATGAGATGAGAGTTTTTTTCTGTATTTTCAAATTTTGCGCCGCTTATTTTTAAACTTTAAAGATGATCTTATGTGAGATCGCAACTCCATTTAACAACGTCGCAAGCTTTGCTAAAGAGCGACTTTGACACCGCAGTTTTGGTGCAAAACGTAAGCGCTCTTTGGAGTAAAAGAGCAGATAATTGACTTTAAAGGCTAGATATTGAACAAACTTAACCACCTCGCTATCATCATGGACGGCAACGGACGCTGGGCGAAAAAGCGTGGATTTTTGCGGACAAATGGACACGAGGCCGGAGCAAAATGTAGTGAGCGATATGTGCGATCTTGCATTGATAATGGGGTGAAAATTTTCAAGCCTTTTACGCATTTAGCACTCGAAAACTGGAAAAAGACTCGCAAAAAGAGGTTGATTTTTGATGACTCTACTCAAAAATTTTCTTCTTTTTAAAAGCGTGATGATTTTATAAAAATGGGATCAATTGACACGATCGGCGATATATCGCCATTTAGCGATGAGCTAAAAATGAGATAGAGATCACCAAAGACGCAACAAGTGAAAATGCAAATTTACTTTTAACTGAAGGATAAACTACGGCTCAAAAAGATGAGATCATAAGAGCCATAAAAAGCTAAATGTAGAGGGTGCTGATATAAATGAAGCGAGCCTAAATGCGGCACTTGACGAGAGTGAGCCAGTCGATCTTCTCATTAGGACTGGTGGCGAGAGCAGGCTTTCACTTTCATGCTCTGGCAGGCAAGCTATGCAGAGCTCTTTTTTCACGCCGACACTTTGGCCAGACTTTGGCAAGGATGAGCTGGCCGGCATCGTAGCTAAATTTAAAGATATAGAGCGAAGATTTGGCGGAGTTTAGTGAGATAATGGATATTTTGGTCATCTTTTTTTGCCGTTTTTGCTTTTGTTTTTGGCATCTGCGTGGGTTCATTTTCAAACGTGCTGATATACCGCTTGCCACGAAATGAAAGCATACCTTCCCAGCCCTCACACTGCCCAAAAATGCTTCCACAAGCTACCTACCACAATATTCCACTTTTTCATGGCTATTTTTAGGCGGAAAATGCGCCTTTGCAAGCAAAAAGATAAGCCTTGTCTATCCGCTAGTTGAGCTAGCCTCTGGCCTGCTTTTTCTGATCTGCTTTTTTTAAAGAGTGCGCGAAATTTTGATCGTAGAAACCTTGCTTTTATGCGTTATTTTTTTAGGCTTTGCTTTATCATGCTACTAGCCCTTAGCGTCATAGATATAAGATATAAAGTTGTGCCAGATGCGTTCTTTTTCGCAAAGCGCTATTTTTTTGCATTTGCCTATGCCATGCTACTTTTTTTATCTTTTGTAAAGGAAATTTTGATCAAACTCAATTTACTCTTTTTGGATTTATCTTTTGGGCGCTAAGATTTGTCGTGAGCTATGCGATGAAGCGCGAGGCCATGGGAAGTGCAGATATCTTTATCGCGCTGATCATCGGAGCTATTTTACCAGCCAAGCTAGTCCTTGTGGCGATCTATCTGGCCGCACTTCTTACGCTTCCAGTCTATGCGCTCGTTCGCAAAAAGGGCTATGAGCTAGCCTTTGTGCCGTTTTTAAGCCTCGGACCGCTTTATAACGTATGTTTTTCAAGGGCAATTTAGAAATTTTAAGGTTCATCTATGAGTAGAGTAAATAAATATCTTTTGTTTAACTTCCTAGGCACGTTCGCATCACTATTTAGTACGCTTTTTTTGATCATGTCGATCGTTTTTTCATACAGATCGCGCGTATCACCCTCATACATCGAGATCAGCTTTGGCGAGCTCTTTAAACTCTACTCATTTATGCTCCCGCGCGTGCTGCTCTTTTGTCGTACCTATCGCCTTTTTCGTCTCAATTTGCGATGACGCTTTTAGGCTATCAAAAAGAGAATGAAAGTATCGTTATCTTCACACTTGGTGGCTCACCAAATAAAAATAGCAAGATTTTTTTCCTAGCGTTTTCAGCTATTTTAAGCGCCACCTTGCTCGTTATCGCCATCGTCATGATACCAATAGCCGCCCAGCTAAATGCAAATTTCATCGACTATAAAAAGACAGTCGCAAAGCTAATTTAAAAGCCAACCCAGTTTGGACAAAGAAATTTCTCCGACTGGATGGTCTATGTGGGCAGTGAAAGCGAAGATAAAAATGGCACAACCTACAAAAGATATCGTGATGTTTAATCCCTTCGTAAAAGACTCACAGCGTCTAATAACCGCCAAAAAACGCAAAGATAACAAATGTCAATCAAAGCATCGAACTTTCCTTAAAATGAAGGAAAAATGTACGACATAAAGGGATGAAATTTACCACCAAAGCAACTTCAAATCAATGAAGATAAGAACCACCCAAAACGAAGAGATAAGCGACGTTGGCAGTATCAAAGAGTACTGGATGGAGGCAAGTAGCAGCAACAAACGCAAAAAAAGACTTTTAGCACTTATGTCTTAGTCGCCCTATTTCCGCTTGCTAGCACGCTCTTTGCGATCAGTCTTGGCATCGTCACATATAGATACGAAAAAAGGGCATGGTCTACGTGGGTACTTTTGGCGTTTTGTTTGGATATTTTTACGCTCATCATGCTCTTTTTCATCAAAGCCATCGCTTGCGATACCGCTCATATTTTTTTCGTCTTTTTGATAGCTGGTGCCTTGCTTTATAAAGCCAAGATCACACGAAGATACTAATGAAAATCCAGCTAATCTACAGCTACGATGGCTCGAAATTTCAAGGCTCGCAGACCCAACCGCACGAAAATGGCGTAGAGGATGAGTTAGAGCGCGCCTTAGCTCACGTTGGCATTTTTCGAAAGAGTGATCTCTAGCTCGCGCACCGATAAAAGCGTGCACGCAAACAACCAAAGCTCAAGCGTCATTTGCGGCGATCATTTTAAAGATTTAAAGCACTTGCAAGATCTTATAAACCGCCACGCACACCCAAGCATTCACATAAAACGCATAAATTTAGTAGATGAGGGCTTTCAGGCAAGATATGACGCTGTTGCAAGATCGTATAGATATGTGATAGATCACGGTAATTTGATGTTTTTTTAGCTCAAACTACAAGGTATTTTTTTGCCCTAAATTTGATACCAAAAGAGCAAATGAAATTTTGCTTAATTTTATCGGCGAGCATGATTTTTAGCGCATATATGAAAACTGGAAGCGACACAAAAAGCCCAGTGCGCGAAATTTATAAAGCATTTTGCTACGCATACAAAGATCAAACTATCATAATTTTTAAGGCAAATGGTTTTTTTACGCGGTCAGGTGCGGCTCATGGTTGCAAATTTATTAAAGGCGCTAAACAAAAAAAGATGGTAGCGAGCTCATCAAAGCTTTCAGCTAAATGGTCGCCCCTGCTTTAACTCGCATACCAGCGCCAGCTGAAGGGCTATATCTAAATAGAGTTTTTTTATAAATTTAACTAATCTAAAAAAAGTGGTCTGAAAATAAAATTTGGGGGAAAAAGGATGGTGCGCCCGAGAGAATTCGAATCTCTGACCTTTTGAACTGCAATCAAATGCTCTATCCAGCTGAGCTACGAGCGCACATGAAAAAAATTAGTTGTGATATTAACCAAACTTTCCTTAAAAAGAGATTGTATTCATTTTAAATTTATAACCTTTTTAGTAAAATCCTTTGTGCAAAAAGGAGCAAAATGAACGATTTTTCGATAGTCTAAAAGAGATCAAAAAGAGCTTGCAAAAGAGCAAGGCGTGGCTAAAAAGCCCCAAAAAGAGGCTGTTTCTCACACAAAAGAAGAGGCGATCTTGCACAAAGAACAAAAAGCTAAGAGATGAGTTTTTGGCATATACAAAAGATAGCAATATCAGGAAAATTTAACTTTGGAACGCTAGTTGCTTTTAAATGGGGATATTTTTGAATGGAGAAACCCATGAATATAACCCAAACTTTAGAATCTTTAAGCATTTTTAACCGATAGCGACGCTCTTTTTGCGAGCTTCGCGCACTGATAAGTAAAAAATTTTCACAAAAACACTAGCAAACAAAGACAAGATTATCTCTTTTTACGAAGAGAGCGAGATCCCACAGCGAAAAATGCTTCTAAAATTTATAAAAACTCTCACGAAAAACAGGGCAACGAGCTTGACGTGACCTTTGCAAAAATACAAAACCATAAAGCTATCTTTTAGTGCAAAAGAAACGCCCTAACAAAACATCTACAACATCGACATTGAGTTTTTTTATATGGCGAGATGATCTTTACGCTAAACAACACTCCAAGAGCTTTTGCTAGCTACATTTTGCAAAATTTTAAAGACAATGAGTCTAAATTTGACGAGAAAAACTCATAAATTTAGCCTAAAAAAATAAAAAGATAGCGATTTTTGACTTGATAGAAGAGATCATTTCAAGACGCGAACATCTAAAAATTTATAGTAAATTTTAACTACAACGAGAGCAAATTTAAAGAGCTCAAAAAGAAACTACAAGATCCAAAAAACTCAGCCAATTTAAAAAGTCGCTTCAGCGCTTTTGGCAAATTTGTTTGAAGAAAATTTTAAAAATTTCTAGGTCGCTCGAATAGCGACAGCTTGAAACCGTAAGAGACAGCTACCTAGCCCTTGCTAAAATTTACCACCCAGACAGGCACTCAAACAAGAGCGAAAGCATCAAAAACGAGTATAACGCCAAATTTAAAAAGATCCAAGCAGCTTATGAGGCGCTAAAACCGTTCTTTAAAAACCAAGAGAATTTTATAAAGGTGGGATAAAGAAGTCAACGCAAAATACAATTTACTTTAGCGGTTTTTGCCTAAGAGCATTTATCGTTCTTGGAGCAATTTATATATTTTAACTTTCTTCCTTTAAAAACTAGGCCGGATAGGATCTGGCCTAGCTATCTAATTATTTCTCGCCAAGTGGCCAGTAAACGACTGGTTTGGCTCCAAGTCTAGCCTCACTATGATACATACCAAGCTTTATCTTTAGTCCAAGCAAAGCCAGTCTTACCAGATTTATCAATAGAGATGATACCACCACTACCACCCTAGTGCTTTTTACCTGAGCTACCGCCTCCTCAGCTGCTTTTTGTACATCTTGGGTTTTATATTTATAAAGAGCTGAGACCTCGTGAGCTGCATTTACACGCATGTAGATATCACCCTGTGCCTGTGCAAGAGACTGCTACCGAGTCGTTATCCGCATAGGTTCCAGAGCCTATTATTGGACTATCGCCTATACGGCCAGTCATTTTATTTGTCATGCCACCAGTGCTGGTTGCTGCGGGCTAGGTTGCCATTTTATCAGTGCGTTATCGCTCCAACAGTACCAAGATATGGTCGCTCATATAATTTTAGAGAAGTTTTCTTTGTTTTTTCACTATCAAGCATTAGCTTTTGTTTCTCTTTAGCTCTTTGGAGTGCGTCATATCTAAACTGTGTGAAAAAGTACTTTTGATCAACCATCTCTAGGCCGTTTTCTTTGGCTAGTTTATCAGCTCCCTTACCAGCAATAAGAGGTGCCAAGTCTTATCCATGACGACTCTTGCGCCAAGGATCGGGTTTTTGATATGTCTTGCCATAGCGACTGCACCTGCTTTTTTTGGTAGAGCCGTCCATAATAGAAGCGTCTAGCTCATTAAAGCCATCTGCTGTAAATACTGCGCCCTTTCCAGCGTTAAAATTTGGATCATCTTCTAACACCATAATGGCTGCCGTCACCGCATCCATCGCACTATAGCCCTTTTCAAGCACAGCCTGACCAGCTAAAAGTGCCTTTTTTCATAGGCTCTTCGCGCACTTTTAAACTCATCTTTAGTAAGCTCAAGTCCACTAGTGCCACCATGTATGACAACAACAGGGCTAATTTATCCTCTGCATTTAAGAGTGAGCCTGCAACAATGCAACACCAGCTGCCACCAAGATAGCTTTTTGAAAATGCTAGTTTCATACACTCTCCTTTAAAGAAATTTGATAAATCTTAAGAAAATAATATAATTTAATACTTTTCGTTTAGCTTAATATGTTGGTATTTGGTTTTAAGTAAAGAGGTAATGGTAATTTGATCTCGTAGTTCTTAAAGTAGACTGCAATAACGGCAATTTAGACAACAAAAAGCTATCAAAGCGCGCACGAAAACCTGCTTTGTGACATAAAAACAGGTCTATCACAAAAACAGCATATATTTTTTTACTAACTACTTAATGCATTAATGTCAACTTTTTCTAATTCTTTTTATTTCATAATTCATTTTTAGTATCTTTTTAAGCCTTTTAACTCTAGCCTTTAACTCTACTATACTTTCCTTGGGGCGGATCATAGAGTGTTGTCTATACACCCCATTGTTTATCTTTATTAGATATTTTTCACCTACCCTTTTTAACAATAAAATTACCTATTTATTTCTTTATACATTAGAAAATATTTATGCACTAACATAAATGTAAACATAGCATATTAATAAATCAAAAATATACAAGTAATAATAGCCAGCAAATATACAGCCATAAAAATAATAAACCAAGTAACAAAAACTACTATTTTAATTCTTTGATTTAAAAAGAAACAATAAAAATAATTTAAAAAGGTAATAACAACAATATTTATAATTTGATCATTAAAACCAAAAACCTCAATCTGCACGAGCTCTGCATTTTAAGTCAGCCAAATCATCAGTTAGCCAAAAAGTTGCTTTTCTATACCTTTAGTATTTAAAGTTTCAAGCATATTTTTTTGATTCACTATTAAAAACTTAAAGTACCAATATTTTTCTTCATAAACACCTATTAACTCACAAACCGAGGGGCATCATGCCTTCACATCTTATCCCATGATTTACAATTTCCCATTAAAAAGACTTTTTATAAAAACAAAACATATTAAGCCAATAAAAATCTATAAAGAACAATAAATGAAAAACTTTTTAAAAACAGCAAGAGAATAAAATTAAAAAGATAGATAAAACTAATCATATAACAACAAACATAAAAGCTTTTACTACATCTAATCAATAAAAACCGATTAAAAAGAAGTAAAAATTTAAAAACTAATACTTTTGTACTTAGACAGAAAGCAACACTAATTAAAAAAACGATTAATTATTTAAGAATTAAGCAGATTAACAACAAAGCCCGCAACGACCTACTTCTTTCCAACATCCCAGTAAGGGAGAGTATCATCAGCCATGACGAGCTTAGCTTGGTTCGAGATGGAGCAAGGCGTTTTCCTCGTCTGTATAGTCACGGGCAGTGTTAAATAAAGATACATTATATAAATCTCTTTATTTAACACTACTAGATAAAGTTAAAAGTCATAAACAAAGTTTTATAAAAACATATCTTATTAAGTTTTTTTATCCTTAACAAGGAAGTGATGCTTATTAAAAAGATAAGCAGACGAGCTTTATTAGTGCTGGTCAGCCAAGGACTTTCATCCATTACACACCCAGCCTATCAAACACATAGTCTATATGAGCTCTTAAAAAGAAGATTCATCTTGAGTTGGCTTCCTGCTTAGATGCTTTCAGCAGTTATCACATCCCAACATAGTTACTGAGCGGTGCCCTTGGCAGGACAACTCGTACACCAGTGGTTGGTCTCGACCCGGTCCCTTCGTACCAGGGTCAACTCTCCTCAATCTTCTTACGCCCACGGCAGATAGGGACCGAACTGTCTCACGACGTTCTGAACCCAGCTCGCGTACCGCTTTAAATGGCGAACAGCCATACCCTTGGGACCTGCTCCAGCCCCAGGATGCGATGAGCCGACATCGAGGTGCCAAACCTCCCCTGTCGATGTGAGCTCTTGGGGAGATCAGCCTGTTATCCCCTGCACATTTTTATCCTTTGAGCGATGGCCCTTCCACACAGAACCACCGGATCACTAAGACCGACTTTCGTCTCTGCTTGACGTGTATGTCTCTGCAGTTGCTGGCTTTATGCCTTTTATACTCTGCGAACGATTTCCAAACTGTTCTGAGCCAACCTTTGTAAGCCTCCGTTACATTTTTGGGAGGCGACCGCCCAGTCAAACTACCCACCAGACATTGTCCCACTTTGAGGATAACTCGTGCTAGTTAGCTATCAGAATAAAAAAAGAGTGGTATCTCAACAATGGCTCACCATAAACTGGCGTCTATGGATCAAAGCCTCCCACCTATCCTGCACATTTTTTTATCCCAATAGCAGTGTCAAGCTGCAGTAAAGGTCCACGGGTCTTCCGTCTTGCCGCGGGTAGGAGTGAATTTTCACCTCCACTACAATTTCACTGGATCCCTCTCGAGACAGCTCCCCATCTCGTTACGCCATTCATGCAGGTCGATATTTAATCGACAAGGAATTTCCGCTACCTTAGGACTGTTATAGTTACGGGCTGCCGTTTACTCGGGCTTCGATCAAACGCTTCGCAGAGCTAACGTCATCAATTAACCTTCGAGCACCGGGCAGGCGTCACACCCTATACATCCTCTTACGAGTTAGCAGAGTGCTGTGTTTTTGGTAAACAGTCGGAGGGACTTTTGTTGTAACCTTCAATGCTTACGGAGTAAATCCTTCACAAAGTTAGGCACACCTTTATACCGAAGATACGGTGCTATTTTTGCAGAGTTCCTTGAAGAGAGTTCTTCCACGCGCCTTAGAATACTCATCCCACCCACCCTGTGTCGGTTTACGGTACGGGCAACTATAACTAAACTTAGAAACTTTTTCTTGGCTCGACAGTATCAAGGATTTACGATTCATTCCGAAGAACTTCACGCACCTGTAAGGCTCTCGGCTTAAAGGAGTTCGGATTTGCCTGAACCCAACCTGCACCTTTCGACCAGCACTACCATCCGCTGGCTCCTCTAACTCTAAGCGTCCTTCCATCGCACATTATAGTTGGCATTGGAATATTAACCAATTTTTCCATCGCATACCCCTTTTCGGACTTTTGCTTAGACCCGGCTAACCCTACGATGACGAGCATCGCGTAGGAAACCTGGGTTTACGGCGTTGGGGATTCTCACCCCAATTATCGCTACTCATGCCTGCATGCTCACTTCAGATCTGCTCCAGCACCCTTACCGGTATACCTTCAACGCAAATACAACGCCTCCTACCACTTAGTAAAACTAAGTCTCAAAAGCTTCGGTACCACTTTTAGCCCCTGCTATATTTTCCGCGCAGAATCACTAGACCAGTGAGCTATTACGCTTTTTAAAGGATGGTCTGCTTCAAGCCAACCTCCGGTTGTTTAAGTAACTCCACATCGTTTTCCACTTAAATGAGATTTAGGACCTTAGCTGTTAGTCTGGGTTGTTCCCCTCGACGACGGATTTTATCACTGCCGCCTGACTCGCCATGATTACACACCAGGTATTCGGAGTTTGATAGGGTTTGGCACACAGGCGTGCGCCCAGCCCATTCAGTGCTCTACCCCCTAGTGTTACTACATGACGCCATACCTAAATATATTTCGAGAGAACCAGCTATCACGATGTTTGATTGGCCTTCACCCTATCCACAAGTCATCCCATAGCTTTTCAACGCTAGGGGTTCGGTCCTCCACCGGCTCTTACACCGGTTTCAACCTGCTCATGGATAGATCACATCGTTCCTGGGTCTGCAAACGTCTGACCAAACGCCCTATTAAGACTGCTTTCGCCATGGCTCCGGGTTTCTTAACCTCGCCAGACATCACAACTCGCAGGCTCATTATGCAAAAGGCAGTCCATCACCCTGATAAATCATAGGGCTCTGAATGATTGTAAGCAAATGGTTTCAGGTTCTATTTCACCTGATCACCCTCAGTTCTTTTCACCTTTCCCTCACGGTACTTGTGCACTATCGGTCATAGTAGTATTTAGGTTGATAGTGGTCTCACCCAGCTTCAGACAGAATATCACGTGTTCCGCCCCTACTCAGGATACTGCTAGTAAAACAAAGCTTTCAGTACGGGGGTATCACCTTCACGCCCAACCTTTCCAGGTTGTTCTATTAGCTAAGTTTAGTCTATATTGCAGTCCCACAAACCCCCACTAGTAAACCAGTGGTTTGCCCTCTTACGCGTTCGCTCGCCGCTACTAGCGTAATCTCTTTTGATTTCTTTCCTGAGGGTACTAAGATGTTTCAATTCCCCTCGTTCGCTCCGTTATACTGGTAACCAATATCTCTATTAGTTGGGTTGCCCCATTCAGAAATCCCCGGATCAAAGCCCCTTGACGGCCCCCTCGAGACTTATCGCGCCCTGGCACGTCTTTTCATCGCCTCTACTAGCCAAGGCATCCACCACTTGCTCTTTGTAGCTTACCTTTTTCTATATTAGATTATTCTGAATTCGCATCACTTCCTTGTTAAAGATAACTTTATGTTACTACATTTAAACTCCTTAGCCTCAAGACGGAAAAAGCATTGACTACTATTTAGATAAGTTTTAAATCCTAAATAGATTGTGATGTCAAACTTTTGCATTAAATGCAAAGAGATTAGAATTTAAATCTTTAACAAGTCCTGTAAAATTGTTTTTAAAACTTGCTTTGTGACTATTAACAATATTAATTAAAAGAACATTTAGACAAAAAGTCTAATTAGAAAGTTTAAATTTAAGCTCTCTAATTAGACTTAATGTAGTTAAACTATTTTTATGGTGGAGAATAGCGGGATCGAACTGCTGACCTCCTGCGTGCAAAGCAGGCGCTCTCCCAGCTGAGCTAATTCCCCACCATTAATCTCTGGTGGGCCTAATAAGACTTGAACTTGTGACCTCACCCTTATCAGGGTGCACTCTAACCAGCTGAGCTATAGGCCCCCTAGGTCTATCAATCTTTCAAAACTAAACAAGGATGATTGAGAATATCTTTCTTTATAGATATCTTGTGAGAGAACATCTATATGTACTCTAGAAAGGAGGTGATCCAACCGCAGGTTCTCCTACGGTTACCTTGTTACGACTTCACCCCCAGTCGCTGATTCCACTGTGGACGGTAACTAATTTAGTATTCCGGCTTCGAGTGAAATCAACCCCATGGTGTGACGGGCGGTGAGTACAAGACCCGGGAACGTATTCACCGTAGCATGGCTGATCTACGATTACTAGCGATTCCGGCTTCATGGAGTCGAGTTGCAGACTCCAATCCGAACTGGGACATATTTTATAGATTTGCTCCATCTCGCGATATTGCTTCTCATTGTATATGCCATTGTAGCACGTGTCGCCCCGGACATAAGGGCCATGATGACTTGACGTCGTCCACACCTTCCTCCTCCTTACGAAGGCAGTCTCATTAGAGTGCTCAGCCGAACTGTTAGCAACTAATGACGTGGGTTGCGCTCGTTGCGGACTTAACCCAACATCTCACGACACGAGCTGACGACAGCCGTCAGCGACCTGTCTTAACATTTCTGCAAGCAGACACTCTTCTATCTCTAGATGATTTGTTAGATATCAAGTCCGGGTAAGGTTCTTCGCGTATCTTCGAATTAAAACCACATGCTCCACCGCTTGTGCGGGTCCCCGTCTATTCCTTTGAGTTTTAATCTTGCGACCGTACTCCCCAGGCGGTATACTTAATCCGTTAGGTGCATTACTGCCAAGACTAGCTTAGCAACAACTAGTATACATCGTTTAGGGCGTGGACTACCAGGGTATCTAATCCTGTTTGCTCCCCACGCTTTCACGCATTAGCGTCAGTTGAGTCTCAGCAGATCGCCTTCGCAATGGGTATTCCTGGTGATCTCTACGGATTTTACCCCCTACACCACCAATTCCATCTGCCTCTCCCTCACTCTAGATTATCAGTTTCCCAAGCAGTTCTATGGTTAGCTCACAGGATTTCACAAGAGACTTGATAATCCGCCTACGCGTCCTTTTACGCCCAGTGATTCCGAGTAACGCTTGCACCCTCCGTATTACCGCGGCTGCTGGCACGGAGTTAGCCGGTGCTTATTCGTTAGGGTACCGTCATTGTTCTTCCCCTAACAAAAGGAGTTTACGCTCCGAAAAGTGTCATCCTCCACGCGGCGTTGCTGCTTCAGGGTTTCCCCATTGAGCAATATTCCCACTGCTGCCTCCCGTCAGGAGTCTGGACCGTGTCTCAGTTCCAGTGTGACTGATCATCCTCTCAGACCAGTTATGCGTCATAGCCTTGGTGAGCCATTACCTCACCAACTAGCTGATACAATATAGCCTCATCCTACACCGAAAAAAACTTTCCCTATCTAACTTAGTAAGACAGGAGTATAGAGTATTAGCAGTCGTTTCCAACTGTTGTCCTCTAGTGTAGGGCAGATTAGCTATACATTACTCACCCGTGCGCCACTAAGATTAAATAGCAAGCTACTTAATCTCCGTTCGACTTGCATGTATTAGGCACGCCGCCAGCGTTCACTCTGAGCCAGGATCAAACTCTCCATATTAATTACCCATCTAATAGATAGGATTTTATTATGAGTTTTTAATCAAAAACTTTTTAGTTTTTTATATTAGTTTGTCTAATCTATTATTTAATCATAATAGACTGGCTCAATCGATCACTTGTTTAGATTTCAAAGATTGACTAATAGTTTAACAATTGTAGTTAAAAGAACAACGATAAAAAGAAAAGGCTTTATTAACGGTGAAGTTAAAGGTGGTTTCTCGTTTCGTGAGCTGGAATTATATATGAGGGATGCTTAAATGCAGATTAAAAATAGCAGTTTTTTTGAAAAAAATCAAAAAGCTCAGTAAATTTGATCAAATTTAACTATTTTTATTTTATATATGTAAAGCCGTCTTTTTTTCTATAACTATAGTCGTCTGGTTGCCACGTTTATCGGTTAAGGTTATGTTGCAATTTCTTCCAAAAAGCCTTTCATATGGTCTTTTTTATCCCGCCTTTTACAGTGCTTATTGTTCCCATAGGACGGCCCATTTCATCAAAGGCTACTTTTTATTAGCCTTGCCTTTTACACATCCACCAGAGAGACTTACGTCTGTTATACCAAATCTTTTTCTATATTTAGCTCTTTATTTATCTTCTTGCAGTCACTTTCAGATATGCCGCTCCAGCCAGCAGTTAGTAGCTCGCCAGACTTATAAATATCATTTGCGATCTCTTCTTTTTGAATTTGGATTTCCACTTATTGTTTTTATCAAAAAGACACTATATTTCCATGTTTGTTCATTATTTTTATCGATCGAGCACCTATCTATTTTTATTTTTTTGAAAAAGCTATCGTCCAGCGCTGTTTTGCCCACCTTGTTTCTGTGGTAGAGTATTTATCATCCTGCATGGCAAGGTGTTGAGTGTATCTTATGTGAGTTAAAATTTGAGTTGCAGCTTCTCTTGAGCCATTTCTGTTTAGCTTTGGGATCATAACAGCAGCCTAAAATCTCAACAACTACTATGACAAAAACAAGTTCTATCATAGTAAAGGCTCTTTTTCATAAATTTATCGTTCCTTGATGTTGTAATTTGCAACTACTTTTCCCATTTTTTCTATACTACTTGACCTTTCTTCTAAATCGGCACTTACTAATAAATTTCTATAGCCTGAGTTTATGCCATAAAATTTAAGCCTAAGTGCAAGCCTTTCATTATCAGTAGCCACTTCTTCGATACCAGCTGCTTTTTTAGCTTACTAGCAAGCTCCTTTGCCACGTCAATTTGATAGACAAAATGCTTGGTTGGATCATCTAAAAACAGATAAAAATTTGATTAAAAAAACGATCGCCGTCCAGTTTAGCGTCAAAAATAGCATCACAAAAATGGTGCAAATTTATAGCCTCTTCTACTGGCAGTCTCACGCGGTATGAGTTAAAAATAGCCTCACCATAAGTGGCGTTGCGATCACGCAAAATGGCAAAAACTGCTCAAGCTCCAGCCTTTGGCGCACAGAGGCTATCATACAAAAAGCAAAACGAGCAAATGGCAATAAACCACAAAAGATCTTTTCTTTTCCTTGACCCAAATTCTATAAATGGTATAGACAAAAAGATAAAGATAAATGGCGAAAATACAGCGGCAAATATACCAAAAAGTGTCGATAAAATGCCCGCTTGGTCGGCCGTTTGTATCAAAGCCAAAAAGTAAAGCGTTAGCAAAAATAAATGGCACTTAGCCACGCAAGTGGCGGCTTTCTCTATATAATGCAAAAGATGAAAAATCCCACGTAAAAATATCAAAAATCGCCATCTATAAAAAAATGATAGGCAGAAAAATGCAGTAAATGAAATTTACTTCTAATGTGAAAAAGATAGATACAAAAAGTGCAAGCGCGATGCAAATTCCTGCGTTATTTACGATGAGTGTGGAGGCTATCGTGCCAGGAAGCAGCACGAAAAGCAAAAACTGCGATCAATCTGTCAAACTCTAGCTTGATGTAAAATTTACTCACCTTATACATCAAGATGACGCTTAGGATGTGAAAAGCGATCATAACCGCTCTTAGCGCAAAGTCGTTTTGCCCTAAAAGATGCACGCTTGCTTTTAAGATGTAGCTAAGAAGGCTAGTTTTTTTCAAAGAAAGTATTTCAGCCTCATTGTAGCTGATGCTTAGAGAATTTGCTGCGTAAAATAAAAATGCACAATCAACCAAACATATCAAAAATACGCTAAAAGCTATGTGTCTGCCGACAAATTCTCTAACTCTTTCTAACAAATTTCGCCCTTAAATGTGTATATCCCAGAAAAACTCAACCCAGTCATGAGCCTCTTTACTTTTAAATTCAGGCAAAAGCAGCGCCTTTTTCTTTATAAAAGACGGTCGCTACTTTTTATCTCTAAATTTGGATAGCGTTTAAGCAGCTCTCTTTTATCTCGACCATACTCTCACCGCTATCGATGATGTCATCAACGAGCAAAAATTTTCTCTTATACGCGCTAAGATCTGGCACGTTAAAGATGTTGATCGTATCGAGCTTGTTTGTGTCCTCGTAGTGGATAGAATTTAGTGTAAATAAATTTCTATTTTCAAGTGCAACAGCCAGCGAGTGACCGAGCGTTAGACCGCCTCTTGCGATGGCAAGTATCACCTCTGGATCAAACTCATCTTTTATATCCTTTTGCCATCTTTTTAACATCAACGGCAAATCTCGTCATAGCTATAAAATATCATCTTTTTTTCCTTAATCAATGCACTAAAAATATAATAAAACTAATAAGCGCAAGCACGATCACGCCCTAAATTTACATCGGCAAATTCTCTTTTATGAGCTTGACGACCAAGTATGACATAAAGCCAAAGGCAAGGCCGTTTGTGATCGAGTATGTAAGCGGTATCAAGACAACTATGAAAAATGTCGCAACGGCGATGGCTTGATCTTTGAAATGTATACTAGCAAGCTCAGCAAACATAAGCACGCCGACCATTACGAGGATCGGATAGATGGCATTGCCCGGGATCGCTTTTAAAAAGTGGCAACATAAATAATGTAAGTATAAATAAAAGTCCGCAAAATACAGCCGTCAGACCAGTCCTACCGCCCTCTTCTACGCCGCTCGCACTCTCTACAAACGATGTAGTCGTGCTCACACCAGCTAGCGAGCCAGCTACGGTCGCAACAGCGTCAGCTTCAAGTGTTTTTTTCAAGTTTTACTACGCCATCTTTTTTTGTTTTCGTCAAATATCCCTGCCCTTGTGCCAACACCAGCTAACGTGCCCTATTGAGTCAAAAAGATCGGTGACAAAAAAACGTGATGACGACTGGGAGCAAGGCAAGGCTTAGTGCTCCTTTGATGTCAAGCTCTAAAAATATCGGAGATATAGAAGCTGGGGTCGAGAAAATTTTCAGTTGGATGAGGAGCTATGCCAAGTATCCATGCGATCACAGATGTGGCAAGGACTGCTAGGATAAACGCGCCTTTTACATTCCACGCCCAGAAGCAAATGACCGAAAAATAGGCCCAAAACGCCAAGCAGGACGTTTGGATCTTTGAAATTTCCGATACCAACCAAAACTGCGTCGTTATTTACGATAAAGCCCATTTGTTGAAATGCGACAAAGCTGATAAATGTACCAATGCCCGCACTTATCGCCCTTCGTAGATCAAGTGGGATCGACCTGATGATCCACATCCTGAAAATTTGTAAACGAAAGCACTAAAAATATCAAACCACTTAAGAAAACAACGCCAAGACCAGTCTGCCAAGGCACTTTCATGCCGATACAAAGGCCAAAATGTAAAGTAGGCGTTCAGCCCCATACCAACGCTCATCGCAACTGGCGTGTTCGCCCAAAGACCATTTAATATAGTAGAAAAGATCGTAATTAGCGCAGTTGCAGTGATAAGTGCCTCGTATGGCATACCAGTTTTGCTCATAATGATCGCATTTACCGGCACGATATACATCATCGCCAAAAAAATGTCGTCAGTCCTGCTCCAAATTCCTGCTTCACACTCGTTTTGTTTTGTGCTAAGTCGAAAAATTTCACCCCAAGCTCCTTTAGTAAATTTTAAGTTCGTTATACAAGCTATCACGTTCAACTGGCGTAAAACCAGATGTTTTTATGATATCGCAAAAATGTTTTTAGCGTTGTGCCGTTTGCGCTATTTGCGCCAGCTGCACTTTGTATGCTCTCTTTTCTATCGTACCATCAAGATCATCAGCGCCAAATTCCTGCGCTATCATCGCTCAATTGAGCGTCGATGTGGCCCAGTATGCCTTGATGTGCGGGACATTATCAAGCACCAAGCGAGATATCGCCATAGTCTTTAAAAATTTCAGCTGATCCTAGAAATTTCACATCTTTTTAAGTAGTTATTTTCTCTTTGATAGACAAGTGGGATAAATGCGTTAAATCCGCCCGTTTCATCCTGTAAGTCTCTGATCCTTAGCATATGATCTACTCTATTTTCGCGGCTTTCTATGTGGCCAAAAAGCATTGTCGCGTTGCTTTGTCTGCCCTTATCGTGCCACATTTTTATGGATATTTAGCCAGTTCTCGCTACTTACTTTGCCTTTGCAAAATTTTAGCCCTGACCTCTTCGTCGTACTTTTCAGCCCCACCGCCTGGCATGCTATCGACGCCGTATTCAAGCATCTTTTTCTATCACCCTCATCGTAGCTTAAGCCATAATGCCTTGATAAAAAGTCGATCTCAGCCGCAGTCATCGCCTTTTACATGAAGCTCTGGATGAGCTGCCTTTATCTTTTTAAAAACTTTCTAAAGTACCACTGCCAGCCGCTGGTTGCGTTGTGGGCGGAGACGATGTGTATCTCTTTTGCGCCGTGGCTAACGCTCTCATCAACGATCTTTAGAAATTTCTTCGTGGCTCATTAAGTATGGATTTGGATTTTTTTCTGTGGGCTGAAAATGCGCAAAACTTACAGATATCAGCACAGATATTTGTTGGATTGATATGGCGATTTACGTTAAAAAAAGACCTTATTGCCGTGCAGTTTTCTACGCTTTTTATCGGCAAATTGAGCCAAGGTAAAAAGATCAAGCTCATAAAGTGAAAAAGCCTCTTGCTTGCTTAATCTCTCGCCACTTTCTAGTTTTTTTGTAATAGATTCATTATTTATATCGTCCTAAAAGCTGAACTTAAGGCTTCATTATAAGCAAATAAAGCTTTGTTTTTTTGCAAAAATTATGTAACATTTGCCAAGATATTTTTTTAACAATGGAAACACTAAATGCTAGCTGATAAAAAGTGCCAAAAATAGTGATAATTATTCAAAGATTAAAGAGAAATTCCTTGATTTTTAAGGCAATTTGCCAAAAACATTTTTCAAAAATCAAGGCAGAAATTTTCACAAATTTTCTTAGCCAAAGAGTATGATGATTTTTATAAAATCTTATTTAAATGAAACTATGCGAGAATTTTTGATGAGTTTGTGCCACAAAATGACAGCTTTGCTTTTTAGCGTTCTAGCCACTGGTAAATACGCTCAAACGTTACTTAGCGCAAATAGTGAGCTAGAAATTTTACTAGTTTATAAAAATTTAAAAGGGCTATAACATAAAAGAATTTCTTAAAAAGAATTTTCTGAAAATTTTAGATAGCTCTGGCATGAAATTTGTGATAAAAAGCGCCGAAGTGGATGAAATTTTTATAAATTTCAAAGATGACCTTAAATTTAAAAAGTGAAACCTCGCAACTTCGCTATATCTGCGGCTCAAAAAGCCTATATCGCTTAGTAAAAAGCGAGATCGTAAAGATAAAAGATTTGATAAAAAAAGCCTTTTTAAACTACCATTTAAAAGGCATTTTTGCCATTTTTCTAGCATAAGCTACTTGGCACAAGAGCCAATTTAAAAAGTGGCTTTGGCGGGATCGATGAAATTTATCATCTAAACTGCATACTAAACTGCCCTAGATAGCGACGTTTCGGTTAGATCGCAAGCGCTTAAAGTGATGAATGAAAAAGAGATCGCTAGTTTTAATCTAAATGTGGACTTTTTGCTAAAGCTTGCTAAGTGCTTTAAACTGTAACCCAAAACACTGATACTTTCAGCGCTTCAAGTGTCGAGATCACGACACATTTCATGCAGACAAAGTCCAAAAAGCTGCAAGACAACGAGAGCGTCATCAGCCAAAAAGATGCTAAGCTCGATGAATAACATCGCCATTTATTCAAGATTTATCGCGGCTTCGCTTTGCAGGCCGTTTTTTTCAAAAAGCGAGCTAAGCTTCGAGCAGAGAAAGAATTTGCTAGGCTAAAAATGGCTTTTACGAAGTAAATGGCGTCATCTACGTGCCGCTTCACAAAAAGCCAGCCCTTATCGAGGATCTCATAAATGAGCTTTTTGGAGCTAAAAGATGTGGATTATAAATTTGATATAAGTGCGATCTTTTATATCAAGCGAGCCATCATCACAAAAGATGGCTTAGAGCGCGCTATAAGCGAGTTTAAGAAGATATTTTTAAGAGAAAAATCCTACGCCATCTTAAAGTCCTTGCTCGATGCACAGATGATACAAATTTCTGATAAAAACCGATGGAGCATATCTCCCAGCTAGCAGAATATGACGGCTATCACGAATTTACGGTTGATGAGCATAGCGTTTTTAAGTGTCAAATTTCTTGAAAATATAAAAGATAAATTTATAAAAATCTCTACGTTGAGCTTTGCTTGAGGGCAAGACAATGCTAAAGATTGTAACTCTTATGCATGACGTTGGCAAAGGGCTTGGTGGCAAAGATCATGCAAACATCGGTGCAAACATCTTTAGGGCCTATGCAAACAAGCTAAGTTTAAGCCAAAAAGCTATCAACATCGGTGTCATCTTGATAAAATATCACACTCTAATGAGCAACGTCTCAAACAGAGAGGATATCTACTCGCAGCGCGTCATCTTTGCCTTCATCTCAAAGCTAGGCGACAAACAGATCTTAAAGCTACTTTACATCCTTAGCTACTGCGTGATAAACGCCACAAACGAGAGGCTTTTACAACGCCTATACAGCAAAAGCTTTTTAAGAGAGCTTTATGAAATTTCTCTTAGCGCATTTAGCGATGAAAAATTTACTTGATGAAGCGACAAGGCGAGTAAAAAGAGCAATCTATAAAACGAAATAGCGAGTTTTTTGGCGCTTGAGCCAAAGCTACAAGAGAAAGTACTTAAGATCACATCAAACTTTGGTCTTTACAAAAATATAGCGCAGCGAGATCATACTTAAGCAAAGTGGCTGATAACTTAAACGAAACAGAAATTTTTCATAAACAATAGTAAAAATTTAAGCATTCAAATTTATACAAACAAGAGCCTAAATTTAAGCGCCCTGCTCTATGATTGCTACAATTTGACCTAGCGTATATGGAGATATTTGAGCTTTTTGAGAAGAAATTTTATATCAGGCTTGACTTCAACCAAAATGTAAAAAGAGGAGCTTGAAAACACTAAAAATTTTAGCCCCTAAAATCCCTAAATAGCGAGGTTTTTTAAGAGAGCCTTTGAAACCAAATATTAACAAAGATGAGATAAACTTCGAGCTAAATCACTCAAAAGATTACGCCAAACTTAGCATCAACGCAAAAGATCAGCGTGGGCTAATGGCTTATGTGATGAGTGTTTTTGACAGGCTTCATTTTCAAGTCACGAGTGCTAGAATTCAGACGGTTAAAAATAGAACGAGAAATCTCTTTTTGATCGAGAAAAACGAGCGACTTGAGAGTAAAGGCGAAGAGATATTAAATTTATTAATAAGCGAGTAAAACATGTGTGGAATCGTAGGATACATCGGAGATAAAGAGAAAAAAAGAGGTCATTTTTAAGCGGGCTAAAAGAGCTTGAGTATCGCGGATACGACAGCGCTGGCATGGCTGTGATGAGTGATGGCAAGATCGACTTTTTCAAGGCGGTCGGCAAGCTGGTACATTTAGTCCCTAAAGACAAAGGACTTTACATCAGAAGGTTTTGGCGTGGCGATAGGTCACACACGCTGGGCTACGCACGGCAAAACCAACCGAGATAAACGCTCACCCACACCTTGGCGAGCACTCATTTGTCGTTCATAACGGCATCATCGAAAACTACAAAGAGCTTAAAGATGAGCTTGAGGCAAAGGGCGTGAATGTGTCAGCCAAACCGACACCGAAGTGATCGTGCATCTTTTTGAAGAAACTGTAAAAGAGAAAAAAAGACCCATTTAAAGGCTTATGAGGCGACTATCGCAAAGCTTTAGAGGCGCTTATGCGACGCTACTTATCACTAAAACTGCACCTGATAAGATATTTTTTTCGCAAAAGATGCCGCTCCCTATGGCGATAGGCAAAAGCGACAAAAAGAGCTATATTTTGCCTCATCGGACGCGCCGTTAATTGGCAACGCAACAGAAGTCGCATACCTTGATGATAACAGCTACGGCTTTGTTAGTTTAGATGAGATCGCTGTTTTTAAAGATGGGCAAAAGAACAAATGTGACTTTTAACGCACTGCCAAAAGATAAGAGCTATGCCCAAAAAGAGGGCTATACATTTTTATGGAGAAAGAAATTTACGAGCAAGGCTCTGTCGTATCTGAGACCATCATGGGTAGGGTCAAAAAAACCACAAAGTCACCCTTGAAAATTTAGATGATGAATACCTAAAAAGTATCGATGATATCGTGCTTTGTGCGTGTGGCACGAGCTATCACGCAGCGCTAACTGCAAGCTATCTTTTTGAAAGACTTGCCAAAAGTTAGAACAAAGGTCGAAGTGGCGAGCGAATTTAGATATAGAAAGCCATTTTAAATAAAACTCACTCTTCATAGTCATCTCTCAAAGTGGCGAAACAGCCGACACTCTTGAAGCTCTTAGGATCGCAAAAGAGGCAGGTCTAAGAACACTAGCCATCTGCAATGTCGATAACTCATCTATCGTAAGACTTGCGGACAACACGCTTCTAACTCGCGCTGGCATAGAAAAAGGTGTGGCAAGCACGAAGGCCTTTGCAACGCAGATCATCGTGCTTTGGATGCTTGTACTTCAAATGGCAGTGCAAAGGGCTCTATGAGCCAAAAAGAGCTTGATGAAGAGATAAAAACACTTCTTCACATCCCTCAAATTTTAAATATAGATAACTCTTTGCAAGAGAAGCTTCACCGCCTAAGCAAGCACTACATGCACGGACACGGCTTCTTCTTTATCGGTAGAGATATCTTCTATCCGCTAGCACTTGAGGGCGCACTAAAGCTAAGGAAATTTCATATCTTCACGCCGAAGGCTATCCATCAGGCGAGATGAAACACGGTCCTATCGCACTTGCAGATGAAAAACTCTTTACCATCGCGCTCATGCCAAAGACGCTTTTATATGAAAAGCAAAGAGCAACACTCTTGAACTTGCGGCGAGAGATGCCTATATCGTGGCGATCAGTCCAGAGGGATTTGAGCTAAGCGATGACTATATAAAGACACATCACAGCGATCATCCGATGAGCGAATTTTTTGAGATGATGATAATACTCAAATTTCTAGCACTTGAATTTCAGTAAGACTTGGCAACAACGTAGATATGCCAAGAAACCCTCGCAAAAAGCGTAACTGTTGAGTAATTTGAGCTGGCTGGCAAATGCAAAAAGCCAGCCTCTAAATCTCTGTTTTTAAAGCCATTAGATATAGTATTTGACATTAAATTTGTATTAATATTTTTCTAATATTTGCTTCTATATAATGCCAAAATCAACTTAATCATTAAGGATAAAAATGAAGTTAAAATCATCTCTACTAAGCGCAAGCCTAGGAGTATTACTTTTTAAGTGGTTGCGCTACTGGCAACAATGGTGGCGTGACTGGCGGTGCTGCTGGCAGCAACAATCAAAATGCTAGTACAAAAATAGAAAAATGCAGTCGCACACTTGGAACGCTGGCATTTTATGAAGATCAAAATTCTGACTGGTATTCATATCTAACGCGAAATTACAAACTCACATCAACTATTCCTGTTTTACGCCTTCTAGCACAACAAACTGGTTGTTTTGTCATCGTAGAAAGAGGCGCCATGATGGATAATATGATGCAAGAGCGTGCACTTGAGAGATCAGGTGAGTTGCGCGGTGGCTCAGGTTTTGGTAAAGGCAAGATGGTAGCGGCTGACTATACTATTCGTCCTGAAATTTTTCTTTTAGCAATGAAGATACAGGCGGCGTTGGTGGAGTTGTGGGCGCACTTTTTGGTAGTGCCGCAGGCGCCATTGCTGGTGGCTTTTCTACAAAAGAGACACAAACTACCTTGGTTCTTATAGAAAACCGCTCTGGTGTTCAGCTAGCCGCTGCAGTTGGAAGAGCTGAAAGCACAAACTTCTTTGGCATGGGTGGTGGCGCTGGCGGTTCGTTAGGTGCTGGACTTGGTGCATACTCAAGAACTCCTGAAGGAAAAACACTTGTAAATGCCTTTATGGACTCGATGAACCAACTAGTAATTGCCCTAAAAAGACTATAAAGCACAAACTGTAAAAGGCGGTCTTGGCAAAGGTGGAAGCCTAAAAAGTAGGAGATTAATATGAAATGTATAGCCATTTTTATTTTGTTCATTAACTTTTTTTGTTTGCTATGAGTTATGAGTTGAAGCTAGGCTTTGTGGTCTTATAAATCAAAGAGAAATGGCTAAAAATTTATGGCGACATAAGAAGTATTGATAGCTTTGATAAAAATAGAAAGCTATACCTCGCAACGGAATAGAAATTGACGAGGATAGTTGTCGTGCAAATGGCTACTATCCTGTTGATCCAAACTATGCACCATATCCTCCTAACTACCGCCCATACTATCAAAATGAGTATGAAAGATTTGATAGATTTCAGCGTGGTTACCGTGGAGGCTACTACAACGACGATGACTATGATGATGGTTTTGATCGTGGTTATAGACGTGGTTATAAGGATGCCAGAAGAGATTATAGGCTAGGTAGATAATCTTATCTAGCCTTAACTTTCCTTAGCTCTCTTTTATAATAAAAAAACGATTTTTACAAATAGCAAATCAAAAAGCAATGCATATATCAAATTTACTGCTATAAATAAGTTCAATACATTGATTATACTCTACTTTTTAGGAGAATAATGCAAAAACCTTTGGATATAATAGCATCCTAACTACCCAATTTTCTTTCGACAAAAGTGCAATAGACACCCTTGCAAATAGGCTAGAGCAAAATCACGAATTTAAAAGAGATAACAAGTAAGATCAACAGAAACGATCTTTTAAAGGCGCAAATTAGCGCACTTGAAGATAAAATAATAAGCTCATCTCTCATAGAGGGCGAGAGACTTAATAGATCAAGCATTCGCTCATCGGTAAAAAGAGACTAGATGAAAGTACTTTGACTGGCTAGCTGACACTCATACGACTAGACATAGCGATAATCTAGTCTCGCTTTTGCTTGATGCAAATTTAAACAAAGCTCCTATGAACTTCGAGCGGCTATATGGCTGGCACAATGCCTTGTTTGAATATAGCCAAAGCAAAAGCTTACAAGATAAAAAAAGAGATAAATTTAGAGATAATGAGATGAGCATAGTCTCAGCTCCTTCAAAAATAGGCAAATCCACCATGAAGCCTTGCCAGCAGAGCGCGTAGAGGATGAAATTTTGTAAACTGTCAATAAAAGCTCCGAAAAACGCCTATGTAAAAAGCGCCTTAGCGCACCTTTGGTTTGCGATCATCCATCCTTATGAGGGCGGCAACGGACGCATGGCAAGGGCTTTGGCGCACTACTGCTTGGCTGGCAAGAGCATTGAGCCATTTTTCTATCTCCAGCATTATTTATGCAAATAAAAAGATTATTATGAGATTTTAGAGCAGACAACAAAGCTTGAAAATAATTTAAACTTTGACTTCACAGCGTGAATAAAGTGGCATCTAAAGGCGGTAAATAGCGCCATAAAACAAGCTATAAGCTCATTAAAAGATAAAATTTTTATCAAATTTAAGAGCCAAAGCCCTTAATCTTTATCTTTAGTTAGGATTTTTGCGAGCTGCTCTTTGATCTCGTCATCAATCGCTAACACTTATCACGCCCCTGCTCTCACACATCTTGGCGTCATTTACCTCACAGTAGCCGCTTAGCGCGTTTTTTTGTATCCACCCCTTATGCAAGCCTCCCTATCCTCTAAAAATCCAGCCCCGCCAAGGATGAGCACGCCAAGGTCAAAGCCTATCTTACATTTCGCACTCGCTGAGCTTTTTATCCAGCTTAAAAATATCTCATCATACCTTAGTCCAAGCGCCCCTACGCCATCTGGCACGACCAAGATATCCACGCCATAAAGGCTTTCAGCGTACTTTCAGGATGAAGTCTAATGCCAGTCATCGACTATTTCAGGCTTTAGTGCGTATGTTTTGATATTAAAACCCTCAAATTTATGTAAAAAGTCATAAATGGCAAAAACTCAACAATTAACTTATCAAACATCAAAATGCCAACTTTCATGTTAGCTCCTTTTTAATGAAGTGCCTCATTTAGCTTGATCGCCCTTTTGCTCACACTCGCAGTGATCTGCCCTGTTTGGCTATTTTTGCCTAAAATGAAGTCCGTTTAGTCCGCCAAGCTCGAGCGCTTTGTACATTTCAGCCTCAAATTTGAAACTCTGGATTTATCTTAGCTAGCTTTTTCGCGCTCGCTTGCCGAGATATAGACCTTTGTGCCCTCAAGCACCGCTATACCAGCATCCACGATGCAGTTATCACCAAGTGGCACGCCAGTGACTGAGTTTGCGCCAAGCAAGCAGTGTTTGCCGATGCTTACAGGGTTGCCGTTTGTGCCGCTTAGCACACCAAGTATGCTAGCTCCGCCACCAACGTCACTGCCCTCGCCCACTACGACAGAGCTGCTGACCCCTGCCTTCAACCATTACGCCACCAGTCGTGCCTGCGTTAAAATTGATGTAGGCAGCCCCTGGCATGACGACTGTGCCAGGATGTACGGCAGCACCCATGCGGACTTTGGCAGCGTCTAAAAATCTCGTGTTATCAGCTGGGATGATGTGACTTAAAAATCTTGAATTTATCCACGCTCACGATCGCTGGATACTCGCCAAACATCTTTAGAGAAATTTTCATTTTCTCTTAGCCACTCAAGCTCGATTGGGATGTTTTGGCTAGTCCATGCGACATTTGGTAACACCCCAAAGGCTCCATCAAGCACGATCGTCCTAGGTGCGACCTTGCCAAGTGAGATCAAGTAGAGTTTGAGATAGACGGCCTCCACGCTAAGTGGCTTTGCATCTTCAAACAAAAATACAAGTTTCAAATTTATTCTCATTTAGCTCAAGATCGTCCTCAAACGCCATCTTCACAGCGTGTAAATTCTCTACATTTTTATGAGTTTTAAGCTCTTTTTCAAAAGACACTAAAGAGCTTACCGGCCTTCTTTGCTACCTTTGGCGTGAGCTCAGCCACGAACTCAGGTGCGCTAAAATCAACCTCAACATCGCACTTTTTGCAAGGCATAGATGAAAGCACTGCGCTTAAAAAGTTCTCTTTGAAATTTACAACGGCATAGCTTGCTTGCAAAAATTTTTCTGCATTTTTTGTCCGCGGTCGATCCTGGCGATACCAAAAGCGAGTGGGTCTTTGTAGCCATCTTTTTCTAAATTCTTCAAAAACTTTAGATTCGTTTGCGTCTTTAAACTCTTTTAGACATCTTCTCTCCTTTAAATTTTTATTTTTAGTCTAGCCAAAAATGGCTAAAGAAATTATGATTTTGGACCTCTAAAAAGTTAGTAAAAACTAAAATCCAAGCGACTGCTCGCAACGCATAGTCTACAAATCTTTAAATCCCCCAGCGCTTCCAAGCTCACAGCCAAATGGCTTATAAAATTTCAAATTTGTTGTCTCAAATTGAAACTACCTTCAAACTTAAACGTTTAGAACACCCTCGCTAAGCTCTCAAATTTTTCTAAACAAAGTGGCTTTTCACCCTCAAAGATCACCCCAACGCCATAAGGCTCACAAATATCAAGCGTACCCCCTGCGAATCTCATCAACCACTGCTTATCGTGCGCATAAAAGGTGCATTGCGGCGAGCTAAAGGGCAGCTCACAAACTGGCACGTCCAGCAATCTAAGCTCGTCCTTACTCAAAGAGTACGCTCGCCTAAGCTCATCTTTTTAAAAACAAGCGCCCCTTTTATGTATCGGTCGATATTCTGGGCAATGCGCTCTACTAGCAAAAATAGTCTCATCGTCCACGCCAGTCTCGTCTTTACAGACAAGACAAAACGGCACTTCTCCAAAGCTCTCGCTTTTTAGCTCCAGCTGCGTATACCAAATAAAACCATCATCTACCGCGATTTTTCAAGCTCGCCACTTCAAAGTCATTTTTTTATTCTCATTTTTTGTGATTTTACTACTCTTGTAAAAGAGTCAAATTTAAAGCTAAATTTGTCGTGATTTAAAATAGAGATAGCTTGCACATTTACCCTTTTAAGATAAAACAAAAGCTAAATTTACAAGCAAAATTTTTCAGTTTTTTCTCACTATTTAAAAGCAGAATTTCTCATCAGTGCCATTTTGCTTGCGCATAGCTTTTTAAAGTTAGCAAGATTGTCTTTGTCTAAAAAGTAATCTTTCTCTTTTATTGCGGGCTTCAAGCTTTTCTATGCCTTTTGCAAGGGCTGCTTTTCTATCTTCGTGAGGCGAGCTAAATTCTGGCGAAAAACATCGCTTCATAGGCATTTTTTTCTTAGTCCATTCAAGTGCTTTATCAGCGATCTCTTGTTGCTTTTTGATGTCGCAAAATGCATAAGGATTGACCACGTCGCCAACAAGCTTCATAAACGCCCCTATCGCGAGCCACCACGTCAGCAAATTTCTCGCCCTCCATATCTATAACGCCTCTTAGCAAGATCGCGCGATTTTTGCCACGTAAAACCAAAATGCCGCATCATCGCGAAGTCCAAGATCATAAGCGCGAGCTGATAGAACAAAAAGAGTTATCGGAGAGACCATTTGTGGGGCATCTTGCACGATCTTTTCAGCCTTTTTAAACTCCTCCACTTTTGCCACTTTTTAGTAGCTCATCTATCTTGTCATAGACCTTGACGTACTCCACCTTGCCAGCATTTGCTGAGTAGTATGGCGTGACGTAGATGTCGATACTTCTTACTTTGCCGTCGTTTGCAAAGCCACATACCGCTCCAAAAAAAGTAGCGCCGTAAGCAGTGATAAAGATTTTTCATTTTAGCTCCTTAGTTTAAAATACTATTATTTTTAACCAAAAAGCAGTTGAAAAGTCGGGGGTATGAAGAGAAAGTCCGCGACTTTAAAGCGGACTTTGAAGATTAGTTTTTAAAACTATGGATAGGTGCTGGAATTTGTCCGCCACGAGCGATGAAGTCGGCACTTGAAGCTTTATTTATCTTCATCACAGGCGCTCTTCCTAAAAGGCCGCCAAACTCGATCATATCACCCTCACGTCCAAGAGGTATGATACGAACGGCCGTTGTTTTTTGATTTATCACGCCGATTGCCGCCTCATCAGCGATCATCGCGACTATACTTTCACTTGGCGTGTCCGCAGGTATGGCGATCATATCAAGTCCCACCGAGCATATCGCAGTCATCGCTTCAAGCTTTTCAATTAATGACCCAGCGCGCACCGCGGCTATCATGCCTTCATCTTCTGAAACTGGGATAAACGCACCGCTTAAGCCGCCCACTTGATTGCACGCCATGACGCCACCTTTTTAACCGCGTCATTTAGCAGGGGCAAGTGCCGCAGTCGTGCCGTGCGTACCGACAGCCCTCAAGCCCCCATCTCCTCAAGCACACGAGCCACTGAGTCGCCCACAGCAGGCGTTGGGGCAAGAGAGATCAACGATACCGACTCACCCCAAGGCGCTCGCTCGCCATTTGACCAACTAACTGGCCGATACGAGTGATCTTAAACGCCGTCTTTTTCACAGTCTCAGCCACCACGTCAAAGCTCTCGCCACGCACCTTTTCAAGCGCTCTTTACGACGCCTGGGCCTGAAACGCCGACATTTATCACCACATCAGCCTCGCCCACGCCGTGAAATGCACCTGCCATAAAAAGGATTGTCCTCGACTGCGTTAGCAGAAGACAACAAGCTTCGCACAGCCCATCTCTGATGCCGCCGCCGTCTCTTTTATGATGCGTCCCATGTCACGCACTGCGCTCATATTTATGCCACTTTTTGTTGAGCCGACATTGACGCTTGAGCACACTTTTTGCAGTTTGTGCTAGCGCTTGCGGGATAGAATTTATCAGTATCTCATCACCCTTTTGATAGCCCTTTTGCACTAGAGCCGAAAAACCACCTATAAAATCAATACCAACTTCAATAGCCGCCCCTATCAAGCGTCTTTGCGATCATCACGTAGTCTTTTTGCGTCCGTTGCGGCGCCGATTATCGAGATAGGCGTCACGCTCACTCTTTTATTGACGATTGGTATGCCTAGCTCAGCGGAAATTTTCGTTACCCACACGAACTAGGGTCTTTGGCTTTAGTGGTGATTTTTGCGTACTTTTGTCGCAGGCCTTGTTGATGTCAGGATCGATACAGTCAAGCAAACTAATGCCCATCGTGATCGTTCTGATGTCAGAATTTTGCTCCTCGATCATCGAGATCGTTTCAGTTACGTTTTTGATATCCATCTTTTGTCCCGTAAATCTGTGCATAGCATCAAAAATGGCTGAGCTTTTGGATATTTATCTTTACTTTTAGGCTCTCTCCAAGTTTATCTAGCTCCGCTCTTAAGGCTGTAAAGTCCTTATTTTCATCGCTAGAAACCACCGCCATCATCGTGAAAAAGTCACTGAGTATTGTCTGGCTTATATCATCTATATTTAGCCCTAGCTCGCTAAGCTTTTGCTGAAACGCCAGCAACGATGCCAACTCTATCTTTTCCCACTACGGTTACGATCGCTTTCATCTTTTCTCCTGTTAAATTTCTAAATTTATTATATAAAAGTGCATTTTGGCTCCAAAAATTTAAACCCCTGCGTCAAGCAAGTCAAATTTTGGTAGCCAATTTGAATTAAAATTTGCTCTACTCTATCTTTTGCAAATTTACTTCGAGCAAGCACTCTTGCCGTCATTTACTGGCTGGATCGCTGAGTTATCAGCTCCGCCGCCGTTATTTATATTTTTCTATTATCTCCCAAAGTCTTGCAGCTGCGCTCTCGTAGCGTTTTGCAGTTACTGAGTTTGGCTCGTAAAAGCTAACTGGCTTGCCGCTATCACCGCCCACACGAACCGCTGGCTCGATAGGAATTTCGGCTATAAATTTGAGTGTTATAAGCCTTTGCCACCTCTTCAGTCGTGCCTTTACCAAAGATGTCGTACTCTTTGCCGTTGTCAGGGCAGATAAAGCCGCTCATATTTTCGATGACGCCAGCGATTGGGATGTGAAGCTTCTCAAACATATCAAGCGCTCTTTTGCTATCATCAAGGGCTACAACTTGAGGCGTTGTGACGCAGACGCCTGCCGTTACTGGCACGCTTTTGAGCAAGGGTAAGCTGCGCATCGCCCTGTTCCTGGAGGCATGTCGAGAAACAAGACATCAAGCTCACTCCAAAGCACGTCTCTTAGCAACTGCTCGATCGCTTTCATTATCATCGAGCCACGCCAAATAAGACTCATGCCCTCTTCCATTAAAACACCCATACTCATCATCTCGACACCATGGCTAAGGATTGGTTTTTAACTTATTGCCAACGACTTGTGGCTGAGTATTTACTTCGCCAAGCATTCTTGGGATATTTGGTCCGTAGATATCAGCGTCTGAAAATTCCCACTTTTTGCCTAGTTTTTGCCATTGAGATGGCTAAAGTTTAGCGTTGTGGTTGATTTACCGACACGCCTTTGCCAGAGCTTACCATTACGAAAGTATCTAACTTGTGGCGCGATATTTTTGCCACTTTGAGTGTTACTTTTCTCCTCAGGTATCTTTTGGCTGGATCACGTTTAGCACGTACTCATTTGAGCCCATGACACGTTTGATGTCCGCTTTTTAGCTCATTTGCCACGTCAGAGCTTGAGCTAACGATCTCGACTTCGATTGTACTTTTATCGCCGATCTGCACATTTTTTACAAAGCCAAAGCTAACTATATCCTTCTCAAAGCCAGGATAAATAACACCTTTTAGTCTGTTTAAGACCTCTTCTTTATTTAACATTTTTCTCCTTTTTCTAGATCTTTTTGAGTACTTTATATGCACAGAAATATTTTGGTCCGCACATCGAACAAAAAAATGAGCGCTCTTAAACGCATCTTCTGGCAAGCTCTCATCGTGAAGCTCTCTAGCCTTTTTGGATCAAAGCTAAGTTCAAACTGCTTGTTCCAGTCAAATGCGTATCTAGCGTCGCTCATCGCATGATCTTTTTCTATCGCTCCAGCCTTACCAAGCGCGACGTCAGCGGCATGAGCTGCTATCTTGTGAGCTACGATGCCCTCTCTTACGTCATTTTCATTTGGTAGTCCTAGGTGCTCTTTTTGCGTCACGTAGCAAAAGCATGCTAGCGCCGTGATATGCCGCCATCGTACCACCCTATCGCTGAAGTGATATGATCATACCCTGCGCCGATATCGCTAACAAGCGGTCCAAGCACGTAAAATGGGGCGTCATGGCAGAGCTCTTGTTCGATTTTTCATATTATACTCAATTTGACTTAATGGCACATGACCAGGGCCCTCATCATCACTTGCACATCTTTCTGCCACGCACGAAGTGTTAGCTCTCCAAGCACCTTTAGCTCACTAAAGCTGCGCCTCGTCTGTTGCGTCGTAAAGACATCCTGGGCGCAGTCCGTCACCAAGCGAGAGCGAGACGTCGTATCTAGCGCAAATTTTCAAAATTTGATCAGAAAATTTCACAAAATGGATTTTGCCTATTTAGCTTTGACATGTAGCTTGCGCTCAGGTCGCCACCGCGGCTAACTATGCCCATTTTACGCTTTTTAACAAGCGGCAAAAACTCACGCAAAAAGCCAGCGTGTATCGTAAAGTAACTAACTCCCTTGCTTTGCTTGTTTCTCTAGCACACTTAAAATTAGCTCATTTGTGATATTTGTAACCTCTTTTTGCCTCTTTTTAGAAAATTTCATACATTGGCACCGTGCCAACTGGCACGCTTGAATGTTCTATGATAGCGCTTCTAATAGCGTCTAAATCGCCGTCCGTGCTTAGATCCATAACCGTATCAGCGCCAAACTCTAGGCACATTTCAAGCTTTCTAAGCTCTGCGCAAATGTCACTACTTAGGCTTGAGTTGCCGATATTTGCATTGACCTTTGTCTTTAGTTTTCTGCCTATACCCATTGGTTTTAATTTATGTGATTTACATTTGCTGGGATGATGATGCTGCCATTTGCCACCTCGTCCATCACTAAATTCTCGCTCACTCCCTCGATCTTTGCCACACAGCTCATCTCCTTTGTGAGCTCACCTCGCCTAGCATAGTACATCTGCGTCTTTTCTCTCATGAGTAGCCTTTTTAAATTTATAAAAAGCTAATTTTAGTCCTTTTTCATATTTGAACTAACTAAATAAATCTAAATTTCTACTCTTTTTAAAAAAAGATTTTTCAAGTTTTAGAATGTATAATTCCGTAACAATCTTCAAAGGAGCTACCTTGCTTGATATCTCACTTATAATGCTTGGAGCAGGAAATTCCAGCCGTTTTGAGCTACCTGTAAAGAAGCAATGGCTTCGCATAGGCAGACGACCCACTTTTGGCTATTTGCCACTCAAAAATTTGAGTAACTTTTACACATTTAAAGAGATCATCGTTGTTAGTAAAAGAGTGCAAATATATGTCTCAAATTTGCTCCAAATTATAAATTTGTTGGTGGCGGCGAGACAAGACAAGATAGCCTAAAAATGCACTTGAGCTAGTAAGTAGCGAATTTGTCCCTAGTTAGCGATATCGCACGCCCTTGCATATCAAGCGAGCTCTTTCACAAGATCATCGAGGCGGCCGCTCAGGCTGACTGCGTAGTCCCTGCGCTAAAGATCGCAGATACTGCCTATCTTGGCGAAAATGCTATCGATAGAGAGAAGGTAAAACTTATCCAAACGCCGCAGCTCTCGCGCACAGCACTTCTTAAAAAGGCTCTTAGCGGCGCTGAAATTTACACAGATGATAGCTCGGCCATGAGAGCCATAGGAGCAAGTGTTTGGCACATTTTGGGCGATGAGATGGCTAGAAAGATCACTTTTTAAAGAGGATCTTGTCAGACTTTCAGCCCTAAAAAGTACCAGAAAATGAGGTCTTTGTCGGTAACGGCTTTGATGTGCATGAGTTTGAAAAGGGCCGTCCGCTTGTGCTTTGTGGCGAAAAAGATCGACTATGAGTTTGGGCTAAAGGCTCACAGCGACGGCGACGTGGCACTTCATGCGCTAACAGACGCTATCTTGGGAGCTGCTGGACTTGGCGACATAGGCGAACTTTTTCCCTGATACGGACGCTAAATTTAAAGATATTAGCTCTATTTACTTGCTTGAGGAAGCTTACAAAGAGTGCAAAAGCGTGGGCTTTGTGCTAGTAAACGCTGATATCACGATAATGGCGCAAAAAGCCAAAACTTTCAAAACTAAAATCAAAAATGGAGACAAATATCGCGCAGGCGCTCAAATTTAAGCCAGAGCCGTATAAATGTAAAAGGCGACGACGACTGAAGGGCTTGGCTTTGTCGGTAGATGCGAAGGGATCGCCGTCATGGCAAGTGCTAGCCTTTAATCTACAACTGGACACAAATATGAAAATTTTCAATAGTAGAAAACGAAATTTACCTAGCTGGCTCGATGGCTAGCAAGCTGGCCGACTTTGGCTATGAGTGTGAGATCGCAAAGAGCGTCAAAGAGGCGCTAAAGTTTGAGAAATTTTGACGTAGTGTTACTTTCACCACACTTCCTGGGCAAGACTTCTACCCGGTCATAGAGAAATTAAAAGCTCTATCATCATCCTACTCATCGCCTACATAAACAGCGACACCGTGCTAAAGCCGATACAAGCGGGTGCGGTGGACTACATACAAAAGCCATTTATGATAGAAGAGCTTGTTAGAAAGATAAGGCATTTTGAGGAATTTAGAAATTTTCAAAAAAATGAGATCAAAAACTACGAAAGCTACGTTAGCTACTCGCTAAAAGGCTTTTGAAAACCAAAGCTTTGAAGCAAAAAGGTCAAATTTCCACTACTTTTAAAAATCAAGCAAGAGCGGATATAGCGATAAATTTATCTTTAGCTACGTCAAAGGCAAACAAAACGCCGTTTTTGTTTTTTAGGGCAGAGCCTGTCTGGCTGAGCTAGAAAAGGCGCTAGCTCAAAGCGGCGACGAGCTCATCTATGTCACAAATTTAGAGAGCCTAAAAACAAGATGAAAAAGAGAGAAATTTTAGAGCTTTGCAAAAAGAGAAAGGTGGCGATCTCAACTAGCGATTTTTGCCCAAAAAGCGCCATTTGACGAGCTCGAGCTCTCACAGCCTGATAAAAATTTTCAACATCGATGAGATCGTCACGATAGATGAATATATAAAATACATCATCGTAAACTACCAAGATAAACTTCCTGACACGGAGCTTAGCAAAAGCTTGGAATTTCTAGAAAATCACTCTGGGAAAAGAGAAAGAAATATGACGTCAGCAAGAAAAATAGCGAAAATTTTCCATCACAACAGAAGTTTACGGCGCCTTAGAGCTCATAAAAAAACAAAAATTCTATCAAACTACGACTCGCTAATGGATGACGAGCAGATCAAAGAGGTGGCAAAAATGGCTACTTTAACGGCGAGCCTATGCCCCTACTCTTTTGGCTTTTGCCCCATTTGGTGAGCAAAACCAAATCGTCGCTAGCAAGCTAACTGCGGGCCAGAGAGTAAACTAGCCCTAGATGGCAAGGTCGTTGGACATATAGACGTGGAAAAAGGTCTTTAAATTTGATGAAGGTATGCGAGCTAAAAAAATATTTTTAGCAAATGAAGCCAGCAACGACAAAGAGATAAACCTCGGTAAATACGGCATTAGCGGTAAATTTGAACTATATGACGAGAGCATGCATGAGAGCAAAAAGCGCTTTATGAGCTCATAGCCGAAAGTGGCGCTAAAAAGATAACCGCCGTATTTTTAACAGCCGATCCATTTAACCGCGCGCACGAACGCCTAGTTAGGATGACTATCGACAAGGCCGATCTCGTGGTCGTTTTTCCTCATCAGAACGCGCGAAGAGAGGCACATCGACTATGAGATCAGAAGGCAAGTGCTTGATTATTTCAACCAAAAACTATCTGCCAACAAAAAAAGGTCTTTGTTTTCGCACTAAAAAAACACAACTCTTTTACCTCACACGCCAACCCAACGCTTGAGTGCATCGCAGCCTCAAGGCTTGGCGCAAATAAGCTAGTCATCGGACAAAACCACTCGGGCATCGGCATGTTTTTTTGACCACAACGAAGCGCACACGATCCTTGATATATACAAAAACGACCCTAAACTTAGATGTGATCGTCCTGCCTGAGCTAGTTTATTGCAACAAGTGCAAGACGCTAGTTAGCACCAAAAAGCTGCCCGCACGGTCAGCATCACCAGATCAAATACCACCCAGACGTGATCAAAGGAGCTGCTATTTAACGGCATCATGCCACCAGCCATACTAGTAAGGCCTGAAATTTCAGCGCTCATCTTAAGCAAGCTTTTATGTAAATCGCTTTAAAGATATACAAAAGCTCTGCGACGATCTCTTTGTAAATTCTGGGCTGCTTGAAAACAAGACCGACCGCGATTTTTACGAGGAGCTCATGAAGCTTTATCAGACATCATCACTCACTTAAGGAAATTTATGCAAAAGCTATTTTTGACATTTTTTGGATTTGGACTTTTACCAAAGGCGCCTGGCACTTGGGGCTCGGTGGCTGGAGCTGTGGCGGCTTTTTTTGTGCTATATTTTTTCTCTCCTACCACGCTTTTACTAGCTAGCATTTTGCTATTTTTTTGGTGAGCATTAGCGTTATTGATGATTTTTGAGAAAAAGGTAAATCACACGACGAGAGCTTTATCGTAATCGACGAGGTTGCTGGAGTTTGGCTTGCTATCGCCATTAGCGGAGCGACGATCTCTCAGCTAGTGCTCTCTCTCGTGCTTTTTAGAGTGCTTGATATCAAAAAACCATCGATCATTGGCAGGATCGACCGCAATGTAAAGGGCGGACTTGGCGTTATGGGCGATGATATGGTTGCTGGATTTTTCGCTGGCATTATTAGTGCGATGATATATGGCATAGCTATGAATGGCGTAGTTTTGCCATGAGCTGAGCTAGCTATCTTGCTGGCTCTTTTTAAAATTAACTCTCCCTGCTATTTATTTTAAACCTCTTTTTAGATGAGAGCTTTATCGTTAGAATTTATCTCATCCATGCCTGTAAATTTTCTCTTTGTCATAATTTTTCTAAAGACGATCATATTATAAAGCGAGTACTTTAGCTCTTCAAAAAGACCTAAATTTTTCACATTTTCAGGGTTATCTCATTGCCATTTTTTGTCATGTCCTTTGCCACCTAAAAATAGCAAATAAACAAGCGGAGTCAAGAAATTAAATCTTAAAAGTAACGCCCAAAAGCAGTTTTAAAAAGCCGTGATTGTATTTAATGCAAACATAAAAACCAAAAAAACGCCGTAAATAGCTATTATAAAAAGCATGGCATAAAATATTTAAGATAGCCCAGTATCGTTTGAAATGCCAAAATACTCGGCCGCTTCACTAAAAAATGGCTACAAATATAGGAAATATCACAAGTGGAAAGATAAGATGTAGTCCGATCAAGTCAAATTTACTAAGATAGACTTTTATATTTCGCCTGCCAGCCAAGATCATGAACAAAATAGCTAGCACTATCGGCGCAAATATCAAACTAGCATATAGATCATTGATATCCAAGCCGCGCTCCTATTTTTTTGCTTTGTAAATTTAAATTTTATTAACGATACTTTACGCTCTTAAATTTAAAAAGCTAAATTTACCTGCGATTTTTGCGGTTTTCTATGCCGATTTTTCACTCTCTTCTATCTCTGTAACATAGCTTGGATTTTTTTCTTTTTAGCCTCTTTTGTCTAAAAAAAGCTAATGAGCTTTTGCGTCGGCATTTTGGTGAGAGCAGATTAGGATTATAAAATTTATGTAGTTGCTAGCCTCTTTTGGCGCACTCTTATCTTTTTGGCCGGTATACTAAATTTATCAGTAAAAACTTTAACCAGATCAAAAAGTTCGTTTTTGCTTAGGCTATTATCGCTTGCAAGCTCTTCAAGCTTTCTCGATCGTCAGTATCTCTTCTTTAATAGGCGCAATTTTGTTAGCGGATTTGATCTCTTTAGTACTATCTTTCAAAAGCAGATAGATCAGCGCACAAACGGCAGCTATCAACAATGCACTAAAAAAAGACTATCAAGCCCTTTACAAGCATCTATAGCCTTGAGCAAAGTGAGCGTTTCGTAAATGCGGCAACGCTCATAAGCACCATCACAGCAATGGTCACCCAGATAAAGTCAGGCACCGGTAGCGGGTCTCCAGCTGCGTATGAGTGCATGCCAGCTAGGTAGAAATTCACGCCAAAAATAGGTCATTATGATCGCCCAATAGGCAAAAATGAGGCTACAGCAAATGCGTATTGATTATTAAGCTTTTGGTATAAATCTCATGTGAAGCACCGCAGCATAGACAAGGATCGAAACTAGCGCCCAAGTCTCCTTGCTGTCCCAGCCCCAGTATCTACCCCAGCTCTCATTTGCCCAGACGCCACCTAAAAAGTTTCCAAGCGTAAGCAAGCTAAGGCCAGTATCATCGCCATCTCATTTATGCGAGTTGCCTCAAGGATGTTGCGTGAAAATTTCCGCATGTGGCTTTTTTTCTTATTTTGTAAAATGATAAGCAGCAATGTAAAGCCACCAAGTAGCGAGCAAAGACCCAAAAATCCGTAGCTCGCGGTGATGATAGAAACGTGGATAGTCAGCCAGTAGCTCTGAAGCACAGGGACAAGCGTAGTGATCTGCGGATCCATCCAGCTAAGGTGCGCAACAAATAGCGTAATGCCAGCTAGTATAGATGTCAGCGCAAGTGCGATCGGACTGCGTTTTTGCAAAGACTAAGCCAGAAAGTCCAAGCGCCCAAGCGATATAAACCATCGACTCATATGCGTTACTCCAAGGTGCGTGCTCGGCGATATACCAGCGAAGTCCAAGACCTACCGTGTGCGCCAAGAATGCTAGGAAAAGTTTACAGCATAGACAACCTTTACGATGCCATTTATCTGAACCTTAGGAGCTAGCATCTTAACAAAAACGAAAAATAAAAGCGCTAGGGCCTGCCAAGAGATATATCGGTGTTAGGCGGTCAGAAATCGGTATTTATTAAATATAAGCTCGATATCTATCTTTTTCTCACTTGGCATAACAGCAGCGCCGTATTTGTGCTGATACTCTGAGAAATTTTATCAAGCGCAGCATCAGCCTTGCTCCAGTCATTATCCTTTGTCGCCGCATCAACTGCCGTAAAAATAATCTCTCATCATGCCAACAACACTCTCAGCCTCTTTTGGCGTGAAGTACATCATCGCAGAAGCAGGCGAATACCAAGAGTGTGACGGATCATCTTGTTTTTGGGAAAAAGTACTTTGAAAAATTTCACCGATAAATATCATATAAAAATACATTTAATCTCTCATCGATCTTAATCACATCTTTATCAAATGTATTGCGTGAGCCTGGGTGTTTTGCGGTTAGCGATCTCTGTAGATTTAGTGAGTTTATACTCGCTTCCACCATCTTTTGTGAGTTTGAAAAACTGATTAAAGCTTCCGTATTTGGCATTTTTCATCGACGCCAAGCTCTTTTTGAGCTCTTTACTTTGTCCAAGCGCAATGATCTTTTCGTTTCTCCAAAAATCAGGCGTAACCATGATAGAGAGCATAGCTTGATTTGAATTTAAACCACCAATACTATCGCCTCTATGAATTTTTGTTTAAAATTTCTTTTGCTAAGCGTATCAAATGGCTTCATCCTGCCATCTGGACTCTGCACGATGAGTCTTGAGAGCTTATCAGCATGCTCTTTGCTGATCTGTGGAAGGAAATCCTCAGCCCTTAGTGAGCTAAAATTGGCCCCAAAAAGCAAGACAGCGATCATAGCAACTGCTTTTTTTACCACTTTTTGTTGATTCATTATCGATTAGTTTTGCTAGCTTTCAAAGCGACTACCTGGGTTTATCACGTTTAGCAAGAAGCCAAGACCAAGCAAGAAGTAGCCTATATATGTTGGAATTTTGCCTGGGTCTTTATTTACAGATAGGATCGTGCCCTTTTCATCCGTGTCATAAGAGCTTTGGAAAAATCTATACCCATCATAGTCAAGCACGTGGTTCATGTAAATTCTGTAGTCAAATCCAGGCGCATCTGTGCCATCTTTTACGACAACCTCGCTTGAGTAGCTCATGGGAGACTGAGCCAGGATATCTTTTTTTAACTCAAAGTCTTTTAGGTAGAGGCTAAATGGGAGTTTTATCTGCTGAGCTCCCCATGAAGCATTAAATTTCTGTCCAGCCACGACTAGGCGTGATGGCTCCATTAGGTTGTAAAAAATATGCATCTCTTTGCTCTCACCTTTATAGCTAAGCTCTGTTACAACTGCGTTAAATTCGCTATCTTTTGAGCTAACTAGCTTTCTTGAGGCGTGTGTTGAAACTAGTCTTGGGGCAAAATGTATATTTGCTGCAGTGTAAAGACTGCCAGTGCCAATTCATTCACACTACCAGCTGCAAGCTCTGTTTTTGAGCTATCGGCCATCGTAAATTTCTGAAAATTTCTACGTTTGAAGTAACTGTAAATTTTCCATTTTCTAGCAAGAAAAGTACATATTTTTTTCTCTTCGCTAGGTTTTGCATTAAAGATAAAACTGATATCTCCAACTCTAGCCTCTTCTTCTTCGAGTAAGAAGATCTCTTCGCTATCGCTCTCATTTGATACGACAAATTCGATAACTGGCTTTCCTTTTTCGTCATCTATAAATTTATAGCTTGCATTTGGTACAAACTCTTTACATTTCAAACTCGCCTCGTCATTTGCTATTTTTTTAGCTTTAGATCAAAACCCTTTTTAATATCAGGAAGTCCCATAGGGATGGCCGAGTTTATCTCCTCGCCACTCTCGTTTATGGCGGTTAAAACTTTAGATATGAGACCTTTGTGCTGACGACATTTGACTGAGTGTTTTCTCTTATATGCATCTCCGCCTCGAAGCCAAAATACCTTGTAATGCCAGCGCCCACTAAGATAACAATAAAACCGATGTGAAAGATAAGTGAAGGAAGTTTTTGGGATCGATTAGGTTGTATCTAAAGATATTGTAGGCTAAATTATACCAAGAAGTAGCTGAATAAGAGCAAACCAGCTAGCACCGTAAACATAATACCAAGCGGCTTCTGTGCTTGTTTTTGCTCTCTATGATAGTGGCGGCTCCGCTAGCTATGGCAAAGATCACCATAAGGACGATAGCCGAGCCCATACTTAAAAAAATAGTGATTTTTGGATTTAACATCTGTTTCCTTTTTACTTATTGTATTGCGGCAAAGCTACCGAAGTGAAAATTTATCTTAAATAACTACCCTGTTTTGTCTCCGTAGAAACTGGTTTGTTTTCATTTGTTTCTTGCTCGCTAAGTGCATCTTTGCCTTTAAGATATGCAAGGATCGCGCCAAGATCGCTGTTTGAGAGGATTTTAGCTTGGTTTTGCATTACGTTTTTACCGCTTCCGCCAAAGCTTGTGTCGCTTCTGTAAGAGATGATGCTATCTTCTATATCTTTAGCAGTCATATTTTTAGAGGAGTTGAGCCAAATGGCCTTTTTGTCTGCATTTTCACCGTGACAGCTAGCGCATTGTTTTTTCAGTACTCTTTTACCTAAAGATACGCTATATCTGCCTTTTTATCGACTCCAAGTTTTAGGATTCTATTGTCTTTATAACGTCTTGGATCTTCATCAATATAGACATTTACCTTTTTCATTTCTGTCATTAGCCTGCTTTTTGCCATTTCAGCAAGTTCTTTTGCCAAACTCACCACGAGCTTCTATGTAGTAAACCTGTGAAGCTGCAAAGGCATTTGCCACCAAAAACACGCCAAAAAAAGAAATTTTGATATTTTTTTCATGAGTTTCCTTGAAATTTTGCTCTAATTTTAAAAATCCCGGATCAGATTGCTCCGACCCGGGATTATATCATAAGTTGATTAATGAGCTAATATTAGAATGAGTATTTAGCTTCAAATCTAAATATGTCTTCGTTCTGTCATCAGCAACTTTTGTAGTTTTCAAAGCATAAAATGAACTAAATGCTAGCTTTTTTTGTTGTATTGGTAAGCAAACCTTGGTACAAATTCTTGGATTTTTTTCTTTTTACGTCTGCATTTACTCCGGCTATCTTAGTGTTGCCTTTTACATAATCTAGGCCAAAAGTAAATTTATCAAAAGTATATGCACTTTTTACATAGAAGAAGCTACCTTTTCCTTTTGCATAAGTCCAATCAAATATTTCTTCACCAGCGTCTATCAAGCCACCTTGATCTTCAAAAAGTAAATGCTGATATTTTTTATCTTGAGATTTCCAACCAATATAACCACCAGCTAGATCAAGGCCAAATAGTGAAGTTGAAAGTTCACCAGCATAGAAGTTACCATCATTGTAGCTAAGCTTGCTTTTTGCACTTTCATCAGCTGTACTATTTACATAGTTAAGTCTTGCGCCTCAAATTTACATCATTAGTGATAGCAAAATTTAGTGCAACATCAGCACTCAAGTAGATCAGCTAGGTTTGTTAAACTAGCATACCATAGTTGGAAAATTTACTGGATCATATGAACCAGCTATACCAGCTGCATATAGATTACCAACGTCATAAGTTGCAAAAGTCACCTGTAGCTTTTTCATATAAACCACCATTATACCAACTGCTTCCCTCAAGTGCATCAAAAGCCAAGGCTGTTAGAGTTAAGCCTTCAATATCTTTATTTTCTATTCTAACACCTGTACCAACTGCGTCATCAGTAAAGTATGAACCAATAACTTGTTTACCAGCTGTTATAGTAGTGCCACCTATGTTGTAGCCTAGGTAAAACTGATGAACATTAAATTTTCCAGTTGTATCAGTCTTATCTGTACCAGCACCTGCATTATCACCTGAACCATCTGATGTATCGTATCTAAAGCCAATAACTCCAAAGAAGTTATCATCGATAGCAGCCTTGAAGTTGGTTATCATTCTGAATTGGTGATCTGCATCACTATCTTTTTGTAACTTCTTTTTGCTACTGTATTTTTTCTCGTGAGTATTTGTATATCTATATCTTGCAAATCCTGAAAGATCTACATTTTTTTATAGCTTCTTCAGTGGAGTAGCACTCGCTACGCTTGAAAATGCACCTAAAGCAACCAAAGCAGCTAAACTAATTTTTGTTAGTTTCATTTTTTTCTCCTTTTAAGGTTTTTTTGTGAGAACGATTATAGTCTATAAATTTTAATGTGAAGCTTTAAAAATCATAAATTTTTACATTTTTGTTACCGATTGTTTACCGATTTTTAACCAAAAAGAGGTATATTTTGATAATTTTTAACTTCAACAACGGTATTTTTTTAAAAGGGAGTAAAAGAAAAAGGGGCGTTGCTTTGGCCCCTTTAAAAAGGAGTTCTAGTTTTGATTGCTGATGAAATTATATATGCCAGCAGTAAATCAACGGTAATTTAAAATGAGATTTCTTTCTTCTTTTGGCACTTCGATATTTGTCTTTATGCTTTTTCTCTTGATGACGACCTCGTTTTTGCGGCTTTCTAATCCCATTTGTTAACCCACGAGAGCCGCCTTCTTTGATAAGGATCATATCCACAAGCTTATCTGCAGTAAAAGGTAGCATATACAAGATCGCCCTTGTCATAGTAGTATCTGTTTGCACAAAAATTTGCTTTTATTGAGCTTGTTATTTTTTTATATCGCTAGCCACTATCTCGTAGCAATACTTCGAGTCTTTGTAGGTTACCTCTTTATAAAAGCCTTTTGATCGAGCTTTTTTAGCTGCTTGGTCTGTGTATTTTGAACTGGTTTTGTTTGCGAACTGGCGGATTGTCATCAAAAACGAACACCCAAGAAACATAGAAGCTGCCGCCAAAGGAAGTGTACTTAGCTTTCATCTTTTTCTCCTTATTTTAAAGGGCAAAAGTATAGCTTCCAAGGTTAAATAATTTTTGCTAGATTTTGAGATTTGAGTTTTGTGCTTACATTATTATATGTAAATTTCTTTTGGGAGAGCCCCAAGAAATTAAGCCGATGACATTTAAGACGTTACCGCCAAGCTCGGCGATCTTTTTATCAAGTGTCTCAAGGGTCTTTTCGATAGTCTTTTGTGAAATTTCAGGTAGTTCACCACCCGACTTCCTTGCGTCTTCAAAGCCTTTTGCCACGCCCTCTCTGCCAGCTTTTAGCTTCTCGATATCATCTCCTGCGCCACTTTAGCACAAAGCCAGCTATTCTCTCGGCTGTATTTGCGATACCAAAAAGCCATTTTCACTAACTAGCTCGCTAGCCTCATCGCTATTTAGCTCTCCTAGAGCTTTGCCGTTGTATCCTATGCCTGCTAGATCAAGACCAGATAAAATGTCGGATAAATTTTTCAGGTACGTTAAAGCTTAGGCTGCCTTGTGCTAGTAAATTTGAGCTAGCACTTTGAGTGATCTCTTTTTGATACTGCAAAAAAATAGCTATTTGATATCTCTTTTGCACTCTAAATTTGAAACATCGTGCTGCTTTTAGAAACCTCTTTTTTTCGTCTTTGTGAAGCGAAATTTCTGATTTTACATTTTCTTTTACGCTTGAAGTGTTATATGAACTTACGATTTGACTGATTTGCATATTTGGCTCCTCTAAGTTTATAAAAACTATATCGCCAAAAAGGTGAATTTATTTAGTATAAAGCGGGAGAGCTCCCGCTGTGATTATTTGCCGTGTTGCGTTTAGCATCCAGATGGCTTTTTCAAATTTAGCTATTTGATCTTGCGCGTACATCTGAGTTGTTGTATCGCCCTCTGCAAGCTCATCAAGCTTTTTAAACTCACCTCAAAAGATGCTTGTAGTCAGCCAAAAACGATCTCTAAAAACTTCAGTCGGAGTGTAGCCTCTTTTTGGCTCATGCTTGATGTGAGCGACTTTTGCTAGCTCCTCAGCCTTGACGATAGGTCTGCCACCAAGCATAAGAGCTCTTCTGCAACTGCATCAAATATCTCACTCATATCTTCATAGGCTTTTTTCTGTGTACTCATGGACGCTGAAAACTGAATACCTTTTTACGTTCCAGTGAAGATCGTGAAATTTGATGTAAAGTGCGTTTGCATCGGCTTGGATTGTATTTAACTGTAAAATAACTTTTGACATTTTGTCTCCTTTTTATTGTTTAAATGTGATGAAATTATATGCAGTTAGGGTTAATCGTTAGTTAACTAAATAATAATTTTTTATTATTTAATATAATTTTGGCTACAAAAATAAATTTATCCTGTAGCCAAAAGTGAGGGATTTGCAATTTGTTATTTTTATATGGCGTAGTTTTTGTAGCCTTGCTCGATCAAGCTGCCCATACCACCGTCTAACTTTATGATATTTAGATCAGCACTATCGATAGCAGCTGCTGCGTCTGCACTTCTTCTACCGCTTCTGCAACAAGTGCGATAGGTTTTTGATATCGACCGCCTTTGATAGCTCACCAAAAATGCATCTTTTTGACTTGGGTCAAAAGTGATAGTCTTTGCACCTGCGATGATGCCCGTATCTTGCCACTCAGATGGAGTTCTTATATCAACGATCTGATCGTAATTTTTATCACGTCTGGAGTTACAGGGATAGTTTTAACGTCAGCAGACAACATAGAACAAACAGCTCCTAAAAGTAGAAAATTTTTCATTTTTATCCTTCAATAAAAATTTGTGGAATGATAGCATATGTTGTTAAATGTAGTAAGCATCTATTTGAAATAGAGTAAATGTGTGGAGAGGCCTCTCACATTAAATTTAAGATTATAGATGGTCTTCTGGTGGTGTTGGCACTGGTAGATAAAAATGTCATACCAGCCGCCTCATAGGTATTGCCAGCCCTCATCAACGCTAGAAACAGCCTTTAATCTCATAACCATGATCAAGGTAGCTTTTACCATGAAAGTCTACATCTTCGATAGACCAGTTACCATTTTTATCGGCCTTACCAGTGTAGCTACCGATTAGTTTATCTACCGCAGTATCTGGCTCCCATAGCATGTGGCTTCATCCAAACCTCTATACGAACATCAGCAAAGGCTTCAGCCTTACCAGAGACAGTTGGCTCAAAAATCGACGTCGCTCCAACTATTTACAAGAACGCTATCGTCTATGTGGCTAGTTTCCATATTAGGAGTACGGAACATATTAAATTTTGTTAAATCAGCAAATTGATCTGTACTGATACTATCAATGGTTAGTTGGTTATTTACTGTATCAACAGTGATCTCTTGCGTGCTTGTAGCTTTTAGCTCTTCGCCATTTGCGCCTACTTTACTCAGCTTCGATAGTAAATTGTCGATCGCCATCAGCCAAAGGCGAGCTTGAGTATATGACCAGTTGCCGTCATTATCGGCAGTTGTAGTGCCAAGTATTGGTGCGCTCGCCTTCGCCATCAAAGACGCTAATAGTCGCATTAGCAGTAGCTTTGCCACTAGCGTTGGTGTGTTGTCATTTGTGATATGTAGACCTGTTCTTTCAGATGCGCTGTGTTCTAGGATATTATCTCCAACATCGATATGCCCACTAACTGATTCGTCTGTGTTTCCGACTACTCTATTATCATTTACTGATGTGACAGATACTTCTAGCGTTTCTGGAAGTATATTATAGGCATTATCTATCGCAGCCGCAAGTGTATCAAGACTAAAGCCCTCGCTAGCAGCGCCATTTACATTTGTTAGAGCCTCTGCGCTAGCATTTGCTTGAGAGCTTAGGTTTGTCGTAATTTGCATTGATGTTTGACTCATGACCGCCGTTTGCAAAGCTAGCAGCACCAAGGCTAACACCATCTCCACTATTACCACCACCTGCTGAGGGGCATTGCCACCAGCTGCAGTCTCTTCAAGATCAGCGATATTTTTTACCATTTAATAATTGCTCTTGTAGCGACGCTATCTCTTTGCTAGCTTTTATCACTAGCATTTTTCATTTTTGAGTTTGTGCAGCTTGCACTTCAACCTTTACACCATCTTGCTCTTTTTATGACCTCATTGTCATATATCACGTCGCCTGCTTTTAGAGTTCTTTCATTTCCATTAGCGTCTATAGCGACGATGGCATCCGTGCCGATTATTGATTTGATTAGTCCTTTAACTTTACTCATAACATTTTTCCTTTTGATGTTTTTGGTTTTTATGCTGTCAATTATAAGTAAATAGTTTAGTTTATTGCTATTGTACTTTTGGTACAATAGTGACATTTTAGATACGCTATGTCATAGATTTAGAGTTAAATTTAGCGTTAAATTTGCCGTATTTTTAGGGATTTAGTCTAAAATTTGAAAAAGACAAAAGTTACAAAAAAATATTTTTAAATTTTTATTTTTGGATTTTTGGAGAGTTGATATAGAAATGGTGTCTCCCAACAGGGTTCGAACCTGTGGCCTTAGAATTAGAATTCTACGCTCTATCCAGCTGAGCTATGAGGACAAATGCGAGCTAGTTTATTTTTGTAGCTGAGCAGCTAATTTAAAGGGCAGATCGTTCTGCCCTATTTTTGGCTAATTAGCCATTTCTCTTTTTAATGATCTCTTCACTTACGTTTTAGGAACTTCTTCATAGTGATCAACTCACATAGAGTAAGTCGCACGACCTTGTGTCATTGAGCGAAGATCTGTTGAGTATCCAAACATTTGAGCTAGTGGGCAGTAAGCAGAGATGATCTTAATGCCGCTTCTGTCGTCCATTGAGTTTACTTGACTACGGCGCTTGTTAAGGTCACCGATAACATCACCCATATACTCTTCTGAGTCTCAACTTCAACTTTCATCATAGGCTCAAGGATAACCGCGCCTGCTTTTTCTAGCGCCCTCTTTAAAGCCCATTGAAGCAGCAAGTTTAAACGCCATCTCAGATGAGTCAACTTCGTGGTAGCTACCATCAAATAGTGTAACTTTAACATCTTCAACTGGATATCCAGCAAGAACACCGCTTTGAAGCGCTTCTTTACAACCTTTTTTTCAACAGCCGGGATATATTCTTTTGGAACAACACCGCCCTTGATATCATTAACAAATTCAAATCCGCTAGCAGCTGGAAGTGGCTCAAGGCGTAAGAATACGTGACCATACTGACCACGGTCGCCTGATTGTTTAGCGTATTTATACTCTTGTTCAACTGTCTTGCGGATAGTCTCGCGGTAAGCAACTTGCGGTTGACCAACTTCAGCATCAACTTTAAATTCGCGAAGCATACGATCAACAATGATCTCTAGGTGAAGCTCACCCATACCACTAATGATAGTCTGTCCGCTCTCTTCATCTGTACTAACTCTAAAGCTTGGATCTTCTTGAGCTAGTTTTTGAAGAGCTATCGCCATTTTCTCTTGGTCTGCTTTTGTTTTTGGCTCAACAGCAACGCTGATAACTGGATCTGGGAAGTCCATTCTCTCAAGATAACTTTATCTTTTTCGCTAGCTAAAAGTATCGCCAGTTAGAGTGTTTTTAAGACCAACAACGGCACCGATCTCACCAGCAAAAAGCTCTGAAATTTCTTCACGCTTATTTGAGTGCATCTTTAATAGACGGCCTATTCTCTTTATTGTCTTGAACTGTGTTGTAAGCATAGCTACCGCTTTCAAGGCTTCCTCTATAAACACGGATAAATGTTAGCTGTCCAACAAATGGGTCAGTCATGATCTTAAACGCAAGAGCAGCGATCGCCATCATCAGTACTATCAACAGTTACTTCAGTACCATCTTCGTAAACACCTTTGATCGCTTCGATCTCATCTGGAGCTGGTAGGTAATCAACTACCGCATCAAGTAGAGGCTGGATACCTTTGTTTTTAAACGCAGTTCCGCAAAGCATAGGTGTGATAGTCATTCTTAAGCAGCCCGCTTTTTATACCTTTTTGATCTCTTCTTCAGTTAGCTCTTCGCCAGCAAAGAATTTTCTCCATTAAGCTATCATCTATCTCAGAAACAGCTTCGATTAGTTTTGCGCGGTACTCTTCTGCTTTTTCTTTAAGTTCGGCTGGACTTTCTTCTTCAACATAATCAGTTGGTTTTTCTCGTCATTCCAAACATAAGCTTTCATTCTAACAAGGTCAATAACACCTCTAAAGTTATCTTCTGCGCCGATAGGAATTTGAATAGGCACTGGATTTGCCTTTAATCTATCTCTGATCTGCTCTTCAACTCTAAAGAAATTTGCACCAACCCTGTCCATTTTATTAACAAAAACAACTCTTGGTACGTGATATTTATTTGCTTGTCTCCAAACAGTTTCTGACTGAGGCTGAACACCACCAACAGAACAAAATACTGAAACAGCACCATCAAGAACACGCATAGAACGCTCAACTTCGATAGTGAAGTCAACGTGTCCCGGGGTGTCGATTAGGTTTACTTGGTAGCCCTTCCAAAACGCTGTAGTTGCAGCTGATGTAATAGTAATACCACGCTCTTTTTCTTGCTCCATCCAGTCCATGAGTAGCAGCACCATCATGAACCTCACCTATCTTATGGCTCATACCAGTGAAGAACAAAATTCTCTCACTAGTAGTTGTTTTTCCAGCATCAATGTGAGCCGCAATACCGATATTTCTTACCTTATGTAAAGGCGTTTTTTCTCTCTGCCATACTAATTCTTTTCTTACCAGCGGTAGTGAGCAAATGCTTTATTAGCCTCTGCCATCTTATAAGTATCTTCCTTCTTCTTGAAAGATGCACCTTTTGAATTTGCCGCATCTAAAAAGCTCATTTGCTAATTTGTCTATCATAGTTCTTTTCGCTTCTTTTTCTAGCGTAAGTTATAAGCCAGCGGATAGCAAGAGCTTGTTGGCGAGCTGGACGAACCCTCAACTGGCACTTGATAAGTAGCACCACCAACACGGCGTGATTTTAACTTCCAAAATAGGCTTAACATTTTCGATAGCGTCGTTAAAAACATCGATGCCTTTAACTTCAGCATTTTTCTTTTCGATAGCTTTGATAGCACCATACATTATCTCAGTAGCGACGCTTTTTGCCATCATACATAAGAGAATTAATAAATTTAGTGATTATTTTATTTCCGTAAATCGGATCAGGTAAGACTTCCTTACAGGAGCTTTTCTTCTTCTCATTTTGATCTTTCCTTCAAATTTTATGAAATTTACTCAAACGTTTGCACTTTAGCAACGTCTGCGAACCTAAACTTTACTTTTTGTTGCAGCAGCAGCGCCAGCTTTAGGGCGTTTTTGCACCATATTTAGAACGAGAAACTGTTCTTTTTGCAACACCAGCAGTATCAAGTGCACCACGAACGATGTGATATTTAACGCCTGGTAAGTCTTTAACCCTACCACCGCGAACTAAAAACGATACTGTGTTCTTGTAGGTTGTGACCTTCACCGCCGATATAGCTGATGACTTCAAAACCACTTGTTAGCCTAACTTTGCAACTTTCCTCAAAGCTGAGTTTGGTTTTTAGGAGTTGTAGTATAAACCCTAGTGCAAACTCCTCTTCTTTGAGGGCACTCTTTTAACGCTGGAGATTTTGACTTAACAGTCACTTTCTTGCGTTCTTTTTCTGACCAATTGATTTATGGTTGGCACAATAATTCCTTTCAACTACATTTATTAAAAAGACCTAATTTTATTTAAAAACTTAAATATCGGTTAATAAAACAGATTTATTCATACGTTCCTTTTTTTATAAAACCGCTGTCATCTTTTGTAAACTTTCACCTTTTGCAACGACAAATTTAATATCAAGCTCATCGCTCACTAGTAAAATGTCAGCATCAAAACCCTCTTTTATCTCGCCTTTTTATTTTTTGCAACGCCACACTTCTTGCTACATTTGTCGTAAAAACGGTAGCGCTCTCCTCGATGCTAAAAGCCATCTTTTACAAAATTTATAAACTCTTCATATAGGCTTTTTACGCTAGCGATACCTATTTTTTTAGTAAATTTCCGTCGCTATCATAGCTAGAGTAGCTACCAAAGCCATCTGAGCTAATGGTGATCTTATTTGTCGGCAATTCTTCTTTTTGACGCGTTTTACCGCTTCAAGTGGCGTAAGTCCCTGGCATGCAGGTAAAGTCGATATATCCGCCATCTTTTATAAATTTAAAGCTTTGTTTAAAAAGCTCTTCGTTTCTATTTACGTGCGTTGGCTGAAATAGCGTAATCGGCATATCGTACTCATTTAACACTTCGTAGATCAACGAAGCCCTTTTACCATCACCCATGTGAAGCGTGGTGTGGCCTGACTTTGAGCTGATCATACCAGCCACTCTGCCAGCCGAGACTATGTGAGCGAGTTCATCTTTACTCACGCTTGATGAGCGGTGGTCACTGATGGCTAGCTTGGTGCCGATTATCGGTCCGACAAAGACGATATCTTTTTCGATCTCGCCAGTTATGGTTGGCGTCTTAGAGCTGTATGCGCCAGTATGAGCGTAGCATGTGATACCCTCGTCGTTTAATGCGTGTGCTTTTGCGACTAAATTTTCAACGCTTCTTGTGGTGCTATCAGTTCCAAGTAGTCCGACCACGGTCGTTATGCCAGCTTCTATTAAATTTGATAGCATGATCTCAGGCACTCTGGTCTTAAAGCCACCCTCGCCGCCGCCTCCAGTGATATGCACGTGCTTATCGATAAGACCTGGTATAGCTGTGAGTGAAGCGTCGATCACCTTTACGTTTTGGTAATTGGCTCTATATTTTCAGCTATACAGACGATCTTGCCATTACATATAAATATATCTTTTTACCAAGAAGGTTGGTGAGTAATTTCTGCGTTTTTATGAGTATCATTTGGCGTCCTTGTTTATCTTAGCTATACCGATGCCAGTGAGCGCTAAAATGATAGCAAAGACAACGCCCATATAGTTTAGTATCGCCCAAGGTAAAGTACTCTGCCGTTGGCACGCCTAGCGTTGCTGTCATATATGCGCCTGCTGCTGACCAAGGGATGAGCGGAACTATAACGGTGCCAGAGTCTTCAAGCGTTCTTGATAGGTTTTTGGCGCTAATTTTTCTCTTTATAAAAGTCTTTAAACATTTCGCCAGGGATAAGGATAGAAAGATATGAGCTGCCTGTGACAAATGCGACAGTTAGGCATGATCCGATAGTTGAGATGATGACGCCTCGTCGCTGATTTGACTCTAGCCATGATAGTGTGAAGCACCCTTTGTAAGCATGCCGGTTTTTGAGATGATGCCAGCAAAGCCCATAGCGCAGATGACTAGGATGGTTGTTGAGTTTACAGAGCTCACGCCGCCCCTATTTAGAAAGCTTGGTGATATCTTTTGAAAACTCCATCTCGACGCCGCTCATTGTGACGTTAAAAGCCAGTCATAACTGAGATAAAGCCATTTTTGAGGCTAAAACCTTGAATGATAACACCAAGAGCGACTGAAAAATAGCGATGCGATGATCATTACTGGGATAGTTGGCCACTTTAGCACAGAGCCAGCCAAGACTAGAAATACTGGCAAAAGTAGCAAGATATTCCAGTGGAAATTTTATCTAGTTGGCTTTGCAATAAAAGAACCGACTCAGAAACGTTTGCGCCGCCACTTGCAGCCCGCGCTTCCAAAAACAGATAAGCTGCTAGCGCAACGATAGTCGCTGGGATAGTTGTGTAAAACATATGTCTGATGTGCTCGTAAAGCTCGCTTCCAGCAGCGATAGGAGCTAGATTTGCTGTGTCTGAAAGTGGAGAGAGTTTGTCGCCAAAGTAAGCTCCAGCCACGACAGCACCCGCAGTTGCGGCTAAATTTACATCAAGACCCTGAGCTATGCCCATGATAGCCACGCCAACAGTACCAGCTGAACCCCAAGATGTACCAGTCGTAGTCGAGATAATGGCTGCGATGATAAATGCTGTAAAGACAAGGTATTCAGGGCTGATAAGATCGACGCCGTAGTAGATGATCATGAGGATAGTGCCTGAAAAATACCCACGAACCGATGAGCAGACCGACCGCCCAAAGTATCATAAGTGCTGGGAGTGAGCTAGAAATTTTTCTCTATGACGCCCTCTTGAAGCTCTTTCCAGCTATACCCCTAGCCTCCAAGCGATACAACCAGCTAGCAAGTGCGGCGATAAGGATGATAGGCTCGACCTTTAGCTTCATGTAGCCAACGCCAACTGCGAGGGCCTCACGATCATGACTAAGATAGGTGTGACTGCGAGCAGAAATGAAGGCTCTTTTTGTCTGTTCCATCGTGTGTCCTTTAAATTTGAGATAATAAATTTAAGGGCAAAAACTTAAAAGTGTTATAAAAATAAACTCAAATTTAAATATCTAAATAAAATGTGTGAAAATTTAGCACAATTTAATCTGTGCTAATGTAAATATAAGCTTAATCTTGCTTAATCGCGCATCTGCCACTGCCAGATGAGATGACGCAAAAGTGACATAGCTATGTAGAGATAGATGAGCTCTGCTTTAAAAGCCATTTACATTAGTAATATCTAGTAAACTTGATAGTCCGTAAAACGAATACAAGATCACAAGGCTAGAACCAAAAACTAGCACCCCTGCCGACTCTTGAGTAAAAGCCAACAGCGATCATAATAGGAGCTAAGACCTCGCTAAAATAGGCAAAATATGCCAAAAAGCCTGGCAGCTCAGCGCCAACTAAAATGCTCTTTACGCCACCAACTCCGTGCATACTTGCCAAAGCCGTGCATAAAAAGGCAAATTCAAGACCTAAGCGCAGAAATAAAAGTCCAAGATCGACATTTTTTCATAATATCTCCGTTACATATTTTTTAATTAGTGGATTTTTATTTAATATTGATTAATAGCTTGTAAATTTTGAAATTTTTCTAAATTTCAGCTGGGTAAACTAAAGAGAGTTAAGCCCCCAAAAACTGGGGCTTAATATATTAATTTTTCTTTGATCTTTTATCTTTTTATCTTTGTAAAAAGCCAGTACCAACTGGGATCATACGTCCAAGGATGACGTTCTCTTTTAGATCTTCAAGATAGTCAAATTTAGCAGACGATTGAGGCTTCTGTTAAGACTTTTGTTGTCTCTTGGAATGACGCAGCAGAGATCACGCTATCACTTCCGATAGCCGCCCTTGTAACACCAAGAAGGATCGGCTCAGCGATAGCTGGCTCACCACCATTTTCATAATGCGCTCGTTCTCTTCTTTAAATTTATTTCTTGAAACCATGTCACCAACGATGAAAATGGTATGTCCGCTATCGACGATTTTGACCTGGCGTAGCATTTGAGATACGATGATCTCGATATGCTTATCAGCGATCGCAACACCTTGGCGGCGATAAACTTGCTGAATTTCACTTATTAGATAGTAGTGAAGTGCCCTTTTCGCCAAGAATTCTTTAAGATATCGTGGCTTGAGATAAGTCCGTCTGTCAGTTTCTCACCGGCATGGACAAATCCCGCCGTCTCTTACTTGGATCTGACGGCTCTTCTCGATCAAATATTCAGCTGTCGTGCCATCTTCTGCTTGAATAATGATGCGCTCTTTTGAGCGAAGTGGCTTGTCAAATCTAACCACGCCGTCGATCTCTGCAACGATAGCTGTATTTTTAGGGCGTCTTGCTTCAAACAACTCACTAACTCTTGGAAGACCACCGGTGATATCTTTTGACTTAGCGACAGCTTTTGAGTCTTAGCTAAAAATGTCAGCCTGAGCTACTTCATCACCGCTTGAAACAAAGATCGCAGTTTTTTGGATCTGGCGAATACTTGATCAACTGCCCGCTCTTTGTAGCGATAATTATCGCTGGTTTTACGCCACTTGGCAAATACTCATTGATAACAAGACGTCTTTGTCCAGTTGCCTCGTCAGCTTGCTCTGTCGCGCTATATCCTGGCTCGATATCTTCAAAGCTGATCACACCAGCCTCTTCAGCGATGGTTGGAGTTGAGTATGGATCCCACTCGGCGATGATTAGTTTTGTCCTCTTTTTCTGGTAGTGAGATAACAGTTTTTGACTCAACTGCGTCATTGTCAGAAAATTTGAAGGATAGAATTTTCTTGGGATGTAGTGGCGAACTGCCTCACGTCCATCTTTATCAGAAACTACCACAAAGAAGCCTTTTTTCAGTTACTTTGTAGCCCTTTTTGATATCTCTTATCCTATCAAGATAGTCGCCATTTAACATGAAAAAAATTATCAACACCATTTGCATCAGCTAAAGTACTTACGAGTTACTGGGTCACCGTCTGAAATGTAAGCTCACTTGCGTATGGGATACGATTTGGAACGTTCCAGCCCTCTTTGATGATCTCGACGATACTCTCATTTTTCTTTTTACTTTTGTCACCATTTACATAAAGGTATATACATCTACCTTCGATCTTACCGCTAACACCAGCTAGTTCGTTTGGCTTAGCAAGGTCGTTTCTTCTGATAGTGTATTTAACCTCTTCTTTTTTTGCCTTTGATCACGATATTTACGTCTTCGTGAGCATATTCGATCTCGATTTTACCATCGATTGTTGATTTTATCTTTGGCTCAACAAGTAGCACAGCTGCACTTCTTCTGTTTGCAACGATTTTTCTTGCCGTTGTTCTCGTATGTACTAAGGTTGTAATACCTAATAAAGCCCTCTTTTTGAGCAATGACTTGGCGGTCTTGTTGCTCAGTAGAAGCCGTACCACCAATGTGGAATGTTCTTAGCGTTAGCTGAGTACCTGGCTCACCAATTGATTGAGCCGAGATGATACCGACAGCCTCGCCTGGTTTTTACAAGTTTGCCCTCACCCAAATTTAAGCCGTAGCATTTTGCGCAAACGCCTTTTGGCGCCTTGCACGTGATAGGTGTTCTAATGCTTACTGATTTTATGCCAGCTTCTGTTATAGCCTTAGCTTTCTCTTCATCAAGCAATGTGCCTTCGCTAAATAAAATTTCATTTGTTATAGGATCGATCACATCATCTGCTAAAACACGGCCTAATACTCTCTCTTCAAGGCTCTCTATTAGCTCGCCACTCTCTGTGATATCTGTGATCTCAACACCCTCGTGCGTACCGCAGTCGTGCATTGTCACTTTAACGTTTTGAGCAACGTCGATTAGCTTTCTTGTTAGGTAACCAGCGTTGGCAGTTTTTAGCGCGGTATCTGCAAGACCCTTTCTAGCTCCGTGGGTTGAGTTGAAGTACTCCATTATGTTTAGACCTTCACGGAAGTTTGAAATGATCGGTGTTTCGATGATCGAGCCGTCCGGTTTTGCCATAAGACCACGCATACCAGCTAGCTGGCGAATTTCTGTGCTGCACTACCTCTCGCACCAGAGTCAGCCATCATATAAATTGAGTTAAATCCGCCCTTATCACTTTGAATAAGCTTCATCATCTCGCTTGCAACACTATTGTTTGTATCTGTCCAGATATCGATGATCTTATTATATCTCTCACTATCTGTTAAAAGACCAGCGCCGTATTGCTTTTTGAATTTCACGAACTTTTTTTCTTAGCTTCGTCGATATACTTTTTGCTTGCTATCTGGCACAATGATATCTGCGATAGAGATAGAAATTTCCCGCTTTTTGTAGCATATCTAAAGCCTCAAATTTTCTAAGCTTATCAAGGAAGTCAGCCGTTACTTCGAGGCCGCCATTTCTATAAACATAATCAACCAAATTGCAATGTCTTTTTTTCTTCATGATCTTATTCCACATATTTTTCAGGGACAAAATCAGGAAGTATCGCTCTTAGGATCAAGCGACCAGCCGTTGTAAAGATGATCTTATTATCAACCATTGTCTTAATTTTTAGCGTGAAGACCAGGGTATTAGCCTCCTCAGCGATCATTACTTCATCGACGCTTGAGAAAAATTTTTATTTGCACCTTTTTCGTCATTTCTCTCTAGGCTTAGGTAATAAATCTCAAAACCATATCTTGTGAAGGACTGTGATAGCCTTGCCACTTGCAGGAAGCAAGATGTTCATTGAGCTAAGCATCAGTACTTTCACACTCAGCGATAGCCTCTTGAGATAGTGGTACGTGAACAGCCATTTGGTCGCCGTCGAAGTCAGCGTTGAACGCCGCACAAACTAGTGGATGCAGCTGGATCGCCTTGCCCTCAACAAGCACTGGGTGAAACGCTTGATAGAAAGCTTTAGAAGTGTCGGAGCACGGTTTAGCATAACTGGATAGTCTTTAACGACCTCTTCTAAGCACTCCCAAACTTCATTTGTCTTATCTTCTATCATCTTTTTAGCTTGCTTAACGGTTGTCGCATAGCCTTTTTTTCTTCAAGGCGAGCAAGCAAATGTGGCTTAAATAGTTCTAAAGCCATCTTCTTTGGAAGGCCACACTGATCCATCTTTAGCTTTTGGACCAACGACGATAACAGAACGTCCAGAGAAGTCAACACGCTTACCTAGCAAATTCTGACGGAAGCGGCCTTGCTTACCTTTGATGATCTCACTTAGTGATTTTTAATGGGCGCTTGTTTGCACCTTTTACTGCGTTTGCTCTGCGGCCATTGTCAAATAGCGCATCAACAGCCTCTTGAAGCATTCTCTTTTCGTTTCTGATAATGATCTCAGGAGCGTCAAGCTCAAGTAGGCGTTTTAGACGGCTATTTCTATTTATTACACGGCGATATAGGGTCGTTTACGTCTGAAACGAGCAAACTTTACCACCATCAAGGCTAACTAGCGGTCTAAGATCAGGCGGAAGAACTGGTAAATTTGTTATCATCATCCACTCTGGGCGGTTGCCTGAATTTAAAAAGCTCTCGATAACTTTTTAGGCGTTTTTACGATGGTCTTTTTCTTAGCCTCAGAATTTGTAGCTTCCATCTCTTCTTTTAGTTGATTTGAAAATTTGAGTTAGATCAAGCTCGGCAAGCATATCGTAGATGACCTCGCCACCCATTCTTGCTGTAAAGCCAGTATCCTCATATCTTGAAGCAAGGCTTTGGTATTGCTCCTCGTTTAAAACGTCATATTTTTTTCAACTTTTTAGAATTTTTCATTGTCATAATAAGCCTCGCCAGCATTATCGACAATGTATGCCTCTATAGTAAAGTACGCGCTCAAGATCTTTCATCTTGATACCAAGAAGCGCACCGATACGGCTTGGTAAGAAATTACATACCAAATGTGAGCCACTGGAGTTACAAGCTCTATGTGACCCATGCGAGAGCGACGAACTTTAGATGTTGTTACTTCAACACCGCATTTTTCGCACTTGATGCCCTTATAACGCATCTTTTTTATATTTACCGCAAAGGCACTCGTAGTCGCGGATCGGTCCGAGTATTTCTGGCACAAAACAAGCCATCACGCTCAGGTTTTTAGTGTGCGGTAGTTGATAGTTTCAGGTTTTTTTAACCTCGCCATAACTCCAAGATTTTTATCTTCTCAGGACTTGCTAAACGAAGTTGAAAAGCTTCAAAAATCACGAGGTCTATGCTCTTCTTTTATCTCAACTGGTTTTAAATTAGTTAGTTTCATTTGTCTCATCCTCATCATATACTTCCCACATCAAGAGCTAGTGATTTTAGCTCGTTTGTTAGAACAAAGAACGTCTCAGGGATACCAGTCTCAGGAACGTTTTCACCTCTTGTTAAAAGCTTTGTAAGCCAAAAAGTCTTCCCTCAACATCGTCTGATTTTTACAGTTAGCATCTCTCTAGTGTATGAGCGGCACCATAAGCCTCAAGTGCCCAAACTTCCATCTCACCAAACCTTTGACCACCAAATAGCGCCTTACCGCCGACAGGTTGTTGTGTAACAAGACTGTATGGTCCAGTACTTCTTGCGTGAACTTTTTCATCAACCAAGTGGTGAAGTTTTTAGCATATACATACAACCAACATTAACGCGTTCTCTTATCTTTTGAGCCTGTGCGTCCGTCGTATAGCTCAGTTTTGCCGTCGCTATCTATCTTTGCCATCTCAAATAGTTTTTGCAATTCGTCAGGTTTAACGCCTTCAAAAATCGGAGTTGCAAATCTTACGCCATTACTCCAGTCTTTTGCATACTCAAGAAGCTTCTCATCGCTCATCTTACCAAGAGCTTTTTTTAGCGTCCATTAGCTTAGCAACGCCTGCTATCTCTATCATCTTAGCTCTTAGCTCTTTGATCCATTCGCCTTTTTGGTTTCAAGAAATTTTCATTGATCTGTTCGCCTAAGCGGTAGCCAACAAGGCCAAGGTGGCTCTCTAGAAATTTGACCGATATTCATACGGCTTTGGAACACCAAGTGGGTTTAGCACGATATCAACGATCTGACCGCTTGGAAGATAAGGCATATCGACTTCTCTTACTATATTTGAAACGATACCTTTGTTACCGTGACGTCCAGCCATCTTATCGCCAACTTTTTAGTTTGCGCTTTGTAGCTATATAGACTTTTACAAGTTTTTACAACGCCACTTGGTAAAATGTCATCTTTTTTTCTAAAATTTCTATCTTAGCGTCGTGCTCTTCTTTTAAGCTTTTTTTCTTCTCGTTTTTGGAAGTAATTTTTAGCTCATCATATTTCTTTTGGATATCTTTTGAAAAGCTCTTAACGATAGCATTTAGGGTAAATCTGTTGATATTCTCAAAATCAGCCTTGTTGATCTTTGAGCCTTTTTTTATACTCTTTTTTATTTACCTCTTGATCGCTCGCTAGCGGATTTTTTTAGAAAGAAGCGCTGTAACTTTTAGCATCTCTTCACGATCTAGCATAAGCAGTCTATCATGATGCTCTTTTTCTAAAAAGCGTCTTCTCCTCTTCATAAGCCTTGTTTGTTCTGCTATCTTTTTCATAGCCTTTTTTTGAGTGAAAATACTTTAACATCAACAACCACGCCTTCCATTGAAGCTGAAGCATAGAGCGATTTATTTACAACATGGCCTGCTTTTTTTCACCAAAGATTGCACGCAAAAGTCTTTCTTCTGGAGTTGGCTTAACCTCGCCTTTTGGAGATACCTTACCAACAAGGATCATACCAGGCTTGATCTCTGTACCGATTTTAACGATACCACTTTCATCAAGATGCATAAGCTCCTCTTCTTTGACGTTTGGTATATCTTTTGTTATCTCTTCAACACCGTCTTTTTAGCTCACGAGCCTCGATCTCTTTTTCATAGATATGAACGCTTGTAAAGGCATCTTCACGTATCATTTTTTTCACTAATAACGATCGCATCCTCGTAGTTGTAGCCATTCCAAGGCATAAATGCGATTAGCGCGTTTTTACCGATAGCTAGCTCGCCTTTTTTCCATGCTTTGGACCATCAGCTATGATTTGATTAGCAACGATCTCATCGCCTTTTTTTAACGATAGGGTGTTGTGAAAATGTCGTATTTTTGGTTTGTTCTTAAATTTTTCTCTAAAGAGTAGTGATCAATATATGGACCAGCTTCATCTTCACCAAGAATAAAGATATTTTTATTATCAACCTTTTCAACCACGCCACCACGTTTTGCTTTTTACGCTCTCCCAAGCATCTCTTGCGATAACGCTCTCCATACCTGTTCCAACGATTGGGGCAGTTGAGCGAAGTAGCGGCACTGCTTGACGCTGCATGTTTGAGCCCATAAGCGCACGGTTGGCGTCATCGTGCTCTAGGAATGGAATAAGTGAAGCTGCAACACCAGCTATCATACCCAGAGCAAAGGTCGATCAAGGTAACATCTTCTCTACGAGCAAGCATCATCTCACCCTCTTTTTCTAACCTCGATCAAGTCCTCAACGATATGTCCGTTTTCATCAAGTTTAGTTGATGCTGGGGCGATAACATTGCCCTCTTCTTGAGTTGCAGTTAGATAAACTATCTCATCAGTCACCTTGCCATCAACGACCTTTTTATATGGCGCCTCAACAAAGCCAAGATCATTTACTTTTCGCATAAGTTGAAAGAGTGTTTATAAGACCGATATTTTGACCTTCTGGAGTCTCAACCGGACACATTCTACCGTAGTGAGTTGGGTGAACGTCACGTACCTCAAATCCAGCACGCTCTTTTACCAAGCCACCCTCGCCAAGCGCAGATAGACGGCGCTTGTGTGTAACCTCACTAAGCGGATTTGTCTGATCCATAAACTGACTTAACTGACCGCCTGTGAAAAACTCCATAATTGTCGCTGTGATCATCTTTTTGGATTGATAAGATCATAAGGCATGATCTCATCAGTGTTATTGCTTAGACTTGTAAATTTATCACGGATAGCCTTTTTGCATCTTGACAAAAGCCAAGGTGTAACTCACTAGCAAGTAGCTCACCGATCGATCTTATACGGCGGTTGCCAAAGGTGGTCGCGGTCATCAATGTGACCTTGTCCATTTTTAACTTTTTATAAGATATTTTGCAGTTTTGATGATATCTTCACTAGTTAGCAAAGTAACATACTCTGGCACATCAAGCGAGAGCTTGTGGTTCATCTTCATACGACCAACTTTTTGTTAAGTCATATCTTTCAGGGTTGAACAATATATCATTTACAAAGCTTTTTTGCAGCCTCTTTAACTACTGGCTCGCCAGGTCTCATAACCTTATAAATTCTAATCGCAGCAAGGTCATTTTCATCATCAACGCCCTCAGTTTGCTTTAAAACTTTAAGCATATCGTTGTCAGCGATAAATGAATTTATGATAGCATCGTCAACGCCGGCCGCAGAGTTGTTTATGATCTCGATATTTTCATGCTCAGCTAAAATTTTTGCAAGTTTATTCTCATCAAGAGCAGATAGTGTGTCATATAGTACTTTCGCCGCTTTCTGTGTTTATCACAGGGTTTGCCAAATACCTACCCTATAAGTGCTTCGATCGGATACTCGACAATTTAACGCCATCTTCGATTAATTTATCAGCTTTTTTTCTTTGTTAGGCGCTTGCCAGCTTGATGAAGAACATCGCCCTCTTCATTTTTTTATATCATACTCAACTCTTCCTAGATAATCTTCTGGATTGAAAAAGAGTTAAGAATTTATTATTTTTTTATTGTTAAATTTTGTATCGGATAAAAATAGCTTAATAATGTCTTGTTTTTATATCCTAATGCCCTAAACAAGATAGTTACAGGCACTTTTTCTGCGCTTATTTATCCTAACATATAAAAATATCTTTTTGTGTCATATTCAAAGTGTAACCAAGAGCCACGATCCGGGATTATTTGAGCTGTGTAAATAAGTTTGTTTTGCAACAGTCGCACTCTTCTTGTTTAAAGATAACGCCAGGGCTTCTATGAAGTTGATTTACAACAACACGCTCAACGCCATTTATAATAAATGAAAATTCTATCTGTCATCAACGGAATTTCACGTATGAAAAATTCTTGCTCTTTTATATCTTTAACGCCAACTTTATCACCAGTCTTATCATCTTTTTCATGAACGATAAGGCGTATTTTTCATTTTTAAATTTACAGAGTATGTAAGACCTCTTTCTATACACTCTCTGATTGTATATTTTGGTTTTTCCAATTTCTGAGCTAACATATTCTAAAGTCAAACGATTTTGCGGATCATGTATAGGGAAAAATCGACTTAAAAACTTTTTTCGATACCGCTTTCTGTTTGATTGTTATTTAGATTTAAAAATTATCAAAACTCTTTTTTTGTAGTTGTAGTAGGTTCGGAACGTCTATCTCTTTAACGACATTAGAGAAGTCAACTCTAAGACGATTTCCTGAGTATAAGCTATTTAACATTGCATCTACCTCGTGGTAATTTTTGAAAGAAAAAGTATAGCCTTTTAACAAGGCATCTGTAATTTAAAAAGAGAGAGCCTCTGCCCTCTCTTGAAATATTAAGCCTAAATAATAAAAAAATTATTTAAGTTCAACCTTAGCACCAGCCTCTTCAAGCTCTTTTTAGCGCTTCAGCTTCATCTTTTGCTAACGCCTTCTTTAAGAACAGATGGAGTTCCCTCAACTGCGTCTTTAGCCTCTTTAAGACCAAGACCAGTAAGTGCTCTAACAACCTTAATAACGTTGATTTTTCTTATCGCCAGAATCAACAAGAACAATGTTAAATCTTGTTTTCTCTTCAGCAGCAGTTTGCACCAGCAGCAACAACAGCACCGCCAGCTACCATTACAGGAGCTGCACTAACGCCAATTTCTCTTCGAACTCTTTAACAAGTTCGCTAAGTTCAAGTACAGAAAGATTAGATATAAACTCTAATACGTCTTCTTTTGTAATTGCCATTTTTTTATCCTTATTATTTTTAATTTTAATTTAGTTGATTGTTCTTTTTCTCTTTAAGCGCATTCAAACCAATTGTGAAAGTTTGAATTGGCGCATTCCAAACTTGCAAAAAGCATCGCAATAAGCTCATCACGGCTAGGCATTTTTAGATAGAGCTTTAACTTTATCAACGCTTGCAACTTCGCCATCAATATAAGCTGTTTTAATTTTTGAAAAGGTCAGCATTAGCCTCTTCAAATTTATACGGCTACTTTTAGTTACTGCTAATTGATCTTCACTCCAAAGATAGATGTTTGTATCTTTAAGTTCCATTCCGACTTTTATCAGAATTTTCTAAGAGCAATATTCGCAAAGAGTATTTTTTTAATAACTTGAACTTTTACATTTTGTTCTTTTTGCAGAATTTCTTAAAACTTCAAGTTTTTAACTGAAAGACCACGATAGTCACAAACTACAATAGCTTCAGCAGTTTTAAATTCACTCTCTAATTTTTGCAACAACTTCAGTTTTTTTCGTTACGTGTCACTTTTTCTCCTTTCCGACCGGTAATTTCAAGCAGAGCGGGTCGAATCAATTAAGCCCAATGGCCTCGGCTATCTCCAATCTAAGATATAAAATTTTCTAAATTCTTATTTCAAATCCATAACTTCTTGAGCATCAAGAGATATAGATGGGCTCATTGTTAAAGACAATGAAGCATTTTTAACATATCTGCCTTTTGCAGCAGCTGGTTTGTGTTTATTTATTGCTTTTATAAATGTTGAAATGTTTTCACTAAGTTGTTCTTTAGTAAAGTTTACTTTGCCAAGACCAGCATGGATATTTCCTTGTTTGTCAACACGGAAAATTTACTTGACCACTCTTTGCGTTATTTACAGCTTGGGCAACGTCCATTGTAACTGTTCCAGTTTTTGGGTTTGGCATTAAACCTTTTGGTCCTAAAATTCTACCGACTTTACCCACAAGACCCATTAAATTTGGAGTAGCTATAAGAACGTCAAAATTCATTACACCTTTTTGAATATCTTCAACCAAATCATCCGCACCAACGATATCGGCACCAGCAGCTTTAGCTTCATCAGCTTTAGTATCTTTTTGCAATTACAGCAACTCTTACAGTTTTACCTGTACCAGCTGGTAAAACAACTGAACCACGAACCATTTGATCAGCATGTCTTGGATCAACGTTTAATTTTTAACGCGATCTCAACTGTTTCATTAAATTTAGCAGAAGCTAGAGTTTTTAACTGTATCAATAGCTTCACTAAGGTTATAAATTTTATCTTGCTCTACTTTTTTGAGCAATTCTTGAAATCTCTTACTAGTTTTTTTCCCATAAATTTCTCCGCATATAAATTGCTTCCGTCTTTTGCAAATCAACCTGACGGTAGAGGTTTTAGTCTATTACTTCGACACCCATTGAGCGAGCTGAACCAGCAATGATCTTAGCTGCTTGCTCTTTATCATTTGTATTTAAATCAACAAGTTTTTTCTCAACTATCTCAAGAACCTGAGCTTTTGTTAATTTACCTACTTTGTTTTTCAAAGGATTATCAGTTCCCTTTTGTTATGCCTGCAGCTTTTTAATAAGGTCAGTCGCAGGTGGTTTGCTTTGTGATAAACGTAAAACTTTTATCAGCATAAACTGTAATAACAACTGGGATATTAAATCCAACCATATCTTTTGTTCTCTCATTAAAGGCTTTTACAAAAATTCCATAATGTTAACACCCTTTTTTGTCCAAGTGCTGGACCAACTGGAGGGCTAGGATTTGCTTTTTGTTGCGGCAATTTGTAATTTTATTTCACCTATAACTTTTTAGCCATTTCTTGCTCCTTAAATTATCTTCTCAACTTGCGAATACAAAAATATCAACAGGGGTGCTTCTACCAAAAATAGAAACATTAAGTCTAAGTTTTCCATGTATCATGTCATACTCTTCAACGATACCTGTAAAAGTTAGCAAAAGGACCTTCTGTTATACGAACACTCTCACCATCCTCAAAAAGAATATCTTAGGTTTTGGTGCACTCTTTTTTGAACTTTTTCTAAAAATAGTATTTATATCTTTTTCAGACAATGGCGTAGGTTTTTTTAGCCTCACCAATAAAACGTCCAACTTTTTGGCAAAGACTGAATTCTATGCCAAAGAGCTGTATCAAGATCTAAGCATGCAAAAAGCATAACCTGGATAAAAGAGTTCTTTCGTTGATTTTTTGCTTGCCATTTTTTTATTTCAATTACGTCTTCTGTAGGAACTATAACTTCTTTTAGTTGATCTTCAATACCATGATCTCTAACTCAAATTTTTCAATTCCTCTTTTTACTGCCATTTCGCTACCAGCGTAAGTTTGTATAGCATACCATTTATGTGACATTATTTTTCCTCATTCTATATAACTTTAGAAAGAACAAAGGACATAATAACATCAACAAAAGCTAAAAAGTGAAACAACAGCGACCACGATAAAAACTGCAATAAAAGCATTTCTAATTTGTTCTTTAGTAGGAAAGATAACTTTCATTATTTCCAATTTAGATAGCTTTATATAATTTATAAATTTTTCCATAATCTTAACCTTAATTGTGGCAGGGCAAGAGGGATTCGAACCCCCAACCATTGGATTTTGGAATCCAGCGCTCTACCGTTGGAGCTATTGCCCTAATAGCTACTTATTCTTAATTAGCTTTTTAACTTAACTTTGTGAACAGTATGTTTTTAATCTTGGGCAATATTTTTGAGCTCAACCTTTTCTGTAGTAGTTTTACTATTTTTTTGTTGTAGTATAGTTTATATCACCACTCTCAGAGCATTTTAAACCGATTTTAATTCTCATATATATTCCTTATTATAGAAAGCCAAAGGGAACTCCCTTTGGCAAAGTATAAATTAACCAAGTATTTTTGAAACAACACCTGAGCCAACTGTTCTACCACCTTCACGGATAGCAAAACGAGTACCTTCTTCAAGTGCAACTGGAGCGATTAGCTCAACAGAAAATGTATGTTATCGCCTGGCATAACCATTTCTGTACCCTCTGGAAGAGTAATAGAACCAGTAACGTCAGTTGTTCTTACATAGAATTGTGGTCTATAGTTGTTAAAAGAAAGGAGTATGGCGACCGCCCTCTTCTTTAGTTAGGATATAAACCTCACCCTCAAATTTTGTATGAGGTGTGATTGATTTTGGCTTACAAAGAACCATGCCGCGCTCAACGTCTTCTTTTTAGTACCACGAAGAAGAACACCAACGTTATCGCCAGCTTCACCTTGGTCCATCTCTTTTCTAAACATCTCAACACCAGTAACTGTTGTTGTTTGTGTAGGTTTGATACCAACGATTTCTATTGTGTCACCAACTTTAACAACACCTTTCTCAATTCTACCTGTTACAACTGTACCACGACCTGAGATTGAGAAAACGTCTTCGATTGGCATAAGAAGATCTTTATCTGTAGCACGAACTGGAGTTGGGATATAGCTATCAACTGCATCCATTAGTTCCATAATTTTTCGCTGACCACTCGCCATCTTGTCCAGCTTTTTGCTTCATTTAGAGCTTGTAGAGCTGAACCAGAAACTATCGGAGTATCATCACCTGGGAAGTTGTACTCGTTAAGTAGTTCACGAATTTCCATTTCAACTAGTTCAAGTAGCTCAGCGTCATCAACCATATCAGCTTTTATTCATGAAAACAACGATGTAAGGAACACCAACTTGGCGAGATAGCAATATGTGCTCTCTAGTTTGTGGCATTGGGCCGTCTGCTGCAGAAACAACTAGAATAGCGCCGTCCATTTGAGCAGCACCAGTAATCATGTTCTTTACATAGTCGGCGTGGCCTGGGCAGTCAACGTGAGCATAGTGACGTTTTTCTGTCTCATACTCAATGCGTGAAGTAGCAATTGTAATACCACGCTCTTTCTCTTCTGGAGCATTGTCAATATTATCATAATCTTTTAGCTCAGCAAGACCTTTGCGTGAAAGAACAGCAGATATTGCAGACTGTTAAAGTAGTTTTACCATGGTCAACGTGACCGATAGTGCCTATGTTTACGTGTGGCTTGTTGCGTGAAAATACTTTTCTTTAGCCATCTTTTCCTCCGTTATGATATGTGTCTTATCTAATCAATTTGCATATTTACATAAAATCATATAAACCAGTGGAGCTCATAGCGGGACTTGAACCCGCGACCTCTTCCTTACCAAGGAAGTGCTCTACCTCTGAGCCATATGAGCGAAAAACGCTTGGCTGAGATGATTTTAATTAACATACAAACAACTAAGAAATTCATGAAAATAAAAATTGGAATAACTGCGTTTAGTAAAATCTAGATACAGCTCCCAGTTTACTTTCCCCAAATTTTTGGAGCGGGAAACGGGGCTCGAACCCGCGACCCTCAGCTTGGAAGGCTGATGCTCTAGCCAACTGAGCTACTCCCGCATAACAATGGTGGTGAGACGTGGATTCGAACCACGGAAGACATAGTCAGCAGATTTACAGTCTGCCCTCGTTGGCCGCTTTGAGTATCTCACCTTAAACATTAATAAGTTATTTTTGGTATTTTTCTGGTCAAACACTGTTACAAAATGGAGCTGGTGAACGGACTTGAACCGCCGACCCACTGCTTACAAGGCAGTAGCTCTACCAACTGAGCTACACCAGCACCTGTTTTTGTGAAGTGGCAATTATAGCCCAAAATAAAAATAAAAAGTCAAGAATAATTTGAAAAAAATATTTCATTGCAATTAAAATTTAAAAATAGAACCAAAAATGCCACTAAAATTCGTTTTTTTCATATAAAAAAACAATGATTTATTTTAACTATTATTTTTTTATAAAGCTCTCGTAATAGCTCAATTTTATTTTTAAAAAGCTAAAAATTTCTATAATTACGAAAAAAATTACAAAAGGATTTAATATGCAATTTCTACCTTGGGCAGTGATTTTATTGCTAATATATGTGATCTATTTTTTTGATGATCCGCTATGAAAAAGATCGCGACGCTTACTAAACTGATCGAGCAAAAATAGCGCTGGTATCAAAGAAAACAGAGATCTCATAGGGTCAAAACAGATCACTCATCGAGAAAAAAACAAACACAACATCGAGAAAAAAACGCAAAAGATATCACAACAAACGTTGAGAAAATAGATATTGATTTGGAAGATTAATTCTTCCAAAAATTCTCTTCTTTTTCCTTCCTTAACAAATTTTCATAACTTTGCATTCTTATATTTATAGGCTCTCAAATTTATGCCATCTTTTTTTATCTTGAAGTATTTCCCATCCATCAGGCAGTACTCTGGTTCGAGGTCGTACCTCTTTTGAAAGCAGCAGGGACTCTAAAAGCTGAGATTGTCTAGTATGAGCGGCTCTTTTTGCAATTTTCCCCAAACAGCTAAAAACCATATGGTATCTTTTTTGTATTTTTTTCTTTAACAACTAACAAACATTTTTTTGATTGTCTATGCCAAGGTCTTTTTAGGCTGTCTCGCTTTGATATCGCGTACTCTTCGCAGTCGCCGCCACCACGCCTTAAAAACTCACCTCTAGTGCTCCAAACATCGACATTTGTGTTGTAAAAGTCATCATATCTTGGCATTATTGTATTTAGGTATGAATTTACGAGTTCGAGTTTTCTCATAAAGCTCTCGTTTTGGGTCTTTTTCATAAAGTCAGCATAGTGATTTAGGATATTTCTACAAATTTGGTTTTTACATAAATTTATATTTTTTTGGTGAAAGTTTCATAATTATCCGCAAAAAGCAAAGGCACAAAAAAAGCTAGTAGAACTAGAAATTTTACGCATTTAGTCTGCTTCATCAAAAGCACAAGACCTATTCTATCTTTTGACATTTAGCTTGCTGTAAATAGAAGTCGTATGTGCCTTTACGGTTCTTAGTGTGATGCCTGTTTTTTCAGAAAATTTTCGTTATTTGTTAGGCCTTGATAGATCAAATTGTAACCTCTCTTTCGCGTGAGCTAAGCTCAGAAAGGTCGCTCTTTTTATCCTCTTTTTTCACTCTCGCTGCTGATATATGAGCCAGTTAGCTCGCCTATCATGGCTTGGATAAACTCAGGATATAGCCAAACTTTGCCGTTAAGTATCGTCTCAAAAGCGTCTTCAAAGTGAGTTTTTTTCTCATGTGTGAGTTTGCGTAACCCTTGACACCAAGTGCTAGCAGGTGCTTACCTTCGCTCAATTTTGGTTCGTTTGCTAGGATGAGAAATTTGATATTTGGGAAATTCTCATGGATCGTTTTTGATATTTTCATCAAGACTATCTTTAAATGCGTTTGTATCGATGCCAACGATATCGACCTCGTCATTTAAACTTTGCAAAGAAATCTTTTTTTGTTGTGGGCAATTTACATTTTCTTCTGGAAAATATCCCCGCCATAAATTATTTAGCGATCCATTTTGTGTAAAAAACAACATTCATCCCCACTTTCCTTATATCACAGGCAGGTTTGTTCGTAAATTTTAGCTTCATTTACGAAGGCTACCACGTGGCGCTCCTTGCCACTATTTGCCCTCAAATTTATAACTAAAAGTAGCCAAAAATCTCTCGACTACCTCTTTTTCTTTTTTAAAAATATATTCATCTCAAAGCAGCCATTTGATATCGCATATCGATATGGCACGCTAAGCGAGATCAACGTAGATCAAAATCCAAACTATCATGGCTCTCATCGTAGCCGTTTATTGATATTTTTATGCTCTTTATAAGCTCATCTTTGATCTCTACGCCAGCTAAATTTATACAATTTTTCGCTTTTTAAATTTACCATCTCATCAAAGCTTTTTTTCGCAATCTTTAAAGATAAATTTATCCACTTCTCTGCCGATGAGATCACACTCTTCACCGCTTACAATAATAAATTCATCAGCCAGCTTTGCTCTTGAAATTTGATATTCGTTTAAACTTCGCTCAAAGCTAGCTATTTTACTCATTATCTCTCCGTTAAAGCGTTTTGTTTTGCCTTTTAAAAATAGGCTTTAAGAGATAATCAAGTATCGTTTTCTTTACCAGTGATGATGTCGGCTGAGACGATCATACCGACCTTTATCCTAAGTGGCTTTTTCCTCGCTACCAAGGTAGTTTTTTTCTCAGTTTCGATCCTAACTAGATAGTAGCTCTCGCCTGTTTTTCATTTGTCTCAGTATCAGCACTGATCTGCGTAACCGTGCCTTTTAGACCACCATAGATACTAAAATCATAAGCCGTACTTAACCATCGTATCAAGACCAGGCCTTAAGAACGCAACGTCAGCAGGCTTAACCTTTACCTCTGCTACGAGCTTATCTTCAAGTGGCACGATCTCTGCGATATTCTCACCTGGTTTAATAACGCCTGAAACAGTATGCACCATCATCTTACTTACGATACCATTTACCGGTGATCTTACATATGTTCTCTCAACCCTATCGCTTAGGCTGATTTGTGACTCGTTTATCCTAGCGATCTCCGCTGAGACCTCATTTAGCTCTTTTTTAGCGTTGTTTTTAAATGCAAGCTTTACTTCTTCTATCTTATTTTTAGCCTCTTTTATAGTAGACTCAACCCTTGGCACAGCCAAAATCGCTGCATCAAGCTCGCCCTTTAGGGTCGTTTACACGTCTTTGAAGCTGAATGTACTCGACCTCACTCACAAGACCTTTTTAAAGATAGGCTCCATGATCGCCTTCTCTTTTAAGACAAGATTGTAGCTATTTTGAGTTTGAGAAATTTTGTTTCTAAGCTCATTTAGCTCACTTTGGCGCTGGTGAGTTTGCTCTGTTAGAAATCTCCTATTTGCTCATTTTAAGTGGTCAATATTTGAGTGGTGTAAACTTATCTCGTATCTTACAGCCTTGCTATTATTCATATCTCTTGTTTCGTTGTAGTCAAATTCTTTATCATTTGCTTCAGCATCAAGCCTCATAATTTAGCCTGAAGCTCATCAAGCCTTAGCTTTGACTCGCCGTAGCTACTTGTGAAATTTTTATTATCAAGTCTTATAAGAGTGATCCTTTTTAACTTCATCACCCTCTTTTACGAGTAATTTGATCGACGATACCACCTTCAAGGTTTTTGCACCGCTTGGTTTTTACCAGATGGGATGATCTTGCTGCTACCTCTTGTGATCTCATCTATTTGCGCCCATGAAGCCCAAATGATAAGCCAGACTACAGTTATACTAACTGCGTAAAGTATCTTTTTAGATGTTGATGGCGCCTTTGCCAAAACCGCTTCTGAGAGGCTTGACATAAATTTCCAAGTCATAAGCATCATAGTTTTTTTGCTTGGATGTTTGACTTGATGCCATCTACGCTATTTAGTATTGATCTCCGGCACTCTCTTGCTCTTTTATATCGCTTTTTTTGGCTGGTTTTTTTCGTCAGCTTTTTAAATTTTTCATTTTGTTGATTTTTGATATCTTCTTGCATGATCACTTCCCACTAAGTCTTGCTAAAACTTCATCTCTTGGACCGTCTAATAAAAATCTTACCGTTATCCATAACTATCAGCCTATCTACCAAGTCAAGCATCGACGTTCTGTGAGTGACTAGCAGACATGGTTTTGTTTATTGTATTTGACTTCAAATTTATTTTTAGCTTGTTCTCGACCGTGTTATCCAGCGAGTTTGTAGGCTCGTCAAGCAAGATGATCGGGCTATCAAGCAAGAATGCCCTTGCCACAGCTATACTTTGGCGCTGACCACCACTTATGCCGTCGCCTCTTTCAAATACTGGCATGTCAAATCCAAGCGGGTGAGCGTTTACATATTCGTCGACGCCACTTACCTTAGCAGCTTTGATGATCTGCATATCATCGACATATGGAGCTTTTTGAACGATATTTTCTCTAACCGTTCCCTTTAAATAGCACGACGTCTTGTGGCACATAGCCGATGTTTCTTCTAAGGTCAGCTGGGTCGATCTGGTTGATATCGATACCATCAATCAGCACTGAACCCTCAGTCGGTGCGTAAAGACCTAGGATTATCTTTTGCAAGGTTGTCTTACCAGAGCCATTTCTACCAATGATGCCTACTTTCTCACCCGGCTGAATGACAAAATTTATCCCTATCAAGTGAGCCTTTTGTGGTGTCTGGATAAGTAAAAGCTAACGTTTTTTAAACTCTATCTTGCCATCAAAAGAATTTTCTTCTAACAAATTTTCTTGCCCTCAGGTCTTTCAACTGGCATCTGCATGATCTTGCTAAGGCTTTGATAAGCTGTCTTTGTCTGCTCGAATGTGCAGCTAGTGAGGCTACTTGACCCATAGGGGCAATCGCACGAGAACTAAGCATAACAGCGACGATCAAACCACCCATAGTAAGGTGCGTATCTTGTATCATATAAACGCCAAGAACGATGATGGCGATAGTGTTTAGTTGTACCAAAAATGACGTGACAGTCGTGATTGAAGTAGTGATTATTTTTGATTTGATACTTCTATTTGCTATCTCGCCAGTCGCCTCTTCCCAGCTCCACTGCACGTGGCCGCTAGCACCAAGAGTTTTTAATGGTCTCTAAGCTACTAAGGCTCTCTATCAAAATGCCATTTTTTCATAGCTGAAGCTTCAAAAGTACTCTTGATGGCATTTTTGAAGCGGATCTTTTATAAAAAAACGTATAACACAAAATAGCTATCATGATAACGATAGGCACAAGCACAAGGTAGCTTCCTATAAAAGTAGGTAACTATCAAGAAGATTAACGCAAATGGCAGATCCACAATGGCGAGCAAGCGACGCAGATGAGAAGAAAGTCTAACTGTATCACATTCTTTCAAGTTGCTAGCAAACGAGCCAACTGACTTTGGCTTATTGCTAAATTTCATATCCATTACACGCTCAAACAAGATAGAGCTCATAATGATATCGCTCTTTTTGCCTGCGATCTCAAGAAAATATGAACGAACAAATTTCAAAAAAATAGATCGATACCATAAACAACGCTCACGCCAAGCGCTAGAACCCAAAGTGTCTCAACAGCGTTATTTGGCACAACGCGGTCATAGACGTTCATCGTAAAGAGCGGGCTTGCAAGGACAAATAAGTTTATGATAAAGCTTGCTATCACGACGTCAAAGTAAATTTTTCTTAGATCGCTTTAAAGTGCCCCAAAACCAGTGGTCATTGCCAGCGTCGATGAGCTTTGTCGAGCTTGTATCTTCTGGGACAATTCACGTTTTTTAGGTAGTAAGCATAGCCTAGATACTCATCTTTTTAGCTTACTTGTTTCTATCGTACTAGTGCCAGTTGAAAGATCAGGCGTGATGATGTTTGCCTTCTTTTTGTCTTCGCTGAAAGATTGCAAGATGCAAGCTTTTTACCTCTAAGCATCAAGATACAAGGCAAAACTAAAGGCGAAATTTGATCAAGGTCTTTTCTAACAAGCGTTGATGCAAAGCCAGCACGTGAAGCTGCACGAGAAAATAAAGACTTCGAGCTCTTTAGTGAAAAAAAGCTCGATCTCTTCGCCATCTTTTACAGGCAGACCGATAGTCAAAGCATCGGCACTATATAGGGTTGTTATGTAGTTTGGTAAATATCACCAAACATTGAAGCAGTTCGTCTTTTATCTTGTCGCTATGCATCTATCATCCAATATTTTTGATTTCATCTATGTAAATTCCCTTTGCATATTTTTAATGCCAAGCTCAATTAGCTTACTCTTTTGCTCTTTCACTCTCAACACCAATCGCAATCAAAATGATATCTTTTGAGCTAAGCACAACATCGAGTGATTGTTTTGTGTTTGCTCCAGACTTGTCGCTTAGAAGTCGATCAAGACATTTGACTGGATTTTTTTACGTAGTCTGGATTAAATTCTTTTTAGCTTTTCGATGCCATTTGCGTTAAGCTCAAAGTGGTCAAATCCAAAACCAAAGCCAAGTTCTTTTTAGCTTTTGAGTAAGTTTTACTATACTTTGAATACTAATATCGTCTTTGTTTGGAATTTCTATATAGTTTTTGTATTTTGAATTTGACTTATTTTCTTAAGCGTAGCTTCAAGTTTTGAGAAATTCTCGTCTGACTTAATATCTCTTTTCCCAAATTTATAGCTCAAATTTCCTTGAGGCAAGATGCTATCAGGTAAAATCTTAGCGATTCTATTTAGTATGTGAAGGTCGAGCATAGCACCCTAAATTTAGCTCATTTACCATCGGCATAAAGTATGACGCCATACGCCAAGTGCCCTCTTTATCAACAAGCCTTTAGATATAGCTCGTACTGCTCAAAAGCTTGAGTTAAAGCCAACAACTTTTTGAGCTCGCAAATTTAAATTTATCTTCTTTTATCGAGTCAAAAATGAGCTCTTTATACTGCTCTTTACCCATAACTAGCGTGTTTTGATTTTTCATTAAATACCTTTGCAAGCAAAGCATCCAGCGAGCCTTGAGCTAGCCAAAGTGACGTCAGCTGAAGTAAGCGACGTCTTCATATCGGTGCTTGGCGAATACTCAACAACAGCGGCATTTACAGGGCACACGCCCTCTTTTAGTGCAGAAATTTAAATAAAGCTTTTTAAGCTCAGCCATGATCTTCTCGCTTAGAGCTGAGAAAATTTGATGAGTTTTTGCCGTATGAAAGCACGATAAAGTCGTTGTCATTTAGTCTTGCAACGATCGCGTCTTTGTCATTTTCTATCGATTTTTTCTTGTAAAATTTGGAGCGATCTTTATGATAACACTTTGCCATTTTTTTCAAAACCAAGCACCCCTTTTTAAGCCAGCTAGGTCTTTAAAGCTGATAAGCGATGCAGCGCCACTTGAGTACTCTTCACTGGCTAGATACTCGCTCAATTTAGTTTGAAAAAAATCTTCTATTGTAAGCGCCGCTCATAGAGTCTTTATATAAAAGCTCTTGGTACTTGCTAAGTGTCGCGGCCTCTCTTTCAAAGATGTCTTGAACCTTGCTAACCATAGAGTTCATAGCAAGCACCATCTTTTTAAGGTCTGTTGTAAATGGAATTCTCTTTTGAATGATAAATTTATTATCAAGTATCGCTTCAGCTTGATCTTGCACCTTCATAAGCGGCCTAAATATCGCTTTGAGCGCAAAAATGCCACAATGAGAGCGGCTACAATCATAATAGTTAGGAAGTTAAAGATACTTTTTGAGTTTGAGTAAAAGCTCGTTATATGCAAGTGCAGTGCTGCCTTGAACGTAAAGCGTACCAATGTAGCCCAGCCAGTCATGATCTCACTTGTTGCCACTGGAGCTTCAAATTTAGCGATCTTGTAAAACCACTCAGGGATGTCCTTAACGATAGTTTGTTGAGAATTTTCTATAAGTACCTTTACCATCGACATCTTCAAGTTTAATGAGCTTGTATCTGCCACTATCAAACATGGAATTTATCATCGTTTGTGCCAAAGACATATCCTCAGGATCGACAATCGGCTTTAAAGCAAGTCCAAGTGAGTTTGCTGTGTGCCTTGCGTTTTTCACCGAGCTGGTCGTTAATGTATCCATTTAGGCTCTGTAAAATTTAAGTAGCCAACAGCCATAAAAAAATCACGATGCCAAAAGCTATCACAGCGATCATAATCTGTTTAAATAGCGTCATAAATCCTCTTTTCCTATCCTATCTATTAGTTCCATCCACTTAGGATTTTGTTTTTATTTCCACCTGGTATTGCCTGACCAAGACCTTCTTGTTTTTGCCAAGTATAGCGAATCGCCGTTGAAACTATAAACTGGCACAAGGTCTGTTCTTTTGAGTTGCGATTTTTATTTTTACCATTTATGTTGTCTAAAATTAATGGAATAGACTTTTGGTGTATCATAATATGCCAAAACCATATGTGCTTGGTTATATCTTAAGGCTTTTAACGTATGTGAAGTATAATTTTTGAGTTGGAATTCAAGTCGCTTTAGAGTGAAATACTTTTGCAATAACATAGTCTTCGCAGTCACCAGCGCCTTTTTCCTACAAATTCCCATTCTGGTAGCCCAGTAATCTTTTTATGCCAAAGTTGCATATCATCAACCCACCTAAAAGAGTTAAAAATCATTTACTTTTTATTAATTTCTCTTGTTCGGTTGCATCTTGCAATGAAGTCATTAAAGATCTAATGCCGATGCCCTTCTTCTTGCATCTTCTCCATAAATTTTAGCCACCTTTTGCTATCGTTGTTTGTTTTACAAAAATCCCCAACAGCGTTTAATGCTAATAACGAAAAAGGACGCTTAAAGTAAGCGTCCAGTATTTTGCTTTTGACCCTCATGGTCATCACTTTTTAAATTTTTATCTTAAGTCGTTTTGAATACTGCAAGCGCCTTGAATATATCTCTTAGCAAAGCCTGGCTCAAAAGCTATCTGAAATCATACCCATATTATCTAGCAATCTATATTTTGCATATGAAAGCGCTGTTTCAGTTGTAGCGATCTCTTTTAAAGCTGTGTTATATTCGTTTTTCTGCATCAAGTAGGTTGATAAGGTCACGGCGGCCGATTCTAAATTCATCTTGGTAAGCATCAAGTGTAGCTTTTTGCATACTCTACGTGTTGATTTTAGGTAGCCCATTTTTTTCTTGGTTAAGAACATAGTTTTGCCATGAGAATTCTAAAGACTCTTTAAGCTCTCTTACAAGGTTATCCATAGTTTGTTGCTCTTGTTGAACAGCAAGTTGGCTCTTCTCTTTATCTAGCTTATCATTACCTTTGTTGTAAAGGTTATAGTTTAGTCTTAAAAGGGCATCAAATGTTTGCTCTTCATAATCATCATATAAAACATTTGAGTGATCATAAGCACCAGATACAACAAGATCTAGTTTTTGGTAAGAATGGCGCATTTTTCTTTTTACAACAGACTCAGCCATAGCAATGTTTGATCTTTTGAACTAGAAGTGTCGGGTTACAAAGAACAGCTTTGTCATAAACTGCCTCTTTTTGTGCTTGGTAATGGCAGGTTAAACTCAGGCATTACTAGGTTTTTAGCAGACAACTTTTTCTTCCATATAATTTTTTTCAAATGTAGAAAGCGCATCCTCATAGTTGTTTTTAGCAGCTATGTAGTTTGATTCAGCCAAAGTATAGCGTGATCCAGCTTGTCTCTCTTCAGAAGCTACGCCGTAGCCTGATCTTGCTCTATCTTTGATTTGATTATAAATTTCTTCATGGCTTTTTACATTTTCTTCTTCAATGTCAAGAATTCTCTTTGTTTGAAGAACTTGTAGATAAGCATTTGCAGCGCTTAGTGTTAGTCTATCTGCAGCTTGTGCTACTGTGTAAGCAGCTGAGTCAAGTCTCGCGCTTTGTGAGTTGATTCTGTTCATGTCAGCGCCACCGTTGTAGATATTCTCAACTAGAGTTAAAGATGCGCCAGATACTCTGCCGTCGCCTCTTCTTTTTGAAACTCCATCGTCAAGGCGTTTTCTCTCATATCCTACTCTAGCAGCTGCGTCAAGTGTTGGATAGTAGGCATTTTTTTAGCCATTTTTAGGTCTTTGCCAACTTGTAGGTAGTTAAACTCTGTAGCTTTTTAGGCTTGGGTTTTTCACTTAAAATAGTTTTTACAACTTGATCCAAAGTCAATACACTATCATCAGCTTGTGCTGTAGCTGCGCTTTTAGGCTCAGTTGATATAGTTTGCTCTATATTAGATTTCTTAGCTGATTGAGCATTTGTGACAGGTAACTTAGCTCTCATTAAAGCATCTTTGTAACCTGACTCATTTTTGAACTTTAGCTAACAACTCATTAGCTTCATTTTTCAGAAACTGGAGTTGTATCAACATATAAAAACTTTCTTCCGCCAACTTCGTAAACGCCGGTAGATAGTCTACTGTCTGATATTTTTGCTATTTACTTTATTAATAGCACTGTTTATTCTAGCTGGGCTGTCACTTTGAGCAAATGAAGCTAGAAAAAAATCCTATAAAGGGACATCTTGGGCGGACAGCAATGTTGCTGCAGACCAAAGCACTAATTGCTAACATCTTTTTCATAACTAAGATCCTTTTACCTTTTTTTATTGCCAAGCAAAACGTCTGGCTATTTGTGCGAATTATACATCAAAAAAATATTAAATGCATTTTTAAACACTCTATGACAAAAATAATTTTTAAATTGTCTTAGAAAATCGCCTTAAATTCTCTGGGAATTTTTTCTTTAGATATTCGTCAAAACACATTGCAATATTTTCGTATTATCAGCGTTCCTGTATCATTCACGCTAATTTTTCGCAGGACTAATATTGACAAACTCACTCACATTTTTTAGCTCTTCAAGCTCATTTTTTTGAAATGTTCAAAGAAATTTACACCAAATTCTTCCTCTACGGCCTTGATATTAAGCCCGAAATTACTCATCAAACTCATTATCACACTCTTTTCTAAGCAAATCTTCATCACTTAGATAAATTCCCTTTGCGTATGGAAGTTTTCCACTATCGATCGCTTTTTCATACTCATCCATATCTTTATGATTTTGCGCATAGTGTCTTTTTACACTCGCCGATGCTTGTCACGCCAATGCCAATGAGATCAGCGCCGCCCTTTGTCGTATAGCCCTGGAAATTTCTATGCAAAGTGCCATTTGCCAAAGCGCCAAAAAGCTCATCATTTGGCTTTTGCAAAGTGATCCATTCCTATCATTTTGTAGCCATTTTTTAGTTAAAAAAACTCAGCTGTAAATTTTAAAATTTCAAGCTTCACTTCTGGATTTGGCAGGGTTGTCTCATCAAATTTACGCATCGACTTTTTTTATCCATGGCACGTGAGCGTAGTTAAATACTGCGAGCCTATCAGGATCAAGTGTAAGTGCTAACTCAAGCGTCTTTTTAAAAGCTCTCTAGACTTTGATATGGCAGGCCGTAGATCAGGTCCATATTGATTGATTTTATGCCCTTTTCTCTAGCCATTTTTTTACTGCATTTTGAGTGATCTCGTAAGGCTGAATTCTATGAATTTCCTTTTTGCACCTTTTTCATCAAAGTCTTGCACGCCGTAGCTTATGCGGTTAAAGCCGTGAGATATGAGCACATCAAGCTGCTCGTTTGTCAAAAATCTCGGATCTATCTCGCAGACTTATCTCTGCCTCTTTTGAGAAATTTTTACATTTAGCCTTGATAAGTTTGATGATCTCATCAAGTTGTTCGGCATTATAAAATGTCGGAGTACCACCACCAAAATGCATCTGCAAGACCTCGGTGCTTGTATCTAGATGGCGAGCTAGTACTCAAGCTCTTTTTTTCTATATCTTATATATCTCTCTTTGCGGTCCTCTTTGCTCGTGTAGATGACGTTACAGCCGCAAAAATAGCAAGCACTCCTGCAAAATGGCAGGTGTAAATAGAGCGAAAGTGGCCTTTTTATCGCGGTTTTCAAGCTCTTTTATATAAGCCTCATAGCTAAATTTATCGCTAAACTCTGGCGCTGTCGGATAGCTCGTATATCTTGGCCCTGGCCTTGAATACTTCACATACGCACTAAAATCAATCATCTGCCCTGCTCCTTGCCATTTGGATCATCTCTTTTATATCTACAAATAAATTTGGATGCTCTTTTTTTATATTTTTACCAGCTTATCAAGGTCGATGTTAAACTGCCTGCTCTTTTTTATCGTGAGCGATCTTTTTGATCTCATCCATCGCAACCACCCAAACATCGCTAAAAATCAACTGGGATATTTTTGCCAGATCGTCTTTTTCAAGTCTTAGGTCAAAAGTCTCTTTTTGCGTCTCTTTTAGAGCCTCTATCAAAGCTGAGAGCGATTGTACAGAAATGACCGTGTGTAAATTTGATTTTCATCAATGCCAAACCACGGCTCTTTCGAGTCCCAAGAACCACTTTTTAAATCTAAGATATGCTCGTTTGGATTTTTTTCGTTGAAACTATCTCAAAGATCGTTTTTTTCAGGGCTACTTAGCCCAAGTGTAGTGCCGATCTCATCTATCTCGTCATATATACTTTTTTTCTTCACTCATCTTCTTCTCTCGTCTAACCAGACCATCACGCCTTTTTTTGGGCATGAAGTCTATTTTTCCGCCTCGCTAGAAAATTTCATCCGCATGCCTCTCAAAGACCGCCTCGCTCACCTCGTAGCCTCTATAAGCTGGCAAGCAGTGCAAAAATATCGCACCCTTATTAGCTAGGCTCATCAAATTTTCATCCACGCAGTATCCAGCAAAGTCTTTTTAGCCTTTTTTTCTTTCTCAGCCTCTTGTCCCATAGATACCCAAGTGTCCGTAGTCACTACATCGGCACCATTTACCGCTTCTTTTTATATCATTTTGTGATAAAAATTACCGCCCTGAAAATTTTTTGCGTTTTCATTAGCTATTTTTGAAATTTCAGCGTCCGCCTCATATCCTTTTGGCGTAGCCACTCTTAGCTCAAGGCCAAGTTTGCTTGCTAGCATGAGCCACGAGTGAGTCATGTTGTTGCCATCTCCTACGTATGCGATCTTCTCGCCGGCGCTAAATTCTAGCATGGTTAGATAGTCCGCCATGAGCTGAACTGGGTGAAAGTATCGCTTAGGCCGTTTATCACTGGCGCGCTTGAAAAAATTTAGCAAATTCTTCTAGTGTCTCGTGCTTATCCACTCTTAGCATAGCCATGTCACACATCCCTACTTATCACTCTAGCGGTGTCACGGATCGGCTCGCCGCGGCCTATTTGTATATCATTTTTACTTAAAAATAGCGCATATCCGCCAAGCTCATGCATGCCCACATCAAAGCTCACTCTAGTTCTAGTTGAGCTTTTTTTCAAATATCATCGCAAGCTTTTTGGTCTTTAAGATACGGCTTTAAATTTCTCTAGCCTTCGCCTCTTTTTTTATCTTGCGGGCTAAATTTATCATTTCTAAAATTTCATCTTTGCTAAAGTCATTTAGCGTCAAAAGTGCCTCATCTTAGCCCCTTAAATTTTTAGCCGCTTCTTTTGCGTGATAAGTGATGATCAATTGCCCCTGCTCTTTTAAAAGCCGATCAAAGTCTCCATCATAACACGCTCGTAGTCGATGATACCAGCTTTTTGCACCAGCTTTTTAGCAGTGCGTACTCGCCGCTTACGTTATAGACGCAAAGTGGCAGAAGTGTTAAATTCTTAGCTCTCAACGACGTCAAGATAGGCGAGTGCTGGCTTTACCATCAAGATATCAGCGCCTTGCGCTTCGTCCTGCAAGCTCTCATTTATAGCTTCAGGCGGTTTGCGCTGTCCATTTGGTAGCTCTTTCTATCGCCAAAGCTTGGTGCGCTCTGCGCCACGTCGCGAAATGGTCCGTAGTAGGCTGAGGCAAATTTGAGTCGAGTAAGCCATGACTGGTAAATTTCTCATAGCCATTACTATCAAGCGCCTCTCTTAGCGTTGCGATGATACCGTCCATCATGCCACTTGGTGCGATCATGTCGGCGCCATTTTGAGCGTGTATCAAGGCTTGTTTAGCTGAGATTTCAAGCGTTGCGTCATTGTCGATTGTGTTATGTACGTGGTCGATTATGCCGCAGTGGCCGTGGTCTGTATACTCGCAAAAGCAAAAGATCTGTGATGACAAATCAAATTGGAAATTATCTTTTATAGCTCTAAGCGCTGTTGCGATGATGCCATCGTTGCTTAGTGCGTCAGCGCCAACGCTATCTTTTTAGGCTTGGTATGCCAAATAAAATGATCGATTTTATGCCTCAAATTTACTACCTCTTCGCACTCTTTTAAAATTTCATCGATACTCATTTGATAAACGCCTGGCATCGAAGAAATTTCATTTTTAATGCCCCTGCCTTCGACCACAAAGAGTGGATAGATGAAGTCATTTACGCTAAGACTAGTCTCTCTTACCATATCTCTTAGGGCTGGATTTATTCTTAATCTTCTAAAACGTTTAAACATATTTTTTGCCTTTTTCTTTGTTAAAATGCGTGATTTTTTTAGCTAGTTTAGCACAGTTGGAGTAAATTTAAAATGAAAATAGAAATTTTCAAACGCCGCAAATCTACCATCGAGATTTGGCACTTATAAGGTTCAAGCCTTCAAAGAAGGGCAAAAGAGCACCTTGCGATCTATAAAGAGCCTTTAAGCGAAGTTGTAAATCTTAGAATTCACTCTGAGTGCCTAACTGGCGATGCGATCGGAAGCCCTAAAGTGCGACTGCCGCGACCAGCCTCGAAGCGAGCCTAAAATATATCGAAGAAAAATGGTGGCATGGTCATCTACCTGCGTCAAGAGGGCAGAAATATCGGGCTTTTAAACAAGATAAACGCTTACAGCCTGCAAGACAAGGGCTTTGACACGATAGAAGCTAATCACCAGCTAGGATTTAAGGCTGATGAGAGGACATACGAAGTGGTTGATTTTATCCCTAAATCACTACGGCATAAAAGAGGTAAATTTACTCACAAATAATCCTTTTAAAACTTCACGGACTAAGCTCGGTAAAGATCGTAAAACGCGTGCCTATCGTTATAAAACCAAATAAATTTAACGAAGGCTACTTAAAGGTCAAAAAGAGCAAATGGGACACATCTTGTGAAGAAAAATGAACTCTGTTTGCCAGCTGAATTTAACGAAAAAGTAAAGGCTTACGCTCAAATTCTTACAATTTAACAAAGTTCATAGCTTAAGCAACTATAAAGATATAAGCGAGCAGGTGCTTGATAGTATTAGACCGCTTGAAAGTCTGACCCTAAGTGCCAAAAACGGCGATCGATGTTGGTAGTGGAGCTGGCTTTCCAGCGATATTTTTTTAGCGCTTGCTATGCCACAAACAAAGTGGCACCTTTTTGAGCCGATAGCCAAAAAAGTCATCTTTTCTAAGCTACGCTAAAATCGAGCTTGGCATAGAAAAATTTAGAAGTTCATAGCCAAAAGATCGAGCTTGCAGATAGATTATAGCTGATCTCATCACCTCAAGGGCGCTTAGTAAGACAAAAAGAGCTTATAAAAATTTGTGAGGGATTTTTACGATGAAAATACTCAAATTTCTCATCTACAAGGGCTCAAGCGTCATGGATGAAATTTTCAGGCATAGATGCGAAAATTTATAATGAAAAAAACAGAAACTACATATATTTTAATCTCAAAAATCAAGGGGAAAAACGTTGAAATACTTGCTTTTTTTGTAGCGATTTTGGTTGCGATTTACATCATATTTTTTAAAAATAGAAAAAGCGACAAGATGAGCACCAGTAACTTCGAAGAGTGCAGCAAATGCGGTGTCTTTAGCGACATCGATCAAATGGTGCTGCGAGACGGAAAAATACATCTGCAAAGAGTGCATAAAGGGTGAGAGATGAAGATTTTTAGGCGATGAGCTGATCAAATTGAACCACTATTTATTTGTGATAGCGAGACTGACGTGCAAAATGGCAGGCAAAAATCTCTTTTAAATTTGATAGAAATTTGATAAAAAAAGCACTAGGTCTTAGCGCTAGCTTTAGCGTCTTTGTCTCAAATTTAAATGAAGCGATCGTCGCAAACGCCGCTGGAGCAAAAATTTGATTATTGTCGATATTACGCTAGCAAAAGATCTCAGCAAAGATTGCTGAGAATTATTTATTTGACGCACTTGTGGCGGTTTTGATAGAGAGCGAAGACGAGTTAGAAAAGCTTTGTAAGCTCGGTATCGACGCAGCAATCTTGCCAAATGCTATAAAATAAGGACAAAAATGAAAATTTTCAAAAACTGCTTTTTAATGGTTGCTTTAATGCTAGTTTTTCATCGCTGTTGGCGGCTATGTGGGAGGCGAACAAGGCATGATGATCGCCTTTTTGATGGCGGCTGGCATGAATATCTTTTCTTACTTTTTCAGCGACAAACTCGTGCTTAAGCGATATAACGCCATCCCTGTTGATGAGAGCAACGCTCATGGCCTTTACGAGATCGTCTCACGTCTCACACAAAAGGCAAATTTGCCGATGCCGAAATGTACATCATCCCTGAAGAGGTGCCAAATGCCTTTGCCACAGGTCGCAATCCAAGCCATGCAGCCCGTTGCGGTAACCGAGGGTCTTTTAAAAATTTTAAATGAAAACGAGATCGAGGGCGTGCTAGCTCACGAGCTAAGCCACGTAAGGCACTACGACATCCTAACTGGCTCAGTTCGTCGCCATACTAGCTGGGGCTATCGCGATGGTCGCACTTTCGCCAAGATAGGCACCATCGCTGGTCAAAATCAAAACTCGCGACGAAATGCCAACCCAGTAATTATGCTGATCATCGCCGTTGTGATGCCACTAGCTGCTACGATCATCCAAATGGCGATATCAAGGGAGCGCGAGTATAAGGCGGACAAAGGCGCACCTATCTGACAGGGCACCCAGAGTGGCTAGCCAGCGCACTAACAAAGCTTGAAAACTACTCAAATTCTTACGTCATGCAAAACGCAAGCGAGCAAAGTGCCCATATGTTTATCGTAAATCCATTTGGCTCGCTAACTAGCAAGCTTAGCGTGCTTTTTTTAGAACGCACCCAAGCACCAGCGACAGGATCGCTGAGCTTCAAAAACTAGAACGCGAGATAAAAGAGATATGTAAAGTACTTTAGCCCTTAGTAAATTTGGGGCTCAAATTTTTCGTTTTTGGTTTAAATTTTTAAATATAGTAGTCAAATTTTTAAGGCGAGTATTTCGCTCTAAAAATTTGAGCTAAGCGATAAGCGAAGTTGTAAATGTAGCAGTCGCTCATGCAAGCGTGTGAGACTTTAACAAATTTTAAAAATTAGAGCTGGCATATCACGGCTCTAAATTTGAGTGCTAAACGCAGTGCACCCTAAATTTAGTAGTCTGCTAAGGCGAGCGAGTAAAGTTTTAAAATTTGCAAAAATAGCTTTATCAAGTCAGATAAGTGTCAGCAAATTTTGTAAACATTTCATGAACGAGTAATTTCGGCTCTAGAAATGTGAGCTAAGCTGTAAGCGAAGCCAGATTCTAGTAGTCAATTCTTTGAGTGAATGAAAGTTTTAGTAATTTGCAAAAATAGCTTTTTAGAAATTTAAAGTTTTGTTTCTTTGTTAAGGGGAAAGAGCTTGAATTACGAAGTCGCTCCCTTCCCCTTAACAATCCCCTAACCCCGACAACGTTAGAGGTGGCATTCAACAGTGCTGACGCACTGCATGCGGTTTTGTTAGTATCCACAAAGACAGTTTGGCTAAAAACTAAATTTAAAACCCAAAACTGAAATTTAACCCCCAAATTTTCACTGAATTCTCTTGCAGTCTTCGTCTTTTATAGTGTATTCAAAAGTAGTTCGCCGTTTTTCTGAGTAGAAAATTTCATCCAAACTCACACCAATGCTTAGCATATTTAAGATCTCTTTATCCTTGCAAGCGGTCCTCAAATTCTCTTTTTATGGCCTCCATGAGTTCCAAAAGCTCTTTTTCTTCAAGCCTTTTTGATCTCTTTGCTTTCTTGCGTGTTTGACGGCGTATCTGTAGATGAGCGTGTCACCGACGTTTAAGATATCATTAAGTGTTAGTGTCGGCGTGCAGACAAATGGAAGCTTTTTGTAATAGATCGCGTGATTTTTAGCGGCCATGTCTGGCGTCACAGCCAGCGCAAGCGAGCAAAAAAAATGAGCGCAAAAACGGCTACTCGCAACTGCTTTTTATCCAAATTTAGATCAAAAAGATGCTTGCCCTCAAAGCTGTAGCTACCACTTAGTGTGATGCCGCGATTTAGCACCGCTCGCGCCATGCCCGAGTTGCAAAGCGCGTTTTTCCGTTTTTGATAAAAACTCATTTTTCAAAGCTAAATTTTTCGTCTTATCATAGCTTTTTAGCTTTTCTATCCTTAGTCTCGTTTAGAAACGAATTCTCCGTGGATATTTAGCCCATTTTGGCTGACATCCTTAAGCGTGATCATATCATCAACCCTGCTTGGTAAATTTGGCTTTGCAGTTTGGACGACAAAGGCTGGGATCTGCTTGGCATCAAGCTGATTTAGTATCTGCTCGTACTGAACTCACTCTCCTGCGCGCCAAAAAGCAAGGCTTGCAAGAGCTAAAAAAACGATCTTTTTTTCACATATTACCTTTATATAAATTTTTCTAGTGATGTTTGGCGAGAGTTTGACCAAAATGTCGTAGTTTATCGTCCCAAAAACTCCGCCCAAACGTTTGCATCATCAAAAAACACAGACCCATTCGCCGCCATCTTTGCAGCTAAAGCTATCCATCGAAAATTTTCTGCAAGTATCAGCTCGCCGTTTGCAAGTCTTAGCTCGCCCTCTCCGTTATATCTTAGCAGCCTCGTCGCCATATCCAAGGTCGTAGGTAGCGACGTTTATATCTTCTTTTGCGCTCAAATTTACCGCCATATCCGACGCTTTGGCCACTTTTTAAAACTCGTCTGCTAACTCTTTTTCGCCCAAAGTGAAAGCACTGGTTTTTAGCCTCAAAGAGCCGTTAAACTGGGCATATCCATACTGAGCGATGCCAACGCGCACCATCTCATCGTTCAAATTTTGCGCTCGCTCAAGGGCGCCTGAGTTGTGCGAGTGAAAGATCGGCTTTTTAAAGCTAAAGCTCATCACAAAGACGTAAATTTTTCTCTTTGCGGCCTTTGAAAATTTTCTCTTTGCACGAAGTAGTCGGCATTTACTTCATCGCTCGCCCTAAAGTGCGTGTATGCGCCATGAAGCTCTAAAATTTTTCCTAGCTAAAATTTTCAAACGCATAGTCAAGCTCGCTTATATCTAGGCCGTTTCGGTGCATGCCTGTGTCGATGGCGAGGTTTGATTTTTATATTTTCTTTTTATATTTAAAAGTGCGTCTATGTCGTTTACGGCGTAGATAAATTTGGCGCTCTCTTCGCCTGTTGGGATGTGTGAAAGGATCAAGATATTTTCAAAGATATCAGCGATCTCATTTGCTTCAAATCGCTCTTTGACAGCGCAGTTTTTATGCCAAATTTCTAGCCTCGCCGGCGATCAGCCTTGCGCATGCCCATAGGCATTATCTTTTAGCACGACGATCACATTTTTCTTTTCCGCCAGCTTTGGCGCAAATTTGAGTTAGGTTGTGAATATAGCTCGCTTTGTTTAAGCGGATTTCAGACATTAAAGCTCACATCATAAGCGCTATAAACGTCTGGCAAGAGCTTTCTTACGTTGTAGTCAAATGCGTAGAATTTGAGCGTAAATTTCTTTTAGATCAGCCTCTTTGACCTTGCTAAAGTCAAAGACGTCAGTACCATTTTCTTTGGTACTTGGCGGTCTAGCTCAGCAAAAATGCAGACCTTAGCCTCGTAAATTTTTCTCGATCTTTTCTTTTACTTTTGAGATTTTTTTCCACTTCTACTCCTCTATAAAATTATTTCATCTCATCGCCATAAAGCTTGACGTAAAGGGTCTTTTTGATCCAGCAAAGTTATGCGTATCAGCAGCGTAATCCTCATAAAAAGCTCACGCGAAAAGAGCTTTGTCGTTTTTAAGATTTGGATAAGGTGTGATGAGAAAGAAATCTGAAAAACGATATGTTTTTCTCTTTTTTAGAAAAGATAGCTCGTTTCATATTTTTAAAATTTTTTCTAAGCTCATGCCGTCATATCGCTCAAAATCTTTTATCGTAGAAATTTCAGTAGTTCTCGATGTCGTACTTTCGCTCCAAGTTTTTTCCAGCCAAAAAGCCCAGAGATGATCACGGCGATGTCGTTTGCACGCTGGCTTCTGGACGCTTGTCCTCGTAGATAAATGCAAGTGTTTTTATGGTCTATCACTTCATCACATTTCATCAAAGATGTCATTTTTGCATGGCCACGCAGCCTTTTTGTCTTTAGCTCATCTGTCCTTTGACCATCGAGCGGATAGCCATGTATCCAGATACCGCTGCCGTTTGCGTTTTTGCTAGTTTATCAAAGCAAATTTGGATATGAGAGAGAAAAGGCAAGAGGCCCTAAATATCTATCATTTGGTGTAAATCTACGTGTGAGCTGATATACTCCAACTGGCGTTTTTAGATCGCCTTCAAAGCAGCTTTGTCGCCGTTTTTGCCAACGATAACGCTTGAGCTAAAAAGCTTTTTCGTCACGCCGTCGTTATATGAGATGACTTCTAGCTCTTTGTCTGTCTTATCAACCACGCTTAGTAGTATCTCGTTGTCGTAATATCCGTATCTAACGTCCTTGTCCTTCAAGCTTTTTAAGCCAGTAGTCCTCACTTAAAATGTTTTTCAATGGCTTCGATGACGGCAGATGAGCCATTTTTAAGTAAACTTCTTCGTAATTTTTGGGCAAAAAGATAAGAGTGCTAATGCGATGAAGAAAAAAATATTATTTTTCAAGTGAAATGTCCCAAAAAGTAAATCTAGTGCGTAATTATAACCTCAAAAATTTTAGATTAGTGAATTTTAAAGGTAAATTAAGCTCGTCTGAATGTATAATGTGAGAACAATTATTAAATTTACCACAAAGGAAAATATGTATTTGTTTTTGGTGCTATGCTAGCAGCTTCTACTCTTATGGCGGCTGATATAAGCCTAGAAAATGTTAGAGCTAGAGATACAAAGCCAGGCACAAACAATAGCGCTATCTTTCATGGATATCAAAAATGCTTCAAATGCTGATGTAAAAGCTACTTAGCGCTCACTCAAGCGTTTGCAAAAGCACGAAATCCACACTCACAAGATGGTTGATGGCATGATGGCTATGGTTAAGATAGATGACGCTGTGATCCCAAAAAAATGGCGAAACAAAGCTAGCGCCTGGTGGCCTTCACATCATGCTTATGGATCTAAACAAGCCAGTAAATGACGGTGACAAAGGTTGATTTGGAGCTTAAATTTAGCAACGGCGAGACCATCAAGCTTGACAATGTCGGAGTAACTAAAAACTTCAAATAATGAAAAATATTAGCTATTTTTTTCACTTATCTTTATCGCGGCGGGTGCTTTTTGGATAGGGGCGTAGATTTATGACCACCAGCTATGACGACCCGCCTGGATTTTGCCGATATGAATACCTCGCTCAAATCCTCTAAAATGCGACCCTAAACAAAGGCGCTTGCGAGGTTAGATTTAATGACGTCAAGCTAAAGATAGATATGACGCCACGGCCGATCTACGCTATGAGGCCATTTAGCTTTAAGATCATCGGCGGCAAGGCTCTAGGGGCTAAAAGAGCCTAGTCTTGCGATCGATGGCATAAATATGGATATGGGAACGATCAAAGCGAGGCTTGAGACGAGGGGTGATAACCTAGTCGCTCAAGTCAGTGCTAAGCGCTTGCGTGGTCGAGATCATGAGATATAGGTTTAAGCTACTTGACGGCGAGAAAGAGACTGGATTTTTTTGTGGATTTTGATCTAAGAAATCTAAGGGCAGATGATGAAAAAGACACTTTTGGGGCTTAATAATAATCTTAATTTGTGCAGGCCTTGCACTCTTGGTCATAAAACCAAACAAGTACGACTTTAAGGCACTTTCGCAAAATGGCGAGGTGAGTCTTAAAAATTACAATGGAAAATATAAGGCTATATATTTTTGGTTATCTTTACTGCCCTGATGTCTGCCCTACTACGCTCTCTCTTGTGGGTGATGAGCTAAATAAGCTAAAAAGAGATGACTTTGAGCTACTCTTCATTACGCTCGATCCTGAGCGCGATACGCCCTGGTACTTAACCCTAATGGCTAAAAATTTTCTACAAAGACGCCGATGGACTAAAGCTAAATGACCTAAAAGGTGTGGCTAAAAACTACGGCGTGAAAATTTCAAAAGATGCGCCTTGAAAAACTCAGCCATGGGCTACTCAGTCGCTCATAGCTCGTCGATCTACTTTGATAGACAAAGATGGAAATTTCTATAAAGAAATTTCAAACTTTAACCAACGAAAATATTAGAGAAAATCTCCCAAATTTAATAAAAGATAGACCATAATTATCTTTAGAAATTTAAAAAGTAAAAACTTTTTAAACCACTATACAATTATTTTTAACTAGCCGATATTGGGTGAATGTAAATCATATGTAAAGGATTCACGTGAAGTCAATCACCAATAAAATAGCACTAATGCTAATAGTCGCTCTATGTCTATCTTTCGCAGGGCATTTTCAGCTGCCAGCTACTACACCGCACAAGACAAAACAGTCGAGCTAGTCATACAAACTCAGCGTCAAATTCTAAAAGATGTAAAAAATGCGATGGATACATTTTTTAACGACAATACCCACGCTGCAAACGGCATCGCCCAAAGACTAGAAAAACTAGAGGACAGAAGCCAGATAAATGAAGTTTTTAAGCACAGGCAAACTCATCGTCTCACCTGAGATCGAGAGAATTTTCCGCAGGATATGAGAGCGATGGCGCGATGTACCGCTCAAATGGCAAGAATGAGATGCCAAGCGACAAAGGCTTTGACCCAAGAACTAGAGAGCTGGTACAAGATCGCAAAGGGCGCAAAGGCAACATTTACCGATCCTTATAAGTCATCAAGCTCAAATGCCATGATGATCGCATTTTCAGCACCTATCGGCGATAAAGGTGTCGTCGCTATGAATGCTGATATCTCAAGCCTTAGCGACGAGATTATGGATATTAGCAAAACCGACTATAGCTATGTTTATGTGATGGACAAAGACGGCAAGATCATCATCCACCCCTAATAAAGAGCTAGTTGGCAAAAGAAAATGCCACAACGACAAAGCTAGTTGAAAGATATAAAAATAAAGACTTCAATGAAAAATGGACTTATTGCTTATCAAAAACTCAAAAGGCGAAGAGAGATTTGCTGACTTTATCGAGCTAAATGATCGTGGCTGGATAGCTATCTCAGCTATGCAAAAAGATGTATTTACTGCAAATACCATGCCACTACTTAAGATACAAGCCATCATGGCTGTTGTTTTCATTCTTATTTTATCTGCCTTTTGTCTTCTTCCTCTTAAAAAGGTCGCTAAGCCCTATCAAGACCATACAAGATAAACTAACCGAGGTCTTTAAATTTGTTACATATAAGGCTGACGCTCCGTCTAAACTAGACATAAAAAGAGAAGATGAGATTTGGACAGATGAGTAAGGTTATAAATGAAAATATTAGCGAGGTTATTGAAGGCATCAAAAAGATAATGCGATGATTGGTGAGCTCAATGCAGTTGTAAATACCGTTAATAAAGGTAAATTAGGCGTTAATATCAACCAAGATCCAAACAACCCTTCTTTAGCCGAGCTAAAAAAACACTACTAAACAGCTTCTTTTGCTGGCATAACTCACAATATTAGAAGCGTAACTACTATCTTAAATACATATTCTAAGAATGACTTTACACCAACTATGGAAGTTCCCAGATAGTGTTGAAGCCGACCTAAAAGATATGATACTTGGCGTTAAAAAAACATGGGAGAGGTAGTTTGCTCTATGCTAAACTCAAATCTAAACCAAGCTCAGATCCCTAGAAGAAAAAGCAAAACTTCTAGCTAGCTCAGTATCAAAAGTAGCAAGCTCAGCAAACACTCAAGCAAATAGCTTACAAGAAAGTGCAGCATGCAGTTGAGCAAATGATCAGCTCAATGAATGCCATCTCTCAAAAAGACAGCTGATGTTATAAGACAAAGTGATGAGATCAAAAACATCATAACTATCATTAGAGATATAGCAGATCAAACAAACCTTCTAGCACTTAATGCTGCTATAGAAGCAGCCCAGAGCAGGAGAGCATGGCAGAGGATTTGCAGTTGTTGCTGATGAAGTTAGAAAACTAGCTGAGAGAACTCAAAAATCTCTAGGTGAGATAGAAGCAAATACAAATGTACTAGCTCAATCAATAAATGAGATGAGTGAGTCTATAAAGAGCAAAGCGAAGGCATAAATATGATCAAATCAATCAGTTGCTCAAATAGATAATCTAACAAAAGAAAATGTTGTAATTGCTAAACCAAGCAAACGAAGTAACATCTGAAGTAGATGAGATGGCTAAAGCTATAGTTGAGGATGTTAGGAAGAAGAAATTCTAAAACAAACTACTACAATAAAACAAAAGCATAGCTCTCTCAAAACTATTAGAGGGCTATGTGAATTTAGGCTATTTTTACTTTAAAGCTTTTCAATTGAACTTATAAAACTATCCATAAATTTTAAAATTTCAAGAACGAGTAATTTCGGCTCTAAAGATTTGAGCTAAGCGGTAGGCAAAACCACATTTCTAGTAGCCAACTCTTAGGAGTGAGTGAATTACTAAAATTTGTCTAAAGGTTATAGTTTTATCCAGATGAGACAAGCGGGCTTAAATCTAATAAGTGGCTAGAGCAAACGAGTAAAATTGTAATGTGCAAAAACCTATCAACACATTGATTAAATTTTAAATCAAAAAGGAGTTAAATTTATCTCACCTTATAGTGTACGCTGCCGCTATATGCGATGTCTTCGGCTTTTACGTCATCGCTTGTTAAGATTTCGCTTATCTTGCCACTTGCTTCAAGCCTCTTTCTATTCTCCTCGGCGTCCTCTTTGATAGCTATAAACCATCGCAACGCTCACCACACCGCTAATGCCCTCTATCATCTTTAAAAACTCTGATCTCATCTTCGATGCTCTCTGAGCTAACGACCACCACGATCCTATCATCCGCATCAGTGATGATCTCGCACTCTTTTTAACTTGCTTATATCGCTTTTTAACGCTCTCATTTTTTATTATCCGTATAGACTATCAGGCTTGAAATATTCATCTAACTCTCCAAAATAAAATTTTTCTTCTCATAAGCAGAGGTTGCGACCTCGTTGTCGCTTATGAAAAACTATGCTATTTATCGTGCTTTGCCCAGTTTTTTAGCATCGCGATCTTGTCTAATGTGACGCTATCAACCAAATTTACATCGCTCATCTCATCGCTCATATACGCAGCGATCTTGCCGTCACTACTAAGCCCCACACCATAAACCAAAAAGCCAGTATTTATCTTTTTAGCGTCCCAGCCGAGAAGATCCCAGCGATCCTGTCGGTGCCTCCGCTGATCATGACACCATTTTTGTAGGCAATGTCGTAGATATTGTCAGTGTGGATATCTAAAATTTTGTCCATCTTTTTAGTGCGAACGTTGTAAAAATAGACCTTACCACTCTCGCAAGCAATGGCTAGCGTGCCTCTATCTTCGCTTATCTCCATGTCTGAGAGCATTGCGATTGATATTTTAAAACTATCATACTTCCGCCACTTTTTAGGGTTTAAAAAGTACATTTCATTGCTGATCGAGGCAAGTGCGACGTGCTCATCATCTAAAAAAATAGAGCTTTTTATCGCTTGATTAGCCATTTTTATGCTTCTCATCTGCCCATTTTCTCTTATATAAAAGCACTTTTGTAGCGTAGTCACCCTCGCTTAGGATAAGGATATTCCCACCAAGCTCATCGACGCTTCAGATTTTGGCCTCATGGTCGCTCACATATGTTTTATATCATCCATTTTGATGATCTCTTCAAATCTAGACTCTTTTGGATCGTACATTTCAACCGTGCCGCCGTCAGTCGCTATGAAAAGCTTGCCTGAAAATAAGCGTCGTGTTAAGCACATTTGCACTAGCTTCTATCTCTTTAATAGGCGTTGTGATCTCATTTGCAAAGATAAATTTAGCAGGGTAAAAGAAAAACAAAGCTCTCATAAAGCCTCCATTTGAAGTGAATTTTTAAAACAAACATCAAAGCACTCGCCGCAGCTCACGCAGTTTTGATTGACTATGGGACGAAAAACACCAAGAAACTCAACTGCTTTTAAATTTACAAGCATCAAGGCAGTTATAGCATATCGTGTCGTTCCACGCCAAGCAGCTAGCGACATTGATGCTAACTTTTGCGTTTATGCTCTTTGGCGAGTTAAACTTAGCGTCGCTCGGCCGCTACTTTGGCAAGCCTTGGCGCACTCCTCACAAAAGTCACAGCCTAGCTTTTTAACTTTAAAAACAACTCTTTCATTTTCAAAGCTAAGAAGCTCTTTTTCGCAGAGCACTTACGACTAGCCTCGCAGCCCACTGCACTCAAAGTCGCCGCTAAAAAAATGGTGGGTTTATAAATTTGGGGAGCAGGTTTTGCCCCCAAGTACACTTTAAAAAGCTCGCGCCTGCTTTGCATTACTAACGCCATCATTTAAAACGTCTAGTAATTTGACTTATGTGAGCCGTTTTTATCTCTAAAGTCAGGCTTAAATTAGTGCCAACAAGCTGTATTACACCATTTTGTTGCTCGACGTGGCAAGTTGTGCAGTTATATCTCTCGTCATCAAGCTTGCCTGCAAGATCTTTTTATTTCTGATGTCATAAAGGTGAGAAGCTGGGATAGGAGTTGCTCCGCTATCTTTTGCAAACTCAGGCATGTGGCAGGTTACGCACATATTTGAATCTTTTGTGATAGGGCACCAAACCCTCAGTGTCGTGTGGGATAAATGGAGGTGCATTTTCAAAAGATCTATCAAATCTCTTTGCCATACCTGCTGGGCTCTTTTTGTGTAGTTGATGTCTTTTAAAAACAACGTCTTTATCATCTAACAAATCGACATTTCTAAAAGCCGATTTGCGAATCACTAATGCTTGATTATTCAATGCACATGCTGCTAAAAAGGCGCGCATAGTGCTCCAAGCGCCATTATTTTTCATTTTTCATTTTTCTCTCCTTAAACTTTCTAATACTAGAAATTTAGCGCCCCGTCGCCGCAAACGTCGATACATCTACCGCAACTTATGCACTCGCTTGAGCTAACCGCGCGGCTCTCTTTGCCGATCATATCTAGCACTTGCACCTCTGGGCAGATGAGTTTGCATTTCATGCACTTTGTGCAGGCATTGGCGTCGTGTTTTACTCTAATAAGAGCAAAATTTTGATATCACCGCGTAAAATGCACCAAGCGGGCAGACGTGTGAGCAAATGCCACGCTTTAGCACGAACATATCAAATGCCACTATGCCAAGAGCGATGCCAATGGCGCTAACTGAGCCGTAGATGATGCCACGCTGAATGATGCCAACAAAGCTAATGCTCTCAAATGCCGGCAGCGAGAGAGCTAGACTTAAGATAAGCGTGAGCGCTAACAAGTAGTAACGTAAATCTTTACTTACGTTTAGTACTTTTCTCACTCTTAAAGCCAATTTCTCTCTTAGCTTGTAAGCAATGTCGGTTAGTAAATTTACCGGGCAAACCCACGAGCAAAACGCCCTTGGCGCAATGAGTGCATAAAATGCAAAGACGATCATGGCGCCTATTACCCCATTTATGCCTACGCTAAAAGCTTGCTAGTAAAAATTTGAAGCACCGCAAATGGATCGCTTAGTGAATTGTCCAAAAAGCAAAGATGAGCTTACTTTCCGCTAAGTATCTTAAGCCCATAAACATTTTCCTAGGATAAATAACACTAGGATGGAAATTTGAGTTATTCGTCTTAAGATTGAAAAATTTCATAGCTCACCGCCATTTTAGATAGTCAGTCGCCTTTTTGATGTCGAGCTTTATCTTGCTGTTGGCATCGTCCACGCGCCTTTCATCTTCTTTTACCCAGCCTTTGACGTAGTTATCGCCAACTTTGCCAAGCACAATCTCGCGGTTTAGCACGGTAATGGTCGCTTTTTCGGTGATACAGGCTCGCTCGCACACGCCACAACCCGTGCAGATATCGCTATCAACTACTGGGAGCAAAAATGCATGCTTTTGCGTCCTTTCGTTGCGGCGATACTCGAGATATAGGGCTTTGTCTAAAAGCGGACAGGCTCTGTAACAAGCATCGCACCGTATGCCCCAGTAGGCCACGCAGTTTTTCATATCAACCACTGCAACGCCCATTTTGGCTTTGTTGATATCGAGTTTGCCAGCTGTGCTAATCTCAAATTGCGTCCAGTGCTCCAGTCGGACAGGCTGGCACGCAAGGGATATGCTCGCACATATAGCAGTGAAATTTTTCTAGGGCTCAAAATAAGGCGTACCAATGCTATGCCATCTTCAATAGTAGCAAGTTTTAGCGTATCAAATGGACAGGCCTCTACGCAAAGCCCGCACCTAATACAGCTCTTTAAAAACTGCTTCTCCGCTTTCGCACCAGGCGGTCTAAGAAGTACAAGCGGTGAGGCTTTGGCACTAAGTGACCATACAAAGCCTCCACCAAGTGCCAAAATCGCTACCTTAGCTCCACTTTCAAAGCTTCTCGCCTACTTGAAAATTCCCATATCAGCCACTTTTACGCCTTGTAAATTTTAACCGCGCACTTTTTTTATAGTCAGTCTCTTTTGAGATCGGGCAAGTAGCGTCAAGGCAGACTTTATTTATAAATACGTTTTCGTCAAAGAAAGGCACATAGACAAGTCCTACTGGCGGCTTATTTCTACCTTTTAGATCTACTCTTGCTTTTTACTTTGCCGCGGCGTGACTCGACCCAAACGATCTCGTTTTTGAAGCACGCCAGTTTTTTTAGCGTCATCTTCGTGCATGTAGCAAAGCGCCTCTGGGACGGCTCTATAAAGCTCAGGAACACGCATAGTCATCGTGCCTGTATGCCAGTGCTCTAGAACACGGCCAGTACATAGCCAGAATGGATAATCTTTGCTTGGCATCTCGCACGGATCCATGTAAGGGCGGAAGCAGTACTTGCTTTGTTTGCAAGAGATGTTTTCTCTTGGTTTTTCACGCCTTTTTAGATCGCCTGTTGGAAGGGTCTGCGTTTTTGTTGCCGTAGAATGCAATTTATCATTTGGAGCGGCTTTTTAGCGTATGGGTCAAATTTGAGTGTTAAATCTCCACTGAGTCTCTTTACCATCGACAACTGGCCATCTTAGACCTCTTACTTTGTGGTAAGTGTCAAAGTCAGCTAGGTCGTGGCCGTGCCAACGCCAAATTTTTCTATACTCTTCCCAAAGATATTTGTGGATGAAAAATCCATATCCTTTAAATTCTTTACCATCTGAACCGATCACTTTTCTGCTATCGCCAAAGACTTCTGTATTGTCATAGTTTTCCATGATCGGATCGTTTGCGCTACCTTTCTTAGCATCTTCATTTGCAAAAAGCACGTCAAATAGCGTATCTTCTTCGCTATATCCCATAGCTGCGACTTCAAGCACGCTTGGAAGTGTCACTTTGTCATTTAGTTTTTCTCGCCCCAAACGTCTTTTTAGCTTAAAAGCGCTTACTAAACTCAAGCATCTGCCAGATATCAGGCATCGCTTCGCCCAACAGGGAGCACTTGCTGTCTCCAGTGCTGTGTCCTTCTCTCAGCGTTACCGTATGCGCCCCATTTTTTTCGTAGATCATCGCAGTTGGGTAGAAATAAGGTCAGCTACTTTTGCAGAAAGTCCCCTGGATAAGGGATCACTTACGACGATGAAGTTGTCCATCTCGCGAGCTGCTTTGATCCAGTGGTTTGCATTTGCAGTATTTTGCCATGGGTTGTTTACCTGAACCCAGATAATTTAACCTTGCCATCTTCAAGATCACGCATCATTTTTACGTAGTGAGCCTGGAGTGCCACTTTAGTGTGCCAGCAGGAAGCTTTCCAAAGTTTTTTCTGTGATCTCTCTGTGTTTTGGATTGCCAACAACCATGTCAGCTGGCAAGCGGTGAACGAATGTTCCAACCTCTCTTGCAGTTCCGCACGCACTTGGTTGACCAGTTAGAGAAAAGGCACCTGAACCTGAAGTGCTTTGCTTGCCAAGCAAGAAATGCACCATATAAGCTTGCTCATTTACCCATGTGCCGCGTTGGTGTTGGTTAAAGCCCATCGTCCAGAAAGCTAACGACTTTGCGGTTTTTCTCGATGTAAAGATCAGCAAGCGCTTTTTAATTTTTTTCTTAAATTCATTGATATCTTCGTTTGATCGCCTTTTGCTACCTTTAGCCGTAAAGTCAAGTGTGTAAGGCGCAAGAGCTTTTTAAACTCTTCAAATGTTATTTGCCAGTGATCGCCAGCTTTTGCAGCTGTTTTTATTTTCTAGCGTATCGCCAGCTTTTTAAACCAAGATAAGAAAGTGTAACGCCCTCAGCCTCGCTTAGCACTTTTGACTTCTCAGTCGCAGCTGTGTCTAGCTCGCTTTGGAGCATATTTTTGTGATGGATGTCTGGCGAAGACCATATCCGATATCAACTGGGCCAGCTGTGAAGACGCAGTGTTTTTAACAATTCTTCATCGATCATCTCAGGGTGGTTATAAACTATCTCACGAGCGATGTAGTTCCAGATAGCAAGGTCAGATGACGGAGCAAAAATGATCTCAATATCGGCTCAAATTTGATGTTCTAGTTGAGTAAGTACTTCAATTTACGACCTTTACTCTATCAGGATCGCTAAGCTTTCTATCACTGACGCGTGCCCAAAGGATCGGGTGCATCTCAGCCATATTTGCGCCCCCAAGCTATGACAGTATCTGTTAGCTCGATGTCATCAAAGCAGTCCTGATGGCTCATCGATACCAAAAACTTGCATAAAAACCAAGAACCGCACTTGCCATGCAGTGTCTTGCGTTTGGATCGATGCTGTTGCTTCTAAAAGCCACCTTTCATAAGCTTAACAGCTGCGTAGCCCTCTGGGATTGTGTATTGACCAGAGCCAAGCACGCCGATACCGTGAGGTCCAAGCTCGTTATAAGTCTTTCTAAACTGAGCTTCCATCACGTCAAATGCTTTGCTTCCAGCTTTACTTGCTTGAATTTGCCTTTTTGTCAATTCACTCTTTTCATTTACACGTAAAAGTGGATGAGTGATCCTGTCTTCGCCGTACATGATCTTAGCGTTAAAGTAGCCTTTTGATGCAGTTTAGACCGCGGTTTACTGGCGCTTCTGGATCGCCTTTTTACAGCTACTATCTTGCCCTCTTTGGTTGCGACCACGATGCCACATCCAGTTCCGCAAAATCTACAGGCGGCTTTTATCCCAACGCCAACCTTTTTCAGCTCGCCGCCGCACTTAGCGGAGCTTGGCACAGCGATGCCAGCACTAGCTATGGGCAAAGACTAGTCTGCAAAGACTTTCTGATGAAATCTCGTCGATTCATCTCCTTCAAAAGATTTAAAACAAGGTTAAATATATATTAACTTTTGACAAAGCTTTATTTACCCCTGATTTACTATATAAAGAAATCTTTAACAATTTAGGTACAAAATTACATATTAGTTTAAGGTAAATATATAAATAGCCCTTTTATAAAAGAGGTGAGATGATAATTTAAAGCAATTTTTACATATTTATAGGTATTTTACAAGTAAATCTTAAAAAAATAAATTATAATTTATTTAAATAGTTGAGTAGAAAAGTAACACTTATAATAGGATAAAAATTATGTTTTATTTAGCAAATGAAGTAATTTTATTAAATATCTTAATTATTTTTATAAATTAAATTTAAGCCTCCCCTCAAGCATAAACTTGAAAGTTATAAAGAGGCAATGAGACGGCTTTACTTCAGTCCCCTTTGTCTTCCTTTTTGGATAAAAGCAACTTTACAAATTTAATCAAGCTATTATTGCACATTACTTACTCGTTTGCTCTAGCCACTTATTAGATTTGAGCCCGCTTGTCTCATCTGGATAAAACTATCACTCTTAGACAATTTTGTATCCCACTCACTCCTAAGAGTTGGCTACTATAAATTTGGTTTTTGCCTACCGCTTAGCTCAAACTTTAGAGCCGAAATTACTCGTTCTTGAAATTTTTAGTATTTTATGGATAGTTTTATAAGTTACGAAGCTTAAAAGTAAAATAGCCTAAATCACATAGCCCTCTAATAGTTTAGAGAGCTATGCTTTTTGTTTTATTGTAGTAGTTTGTTTTTAGAATTCTTCTTCCCTAATATCCTCAACTATAGCTTTAGCCATCTCATCTACTTCAGATGTTACTTCGTTTGCTTGGTTAGCAATTACAACATTTTTCTTTTGTTAGGTGATCTATTTTGAGCAACTGATTGATTTATCATATTTATGCCTTCGCTTTGCTCTCTTATAGATTCACTCATCTCATTTATTGATTGAGCTAATACATTTGTATTTGCTTCTATCTCACCTAGAGATTTTTGTGTTCTTTCAGCTAGCTTTTCTTACTTCATCAGCAACAACAGCAAATCCTCTCACTATGCTCTCCTGCTCTAGCAGCTTTCTATTGCAGCATTAAGTGCTAGAAGGTTTGTTTGATCTGCTATATCTCTAATGATAGTTATGATGTTTTTTAATCTCATCACTTTGTCTTATAACATCAGCTGTCTTTTGAGAGATGGCATTCATTGAGCTACTCATTTGCTCTACTGCACTGCACTTTCTTGTAAGCTATTTGCTTTGAGTGTTTGCTGAGCTTGCTACTTTTTGATACTGAGCTTGCTAGAAGTTTTAGCTTTTTCTCTAGGGTTTGGGCTTTAGCTAGGTTGTCACCTAACATTTTAGATATTTCAATACCTAGTGAGTTTATACCACTTGCTATCTTGCCATTATCATCAAGTCTTTTTGTAAAGTCTTGGTTTTTATAAGTGTTTAGTAAATTGATACATCTTTACCATTACTTGATATTGCTTCTTTTAAAGCTACTTGAAGATCTTTAAATGTATTTTTTTAATTGATTTAGTGCTGGGTTATTAGTATCAGCTTCTAGCTTGCTTCATAGTTGCACATCTTTTTATCTCATTTACGAAGGTGTTGGCTTTTTGGATGAAGGTAGTTCTCTTTTTCTTTAGCTGTTTGTATCTTTTGGATGTTGTCGTTGATGAGATTTGCCATTTGACCAAATTCATCTTAGAAGCGATGTTTGACTTAACTGGCTCTTTTTATCTCGTAGTTTAGGAATTTAAAGAATGAGACTAATGACTCAGATATAGCTGAAAGTGGTTTTTAGTGATCTACCAACAACAAGAATAAGGAGAAGAACAACAACAACTATAAATACTATAGAAGATATCACTTGTGATATAAGTGTTGTAGTAAGCTCTCATCATAATCACTCCAAGAATTTGCAGAACAAAACAAGCCAGTTTGGTTTTTCATAAGACTCGCAAGCCACTAGTCTTTCTGTGCCTCTTAAGATTATATGTAAATGTTTTTATCCCCATTTTTCTTATACTCACTTGAGTAGTCATCATGATTTCTATTGCTTCACTAGAGTCTGATAAGACAAGCTCTTTTATACTAAAATGCATGATCTTTTTATGCTCAAGATCCAAATAAAGGCTATCGCACTACTTGGGAGTTGGTTTGATCTTAGTCAAGCTCTTCATCAGTTTATCCAAAGCGATATCAGCACCCAAAGACGCCCACAACTTTACCATTTACGACAACTTTTTAAGTGATAGAAATATTTAAGACACCAGTTGAACCCTACATATGGGCTCCGAAAGATAACGCCATCTTTTTGCAACAGCCTCTTTATACCAGCACTTTCTAGTTCTTGCATCGTAATCTGTACTTTGATCAAGACTAAAATTACGTCCTTCGCCCTCAACATCAGCATTATAAAGCAGTACCGTCATTTGCATAGCCGAAGTAAAACTCGAAAATTCAGTCACTCAGGGTGATCTCATGATCACATCTTTTATTTCTGCCTTGTCATCTAAAAATGTCTGGATTGAGTTCAAGATGTTCTATGCCAACTGTTTCAACCTCTGATCTTCACAAAAAATGCGTTCATATAAAACTGTACGATTTTTTCGATGACGAAGTCTTTGGTATCCTTCGCTAGATCATAAATATTCTCCTTAGTGTTCGTGTAGTTTATGGTAGAAAACACGCCAAGAGAGACAACTAAAAGCCCAACGATGATGAGTGCTATTTTATTTGTCGCTTTTTCATCAGCAAAACCTCCTTGTAAATATTTTGTAAATTTTAATAGTAATATCGGTAAAATTTTATATGTTGATATCTTTAGAAGAAAAAAATTGAAACAATGTAGTTTTTGCGTCAGCCAAAACTAAGGCAAAGAGGACTGTTATGCCGTCATCTTCTAGCTTTCTTTTTGGCCTCAAGTATCGTCGTACCAGTGGTTACGATATCATCTACCAAAATAACTGGCGCGGCGATCTTTTTTAAAAATTTGTACATTTTCTTGGATTGTTTTTGTCTAAATGAAGCTCCTTGCCACTGTAACTAATATTGCTTGTCGCATGCAGAGCGTGAAATATCGGTTTAAGGTTTTTAGCATCGAAGCTCATTTGCCCAAAATAGCTGTGTGCGAGTAGCCGTGATGAACTCTATCATCTATCGGCAAGGCGTAATTTGTTCTGGAAAACTAAAGCTTTTTGCAACTTTCTTAAATGCAAATTTGGCTAAATTCTTATAGATAAAAAGTCCGTGCATATGGTGCTTTGAGTGGATGAGCTCTTTTGATCTCAGAGTATCCGTAGAAGCTATAAATTTCTAAAGCCCTCTAGCTCTCTTACTACAGGGCTTGGCTCGCTTTAAAATTTGCATGAGCAGGTTTTACAAAAATGTCTTTAGCGTAAAGCTCTTGCAAAAACGCACAAAACATCAGCTATTTAAGATAGCGATCGCAGAGCGTTTAACAGCGTCGTTGATGATGTCTGTTAAAAATGGCTTAAATGCTCCGCCAGTGCGAACTAGCTCAAATTTGGTTTGATTGTTTGAGATATTTTTGATGATGCTTTTGATCGCCTTTTTGAATTTAAGAGTGATCTTTATCTTACCCCTTGTGTTGTCGCTGTTATATCCGCTCATATTTGCTTCAAATTCGTTTATGAAAACTTCAACCACAACGCCACCCATGCCATTTACATTTGCGCCACGTGCCACAAGCTCTTTTATGAGTCACTCAAAAGTAAGTCGCGAGATCGTTTTGAAGCACGACATACTCTTTACAGTGCCTCTGCCATCGGTTATAGTTGCGATAGTACTTTTTGTTTTTGCGACTATCATGCACCGCGCTTATATATACTTCAAGGCCGTTAGCTTGCTGACTTGCAGCAGTTTTTGTAAGGATCAAACGCAACTACTGTCTGAGTAGGCGCGCAACTGCTCAAAAAATAGGGACAAAAAGTCCAAAGATAGCTAGAATTAATTTACTCTCATTTTTTCCTTTCAAAGTTTAGTGATCTCATCAGCCACTTTTATGGCGCCTTGCTTGACTAAAAGCGCGATAAAGAAGTCAAACTGACCACTTTTTGACGCCTCAAATGCCCTCCACGTGGTGTCTAGTCGAGATAGGAATTCGTTTTTGAAAATGTATATCTGAAAGCACAAGCTCGCCTGTATAGATGTCCGTTTAGTACTTTCTGAGCTTCTTTGAGTAAGTGCCTCTAAGCTCGTCAAATCTAAAGTCGCTCATATGTATAAGGCGATGTTTGCGTATCCACGACCACGATGCCACGCGAATTTAGCTCACGTTTTAAAACATATAAAAGAGCACTTCAAGGCGTGGGTTTGAGTTAAAGACTACGCCGCTACCATCTTCTCTTGTGTAATCAAATCGACCTTTGCGCCGCTTCTAGCATCCACGATCCTATGAAAAATATACCTTTTTAGCCCAACATTTATGTCGATCATATTTTTCTAAGCGGCAGTTTATCGCCACGTCGCTTCTATACTTGACGCCATTTATAAAGACGCCATCGCCCTCGCCTGCAAGCGCCGCAGTCGGCTGGTATGCGCAAAAACCTCTTCAAAAATAGGTCTTATCTTGCTCGCTTATGCTCGCACTTTGCACGCCGTCATGCCCCTCACAAGAGAGACAAAGGCTCGCTTTTGCCGAGCAACCTGATATAAAAAATACCGCAAATATCGCTAATAACGCTGTTCTTAACATCTCGCTTCCTTTTGCTCTTTTTTTTTTGCGGAGATTTTTCACGCTCTCGCCTGCGATGCCGTAGTTGTTCGTATCGATCTCATCGATAATGACAACAGTATTTTGAGCGCTTCTACCTAAAAATTTCGCTTATTAGCTTTGTAACTCCGCTTATCATCTTTTCTTTTTGCTCCACACTTGGGCTATCATTCTCTTTTGTCACGCAAATTGTCACAAATGGCATAGCACTCCTTTTTGTAAATTTAGTATTTAAACCTATAAAAACAGCATAAGACAAGTCATAATGTCGTGAGATGATTTTGGATGTTGCGCATAAATTTTCGATCAAGATAGGACAAATAGTCCATCGAAGAGAGATAAATGAAAGCTCATTCAAAGCGCTCACGGCACGCCGTTAGTTCATTTTTAGGACGCTTAAAAAGGCTTCTTGCGGCAAATCACCTTACCTATTGCCTTCATCCGCTTCTTACCCTCTTTTGCTTTTCTAGCAACTTTCTCTTACGAGTGATGTCGCCGCCGTAGCACTTAGCTGTGACGTTTTTACCCATTGATTTTACGGGTTTCACGAGCTATTATTTTATTGCCGATGCTTGCCTGTATCGCCACTTCAAAGAGCTGGCGTGGCACGATCTCTTTCATCGCCTTTACGAAAGTCCCTCGCCCTTTGTCTGCGCCTTGCTCTCAGGCACGATGATAGAGAGCGCATCGACCGTCTCGCCAGCCACTTTTACATCAAGCTTTTACCAGATCGCCCACGCGGTAGTCGCTTGGCTCGTAGTCAAAAAGCTTGCGTAGCCTTTGTGCTTGACTTTAGCTTGTCGTGAAAAATCCATCACGATCTCGTTCATCGGTATGTCGTACTCGGCAAAACTCTGTCAGTCGTGATGTAGTCCATCTTTGTTTGTATGCCACGGCGGTTGTTTAAAAAGCGTGATGATGTTGCCCAAAAACTCGCTTGGCGTGATGATAGTAGCCTTGACGTATGGCTCAAGGATAGAGTCTATTTTATTTACAGGCGGCAGTTGGCTTTGGGTTTTTGAATTTTACCCTATTACCCGTCAGTTTGTCGCGACTTCGTAAGTCACGGTCGGCGCTGTGGCGATGAGATCTAGATCACCCTGCGCTCTAGCCTCTCTTTAACGACCTCCATGTGTAGTAGTCCCAAAAAGCCAACCCTAAAGCCAAACCAAGCGCGACCGAGGTCTCTGGCTCGTAGCTAATGGAGCTGTCGTTTAGCTTTTAGCTTATCAAGCGCGTCACGCAGATCTTCACCGTATCAGTTTCTGATCGGATAAAGTCCCGCAAATACAAAAAGGCTTAGCCTCTCAAAGCCTCCAACTGGCTCTTTTAGTGGGTTTCTAGCCTGCGTCACCGTGTCGCCCACCCGCACGTCGCTAACGTTTTTAAGTCCTAAAGACAACGATACCAACCTCGCCAGCTGCGAGGCTCTTTTGTCTTGATAGGAGCGATAGGATTTGGATACATGAGGTCTAGCACGATATGCTTTTTACCTGTGCCCATGACCAGACTTTCATCATTTTTGAAATTTCACCATCATAAACGCGCACAAGAGCTAGCGCGCCAAGGTAGTTGTCAAACCAACTATCGTAAATCAGCGCTTTTGTAGGCTTGCTTACGTCGCCATTTGGTGCAGGGATCCTCGTGATGATCGCTTCAAGTGGCTCTTTTATGCCGAACGCCTGTTTTTGCGCTCACTTCGATCGCTCCTGAGCAGTCAAGACCGATGATGCTCGATCTCGTCTTTTACCCTAGCAGGGATCAGCCGCTGGCAGGTCGATCTTATTGATGACTGGGATGATCTCTAGGTTATTTTCAGCGCGATATAGACGTTTGCGATGGTTTGCGCCCTCCACGCCCTGACTGGCATCCACGACAAGCAGTGCGCCCTCGCAGCTAGCCAAAGAGCGGCTTACCTCATAGCTAAAAGTCAACGTGTCCTGGGGTGTCTATCAATTTAGAAATGTACTTGCCCATTTTAGTGCGTAGTTTAGGCGGACAGATCTGGGCTTTGATCGTGATGCCACGCTCTTTTTCGATATCCATCGTGTCCATGATCTGCGAGCTCATCTCACGGTCGCTAACAGCGCCACACTCCTGAATGAGACGGTCGGCAAGCGTGCTTTTGCCGTGGTCGATATGAGCGATGATGCTGAAATTTTCTAATGTTTTTCATATAAGCTTTTACTTTTTTACTAAATTTTGGGCTTTATTTTTGCCTAAAGTTGATTTAAAGATTTGCATAATCTAATTTTAAATATTAAGTAAAAAGTAGTTAGAATCACAACTTTAAAAATAAAATCATGAAGGTTAAAAATGGCAATCCAAAGCGTAGAACCAAATGTGGCTGATAAAATAAATAGCGAATTAAAATCATATAAACTAGACTACAAATTAGAACAAGAAAGTTTAAATCAAGAAATAGACAACGCCTTGCTAGAATACGCCTCTAAAGGTGGAGGCAAAGGCGGTAATAGACCTGATGCGAAGTTGCTTTTGCAAGATAGCAGTTTACCCTTTACCCAATTTTAATCGAATACAAAGGCTATGCAGACAAATTAGAAAAACTAGATATTGACGGAAACATAGAAAATAAAACAGCCAAAAACGAGCCAAATTTAAAAATATAAAAGAATACGCTGTAAATGGAGCGATCCACTATGCAAACGCTCTACTTCACCACACAAGCTTATACTGACATCATCGCCATTGGTGTTACTGGCTCTAAAGACAACAAAAGGCAAACTCCAAAACAAAAAAATCGGAGTCTATTACGTCTCAAAAGTCAATTTAGGGCATAGGGACAAAAAGTTAGCGATTTTAGCGACCTTTCATTTTTAAAAGGATCAAATTTTGATGAATTTGTGCAAAAAGCCTAAAAGATCTAAACTTTTATCACACGATGAGCTTGAAAAGATAAAACAAAAGCGCGAAAAAGAGATCGATACAAGCTTAGTAAAGCTAAATAATGATATTTATAATAACGAAAAAGGACTTGGCGAAAACGACCGCGTCTATCTAGTCGCAGCCTCTATCATCGCTACCCTTGGCATACCTGGCATGGTCGCTCCACTAGAAAAAAATCACAGCTAAAATCATCACCCAGAGCAAGGCAACACTGATGGCGAAAGTCTTTAATGAGAAAGATAAAAAGCTTTTTCTAGAGTGCAAAAATATTCCAACAGATAAAAAGACCTCATCCTTCGCACACTCTCAAATACGATTTTTGTCTGAAAATATAAAACAAAATTTCAGATGGGCAAACACAACTTAAAAAGAGTATTTTGCAAAAATAGTTGATGATTTGAGGGATTTATTATAAAATCGGACCTTACCACTGATTTTTACTGGCAAAACTATTTAACGAAATGTATTCATGGCTGGGCTTCACGCAAGATAAATTAAACGATGTTGTTCTTACGCCTTCATATGTTGCGTGACGCTTTTAGTGCGCCTTGCACGGGTAAATAAAGATAGCTATGTTTGGGACTTTGCCACAGGCTCAGCTGGACTTTTAGTAGTCTGCTATGAATGAGATGATAAAAAGACGCCAAAGCTACTATAAAATTCACCTCAAGAACTCAAGCAAAAAGAACTAAAAATCAAAGCAGAGCAACTTTTAGGGCTTGAAATTCTCCCATCTGTTTATATGCTAGCAGTCTTTAAACATGATAATGATGGGCGATGGAAGCTCAAATATTTTAAACAAAGATAGTTTAAATGATTTTAGTGGCGAATATGGCTTTTGGTGATATTAAAGAGAAATTTTCTGCAACCGCTTTTGTGCTAAATCCGCCATATTCTGCGCCTGGAAATGGCGATGATCTTTTGTAGAGACTGCTTTAAATATGATGAGTAAAGGCTACGCCGCATAATCATACAAAACTCAGCTGGCAGCGGAAGAGCACGTGAATTTAATAAAAAATGTAAAACACAACACCCTTATCGCGAGTATCAAAATGCCAACCGATCTTTTTCGTCGGTAAATCAAAGCGTGCAAACAAATATCTATGTTTTTAAAGTAGGCGAAAAAGCACGAAAAGACGAAATGGTGAAATTTATTGACTTTTTCAAAACGACGGCTACGCAAGATCAAATCGCAAAAAGCGAGTAATAATCTAAAAATCGCTGACCGCGCACATGAACGCTACGATGAGCTGGTAATTTGGTGCGTTTTGGCGCAAGTGCTTTGAAATTTTCACGCAAAACGAATACTACGAAGCGACAATCGATCCAGATAACGGCGCAGACTGGAATCAAATCCTGTCCAGTCGATGCTATGCCTACGCTAGCGGATTTTTAAAAAGAGTGTAAGCGATTATCTAAGCTGGGAAGTATCGCAATTTTAAAAAGGATAGTCCCAGTAGAAGCAGTATTGTAAATCAACGAATTGCAAATTTAGGAACGAGAATTCAGGTGCAAAGTGGCGGGAAATTTGAGGATTTAGGCTTGATGAAATTTTGAGATTAGCGGAAGTAAAACAACACCAAAAATTAAAGTTAGAGGAAATAGGACTAGGGTAATCTCTTATGTTACAACACAAGCTACATCAAATGGAATTGCTGGGTTTTATAATTTTTGGACGGAAAAGGTATTGCATAACGATAGATAGTGCTGTTTTTGGAACGGCTTTTTATCAAAAAGAGAATTTAGCGCTTAGCGACCACGTTGAAATTCTAAGACCGTAATTTAAAATAAAACTGAAAAAGTAGCACTTATTTTTGCGACTTTGTTAAATAGAATGGCGCGTGTTTTAGATTATTCTTATGGAAAAAGCGCTCATAAAAAGCATTCAAAAACGAAAAATCCTCTTTGCCAACGCTAGTGGCAAGAAGATCTCCCTTTATGGGGATAATCTATCGAAGAGCTCGAGCGCGAACGCGTCGAAGAGCTCGACGCGTATCTCGCGGTAACTGGACTTAAAAATTACGAACTAACTGATGCCGAAAAATCCGCATTAAGAATGGACGAATTTGACAAATGGGGGTAGCAAAGGAATTAAAATAGGTGATTTGTTTAAAGTTGTCTCGAATCCACAACTTAATAAAGATAGCTTCCAATTTAGTGACGATGGCGAATATCCATATTTTTACACTGAACGGTTTTAAATAACGGCATAGCAGGATATGTTGATTATTTAGATGAAAAACATAAAATTAAAGGTAATTCATTAGCCGTCGGAATGCTAGGAATGCAATTTTTCTATATGGAAAAGGATTTTTACGCAGGTCAATTTACGAAAACAATTTATCCTAATTTTTGATAATTTTAGTAAAAAAATATTGCTCAGTATTTCATAGGTTGGTTTAATAAAAAGCAAAAATTTTATCAAAGTGGTTTGGTGCGTGATTTTGAGAAATTATTTAAAGGAACAAATATTTTACTTCCAATAAACGAAAACGGCGAAATCGACTACGATTTTATGGAAAAATTTTCATAAAAGCTATCGAAAAGCTAGTTATAAAAGACGTCGTGCTTTTGGGCTGATAAAAAGATAGAAGCAACCAAAAAGTTATTAATAAAGCCTAGATTAGTGATGATGCCCAGTGTCCGTGCTCATCTTTGTCCTTTAGCTCGCAGATGAGATCGTCTTTGTGTCCAAGGCCTCGCTCTCAAACCGAAGCGTGACATGGCCGATACCAACGTGAGAGAGCTCATGCTCGATCTGCTTTTATCATACTTGAAAATTTCAGCAACGCTTAGCGCATCATCCACCACCACGTGGGCTATGAGCGCATTTGTACCCAGCATTTATCGCCCATATATGCAGGTCATGCACGACTTTTAACGCCATCTACGCCCTTTATAACTCCTAAAATTTCATCCGTATCGCTTTAAGCGGCACAGCTTCGATTAGGATATTAAAGCTATCTTTTAGCAAGCTAGTGCCACTTTTTGATGATGAGTAGCGATACAAAGATACTTTGCGATGCTATCGGCCTGCGTGAAGTCAAATTTCATCACAAGAAGGGCCGCAACGATGGCACCAACCGAGCCAAGAGTGTCACCAAGCACGTGCAATAAGCCCCTTTCATATTTAGATCTTTCACGTCGGCACTTTTTGTGCATATAGATAGCCACGACTCAATTTCACCCCAAGTCCCCAAAATGCTAATAATAAGCATCGTTTTAGCCTCTATCTGCGGCTCATTAAAAAGCCTAACTATCGCCCTCGGCTATGACAAAGACGGCTAGCGCGATAAGAGCAATGGCGTTTATGAATGCGGCGATGATCTCGACCCTTTTGTAGCCAAAGGTCTTTTGTAACTGGTTTTTTCTGGAGATTTTTAAAACGCCATGAGCGACAAAAATAGCGTCGCGGCGTCTGAGAGCATGTGAAATGCGTCGCTAATAAGCGCAAGTGAGTTTGAAACAAAGCCAAAAACGGCCTCAACCACCATAAATGCAAAAATGAGTAAAACGAATTTCTAAGAACGCTCTTGTTGTGCATTGTTGTCCTTTTTGAAGCGTCGATCCTCTTGCCGATATCTTTTTAAATTGAAAACTCTTCGATTAGCTTTTGGCGAGTCATCAAGACTGATGACGAAATTCCAGATATAAGTCATCAGCAGAGTAGATGTGGCTGGCGTTTGTCTGCTGTGAGCTTAGCACCATTATCGCCACCAAAAATAGCAGCGTCGCGCTAACGCCGATGATAAAGTAGCTCATCGCCTCCCTGTTTGAGATCGCTATACGAAATTTAGAAACGACATCGTAGTGCCCTATTTAGCATGCTTTTGCTAAAAAGCACCTATCACTTTTGCCTCTTTTTCTAGGCGGTTGTTTAAGCGAATATAAAGGTCGTCATTTTTTCTTAACATATCTTGGCAAAAATATAAGAAAAAAAGACCATCACTCCAAAACACGCCACAGCGACCTTTGGCTCGACAAAGATGAGCATAAATGCTGAGCCGATGATAGAAATAACTGCAGTAAAAACATCGGAAAATGCGTCTCAAAGAAATTCTACAAACTCACGTGAGAGCGCTACTCTAGCGATGATAGCGGAGTCGTCTTTGGCGTTTTTGCTTTTCGTTCGCATGACATTTACGGCGAGCTTTGCACAGATGCCTCGCAAAGACTTGCGTATCTACGCAGCGCCTGATAGCTCCCACATAGCCACGCTATAAGCACAAAAAGTGCGTAAACAAGGGCATTTAGCGTATTGCCTTTGCATGATTGCGTTGATCGCAAAGCCCTGCAAATATCGGATAAGCTAGAAAAAGTCCGTTCTCAGCTAGCACTAAAGCGAAGGTCAATATAAGCTTTTTATTGTGCTCTGTCGCTATGCTTTTTAGTGTTTTAAAGGCGTTATTTTGCAAATTTTATCCCATAAATCTTTGTAAATTTTAGCTCACTTTCAAATTTGAGAATTTCTTTGTTGTAACTATTGACATTACAACATAAATTTATTATACTTCGCCCATCAGTTGTAAATAAAAAGATTACAACACAAAAACAAGGAGAATAAAATGAAAAATTATCAAGTTGCAAAAGATTGCAAACGAGCCAAGAGTCGAGCTAAAAAGAGGCTTTTAAATTTAAGTGGCTGTGAGGTATCTATAAACGAGCTTCCAGCAAGCGCAAGCGTACCATTTGTTCACTCACACAAGCAAAAACGAGGAGCTTTTACATCATCCTAGAAGGCGATGGCGAGCTTTTTCATCGACGGCGAAGTGATGGCTGTATGTAAAGGTGAGGCGATCCGCATAGACCCAGAGGGTAAGAGGTGCTTTAGAGCTGGCAAAAACGGCCTAAAAATGATCTGTATCCAGACAAAAACGCGGTAGCCTAGAGCAATACACAATGAGTGACGGCGTGATAGTTGATGACGTAAAGCCAAGCTGGCTGTAAATTTGAGCGAGGCGAGAACAAAAAGTGCGAGCGTAAATTTAAAGTACGTATCGACTGTGCGATCAAAACAAATCACATCTCAAAGGAATACAATGAAAATAGCAATCATAGGTGCAAACGGCAAAAGCGGTGCAATTTAGTAAATGAGGCGCTAAAACAAGGTTACGACGTCACAGCGATCGTTAGAAACAAAGAGTATAAAATGCGAGCGTAAAGGTCATTTACAAAGATGTTTTCGAGCTGTAAAGGCCGATCTAGCAGGCTTTTGACGCAGTTATCAGCGCATTTGCAGCATGGAGCGAAGAGACTTTCCCTGCTTCACAAAAAGTGGCCGCCCACCTTGTAAACTTTACTAGAAGGTACTAGTACAAGGCTCATCGTAGTTGGCGGCGCTGGCACGCTACTAGTAGACGACAAAGGCACGATGACTATGGATACGCCTGACTTCCCACCTGAGTATATGGGCGTGGCAAAGGCTACGTCAGCGTCTTATTTTGAGCTAAGAGATAGTGCAGGCGTGCTTTTGGACATATGTAAGTCCAGCAGGCGATTACGACGCAAATGGCGCTCGCACCGGCAACATAGCGCTTGGCAACGATCACGTCATACTAAACTCGCAAAACGAGAGCTATATAAGCTACGCAGACCTTTGCGCTTGCGATCATAGACGAGCTAAAAACAAGAGATTTATCCAAAAGCGCTTCACGGCAGTTGGCGAGAGGGCGAAGTTTATAAACTTTGACAGCTGGCTAAGGCCGGCTTTGTCAATTTGACTGACTATTTTTTAGCAGAAAAATTTTCAAGTATAATCACGAAAAGTATCGGGGACGATCATGCAAGTTGGCATTAAATTTTTCAACCGCCATACACACACTTTTATGTACAATTTACTTTGAAGATGAGAAGGTTACAAGCGAATGATAGCTGGCAGAGCATAAATACAAAACCCAGTTATCGTTAGACGCCCTACTTGGCACTCTAAAGGCTTCAGGGCTCGTAAATGTCGCAGCTGGAGTTGGTGGAGTGAGCCTTGCAAAAGAGCCAAAAAGATATAATTTACTTTGAATACTTTTAACGCAGTAAACGACAAAGAAAAACTCTTTAAAATTCACTCTGACTCGCCCAAAGCCTGCCCGCTTGGTGGCAGGATAGAGGAGATTTTAAGCGGGCACTTTTTAAGAGCGCAAACCGCCCTAGAAAACGAGCTAAAAAAAGCGTCACCTTGCAAGACTTATTAGATGAACTTACGAGATAAATTTGAGGCTAGAAATTTGATCCTTTCTAGCCAAAATAAATTAAAACTACTCCTGCATCGCGATCCATTTTTGTGCGATTCTAACGGCATTTGTCGCAGCTCCCCACGCGGATCTGATCGGCACTGCACCTTTTGATTAGAGCTTAAATTTTAGTGACTAGCGTATAGAGTGTAGTGGTAATGTTTCATTGTGGTTTGTATTTATTTGGCTTCATAGCTAGGCTCATCGCAAGCAGGTATTTCAGTCTTTTGGGCTAGAAATTTGAACCCAAAAAGATAAATATCAATCAGCCAAAACGAATAAATTTAGCAGGCTAACGCTTTAGCCTGCAATGATTACTAAAATAAGCTATTTACGCTTTCGTTGTGATAAACACGGCGTATCACTTCGCCAAATAGTGAAGCTGTGCTTAGCACTTTTTATACAAGGGAGTTCTTCTTTTAACGGGATCGTATCAGTCACCACTCAGCTCGTCTAAAAGCCAAGTTTTAGCCTCATCATAGGCTGGTCCGCTAAGCACTGGGTGCGTGCAAAAGGCCATTACACTAGTTGCGCCGCGCTCTTTTGGGAAAATTTCAGCCGCTTTTTACGATGGTGCCAGCAGTGTCAATCATATCATCGACTAAGATCACATCTTTTGCCTTTCACATCGCCGATTACGTTCATCACTTCGCTCTCGTTTGCTTTTTCACGGCGCTTATCAACGATGACCATATCTAATACTTAGATTTTTTTCGCCAAAAGCTCTAGCACGAGCCACGCCGCCTACATCTGGGCTTGCGACTATTGGATTTGGTACTTTAGCTCGCACGTAGTCGTTAAAGATGATGCTACCATAAAGGTTATCTACTGGGATGTCAAAAAATCCTTGAATTTGGCCTGCGTGAAGGTCCATAGTGACGACCCTGTCGATGCCTGCTGTTTGCATCATATTTGCCACTAGTTTTGCGGTGATAGGCACTCTTGGGGGCTGCTTTTCTGTCTTGTCTAGCATAGCCAAAGTACGGCACGATCGCTGTTATAGAGCTTGCGCTGCTGCGTTTTAAAGCGTCAGTTAAGATAAGAAGTTCCATTAAATTTATATTTGCCGGGGCACATGTTGGCTGGATGACGAAGACATCTTTTTCCGCGCACGCTCTCGCCGATTTGTACGCTGATCTCGCCATCGCTAAATCTTTTTATACTAGCCTCGCTAAGCGGAAGCGACAGATATTGCGAAAGTATTTCTTCGAAAGCTCGATATTTGCGGTGCCTGAGAAAATTTTATAGCCTCTCATAATAGTAACCTTTTTAGTAATATTTATATTGCGATTTTTATCGAAATGAGCTTTAAATCTAAATTTATTATTCCAGCTATTTTATTTAAAGTTAAATTTGTTAGTTTTTATCTCCGCAATCAAAATGTGCGCTTTTACCCTGTAACTAGCAGCAAATTGACTACCTCTAGGGGCATCTATCAAGCTCATTTCCGTAATAGCAAAGTGGAGTTTCACTCACGATATAAAGTACTACTCTTTTATGAAGACCGACTATCTCAACAGCTTCATTTTTCAAATCGTTAATCGCTCCTTGTCTTAATCTATCAATAGTTGGGTTTATTCTGCCATTAGCCTCTGTCATTGCCTTCAGCCTCACCTAAAACTTTGCAGTTATAAGGTGGACCTTACAGTGGCTATTCCTTTAGGAATTTGCCAACAATGGCTTTGGCTCAAACTGTGGAGCAACACAACCAGACAATAGACCTGCGCAGCAGCAAAGTGAGAGCTAAATCTAAAACTTTCATCATAACCTCCTTGAAATAAATCAAGTGTTATTCTATTTCAAAAACAAAAAGCAATATAAATTTAAAGAAGATAATTAGTTAAAAATATTTTTTAACTTTTTATTTTTATAAGGACTAAAATCACGCTCATGTTTAAAATTTACAAAATTCTACGACTTTATAAAAAGCGGTGATGAGAAATGTAAAGGTGTTTTTGTTGATAGACTATATCCAAGAGGCGTGAAAAAGGAGATATTTTCTGCCTTTATCTGGCTAAAGTCGGTCACTCCCTCAAATGAGCTAAGATCGTGGTTTCATGAAGATAAAGAGGCTAGATTTGATGAGTTTTGCAAAAGATTTAGGCAAAGAGCTAAATGGCAAAGAGGAGCAAGAGGGGCTAAAAGAGCTTAAAAAGCTAGAAAAAGAGTATAAAAACGTGGCACTTCTGACTGCTGTCAAAGAGCCAGAATTTAGCCACGTTAAGGTGATAAAAGAGGCGCTTAATATCTTATAAAGCCACTTGCGATGACGCGATCACCCTCATACATCACGCAAAGCTGACCTTGCGCTACGCCAAGTGCGTTTTTGATTTAGCGTTAGTTTTGCGGTTTTGTTAGCTTTATCAACCCTCAACAAAAGCCTCAAGTTTAGGGCTTCTATACCTTATCTTTGCTTCGCACTCCGTTATCTTCATCTATAAATCAAATTTACATTTTCAAGCTCGACTACACTTTGCGCTAGATCGTCCTTCGCGCCGACAACTATCTCGTTTTTATCAGCGTTTATCTTTATGACAAAGTGCGGATCATGAGCGCCAAAAACCTCAAAACCACGGCGTTTGCCGATGGTATAGTGCATGTAGCCTTGGTGGCGGCCGATGATATTGCCATCTTTATCGACCACGTTGCCTGGTAAATTTGTATTGTAGTGCTTATTTAAAAACCTCGATGGTGGTGTTCTCAACAAAAGCCACTCGCTACTTTCAGCCTGAGTGGCAAACTCTTTCAAGCACTTTTACGCCCTTTGCTAGCTCTTTTATATCTTTTTTTAATTTATCCCCAAGCGGAAAAATGACATCCTTTAAGACCTCTTTTTGGCACCTGAGCCAAAAAGTAGCTCTGATCCTTGCTGGGGTCCTTGGCGCAGGTTATAAAGCCATCAACCACCTGCACATAATGCCCTGTGGCGAGCTTCTCGCGACCATTTGCCTTTTGCAAAGTCAAGCGACGCACCAAGCTTTTATCAATTTATTACACAAGGCACAAGGATTGGGCGTTTTGCCCTCTTTGTAAAGTCTCACAAATGGATCGTAGACATATTCATTAAATTTATCCTGCAGATCGAGGATATGCACTTTGATGCCAAGGTATTCGCCCACTTTTTGACTTTTTCTGATGTTTTCTTCGTGATATCCGGGCTTTTGATGAAGCATCATATAGCGACCCCTGCACCTCATGCCCAGCCTCTTGTAGAAATCTAGCCGTCATCGTGCTATCGACGCCACCGCTCATTGCAACCATTATTTTTCATGGACTTTTACCTCGATTAAAATTAAAAGCGGATATTTTTATATCTTATTTTTAAATAGCCGAAAATTTCGTTTGCGATAAGCTCTAGATCATCGGTGATCTTGTATAAATTTATATCCTCTTTGTTTATAGTTTTTCACGAACTAGCGTCTCACGTATCAAATTTATCAAGACCTTGCCAAAACTCGCAGCCCATAAAGGAAAAGTACTTCACTTTTTGTCTGCCAACGTGAGCTAGGACTAAAATTTCAAATAGCTCATCAAGCGTGCCAAAACCGCCAGGAAATACGACAAATGCGACTGAGCTGTTGGTGAGCGCAAATTTTCTCGGGCTTAAAGTGAAAAGAGATATTTTTGCGGTGACGTATGGATTTGTTTGTTGTTCAAACGGCAGTCTCACGTTTAGCGCGATGCTTGGGGACTTTGCGCTATCAAATGCACCCTTGTTTGCAGCTCTCATTATGCCATCTCCTCCGCCTGTTAAGATAGCGTAGCCAAGAGATTTAGCCCTGTAAGCTAGCTCGTAGGCCTTTTTGCAGTAGAAATTCTCCTCATCAAACCCTAGCCGAGCCAAAGAAGGTGACATTTTTATTTTTGTAGTCTAAAACGCTTGGAAATTTTAAGAGGTCGTTTACTAGATCATTATTCATTATTTTAACTGCTGCAGACCTCTCGCGTTTTTGAGCCTATTTGTGTGATCTGAATGCCGAAGTTTCCGTCTATTATGACCACTTCGCCAAGTGCGATCACCTTATCTCCTATCAAAATTTCAAGCGGATCGTTTGCAGGTTGATTTAGCTCGATGACTGAGCCTATATCCATACTTTAGCACATCTTTTAAGAGCATTCTTTTTGAGCCGATACGAACGCGCATAGGAAGTCTTACGTCCATGATAAGGCCGATATTTCTCATCTCTTCTGCGCTAAATTCGCCCCTCAGTGCATGAGGAGTAGCTTGAGCCTTTGCGCCATCTGCTGGCTCGCTTTTAGCAGGCTCAAAAAATCTCATAAGCGTGTGATCGCAGACAAAAGCCACGTGCTCATTTAGATCCTCGATCTTTATATTAAACAAAAAGCTTTTTCAAAAACGCTAAAAATCAAGCGATGAGTTTTTCATCTAAGAAATTTACATTTATCACCTCAAAGCTGATCTTTGGCATGCCCTTTTTGTGCTCCAAGAGAGGTGCTAAAGGCGCTAAAGAGGTTTGAAAATATCTCTTTTGCAAGCATCAAGCTCGTCGCTACCGAGGTTTTCATTTTTGAGATTTCCTCCTCGCCCATCATCCACTCGCTAACCGCGCTTATAAGCACTGGCGTGCAGGCGATCTCTGCTTTTGCATTGATATCACCGCTTAATGTCACGCTAGCCATAACAACTGGCGGTTTTATGCCATTTTGCGCTGGTGCGTCAAAGTCGTTTCTCTCGCCGATCTCTGGCGCTCTGCCAGTTAGCCCTTCGATGGTCGCTTTTAGTTCATTTGAAAAGATGTTAAAAGAAATCCATTCGTCATTATCTTCGCTCTCTTCTTCGTTGTTGTGTTCATTGGCCTCGTCGTATGCCATTAGTTTTGCTTTTCGCTCTTCTTCGTATCTCTCTAGGATGTGCTTGATCTCGTCTTTATCGGAGCGTATTAACTGCTCGATCTTGATAGACTTTCTAAATCTATGAAGTCCAACCTCAGCTAAGAATACCTCTTTTTTTGTCGATACAGACGATCGCTTTTATCATCAGCGCCTCTATCAAGCCTCTAAGATATCGCCCTCTTTGTAAAAAAAACTCATTTACGCTAACGATTGATTTACCAAGTATCGCCTCATAAAAGCACCTCAGCACGGCCTATTAACGTTTTTAGCTCTTTGTTTCTACTCTTTTTAGCGCTAGTTTCGCCAAGCATGATGTCTCTGTTTGCAAGGCGCGATAGGATCGGCTCTAGGTAGATGACTGGATAGCATAAATTTATCATGCCACTTGAGCCACCAACGATGATCTCCATGACGACCATGATGACGATCTCGTTTTGAGATACGATCTGCACGACGTTTGGACTGCTCTCTTTTGCCCTCGACGTTTGGATACATATCAGTTATCATCGACCAGCTCTCTTTTAGGCGTCGCATGATCATCCTAAGCACCGCATCAAAGTAAATTTACCTCGATGTCAGTTAGCTCTCTGTTTGCCTCAGGTATTTCGCCAGTTCCGCCAAGCAAGCGGTCTATCATAGGAAATGCTATGCTTGGGTTTATCTCTAAGATGCAGTTTCCATCAAGTGGCTTGATAGAGAAGACGTTAAAGCTAGTTGGGCTTGGCAAACTCATCAAAAACTCGCCGTATGTCATCTGATCGACGCTGTGAAGCCTAAGCTCAACGATACTTCTCATAACGCTTGAAATTTGACTAGCTAAATTTCTAGCAAGCTTGTCGTGGATACCTTTTATCGCACGGAGCTGCTCTTTACTAACGCGGTTTGGGCGCTTGAAGTCATAGATAATGATCTGTTTTGCTCGCCTTGTGGGCTCTCTTCTATCTCGATATTGCTCGTATCGCCGTCTTCGTCGACGACTTCAAGTAGCGCATCTATCTCTTCTTGACTTAAAATATCAGCCATTAAACCCCAAGCTGCGTCTGATGCGATCAAGCAAACGTTTATGAATTGTGAAATTCTACCTCGCTGATGTTCATTATCTCGCTGATCTCTTTTAAATTTAGCTCTTCGTAGTAGTAGAGCTGAACTATCATCTGATCACGCTCGTCAAAGTCTTTTAACGCACTTTCGATCTTTTAAGATAAGATCCTCTTTTTCTACGCTTTTTTTCAACATCGCTTTGACCGATTAGCTCCATTTGCTCGTCTATTGGCAAGATGGTGATGATGCCACTAACTCCCTTGCCTCTCTTATCTTTTCGATATCTTCATTTAGTTTTTTTCAGCCAGATACTCGTCGCTTGGCTCTTCTTCGTGAGTGTTAAAGTAGTTATCTATCTCGGTATTTATGCTCTTTACTAGCTTTCTATCGCTTCTACTAACGACATCAAGCGCTCTTAGGTAGTCAAAGCATCGAGCCATAAATCTCTTTTGCCATATCCCCAAAATGAGTCGTTTTTGCTCTTTATCATACTTCCTGCTAAGCTTTATCACTCTTCAACGCCAACGCTTATAAGGTCGTTTACGTCGATACTTGAAGGCAAAGCGCTCCTTTAGCCTAAACGCCATCGCGCGCAGAGCTGGCATATATTTTAAGACGATCTCGTCTTGCTCTTTTTAATGGTGCTTTTATAAGCGTTAAAGCTGCTTTTTGCTTTTAGTTCGTACATTTTGCTTACCAGAGTCTATCTCGGTGGTTACTTTTAGCATGATATTTTTCCATCCGTTTTTCCCTAACGTTTTAGCTCAGAGATGAGATAGTCCGCGATCTCCTCATGTCTTTGCTTGTCAAAAAATTTCTTCAAAGTCCTTTTTACATCGACGTAGTTCATTATCACGATGTGAATTATAAGGTAAAAAATAAAGTAATAACTAGCGTATAAACGAGCATTTCGATAGGCTCGCTCACCTTTAGCAAGGTAAAAAAACCATGCCTATGAAAAAAATCCACAAACCGTAAAAATGCTATAGAAATCTTTCTGCACGCAAAGCTCAATCTCCATTAAAATTGTTCTATCAAACGCTTAAAGAAGCCCCCAAAGCTCCTGCTTTGCTCATCTTTAAGCACTTTTCGATTCCAACCTATAAAGCAAATTCGAAGCTATCTGTTTGATCTGCACGCTAGCAGAGCCGTAAAGCTTCATCATCTGTAAAGAGCGTCCTTTGCTTTTATGCTCCTTGCCACGCTTCTTATCGAAGCCACGTAGCCAATTAGCTCTAAATTTACATTTGGTCCGATATTTGCATTTGCCACTCGCTTTACATTTTTCATAAATCCTAGTGGCCTCAGCCTCGTTTTTTACCATATTTAAAAGTAAAAAGCTCGTTATTTTTAAACCTTGAAACGATCTTTATGACAGCATACGCATCGGTTATCGCCGCAGGGTCAGGCACGGTTACCACGACAACCTCATCAGCTCGCCTCTAAAAATAGCGCGCGCTGCCGCCTATGCCAGCACCGGTATCAATGATCAAAAGTCAAGCTGATCAAGCTCGCTCGCCTCATCTAAAAATCTCTCAAATAAAAATTGATTGTTACATTTTCAAATCTCATCTCCGCTCTCGCCAGGGATGAGGATGAGATTTTATTTTATAGGTATCAAGATATCTTTTTAGCTCGCACTCGCCTTTTAGGACGTGAAGCGGGTTTTACCCATTTTAACGTTTTAAGATCACATCAAGGTTTGCAAGGCCGATATCAGCGTCAAAAAGCCCTCACTTTATAGCCATTTTGCGACAAAACATTTACAATCTGTCACTTATCGTGCTCTTGCCAACGCCGCTTTGCCACTTCGTGATCGCTATAAAATGAGTATTTTTAGCCTTATTTTGAGACTGGACTGACCTACGTAGTTTTTGCGCTTGGTTATTCATCGCTAGCCTTTTTGCTTTGTAAAGCCGTCAAACACGCACTCTACTAAAGACTCGCTCTTTGCCTCCACAAGATCATCAGGCACCTCTTGACCCACGCTAAAGTAGCTAACTGGCGTGTTTGTCTCATATATGAGCGAAAAGACGTTACCAAAAATTTTGGTCTCGTCAAATTTTGTGATTATTAAAGTGTCGATCTCCAAAAATGAAAATCCATTATACATTTCTATTAGATCCTCGACCTTTGAGCCAGCTGAGAGTACTCAAATTACATCGATCTTTGCACCGCTATGCTTTAAAAATTTATCAAGTCTTTCAAGCTTTTTCTTTGTCGTATTGTGAATTTCCGGTGGTGTCGATTAGTATCACATCGCAGTAGCTAAGCTGCTTTATGGCGTTTTGAAAGTCCTCGACCTCTATGACGTCAAGGATCGGTAGCTTCATCATCTTAGCATACTGAAATAGCGCTCGACCGCTCCGATACGGTACGTATCAAGCGTGATGATGCCTGTTTTATAGCGCTTTTCGTTGCCGTATGCAAAACGAGCCGCAAAGCTTTGCAAGAGTCGTCGTCTTGCCAACTCCAGTTGGACCAACTAGCATCATTATGCGCTGTTTTTATCACTTAGCTCTTTTCTGCAAGGTAGCATATTTCGCAAAAAGCGAGTAAAAGTACCTTTTTACCGCGGTTGGATTGTTTTTCATCAGAGACTGGCAAATTTTCAAGCGTCGTTTGCATGATCGCCTCTAAATGCTCCTCTTTCATGCCGCTTTGTTTTTGCGAGCTTGTAGATAGTAGCAAACTCTGGCGGGATCGAGATTGTTGCGATTTGGGGCTTTTTCGTCCCAGATCATGTCAGTTATCAGCCCTATTTTCTCGCTTAGCACGCTTACTTGTTTTGCCACGTCGTCTATTTTTATTCATGCCATTTGTATTTGGCTCTTTTATCTCGTTCATATCGACATTTGCGATCGCACTTATCTCTTTTGCGACGTCTGAGATGTTTAAAAGCACGCCTCGTTTTGGGTCGTAAGGTTCAGGCGACGTTGTCTTTGCTTCAAATTTAGCAGGCTCCTCTTTTATCTCAAATTTTGGCTTTGGCGGCTCGTAGTTTTTAGCTAATTTAGAGTAGGCATTTTTCATAGTTTATAGCTTTTTACATTTGGCTTTGGCGGTCTGCTTTACCTCGTCCTCTTCGACGCTTACTACTTACAAAGCGGCTTTTTTTGTTTATCGTTTTGGCTTGAATTTGCTTTGTGGTGACGAGTATGGCCTTCTCACCGCACGCTTCTTGAGCCTTTTCAAAGCCCTCGATGGTGCTCTCGCCTGTAAAAAGTATGAAAGTCTGCAGCCATTTATATCCTTTAACCTCTCATAAGCCCCTAGTGGCACGATCACGCTAAGCCTCTTATCTGCCCCTGGGTGCGGGACGATAAGGCCGGCGTCTTATAGACTTTTTACTAAAATACAAAAATATCCAGATCAAGCGTGCGTGGCGCATTTTTTTAAACGTCCTCACGCGCTTAAATTCACTTCATAATGCCCCGAAATTACTTAGCAATTCTTAGGGGCTCATAGATGTTTGTAATCGTATAACAGCGTTACTAAAATCAGCCTGCTCTTTCGTAGCCAAACGCCGCATTTATAAGGATAGGCGAGACTTCAACCACGTGAAAACGCCTATCTTCACTAATCGCTCTTATAATGTATCAAACCTCTTTTCGCTATCGCCAATGTTGCCACCCCATGCCAACTAGCGCCTCATACTTAAACTCATCTCTTTTTGAAAAAACTAGGGCAAAAACGGCTTTTTACGATCTTTCTTGCTCCAGCTAGCCTCATAAAAATCTCGCACCCACCTTCTCTTGCGACCACCACGTCTTCGATCCTGACACCAAACTCATTTTCTAGATAAATTCCAGGCTCTATACTAAAAACCATGCCCTCTTTTATGAGCGTTTCACTCCTTGCTGAGATAACTGGAAGCTCATGTATATCAACACCCACGCCATGTCCTATCGAGTGAAAAAGGCCTTTTTCATATCCAGCTTTTGCTATCACACTTCTTGCCGCAAGGTCTATCTCGCACGCCCTAACGCCAGCTCTTGCGACCTTTATCGCGAGAGTCTGAGCCTCTTTTACGATCTCGTACATTTCTTGCATCTTGGCGTTTTTAAATTTTCGCTCCTTTGAGAAGTTAAAGTATTTTCATCAAAGCAAGCAGTTCTGGTGCGATCAGAGCAGTAACGCTTAACGTAACCCCCAGCGTCAAGTAGCGACAGAATCGCCCTTTTTTGTAATTTTATCCCCAGGTAGCGCATGCGCCTTTGCGGCATTTTTCATTTATCGCCACGATCGGATCAAAGCTAAGACCTAGCTCGTTTTTGCCTAAATATGAGCGAGGCGTTAAAATGAAGCTCTTTTTCGCTCATCCCTTCGCCATTTTTCACGCACAAAGTTAGCAAATTCATCAAAAGCATTTTGCTCCAGATTCGCTAGCCTTTTTAGAAATTTCTGATCTCATCTTCGCTCTTGCAAATCTCTCTTTAGCCTAGAGAAATTTGCGCTTTTGACTTGAAATTTATCTTAAAACCCTTGCTAGCGCGTTAAAACTCGCATAGCTTTAGCTCATCAGGATTAAAAACGAGGTCGCTTGGCTTCATCTTTCTTAAAAATGCCCTAACCTCGTTTATTAAATTTCTCTGCGCCAAAAGAACGACCACGCCAGCATTTACGCAGCTTTTGCCTCAAAATAATACCTCGCGTCCGTGAAAAAGTATTTCACACCATCAAGGCATAGCAAAAACTCATTGTCGCAGCTGTAGCCACACCTCGTAAAAATACGGCGTTTTTCGTCCTTTAAGATGAAAAATTCATTGTGCTTTTTGATTTGCTCTTACTGCTTTGATTTGCTCAGCATTTCGAAGCATGCCAATCATCGCCAAATGATAGCCAACTGGTCCAAAGCCCACGATCTGGCCTGCCGCAACTGGCGCGATAAGGCTTTTGTGACGGAACTCTTCTCTTCTATAAACGTTGCTGATATGCACCTCGATAACCGGCGGCCTGCAACCGCACCTTTAGCGCGTCACGGATAGCTATTGATGTGAGTATAGGCAGCTGGGTTTATGATGATGCCGTCAGCATCGCCCTAAAGCACTCTTGTATCTTATCGACTAGCTCGCCCTCAAGGTTGCTTTGAAAAAACTCAATCTCTACGTCATTTTGATCGGCGACGATCTTCATTTTGAGAGTGGATATCCTCCATCTTCATAATGCCGTAAATTCTGGCTCCTCTAGCGCCAAGCATGTTGATATTTGGGCCTTGGATAACCATTATTTTTTTAGCTTCTTATCCATGTCACTCCTTTTTGATTAAATAGCCCAAATTATACATTTTCGTTCCCTAAATTCCTTCACAATAACAGAAATTTCGAGGCTAGAAATGGAAATTTTAAAAAGCAAAAAGATCATCACTGGCGGAGAAAATCCAAAGTACTTAAGAAATCTTTGTGTTGTCATTGATGAGGGTAGAAATTTAGAAATTACAAACGAAAAAGAGGCGCAAAAAGAAATTTAAAGATGCAAAAGTGCGACTTTGGTGAGAGTGTGATCGCTCCCAGCCTTCGTAAATACGCACGTTCATTTGGAATTTAGCTCAAACGTTAGCACACTAAAATATGGTGATTTTATAAAGTGGCTTGGCTCTATCGTCGATAAAGGTGTCGAGCTAGCCAAGATGGACGCTAAAAAGGCGATGAGTGAAGCTATCAAATTCGCTGCTAAAAGCGGAGTTTGTGCCGTTGGCGAGATATCTAGCTTTGGTAGTGATCTTGAATACTAGCCGCTAGTCCGCTAAAAGTCGTGCTTTTTAGTGAAATTTCAGGCTCAAGCGAGCAAATGTGCGAACAAAATTTTGTACAAAATTTCTAGCTCAAAGTTTGAAAAGACAAAGGGCTATAAAAGCCGAAAATTCACCCCAGCTATCTCGTCTGCACTCGCCCTACTCTGTGCACCCAAAGCTCGCCAAAGTCGCCCTTGAGATCGCTAAAAGAGGACCTGCTTGTAAGCACGCATTTTTTAGAGAGCAAGGCTGAAAAAGCAGTGGCTAGAGCACAGCGGCCGGTGGCTTTAAAAAGCATCTTTTAAGATTTAGCCAAGATCCAAGGCCGATGTATGACGCGCAGGGCTACTTTGCGATGTTTCGTGAGATAGATACTCTCTTTACACACTGCGTTTATGTGAGCGATTTTTACTACCGTAAGCCTCATCACAGCGTGACACACTGCGCCGTTTCAAATAGGCTACTGGCAAAAAGGCGCTAAATCTAAAAAGAATTTCTCAAAAATGATGTCAGCTTAAACATCGGCACAGACGGCCTTAGCTCAAATATCAGCCCTAAATTCTGGCATGAACTACGAGTCGCCCTTTTACCCACGCTAGCCTTGATCTAAACGAGCTTGCCTCCAGACTTTTTGTCAGCGCAACGCATGGGGGCGCAAAGGCACTTAGGACAAATAACGGCGAGATAAAGGCGGGACGCGCGGCTGATATCGCAGTCTATAACGACCTAGAGTGCGATGATAGCGAGCTAATACTTCAGCTCATACTTCATACAAATGAGGCTAAAAACTATATATCGGAGGCAAAATTTGCAATTCTAAGGCTTATCTTTAGAGGAATTTCTGGGGAATTTCAAATTTATAAATAGCTACTTTAAGGCGCTTATATTTTTACTGATCCTATTTTTTCATATTTGCACCAAATGGCAAGATGAAAGAGCCATTAGCTCGCATAGACATCACTGGCACGATAGTGGATACTAGCGAGTCTAGACGAGCTCGAAAAGCAAGGCTTGATAGCAACATCAAAGGCGTCTTTCGCTCTACATCGACAGCCCAGGCGGCGCGCTAAGCCCGAGCGTGGAGCTAGCCAGGCGGTCAGGCGACTAAAAGAGAGCAAAAAGAGTGCTCGCATACGCCGCTGGCAACATGGCAAGTGGTAGTTACTACGCTGGCGTAAATGCCGACGCCATCATCGCAAACCCCTGGCGCTTTCATCAGGCTCGATCGGCGTCATCATGCAAGGGCAAACATCGGTAGAAATTAGCAGAGGTAGGCGTGAGCGAGCAGGTGGTGAAGGCTGGCGAGTTCAAAGAGGCTGGCACCTTTATGAGGAGCTGGAGCAAGCAGGAGCGTGAGAGCTTTGCAGGACTAGTAAATGACGCTACATGCTCTTTTGTAAGCGACGTGGCGGAGGCTGAAGGTAGATATCAAGAAAAAAAGACGAGTGGGCAAACGCAAGAGTCTTTTTGCGCACAATGCCCCTAAAAATGGGGCTAATTGACAGCCTTAGTAGCTACATAGACGCTCAAGATGAGCTAGCAAAAATAAGCCTCGTAGATGAGCCCGTCTGGCAAGAAAAACCGCGACTCGAAAAGATAATGGAGAATTTACAAAGCAAGGCATAAACTCGCTTTTTGGTGCATTTTTGAGACAAAGCTTAGATAGAAAAGCATCAGCCAGGGCTAAATTTAACTGGCTGGCAAAAGCTTTTTTAGCTAGCTTATCTGAAAATTTCCTTCACTATCCACAAAAAGTTCTCGCCCCTGCTATTTTTATCAAAAAGTAGTTTCATTTATCCTTTGAAGCACCTCAAATTTACCATAAATGCTATTTTTGATAACGACACTAAAGTTTTTCATCCAAAAGTCCGATTATCACCTAGCCGTGATAAGTAGAAAGTGTTATTTGACCTGTCTATAACCTTATCAACCACCTCTATCTCATTTTTGCTTTTTATCAAAAAAAGGCAGGGTATCCTTTGGTGTTTATATATCCACATTTGCCATCTTTTTTCAACAGGAGCAAAGCCTTCGTAAAATAACCAACATCATCAAATTTACACTCTATGATCTGCTCGCATTTGGTGTTTATATATCCCCATCTGCCATATTTTTTAACAGCAAAGCAAAGCCTTCGCTAAAGTCACGAGCATCATCAAATTTACACTCTACGATCTGCTCACCTTTGGTGTTTATATATCCCCATTTGCCATCTTTTTAACAGCGACGAAAGCCTTCGTTAAAGTTACCAGCACCATCAAATTTACACTCTACGATCTGCTCACCTTTGGTGTTTATATATCCCCATTTGCCATCTTTTTAACAGCAGCAAAGCCTTCGTTAAAGTAACTAGTATCATCAAATTTACACTCTACGATCTGCTCACCTTTGGTGTTTATATATCCCCATTTGCCATCTTTTTGAACAGGAGCAAAGCCTTCGCTAAAGTAACTAGTATCATCAAATTTACACTCTATGATCTGCTCACCTTTGGTGTTTTATATATCCCCTCTGTCATCTTTTTAAAAACAGCAGAGAAAGCCTTCTTTAAAGTAATTAGTATCATCAAATTCATACTCTATAATCTGCTCACTAGTGTTTATATATCCCGTACTTGCCATCTTTTTGCAACAGCAAAGAAAGCCTTCGTTAAAGCTATCAGCATAATCAAATTACACTCTACAATCTGCTCACCTTTGGTGTTTATATATCCCAATTTGCCATCTTTTTGCAACAGCGAGCAAAGCCTTCGTTAAAAGCTATCAGCATAATCAAATTACACTCTACAATCTGCTCACCTTTGGTGTTTATATATCCACATTTGCCATCTTTAAAAACAACAGCAAAGCCTTCACTAAAGTCACCAGCACCATCAAATTACACTCTACGATCTGCTCACCTTTGGTGTTTATATATCCCCATTTGCCATCTTTTTGAACAGGAGCAAAGCCTTCGCTAAAGTAACTAGTATCATCAAATTTACACTCTATAATCTGCTCACCTTTGGTGTTTATATACCCCCATTTGCCATCTTTTTAACAGCAGAAAAAGCCTTCTTTAAAGTTACCAGCACCATCAAATCCCCAAAACATATCCCTCTCCTTTGTTTATATGAGTTGTGTTATTTTTAGTTTATATTATTTTTAAAAAAAGTAAGTAAATTTAAGAGAATGTAAGCAAGATGGTGGAAGCGAGGGGATCGAACCCCTGTCCAAAAACAAAATCCGTACAGCCTCTACACGCTTAGCAAAAAGTGAAAAATTTTCATCTAAAAAAAGGCTCACTTTCCAAAACCAAAGGTAGACTAAGACTAGATACTCAGCTAGCAAGCAGTCACTTTGCTGGCCTACTCTAGCTAAATTACTCGCTTACATCCTAGCTAGAATGAGACAAAGCGAGGCTCAACTGAACTTACGCAGCTTTAGCGTAAGCAGGAGCGAAAATTAACGTTGTTTGCGTTTAAATTAATTTGAGCTTTTTACGCTTTGCTCAAAGCGACGTGCCACCGTATACACTCTGCTCCTGTCGAAGCCAAGTCGCTCCCATAAAAATGAAATGGTTTAGTTGTATTGTTTAGTCAAGCTTTGCAGGTACGTCAATGATCTTTGGCTCAAGGACGCTAAAATACTCTAGGTCTTTTCTCGACGTCGCCTTTTGTATTTATGAAACTGATCGCTAATGAGCGAGCAAACCAATCTATAATTTATCATTTGCTGGACCTTTTTAAGCTTCTAGCCTCTTGAGTGACCTCTTCAGCCAAAGTCGTCAGCTTTAAGATCGGGTCAAGATGCATAAAACCCTGCTGCTGATTTTGATATTGTGAAAGATCCTAGAAAGCTCTAAAAATGCTCTCCTTATACTTATCAGCTCTTCCAATTTATTATCAAAGGCTCTAGTAAATCGCACATCAAAGTGTAGTGAGAGAGAAACCCTCAACTATATCACAAGAATAATCGACTTCAAGCCTTTTAATATACCCCATTTTCATGTCCTTAAGAAATTGGCGTAATTGTAGCAAATTTTGATAAAAACTGTTAGCATTATCACATAATTTCACCGGACTTAGCCATGAAAGATGAAACAATCGCAAAGAAAAAACTCACTATAAATGATATAAAAACAAAAAGGCGTCGAGCCTATCGTGATGATAACCGCCTATGATGCGCTATTTTGCGGGATGCTTTGATGATTACGCCGATATTATCCTTGTTGGCGATAGTTTAAATATGAGCTTTAACATGAAAGAGAGCACGCTAAGTGCTGATATAAGCACCATGCTTTATCACACAAAGGCCGTTTGTGCCGGAGCTAAAAAGACTTTTATCCTAGCAGATATGCCATTTGGCGACTACACAAACGAAAAGCAAGCGATCAAAAATGCGATGAAAAGTTCTTAAGCAGACAAATGCCGATGCTGTGAAGCTTGAAGTTGGCATGCATCAGGTGAAAGTGGTAAAACGCCTCTGCGAAGAGGGCATAAACGTGATGGCTCACATCGGACTAAAGCCGCAGTTTTATAATTTGAGGGTGGATATAAGATAAAAAGGCAGAAGCGAGCTTGAGGCAAAAAGGCTAGTTGAAGAGGCCTTGGCATTTGAACAAGCTGGTGCGTTTAGCATACTGCTTGAGGGCACGCTTAGCAACGTGGCAAGCGAGATAACAAAGCGGGTTCGTGTGCCAGTTATCGGCATAGGCTCTGGAGCAGACGTCGATGGACAGGTGCTTGTCTGGTCTGATATGTTGGGATTTTTCGAGGACTTTAAACCCAGATGTCAGCGCTATCTTGACGGAGCCACTCTTGTGCGAAAAGGCGTGCAAAGCTACGCTAGCGAAGTATAAATTTTCCCAAGCGAAGAGTTTTCATATAAGGGGTTCAAATTATACTCCAAATTTATAAAGTAGCTCAAAAACTCTGTAAAAAGCTCTAGCGACACCAAAGCGCTAGAGCATACTTTTTATTTTAAAAAGCTCTTCTGATTCAAGATAGTTTTGCGAGATGTTTCGCTCTTTTTTCGTCGGTATTTACGTGAAGGACGTAGTAGCCTATCTGCGTGTTGCTAGCATCAAGTAGTGGCACAACGCAAAAATAGTGCGTCTTATATACATAAAATTCATACTTTTTGAGGTTGATATCACGCAAAAATCTCAACTATATTTAAATTTGCACTGCTTACTCAATGTAATAATCACTCAAATTTGATCACTGGCGCGTTTTTATGTGCTGGCATCTTATCTTTTGATAGGAGCACAAAGAGGTCGATGCCTTGTGTTTTATAGAAAATTCTCCAAGCGGAGTCGTAGTTTAGTAAAAACCTCGATGCTACCGATGTTTTTGCCCTCATGCATCACATTTGAAACAGCCCTTATATGCACTCCAGCATACCACGCCTCGATGCTAACCATGGGCCTATCTTGACGCCTTGACTCTTGGACTAAAAAACCTACCGCCAGCGATCATATCGCCATATCTGTTTAGATCCCAGCTTCTTACATAGCTTTTTAGATCCTTGTCGTAAAGATGAAGCTTGATGTTGTTATACATCGACGTCTGCGCCAAGAGTTTTGGTCAAATTCACCGATATTTTTACGCATTCGTCGCGGTTTTGACCTAGCAAGCACATCTGTATAGACTCATTTTTGAGCAAGCAAGATCGAGATCGCCATTGATGAAAACTCTCATCATCGATGCTTTTTGTTTAGTCGCTTTTACATGGTGAGTCAAAAAGACACGCATATTGTTTTGCTCAGCCATGTATGAGCTATAAAGAAAGTAAAAAGGCTACCAAGCACCGCAAAAACGACTAAAACAATATAAATATTAAAAATATTTTTGTATTTACTCAAAACTAAGCCTTAGTTTTTCTAAAATTTAGCAAATCCATCAAATTGAGGCAGTACAAGCTCTTTTTCTCTTTGGGCTAGCCCAAACGCTATCTGGGAAAAAATGCATCGTTTTGAAATCTCGCAATAACGTGAATATGCACGTGTGGACGTAGTTTCCAAAAGCTTGCGATGTTTATTTTTAGTCGGTTTATAAAACTCAGGCATGGCCTTTTCAGCCACCAGCATCGCCTCAAAAAGCCTAGCCCTGCTCGCCTCATCGCACTCGCTTAACTCCCTATATGGCTTAGCAGTAAAATTTCTTACCCACGGAAGCTCGTTTTTCTTCGCGCTCAACTCTGATCAGTTATCTTCATATATCATATTTTGCCCCTATTTTTATACGAAAATTTCTCTCTCGCAAAAAGCGTGTAAAGTTTCGATCGTAGAGATAAAAATGTCACGATCGCAGGTCCAAGTATCACGCCCCAGAAGCCAAACGTCGTGATGCCAGCGATCATCGCAAAAAGATGAGTAGCTCGTTTATCTTTGTTGGTATCTTGACTAGTTTTTGAGGTTTATAAATTGATGACAAGCGGCTTTTAGAAGCGTATCAGCGCCAAATGAGATCACGATGATGGTGTAAAGTGCGATCGTGATAGCGGCTGCTGTGTTGCCATTTGCAAACTCATAGATGCTAATAGGCGCCCACGCCAAAAAGCCACCAACGACTCGGGATGAGTGAAGCGAAGCTAAAAAGATGCCAGTTAGCAGCCGTCATAGCCGTAAAAACTGGTGACAATGGCAAATAAAAAGCCCTGGATGATCATATTTGCGATGGTTGAGTAAAAACGACGCCCATCACGTTGCCAACCTCGCTTAGTATCGACTCAGTGTCCTCTTTTTAAGCGGAAGCGCCTCTTTTAGGTAGTTTATAAGCTCGTTGCCGTAAAGGTTGCAAAAAGAAGAAAAAGACTAGGGATGATGATCATATCAACGCCAAAATTAAAGGCTTAGCTTTGCCTACTTTGCAAGATTGGCGACGACTTGCGAAAATAGCATCTTGATATCAAGCCCGCCTATAGATCTCCTTGATCTTTGGCTCTAAGAAAATTTATCGACTCTGGCAGGCTAAAGTCGTAGTTTTTGATAAATTCAATCGTCTTTGTGACGTTGTTTATATCAAAAGCCAGCTGCGTATTTCGCGATCTCGATGACGGCGTAAAAGAGCGGCGCGATAAATAGGCAAAGAAGCGCAAATGTCGTAAGTCCTGACGAGAGCGTTTTGCGGTTTTTAGTAAGCGCTAAAAATGCGATCTGCACGTTTGCAACAGCCACAGCAAAGCGGCCGTTTGCGATAAAAATGTCAAGTAAAAATGGTTTTAAAAAGATAGACCACCAAAAGCCAAAGCACAAAACGCAAAAATTCCAAAAACAGCCTGTTATTCATTTCGCTCCCTTAAAATGGGGTAATTATAGCAGATTTATCAAAGCTCTTCATCTGCTTGCCAAATTTGCTCATACTCTTTGATACTAAGCTTGCAAAAGACTATACTTTGGGTGCTTTTATCGTGGCGCTAGTGCTAAGTAAATTTTATAAATTTGCCTAGCAAGTTTTACGCAAAATTTCTAGCTCAAAAGCTCCTATACATTAACCTTTTACGTGCACTGAAATTTGCTCCGACGACCTCGCACTCATCACAATTGCATATAGATCGTGCCCTCGCCGTCTATCAAACCACCAAAAGAAATTTGCGCTAGATATTTCATCGTTTTACCGCATTTTGGGCAGGCTAGATACTCGCTGTCTTGCGCCACTGCGGATATCCTCCAAGCTAAATTTTCACCATCGATCATAGCCGCATAGTGCATACAGACCTCGTTTGCTAGCTCACTTTCGCCCGTCAAGCACCGCCACAGCGTCCCTTACATAGTCTTCGCTCTCGCCCTCTCCAACGATGTCAGTTTGCACGTTATTGCCGTCATTTTGGCAAAAGTACTGCACAAAAGCCAACGCATGTAGGGCAAAATTTAAGCACAGCGTCGTTTTTAAGCTCCAAACCAAGCCGCTTTAGGCTCTCTTTTTTGATACTAAGCTCCACCATCTCGCCGCTACAAAATTTACATTTTTCATCATTTGCTTTGATTTAACGCTTGCGTCTGCATTTTTGCTTGGCTCGCAAAACAAAAACACTTATCAAAAACAAGGCTTCTTCTCTTGCCACTGCTATCAAAGCTCCAGCCAGCAGTCTGCGAGTATCCATCAGTGTCGGCATAAAGCTTCGTCTTCCAAGGCTTTGGCGCACCATAAAGCTTAAAAAATAGCTCTCTCACCACCTCATCGCCCTGCCAGGCAAGTGCTGATAGGATGTGATTTAGCTTGACTATATTTTCTTCGCTTGAAAGCCTGCTTATAAGCTCATCTCTAAGCTCATTCTGAGGCCTTTTTGTAAATTTCCAGGTGGGTAGTACTCGCTGTTTTTGTCACCTCTTCAATGATCTGCTCATCGCAAATGCCATGCAGATAAAAATATATGTGAGGTCGCTGTAAATTTCATCAAATTTATCTAGCTCGTCAATGTGAGCGAGGATATTTTTCTGCTTCTTTTTGATCTCATCTTCGCTTAAGCCCTCCTAAAACTCCAGCTTCTCTTTTTTTGCCTGCACCAATAGCGAGATCCCGTCAAAGTAAATCGTCCTTTGCTCGCACTTAGGACAAAGATGTGGCTCGCCCATTTTTGCTCCAATGTACATTCGCTACTCAAAAAGTCCTTTTTCGATGTCGATCTTGACGTTAAAGGTCTCAAAAGCACTTCGCGCTTGCTATCCCTGCCCTTTGCGGTGCGCTCGATAAAGCCATTTGCAAGCAGATATGGCTCGATGACGTCCTCAACCGTGCCCTCGTCCTCACTAAGTGCCAGCTGCGATCGTACTAAGCCCCATCGGACGGCGCCTGTCGCATTAAAATCTCAAATACCTTATATCCATCTCGTCAAATCCAAGCGGACGTACACCAAGCGCATTAAGCCCCTCTTTTGCACGCTCGTGACTGATAACTAGCTCGTCATTTACCTCGGCAAAGTCGCGAATCCGCTTTAAAAGCCTAAGAGCGATCCCTAGGCGTGGCGTGAGCGTTTGGCGATCTCAAGCGAGGCGTTTTTGTCGCACTCTTTGCCAAAGCTTTCGACAGAGGCTATCTGCACGATACGGCTTAGCTCGTCTGCTTGTATAAAACTGCAACCTAAAGTCCATCCCAAAGCGGTCTCTTAAAGGCGCTGAGATCATACCAGCACGAGTGGTCGCGCCGATGAGCGTAATTTTCGGCAGGGTCTATCTTGATAGTCTGGAGCTGCAGGCCCTGAGCCAATGATGATGTCTAACCTAAAGTCCTCCATCGCAGGGTAAAGCACCTCTTCGATAGCTGGGCTTGAGGCGGTGGATCTCGTCGATAAAAAAGCACGTCGCCCTCTTACCAGTTTGTAAGGATCGCCGCTAGGTCGCCGCTCTTTTCTATCATCAGGCGCCGCGGTCATTTTATGCTAACGCCCATTTCATTTGCGATGATGTGAGCAAGGGTGGTTTTACCAAGTCCTGGAGGGCCGTAAAATAGCACGTGATCTAGGCACTCATTTCGCTTTTTGGTCGCCTTTTTATAAAGACGTCTCAAATTTGTTTTATCTTTTCTTGGCCGATGTAGTCTTCAAATTTGCTAGGTCTAAGCGAGACTTCAAAGTCGTTTTTCAAAAGCTTACTTTTTCGATTTCAACGATTCTATCCAAAGTTTTTCCTTCTAAATTGAGGGCTTCATTTTTACGCTTTTTATGCTTAATCTAAGCTCGTTTAAATTTGTAGTAAAAGGTGCCGCCTCGCCATAAACGCTATCAACGCCGTATAAAACATTTCATGTTTTTTTGGCAAATTCACTGACGATATTTAGCCCAAGACCAAAACCGCCTTGAATTTTCATCCTCTCACGTATCTTTTCCAGACCCTTTTGACGTCCTTTATCCCCTTGCCAAAGTCCCTGCACACTAAGATTTATGCGATCTGCTTCAAGCTCTAAATTACTATTATCTCACTCTCTTTTGGGCTGTATTTTTATGGCGTTTGTGATGGTGTTATCGATGATACGCTGAGCTTCGACCTTGCTTAACATAGTAAATGCCTCGCTTGCTAAATTTGTCTTTATCTCGATGCTCTTGACCTCCGCCACGCTTGAGAGAAATTTCACTCGCTCTTTAACATACTCGCCTCATTTAGCCTCTCAAGTGGGAAATTTGATGTAGCCACGCTTTATGAAGTACTCGACATCTTCGTAGGTTATCTGCATCTGTTTTTAGGGCGTTTTTGATGCGGGTTATATACTTGTTTTCAAGTCCAAGCATCTCAAGGTTCATACCAGCCACGCCAAGGGGCGTCTTTAGCTCGTGCATGGCGTCGTTAAAAAGTTGTTCATATATTTTTGAAACTCTTTGTAAGGCTTAACACTGCTTAGGTATAAAAAAATAGACGATAAAAAGCACTGCCACAAGGATGACAAGTAGCATGATAGCTGTTAAAAAGAGGCTCTTTTTGTTATCAAGCTCCTTTTCAACGACTATGTAATAAGGGGTCTTATCTTTTTATAAAAAGCTCTTGTAAAAGAGGTACCCGCCCTCTTCTAGGGTTACAAATTTAAAAGTGCTTGGCTCTTTTGGTGAGGGTTGAGATGACTGGTTTGAACTTTACGTCGTAAATCAGCAATTTATATTTTAATGAGCTAGCTATATTTTTCGTTTTTTAGAAATGAATTCTGATGATGGTTTCATGCTTCATAGCACCAAAAAGGGCTTTTGAGCTGCTGTTTTTTCTGGCTTCATTTAAGATCACTAAAGCTTTGAAAGCAAAAAGCGACATTATGACAAATGTCGCTGCATGATCTGGATCTTAAAGCTCTTGTGCATCTATCTTGTAGCCTATGCGCCTCTTTGAGATGATGAAGTTATTGTTTGTCTTGTTTCTTATCTTTTAAAACGTGCATCCTTATATCAGCGCCTCGATATCTTTTGTCGTTCCAGACAAGATCTCTAAGCTCCTCCATACTGACGTAAGATTTAGGTGCGAGACCAGGCACTCAACCAAAGCGACCTCTTTTGCACTAAGATCAACCATCTTGCCATCTTTTAAGTAGCACACGCTTATTTTAGATTAAAAGCTAAACTCGTTATTTATTTTTACTATGTTCTTATCATCAGTGCCATAGTATTTTCGCATAAGCTCAGCTACTCTAAATTTAAGCTCAGCAAGCTCAAACGGCTTTTTTTAGATACTCATTACAGCCAAGCTCATAGCCAATCGCCATATCATCAATATCAACTAAAGATGTTGTTATCATGATAGGAGCGCTTGGATTCAGACTTCTTATATACTTGATAACCTCGTGTCCATTTACACTAGGCACTTTTATATCAAGTATGAAAAAGATGATAAGTACTTTTTCTCATCAGATCACTAAAAGCCTCTTGTCCATCACTAACCGCACAAACCTCATAACCAAGCGTCTGCAAAAATTCACAGACGCTCTCTTGAAACCCTAAGTCATCTTCTAAAAGCAAAATCTTCAAAAACGCTCTCCCAAAAACAAACTTTAATAAGAATTGTATCTATTTTTAATACTTAATAGGTAAATTCCAAATTAAAATTCTTTTTAAGTATTAAATAAAAATTTGACCTGCGTAAACTATGTAACATCTTAATAAAAAGACGCCGCAGATAACAAAAATAGCGTTTAGAACTGCGATCTCGCGCTTTGAAATCATGCGCTTTTTAAAACGCTTAAGTCTAAAATGATAGGCAACGCCATACCAAAACCAATAACACCTACATAAAAACATCAAGCCAAGAAGACTTTGCGCTCAATGCGTTTGCAACTGTGTTTGCGCCGCTTGCACTTGCATTTGAAACAAGCACGAAAAGAGCAACTATAAGTAAAAACTCAACTATTATCGCAAAAAGTCAAATTTTAATAAATAGTGTGCGGCATCGTTATGCTTTTTCTCTTTGTCTTTTAGCACGCCGATTAGTAGCGTAAATGCGCCAGCACAGCTTAAAACCAGAGACTAAGAATAATACTGGTAGAACTGGTGTGTTCCAAAGTACTATCTTATGAGCTGCGCTTAGTAAGAAGCCTGTATATGCACCAACGCCAATACCAAGGATGAAGAGTAAAATTCCTATTAAACCTGAAAGCTTATCAGCTATATTTGCAACCACGTCGCAGATAGAAATTTTTAGTGCGGCTGATCTCATTTTTTAAACGCGCCAACTGCGTATACAACGCTTAGCGGAGTATAAACTAGAAGCAACGCAACACCTATTGACATAACTGAGTCGAAGTTGTAAAGCAACAATATCCAGTAAAAAAGCTTAGCGGCTTACCAAGGTCAACTACCAAAAGCGCAAGACCAAAGATGATCGCTACTGGAGCGATAAGAGCGGCTCGCTTTGAAGTAGTGGTTATCTTTGCCGTATTTGCCAGCTAAAAGCACTGCAACGATACTAGCACCTGCACTAAGTCCTGCTAAAAATAGATAAAATGCTATTGGCCAGCCCCAGTACATTCAGTGTACTGAGCTAGACTTCCTGACATGCTATTCATTGTGTGCTCCTTTTTGTGTTTTGCGATCATTGCAAGTAGAGGTTTTGTCTTTAACTCCTCTTTTTGGCAAGTAGTATTTTGACTCTTTTAGTAGTTTTGATACTTTAGAATTCTCATCGTTGATATCGCCAAAAGTTAGTGCATTTGTAGGGCATACGCTCACACATGCAGGGTCTTTTGCCCTCTTCTAGTCTGCTCTCGTAGCAGAATGTACATTTACCTATCTCACCATCAGGCAACACAAAACGTGCATCATATGGACAGGCTAGGATGCAGTATTTGCAGCTAACACAAGTCTTGTGATCAACTAAAGTCACGCCGTCTTTTGTCTTAAAGCTAGCTCCAGTTGGGCAAACCTCAACACAAGGTGCATCTTCACACATAACGCGACTTTGGCGTAAGAAGTCGGTCTTTAGCTTTGGAAAAGTCCCACTCATCTTCGCATGTACTTGCAAGCGGTAAACGCCCATTGGTACTTTGTTTGCACTTCTACATGCTACCGAACAGCCTTGGCGACCGATGCATAAATTTTCATCATGTATCATCATATATTTTTTCATTTTCTAATCCTTACGCTTTACTTATGCTAACGCCAACGTTTGTGACCATAGTTGCAGCTACTGGGCCCTCAGCTGGGTCAAGAAGCACGCTTGTATTTAAGCCAACGTGGTTGATAGTTTTTAGGCCTGGGGGTGATGTGTCCAAAGCCGTGGTAAACAAAGAGTGTATCCTCTCTGATGCCCTCTGTTAGCATTAGATGACCTTTTTGCTCGCCAAATTGTTTTTTGACAAGGACTGTGTCGCCATCTTTTAAATTTTTCTTTTTCGCTGTATTTGGATGTATCCAGATCGGACTATCACTCATAAGGTCGTTTAGATAAGGAACAGTTTGCGTGTGGCCCGTTAGTATGGATAGGTGTCTTGCCGCAAGTTAGGCATAGATCGTGTCCATCAAAAGTATCCATATCTTTGTCATTTAGAGCGCCATATCCTGCGAACTGCTCTTTCAACCTCTGGCAAGAATAGCTCTATCTTGCCGCTCTTTGTTTTAAGCTTCGCCATATCGTCCATTAGGCCATTTTCACCAACAAATTGAGATGCGTTTGGATATTTAGCTACAATTTTCTCGATCATGCCTTTTTTTCTCTAAATAAAAATGCCCGGCTCGTCCCATGTGATATAGCCATCTTTTTTCTAGAGCGGCAAGTAAATTTCGCATCTCCGCCAGCTTGTTGCATTCTAAACTCACGCATATCATTCCATGTATAAAGCTCGTCTACCTTCAAGCGGCGTGCTAGCTCTCTAAAGATAAATGCGACATCTTTTGTGTCGCCAACTGGATCAACGACTTTATTTCTTATCATATAAGCTGGTTTTAGACCTGACTTATCCTCGATACCTTCGTCGCGCTCTAGGTAGTCGCTCTCAGGCAAGATGACATCAGCAAATGTCGCCATATCGTTTAGATAAACGTCACTTACTACGATAAGATCAAGCTTTCTTTCATAGCCTCGATACTCTTCATCGTTCCAGCCACGTTTATAAGGTGGTTAAATCTTATATTAAACCAACCCCTTTATCTCGTATGGTTTAGAGCTTTAAGATAGCTTCATCGATATCCATTAAAACGCCGTGTTTTCTGCTTACAAATTTATGCACTCCAGCGTCGCCAGCGAAAGTCTAGCCCTAGTGACTTTTGGCACTTTAAATTTATCATCTGGGTTTTTAAGAACTGGGGAATTTATCCTCGCCAACTAGTTTGTTAAAGGTTTTTGCGTTTTTGCCACCAAAAAGACCGCCTTTGACCTCCCAGTTGCCCATCATAGCATTTGCAACCATTATAGCTTTTGTTCTCATGTACTCAGCTCTTGTGGTGGTTGTGTTGTGACCAAAATCAAAAATAACTTTTGGGAGCAGACTTTGTAAATTTCATCAGCGATGCGTCTGACATCGCTTGCTTTTATGCCAGTGATGCTCTCTTGCCACTCAGGTGTTTTGCCCTTCGACACTTTTTTTACAATCTCGTCAAAGCCGACTGTACTTTCTCAATAAATTCTTTATTGTAAGTGCCATTTTGTATCCAAGTGTTGATAAGTGCTAATACAAACGCTAGGTCAGTTCCTGGTTTAACTGGTAGCCACTCATCAGCTTTTGCAGCTACAACGCTAAATCTTGGCTCAAGCACAAGTAGCTTTGTATCCTTGCTAGCTGCAAAGTTTAGTAAGCTTTTTAGCATCAGCTATGACGATGCCCTCAAAGAGGTTGTGACCAAAATTTACAACGTATTTTTGCATTTGCAAAGTCTCTTTTTTAGCTTAGCGATGCCATACATCTGCTCACAGACCATTTGGTAGGTGATCGGACAGCTTGAAAAAGTGCGAAAAAGCAGTTTGGCGAGCCATAAGCTGAGGCAAAATTACCATCAGCTTGTGCGTTTGCGAGCTTTTACAGGTAAATACAAAACTTTCAGGGCCATACTTTTTGCTTGATATCAAGCATCTTTTGAAGCTACATAGTCAAGCGCCTCGTCCCAGCTAACCTCGCGCCATTTATTCTCACCTCTCTCACCAGCTCTAATTAATGGCTTTTTGATCCTATTTTTCATCATAGAGCTGACTAAGGCCTGAGCCGCCTCTTGCACAAAGAGAGGTTGCCGTGCCGCCAGCTTTTGGATTGCCACTTAAAGAAGCGAACTTTGCCATCAACGACTTTTTGCTTCGATAGGACACCTTGAAGAGCACATCTCACAAAAGCTATGAACGTGCTTTTTCGCCTCCATTTGTAGCACCTTGCAAAGCACCACCTGATAGAGATGATGCAGCTGCGCTAACTCCTGCACTGAATTTCTAAAAATTCTCTTCTATTTAAGCTCATCTTTCTCCCTTTAAAAGAAATTTTACTTTTCATTATTTTTATTATTTAAAGTTGAAACTAAAATTAAAATTTTATTTAATAATTATTCTTAGTATATATATTTTTAAAAAAACTTAAGATTAAATATCAAAATCCATATGATTTTTAAAAATGAGTAAAAAAATATAAAAGTCCAAAATTTTGGGGTAAGATAAAAAGTAAATTTAATGTAATCAAATTGGCTATTTTTATTTTTAAGGAAAGTGTTAAAAAAAGAAATATTATATGGATAAAATTATTAAGCCGAGAGAGATCTCGGCTTAAGTTTTATAAAAAGAACTGGAGCTACTATAAATCCTAGGATAACAGACAATGCAACCATTATCGTTCCTGGAACAAAGAATGAGTGGTTAAATACACATTTACCAACTCTTGTAGTTCCTGTATCATCCATCGCAATAGCACCTAGTGTTGTAGGGTATGTTGGCAATACAAATAGACCTGAAACTGCAGCAAATGAAGCTACAAGGATCCAGATATCTTGTGAATTTCTCAGGTGCTGTCATACCAAGAGCAGCGAGCAACAGCCGGCATCATAACCCTAGTTGTAGCAGCTTGAGAGTATAGCAAGCAGCTTAGGAAATATAGTGCAACCGCTAGGACAAACGGATACTGAGTAACAAAGTTTTTCGCTACTTCTTTAATAGAGTCAAGGTGTCCATTAACAAATGTTGTACCAAGCCATGCGATACCAATAACACAGATGCACGCATTCATACCGCTTTGGAAAGTGCTTGTTGAAAGAAGTTTGCCAGTATCAACCTTGCAAGCTACTGCGATTGTAAAAGCCGATTGTTAGCATGAAGCTAATAATAGTCGCATCTCTTGAAAGGATAGGTTTTTTTCTATTAAATTTAAGCTCTTTGAGATACATAGCGCATAACAAACAACGATCAAAAACGCCAACTGCGAAGATAGCAACTGATCTTTTTGCATATAGTTTTTGGCTCGTGGTATTCTGCAGCTTTAACCTCTTCGACCAAGCCTCTTGCAAGTCTATCTTGATAGATAGGATCTTTTTGAAAGGTCAAGATCATAGATTTGTTGACGATAAACGCAGTGATGATCATCGCAACAAATGTTGTTGATATACAAATAAATAGTAATATCGGATAGCTAACACCTAGCTTTTTCGCATAGACCGCTCATAGCAACAAACGCAGCTGAGATAGGGCTAGCAGTGATCGCTACTTGAGAAGAAACGACTGAAAGCGCTAGTGGAGCTGAAGGTTTGATATTTTGTGTTTTTTGCAACCTCAACGATAACAGGGATCATTGAAAACGCTGTGTGACCTGTACCTGCAAGTATAGTTAAAAGATATGTAACTATCGGAGCAAGGAAGTTGATTTGCTTTTGGATTTTTTGCGCGAAATTTTTAGATGCCACTTGAACCAAATAGTCAAGTCCGCCAGCAACTTGTAAAGCTGTGATCGCAGAGATAACTGAAGCGATGATCAAGATAACATCCATAGGGATGTCTTTCATGTCAACTTTCATACCAAGCAGAGCAAGTATCACAACGCCAAGACCACCTGCGTAGCCAACGCCCATACCACCTAGTTTGACACCAAGATAGATGCCACCAAATAGGACTATAATCTGTAAAATCAGCATTATATCCATCGAAAACTCCTTTTATTAAATTTTACTACTAAAATTACCATTTAAGCGTGCTAGGATTTATGGCACGCTTTTAATAATACTTTGCTTATCTTACTTAACCATGCTTGGATTTAGCATATTTTTTTAGGCTCTAGGATCTTATCGATCTCTTCTTTACTTAGATAGCCTCTCTCTAAGCAGATATCGCCGACTGCTTTTACCAGTTGTAAGAGCCTCTTTTGCGATGCTTGCTGATTTTTTTCATAACCGATATATGGGTTAAATGCTGTTACGATACCAACTGAGCCAAGTACTGATTTTTAAGCAAGCTTCAGGGTTTGCTGTAAGTTTTTTGATAGCTTTTTGGGCTAGTGTTTTTCATAGCATTTTCAAGGATAAATATAGAGTTAAATAGCGCATAAGCGATGCCTGGTTCAAACGCATTTAGCTCAATCGCCTCTTTCAGAGCAAAGCATGATAGTTACGTCATTACCCATTACTTCGTAGCAAGCCTCGCCAACAACCTCAGCTATAACTGGGTTTACTTTACCTGGCATGATAGAGCTACCTGGTTGCATTTGAGGTACATTTATCTCACCAAGACCGCATCTTGGGCCTGAGTTCATTAGTCTTAAGTCGTTTGCTATTTTAGAAAGTCTAACAGCAGCTGTTTTAAGCGCGCCACTTACGTGTACGAAGTCCGCAGTATCTTGCGTAGCGACGATGAAGTCATCAGCCTTTTTTAAAATCAACGCCAGTGATCTCTTTTAGTTTTTTAACAACTACATTTTTTTATACTCTGGATGGCAGTTGATACCTGTACCAATCGCAGTTGCACCCATATTTAGGTATGTCATAGCTTCGCGTGCTTTGCTGTGATCTTTTCGATATCACTTTTGATGTAGCTTGCAAATGCGTTAAAAAGTGTTGCCAAGTGTTGTAGGGACGGCATCTTCAAGCTCTGTTCTACCCATTTTGATGATATCTTTTAAATTCTTTTGCTTTTTTTCTCAAGCTCATCTTTTTAGTAAATTCATCGCAGCAAGCAAGTCAGTAAGTTTTGCATAAGTTGCTACTTTAATAGAGCTTGGATAAGTATCATTTGTGCTTTGTCCAAGGTTTGTGTGATCGTTTGGATGGATGTATTGATACTCGCCTTTTTTTATGACCAAGGCTCTCAAGTGCGATATTTGTGATGACCTCATTTGAGTTCATGTTTGTACTTGTTCCAGCTCCACCTTGAACCATATCAACGACAAATTGATCTAAAAACTCACCAGCTATTACTCTATCGGTCGCTTTTGCCAAAGCATCAGCTATCTTTTGGATCTAAAACGCCGACCTCTTTATTTGCAAGTGCGGCGACTTTTTTTGATCTGTGCAAATGCCTTTACAAAAGTATGGATACTCTTTTAATGTTCTGCCACTCATGTGGAAGTTTTTCAGTAGCCCTAAATGTTTGGATGCCATAGTAAAAATTGTCAGAAATTTCCAACTCGCCGATAAAATCATGTTCTTTTCTGGTTGCCATAACAGCTTCTCCTTAGTAAAAAAATTGTTATCGGTCGAAATTATATAAGCATTTATTCTTTTTAAACATTAATAACTACTTATAAGCTTTCATTTTTGGAGCTGGTGTGACGATATTTGCCCCAAAAATAATATGTTATATTTAAGCAAATTTTAGAAATTTAGTTCAATAAATTGTTATCCAGATAATAATATCACTCTTTTTATAATATAAAAATGGTAAAAAAATAATGTATATTTATTCTATTTTTTTAAGCTAAAGGGCCCTTTTAGTAAATTTAACACAAAAATAAATATAAATTTAGAAATTTTACCAACCTAAAAATAGAAAATTAAAGTTAAATTTTTCTTTATAATATTACTTCGTGACACTTTTTGTGATAAAAATTTCAAATTTGCAGATATTTTTAAATTTAAAAGTTTGCTTTGGATGGTAAGTTAAGGGGATAAATTAGCTACCCCTAGAAATTTCTAGGGGTAAGAGTAAGCATTTAGCCATCAAGGCCTCAAATTGCTCTGTATTCTTCGTATGTTCCTTTGAAGTCAACGACCTCGCCATTGCCCTTTAGGGTGTAAAAATTCTATTTGCAAAGGCGTCTATTAGCTCCCTGTCGTGGCTCACGCAGATAACTGAGCCGCTAAAGTTGTAAAACGCCTCACCAAGTGCGATGATAGCCTCAAGGTCGAGGTGGTTGTTTGGCTCGTCCATGACAAAGTAATTTGGTCTATGAAGCATGAGCTGAGCCAGTCTTACTCGGTGTTTTTTTCGCCACCGCTTAGCGCGCCTACTGCCTTTTCTTGCTCAGCACCGCTAAAAAGCATCCTGCCAAGGCACTTTCTGATCTCGTCGATGTCCTTGTTTTTGGCATCTTGGAGGTACTCATAAAGCTTTAGCTCGCCCTCTATCTTATTTACCGTATCTTGCGCAAAATATCCTAGTTCGATGGTTGCACCTATGTGCACCTCGCCTGCGTCAGGCTTTTAGCTCGCCCATTATTATCTTACAAAGTGTGCTTTTTACCAACGCCGTTGTGACCGATGATGGCAAGCTTTGTCGCCCTTTTTCGAGCTTGAAGTTTAGCCCGTCAAATATCACTTTATCATCAAATTTCTTACTTACGTTTTTAAGCTCTATTAGCTCATTGCCTATCTCACGATTTGCACGAAATAGAATGCTTGGATCACGTCTGCTTGATACTGCGATCTCGGCGATATCGAGCTTTTTCAAGCTGCTTTGCACGTGAGGTCGCCTGCTTTGCCTTGCTCGCATTTGCTGAAAAATCTCGCGATAAATGTTTTCCAGCTCCTCTTTCTCTTTTAGCTTCTTATCACGCTCCATCTCATGCTCGCTTTGCGATCAAACTTGCGACCATATACCAATCATCGTAGTTACCTGAAAACTCGCGAATTTTTCTTAAAATCCACATCCAAAAATGTTTGTAGCAAACCCTATTTAAAAAGTGCCTGTCGTGGCTGATAACCACAAGTGTGCCCTCGTGGCGGTTTAGCTCGTTTTCTAGCCATGCAATCGCGTCTATGTCAAGGTTGTTTGTTGGCTCGTCTAGGAACAAGATGTCTGGCTTTGGAAATAGCACTTGAGCCAGCAAAACTTTAACTTTATCTGAGTTTTTCAACCTCGCTCATCAGCTTATCAAATCTCATTTAGCCCAAGCGAGCTTAGGATTTTTTTCTATCCTAGTCTCGTACTCGTAGCTTGGATCCTCTTCAGCACTTATCATCTCAAGCTCGCTTAAGCGCTCATTTATCTCATCTGTAAATTCTCGCTCATATAGAGCTTTTTCTTTCTCTTTAACAGCGTCATATAGGCGTTTGTTGCCATAAAGCACTGCATCTTTTAACGTGAAAATTTTCAAACGCAAACTGATCTTGCCCAAGCACGCCAACTTTTAGTCCATTTTTCTATGACGATCTCGCCGCTAGTTGGCCTCGATAGCTCCGCTTAGAAATTTCTTAAAAATGTCGATTTACCAGCGCCATTTGCACCGATGAGCCCGTATCTGTTGTGATGATTTAGCTTTAAATTTACATCCTCAAATAGCAAACTGCTTGCAAATCTTTGAGTAAGTCCCCCAACTTCTAGCATTATCTTTCCTTGTGATTATTTTTGCGATTTTGCCTAGAAATTTGATTAAAAAGCCATTTGCTACTTTAGCCTAAAAATGCCCTGTGATCTTATAGCTATAAAGTATGTTTTTCTTCTTGCACGCCAGAGCCGATATTATGAATAACAAGCGGTGTTTGGCCTTCAAATTTATCTGAGATCACGCCGATGTGAGGCAATTTCTTGGTAGCATCCAAGTGACGATATCGCCTGGTAAAAATTTGTCATCACTCACCTCAAAAACCTTTTCTTTTTAGATAGGTAGCGATGTTTAAAACACGCCTGTGATCGATGTTTTTTTATCAGCCTTTTTAAGCCCCCATTTTTTTAGGATAAACTGAAAGAAATTTTTACTCATATCTTCAAAAATGAGCCTTTGCAGATCCATATCTTGATACCGCAAAGCCCTTACCACAACGTCCGTGCAAACGCCCTTTTTGATATCCACGTCACCCATTGGGTAAGCGAGCCGCTCGTAGCTTGATCGTAACTTAGCGTCACGCCGATCTGCGACCCTAGCGTCATTTACAATTTACTCGCCGAAAAGGCAAAAATTTGCGTGGCAAAAAGAGCTAAAAGTAGAAAATTTCTTCATTTTCTACTTTAAAAAGCATGGTTTTTAAGATACGTTTTCCTATCTCAACGCCTGGCTGATCGTAGGTGTTGATGCCCTAGCATGATACCAGTTGCCGAGGTTAGTAGCTCGTAGTAAAAAAATAAGCCAGCCAGCATGAAACTCATCAAGCCTCTCAAGCATGATCGTATCGACACTTATGCCCTCTTGCACCAGCGCCATAGCCGTCGCGTCGCACTGCAAATTTATAAGCTCATTTAGGCTTAGACCCGCCACAAAATCGCACTCTTCAAGCCCTTTTTAGGCTAAAGCTTGGGATAGTCTTGTCGCTCGCGTGATCTTTTTATCTTTATAAATGTCACACTCTTATCTTTTACGCCGTCCATGATAAGCTGTAAAAAGCTGTGTTGATCACGGCTGCCGACAAGTCCAACTGGCGTAAGGCCGACCCTTTTATAGCCTCTTTTTTTACCAAGGCTCTCCGCCCAAAGCTGCACGTACCAGTCGTTAAATCTAAAAAATCTATCGCAATAGCTAAAAATGACATTTATGCTGGCATTTCTGCTGGTAGCGTAGTGGTAGGCTTTTGCGACTATGGAGCTATCTTTTTGCTCGATGTATTGCTTCTTGCAAGCAAGCGCGCCCTCCAGTAGTGCCTTTATATCGTAGCCACAAATTCCAAGAGGTACAAGGCCGATCGCACTTAGCACGCTAAATCTCCCGCCAACGTTTTTTTGGGATATTAGAAAATCTGAATGCCATTTTCTTTGGCGAATATCTTTCAAATTTGTCTCAGGGTCAGTGATGATGAGAGTAATTTTTGCCCTAAATTTCTGAGGTTTAAAGTCATCAAGTAAGCACTTAAAAATAGTGATCGTCTCGATCGTGTTGCCTGATTTTTGAGCTTATTATAAAAAGCGTCTCGTCGTACTTAGCCCACTAAGCGTGCTTTTGTAACTGCAAGGATCGACGTTATCTAAAAAAATAAAAGCTCTCTTTTTATCCCATGTGTGCCATCAAGCATTGATTTTAGCGCCTTTACGCCAAGACTACTGCCGCCAATACCAACAAGTACTACATTTTTTTGATATGAGTAAGGCTCTTTTCGTACTCCTCTATCTCTCCAAGTAAATTTTGCCCAAGAGCTGGCAGGTGGTAGTAGCCTATCTCGCCGCTTTCATATTCGTCGTTTATGCGTTTGGCATAAGAGTCGATGACATCGTTGCTTGCAAAGTTAAACTTTAAATGAAGTCTCTATCATTTACTGCGCTCGTAAAAGAAATTTGTAGCCCTCGACAAAAGCCATCTATGCTACCACAATCAAACCTCTTGCCCTTAAATTTATAAGCTAGCACCATGCCATCTTTTGCCTGCGTTTTTAGTGCGTCTGTGATCTGAATTTCGCCGTTTTTTTGCCCGGTTTTGTTCGCTCTAAGATGTTAAAAAAATATCTGGCGTTAGGATATAGCGCCCAATTATCGCTAAATCTGTCGGAGCCTCGGCAGGATCAGGCTTTTTCAACCATATCATCAACCATTATAAGATCATCTTCTATAAACCTACCACTTACGACACCATAAGACTTGGTCTGCTCTTTTTGGCACCTCCATTACTGCAACTACGCTACAACGATACTTTTTCATAAATTTCTAACCATCTGTGAAAGCACGCCCTCACCATTTTCATTTATACATAGATCATCTGCCAAAATGACTCCAAATGCTTCATCACGAACTAGAGTTTTACCTGTATAAATGGCGTGCCCAAGCCCTTTCATAGCATTTTTGCCTAGTAAATGAAAATGTACACGAACTCATTAAATTCTAACTTCACTAAGCAGTGACTCTTTTGAGCTACCTGCGATCTCTTTTTCTAGCTCGTAGCTAATGTCAAAATAGTCCTCAAGCGCCCTTTTTCCGCGTCCTGTGACAAATGCCATATTATCCATGCCAGCCTCAAGCGCCCTCATCAACGCCATAGTGAATGAGCGGTTTTGTAAGGATCGGTAGCATCTCTTTTGGGAGCGATTTTGTAGCTGGTAAAAATCTCGTTCCATATCCAGCCGCTGGAAATAGGCAAGTTTGTATCATTTTAGTCCTTCGTGAAAAATTGCAAAATCTTTACTATCTTTTCCTTAATAATATAATTTGTTTGAATTTACAAGGCTTTTAATTAGCAAATTGATAAGATTTTTTAAAATTTTAAAAAAAGAGTAAATTTGCAGACGATTGACAGGATTTTTTTAAAGCCCAGCTTGATATAAAAAGTCAATTTCTTAGCATTTTTTTATGCCCGATAAGCTCGTTTAAAAGCTTGCATGAGAGCCTAAAAGAGGAGCATTTTAAGGCTGTTCACGTAGTTTGGGCGACAAGAGAACTAAACAAATACGGACAAATAGTTGAAAATCAAAGTGATGACGGCGAGCCAAAGGGCACTAGCGGCCAGCCCAGCCTAAATACCCTGCGAGGCGCCGAGCTTATAAACGTTGGCGTCTTGATAGTTCGCTACTTTGGCGGGATAAAGCTTGGCACTGGAGGGCTTGTTAGAGCCTACTCAGGGGCTGTAAATGAGGTGATAAACGAGGCTGTAAGAAGTGGTGGCGTGATGAATTTGAGATAAAAGATGAGGCTAAATCTTTACCCCTTTTTCACTGATGAGCCGCTTTGAGCACTATTTTTTTCCACTAAAGAAATGTAAGTGAGTTTGAAAGAGAATTTAATGACCTTGGAGCGATCTGGAGCGTAAATTTAAACGAGGCTGAGTTTGCTGAGCTATTTAAATTTTGCAAAGCACTCGAAGCAAGTGAGTTTAAATTTCTAGCCCTGCCACTTAGCAGACAAAGCGCTGTTTATTTATTAATTGTAAAATCGCACAATTTTAAAAAAAAGAAAGTAAAAAAATGGAAAATTTGGAACGACATTTATAACCACTTTAACCCAGTCGCCTTTAGCCTCTTTGGCTTTAGCGTGCACTGGTACGGACTCATGTATATCTTTGCCCTTGTTTCGGCACTTGTCACAGCAAAAATACCTAGTCAAAAAGACAAAAATTCCCCATCTCAGACCAACTTTTGGATAACTACTTTTTTTGGGTCGAGATCGGCGTTATTTTGGGTGCTAGGCTTGGCTGGGTCGTGCTTTACTCTGGTGAGGCAGGATACTATCTAACGCGACCCTTGGGTACTTCAACCCTTTTTCACAACGGCGAATCTAGAGAATTCGCGGCATGAGCTACCACGGAGCGGTGGTTGGATTTTTGCTAGCGACCTTTTTTTCTTTTGCAAAAGATATAAGCATAAATTTATGGCGACTACTCGATCTTTTGCGCTGTTTGCATACCTTTTGGCTACACCTTTGGCAGGATCGGAAATTTCCTAAACCAAGAGCTTTTTGGCAGGGTCACAGACGTGCCTTGGGCGATAAATGTCTTTGGACAGCCAAGACATCCAAGCCAGCTTTACGAGGCATTTTTGGAAGGTTTAGTCGTTTTTTTGTCATCTTGTTTTTTTATACCGCAAATTTAAGAAAATTTAATGGCGAACTCATAGCACTTTACGCCATTTTATACACATTTGCAAGATTTATTTGCGAATTTTTAGAGAACCTGACTCTGGACTTGGATTTATCGCCCTTGGACTCTCTATGGGACAAATTTTATCACTCATAATGTGCTTCTTTGGAATAATCGTTTATATCATGCTTCGAAAAACGTGTTGCGAAAATTTAATGTAAATGTTTAAAAAAATATTAAAGTAAAATTCTGATAACATTAGCTTTATCAATTAATGCTAATATTTAAATTAGTATTAAGAAATGATAACTTATTTCAAATTTCTTAGGAGGGCTCATGACCGGGCTTATAGAGGGTTTTTTGGGGAAACGGTCGGACTGGCAAAAAGCCGCACACCAGCCGCTTGGGATAGATGGCAGAGTATTACAGGTTTTGTTTTGGCCTGTTTCATATTGTGCCATATGGTTTTTACTTCTACTATACTACTTGGCAAAGACGCATTTAACGCTGTCGTAGGATTTGCAGAGGCTAAATTTTTATTTGGTGAGGCTACTTGGTGGATCACAAACGTCATCGCTGCTGTTATCTTCGTAGTTTTTTTGTCACTCACGCCTTCTTGGCCATGAGAAAACTTTCCTGCAAATTACAGACAATATTTAATGTTTAGAGGCCATAAAGACCGCATGAAGCACCTTGATACCACACTTTGGTGGTTTCAGTTTTTAACAGGGTTTGCTCTATTTTTTGCAGCGAAGCGCCCACCTTATAGATATTATCTTTGGCGGACACATCACTGCTGACAAGTCAGTTGATGCTTTCCACAAACCAGAAAATTTTTCTACTTCGCACTACTTGTTTTTCATGGTCGTTCACGCTAGCGTTGGCATGTACCGCTTATATGTCAAGTGGGTAAGCATCGATGGCGTAAATAAACACGAAATGTTTGCCAAAAGAAATAAGGCAAAGACAGTTGTATTTGTCATTTATGGCATACTTGCTGTGATCGCGCTAATCGCCGATTTCGTGTGGATCAGCCATTAAAAAAAGGAGCTAGAAGATGAATGTAAAATATTATGACGCATTGGTAATTGGTGGTGGTCTAGCTGGTCTTAGAGCTGCTGTGGCTGCTGGAGAAAAGGGTTTAAGCACCGTAGTTTTGAGCCTCATCCCTGTAAAACGCTCTCACTCTGTCTGCTGCACAAGGTGGCATGCAAGCAAGCCTTGGTAACTCTAAAATGAGTGAAGGCGATAACGAAGATGTGCACTTTGCTGACACAGTAAAAGGTAGCGACTGGGGTTGTGATCAACAAGTTGCACGTATGTTTTTGTCAAACTGCTCCAAAAAGCTATTAGAGAGCTTGCAGCTTGGGGCGTGCCTTGGACTAGGATCACAAAAGGCGAAAGAAGCGCTATCATCAACGCTCAAAAGACAACTATCGTTGAAAAAGAAGAGGTTCACGGACTTATCCACTCACGTGACTTTGGTGGTACAAAAATGGAGAACCTGCTATACAGCTGATGCAACTGGTCACACCATGCTTTTTGCTGTTGCAAATGAAGCGCTTAAACACAATGTAGAAATTCACGACCGCAAAGAGGCGATCGCTTTGATACATCAAAATAATCGCTGTTACGGTGCGATCGTTCGTGACCTTGTAAATGGTGAGATCACAGCTTATGTTGCAAAAGGTACACTTATAGCAACTGGCGGATACGGCAGAGTTTATAAACACACCACAAACGCTGTTGTTTGCGAGGGGTATCGGTGCTGCGATCGCACTTGAGACTGGCGTAGCACAGCTTGGTAATATGGAAGCTGTTCAGTTCCACCCAACTCCGATCGTCCCATCTGGTATCCTTTTAACAGAAGGCTGCCGCGGCGATGGCGGAATTTTACGTGACGTTGATGGATACCGCTTTATGCCTGATTATGAGCCTGAGAAAAAAGAACTTGCTAGCCGTGACGTCGTTAGCCGCCGTATCATGGAGCACATCCGTGCAGGCAAAGGCGTACACAGCCCTTATGGCGACCACGTTTGGCTTGACATCTCGATCCTCGGACGTGAGCATATCGAGAAAAACCTACGTGACGTTCAAGAATGGCTACTTTTAACGGCATCGATCCAGCTGACACAGAAGTCGATGAAAATGGTATCGGCAAAGGCTGGGCACCGATCCTTCCTATGCAAAGACTACTCAATGGGTGGTATCAAAACAAAACCAACTGGCGAGAGTCCAACACTAGCTGGTCTATTTAGCGCGGGCGAGGTCGCTTGCTGGGATATGCACGGTTTTAACCGCCTCGGTGGTAACTCAGTTTCTGAAACAGTCGTCGCTGGCATGATCGTTGGTGATTATTTCGCTGAGTACTGCTCAAAACACGAGATCGAGATAAACACAGCTGATATCGAGAAATTTGTAAAAAAAGAGAAGAAGAGTATCTAAATAGCCTTGTTAGCAAAGAGGGTAATTTAACGTCTTTGATATCAAAAACAAGATGAAAGAGGTAATGTGGGAGCACGTTGCGATATTTAGAACAGGCAAAGGCCTAGAGCTTGCGGTTAAAGAGCTTGAAGCACTTTACAAAGAGTCACTTGATGTTAAAGTGGCTAATAAAGCGCTATTTGGCAACCCAGAGCTTGAAGAGGCTTTACCGCGTGCCAAAGATGCTAAAACTAGCACTTTGTATCGCAAAAGGTGCGCTTGATAGAACAGAGAGCCGTGGCGCTCACTGCCGTGAGGACTATCCAAAGAGAGATGACCTTAACTGGCTAAACAGAACGCTTACAAGCTGGAAAGAAGGCGACACTCTGCCAACTATCACTTATGAGCCACTAGATATCATGAAGATGGAGATGCCACCAGCATTTAGAGGCTATGGTGCAAAAGGCAATATCATTGAGCATCCAGACAGCGCTATCCGCCAAAAAGAGGTTGATGATATCCGTGAAAAATGCAAAATGAAGGCAAGAGCAGACAAGAAATTCAAGAAGCTTTGATGCACTACGACCTTCAACCAAAATACAAAGCACCAAATGAAAGAGCAGGTATAGGAAATGAGTAGAAAAAAATAACCATAAAAAGCTTTTAAATATAATCCATTAAGCAAAGTTTCTAAGCCTCATTTTTGCGACTTATGAGCTTGAAGAGACTCCTGGTATGACGCTATTTATCGCGTTAAATCAAACTCGCGAGAATGACCCAGACCTTAGCTTTGACTTTGTTTGCCGCGCTGGCATTTGTGGTAGCTGCGGTATGTTAGTAAACGGCACACCAAAGCTTGCTTGCCGCACACTAACAAAAAGACTATCCAAGCGGCGTTATCGAGCTTATGCCACTACCTGTCTTTAAACTACTAAAAGACCCTAAGTGTAGACACTGGCAACTGGATGAACGCTATGAGTAAACGTGTCGAGAGCTGGATACATACAGATCACGAGACAGATATCTCTAAGCTTGAAGAGAAAGTTGAGCCAGAAGTCGCTCAAGAAGTTTTTCGAGCTTGACCGCTGTATAGAGTGCGGAATTTGTGTTGCATCTTGCGGAACAGCTATCATGAGACCTGATTTCATCGGCGCTGTTGGTCTAAACAGGGTTGCTAGATTTAAGATAGACGCACTTGATAAGAGAACTGACGAGGACTTTTTACGAGCTAATCGGCGATGATGATGGCGTATTTGGTTGTATGACTTTGCTTGGTTGCGAAGACAACTGTCCAAAAACACCTACCACTTCAAAGCCGCATAGCTTATATGCGCAGGAAAATGGTCGCAATAAAAGTAGCAAAGGGGCTGTAAAAAGCCCCTCAAATTTACTATCAAATTTTAATACTACAAATAGACGCTAATATACAAATACAAATATCTAGCACTGCAAATAAGAAAAAAATAAAAAAATATTAAAAGCGGAAACGACAAGACTATACCCATTATATAGCCAAGTGGCAAAGTAATAAAAAAATAAAAGATCAACTCCGGTACTAAAGTAAAAAAATAGCGCAAACAATGAAGCGATTACGTTTATAAATAAGTTGATATTTTCAGAGAAAAACTCTGTTAGGCTTACGTATTTCATGTGGTGATTATATCCATAAAAATGTAAAAACAATAAATTTTTGGTAAAAATTTATATAATTTGACATCAAACAATTCATTTTTAGGATATAAAATGATACCAAGCTATAAAGAGATGATGCTACCCATTTTAGAATTTGTCGCACAAAATAACAATACAAACAGAAGTGAATTTACAAATTTATAATAAATCAGTTTAAGCTAAACGATGAAGATATTTTTGCAAAAGAATAAAAAGAGGGACACCCTACTTATATAAACCGTGCCGACTGGGCTCTAACGTATCTGGCAACCACTGCACAGGTAAAGGCAAAAACCAAAGATGAAGCCTCTTGAGAAAGTTGGCAAAAAGTCTGTTTTCTATAACAAATTTTGGTAAAGAGCTGATAAGCGAGAAGAACGCAAAAAGAGAAATTTATATCTTGGTATGATGAAATTTATAAGCAAGAGATCAAACAAGAAAAAGAAAGAAGCAGTAGAAAATACACCAGACGACAGCCTAAAAGAGGCATATGAAAAGATAAAAAGAAGAGTTAAAAAGCGAAATTTTATCTAGCATTTTGGAAAAAGAGCCGAGATTTTTGAGCATCTAGTAACAGAGCTTTTTAGAAAGGATGGACTATGGAACTGGAAGCCTTACAAATAAAGGACCAGATGGCGGGATAGATGGCATAATAGACGAAGATGAGCTAGGACTTTCTAAAAATTCTACATCCAAGCAAAGAGATATAAAGATGGCGACAAACATAGACAGGCAAAGAGATACAGCAGTTCATCGGCGCTATCTCAAACAAAAAAATACCAAAAAGGCGTCTTTATCACTACAGCTAAATTTTACAAAAGAGGCTGAGATGTTTGCTAAAGATAGTCAAAACTTTAGCGTGGTCTTGATAGATGGCGACAGACTAGCTGAGCTAATGATAAAATTTAAAGTCGGAGTCCAAACAGGTCAAATTTATGAAATTTGCAAGATCGACACTGACTTTTTTGAAGAAAGTATTTTTTAAATAGTCGCCATTCGCTACTCCATTTGGTTTGTTGCCTCTAGTAAGATTTCTACAGCTTAAAAAAAGACAAATTTGAGCTTCTCATCGCCCTTTTTATCAGCTAAATTTACCAAAGCAAAACACTTTTTAAACCAAATTTCACTCTTATAAACGCCGTCTAAATTTTAAGTGTTATAATTACGGCAAAATAACGATTTTAAGGAGAGAGTATGCAGTCTCGCATAATCACTGGCGTTTTGATGTTCGTTGCTATTTTTGGTAGTTTTTTCTTATAAACAATTACATTTTTAAATTTTATCTTGCTCGGAGCTGTGCTTTTATTTTTGCCTTCAACGAGTCGCTAAAGCTTTATGAGATCGACCACAAACAGCTAGTTTACGCAGCGCTCGCATTTTACGTGCTCACATATTTTTACAAATCCAATGTTCATCGCCATCCTTGCTGTGATGATAGTAGCTTCGATATTAGCACACATAAAAAAAGTGAGAAATTTAAAACCAGTCGCACCTTTTTATACCCAACCACGCCGATATTTATGATGTGGACGCTTTACTCAGAGTACGGCATAGGCTATCTTGCGTGGCTTATTTTAAGTGTAGTTGCAAGCGATAGCGGCGCTTTTTCGTCGGCAAAGCCTTTTGGCAAACACCCTTTGTAGCCCAAGCTCACCAAAACAAAACCATCGAGGGCGCAGACAGGCGGCGTCTTGCTAGGGCACGGTAGTTGGTCGCGTAGTTGGACATTTCGTAACAGAAGGCTTTTTCCAAATTTTTATTTTTCAAGCTCTTAGTCTGCGTCTTTGCGGTCTGGGGAGATCTCTTTGAGAGTTACCTAAAAAGACTTTGCGGCGTCAAAGACAGTGGCTCGCTATTTCCAGGTCACGGTGGCATGCTTGATAGGATAGATGGCTATTTATTTGGCGTTGTCGCGCTACTTTGGTCGCTATCGTGGTAATACTTGGTTCAACTGGCTCGATCGGTAAAAATGCTCTTAATCTTTGCGAGAAATTTGATGTAGAGGTTGAGGCGCTAAGTTGCGCTAAAAAAATATAGGTCTTTTAAACGAGCAAATGTACAAATTTAGGCCGAAATTTGTCTGCGTGGGTGACGAAAAGCTAGTTAAAAATGTAAAAATATTGAGCCAAGAAATATCTTTTTGGCGAAGCTGGCCTGCTTGAGATGCTTGTACTCAAGCTCAAAAAAAGGTGATAAACGCCCTTGTTGGCTTTGCTGGGCTTGCTCCTAGTCTAAAGACGCAAGCGCTTGGCAAAAAGGCTCGCCCTTGCAAACAAAGAGAGCCTTGTCGTTGGCGGTACATTTCCAAAAACAAGGGAATTTTACCAATAGACAGCGAGCATTTTGGGCTTACATTTCTACTAGAAAACAAAACTCCAGCCAAAAAGCTCATCATCACAGCAAGTGGCGGTGCATTTTATAAAAAAACCGATCACCCTCTAAAAGATGCCACGCCAAGCGACGCTCTAAAACATCCAAACTGGGATATGGGCGCAAAGATCACCATTGATAGCGCGACGATGACAAACAAGCTTTTTGAGGTGATGGAGGCCTACTGGCTTTACGGCATCAAAGATATCGAGGCCGTGATAGAGCCAACCTCAGCCATCCACGCCGTAGTCGAGTTTATCGACGGCTCAAGCACGATGCACCTCTCACGCCCTGATATGAAGCTAGCTATCGCGCACGCTATGCTTGAAAAGGTGAGTGAAAATATCGTCTCTCACGCAAATTTACTTGATCTAAAAAAATATCACATTTCACAAGATCAGCCCTAAAAAAATATCCAGTCTTTGCACTAAAAGACGAAGTCTTAGCTAGCCCTGACCTGGGCGTTGTCATAAACGTCGCAAACGAAGTTGGAGTATTTAGCTTTTTAGAGAAAAAAAGTGCTCATTTTTGGATATCTCAAGGCTTATTTTTAGGCTCAGCAAAAGAAAATTTAGAAATTTAAAGATAACAACCCAAGATCAAATTTCTCGAAATTGATAAAGAAGTTAGAAATTACGCAAAAAGGATGCTAAATGCAAAGGTATGAGGGGTATAAATTTGACCCTAAGACAAAGCCTCATCGGTGTGCAGTTTTTGTTCGTCGCCTTTGGCGCGCTGGTGCTGTGCCCATACTTACGGGACTTGACGCAAACGTCGCGCTCTTTACGGCTGGTCTTGGAACGCCGCTTTTTCAGATCATCACTAGAAAAACGTCCCGCCGATATTTCTAGCAAGCTCGTTTGCCTTTATCGCGCCACTTCAGTACGGCATCGAAAAAAATGGGGCATAGCAGTGACCATGGGCGGCGTTATATTTGCAGGGCTTTTCTACGTTGTGCTAAGCTTCATAGTTCGCTTTGGCGGCGAGAAAATTTTGCATAAAATTTTGCCTCCAGTGGTTGTTGGCCCTGTCATCATGACCATAGGGTCTCATACTAGCTCCTAATGCCGTCAAAATGGCAACTTCAGCCAGCGAGACCTACACTCAAAACGAGGCGATGATAGTCGCAGCCACCTCGCTTGTCGCCACCATCCTTGTCATGATGCTAGGGACGTGGCATGCTAAGGCTCATACCGATCCCTACTTGGCATCATCACCGGCTACATCGCAGCCCTACGCCTTTGGCATGGTTGATTTTAGCCCCTATCGCGAACGCACCTTGGCTTAGGATGCCACTTTCACAGCGCCGTAATTTGAGCCAGCAGCTATCATCTATATGATACCTATCGCCATCGCCCCAGCGATCGAGCACATCGGCGATATGCTCGCTATCTCAAACGTCACAAAAGAGGATTTTTGAAAAATCCAGGGCTAAAAATACCCTTTTTAGGCGACGGCCCTAGCCACCTCGCTAGCAGCTTTTTTTCGGTGGTCCGCCAAATACCACTTATTCAGAGGTCACAGGTGCGGTTAGCCTTACAAAGGCCTATAACCCAGCTATCATGACCTTTGCAGCCATTACTGCCATCGTGCTAGCCTTTGTCGGCAAGCTTGGTGCGGTGCTCTCAACCATCCCAACGCCAGTTATCGGAGGTATCATCGCTACTCTTTGGCATCATCGCAAGCGTTGGCATGGAGACGCTCATAAAAACAAAGTTGATCTTGCCGATCCTAGAAATATGATAATCGTAGCTCTAATCTTTATCTTCGCCATTGGCGGCATGGTGCTTGACCTTGGAGCTGTTAAAGTTCCAGGTATCGGACTTGGCGCTGTTACTGGTATAGTTTTCAATTTGCTTTTGCCAAAGACAAAGCATTACGAAGGATATTAATGCGTAAATTTAGACTTCTCTTCGCAGCTCTTGTGGTCTGCAAGCCTTGCAAAATGCAAGCGCACTAGACTATGCGCTTATCAAAAAGGTGAGCCAAGTAGCAATACTATGCTCTTAATAGGTGGCATCCAAGGCGACGAGCCAGGTGGCTTTTTGGCAGCCTCTATCGTCGCAACCGACTACAACATCACAAAAAGGCTCGCTTTGGGTCGTACCAAATCTAAATTTCCCAAGCATCATCGAGCGAAGTCGCGGCACAAAAGGCGATATGAATAGAAAATTCGCCCACGTCGATAAGGACGATCCAGACTACAACTCGGTCATGCGCATAAAAGACGTCATTACCGATAAAAAAACATCACGCTCATCTTAAACGGTACACGATGGTAGCGGATATTACAGAGATAAATTTATAAAGCAAGGACGAAAATCCAGACAAATGGGGCAACACCTGCATCATCGACCAAAGCACACTTCCTGGCTCAAAGTACCCAGAGCTTGAAAGCATCGCTTCAAGTGTAAAAAGACGTGCTAAATAAGCATCTTATAGATCCAAAACATCAGTATCACATCAAAAACACCCACACAGCGATGGGCGATAAAGAGATGCTAAAAAGCCTCACCTACTACGCGATCACGCAAAACAAGTCTGCCTTTGCAAACGAAGCTAGTAAAAATTTAAACGCTGAACAAAGGACATATTATCACCTTGTAGCGATCGAGGAGTATATGAAAAAGGCTGGCATTAGCTTTGTTAGGGCCATTTGCGCTTGACGTCAAAAAAACGTGAAAAAGGCTATCGAAAAAGAGATCAGACTAGAACTTTTTGACAGCTACGTCTTAAGCCTTAAAAATTTCAAAACCTGTGATACTTTCGTCCCGTTTAAAAAGGGCGAGCAAGCTACTACTCGCCAAATCCGCTAATCGCCGTCATAAAAAGAGAACGACACTTACAAAGTGCAGTATGGTAACCGCTCTGTCACGAGACTAAAAGCCACAATACTTCGAGTTTGCAAAGCCGCTTGATAAAATATTTCTCTTTGAGCGATGGCAACGAGCAGGTGCTAAAAAGTGGCGATAAATTTGAGCGTAAAAAAAGAGCTTTAAGATAAAAGCGCTCAAAAATGTGCGCGTAAATATCATAGGATATGGCGCAAAAAGCGTTGATGAGAGTGAGCAAGAGGTCGATAAAAACAGCCTAAACAAGAGCTACAGCATAGACAAAGATGGCAAAAATTTACAGGGTCGAGTTTTACAAAAGTGAAAATGGCAAAGAGAATTTGCTGGCATGATATTAGCGGAGTTTAGATGATACTTGGCATCGAAAGCAGCTGCGATGACAGTTCTGTTGCACTCATAGATGAAGAGACGCTGGAGCAAATTTATTATAAAAAGATCTCACAAGAAGAGGAGCACGCTATCTTTGGTGGCGTGGTCCCAGAGCTTGCGAGCAAGACTTCACACAAAGGCGTTGCCAGCACTTTTTAAATGATATCTTGCCACTTTTAAAAGATATAAAAGCGATCGCTGTGACAAACGAGCCAGGGCTAAGCGTGAGCCTGATAGGTGGTGTGAGCATGGCAAAAGCGCTAAGCATCGCCCTAAAAATACCGCTAATCGCCGTAAATCACCTAGTTGGCCACATCTACTCACTATTTTTTAGACCATGAAGCCAAATTTCCGCTTGGCGTTTTGCTGAGTTAGCGGCGGACATACGATGATACTCGAGATTGACGAAAATGGCGAGATTTTAGAGCTTGCAAGCACTGGCGATGATAGCTTTGGCGAGAGCTTTGACAAGGTGGCAAAAGATGCTTGATCTTGGCTATCCAGGAGGCGCTGTTGTGCAGAAAAAACGCACTTTTGTGTGAGGATAAAGAGAGGTTTAAATTTACCGTCCCACTTCTTCACGATAAACGTCTTGAGTACAGCTTTTCAGGGCTAAAAAAACCAAGTCAGGGTTGAAATTTCAAAGCTTGAAACTATCACACAAAAAGATATCGCCGACATCTGCTATGCCTTTGAAAATACAGCCTGCGATCATATTTTAAATAAAGCTTGAAAAGGTTTTTTAAACTAAGAAATTTTCAAACGTTTTTGGCGTCGTTGGCGGAGCAAGCGCAAATTAAATGTACGCAAAAGGCTTGATGTGCTTTTGTCAAAAAATAAGTGCGAGCTTTTTGCTAGCTCCACTTGAGTTTTGCTCTGATAATGCGCTGATGATAGCAAGAGTTGGTCGTGAAAAATACCTAAAAAGAGTTTGTAAGCCATAGTGAACTAACGATACACCCAAGGGTTAGCTTTAAGAAATTTGAGCTAGATATCTACCTTCTCAAAAAAACTACTTTCAAGATTTTTTTCGTAATTTAAAAATAGCGAAAATTTACGCTATTTCAAGCTTAAAATTTCTCAAAAGTATTTTTAATAAATTATATTTATGTAATTTATTTGAATAAAATCATAATATTTTTAAAGTTTGATTTGGTAGAATTTTCATCAAATTTACAAAAAGGTAAAAATGATGAAAAAAAGGCTCTATTTCTAGCATTTAGTGCACTTTTTATTACTAACAGGCTGTAAGGATAGCAACATAGGTCTTGTTAAGAACTACACTTTAAAAAGGTAACAAATCAATAACAATAGGTTCGGCGATAGACGGCTTTTAAAGGTTGCTCAAGCACCCAGTGGCAAGACATCAGTAGCGAAAGCCAAAAAGCTGTTAAAGCAAGCTGTGTGGTCGGCAAAAACGTACTTGAAGACGAGTTTAAAAAGAAAAAAATGACGCCTACATAAAGGCTCTAAATAACGCCAAAACTACTCAACAAAAAAAGCGTGGATAACTGCTTGCAGCTGGCACTTGACAGCGCAAATAGCATATTAAAAATGGCAAAAATATAGACAAAGAGACGATTTTAAATATCGCAAACAAACACTGCAAATTTGACCCAGCCAAAGAGAGCAGTGGCTACCTAACTTCTGTTAGTTGCGATATTGAGTTTAAAAAGCGAGCTTGCAGAAATTTTAGACACCAAACAAAAATGGGTCTTTGACAACGTCACAGCCCAAAGCAAATACGCCGTCTACTACTCGCAAAAAGAGCCAAACGTGATCTACTTTGGCGAAAATACAAAAAGATAAACGAGAGGTTATCGAGCTAACTTTCACGATAAACACCGATAAAAGCGTCGATATCGCAAAGGTTACAAAGATAGATGACGGCGATATAAAAGATATCAACCGCGGCATGGTCGCGATGTTTTATATAAGATAAACTGGTCGCTAAAAATAACTATTCTTAAGTTTAAAAGCATTACATTTTAAATGATCTGCTCTTACCAATTTGGATAAGAGCAGATTTACTATTTTGAGAAGTTAAAGTTGTATTTTGCTTTGCAAACCAAAGCTCGTTGTTGTCTTTTTGACACTTTTTCCATTAGCTGCATGAAGGTCTCTCTCAAGCACGGCATATGTTGCCGATACTCCAAGCCACTTAACCTGCGGTATGTCATAGCTAAGCACTCTTTCGCAAAGCCCCTTTACATCCATACTTGTGCCTTTTTGCTTGACCTATGCCACGGCCTTTGTGAGTGCCGTTATTTAGGCTGTCTTGCTCGCCTTTTTACAAAACTGAAGTGAGGTTTTTAAGCCATCAATGCCAACTGCTTTGAAGTTATAGTCAAGTACGATCTTATGCACCTGCATGCCAGCGTAGGCTGTATAGACAAATGGTCCACGTATCGGCAAAATGTATATGAGCCAGGGCCATTTCCGATACCAAGTATAGTTGAGTCGTTTTTAGAATGTATATAGAGTAAGCATAGCTCGCGCTAAAGCCTGCAAGCTCGTAGATACCTACCATTAGGTTGTACATATTGCCATCTAGATGTGACTCTCCCATTTGTCCATTTGTACGCGAGCCCTTATACATCGCGTCAAAAACCGAGCTTAAATGCGTCAAAACCTAGTCTGTAGTTTGCTTCAAGAGTATATAATTTACGTCATCGCCCCTATTTGCATAGTACTCCACGCCGCTAGCCCTTGCGTATCGTCGCGGTTAGTTTTTAGCCCTGGCACAGAGCTATTTTGCACGGCACAAGTGAAGATATTGTCAAATTACAGCGCATAAGGTCCAAGGCCAGCGACTATCACTCTATCTTTAAAGCTTGGCGCCCCTGCCGACATCATCTATATCGTTGTTGCTTCCAGCGTCGTTCATAGCAACCTTACTGCGGCCTTGAAATTTATAAAACCAAGGCGCCCTAAAAGATGTATCTGGGATATCTTTTGTTCTCTATGCTAACGCCCTCAAACGCCTCCTTTATAAGCCCTCGTGTAGTTGCCAGCGACCAATGGCGAGACGTAGTACTGGCGTCCAGCGATGATATCGGTCTTGCCGATGCTATATCCCTAGATAAAGCTCGCTTAAGACTGCGCCATTTGCGTACCACTCTTTGTCATACATCGTTTTTTTGCTGGCTTTTTTTAGGAGTAAAATGGTGAGCCATAAGCTTGACCTGTCATACCAACTCTAAAGCCATAAAAGGCGTCTGTGACGTAGCCAGCCTCAAGTCCGACACCAAATATGCTGTGATATTTATCATCACTTCGCTCATCTTTTGCGTAGCGTATGTGGCTTTTTATGCCTGCGCCAATTTGCCGTTACTAAGCGCTTCTGCAAGAGTGTCAGCAGCATTTAGAGCCGTAGCTAGACAGCTAGTAGCGACCAATGATAGAGGCGATTTTACTTGCTTTCATGAGGAATTTCTTATATAAAGTTGAAAATTTTTCTTATTAATGTATTTTATCAAGATATTATCATGCAAAAATACCACTTGGCTTAAATTTGACTTTTTACGCGTAAAATTTTTGGAAAAATCACAGAGTTCTCATATTTAAACTTTGATAGCTTCATAAGTAAAAAGTTTAATAAAAATCTAAAATCTTAATACAAAAGAGTCTTTATGGATGAGTTTTTTTAAACCACGCTTGGCGTGCAAATAAAATTTACACCAGCACCGACGCTAGCGTGCCATTTTACCCTGATCTGCTCGCACTCCTTTTTAGCCTGCGACGAGAGAATGTAGATGGATTATGGCGCTTGATGAGTTTAGGCGTATCTTAAAAAGCTTCAGATCGGCCTTGATATCTTTAGCATACAAAAGTGCGCAAACTAGCTACTCTTAAAGCGATAAATGAGGCCGTACTCAAGCGATGAGTTAGCAGGCTACCTTGTAAAACTACGCGATGAAAAGATCATTAGCACTGAGAATGTGACTTTTTAGAAAAGATCATAAGCAAAAAAACAAAGGCGCCAATGAGACTAAATATTTGCACGTCAAGCCAAAAGATCACTTTCATAAAAATTTAGACTTTTTTAAATGAGATAAATGAAAAAGCAAGCAGGCTTGATAGCGACAAAGCCTTCATAGAGGCCCCTTAAGACGTCTAAAAAAAGATCAAACGAAACGCTTTTTAACATTGCAGTAAGCGGCGTCATAAACTCTGGCAAATCAACCCTTCTAAACGCCCTTTTAAACAAGTCCGTCCTTGGCGCTTCAAATGTGCCAGAGACTATAATTTAACCATTTTAAAGCACGATAAAAATAGCCATGCAAGGGTAAATTTTTACAGCATTGATGAGCTCGCCACACTTGGCTTGACAAGTGAAAAATTTACCAAGTAGCAGCGTAGATATCAGTATAGATGAGATCAAAAACTACACTCTTCAAGCTCAAAAACGGCAAATTGGTAAAAAGCGTCGAGCTTTTATGACGACTTGGAGCTTTTTAAAGGACAATGTCTGCATCATAGACACGCCTGGTATCGATGACGCCGTGGTTTTAGAGAACAGATCACGACACATTTCGCGATGAGAGTGCGACCTCTTAGCTCACCCTCATGAACGCCTCGCAAAAGTGCCACGCAAAAGGACGCGCACTTTTTAAGAGCCTGCCTTGAAAACTCGCACATAGTTAGGGTTGCGATCGTGCTAACACACGCTGATACGCTAAACGCAAAAAGAGCTTCACGACACGCTTAGCTACACAAAAAGGCGATCGGCGAGCAGATAAATGGCGTGGAGATCGACTACTTCGTGCTTAGCGCAAAGTCTTATTTAGAGGGCGGCGAAAATAGCGGTGTGGAGGATTTAAAGAGCATCTTTACGATGTGCTTTTTGGCAAAAACTCGAAAAATCAGCCCTCATTTTAAGCTCATATCAAAAAGAGCTGCAAAATATCCTATCAAGCAAGCTTGAGGCGACAAAGGGTGAAATTTTATCACTGCAGGCCCTTGCCTTGAAGCTTGAGAAGCTACAAACCGAGCAAGCAAATATCAAAAATGCCCTTAATGATAACTTTACAAGGCTTGAGATACTTTCTCACAAAATGAGCTAAAAAAACTTGAGAATGAAAACGTCCAAAACATCTATAAAATGGGTCTTGAGACGCTACTGCAAAGCCCTAAAATGAGAAGGTAAAAAGCGAGATAGCCTACTGCAAAAAAATAAAAAAACAAAGTCTCAAATTTTCGACCGCCCTAACCCAAATAGCAAAAAAACGACGCTTCGTGACGGCGTGGCGACGCTCATGCGTGAGGCTAGAAACGAGACTTTGGTGCAAACAAGCTCAAGCGAGCAAAATATCGCCTTTAAGCTTTGAGGGATTTGAGGTTAGTAAAAGCGAGGTTTTTAGCATAAATGACTTTTTAGAGCAAATGGGTGTAAAGCTTGAATTTGAGCGAGCTTTTAGCGGAGTTTAGAGCTGTAATTTCAAGTAAAAATGAGCCAAGCGAGGCGCTTTTTAAGCTTAAGAGAAAAATCTCTTTAAAGATCAAAATATCTCACGCTTTTGCGAAATTTTAGTCAGGCATGAAAAAGAGCAGCTAGAAAAAAACGAGTAAAGGCCTATGAGATGGCGCAAAAAGAGGCGCTAAATAAAAGACTTGACGCGCTAAATAGCAAGCTAGATGAGCTAAATTTACAAAATCAAAGCTCGCTTTTAAAACTAAAAAGAAAAGTCCGCCCTGCAAGATGAAATGTGCTCGCTTTTAACGGAGCTAAAAGATGTTCAATGAGTTTATAAACGCCTACAAGGCAAGGTATTTTTAAGGTTTTTACGAGTGATTTTAAGGGCGAGTTAGCAAGGCTGGTAAATGGACTAAACGACTCTAGCCTGCACGCAAGCGAGCAGATAAAAGAGAGCCTCAATTTACTTGTCGATACGCTAAACGAGCCCCCGCTCATCGCCGTTATCGGCCAGTTTTTCAAGCGGCAAGTCAACTTTTCTAAACGCCCTTCTTGGCGCAGACGTCCCTGCCCTCAGGCCTCACACCAGTCACCGCTAAAGCTGTGCGGCTAGATTCGCCAAACTGCCGCTTCTAAGCGTGAATTTACAAACGGTAGCGAGAGCCTGCTAGCTAGCAGTGAGCTTTGGCGAGCTAAACGCTATGAGCGAGCAGATCGGCGACATGACACTCTATGCGCCAAGTGAAAAGTACAAAAGAGATAAATTTCATCGACACGCCTGGGCTACAATTCGGCGCGAGACGCCGACACAAAAGAGACCAAAAAAATACGCTAAAAAGGTCTGCGGTGCGATCTGGCTAAGCCTTTGCAAACAACGCTGCAAAAGGCGAGCGAGCTTGAGAGCATAAAAAGAGACTGAGAGCAAAACGACCTAAAGGCGATCTGCCCTCATCAACCAAAAAGGACAAACTAAGCGAAGATGAGCTTAACACGCTACTAGCGCACGTTGGGCAAACCTACAAAAAGCTCTTTGCTAAGCGCGTGGCGATCTCGTCAAAGCAAGCGCTTCTTGGCATCACAAATAACGATGAGAGCTTGCTTGCGGAGTCAAACCTCGCTGGGGTGTTAAGCGCGATAAAAGAGATATTTTTTTAGACACGAGCTTTAAAAGAAAAGAAATTTCATCAAAGCAAGGGCTAGAAAAGATCGTAAATTTCTTTAATAAACGAGCAGGAAAATAGGCTTAGGATTTACAATGAAGCGCAAGAAATTTTAGATGACTTTAACGGCAAACTTGCTGGGAATTTAGAGCAGATAAAAGAGGAGTTTAAGCTTTCAAAATAGCCCTTCGATATAGCGATATGAACGAGGTGGCAAAAGCTTGCGCTGGATGAGATATTTAAGCTTTTTAAAGCCATTTTCAAGGACAAAATTTACAGCTTCAAAGACCCTTTTTAAACAAGGAAATGTACAAGCGCGAGAGCTTTGACGCGATCAGCCTTGACACTGACGAGGTCTTTTCAAAGCTCATCTACGAAGACGTGGTCTTTAGCAGGTTTTTTAAAACGCTATAAAAGAGATCTAAAAGAGCTTGAAAGTGCGATAATATCGGCATTTGATGAACTTTATAAAAAGCTTGAAAATGAGTTTTTGATCTACAAATCTCGCTATGAAAAATTTTAGTAGCTTTGAGGAGCTTTAGCTCTAGTTTTTGAGACAAAGTCGATAAATACCTACGCTGGGCAGAGCTTTGAGAACTTTTTAAGAGAGTTTGAAACAGCTAAATTGAGGGCTACGCAAAAAGGTTTCGCTATTTTTTTGAAAAAGCTTGATGTAAAGGTTGCCTCAAACTACGAAAATGCGCTTAAGCTCGCGGTTTTATTTTCTAAAAGCAAAAGATGGAAAAACTCGCTAAATTCGCACCTGCAAACAAATACGCCACTTTATATACCAAGCGCAAAAGAGGTTTTTGAACGGATGCTAAATGCCTTTAGCTTGTACGAATTTGACGATCTAATGTGCTCAAACAACTCGTTTTTAAATAAAATTTCTGATCGATATAAAGAGCGATTTTTGAGGAATGTACGCTGCAAGGATCGAAATGCTCGAGAGTCTAAAAACAAGGCCCAAAGAGCAAATTTCAAAGCTGGAAAAACTGCGAGAAAGCTCGGTGATATTAAGATCAAATTTCTAAACAATATAAGCAAGCGATTGGCAATTTTAAAAACTTATGAGCGAGCATATCACGGCTCTAGATGTAGTGCTAAGCGCAGTGTAGCCTAAAGTTTAGTAGCCTGCTAAAAGCGAGTGAGTAAAGTTTTAGAAATTTGCAAAATAGTAAATTACTATTTTTGAAATCCAAACTTTAAATTTATAAACTCTTTTATTCAAAAGGGAGACAAGGGGCTTGAATTACGAAGCCGTCCCCTTATCCCCTTTTTAAATCCTCCAAACCCCTCGCACGTTAGAGGGGCATGCGATTGTGCTTCACACCGCATGCGTTTTAGTTAAAAGAAAACTCTAGCAAATTTTAGAAATTTATAAGCGAGCATATCACGACTCTAGATTTTAGTGGCGAGTGGCTACGAGACCTCAGTAGTAGTCTGCTAAGGCGAGTGAATAAAGTTTTGAAATCTGCTCAAAATGTATAAAATTACAAAAACTCTGACAAATTTTAAAAATTTCATGAACGAGTAATTTCGGCTCTAGAAATTTGAGCTAAGCTGTAAGCGAAGCCAATTTCAGTAGTCAATTCTTGCGAGTGAGTAAACTTTTAAAATTGCACAAAGACATTAAATGCAAAAATTGACAAATGTACAAATTACCTTTAAATTCTCTACTCTATCCTTCCGCGAGCCAAAACAGGCACTTTTTCGCAGACCTCATCGCCACTTACGAGATAGACGTAGTCGTATAGATTTACCACCGGGCAGATGTGATTTGGATAGATGCGCACAAGATCGCCCCCACACACGCTTTTTAGCAAATTCTCGTTTAAGATGATCGCATGCTCGTCAAATAGGCTATCTATCCACACCTCATGCTCTGCGATGAGCCCCATACCAGGTGTCGTGCAAAAAGCCCTCGCTGCGCCTCTCTTTAGTTAGCGCCTTTGCCCCAGCATCAAGGATCGTGCGGGTCGCAGTCGGCCTTGAGATAACGGCGGCAAGCACGCTAGCAGCGTTCATATCAAAAGCTGCCATAAGCATTTGCCTGCGACGCATCCATAAATATATATGTGCCAGGGCGAAGCTCCAGTGACACCTTTTTGGTATCTCAAAGTCGTTTATGAGCGATGGAGTAGAGCCGATGCTAACGGTAAATTTTTCATATCAAACTCACGAGCAATATCAGCAAATTTCTAGCGTTCTCATAGTCGCCTCTTTAAATTTGCTCACACTCACGCTTATCTTTTTGCCTTGTATGAGTGCCCATCATGCGAGAAAACGCCAAGGAATTTCACGTTTTTGCACTCTTTAAAAACGCCCATCAAAGCTCTAAAATCGCTCTCTTCTATGACCCCTGAGCGGTTTTCGCCGACTTCTATCTCCACAAGTAGCTCAGCCACCTCTTTAGCCTCGCCAAATACCTCATCAATGAGCCTTAAAACGCCCACGCTATCGACGCCAAAGCTCACTTTAGCGCCTGCTTTTTGAAAGCGCTATGATGCGAGCAAATTCTGCCTTGTGACGATCTCATTTGCGATGAAAATGTCGCTTAACCCCTCTTTTGCCATCACTTCGGCCTCGCCCACCTTTGCCACCGTGACGCCTTTTGCACCGCACCCCACTTGCATCTTCGCAAAATAAGGCATCTTGTGCGTTTTGGTATGTGGTCTTAAGCTTACATTAAATTTATCAGCATATTTTTGCATTTTTCTAAGTTTTTTTAGCACTATCTCCCTGTCTATGAGTAGCGCTGGGGTGTCTATTTCAGTGATTTTCATGAGCTATCCTTTCTTTTTTTCTTAGATTTTAACTCTAATTATTTAAAAAGGATAGCTTTTAGCGCTTTTAAATTTCTTTCAAAGTGTTACTTTTTAGGCCTTTCTTGCGCCGATCTTTGGTGCGTCAAACGCCCTGACACGTTTTGGCGTACCCCTACATTTCTCGACCTCGACAAGGCTCGTGTGAGCGGTGTTGCTCTGGCTCATCTTGCTTGATGGCACGTCTTTTTGTGAGCACGTTTAAATTTCCGTGCAAGCAAAGGCTCTTTTCGCCTGGCAACTCTGGGTCGTACCATGCGCCCTCGCTCACGATGACGACGTTTTGCGGCACATCCTCGGTCACAAATGCACCGCATGAAAATCTCGCCCCTATCGTTGTAAATTTCTCACCCACATCGCCCATTTTTATCCCTCTAGCCTCGGCTGTTTTTGGATTTATGAGCACTGGCTCGCGCTCTGCGATCTCGTTAAAATGGCGAAGCACAGAGTTATTTAGCTGTGAGTGAAGCCTACATTGAGTGCGCACCGCTGACGGCGATAGGGTATTTTTTTATTTTTTTCGCACCCAGCCACTCAAACGGCTCAAGCCACGTCGCATGCGGTGGGCAGTCGTCATAGCCAAAGCCAGCGACCATTTCAGAGTAAATTTCTATCTTGCCAGATGGCGTTTTTAGCGGATTTGCCACTGGGTCGTCACGGAATTTCTTGTAGTTTTGTAAAGTAGCGTTTTTTCTCATCAACCTTGTCAAATCTAAAATATCCCTTTTCCCAAAACTCATCAAAGCTTGGCATGCTCTCATACCCAAGTCCAGCAGCCTTTTTTAACGGCATCTTCGTACTTTCTTTAACCCACTCTAGCTCGGTTTTACCCTCGCTAAATGCCTCTTCTCTGCCCCCACTCTTTTTGCGATCAGTCTTGCGATCTCGAAGTCGCTTTTTACTCTCGCCAAATGGCGTAACAAGTGGCTTAATAGCAAATAGATATTCGCTAGTTGAGTTTGCCAACTCGATGTCTGTTCGCTCGCACTCAAGCGCAGCTGGCAGGACGATGTCGCTAGTTGGCTGTGCTCGTCCAAAATGGCTCGCAAGTGATGATCGCACTAACTTTTGCATAGCTTTTATCGCTCTATTTGCCTCTGGGTGCCTTGTAAATGTCGAGCCGTTGGCGTTAAACATCACTCTGATCTTTGGTAGCTTGTAGCTCTTGCCATTTCTAGTTATCTCTTTGCCAGGGCTTAAAAGCGCGTCTATGAGCCTTGACTGGCAGCTCGTAGCCCTTAGTCTTTTGGCACAAGGCCGCTGTCAATGAATTTTTGTGGCACTTTCGTCTCAAAAAGCCGCTAGTTTAGGGCGCTATGAAGCTCTCGTCGGCGTTTTTGTGCATGCCGTCATTTGTGACAAAGCCACAACCCTCTTTGCCGATGTGTCCAAGCATCGCATTTAGCGTCACAAGCGCCCAATACGCCATCTCACCGTGATCTTGCCGCTGAATCGCGTAGCCGCTAACTATGACTGAGTCGTTTTTAGCTAGATCCTCGCTACATTCGCCAGTTCTTGCTCGCTCACGCCACCAATTTTACTTGCCCAAGCTAGGTTTTTATTGACCCCGTCTTTTGTGCCAAGCATGTACTCTTTACATTTATCAAAGCCAACGGTGTATTTTTCTCATATCTTTTGCTGTAAAGCCCCTTTTTCAAAAAGGTAGTTACACATACCTATCATCATCGCCGTATCGGTGCAAGGGCACGACTTCAAGGTACTGCGCCAAAAATATCTTGCGCTTTTCGTTGTGATAAACGTCCACGCTATACATTTTCATCTCGCCGCTCTCGCCTTTTTTTCTGATCTCATTGTAGTATTTATATGAGTTGTGAAGCGGCACGCCAATGGCGATCTTGTTTGAAACGACTGGGTTTGTGCCCCAAAATACGATCGTTTTGGCATTTTTTTAAGATAGCCTCCCACTTTGTTGGCGCGAGCGTTGGGTCGATCGAGCCCTGTGATGTGGGGCATGATGACGGTCGGCGCGCCGTATGAGTAGCCGCCAAGCTCATTTACGTATCCGCCAAGCACGTTAAGTAGCCTCTTTGCAGTCTTTTGGCTGTGACCTACTTTTGCCAAGGCTACCCCATTGATAAACCTGTCCGTATATCGCTTCAGAGCCGTATTTATCAAGTACTTTCTTTTTAAAAGTACTCGCACTTAGCTTTATCGCCTCGTCCCAGCTCACTCTGCACAATCCTCTTTGCCACGAAGCTCTGGCTTTGGATTGTTTGGGTCAGCCAAAAAGCTCTTTCTAACAAATGGAATGTGACCCTGCTTTCATTTTGGATGTGATCAAGAAGTGCGTTATTTAGCTCATTTGGGCACGCATCGCCCCTCAAATGGCTCAGTCTCTACCACGCGCCCTGCGATAGTTTTTACATAAAATGGGCCAATTGTTTGCACATAGGCCGCTTTGCTTATCAAAAAGAGCCTGAGCTGCTCCGTCAAGTTCTTTTTGCTTTGAAGGCTTGCTGCGCTTAATGCACCAAGCTTTTAAAAAGTCTCGTCTTTTCATTTTTTCTCCGATATTTGGTTAATTTGTTTGGTTTTTATGAGTTATACATTACTATTTTTGTATCATCTTGTCATGAAAAGGCCTTGTAATGTGATACGCAAACTTGCGTCTAAATTGCGTTATTTTTAGCCAAAAATATTAAAGGATAGGCAAATGGTAGGATTTTTATGTAAAATGTAAAGTTAAAAGCTGGATGTGAGGCAAAAATTGAAGAAAAGTACAAAAGAGATCGTGCCAGCTTCAAGAAAAGACAAAAGGTCGCATAAGCTACGAGTGCGGCAGGGTTGCGGGCACGCAGAGTGAGTACTGCTTTATGGAGAGCTGGGAAAAACTTTAGAAAGCCAAAAAGAGCATATGAAGAGCGCTCACATGGTGAAAAAAATGCGGCTGCACTGGAGGCTTGCAAAAGAGAGTCAAGAGGTGAAAAATAATAAATTTTCGTGGACGCAAAGGAATAATATTTGCTTAAAAAGGGCAAAAGTTTAGAAAAAAATGAGCGAAGAAAAGATGCTTGAGATGATAAACGCGACTGCCGATATTATGTTTATGGCTATACTTAGAGGACGTGTGAGCCTTGAAGCTTGCAAAAAGGATAAGGAGTTCATCGACGCCCTAAGAGAAGAGCTGCTTAGCAAAAACCCAAACAAACTCAAAGTCGCGCAAGACTCGCACCAGATGATCGCCATTTTCGAAAAATACCGCAATAAAAATAATCCCACTTAAAATTTAAATCCATTTGCCGATATAGTGTTGAAAGGATTTGACATGATAAACGCGCTAAATGGACTTAATCAAAGCTTTAACTATCAAGACGCTTTTAATAAGCGACCCAACGACTATCGCAAATGTAGGCAAAGTGAAAATTCCCCTAATACTCTAGATATCAAGAATTTATCGCCTCTGGCTACTCGTCAAATGATAAAAATTTCTATCTGGGGCAAGATGAACAGGGCTTGATAGCTCTATGGGCAAAGATGAAGTCGTTAGCCTTAAAAATTTCGTTGATAGCACGAAGCTTTGGCTAGTAAAGCTCCATCCTAACTAACGAGAAAAACTGGCTTTAGCGTAGATGGATTTAACAAAACTTACAATATATCCGCTAGTGCCACCGACGCTCTTGGCATCATGATCAATCACAATAATGGCGCGCTTCATCTAAGCCCTGAAGCTAGAAATTTGCTAGATTCTGATCTAAGCATAGATAAATTAAAGACAAATGGCTGAATTTACCGCCGAAAAGGATACTTGGCGAGCATGCGAATGTGAAAATTTCTTTTAAAGACGGGGCTTTGCAATACGAGCAAACATCGGCTAAAAACGCATAGAAATCATAGGGTCAAGCAATGCCACAGCGTGTAAGCTACGCTGATAAAAAAATAGCAAAGATGAGTTTTTGAGATTTCTAAAAGAGAGCTTTGAAAAGGGCGAAAATATCGCTGATGTGCTGCAAAATATCGCTCTTGTGCCAGTTAGGGAAGATGGCGATGAGGATATAGAAGAAGAGAAATTTAAGCCTATGCAAGTTACCAAAAAGAGCGTGACCTACACGGATAAGGATATAAAACGTGAGTTTTTCGAGGAATTTATCAGGCGCGAGGTCGAAAATGGCGCGAGCTTTGATGATCTGGTGCAAAAGCTAAACGAGCTAAAGCCAAAGGATATACTAAGCTTAGCTTTTGGCTTTAGGGTTTCAGTTTGGGGGAGGGCTTAGGCTCAAATTTTCTACTCAGCTTAAATTTTAGTGGCTGGCTTGGCGTGCTAATTTTTAGGCTTCAAATTTAAAAAAAGCCAGCTTAGCGACTTAAATTTCTACTCAGGCTTAAATTTAAATAGCCAGCCCACTTTGCCCAATAAATTTCTACTTCGGATTATTTATACTTATCACCATATTTTTCTCGTCAAGATATAGCCTGGTCGCCGCTTTTGATATCCCTCGTTTGTGACGCTATCCACGGCCTTCATATACTCATCTGCCGTGTAAAGTGGCGTACCGTAAATTTTGTTTGCGATGATAGCTTTTTGCCAGAAATTCAGGCTTTTCATGCTCTTTTTATTGAAATTTTTACTCTGCGCCTTGTAGTCCTCTAGGTGCTTTGGCGAGACGCGCCATCTTTTTTGATACGAGCGATCAGCTCTTTTATCTCAGCGACGATCTTGTCTGTATTTGCAGGGATCGCAGGTAAAGCCAATGAGCGTATTTGAGTGCTCGTAAGGGTAGCGCGAGAGCTTCATAGCGAGGCTAAAGCCGTATGTCTGCCCCTTCTCCTCTCTGATCTGCTCGCGAAGTGCCGTTTTCAAAACCGAGCTTAGCGCCTTTATCTTTATCACCTCTTCAGAGCTATATTTTGCGTCAAAATTTACGATATCCACGCTCACGTCGCTTCTTTTTGAGGTCTGATACTCCCTTTTAAAGATGTGCTGCCCTTTGATACTTCGCACGCCATCATCTTTACATTTCTCCTCGTCTCCCTTTGCTGGCGCGTGGCGATATACTTCTCAACTAGCGGCAAGAGCGTCGCCTCGTCGGTATCGCCAACGATGACAAAAGATATACGAGGCGGCATTTGTAATTATCATACACGATCTTTGTAAGCTCTTTTTAAAATTTAAAGCGTCGATATCTGCCATCTCAAGCGGTGCTACACGCTTGTTGTTTTTGTAAAAACTTGCTCAGTCGGTGCTAAATTATATTCAGGTAAATTTCTGCTCTTTAGCTAGCTCATCTTTTGCTCTTTGTTTTATCCTCTCAAGCACGTTTGCATCGGCTCTTGGGGAGCTAAACTCTAAATTATGACAGCTAGTGACGAGCCAAGATCACCACTGCTTGAAGAGCCGTAAATGCCCTGTATAGCGCCTCTATGCTCTTTTTCGTAGCTTACTATCTTGTCGTTTAGCACCTTTGAAAGCTCGTAGTTGTTCAAATCGCTAACTCCACTTTCATTTGTGAGCGCAACCGCAAAACCACCAAGCTTAGGATCAGCTAGATCTGAAGTGCCACCCTTGCTAATGGCTGCAAACAAGATGCTATCTTTTTAGTAGTTAGTGGCTTAAATATGACTTGCGAGCCATTTTGGCGACTTATAAAGTGTAGATGCCATGCTTTTTGGTCAAATTCGCTAGAAAGGGCATCTTTTTGGCTCTAAATTTTCATTGCCAAGGCTCTTATTTAGGGCTCTTGTTAGCTAAATTGTATCGTAAGGTTTTGCTTCATCCTTTAGCTTTTAAAAACTCCTCTTTGCTAAGCTTAAAGCCATCTTTACTAAAGACCCTCACGCGCTCATCAGGTATGGCTAAGATGCCCTAAATCTAGCATTTACCTCTTCAAGCGTGATCTCGTTTAAGAGCTTTAGGCTAAGGTTTTTTGCTATCTTCATCGCTTAGCACAAAGCCGCCATTTTTCGATCATATTTAAAATTTCACCTGCATAAACGCTTGATTTTTTTGGTTTTTGAGCGTTTTAAATTTAGCCTCTACATTTGCCACAAATGCCTTTTTCACATCGCTAAAGTCGCCTTTATTAAAGCCATTCTCAATACCCTTTAAAACGCTTAACATATCTTTTAAGGCTAGCGTTAAAATCATCCCCGATCACATTTGCCTCAAAGCTATAAATTTTTCTGCTTTGCTTGAAGCGTTTGCACCATAAAATCAACGCCAGGTGATGAATTATTTGCATTTTTGTTCATAAAGCATATTTATAAGGCTAGCTATTAGCGCATCTTTTAAATTCTCTTCACGTCAGCCTCATCTGAGACTGGCTTAATTTATCAAAAACTAAGCCTTACAAACTGAGCCGCCGTCTCGTTTGCGTCGTAGTTAAAGATATTTAGCCCATCTTTTAAAAGCGATACTTTTATCTGGATGCTCATAAGAGTTGCTATTTTTTCGTCTGCACTAAATTTTTCTCTATCAGAGCTTTTTATCTCGTTTTTATCAAAGTCGCCAACTGCCACAAAGCTCATAAATCTTGGCTGATAAAGCCTCTCGTAAAAACTCTTGCATATGCTTAGCATCCACGCTTTTTATCACGTTCATATCGCCTATAGGCACTCTTTTTGATAGATCTTTGCCTGCAAAGATGTCCTTACTTTGGGCAAGATAGAGCCTATAAGCTGGTGTGTTTCGCTGGCGCTCCTCTTCCATTATGACGCCACGCTCCTTATCAAGCTCGCCAGCGTCGATCTTTACGCCATCGATCCAGTTTGAAAAGACCTTAAAAACATCCTTCAAATTTTTTCTCATTTACATTTATGCTTAGCGTGTAGCTCGTCTGATCGTAGCTGGTTTGTGCGTTTTAGATCAGCGCCAATTGACCCGAGGCTCTCAAGCTGTTTAATGAGCTCATTTTTGCTAAAGTCACGGCGCCATTAAACGCCATGTGCTCCAAAAAGTGCGCAAGCCCCTGCTCGCCCTCTCTCTCATCGGTCGAGCCTGAGTTTACGACTAGGTAAAAAGATGGCCGTTTTTTTGTGGGAGTTTATTCTCTTTTTATATAGTATTTAAGCCCATTTTTCAAGCTCGCCACTTAGCATATCTTTGTCATTTTGCAAGGCAAAGAGGCTAAGTGCTAGGCATAAAAAGTAGCAGAATTTTTTCTCATAATCCGTCCTTTAAATTTTCTATGTAAAAAGCGGATTTTAGTATAAATTTTAAAATGCAAGATAAAGCTAGCCTGCTAAATTTGCAGGCTAGTTGGGAGGTGTTATTTTAGTTCGTATTTTTTAAGCAGTGCGTCGTAACTGCCGTCTTTTTTCATCTCATCTAAAATTTGATTTATCTTAGCGATAAGCTCACTCTCCTTATTTTTATCAAAGGCTATTGAAAAGCCCTCACTACCATCAACCTCTTTGAAAAAAATGCCTCTATTTCAGGGTTTTTCTTGATAAAGCCGTAGCCAATAGAGCTATCAAGGATGACAGCGTCAAATTTGCCTACTTTTAGCCCCATGATAAGTGGCACAGTGTCCTCTGCTGGCACTACTTTTGCACCATTTATTGCATTTGCGGCTAGCTCTTGTATAGTGCCTTGTTGCACGCCTACTTTTTTGCCAGCTAGCTCTTCTTTAGCTTTTAGAGTGTCGTTGCCTTTTTTTCTTTAGGGTAGATGTTTTCAGTTAGATAGTATGGCTTTGTAAAATCAATCGACTTTAGTCTATCAGGAGTCGCGCTCATCGCACTTATGATGCCATTTATCTTGCCAGCTTTAAGCGCAGGTATGAGGCCATCAAAGCTCATATTTATGATCTTGTATGAAAAAGCCAGCACGCTTTGAAATTTTTGTCTATTAGATCGATGTCAAAAGCCTGTTATTTTTATTGTTTTTCATCGATATATTCAAATGGCGGGTAGTTTGCCGCTGTACCGATACAGCTCGTTTGCACAAAAGAGCAACAAAAGCTGTCAGTAAAAGAGCAAAAGATCTTTTTCATCGTCTATCCTTTAAGGTGATTTAAAGCCCTAATTATCAGCATTTATCTATTAAAATTTGTTTAAATCAAATTTTTAATTTTCTAACGCTAACTTTCATTTTTAAATTAAAAAGTAAACATTAAAAGTAAATTTGATAAAAAAATAATTAAATGATTTTTATTCATTTTTTTATAAATTTTGTCAAAAAAATATGCTAATATAGGCTTTGCAAAATATTTTTTTCTAAGGTGCGAGATGAGAAATGTATCCATACGTAGTAAGATATACATACCTATGATCCTACTTTTTTTCACTTATGATCTTGGCTATGTTAGCCTGTCTTTTCTGGCAGACCGGTCAGATAGAAAAACAGGTTTTAAATGACAAAAGCCAAGTAGTTTGAGCTCCTCTCAGGAGATAAGCTAAACGCCAAATTCCAAATTTTCTATAACAAATTCAATTGAGATCGCTCAAAATAAATTTGTTATCGACGGACTAAAAGAGCAATGACAAGAGTGCGCTTAAGGCGGAGCTAAAAGTTTGACTCAGAGCATCAAGGACTCGTCTGATTACAAAAAAACGTTCAGATTCACGTTCACACAGCCGATATCAAAAGCTTCATAAGAAGCTGGAACGACAAGTCTGGTGACGATCTAAGCTCATTTAGACATATGATCCACACTGTCAAAAAAACGACAAAAAGGCGGTTTACGGCATCGAGGTTGGCAAAAGCTGGCCTTGCCATACGCGGTATCGCACCTATTTTTAACGACGAAAACAAAGAGTACATCGGCTCTGTCGAGTTTATACAGTCGTTTGAGTCTATCGTAAAAAGCATGAAGGCGCAGATGGATGCTAGCGTCCTGATATCGATGGATACGTCGCTACTTGAGATAGCAAGCGGCCTAAAGAAGCACCTCGTATCCTAAATAACAAATTTGTCCTTGCGCAAAAAGAAGAAAATATGGACAAAGCGCTAGCTACCGAGCTTGCAAAGGTGGAGGAAAAAAAGGCGATAGCGCCTACTTTAGCACGGAAAAATTATTTCGTAACTAGCATCACGCTTAGCGACTATAAAAAAATAACCCAGTCGGCAAGATATTTATCAGCGCACCAAATAAAGCAAATTTGATGAGGGCGATCAAGATGGCAGAGAGTGGCATGATACTACAAATCAGCGTTGCTATCGTGGTGATCATACTAACGATCATCATCTTAATGACTATCATTAAAATTTATCTAATTAGACCTATCGACGAGCTAGCAAACACCGTAAAACTAAGCATCGGCGAGGGCGATCTCACCACGAAAGTGCCTGTATTTGGCAAAGATGAGATAGGAACTACCGCGAACAGGTTAACGATCTGGTGGAGAAAATTCCCGCAACATTATCTCGCTCGCCAAAAACTCAAGCGGCGAAAATGCAAGCATCGCCAACCAGCTCTCATCTACATCAAGGATAGTCGGCACAAGCGTCGAAAAAATACATCTAAAAACATTAGATAGCACCTTTAAAATGTCCTCTGAACTAAAAAGAAGAGATCAAAAAAACTCTATCAAAACGTCAACCAAATGTCAGAAGATATCCAAAATTCGTCTAAAAAGCTGATAGAAGCGCGAAAAATATTGTCTTTTTCTCAAAAAGCATCTCAGACGCAAGTATCCAAGAGACCGACCTTGCTCAGCGCATGAAGGCCCCTAAGCCAAGAGGCTATCCAGATAAAAAGACGTGCTAAATGTCATTTCTGATATCGCTGATCAGACAATTTACTAGCTCTAAACGCCGCTATCGAGGCAGCTCGTGCGGGTGAACATGGCCGTGGCTTTGCAGTAGTCGCAGACGAAGTAAGAATGGCCGAGGGCACGCAAAAAAAGCCTAGATCAGATCAACATAACAGTAAATACGATCGTTCAATCAATCTCAACAGCGACTGCCAGCATGGAAGAAAACTCTAAAAATATAAGCGCTCTTATGCAAGTAGCTAGCAAGACCGAAGAGGCTGTGGAGTTTGCTACTCAAAAGCATGCTTCAAAGTGAGCAAAGGTCGCAAATCAGCGCAAATGACTTTAACAAAACTGGCGAGGATATCAACTTCTTCGTTGAGAAGATAAGAGAGATCAACGAGATAAGCGCTACAAATATGAGAAATACTGAAGAGATCGCAGCTGCGGCGACGCATCTACACTCAATGAGCGAACATCTAAATGAAATTACTGGTCAAATTAAAACCTGACCTTAGCAGAATTTGATAGCCTTGTGCTGTCAAATTCTCTTTTACGCTTTTTATCTTCTTTAAATACGCGTAATCAAATTTAGGAATACAATTTAGCAATCGTCAAATCAAATTTAAAAATTAAAATTTGCCACAGCTCTTAACTAGCATGCAGTGCTTTAGCACCATTGCATGCCACCTTGAACGTTGTCGGGGTTGGGGGATTGTTAAGGGGAAGGGAGCGACTTCGTAATTCAAGCCTCTTCCCCTTAACAATAAAACTATAATTATGTCGCACAGTTGCGAGCCTGCGAAGGATGTATGAGTCTCCTTGTCTCCCTTTTTGATAATTTAGTATCTCAAAGCAAATTTTTAGAAATTCCCATTCACTCACAAGAGTAGACTACTAGAAATTTGGCTTCGCTTATAGCTTAGCTCAAATTTTAGAGCCGAAATTACTCGTTCATGAATTTACAAAATTTTATGGATAGTTTTATAAGCTAAATTTAGTATATAAAGCAGAAAAAAATAAAAGGTCAAATTTAAAGCTTAAAGTAAAAAAACAAGTAGTCTAAATTCACATAGCCCTCTAAATTTAGAGGACTATGCTTTGTGTTTTATTGTGGTATTTGGTTATCTTTACAATAGGCCTTTTTAGAATTTCTTCTTCCTAACATCCTCAACTATAGCCTTAGCCATCTCATCTACTTCTGATGTTACTTCGTTTGCTTCATTAGCAATTGCTACGTTTTCTTTTGTTAGGGTGATCTATTTGAGCAACTGATTCATTTATCATATTTATGCCTTCGCTTTGCTCTCTTATAGATTCACTCATCTCATTTATTGATTGAGCTAATACATTTGTATTTGCTTCTATCTCTCCTAGAGATTTTTGAGTTCTTTCTGCTAGTTTTCTTACTTCATCAGCAACAACGGCAAATCCTCTACCATGCTCTCCTGCTCTTGCAGCTTCTATTGCAGCATTAAGTGCTAGTAGGTTTGTTTGATCTGCTATATCTCTAATGATAGTTATGATGTTTTTGATCTCATCACTTTGTCTTATAACATCAGCTGTCTTTTTGAGAGATGGCATTCATTGAGCTACTCATTTGCTCTACTGCTGCTGCACTTTTCTTGTAAGCTATTTGCTTGAGTGTTTGCTGAGCTTGCTACTTTTGATACTGAGCTAGCTAGAAGTTTTTGCTTTTTCTTCTAGGACTTGAGCTTGGTTTAGATTGTCATTTAGCATTTTAGAGATTTCTATACCAAGAGAGTTTATACCACTTGCTATCTTGCCATTATCATCAAGTCTTTTTGTGAAGTCTTGGTTTTTTTATAAGTGTTTAGTAAATTTAATACATCTTTACCATTACTTGATATTGCTTCTTTTTAAAGCTACTTGAAGATCTTTAAATGTATTTTTTTAGTTGATTTAGAGCTGGGTTATTAGTATCAGCTTCTAGGCTTGCTTCATAGTTGCCATCTTTTATCTCATTTACGAAGGTGTTGGCTTTTTGGATGAAGATACTTTGATCTTTCATACCATCTTCAATGGCCTTTGTGTTTTTTGTTTATTAGCTCTGCCATTTGACCAAATTCATCTTTAGATGTTATCTCTATAGGCTCTGCTTTTGTTTGTCTTGTGGTTTAGTAGATCAAAGAAAGATAGTAGGCCTGTTTTTTTAGTTTGAGAATGATTTTTAGGAGGTAAGATGACATTAGAAGTGACACTATCACAGAGATGATGATCGCTGCTAAGATAACACCGATAGCTGAGTAAAATAGCGTATGCAAATCTTTTAAAAGCACATCCTCGTCCATCTCGCCAAATAGATACCAATCAAGGCTAGGGATATATTTTGAGCCAATTATCAAACTTTCTCGTACCGTTAAAGTGACGGATGACGCCGCCATTTTTATTCATCAAGACATCAAATTCTCTTTGCCAAGGACGTCTTTTACATTTACTTTGCCAACCCTGTCACTCTTTTTCTATCTTGATAACGCCACTTGAGTCGACCATTAAGAAATTTACTTCCCTCACCCATAGTCTTAGAAGTGACTAAATTTACAACATCATCAAGGTTCACACCTATCGCGCTGACACCATAAAATTTGCCGTCTTTTTCGACCTTACTGTTTACATAAAGGGTTAGCGATCCAGTCGCTTCTGAAACCTGTATGTTTAGAGAATTTGTCTCTTTGCCATTTTTAACGTCAAAAATACCAGCTATCACGTGGATTGTCCTTACTAAAAGCTGCTTTTAGTAATTTTATCGTGTGTGTAGTAGTTGAGCGTTTTATCCGAGACAAACATCGCGGTTGAGAGGTTAAACGCTTTCATAAGATCGGTGTTGTAAGTAAAAAGCGTTGATAACGTATCTGTTGGCTCGCCCTCGTCTATCCACTTTAGAAGATAGTCGTTTTTGTCATCTGATAAGAGGTGTTGATGACCTTATCTATAGCGTAGCCGATCTCACCTGCAACGTTAGAGACAGCTAGTGGTAGCTCATCTTTCACAACTTTTTCTGTATATAGGTTGCGAGCTATGTTGTAACTAATGATACTAACACCAACCAGTAGCAGCACGATCACAGCTGTCAAAATAACAGAAATCTTAGTCCTTATTGATTTCATAAATCACTCCTTGATCAATATTTGCGTAATTATTCAACTTTTTATATAAAAGTAAAAATTAATTTAAATAAATCTGAAATTTCTGTTTTAACTATGTCACTTTGTGGGGTTATAATGACACATTTGAAATCACTCCTTGTCATAAAGTGCTAGTACTTTCTAAGCAATTTTTTTCAAACTGCACACCATATTTTTGTGCGATTATTATCTTGTAGCGTGATCTTGATGCTCTCAAGCACGAAAATTCTTTCGCCTTTTTGATAGCATTTTGCATGCTTTTCGCCATTTATGAGCGAGCCAAAAAGCACTGAAGCGAAGATATCTCCAGTGCCACTTGCATGAAACGGTAAATACTCATGAAAAATACTCCACTTTTTTTCTTTCGTCTTTGCGTCATATGCTATGATACCACACTCATTTTGCCTATACCCTAATGCCCTTTAAAACGATCTTTCGTGCACCAAAACTAGCCAAGCCATCAAGCGAGCTCCAAAATGTAATCCCTCGCCGTATCCCTCGCTCAAAAAAATTGCTTGCCGCACATAAAACTTGCCTCAGTTATGTTTGGCGTGATGACGTGAGCCTTTGTGCAAAGCTCTCCATCTTTGCCACAATTTCTCATCAAAGCCGTGATAAAAGCTTGCCATTATCGCCCATACAAGGATCCACAAGCCTTAGCAAAGAGCTGCTGTCAAATTCAGCAAAGACCTTCTCTATAAGCTCAAGCTGCCTAAAACTACCTAAAAATCCAGTGTAAATTCCATCAAAGCTGATGCCCTCTTTGTGCCAAACCTGCGTTATAGCGTCAAATTCATCAGTTAGATCACGAAAAGTGAAAAGTACTTTAAAAGCCAGTGTGAGTTGAGAGCAGTGCCGTTGGCAAGATGCACGCCTCGATGCCTTGGGCGCTGATTATGGGAAGTGCGACGGTGAGCGAGCATTTACCCACGCACGAGATGTCTTGTATAGTTAAAATTCGCTTCATCTATCATCTTAATTTATAAAAATTTAACGCCAGCAACGTCAGTTTGATAAACTACGCCATCTTGCAAGAGCTTGTTTAAAATTTGCTTTGAGTGCTCTGAGAAAGTATCTTCTACATTTGCCGTAGTTTGCGGACGGTGCTCTAGCATGGCTATAAATTTCACTCTTGCTAAATTCATACTTTTGCTCTATCTTGTGAGCCCTAGCTATGGCAACTGGCACGCCATTTATCTTGCTTGCTAGCTCTTCAAGCCTGCTAGTCTCCACACCTTTTACGTTGTAAGCTGGCGGGCGATCTATCGTACCCACATCCACTCGGTGCGGAGCTATCTCGTTTATAGCCTTATTAAGCGCTATAAATTCCTCTTCTTTGTCGTTAAATCCAGCTACGACCAAAATTTCAAGCACAAGCTCGCCCTTAAATTCCTTGCGAAATGTAGCCATTGCTTTTATAAGTTCATTTACTTCTATGCCACTTTTGTTGCGGTCTATCTTTTTAAATGTGCTTTGCACGGCGCTATCAAGGCTAAATTTAACTATGTCAAGCCCTTGCAAGGCTTCACAGATTTTTGATCCCTCACACCTGAGCCGTTGCTTAGGATTAGAGTTTTTGCCTTGCCCTTTATCTCATTTACTTTTGCCACCAGCTCTTTTAAGTGCGGATAAAGAGTTGGCTCGCCATTTGCTGTAAGCGTGATAACATCGATGTTTTTGATGAACTTTTAATGCTTCTTTTAAAGCGCTTATGATTTCATTAACGCTTGGTGGATTTTCTATCTCTTCAACTGGCTTTTGCGCCCTTTAGCTCGCAATAAACGCAGTCAAAATTGCATGATTTTTTGCTTTGGACTTAGATCAATGCCAAGGCTCATGCCAAAAACAGCGCGAATTTATGGGCCCAAAGACTGAGTGCTATCTTGCACTTTTTCTTTGAACCTCTTTTTATAAAATATTTTGCGTTTTCAACTGGCACATCAGGCAAGATCCATGACCAAGGTTGAAAATGTGCGGTGTGCCTTTCATCGTGCTTAAAATTTTATCCACGCCTTCATCGATCGCCTTTTTACTATAAAGCCTTGTTGGCTCCATATTGCCCTGAAGGACGTATCTTGGGCTTAGTTTTTCTTTTGCTAGCTCGATCGGCGTACTCCAATCAACGCCAAAAACATCAAATTTGCCTGAAAATTTTATCCAGATAGCCGCTTATGCCTTTTGGGAAAACGATGACTGGGATCTCTGGAAATTCAGCCTTTACGCTATCAACTATCTTGTTTATGTAGTTAAAATCCAAACTCAAAAATATGCCTGCTCTTCTGCGTCACCGCCCAGCTGTCAGAAATTTGCACGGCATTTACGCCAGCTCTTATCTGCTCTTTGACGTAAAGAATGAGCGCTTGCGTCACTTTTTCTAAAATTTGATGTAAAATTCTGGATTTTGATAGAGCATCTTTTTGCAGACCGCATAATTTTTGCTGCCGCCACCCTCGATCATATATGTAGCTATCGTCCACGGCGCACCACAAAAGCCGATCAGTGCTTTATCCTGCGCTCAACTTTCTCTTGTTAGCTTGATCGTATCACAGACGTATGCTCAAATTTTCTACCGATCTTTCGACGCTAGGTGCGTCAAGAGTCGCCTCATCACGCAAAAGGCTCTGCAAAGACTGGTCCCTCGCCCTTTTCAAAGCGTGAGATCCATGCCCATTTCAAGTGGCACGACAAGGATGTCGCTAAACAAAATGGCCGCATCAACACCAAGAATTTCAACTGGCTGAGCGTGACCTCGCTAGCCTTTTTATAGTCTTTGCAAAGTGATAAAAAGTCCCCAGCCTGCGCTCGTACTCGCATGTACTCAGGCAAATATCTACCAGCTTGGCGCATCATCCAAACAGGCGTGTATGGCGTAGGTTTTTCAAACAAGCGTCTATGAATATCATAAAATTTCCTTTAAATTTCTTTAAAGGGATATTATCCAAAAATAGATAAAGAAAAGATGTAGAAGAAAATTTTTAAGCGTAAAAACGCTTAAGTATTTTAGTGTTCGCCCTGTGAAGGAAGTAAAGCCCAAGGCAAAGTGCGAGGATGGAAGCCGCAAGATAGGCCATCTCAAGCGGTGTTGTAAAGCTTGCATGAAGCACTCTTTGGAAGAAAGTACGATTAAAACCATGACGATCACTTTGCCAAGCTTGTCTTTTAGCTCATCAAGAGAGTGAACCTCTAGGACTTTGCTCTGCTTTGACTGCTTTAGTCTGCGCGATCTCTGAGATGAAAAAGTTCGTAAATTCGAAGCTAAATATATAAAGAACAAGCGCCATCAAGTATAGATCGATCGCTCCAACGATCTCGCCAACGACTTCTGAGTGGAAATTTTTCCAACATGAAAATCTGCAACAAAGAAATATTTATAAACCTCTAAAAAGCACCTTGCCGACATCATAACTTGCGATGATAAAAAGCACGATCGCACCTAAAAGTCCAAAAGACTACTGAAAAGCGTGAAACTGTTGCTTTGCAAGCAAATTCTCTCGAATATTTTTACGCAATAAAAACCCTTTTTATGAAATTTAAAAAGGGGTATTTTATAGTTTTTTCCTTAAATTTCTAGGGTGCAAGATCGCAATTAATTTTAATGCAAACTACTCCTGCATTGCGATCCATTTTTTGTGCGATCCTTACGGCATTTGTCGCAGCTCCCACACGGATCTGATCGGCACTGCACCAAAGGTGAAGCACATTTGCTCTAAAGTTATCAACCCTGATCCTACCAACATAAGTCTCGTTTTGTATCGCTTGAGATAGTAGGCATCGGATACTCTTTTTGGCTGGATTATCGACTCACGACGACGCTTGGAGCTTTGCTTAAAACCTCTCTTGCCGCATCTGCGCTCACGTCCTTATCAAAGTGGATAGTGATCGCCTCAGAGTGGCTTCTAAGCACTGGCACACGCACGCAAGTAGCGCTCACTTCGATATCTTTGTGAAGGATCTTTTGCGTTTCATTGACCATTTTCATCTCTTCTTTTTGTGTAGTCATTGTCCAAAAACATCGATGTGAGGAATCACGTTTAGCGCTAGGGCGGTGCGCAAATACCTTTGGCTCGCACTCATCAAGCTTAAATTCAAAAACTTTTTGCATCTGCACGACAAGCTCTTCCATGCCCTCTTTGCCAGCGCCACTTGCTGCTTGGTAGGTAGAAACATCGACCCTGTTGATACCAAAAGCGTCATTTAGTGGTTTTTGAAATTTGCACCATTTGGATGGTTGAGCAGTTTGGATTTGCGATGATACCGCGGTTTTTCCACATGGCGATGTCGCTTGGGTTACACTCGGGCACAACTAGCGGGATATCTTTATCCATCCTAAAATGGCTGGTATTATCGATGACTACTGCGCCGCTGTCAGCTGCATTGGCAATATTTCTCTGAAACTGAGCCACCTGCGCTAAAAATGCGATATCGATCTCATACTCGCTAAAAAAACTTTCTCTGTTAGCTCTTTTTACTTTGTAGTGTTTGCCCTTAAATCGATCTCCATGCCAACACTCTTTGCGCTTGCAAGTGGCAAAAAGCTCGCCAACCGGAAAAATCAACCTCTTCCATAACTCTAAAAAAAGCTCTTCGCCGACCGCTCCTGTCGCACCAACGACCGCTACGTTAAATTTCTCTCATCTGCTCTCCTTGGTTTCTTTTTAATTTTTCTTAAATTGCGTAATTTTTACTAGTCAAAAACTTAGATTACTACCTATTTTTTTACTTCTTGCCTGCAAAAATAGATCTTTTGGCAAAATTCATCGCCCTCGCTTAGTATCGCTGCACGCTGCACGACTGAGATGAGCTCTCTTATGTTGCCTGGATAATCATAGCCCAAAAGCTCCTCTTTGGCTCGCTTTTTGAGAAAGTACTTTAGCCTCAAAACCATACTCTTTGCAGACATTTTTCTAAGGTATCTTGTGCGATAGGCAAAATTTTCATCTTTTTCGCTCGCGAAGTGGCGGGATGAAAAGCGGGATCGTATTTAGGCGGTAGAAAAGATCTCTCTAAACCTGCCCTCTTTCATCGCAAACTCTAAATTTGCATTTTGTAGCGCAGATGATGCGAACGTCTATCTTTTCGCTCTTTGTGGCGCCAAGCCGTGTTATCTCGCGCTCTTGAAGCGCACGAAGCAGCTTTGGCTGTAAATTTATAGGCATCTCACCGATCTCATCTAAAAAAATAGCGTTCCGCCATTTGCCAGCTCAAACTGTCCTTTTTGGTAGTAGCTGCGTCGGTAAATGCGCCCTTTTCAAAGCCAAAAAGCTCACTTTCTATCAAATTTTCCAGGGATCGCGACCATATTTAAAGCGACAAAAGCGGCGTCTTTTTCTAGGTGAGTTTGCGTGGATAACGTAGCAAAGACCTCCTTGCCAACGCCGCTTTCGCCACTAAGCATCACTGAAGCGTCCGTTCTTGCCGCTTTTAGCGCGATATTTAGCGTCGCTTCAAGTGCCTTTTGAAGTAGCCAAAAAGCCACTATTTTCGCTTTTTCTTCAGCTTTTTTTATGCTTTTTGGGGTTTTTTGCTTTAGTGCCTCTACTCTTTTTATCGCCTCGTAAAGCGTGGATACGTCAAATGGCTTGGTTAAAAAGTCCTTCACACCAAGCCCTGACGCTTTCGATCGCCTTATTTAGCGTGGCGTTGCCAGTCATTATGATGACGTCAAATTTGCCGTTTAACTCTTTTATAAACTCAAGTCCGTCCATTTTTTTGGCATGTTTATGTCGGTGATTATTAGATCAGTGTCGTCGCCTAGCTTTTTAGAGCCTCAACTGCGCTCTTATAGCTTTTTGATATTTAGCTCATCATACTCACCAAGCGCGATCTCAAGCGACTTTCGCATATTGATGTCATCTTCTACTATGACGATATTCATTTGATCTCTTTTTATTGAAGTGTGCCGATGATAGCGGATTTTTGGCTTAAATTCCACCATAAATCTAACTGGTAAAAGTCTCAAATTTGAAGCGTTTGATATCTGTGCATTTTTGACATGAAGCTCATTTTTTATCATCACTTTTTTTAAGGCAAAGCAGTCAAAAATCTCATCTTTGTGTAAATTTAAAAAGCCAAGAGTTGTGGTATTTTCATCTTTAAAAGCGTCTATCTGGCAAAAAATTTTGGTTTTGGATTTGGCGAAAGGGTCATCGCTTTTGAAAATGAAAATTTCCTCATGAGCGATGATATGATTTGTCGTATCGACCTTTGCCCAGAAGATAAACTCCTCCAGGCAAAAAGGCGAAAGGTTTAAAAAGTATCGTTAATAAGAAAAAGACTTCTCGCCACTTATCTTCGTCTATCTTAAGCTCCATATTTACCTTATAAAGCCCGTCTTTGAAATTTTCATTCACGATCCTTGCGTTTTTGACAAGGCCTTGAACCTTTGAAGTGATAGATGAGTCGTTTAGCATCGCATCTCTTACAGTGTCTTCAGCATTGATCTTTACGCCATAAAGCTTACCTGCAAGCTGCGAATAAGCATCAGCCATCAGCGCTCTTTTTGCAAGAGTGACTGACTGAGCGTATGAGAGCGAATGTAGCGGAGCTATCCCTCGCCTGTGGCTCTAAAATGTAGTCTCTCTTGGAGCGCTATCATATATCATCTTCTCTTTTTCATCACCTCTCTAAGATCGTCTTTATCGACCTTTTGGATGACTACGTTGCGGTTTGATGTGCTAGTTGGCTCGCCCATAAAGCCGTTAAATGAGCAACCGCCAAAAATAGCAACCATCAAAGCAAAAGATAAAATTTTAACCTTCATAAACAACCTTTTTTTATGCTTTTTATTTAGAAATTTAACAGCAAAATTTTTATTCCAAAAGCCCCATATCTTCGCTTGGTGCTTCATCCTCGTCCTCGCCGTCTTCAGCCTTAGGGCAGCTTGCGATACTTACAACATCATCGCCATCGACATTTACGACGATCACGCCGCTTGTGTTACGTCCTGCTTTGCGGATACTTTGCATATCTACTCTGATCATCTTGCCACTTGATGTTAAAGCCATGAGGTCTTGCTCTTCATCAACCATCACAACGCCCACAAGATCACCTGTTCTGTTTGTTAGCTTCATGCAGATGACGCCTTTGCCACCGCGGTTTGTCAAGCGGTACTCATCAGCAGTTGTTCGCTTGCCGATACCTTTTTGAGATATGCTTAGACCCTTTCTTGGTCATTGCTTTCGATGACTGCTGCACCTACGACCTCGTCGCCTGGCTCTTCAGTTAATACCAGTTACGCCGCGTGCTGTTCTTCCCATTTGGCGAACTTTACTGATCTTAAATTTAAGACACATACCCTTTTTGGTAACTACAAATAGCATTGTCTCATCACCTGAGTTTGCGTCCTCTTCGGCATTTGCATTATCTTCATCGATCTCGTTTTGTATCTCTTCTATCTCAAGCACTTCGCTCTCTACGCTTAGCTCATTTTCAGGGTCAGTTACTGGCATATCATCGTATGTTTGAGCGATGAGCGCAGTTACAAGCTCGTCGTTCTCGTCAAGACTGATCGCTCTTACACCAACTGAGCGGATGTTTTTTAAACTCACTTAGAGTTTGTGCGTTTTACGATGCCGTTTTTAGTAAAGAATGCTAGCGATTTGCTCTCGTCAAAGTCAGTCGTTGGGATGATCGCTTTGATCTTCTCATCAGGCTGCAACTGGATCAGATTTACAACTGCTTTGCCCTTTGCTGTGCGGCTTCCCTCTGAGATTTTGTAGACTTTTAGCCAGTAAAGCTGTCCGCGGTCTGTTACAAACATAAGCGTGTCGTGAGTATTTGAGGTAAAGAAGCTCTCTATAAAGTCATCGTCGTATGTCGTGACCGCTACTTTGCCCTTGCCGCCACGTTTTTTTGCTTCTCATACTGCTTGCTTGGCACACGCTTGATGTAGCCGCGGTGAGTTATGGTTTACTACCATATTTTTCATTTGGTATGAGGGTCTTCAATGTCGATATCATCGTAGTCATCAACGATCTCAGTAACCCTTGGTACTTTAAATTTATTTTTTGATCTCTAAAGCTCTTCTTTGATCAAATTTCTCAAGCAGTGTCTCACTCTTTAAAAATTTCATCAAGTCTTGCGATCTCAGCCATAAGCTCAGCTAGCTCGGCCTCCAGCTTTTCTCTCTCTAGTCCTGTAAGCTTGCTTAGACGCATATCAAGAATAGCGTTTGCTTGAAGTTCTGAGAGGTTAAAGTTACTCATCAAGCCTTCTCTAGCAACCGCCGTATCAGCACTATTTCTAATAAGCTCGATCACCTCGTCAATATTATCAAGTGCGATCTTTAGACCCTCTAAGATGTGGGCTCTTGCGCGCGCTTTTTCAAGCTCAAATATCGTCCTTCTAATGATAACGGTTTTTCTGTGATTTAAAAAAATAACCCTAAGTAGCTCGATAAGGTTAAATACCTTTTGGCTCTTTGTTATTAATAGCAAGCATAATAACGCCAAAAGTGCTCTCCATCGTAGTTGATTTAAATAGATTATTTAGCACGATGTCGCTCATAGCGTCGCGTTTTAGCTCGATGACTACGCGGATGCCGTCTTTGTCAGACTCATCTCTAACCTCACTAATGCCCTCTATCTGCTTATCTTTTACAAGCTCAGCGATCTGCTCGATAAGCCCTAGCTTTGTTTGTCTGATATGGTAGCTCGTCGATGACGATGACATCTTTGTTTGGCTTTTTCTATGTGAGTTTTGGCTCTTAGTTTGACCCTGCCACGACCTGTGCGGTAGGCCTCTATGATACCTTTTTGCCAAAGATGATACCGCCAGTTGGGAAGTCTGGACCTTTTATAAATTCCATCACCTCTTCAAGTGTCGCCTCTTTGTTTTCAAGAAGTAGCAAAAGACCGTCTATTAGCTCATCAAGGCTGTGTGGTGGGATGTTTTGTCGCCATACCGACCGCAATACCGCTTGAGCCATTTAATAATCAAATTGGCACACGGCTAGGCAAAACATCTGGCTCAACCTCTCTATCGTCGTAGTTTGGTACAAAATCAACTGTATCTTTGTCGATATCTTTTTAAAAAGCTCTTCAGTAAGCATGGTCATTCTAGCTTCGGTATAACGCATCGCAGCTGCGCTGTCGCCGTCAATCGAGCCAAAGTTTCCTTGTCCATCAACGACTGGATAACGCATAGAAAATTTCTGAGCCATACGAACAAGTGCGTCATAAACCGCTATGTCGCCGTGTGGGTGGTACTCACCGATGACTTCACCGACGATACGAGCTGACTTCATATAGGCACTTCTGCTGCCAACGCCAAGATTATCCATAGCGTATAAAAATTCTTCTATGAACTGGCTTTTAGTCCGTCTCTAGCGTCAGGCAAAGCACGTCCGACGATGACGCTCATAGAGTAGTCAAGATAGCTATTTTTTTATAGAATCTTCGATATCAACTGAAGCGATATCTTGAGTTAATTCAAGTAGATTGTCTTTCATTTTTTTATCCTTACGGTAGCTTGTGGGATTTTAGCTAAAAATTGATAAAAACTTTCTAAGGGCAAAGCGACCTGGGTTCGGTAACCCTTAAGCACGCTCGTAATATGTAGCTCCGTTTGAAAAACGCTTTGTGTAAAGCAGGGTGTATGGCACAAGATCAGCGTGTCCAGCATAAAGCCTGCCCTCTGGTTTTAAGTAGCTTGTGCGACCTTTTCTACACACTTTAGTCTAAACGCATCGTCAAAATATATCATCATATTTCTTGAAAGGACGATGTCAAATTACCAAGATTAAACATCGCATCGTCAAAGACATTTTAAAATTTTTAAACTCACACCTTGGCAAAATGTACTTTTTTTGATGAAAAATTTGTCATCTTTTTGTAAAAATCTCTTTTTGAAACTCACTTAGTCTGTGCAAGCTCCTCTCGCCGTAAATGCCTGCGCTGACAGCCTGAGATCGCCTCTGAGTTTATATCGATGCCAGTTATTTGAAGGTCGTTTTGTGCGATACCAAATTCGCATGCAAGCATGGCAAGCGAGTAGACCTCGTCGCCAGTCGAGCAAGGTGCGCATAAAATTCTAGCCTCCCCAAGCTCTTTTGCGTAGTAGATCACGTCTTTTTAGCTGGGATAGCTCTCTATAAAAAAATATGTCTCATTTACGGTGACTCAAATTTAAAAAGATCTTGCCTAAGTAGCGTGTCAAATTTGATCATCGAAACTAGATCTTTAAAGCTTTTGATCTGGCGGTTTTTGGCAAATATACTAACTCTTTGTAGAGTGATGTCCCGCTTTGGCTCCAGATCAACACCACAAAGTGTCTTTATAGTGCTCATAAATTCGTTAAATCCATCCATATCGCTTGGTGCTTTTTGCCTCTAAATTTCGCTTTGTTTATCCACTTTGTTAAAAAGCATTTTAAAAACTCCTCAAGCTCTTTTTCTTATCATCGTTAAACGTTAACGATTTTTAAATCTGATTTAGCTCTTTAGCACGCTTTGGCATGCCATAAACTATCGCGCTCTCTTCGTTTTCAGCTATGCATTTTGCACCTGCTTTATAGAGCTTATCAAGCCCAGCTGCGCCATCATCGCCGATGCCAGTTAGCAAGATCGCAAGTAAATTACATTTTTGGATATCTGCGTGCCTGAGTTAAAAAGCACATCAACATTTGGCGTATATATCGTTTTTATCTCAGATTGTGGTTTTTGCACTAACTGGCAAAGTCGCTGAAAATTTCAAAATTTTGATCACAGATATAGACGATATTTTTCTTTTTAAATTGTCTTTTCGCTTAGAAATTTTCAACGTTGGTTGCACTCTCTGCCCATTTGCGTGACAAAATGAGTTTATAAACATCTTGTTCATATGCTGAGCGATGACGACCATCGCGCCATTTAAATTTATATCTTTTAATAGTTTTTTTATATGACCTGGGCCTCCTGTTGAAGCCCCTATTAAGACCAGTTTTTGAGCCACTAATTGCCTTTTTATATTTTTCTATTTACTATATCGTTGTTATAGCCATATTTTTTATAGCGTTTGGCTCAATTTATAAATATTTTAAAGATGTTATGTAGTTTTACTTTTTTGTTTGTAACTTTATATAAAAAGCTAAAGAAATTTCTGCCACCGCTTTATATAAATTTGGCGGTATCTCTTGATCGACCTCGACCTTGCTTAAAACTTCAATAAGATCAGGGTCCTCTTTGATCGGTATATCGTGCTCTTTTTGCAAGGCTTATTATCTTGTTTGCTATCTCGCCAGCACCGCTTGCAAGCACCTTTTGGAGCGTTATCTTGCGATCTGTTGTAGCCAAGAGCGACGGCTTTTTTTCTTATTTACTTGCATCAAATTTTCTTATCAAAGCCCACATCAAGGCCGCCAAAATTTTTTTAAATCTATCATTTAACTTCACCTTTGGCGAAGTCTTGATGTTAAAATTGAAACAGATTAGTCCAAGCTTTTGAGATCGCTTGCTTTAGCTCGCTTGAATTTTCCTAAAATGAGCTCCTTAAACTCATTTGTCTGCGTTGCCACCGATAGATCGATATAGCGTTTATCCACAAGCCCCACCATCACATTTATCTGTCCAAATTTCTTACAAATTTAGATCGATCTGAGCGTAAATTTATCCTTTTTGCCCTGTTTTAAATGCGACATTTCCGCCCTCCACGCCGTCCCAGATGTATGGCATATAAGTTTGTATGCCCCCTTGCAGGCTTGAAACCATCTGGTGCATCTCGATTTGAGAGATCATCTTGTTTGCAGCATTTACGGTTTGGGCGTTTTGGCTCTTTTTCGCTTATGTTTAAAAGCGTGCTTTTTTTACATCTTGATTTAGCACCTTTGAAATTTCACTCTGGCTCTTTGTAGTGATGTTGTTTATATCGTTTGTGGCGAGTTTTAGCTGTTTTAAAAAGCGCCTTGCTCTCAGATAGCTCGCTTTTTGGCTGTGCTGGCATCTAGGGTCAGCTAGACTTAGGGCTGTGAGCTAGGCGTCTTGCCGCACTTTGGAGCTTATCTTGCAAGCTACCCTCTTTTGAGACGTCACTCATTTCATTAAATGCCTTCACAAGCCCCGCTTCATCGCCTATGTTATTTAGCATTTTTAGATCGTTTTTTTAGGTTTTCAAGGATAGCTTTTAATTCTTTATGATTTGAGCTAAAAGCCGCACTTTGATTTAGCTTTTCGCTAGCTAAATTTGCTACCTTCTCGCTCAATTGAGATAAAATTTATCCATTTTGTTGATCTGGTTTTTTTATCATATCTCCGCTTTGATCTTTTGAGAAGTTTTTATCTAGAAATTTAGCCACATTATCAAGCTTATCCACATCTTTTAAAAAGCGTTTTTTTATGCTTGAGTTATCAAGGAGATTTTTTAGCGTCACTACTCGCTTTTTTTCAAGCATAGAAGTAAGCTTCGTAAATGAGTTTTTATTATCCAAGCTCTCATCATTTAGAGTTAGAAATTGACTAAGTAAATTTTTGATTTGAGAGATTTTTATATCGCTTAGTAGCTTTTTGTATCGAGCTTGGCAGTTTTTCTGGGGTAAGCGCATCTTTTTAAACTGCTTCAAGCATGACACCTGAGTTTTTGATCTGATCATTTAGCGAGCCAGCTTTTTAGGTCGGCTATTGGCTTTAGAAATTCTTTTTAGTTTTTAGTGCAAGGCTCTTTATCTCAGGGCTTTTCGCTTTGCATAGCCTCGCTCTCTAAGCTTTTTTTGCAAGGTCTGAGAGCTCACTAGCTAAATTTGGAGCGATCTTTGTATCTTTTGCCTGAGATAGAAATTGCTCAGCTTTGCTAAGGCTTGAAGCGCTTTTTAGATCGTCGAGCACTCTAGCAACGAGCTTACCAACGTTATCAAGAGCGTTTGAGACGGTCTGCTCGCTTGGCGTCTGGGCCGGCTGAGCTTTTAAAAAGCGAGCCCTCATTTTTTTGCGGACAGGCGCATTTTGAGCGGCATTTTGCCCAGTTTGGACCAAGGTGTTTGAGATATTTAGAGATTTGCTACGTCCATTTTCTACTTTTTATTTTTCTCTATCGGCAAAATTGCCATTTTTGCTTAATAGTAGCGATACCAGCCGTCCTTGCAACAAGCCTATCGTTGTAGTCTTTTCTCATGTGTCTGCGGTATGGTCTTTTGTGTTAGCGCAAACAAGATGAGCCCAACATAAAGCACTAAATAGACATAGATAAAGCCAAATGAGCCAAAGATTTTCATCGCGTAGCTCATAAGAAGCGGCGAGAAAAAGCGAGGCAAAAGAGTAGCTAAAAAGCAGCGCACGTGCCACTTGAACGCTCTTTGTCTTGTCTGTGATCTCGTCATTTGCCCCTAGCAAGCGAAAGTCCGTATGTGCAAAAGATGCCGCCGCCAAAGAAAAAAATGAGAGAATGTACTGAATAGTTAGATCGTTCCCGTTTAGCAAAAAAATAGCACCGCACTTATCAAAGCTACGCTAGAGCATAGTATGAGGGCTGGGCGTCTACCGTATTTATCAGAAAAACCGCCTATTAATGCCTGAGCTATAAAGCCGCCACCCATCGCTATAGTCATAAAAATGACGCCTCTTTTGCGCTATATCCTTGAAGCATGATAAAGAGGCTTGCCATAGAAAAAAAGCCATTTATCGCAAGCCCTGCGACAAGCGCGCCCACAAGAGCTAGCGGGACTATACCAAAAATTTTTGGGATATTTATGGGTTGGCGCTGTGGGATTTGAGGCTGATTTATGCGTATTCAAATTTAATGGAATGCTTGAAAGCATGATAAATCCAGCACTTATGATGAAAAATTTCAAATGCGCTAAGATCAAGCGCTAAGATCAGAAATCCCAAGGCCAAAAGCTCGTGTAAAAAAACGCACTCGTAAAAGGCTATGACGCGCGATCTTATCTTGTTTGGGATTTTAGCGTTTAGCCAGCTCTCTATAACCATCAAAAGTGCGTAGTAGCAGTAGCCTAAAAAGGCTCGCAGTATCGCCCAAAAGATCAAATTTTGGCTTATGGCGTGAAGCATGGCTGAGACTGCAAATATAGCTGAAAAAGATAGCAAAAAGCCCTGATGTGGCCGGTGTTTGAGATCACTCTGTGAGCTGAGATGGTGCTAGCAAGCGCTCCGATAAAAAGGCTGTACTTATAAGGCCCTATTTGCAGCTCTCCCACGCCATTTTGCTTAAGTAGCGCACTACAAGATGCGATGACTAGGCCATTGCCTATAAAAAAAGCAGGCTCATGCCCAAAAATAGTGGCCCCATCGAGCGAATGATCCTAAAAGCTACTTGCCATCTGCATCCTTTCTTAAATTATTTTGCATTATCCCAAAGATAAAAGCTCCAATAGGCATCGGAGCAAGCCCAACTAAAAAGCCAGGCACGTTTAGTAAATTTTTCATTTTTCAAAAATAAAAAAATCCCAAAAAGCATCACATAAGCTACCAAGCGGTAAGGCATAAAAGGCGGCTGCAAAGCTTCTATCTTTAAATGAAAAATTTCTGCTTTTTAGCCTTGCCTTTTTCATCTTTTAGGCTAAATTCTTTTGGCACTTCGGCTAAATCTTTTCATCCTCTTCATCTTCGTCCTCTTCTTCTATCTTGGCTAGAAATTTCATCTCTAGCATTTTTCTAGCCTTGAGCTTATGCGGTTTTTATAGGCAAAAAGCTAGCTGTTAGGGATGATGAGCGAGGCAAAAATGAGATTTGCGAGCTTATAAAAATTGATTTGATATAATTTGCCAACCACGCTAAGGGCGAGCCAAAGCGCAAAGTAGCAAATAAAAAGCCTGCTAATCGTCCTCGTCATCATCGTCTTTTTTTATAGCCTTTATATCTAGTCTCGTCCTTTAGCTCATCTAGGGCTTTTTAACCTGCGCTTTGTAGGCCTTTATAAACGTTTAAAATGGCAGCTGCGATGCCAAAGGCAAGCCCTATCCAAAGCGCTGGCGTGAAATTTGTAGCCTTTTTACAAGATACCCCAGCCCAGTGCCGATCACCACAGCCACGACCATCGATATACCAAGGCTTAGCTGCTCAGCTCCGGCAACGATATCTTTTTATCTTACATTTCGCCATTAGGCTTTTATCTCCAAAAATGCCTCTTTAGCTGCATTTATCGCTAGATCGATATCAGCTTCACTCATCGCATCGCAGATAAATCCCGTCTCAAACTGACTTGGCGCTAGATAAATTCCACGTTTAAGCATCGCTTGGTGAAATTTAGCAAAAGAGTTTTTGTGTCGCTCTTTAACGCATCGTCGTAGTTTTTACGGCATGCTCTGTAAAAAAAGTAGCCAAACATCGAGCCACGAACATCGGTTTGTATAGCTATGCCAGCGCTTTTTGCTGCCTCTTTAAAGCCGTCCATTAGTTTTTTTAGCTAGTTTTTCAAGTCTAGCGTATAAATTTACGTCGCTATTTATCTTTGAAATTGCCGCTATACCAGCACTCATCGCCACTGGGTTGCCACTTAGCGTGCCTGCTTGATATACTGCGCCCTCTGGGCTTAAGCAGTCCATGATCTCCGCCTTGCCACCAAATGCAGCGAACGTTCATGCCGCCACCTATAACCTTGCCAAATGTGATAAGATCGGCATCTACTTCGTGAAATGGATATGAGCCAGGCGAGAAGCCCTAAAAAGCCGCTCATAACCTCATCAAGAATGAGCACTGCGCCAAATTTATCGCAAAGCGCTCTAAGCTCCTGCAAAAATTTCTTATCAGCTGGCACAAGCCCCATATTTCCAGCGATAGGCTCGATTATGACGACGCCTATCTTGTCTTTTATTGTTTTCAAAGATGGCTTTTACGCTCTCTATATCGTTGTAGATAGCTAAAAATGTGTTTTTCACAACATCTTGTGGCACGCCGCCGCTTGAAGCGTTACCGTATGTCGTAGCGCCACTTCCTGCTTTGATAAGAAGTGCGTCGCTGTGTCCGTGGTAGCAGCCTTCAAATTTGATCAAGTCCGTCTTTTTTTAGCATATCCTCTAGCCACTCTAATAGCGCTCATCGTAGCCTCCGTGCCAGAGCTAACGAAGCGAATTTTATCTATTTGTTTAAACTCATCACATATTAGCTTTGCTAGAGCTGTCTCTTTTTGGCGACGGAGCGCCGTAAGATACGCCTTGTTTTTACCGCAGAGATGATCGCCTCTTCGATATCTTTTATCGCAGTGACCAAAGATGAGCGGACCCCAGCTTTGGATGAAGTCAAGGTATTTTTTTGCCCTCGACGTCGTATAGATAAGCACCCCTAGCGTGATCTATCATCACAGGCTCGCCACCAACGCCGCCAAATGCACGAACAGGTGAATTTACGCCGCCTGGGATATATTTTTTTAGCTTCGCTAAATGCCTCTTTATTTGTCATTTTTTTATCCTTTTGATTTTGTGTTTTTAAATTTGTCTTTTGATTATCTTTTTGATTTATTACTGGTTTTGCTGGTGACTTTGGTGCCTGCGTGTTAGCTGGCTTTGTAGGAGCGCTCTTGGCTGGCTCTACTGCTTTTTGCGCTTGGGATAGCTTTTAGCAGGTTGCTCTGGCTGTTTTTGCGTAGCAGACAGGCGTGGCTGGCTTGGTTAAATTTTGCGATTTTGCCACTTTTTGCGGGAGGTTTCATCTGATTTGTGATGTATTCATAAAGGATGGTTGTCTCTTCGTCTGTCAAAAAGTAGCTTGGCATGACGCCTTTTGGCTTTGTTAGAGCGGCTTTGAAGCTTTCAAATTCTATGTCATTTTATCTTTGGTGCTCTAAGCTCATCATCAACCGTTTTGTTTGCCTTTTTGTCGAAGTGCTTATATTTAGAGATCAGGCTGCCTTCGCCCTTTGCGCCGTGACATTTGTCGCAGCCTATGCCACGTGGATTTAGGTAGAGCATCTTGGCGTACTCGGTCTTTGTGATAAAAATCAGCACCAAAAATCGCCACGCAAAAAGCAAAATCAAAAAAACAGACCTCATAAACCTCTCTTTTAAAAATTTAATTTATTTTTTTAGGTATGATACCACCCTTGTGATTAAAAAGCTTTTTAAGTAAGGATCGAATATGAAAAGTACTTTAGACGGAAAAGCCGTATCTTTAAAGGTCAAAGAAAGCGTAAAAAGTAAGAGCTGATGAGCTAAAGAAATTTGGTGTCGAGCCAACCTTAGCCGTCGTCTTAGTCGGCGAAGATAAGGCATCTCAAACATACGTTAGAGCCAAAGAGAAAGCCTGCAACGAATACGGCATAAAAAGCGTGGCTCACCGTCTAAGCGAAAAATACAACCCAAAAACGAGCTACTTGCCCTTATAAACGTGCTACGCTAGACGATAGCATCCATGGCATCTTGGTTCAGCTACCACTGCCAAAGCACATCGATACAAACGTCGTGCTCGCGGCGATCGATCCACGAAAAGATGTAGATGGCTTTCATGCTGTAAATGTTGGCAAACTTGTTAGCGGGCTTGATGGCTTCGTGCCTTGCACACCGCTTGGCGTGATGGAGATTTTTAAAAAGAGTATGGCATAGATGTAGCTGGGCTAAATGCGGTGGTGATTGGCAGAAGCAACATCGTTGGCAAACCCTATGGCAAATTTACTACTAAATGCCTCTGCAACGGTTACGGTGACACACAGCAAGACTAAAATTTAAAAAGAAATTTGCAAAAATGCCGACCTCATCGTTGCAGACCCATTGGCAAAGCCATTTTTTTAAAGGCTGACATGGTAAAAAGATGGCGCAGTAGTCGTTGATGTGGGCATAAAACAGACTTGATGATGGCAGGCTTGTGGGCGATGTGGATTTTGACGAGGTCGCACCAAAATGCTCATATATCACGCCTGTTCCTGGCGGCGTTGGCCCGATGACCATAGCCATGCTTTTTAAACAACACAATCCTTACTTTGCACAAGCAAAGATAGCTAAAAATTAAAGAGTGAGATAATGAAGAGCTTTTACTAAATTTTATGACTTTTTGCTCAAGCTGGACAGGCACGGTTATCATCGTTTTTGCTTGTCATTTTCTTTGTAGCTCAGGCCTTTGTGATCCCGTCTGGTTCGATGAAAAACACGCTTTTGGTTGGGGATTTTTATTTGCTAAAAAGTATGTTTATGGCATACCAACGCCAAGAATCTCATGGCTTGAGGTGTAAAATTTACACCTGAGCTAAATGACAATGGTCACCTTATAACTGGCGATGGTCCCTGCAAGGGGCGATATAGTCGTATTTCGCTATCCAAACGATGAGAAAACTCACTTTGTAAAGCGCTGCTTTGCAACTAGCGAAGACGAGATCGTTTTTACTGAAAAAGCCCTCTATCTACGCCCAAAAGAGGAGATAGCTTTATAAAGGCAAACTGCCGTGAAAAATTTAAACGGCAAAGAGAGTAAATTTGGCTACTCATGCAGCGATATAGCCGAGCTTGATGGCAAACTTTTCATAAAAAGAGCCATATAGATTTAGTGGCATCCACTACGATGAAAATGTAAATTTATTTGAGCAGATGGTTTTCATGCTAAATACAAACAAATCAAACGTCTTTATGAAGCCAGCGCTCATTAGCTCACTACCGCAAAATCAAATTTTAACTTTAACGCTTTTTACGTCAAAGTGCCAAAAAGATGAGTACTTTATGATAGGCGACAACCGCGACCACTCAAACGATAGCCGTTTTTGGGGAAGCGTGGCTTACAAAGATATAGTTGGTCAGCCTTGGTTTTATATATTTTTAGCTGGGACAATAACTACAATGTACGCTGGGAGCGTATCGGACGCTTTGTAGATACGATAGAAAACGATGAGTTTTTCACAAAACAAGCTCTAAAAGAGGGAGAAGTTGATGGACTTCACTAATTTTGACCCTATCAAAGTCGCCACTATCGTCCTCTCTTTAATAATCGCCATCGTCGGTCACGAGATCGCTCACGGATATGTCGCTTATAAAGTGGCGACAACACCGCAAAAAAATCTTGGCAGACTTAGCATAAATCCCATAAAAACACATCGATCTTGTTGGCACTATCATCGTGCCACTGGTGCTTTATCTAAGCACTGGTATGATGTTTGGCTGGGCAAAACCAGTGCCTGTAAATACCTACACAGTCGTGCGAAATGGCGGCTACAAGGCAGCTATCTACGTAAGTCTAGCTGGCATCTGCTACAACATTATCTTAGGCATTTTGTCGCTTTTTTGTGCTAAAGGCTTTATTAAATATAGAAACCTTTGAAATTTTACTTCAGTTTTTATTTACGCTTGCGCTTTTTAAATTTGATGTTAGCCATCTTTAATCTCTATCCGATCCCGCCACTTGACGGCTTTCACGCGACCCAGTACACGCTTAGAAATTTCTGGCTTTCACGCACTAGCTGAGAAACTTGAGGGCATCTCGCGATATGGCTTTGTTATCCTTATCATCATCCTCGTCTCGCCTTTTAAAAGATACCATCTTTTTATCCGACAAGATACGTTTTAGATATCGCAAGCGCCTTTATAAACGGCTACAATTGAGACAAATTTGCTCTAAATTTACTGAGCTTTGTGATCTTGTAAGAGTACTCTTTTTAAATTCCTCTTTTGGTGCAAGGCTAAATTTAAGCTCCACCTTGCCATCTTTGCTGATATCTTTTTATCAAACCCTTTATCTCGATCTTTACCGCCTCGTCGGCAGATACTGGCATACGATCGACCAAGGTGACATCGACACTTTTTACTTGAGTTATTTTTTTGACACTTATCTCATAGCCCTCTTCGCTTATTCGCTCTTTGCCAAGAAGCGAGCTCTTTTTCATTATTTAATCGCTCTTTTTTAAGCTCGATTAGCTCGTTTTGTCCTAAAAATAACTGCACTGGCTCATCTTTAGCTTTCATCTCAAACTCGCTAGGACTACCAACACTCACACCATTAACATAAAACTGCGTTTTTAGCTGGCGTTAGATCATCATTTAGCTTAAGGCTAGCTACGTTATATGCCTTTAATGAGCCGTAAAAATCAGCAAAAACGCTAAAATTTGCATCCATTTTTTTGCGTGTCATAAGTTATATATTTGCTCTCGCCTTTTTTGCTAAATTATCCCATCTATCTTCCAAATTTTTGGCAAACTCATTCTCATCTCTTTGACACGCATATCAGCGACCTCAGCGGCGATTTTTCGCGGCTCTTAGCATATTTTTTGAAGTGCCGTAACCATCAGCCTCCGCCTCGCTCTCCTCATACCAAGGGTAAAACTTGCTTGGAGCAAGCGCCTTTTTGATATCTGGTTGGATAGATGGCGAGCTTTAAAATTTTAACATCGCTGGCAAATGGGTTGGTGAGTAAAATTTTCTTGTTTTATCAAGATATTTTTTTGTTTTTTTGTGTCTGCGTAAATTTCATTTAGCGTCTTTGGCGCCTCATCATCCATGTATGAAAGCGTCGCCTCTTTTTGGGTTGCAAGCAAAACTTTCATATCAAGCTGCAAAAATCCAGCCATTTCGCTCTTTGGCTCGTTTTCTTTAAGCGCTTCAAGCTCATTTTTAGCAGCTGAAATTTTTCTCGATATTTTCTAGGCTAAATTATAAAACTCATCAGCTCTTTTTGTCACATCGTTACTTTTTGTTTTCTGCTATCAAAAGCTTGCTCTATAAACCTGCCTCTTGCTTTTAGTGCCTCAAGCTTGCTACTTAAATTTACAACTTCTTGCTTCCATTTTATATAACTTGGGCTATTTTTCTTCGCTGATCTTTTTAGATAAGCATTCGCGTCACAATCCCCATTTATAGTGATGCTCTCACTCTGCGCACCCTCTGGTACAAAGGCGCTAAAGAGCTATTTGCGTCACTAAATTTCTGAGTGACGATGGTTTGATCTGTGTAGATCTCTATTAGATTTTCATTTGCAAAGGCTAGCGTAGAAGCCACTAAAAAGAGTGCTTTTTTTCATATTTTCTCCCTTTAAATTTTTGGTAAATTATAGCTTCATTTTGGCTGAGAGTAAATTTTATTTTAATGCAACTTTGACTATAATCAACAAAGAAATTTAACGGACTTTTCATGAAGATAGACAAAGTTTTTCTTAGCTAGCGATCACGCTGGTTTTGAGCTAAAAAAACGAGCTTAAAGAGGCCATTAAAGGGCTTGGATACGAAGTGGTTGATCTTGGCACAAACGATAAAAATAGCGTTGATTACCCTGATTATGCGCATTTGCTAGCGAGCAAACTTGAGCCCTAACTGCTACGGCGTGCTAGTTTGTGGCACAGGCATTGGCATCTCAATCGCTGCAAACAGGCATGAAAAACGTAAGATGCGCCCTTTGCCACGATGAATTTACTGCAAGGCTTGCCAGAGAGCACAATGACGCAAACGTGATCGCTTTTTGGCGCAAGGGTTATCGGTGCAGGTGTGCTATATCGGCGGCTGAAGCCTTTTTAAAGACTGAGTTTGCAGGTGGCAGACACGAAAGAAGAGTCAAAAATCGAGCTTGAGGGCAGGCAAAATGATAGGCGAGTGGATCGTTTTTACCGCTCTTGTTTGTGCCGCGATCTACCTAACCGTCATGGTTTTTTACTTCAAAACGCTTCTAAAAAGAGCGTGCTACAAAAGATTTTATGAAAAATAACTCCAAGACACCGAGGTCGTCATAAGAAAATTTTCAGATCCAACTCCAACGAAGTCTCAGGCAACATCGACATCTTGACAGACGAGCTAAACAAAACCAAAAACGACGTAACCTCACTTCGCACAAGAAATTCACAGTACCGCCTAGAAAACGACAAGCTAAGACAACGCATTCGTGAGCTTGAAGGCAAGATCGAAGCGCTACTATAACCTCAAATTTAGGGAAATCTGAGAAGTACTTAGATCAAAAAGGCAAAAGAATTTTTACTAAACTCTATTCGCTGCATAAACGATTTTTCCAAAGCCTGGCATAGTTTTTCGCGACATCACGACGCTACTAAATAACAAAGAGGCATTTAACTTTTGATAGATCATTTGGTGGCTAGATATGAGGATGCAAATATCGACTATGTCGCTGGTATCGAGTCACGTGGCTTCATCTTTGGCGCGGCGCTTGCGGCAAGACTAAAGGCTACCTTTTTGTACCTATTCGCAAGCCAAAAAAACTGCCTTTTATCACGCTTTCTCAAAAATATAGCCTAGAATACGGCGTCGATGAAGTGCAAATTCACATCGATGCTTTTGGAGAAAAAGCGGGTGCTAGAGTGCTTTTGATGGACGATCTCATAGCCACTGGAGGCACTGCAAAGGCTTCAGTTGAGCTTATCAATCAAACTAACGCAACCTGCGTAGAGGCGTGCTTTCTAATAGATCTAGTCGATCTAAAAGGTAGCGAAAAGCTAAAGTCGCTTACTAAAATTTACAGCGTTTTAGAGGTTTAGAATGGAAGAGTTTTTTTATAGAACTGCTTAAAGAGTACGGCTACATCATACTTTTTGTCTGGTGTATCATGGAGGGCGAGATAGCCTTAATAATGGCTGGAATTCTCGCTCACACCACACATATGCACATCGCGCTTGCTATATTTGTGGCTGGACTTGGAGGCTTTGTGGGAGATCAAACTTTACTTCTACCTTGGCCGTTACAATAAAAAAATACATCGCAAAAAGGCTTCACACGCAGCTGGAGAAAAATTTGCAGTGGCGCATATAATGCTGAAAAATACGGCTGGCCGATCATCTTTTTGCAACGCTATATGTATGGTTTTCGTGTCATCATACCGCTTTGCATAGGACTTACTGGTTATGACGCCAAAAAAATACGCCTTTATAAATTTGATCAGCGCTTGGTGCTGGGCGGCGATCACCACCATACCTGCTTGGATACTTGGCGAGCATATACTTGTGCTGCTTCAAAAAGCAAAAAGAGCACTGGTATGTCGCTATCCCAGTGGTTACCATATTTATGGGGCTTTTGATCTATACATTTAAGCGCATCGAAAATAAAAATTTAAACGAAAGGAGAGACAGAAGACATGCAGTTTCAAATAGTTGATAAAAAAATTAAAAAGATATAAAAAGCTGATATTGAACTAATTTTTCGTAGTAGATAAGGAGTTAAAACATAAATTTATAGGCGATAAAGAGGCTATTAAATTTAATAATTACAAAGGCGATAGCGTCCTCATCCTAAGTGAGGCAAAGAGGGCTTACGCGCCAATTTCTAAGCTTGATCTTGACGAGCTTAGAGTTGCATGCCGCAAAGCTTATAACGCGCTAAAGTCACTAAACATTAAGAGTATAAAGCTAGCTTCTTACGTAGCGGAGTGCCAAAAACTAAGCTTTGAAGCGCTAGCTGAGGGCTTTTTTGCTTGGGAGCTATGGATTTAACAAGTATAAAGAGAAAAAGAGAATACACCCTAAAAGAGATCATCTTTTCTACTGAAGAATTTGCTAGCAAAAAGATCGATCTAAAGGCGACAAACGATGGCTTTAAAGAGGCGGAGATAATAGCAAGTGCTACAAATTTCACAAAAAGATATCGTAAATGAAATCCCAGAAATTTACACACCGCAAAAAGATGGCGCAGGACGCTTTAAATGTTAGCCAAAAACATCGCAAGCATAAAGTGCGAGGTCTATGACGAGAAATTTCTAGCTAAAGAGAATATGAACGCATTTTTTGGCGGTAAATCGCGCAAGCGTGCATAAACCAAGACTCATCCACCTAACCCTATAAGCCTAAAAATCTAAAAAAACGCATCATCTTTGTTGGCAAAGGGCTGACATACGATAGCGGTGGCCTTAGCTTGAAGCCGGCTGATTATATGCTTACTATGAAGTCAGACAAAAGCGGTGCAGCAGCAGCACTTGGCATCATAAAAAGGTGCAGCAGAGCTAAATTTACCATTTGAAAATTCACGCCATTTTGGGCGCCACTGAAAAATATGATCGGCGGAAACGCTTATAAGCCTGATGACGTGCTTATCTCAAGAAGCGGCGTTAGCATAGAGGTGAGAAATACCGACGCAGAGGGACGTTTGGTGCTGGCTGACTGCCTAAGCTACGCGCAGGACTTTAAGCCAGACATCCTAATCGACATGGCAACCCTAACTGGCGCTTGCGTCGTGGGACTTGGCGAATACACAACAGGCATCATGGGCAACAGCGAGAGCCTAAAAAGCGAGTTTAAAAAAACAAGATAAAAGATAGCGGCGAGCTAGCAACTACACTTGATTTTAACACTTATCTTAGCGAGCTTATCAAAAGCCAGATCGCAGACGTTAGCAACTGCGCCTCAAGCAGATATGGCGGCGCAATCACAGCTGGCATGTTTCTAGCTCAAATTTATCAAAGATGAGTATAAAGATAAGTGGCTACACCTTGATATCGCAGGTCCAGCATACCGCGAAAAGGCTTGGGGATACAATCAAGCAGGTGCGAGCGGGGCAGGAGTTAGGATGACTATACTTTTTTTACAAGCACTTAGCAAGGAGAATTGATGGGACTTTCAGTTGGAATAGTAGGCCTACCAAATGTGGGCAAATCAACGACATTTAACGCACTTACAAAGGCGCAAAACGCTGAGAGCGCGAACTATCCGTTTTGCACTATCGAGCCAAACAAAGCCATCGTGCCAGTGCCTGATAAGCGCCTAAATGAGCTTGCAAAAGATAGTTAATCCCTAATAAAATTCAATACTCAACCATCGAATTTGTCGATATCGCAGGTCTTGTAAAAGGGGCAAGCTCTGGCGAGGGACTTGGCAATAAATTTTTATCAAACATCAGAGAAACCGAGCTTATTTTACATATCGTTCGCTGCTTTGAGGATGAGAACATCACTCACGTCGAGGGTAGCGTCGATCCAGTAAGAGACATCGAGATCATCCAAACCGAGCTGATACTAGCTGACATCGAACAACTAAATAAAAAGATAGAAAAGCTCACAAGAGAGGCAAAAAGCAAACGCAAAAGGCGCTAAAAGAGGCACTTGAGATAGCAGATTTGCTTCTTGCTCACCTAAACGATGGAAAAAGCGCAAGTAGCTTTGAGCAAAGAGATAGCGAGGCGTTTTTGGCGCTCAACAAAGAGCTAAGACTTCTAAGCGCAAAAAGAGGTAGTTTATGGCGCAAAATGTCGATGAAGAGGGACTTAGCGAAGATAATAAACGTTTGTAAAAGCGCTAAAAGAGTATGCTAAGGCCTCAGACCACGAGGTGATCAAGCTTTGCGCCAAGGTCGAAGAGGAGCTAATAGGTCTAAGCGACGAAGAGGCGCACGAGTTTTTGGCATCTCTTGGTACGAGTGAGAGCGGCCTTGAAAAGATCATCAAAACGTCTTTTACAAAGCTAAATTTGATAAGCTATTTCACCGCTGGCGTCGTGGAAGTAAGGGCTTGGACGATCACAAATGGCTGGAAAGCACCAAAAGCGAGCAAGCGTCATCCACAACGACTTTGAGAGGGCTTTATCAGAGCTGAAGTGATAAGTTATGATGACTACATCGCACATGGCGGCGAAAAACGGAACCAAAGAGGCTGGCAAGATGAGGCTTGAGGGCAAAGACTACATCGTGCAAGATGGCGATGTTATGCACTTTAGGTTTAATGTCTAAAATACTTTACAAGGTTTTTACCTTGTAAAATTCTTTTAAAATATCAAATTTATTTTTCAATAACCACAAGCTAGGAAGTCTAAAAAGTATCTTACAAAAATTTTTAAAAATCTACCAATTAACTTTTCAAATTTTTTATACTCGTTATATACATACAAAAATGACTAGGATTAAATTTACCATAGCGTTAGTTATCCTTTTTTGTATTTATACAGGGCTTTCAGCGATACCATAAAAACACCCAACTTACCAGAAACAAAAAGGTATTTGTGTAAAAATGTAATGAGCATTTTGATATAAGTGATATGGTAGCTGATCACATAACACCATGGAGCGAAGGGGGTGAAAGACAATAGCTAAAAATTGTTAGATGCTTTGTAAAAATTGTAATAGGATAAAATCAAATAGGTGATTATGACTGAATAGATTTTTTTACTAGGGTGTAGAATTCTTGTTTGTTTTTAGGTTTATTACATTTTTGTTATGGGATGAAAGTACTGTTATTTCTCCTATTAATTTTTCGTCATCTGTATATACTTTGACTTTTTCTCCTATTATAAGATTGTGTAATCTACAACCATTAATGTAATCGTCAAAGGCTATACAGTTATTGCATGTTTGTTTTTCATGATTATCCTTTGAGGATGGTATAAAAGTAGTATTGTAATATTATTTCATAGTATCTTACTATCAGGCGAATAGTAAGATACTACTATTTTTATCTACTGTTGTGCTAGCACTACTAAAGAATATAAGTTTTTAATGGTTTTTACATCAGTTGGGGCTTTATCAAAGTAGTCACCAGCATCTTCACATTGTAATTGTCCTCTAACCTTTATTTTTGCATATCTAAATTTGTTATCGTTTGTTAGTTCAAATTGTGCATAATTTGCTAGATCATATCTTCCTATCCCACCAACTTCCAAATTCTGATCTTCTTTATCATAAACTACATATCTTTCTTGTCTTCTGTCGTTTTTTTATCAATATTTATTAGTTTATATTTTACATCTGCTACAAAGCCAGTCATATTTTGTTGTTGTGTTTTGGCATGCTTCTTTAAAACTTCTTGCCACTTTGCCACTAACACCATCATCATTTCCACAACCTGACAATACTAGTGCAACAATACCACTCAATGCTAATAATGAAACTTTTTTCATATACTTTCCTTTTTATATTTTTTTAGATTTAAGCTCTAAAAACAAGTTATTTTTTTCTAAATTTTTCCTTGCGGAAATGAAAAATTTATGTTTTTCATCGCTTATTTGGCTATTTTATCCTTTTTATTTTTTTAAAGTTTTTCACTTGCGCGACTTAAATTTAAACCTCTTTTGCGCTGTTTTTAAAGACATTTACCACGCTGGCTCGTTTGTGGCAAATTTCCAGCATACTCTTTTTCGCTTTTTGAGTCATAGACTATGCCAGCTCCAGCTCCGACAAAGACGTCGCTAAAGCCGTTTTTAACTGGCACAAAAGATGGCTGAGCGGATGAGGATCGCCACCCTGAGCGTCGCCATTAAAATGCAAAAAAATCAATGCCCCCCGCCATAGATATTTCTCTCAAAAATTTCAAGCTCATTGATTATCTGCATCGCTCTGATCTTTGGCGCACCGCTTAGCGTGCCAGCTGGGAAGATGCTAGCTAGCACGTCAAAAGGTTAAGCTCCCTAGCGCACTTACCATAGACGTCGCTCACGATGTGCATCACTTTTTCAAATTTCTGGATATGCATCGCATTTTTCACGACCACGCTCTTTGGCTCTGAGACCCTGCCGATGTCATTTCTGGCAAGATCGATTAACATCTTATGTTCAGCCAGCTCCTTTTTCGTCGCTTAGTAGCTCATTTTCAAGCGACACATCAGCATTTGCGTCGCCTCCTCTTGATCTTGTGCCAGCGATCGGTGCTACAAAAATTTGCTCACTTTTCATCTCAAAAACAAGCTCAGGCGACGAGCCGACCACATCGCCATAAGGCGTAGGAAAATGAAACATATATGGGCTAGGATTTGCGTTAGCTAGCTTTTTGTAAAAGTCTAAACTGCTCATATTAGTTGAAATTTCAAGTAGCTCACCAAGCACCACCTGAAAGACGTCGCCACTTCTTATGTATTCTTTTGCTACTTCAACCATATTTTTCAAAGTGTTTCTTTTTTTCGCTACTAAGATCAGTTTTTTTATACTAAATTCGCACTCTTTTTTTCGCCCTTATGCTCTGCCTTTAAATTTAGCAAAAAGTCATAATACCTCTCTTTATCCCCATAAAAAGTATAAATTTTACTCATCTTATCAAAGTGCAGATATGCTTTAGCGTCAGCGTAGATAAATTTTGGAAACTCATACTTTTTAGCTTTCTCTTCGCCGATATACTCAAAGTATCTCACGCCATCATAAGCAAAAACGCCAAAAAGTCCAGCAAAAGGTGCGAGCGATCTGTTACGATTAGTATCAAAGTAGCTCCTAAGTCCGTAAAAGTCCATATCCTTTTTCATCGATATATTCGCAGTCGATGCCGATTATCGTTTGCGTCTTGTCTTCAGCAAGGTAGCTATTTTTAAATTTCTCTGATCGCTTCGTAATAAAAAGTGGTTGTTCTAAGAGCATATTTTTTTCCTTTTTAAATTTTTATTGATTATAAAAAGTACTCGCTTTTACTTTTTAGAATTTATGGCTAAATTTCCTAAATTTACGCCTTTTTACTATTTTTTAAGAGCCCCTTGGCTAAAATTTGCACCAGTCGAGGGAGAAAAAAATGCTTTTTGTAGAACTATTTATAATCGGTATCGGCGTTGGTTACATCGCCGGTTTTTTTGGCATCGGTGGCGGCACGGTCGTCGTTCCTATCATGGTCGCCTTTGGATACGACGTAAAACTGCCATTGGCATAAGCGTCATGCAGATGATCTTTAGTGCGACGTTTGGCTCGTATCTAAACTACAAAGCTGGGCTTTTAAAAGCTAAATCGAGGCGTCTTTTTGGGGCTTGGAGGCTTGGTTGGAGCTAGCTTTTAGCGGCATCATCGTATCGCACGCGCCTGCACTTTTACTTGAGTCTATGTTACTTGCGACATTTGTCTTTTCGCTTATAAAGCTATACTTTTTCGCCAAATAGCGACGGCTCAAATGCGAATAATTCGCTCTTTTTGCTATTTTTTTAGTTGGCGTTTTTAGTTGGCGTTTTTGCCATTAGTATCGGCATCGGCGGAGGCGTCTTTATCGCTCCTATCTTGGTTGGCTTTTTTTGCGTTATGAGCTGAAAAAGCCGTTTCTATGGGCGTGTTTTTTCGTTATGTTTGCGACCATCGCTGGCTTCATCTCGCTCTCGCTAAATGGTCACATCTCATACGCTGAGGGCACATTTTTTTAGGTCTTGGCTCTCTAATAGGCGCATACTTTGGCACCAAAAAGACGCAAACATACCGACAAAAAAACACTTAAAAATGGTTTTTGGTCTTTTACATAGCGATGATATGTTTGATATTAAAAGATATGTTTTTTTGAGTAAGAGCATGGCTAAATTGCCACGCTCTTTTTAAATTCTTCAAAAAGTAAGCTTCACTTAGTTTAAAAAGCAAGCTCTTTTTAGCTCATCTTCGCTTACATTTACGCACTTTGCGATCTCTTTTAAAGGCTGGCTTTGCCGTCAAATTTCAATGCGGCTTTTGATCTCTTCATGAGCTTAAACTAAGCTTGCCATTTAGCTCATTTGCCAAAGATATGACTGGCGAGCTAGCCTCCAAAAAAATACCCAAGATAGGGCTGCAGCTCTAGGTTTTAGCCCTAGTTTTTTTAGGCTCATAATCAAGCGCAATAAGCTTTGATGATGAAAGTCTAGTGTTTTTGATCGTTTAAAATTTCAAGTAGCCCCATAAAAGCCCTCGCTCTCATTTTCACCAAGAGCGAGCTTTGAGCTCGTCTAAATTTAAGCTTTGCGGATAGGCTTTGCTTAAAATTTCTTGCGTTTTTGTCCTTGGCTGCTCGCCAAAGTAGGCAAAATTTAGGATATTTAGCTCGCTCTCTCCAAGCACTGCGTCAAAGTCATCAGCGCCTTCAAGCCTTTCTTTATGAGCGATGAGGCTCTTTCTAAAGGATCTATTAAACAAAAAGTCGTTTAAATTTGCTCTTTTTTTGATGCGAGTGTTGTAGCTTTGCTCGATGTGTGCGTCAAAACGGTAAATCCCAGTTGAGCTTGCAAAGATATCGTTTAGCGAGGCATCTATGACGTAGCAAAGTCCGTGTTTATCGATATGTTTGGCAAATTTATGAAAGTAAGTTGGCTCGTTACTAGCCTCCAAAAAGTCGTGCAAGATGTAGTAGTCACTACCCTTTGCGATGATGCCTTGCAAGAAATTTAGCTGCGTTAAAAGTAGCTTCATACTATCTTTATAGACGACGTCACTTTGGTTTTGCAGGCTAAATTTTAAATAATCCTGCAAGAAAATTTAGCTCCTCTTTGACGTGAGGAAGTGACTCTTTATCGCCCCTATTTGCGCTCGCAAAAGAGCATAAAGTCCCTAAGATATCAAGGCTCTTCCAGCCTGGGTAGGTGTTATATGAGACATAGGCGATGCCGTCCTTGCTAAGTAGCGCCTTTATCGTAGCTAGCAGTGCGTCTCTCACATTTGGGCTCACCCAGCTATAAACGCCGTGCGCTATGATGTAGATCAAACTCGCCAAGCTCTTTTTATATCGTGCTCATTCATATGCAAAAAGTCACGCTCAAGAAGGGTGAAAATTTCTTTTAAACCCATCTTCTTTGCGATCTCGTTGCCCTCTTTTTACTTGGTGGCTTGAGATGTCGATGCCAACGACCTTTGCCTCTTTGTGCGAGACGGCAAATGGCAAGATGTTGCCGCCATATGATGAGCCAAGCTCAAGCACTCTAGCGTCTTTTAAATTGCTGCCTTTTAAGCCTAGAAATTTAGCAACCGCCTCTATCCTAACAGGCGAGCAGTCGCTAAATGCGGCCGAGAAATAAGGGCTCTCGTCATAAGCCTTTTTTTGCTTTATTCATCATCCGTGCTTTCTAGCAATTCTCTCATGAACTCGCTAAGTTTCTCAACGTCGTTTTGGCTAACGGCGTTGTAGATAGAAACTCTTATGCCGCCAAGATGTCTGTGACCTTTTAGTCCCAGCATGCCCTCTTTTTAGTGCCTCTTCGACAAAAACTGGCTCAAGCGCATGATCTTTTGGTATGGTAAAGCTCACGTTCATATCTGACCTGCTATCAGCCCTCGCATGCCCCTTATAAAAGCCGCCAGATCCGTCTATGATGCTATAAAGCGTGCTTGCTTTTTGGCGTTTATCTTCTCAACCTCGCCAAGTCCGCCAAGGTCTAGCAGGTGCTGCATGGTTACATTAAGAGATAAATTCCCAAAAGTTGGCGGTGTATTGTAAAGTGAGCTTGCCTCTGCGTGCGTTTTTGTAGCGCAAAAAAACATAGGGACGTTTTTGACTGCTAATGCGATCAACTAAGTCTTTTTCTTAAAATGACGATAGTCACGCCACTTGGGCCTGCATTTTTTCTGAGCGCCACCGTAAAGTAGGCCTGTCTGCTAAAATCAAGCGGTCTAGCGAAAAAAATCGCTCGAAGCATCGACAACTAGGGGTGATTTCGTCTTTGGCATAGATTTATACTGCGTGCCGTCAAATCGTATTATTTGAGCAGATGTAGGCGTAGTCGGCGTCATCACTAGCGTAAACTCAGGGATGTAAGAGAAAGTTTTCATCCTCGCGCTTGCGACGACATCTACATTTATGCCAAGCACTTTTTGCCTCTTTTGATCGCTTTGTTTGTCCAAACGCCGGTGTTTGCGTACTGCGCCTTGCCACCTTGGTATAGATTCATCGGTATCATACTAAATTGCAAGTGTGCGCCACCTTGCAAAAAAATAAATTTCATACTCATCGCCGATGCCGTAAAAGCTTTCTTATCTTATCCATCGCGCCAAAGTGTATCTCCTCAAATGTCTTGCTTCTGTGGCTGATCTCCATGATCGAGTAGCCCTCGCCTCTGTAGTCAGTAAATTCGGCCTTTGCGTGCTCTAAAACGCTTAAAAGGTATCGCTGCTTGGGCCTGCGCTAAAGTTGATTTTTCTACTCATTTTTACTCCTTGATGATTGCTTTTTTTATGTATTTTTGTGAGATAAGCTCGATCTCATCATTGAAAATTTAAATCCTAAGATCGGCTCTCTTGCCATCTTTTCTAACCTCGATAAGCCCTTCGTGCTCTCAAAAAGAGCTCCCTCATCTCGTAGGCCTTTTCTAGCGAGGCTAAGAGCCGAGCCAAGAACTAAATTTTCCTTGAAACGGCGTTTTGTTAGGGGCATTTGCTTGTTTGCTACCTCGCTAAATTACTAGCTCGATCCTAGATTTTAGAGCGTTTGACGAGAAATTTAGAAAGTAGTAAATTTAATAAAGTCAGCTTCTTTGTGATCTTTTAAAGTTAAAGCGCTATCAAGATCATCACTGAGCCTATCAAGATACTGGAAAAACGCCTCTTCATCAGGCGACAGATCGAGCATGGTTGCGCTTGGCGTGAGCGACCTGCGATCAGCCACAAAGTCGCTTATTACGTAGTCGATCTCATGTCCGATAGCACTTACGACAGGCGTTTTGGTGGCGTAAATTTCACGTGCCAAATCCTCGTCATTAAAGCACCAAAGATCCTCTTTCTGCCGCCTCCGCGCGCCAAAACGATCACATCAACACCGTATTTATCGGCCCTACGCAAAGCTTTTTATGAGTGAGCTTGAGCATTTTCGCCCCTGAGTTAATGCGTCAAATATATAAATTCACTTAGCCTCCAGCGGCTCGTAACGACTTTTAGCATATCCTGAAGTGCGGCTGAAGTGGCGCTTGTGACAAGGGCTATTTTTAGGTAAATTTGGTATCTCTTTTTGCGTCAATGTCAAAAGCCCCTCATTTTCGAGCTTTTCTTTAGCTGTCTAAAAGCAAGCTCAAGCTCGCCCTCGCCATCAGGCGAGCATGGCACTTGCCACTAGCTGATACGACCCACTTGGCGAATAAATGGTCACTTTGCCATCAAATTTTCGACCTTCAAGCCCTCTTTTTGGCAGGAAGTACACCTTTTGGTTATTCATGCGGTACATGACGGCTGAGATGCTTGACTTTTCGTCCTTTAGCGTGAAGTACCAGTGCCCAGAGGCGTGCTTTGTAAGGCGCGAAAGTTTCGCCACTAACCTCGACATAGTCAAGGGTTGCCTCAAGCAGAGCCTTTGCTTTTTCATTTAGCTCAGATACGCTAAGCATTGATCTCTTTGACCTTTTTAGCGATAAATAGCGTCGAGATGTCCATGCTAAAAGCCCCTTGCAAAGCTCTATCTCAAAGCCAGCCTCCACAAGCTCATCGCAAAAACTCTTTGCATCGAGAAATTTTCTATCGAGCTTGGCAGATACTCGTACGCCTCTTTGTTTTTTCGAGATAAAGCCGCCGATACTTGGCAAATTACTACTTAGATAAAAATCTCTTAGCGCAGTTATTAAGCCCTTTTTCTGGCGCTTTGTAAACTCTAGCACGACGACGTAGCCATCTGAAGCAAGCACTCTATTAAACTCTCTTAGTGCACCTTTCGCTCGACCACGTTTCTTATGCCGTAGCTTATACTTAGTGTGAGCTTCACCGCCTGCAAGCGTCGTATTATCAGCATATGCCTCTATAAACGTTTAAAATTTCGGGAAATTCGCTCTTGCCTCTTTTTAGCATACCACTTGAAGGGTCGATACCAGTAAGGCTTTTTAACCTCAACGCCATTCTTTTTGCCATTTCACTCCAAAGCCCCATCATATCGCCAGTGCCGCAAGCCACATCCACGATATTTATGCTTCTTTTTAAAAATTTCTAGCATATATCTGCGAGCCATTCCTCCAGCTCACATCCACGCCAAGGCTTAGCACCCTGTTTGCGACGTCATAAGTCGAGGGCGATCTGGTTAAACATATCAACTATTTTTCTTGTTTTTGCATAAATTTTAGACCTTTATATGTAGTAAGTACTTTCAAATTTCGCGAGATCTTTGCGAGTTGCTTTTTATACAGTTTAAGCCGCTTTTTTAGTATCTCTTCTCTGGTTTTTGTAAATTGTTTGTAGATTTTACTCTCAAGCTTTTCCTTGCCAGCGACCTCTGGCAAGCGCTCCAATATGCCCAGCCAGACGTCATAGTCCTGAAGCGCACCAAAAGATATCTTGCATATTTTTTAGCCGCTCTTCATACTTTTTAAGCCCGTCAAAAATAAAAATATCTCACTCAAAAACTCGTAAGCGTATCTCACCTTTTTAAAGCTCGATCCTGATCTTGTGAAAGCTATCGTTTGGGCAGTCTTGATCTAGGCTTTTTAGCCTTTTTGAGCCAAAACTAGAAGCGTTCTTAGCTTAAACGAGCCAAGACGCGAAAGGCTCACGTCAAAGAGCTTTGACCTAGTAAATTCGCCCTCATTTAAAAATATCTCCCACTCTTTTAAAAATGCGTAGTTTTCCTCGTCGCTTAGGGTAGCTTTTTAACGTTTTCATACTCTAAATTAAAAGCCTTTTGCACAAAGTAAATAAGCTCATTTGCGTGCTTTTGCTCGCTTAAAAAGCCTAAAAATATGTCTAAGTCTCGCTTTTTATTGGTTGGATCTGCTAAAAATCTTAAAATTCTCTCCAAAAAGCGTCACTTTCTCATCAAAAACGCCGTTAAAGAAATTTTTAAGTAGCGACCTAACTTTTCTTAAAATTTACTCGCAGGCTATGCAAAAATTTTCTTCGTCGTGATCTTGCAGATAGTCGCTTTTTTAACCTCTTTATCTCTTTAAATATACTTAAAAACAAAGCTCTGAGTGCCTCACCACTTTTTAAATTTGCAGTAAATTTGGCGAGTCTCTTTATTTTTAAAAGACTAAGTAGGCTCTTTTTGTAGTCGATTTGTTCATTTTTCGTTTTGCGTGGATGGCAAGAAATTGTTTTTATATCTTTTTATCGCAGGTGACATCAGCTTGCAAAACTGCTCCAAAAATGGTGGCAGTTTAAAAATATACAGACCTCATTTTTCGTCACTAAATTCGATCTCAAACGTGCAAAGCCCATTTAAGCCATCTTTAAAAACATCGATGTTGCAGGATTATTATTTAGTCTAAAAGATATATCTATCTTTTTGTGATAACGTAGCCGATACGGTTTTTAGAGCCTTTTTAAACTCCGCCTTTTTCGCAAAATTCCTCATTTTCTTCTCTGATCAAATCTTTACCGACCTTGATCGTTTTTATACATACCCTCTTCACTTCTGAAGCGGATCTCTTCATTTTGCGTGATATTGGTATAAAACTGAGAAATTTTCAAGGTGCTTAAAGGTTACTCCAGCCTCTTTTTAGAAAAATCTAGAATTTGAGAATTTTCTGAGTAAGATTTACGCTCTATCTCCAAACCCACATTTTTCTCCAAAATTTCTTTGTTTATTTTAGCAGTTAGTGCTTAAAAATAATGAGAAAAATGCTAATTTTAGGCTTGTTTGAAGTGTTTTATAAATAAAAAAGTATGTTGCGTAGTGCAACATCAAATTTTGCCTCTATCGGCAGTGTTTACAGCTTTTTACGCTAGCAACGATGTTTAGGGCGTTCTATGATATTACCTATCTTTTTTCAAGCGCTTCTTGATATTTACCAAGCTCGGCGTCATCATAGCTCACGTCCTCGACGCTGCCACAGTTCTCGCAAACTACGTGAATGTGTGGATACTCATAAATGTCGTATCTTGCCTTTTGGTTTACGATATTTACCTCAACTACAAGGCCCTCGTCTTTTTAGTGTGTTTTAAATTTTTTATAAACAGTTGCGAGGCGAAACCGATGGATTTTCTTTTAGACTTTCGTCATATAGCTCGTCAATAGTTGAGTGCGTGTGACGATCAAGAATCTGTAAAACGCTCAAGGCGCTGCGGCGTTACTTTCAAGCCTGATTGTTTTAACAACGATACATACTGCATAAAATTTTCCTTCGATTTATTTTTGCAATATGCTAGCAAAAATAATATTAAACGTTACTTTATTAAATGATATTAATTATTCTCTAGTAAAAATTGGGCTATCTGCTCAGCGCTTATGCCAAGGCTCTTTTCAACCTCTGCTGTTGAGCCATGCTGGATAAATTTATCATCATATTCAAAAGCTAACAACGCTTACATTTGATATGCCATTTTCTTGTAAAAAAACGCACTTACGATCTCGCCAACACCGCCTTTTTTTAGCGCTATCACTAAAGATGTACCACTTTTTGGTGCGTTTTTGCAAGACCCAGCAAAAGCTCTCTATCAAGCGGTTTTACAAAGACTAGATCAACAAGGATAGCTTCAAGTTTGCCAGCTAGTAAATCTTTCTAACCAAATTTGCCTTGCCAACGCCGTTGCCATAGCCTAAAAAAACGTGATGTCGCTCTCTGCATCAGCCAAAATTTCACCCTTGCCAAACTCTAGCGGTTTAGCTTTCAAATTCATCTCTTAAAATAAACGCCCCACGCGGATATCTAAAACGCGCTAACACCCTTGTAAGAGTAGGCCAAATTCCCATAACATTTTTCATGCTCTCTTCGCATCTTGGGGCAAAAAGAACCATATTTGGCACGGCATTTAAAAAGCTGATATCAAAAGCACCCTGGTGCGTTTCACCGTCCTCACCCACGATGCCTGCCCTATCCATCGCAAAGGTTATGTTTAAATTTGAAAAATAGAAGCGTCGTGAATGACCTGATCATATGCTCTTTGCATAAAGGTCGAGTATATCGCGACAAATGGCTTAAAGCCCTCTTTTGCCATGGCTGACATCGATGTAACTGCGTGCTGCTCGGCTATCGCCACGTCCCAAAAGCGGTCTGGAAACTCATGTATGAGCGCGTCCATACCAGTGCCTGTTGGCATCGCGGCCGTTACGCCAACGATGTCGCTGTGCTCTCTTGCCATCTTTAAAAGCTGCTCGCTAAAGATCGCCGTGGCTGACTTGTTTGACTGTCTTTTTACATTCGCCACTTTTTAGATCAAACGGCCCAACTCCGTGCCAATTTTTCATAGTAACCCTCGGCAATCCATACCCTTTGCCCTTTTAGCGTTTGCACGTGCACGATGACTGGTTTTTCATATTTTTGGCAGTTTCAAATGTGCTAAGAAGTGCTGAGAGGTCATGTCCATCGACTGGGCCCTATGTACTCAAGTCCAAGCTCTTCAAAAACATGCCAGGAGTGATAAGCCTGATGCCCTCCTCCATGCGTCTAGCCATGTAGAGCTGCAGAGTCTGGCATATAGCTTAAAAAGCGCTCAACCCTGCCTTTCGGTGCAGTAAAACTGCCCTGCCATCATCTGACTTAGGGTACTTGCTAAGCGCACCTATTGGCTTGCTTATGCTCATTTCGTTGTCATTTAGGATGATGACGCAAGGATATTTTCTATCCCCAAGCTCATTTAGCGCCTCGTACGCCATTCCCCCACTTAGCGAGCCGTCGCCTATGACAGCTACTGGCAAGCGCTCTTCATTTTTAGCTGATCGCCTTTGCGGCGCCAACTGCTAGTGAAATGGACGTTGAGCTATGACCTGCTACAAAGTAGTCAAATCTGTCTCGCTTGGCTTTGTGTAGCCACTGATGCCGTTAGATTTCTCTAAGCGTATCAAATTTGTCCCAGCGCCCAGTTAGTAGCTTATGCGCGTAGCTTTGGTGGCTCACGTCAAAGATAAACGGATCTTTTGTAACGTCAAGTACGTGCGCATAGCAACGATGATCTCGACTGCGCCGATGTTTGAGCTAAGATGGCCGCCATTTTTACTAACGGTGGATAGAATTTTTATCTCTGATGTCGTGGCAAAGTGCGTTTAGCTCATCGACATTTAGGGCTTTTTAACATCTTTATTCATTATTTACCAGCATTTTTAGCTTCTCAAGCCTTGTTTGCATCGTCGCATCGATGTTTCCGCCCTCGCTTATTATCACCACGCCACCTTTGCTTATGGCATCATCAGCACTTACTTTTACGCGTTCGTTTTTACTAAATTGCTCTTTTTAGATAGTCGCTATCTTCTGGATTTACGCTGAATTTCTATATTTTTTACGTCACTTAGCTCTTTTTATAAGCGAATTTGCTGGAGTGGTGAGCGATCTGGCTAGATGCACTTGAAACCTCTTTTTCTATCACCTCTTTGGCAATCTTTATCGCGGTTTGCCCAAGCTCTTCCTCGCTCTTTTTCAAAAAAACTCATCAAATTTAACATACTGCTCATCTAGCTTTGCGGCTGAAGCACTAAAGTTAGCCTCAAGCTCCTTTATCTTTTGCCTCGTTTGCGGCATTTGTTTGAGCGATGCCTTCGTTTTTGCCATCCTCTTTTGCACGGATGGTCTCAGCTTCAAGGCGCTTTGCCATTCACTCTCTTGATTTTCTATTTGCATTTGAAGTTTGATGATGTTCTGCTTAGCTCATCTGTCTTTTTAAGTAGCTCCTCGACAAAACTCGAGTCAAATCCAGGCTGGTGAGCTTGGCTGTTTTGAGGCTGAGGCGCAAAGTGATTTTGCATGCTTGGTTGCACTGGGTGTGGCATCTGAGGTGCAAAGTACTCACCACCTTGCTCTAAGCTTTGCTCATTTAGCTCTTCGCTAAGGTTGTTCTCTTCTATCAAAACAGGTGTGCTCTCTTGGGCTCTTTCGTTACTTCCAAGCACCTTAAATCTATAATTTTCTATAAAGTGAGCCGGCGAGGTCTCACTTGTTATCACGCTTACTTTTCATTCTATCATCTCATCTGCTTCGCCAACTTGAAAGATACCTTGTTCAGCTAGGCCTTGAACAACCTCAACTATGCGTCTTTGCGCCTCTTCAACGTCTTTTTACACGCACAGCGCCAAGGTACTGCATCTCCTCTTTAAAGGCTTCAGCCGCACGCTGAGACATATTTGATAAAAATTCTCCTCATACCATCACTGGCACCTTTAAATGCGATCATAAGGTCTTTTTATCAACATTTTTGAGAATTTCTCTAATCGCGGTTGCATTAAGGTTACTAATATCCTCAAAAGGTAAACATAAGCTCTTTGATCGTTGTAGCAAGCTTTATCATCGCTTTGTTCGATGCGCTCGATAGTACTTTTTACTAGCTTTTTGACCAAGTCTGTTAAGCACTTCTGCCACAGCCCTTGGGCCTCCAACCTCGACCTTGTAAGATGTAAGGCTCTCAAGTTTGCCCTCAAGCACGGTTGAGACACGCTTGATGACTGATGGGCTGATCTCACCGAGGGTTTGCCATCCTGATCACCACCTCGCTTCTTAACTCATCTGAGAAAAAGCTTAGCGTCTCAGCGACTTGTTGAGTCCATGTGGGCGAAAGTATTAGTGCGATAGTTTGAGGATGCTCATTTACGATGAAGTCTGCAAGCTGTTGTGGCTTTATCTTATCAAGATAGCCAAAAGCTCTTTGAGTTTTCCATACTTTTTGCAAGCTTGTCTAGAAATTTCTTTCTGAGCAGACCTCTGGACCAAATGTACGGTATAAAATTTCTTTTTGCATACTCTAAGCCGCCACTTCTCATATATTGATTTGACTGCATGAGAGCGTAAAATTCTTCCAAAATAGCGCCTGCCACTTGCTTGTCTATATTTTTTGCAGTTGCTATGTAGCCTGAAATTTCAGTAATAATATCAACATCCATATGTGAAAAATATAAGACTCGTCGCCTCTTCACCAAGCTGAATCAGTAAAATAGCGATCTTTTTCAGGCATTGAAAGATCATCATATATCATCTTTTGCTTATCGGTTAGTTTTATAGACATCAAATTTCCTTACGCATGTTAAAGTCACTATCGTTTTTTTAACCATATCTTGGAGTAAATTGAAAATTTTCCTCGCTTCGTTCAGTAACTATTATCTTCATCTTTTTCAAGAAGAACATCGTATTTTAACTCGTCCTCGTTACATTCACCGCTAAGGCCAAGCTGCTCCTCGACCTTCTTACGAGCGGCTTTTACATTTCTCGAGCGTATCTTCTGCATCCATCTCAATCTCTTCAAGATCGTCCTGGGCTTGCTCTTCTTCCTCTTTCGTCTCCTCAAGCATCTTTTTGCATAAATGGTACGATGACCTTTTTGTAGAAAAAGTAGAGTAAAAGAAGTGCAAAAACGTATTTTAATAGCGGTAAAAAAACGGCATTACATAATTATTTAAGAGCCCATCCATTCTTTTCGCCAGCGCTTACGTCTTTACCAGTTTTAAACTCAAAGTTATCAAGGCTAACCTCGTCGCCCCTGCTTTGATTGTAACCGATTGATTGTTTGATCAAATTTGTGATCGAATCTCTTTGCTCTTTTGTAAGTGGAGTAAATTCTAGCTCGCCAGTTGGCTTGCCGTTCTTATCCTTTTTACTCTGATAAAGTCCGTCTATAACGACAGCTGCGCTCACTCTGTTGATGCTAGCAAACTGCCCTTTGATATTTGTAACTCTTTTGAAATTTTCGTAGTTTGTCTGCTCGCGAGCTCTTGTTATACTGCTCTCTTAAAGTGCTATCATCTAGTCCTTGAACTGGGCCGATGTTACTAACTGCACCTGGTACGCCACCTACTTCATTTGGAGATGAGCCTTGGCGTTTTTCCTCGATATTACTCTCGCTTCTAACGACGTTATTTTGGGTCATAAACCTCGCTTTTTGTATCTTTTTTTGTCAAAGTCAAAGTCGATATTTACCTTTGCTACGACCTTGTCAGCACTACCCACGATAGGAGCTAGCACATTTTACGATCTTTTGCTCGTAATTATTTTTCAAACTCACGCTTATAGCGGATCTGCTGAGCTATGGCGTCACTATCACACTCTCCGTCCTCATCGCCAAGCGCAACGCCGTCTTGATTTACTATCTTTACATTTTCGGTGCTTCAAATTTGTAACAGAGGCCGCCACAAGGTTTTTTTAATGCCAAAATTTGCTTCGCGTTTAGACTAACGCCTGGCTTTAGCTCAACGACGATAGAAGCGGTCGGAAGTGCTTGTCTTTCAGTAAAGACGCTCTCTTTTGGTATGGCTATTCTTACGGTTGCTTTTTGGATAGATGAGAGGCTCTCGATCGTTCTAGCTAGCTCACCCTCAAAGCGCTCTTTGAAAGTGAACTCTCTGCTCGGCGTCTGTTGCGCCAAATTCTTGCTTGTCAACTTTCAAAACCGATCTTGCTCTTTTTGGTATGCCAAGCGTTGCAACAGCGATACGCTCTTTATATACATCGCTTGTTGGCACAAGGATAGTGCCTTCATTTGCTAGTTTATACTTTATGCCATCTTTGTTTAGCTGATCGACTATTAAGGCTGAGTCGCTTGGGCTGATGTTTTTCAAAAAGGACGCTATATCCTGCAAAGCTATCACTTTTACTTTTTGTAAAGCGTTAAAAATACCAAAAAGCCACTACTAAGACGATCGAGCTGCCTGCAACGATCTTTTTGTTTTTAGTGAAAGCTTTTGATAAACGTGACTTATTTGATGAAGTAATGCCTTAAAATCCATATCCCTACTTTTAGAAAATTTGCTTTTAACTCTTCAAAAACTCTATCGTTTTTGCCATGCCTGACCGATGGTGATTCTCACCGCATTTTAAGGCATAGCTTTTTAAATCTCGTAAAATTATACCTTTTTTTAACATCTTTTCGCATATCTGGCTTGATTTTTGGCTCGTTAAATTTAAAAAGTTATGAAATTTGTATAGCTTGGGATAAACTCTATGCCATTTTCCTTTTTCAAAATTCCTCATATCTCTTCATCTGCTCGAAGTTGTTTTGCATAGTTTTTGCACAAACTCATCATCACCAAGCGCTACTATCGCCGCTCTTAAGCTCGGTGTTGTGATGTTAAATGGGGCTCTTAGCTTTGAAAGAGCGCCTATAATCTCTTCATTTGCCACGCCGTATCCAACACGCATGCCACCAAGTGCGTAGGCCTTTGAGAAAGTGCCAAGATAGATGGCATTTTTAAATTTCACTACCTCGCTTGGCTTTTATCTCTTTTTGCTATCTTTCAAATTAGCAAATTCGTTGTAAGCACAATCAAGCACCACAAGCGTGTTTTTCATCGACTTTTTTTCTATAAATTTAGAAACTTTCTTCAGCATCCAAGCACTCGCCCAAAGGGTTGTTTGGCATACATAGAAAAATGACTGAAAATTTCATCTTTTTTTGGCGTTATAAATTTCTAAAAAAACTCGCCTAGATCATGCTCCAAGCTCTTTGTGCGGTAAATTTCTAGCCCCTGTTTGCTTTGCGTACATTCACTACATCGCAAATGTCACACCAGCCATCAAAACGCCACTTTGTTTGTTTGCCTTTGCGTGCAAAAACGTACTCTATGATCTGGTCACTTCCAGAGCCGATGACTAAGTACTACTTGTTACGCCAATTGATTAGCCAGCCCCTCTTTTAGCTCAAAGTAGCTGTCGTCTGGATAGAGATATGCGTTCTTAGCGACCTCTTTTAGCGCCTCTTCTACGCTTTTGCTCGTGCCAAATGGATTTTCATTGCTCGCTAGCTTGATCACATCTTTTGCCTCGATGCCAAACTCCCTAACTACTAGCTCGATTGGCTTTCCGGCTTCGTAATTTACCAGATCATCTAAAAATCATCAAATTTCATCACTCATCTCCGTTTAAATAGCTTCCCAGCCACGTTATTTCAGCGCCGCCCTCTTTTTGCAAGCTCAAAGGCGTTTTGCACCTTCTCATCGTCGATATGCCCCTCAAAGTCAAGATAGAACATTGACTTAAATTCGCGCTGTTTGATAGGGCGTGACTCAAGTTTTTGTGATATTGATATTTTTCATTTTTAAAAAGTGAAGCAGATCAGCAAGGCGTCCTGGACTGTGATCGGTCTTAGCTAGTACCGAAGTCTTTGAGTTTTTCGACCTTGGCATTTTTAAAGTCGCTCAAAATCAAAAATCTCGTCCTATTTGCCATATTATCCTCAATAGTCTCATATATGATCGGCACGTTGTAAATTTTAGTTTGCTATTTTTTTGAGCAAATGGCAGCTGAATTTCTATCCATAGAGGCCATATATGCCGCTGCTGCGGTTGATTTTGCTGGGACACATTCGACCTCGTTTAGCAAGTGATCTTCCAAAAAAATTTACGGCACTGATTGTAGCCTTGCGGATGCGAGTAAATTCGCTTTATCTCTTTAACTCTTCGTTTATACTAACAAAGCTGTGGTGAATATCGATATAAAGCTCGGCGACGATTTTTACGTCGCTCATCTGTAGCAAGGCAGTCAAGCGTAGCTCCGACCGCGCCTTCTGTGTTATTTTTCTATCGGCACGACGCCATATTTTTGCCTCTTTGTGAGCTAGCTTTTGCAAAGACTGCCTCGATAGTCGCAAGCGGCAGATATGAGCTCATCGCGCCAAATCTACTCCATGCGACCTGGTGCGTATAAGTGCCCCTCAGGCCCAAGATAGACGATCTTTTGAGGCATCTCTAAATTCTACTTACGGCAAAAATTTCAAGGTAAATGGCCTCGATCGCGACTTTATTTAATGCTTTTTCTTTACTAAGGCTTGTTAGTCGGTTTATGATAGCTCGCTCGCGCTCAGGGCGATATATAGGCGTTCCAGTCGTTTTGCTTTAGCTTGCCGATCTGCTCAACAAGCTCCATTCTCTCATTTAGCTTGTTTTAAGATAAGATCATCGATCGCGTCGATCTCTTTTCTAAGCTCATTTAGTTCCTGCATCAGCGCTCTCCAAAATCTCTCTCTAAAGCCACGACGTCCTCAAAGCTCTCGCGTCTTCTTATCAGCCTATCTTTGCCATCAAGCAGGCAAATTTCAGCGGCTCTGTTTCTTGTGTTGTAGTTTGAACTCATACTAAATCCATAAGCCCCAGCCCCTTTAACCACGACTAGATCGCCACTCTCGCACTCTGGCGGCTCTATGTCTTTTTGCCAAAAAGTCGCCACTCTCACAAACTGGGCCGACCACGTCGCATGGGCCTCAATACTCATCCCTTGCCGTAGACGAAAATCTCGTGATGAGCGCCGTAAAGGCTCGGTCTGATGAGATCATTCATCGCGCCATCAGTGATGACAAATCTTTTTCTTGCCGTTCAATTTCTCATATAAAAACACTTGCGACAAAGTATCCTGCGTTGCCAACGATAAAGCGGCCCGGCTCGCAAAACGATAGTCACGTCTTGACCCCTTTAGCGCGCCTAAAATTCGCTTGTGCGTAGTCATATCAAATTTATCTCTTTTTCGTCGTTATAGATGATACCAAGTCCGCCGCCAACGTCAAAGAGTTGATGTCGATCTCGAGCGCTTTTAGCTCTCTTAAAAAGCTCGCTAACGATGTTTTGCGAGCGTCTATTATCGGGCTTAGAGAAGTTAGCTGCGAGCCGATGTGAAAGTGTATGCCAGTTGGCTCAAGTGAGTCTGAGTTTTTTTAGCATGGATATACATCTTTTAGCTGTCTCTGCATCAACACCAAATTTGTTCTCATTTAGTCCTGTTGAGATGTATGGGTGCGTTTTTGCATCAACACCTGGGTTTACCCTTATGCTGATCCTTGCCTTTTCGTAGCCCTTTTGCGATAGTTTCAAGCCTTAAAAGCTCGGCAAAACTCTCGACATTTATCAGCAAATTTCATTTTCCAAAGCCTCTTTTAGCTCCTCATCGCTCTTGCCAACTCCGCTAAAGATGATCTGATATCTCTTAGCACCTGCTAATAGCGCCCTTTGACCTCACCAATGCTAACGCAGTCAAAGCCAGCCCCAAGCTCAGCTAGAAAAGTTTCAAAAACGCTTACATTGAGTTTGCTTTTACAGCGTAGCAAACCAGAGATTTTCTAGCATGAAATGCGTTTTTAGCGCTTCGTAGCGCTCTTTTATGTAGTTAAAATCATAGACGTAAAGTGGGGTTTTATATTTGCTTGCAAGCTCTTTTGAAAATTCATAAAAATAGCCTTTTGTTAAAATGGCTTGATTTTTACAGAAAAGTTGCTCAAATTTGGCTTAACGATGCGATTTTTATGAGATAAATGCCATATGCAAAAAGCAAAAATAACAGGCACTATTATGCCGATCTCTGGCAAGATGACTGAGGTCTGAGCAAATTTGCTTTAAGATAAAGAGAAGTCCCCAAACTACGAGAGTTATAACGACAAATATAAAAGTTGAAAGTGCAAGGTTGAAAAACCTTCCAGTCACTGGCAAATGATAGTAGAAAAATAAGCAACAAAAAAATGGCGCAAAAATGGCGCAATGGCGAGGTTGTAAAAGGCAGTTTTTTGCGCTGTCAAGCCCAATGCCTTCGTTTTTAAATGTCTTTATAAATTTATCGCATCAGGTATGTTAAACCTCGAGTTTTTCAACACTTGCCGCGCTCTCTATGCTCTTTGGCTTAAAAGCCTTTTAGTGCGTCCATATTGGCACTCTTTTTGACAAATCCAGCCTCGCCAAGCTCTAGAAATTTGTGGCAGGCTAGTTTGATTAACATCCTCTAAAAACCCACTCGTTATCTTTAAATTGGCGTGATTAGCAAAAGGTTGTCGAGATCAAATTTGTACCATTTATCTCAAAAAAATCCTCACATCGTTTGCCCTTTGTTTGGCCGAGCTTAGCTCTTTTATGTAGATAAATTCTTTCCTTCAAACTTTTAAAAATGAGTCGTTTGTGCTTTTTGAAAAAGCGGTATTTTTTTGCAATGCTTTTTGATAATCATGCGCATAAGCAAACGGCGTGGTAGCCCGACATATACGATCGTGACAAAAAGTGCGATGAAAAATGGTGGCAAAATGAGCTTATTTTTGCTGATGCCAAGCGCATAAAAGCTCACCAGCTCGTTTGAGCGAACCATATTTACATGTAAAATTATTAGCGCAAAGATGAGTGAAAGTGGCAAAACATAGCTAATAGCACTTAGCGAAGTAAGACCTACGTAGAGTAGCTGAAGGTTTGCAGATGGCGGTAGGTCTTTTTAAATCTGTAAGCAGATCGATGCCAACATAAAAATAGCTCAAGCGCTAAAAAAATACGATAAGAAAAGACTTTATATAGACCCAGCCAACATATCTGGCATATAGTTTCATTTGATAAGGCCTTTTTACCGTAAATTTTCTTTGTGAAAACTTTCGTTGATGTCGCTCTTTAGCAGCTCACAAACCGCATTTTTTTGTATAGGGCTAAAAATTTCATCTAAAGCCTTTTTCTCATCGTCACTAAACTCACCAAGGACGAGATTTCTAGCATCACCAAGATGCCCTATGCCAATGCGCACTCTTTCGTAGTCGTTGCCGATTAGCCCGTCGATTGATTTTATGCCGTTGTGCCCGCCGCTACTGCCGCCTTTTTAAATCCACACCAAAAGCTAAGATCGAGATCGTCGTGGATGACGATGATCCTATCTGGCTTGTAAAAAGTCTTTTACCGCCTTAACACTTTGACCCTGAAAGGTTCATAAATGTCGTTGGTTTTAGCAAGATAATGTCATTCAATTTAAAAACTTCGCCTGAGTAGCTGAGCTAACATCTTTGAATGTGAGTCTTTTTAGGAGGTCTATAAGCATAAAGCCTATGTTGTGTCTAGTGTTTTTCGTATTTGAGGGCCAGGATTTCCCAGCCCCGCTATTAGTGTCACAAAAGCCCTTTTTATTTAGCTTTAATAACTCCAAGTACCGCAACACGGTCAGCGTCAATAATAGTAACGCCTTTAGGAGCTGTGATATCACGAACCAAAATCGTATCATCAATGTCAAGTTTGCTTACATCAACATCAAATGAATTTGGTAAATTTTCAGCTGTACATTTTACGCAAAGACGTCTTTTTGACTGGATCAAAACGCCCTTGTTTTTTAAGACCAATAGGTGTTCCAACTGGTTTAACTGGGATCATATATTTTGATAAAACGCCAGGAAGTGCTACTTTTTAGATCTACGTGTTTAAGATCGCTTGTAACAACATCTCTTTGGTAATCAACAATAACGACATTATAAACTTTTTCCGCCTACTTTTACATCAAAAGCAAGGCTCTCTTTTTTGCGCGCTTCTTTAATAAAGTCATTTACTTTAAAAGCAGCTGCAACATTCTCTAATCCCTTGCCATAAATGTTGGCGATTAGATAACCATCTCTTCTCAAAGCCTTCGCAGACTTCTTACCGATACTCTCTCTAACGATTCCCTCTAACATCGTTTTTCCTTTCGTAAAAAAATAAGTGGTGATTTTATCCAAAGCTTTATAAATCTCAGATAAAGCTTTATTTAAATTTCTTTTAAGCGCGATCACTTCTGGCTGGTCTGATCTATTTTGGCTTTTTGCCAGAAATTTAGCCCGCTCTCAAAAACCAACTCCAGCTAAAGTGAGCTCTTTATCTTTAGCTGCAAGTCGCCCCTGTTGCTCGCATGCTCTAGTGCCACCTCAGCACTAATAACCTTATTTTCATAAAGCTCAAGCAGGTGCTGGTCAAAAGTTTGCATGCCGTAGGTGTTTTTGACTCGGCAATGGCTACAATTATCTCATCAAACTATCTTCAGCTATGAGCTCTTTTATACGGGTATTTTTCTCATGATCTCAACTGCTGGGCGTCTTGTGCCAAAAAGCGTCTTAACAAGCCTTTGTGAGATGACGCAGGCAAGGACTGAAGAGAACATAAGACTTATCTTGTCTCGCTCGCCTTGCGGGAAGCTGTTTACTATCCTGTTTACGCTCTCTTTTTGCATCAAGCGTGTGAAGTGTCGAAAGCACCAAGTGTCCAGTCTCAGCAGCTCTAATGGCAGTCTCAATGGTCTCAAGGTCTCTCATCTCTCCCACCAAAATGATATCTGGGTCTCTCTTAGTGAAGCCCTTAGCGCGTCTGAGAAATTTGAGTGCGTCTGAGCCGATCGAGCGCTGGTTTATAATGCTTTTATTGTCGTTATATACGTACTCTATCGGATCTTCGATCGTTACGATGTGCGATCTTTTTGTTTGGTTGATGAGATTTATCATACTTGCAAGCGTTGTTGTTTTTACCGCTTCCAGTTGGGCCAGTTACTAAGATGATACCACGAGTTGTCTCTGCGCAAAATTTTTCAATTACGCTTGGTAAATTTAGATCTTTTATGGTTGGAATTTTAGTGGGAGTGACTCTAAAAACGGCAGAAATTCCATTTATCTGCAAAAACATATTTACACGAAAAGCAGTACTCATCGTTTAGCCTATATGAAAAAAATCTATGTCCTTTTTTCCATAAATTCATCAAATTTAGCCCCCAAAAGCTCTTTTTGTGATGGCTGCTTTGCGTCGCTTGGGTCTGAAATTTCCTCGCCAAGTGACATGATCTCACCGTTAAATCTCCCATAAACAAGGCTCGCAGACTTTATGTGAAGGTCGCTGCCACCTCTATCAACCAAAGAGTATAAGTATGAGTCAAGGTCTGCTTTTTGTCATTAGAGTGATTTCATAATGTCGTCAAACGCCGATACAAACTGCTTTTAAGCCGTCAGCCAAAAAGCTCTTTGTAAACAGCATTTATATCGATCTCGTTGTTTTTCACGATCTGGAAAAAGCTAGAGATATTTTTCTTTGCTAGGGGCATTTTTGCCTCGGCTTTTTCTTTTATAAATTCTTTTTATCGTCTCTATTGGAGCGGTATTTATAGAGTTTTTTTATACATTAGTTCCCCTAACGTAATAATCCCTCTTAAACCACCACCTTTTTACGCCAGTGCTTGCAAAAAAAGTGTTCTTACATTTTCTAGGCCAATTCTTCAATGATATGATAGATATTTGCGGCGTTCATTATACCGATCTGTCCTGTTGGCAGGCTCTTTGCAGACATTGTCTCATCAAGTCTTCTATCAAACCTACTAACAAAAACGCTTATCACACCTTTTGGCATAGTAGTATCCACAAAGCGGCTCGCATATGCCTTACTGCCTTCTCTAAAAGCCTCTAAGCAGTTTTTAGCCTGATCTGGCGAGAAAATGAGCGTTGCATTTACACTAATGCCTCTTGCCATGAGCGCACTCATCGCCTCATAGCCCTCTTTTGTGGCTGGAATTTTTATCATGACATTTGGCATTGAGATAAGGTTGTGAAGTCTGATGCCCTCTTCTATCGTCGCAGCTGTTTCGCCACTTTCAAATTTGGATCAACCTCGATACTAACAAAAGCCATCATCGCCATTTGCGTAGTTTTTAGCATCTTACATGCAGCGATTTTTGATATCTTGGGTCGCTAAAAATTTCATAGAGATCTTTTGGGTGACGCTTGTTGCTATTTTGTATGATCTGTTTATAAGCAGGTGATGCAAAAGCTGTTTTAAAGATAGCTGGGTTGCTTGTAGCTCCGTTTATAACGCCACTTTCTAGCAGGGTGCTAAATTCATTTTGTACAAAAATCCCTCTCAATAAAATCACACCAAAGAGAAAGATTTGAGCTTCGTTGTCGTACATCTTTTCACCTTATAAAAATTTGTACATTCACGCAGATCTTTTGACATCCACGCAATGCGTCGCCTCTTTTTAAAATTTCTTTCGCACAAAAAGGCAATTTTTAGATCACATTTTTCTAAACATAGACACATCGTTAGCACTGTCGCCAACACACATAATCTCACTTTTATCTAAATTTAATAGCCCCTTTAAGCGATCTATTATCTCGCCTTTTTGAGCTACCAAACATCATCTCTCCGCCAACTTCACCTGTTAAAATTCCATCTTTATGGTGCAAAAACATTTGCAGAATTTGCGTCAAATTTGAAAGCTTTTTCTTGCATTTTATCGGTTGCGATATGAAAACCGCCACTAAAAAAATCACAACCTTTATACCCTTTTTGCTTTAGAGCGTCTATAAGCTCGCTAGCTCCTGGCATGATAGGTGATTCTTGGACATTTCATCTGCTTTTTGAAAGTGGCATTCCTTTTAGTAATTTACTCTCCTTGTAAGACTTTCAAAAAAATCAAGTTCGCCGTTCATCGAACGCTTAGTTATATTAGCCACCTCATCACTGGCGTTATTAGCGGCGGCGAGAATGTCTATCGTCTCGCCGTCCATTATAGTAGAGTCAAAGTCAAAAACACAAAGTTTTATCAAGCTATGCCCTAAAAATCACGCTTTTAATAGGCTTTCAACCTTTAAAATCGTAAGAATATTTTGATCGCGTTTGCCGATACCATAGATCATGCCTTTGTCTTTTACCAAAGTCTCTGGCGGCGGATCGATCCTATTGCGGTCTATTCTGATAGCCTCCGTCAAGCGGTCTATCACAAAGCCTGCGATGTTATCCTCATCTTTCATAACGATATATCTTGTATTTGAGCTTTGCTTTGTAACATTTAGTGAAAAACGTTTTCTTAGATCAATAAGCGGGATAACGTTTTCCACGCAAGTTAAACACACCAAGAACATACTCAGGCACGCTAGGAACACGAGTGTATTCGATAGGTTTGATTATCTCTTGGATATTTAAAATAGGTATCGCATACTCTTCCTCGCCAACAACAAAGCCTACAAGTTGGACTATATCTTCATTGTTTTTTTATCTCAGGCTCGTCAATTTGCTGTTTTTGTTTGCTTAAAACTTGGTTTAGTTTTATCATTCATCGCCCTAACCCCTAACCTAATTTAATATTTTTCTAACAACGTTTTCAAGGTACTCTGACGAATATGGTTTTGTGATATATTCTGTCATGCCGACCTCTACTCCACGCAATCTATCAGTTTTAGACGTTCTTGATGTTACTGCTATTAGCGGTAAAGTGCGATACTTAGAGTATTTGCGAATTTCACCTGCTAGAGTATATCCGTCCATCCTTGGCATCTCAATATCAATGAGCACTGCATCAAAGGCATGCTCGCCTGACTTAATTATATTGAGTGCTTCTACTCCGTTAGTTGCTTCTATTATCGTGACACCGATTGGCTCGAGCGACTTTTTGCATGATGGTTCTATCCATCTTAGAGTCATCAACGATCAAGACCTTGTAGTCACTTGGTTTCTCTTTTTTGATTTTTGAACCCTCTTCCATCTCGGCCCCTAATGTTTTACCTTTGATATCCTTTGCCATCTCCATCATAGCACCAACGTCTATGATAAGAGTTACGCGACCATCACCTCTAATAGTAGCACCAGCGATACCTGGGATATTTTGTAGATAATCACCCATTGACTTAATAACGATCTCTTCTTGACCGACTAAAGTATCTACAATGATACCCAGTTTTGCCTCGGCAACGCCGATGATAACGACATAAGTTTGATCTCCACCATCAAAGACTTTATTGACACCAAAAGACATCTGAAAGTCGAACAAGAGATAAGACCTCATCTCTTAGTCTTAAAACGTTTTTTTACCATCGATCGTATAGATATCATCGATAGGCACGCGAACAGTCTCAAGAACGCTCGCAAAGTGGGATAGCATAAAATTCCTCTTGTGTTCCGACAAGTAGCGACTGAATGATCGCAAGTGTGAGTGGGATTCTAGCTTCATAACAGTGCCTTTTCCTAGCTCACTCTCGATGTCGATAATACCATTTAGTTTTTCGATATTTGTCTTAACAACGTCCATACCAACGCCACGTCCAGATACGTTTGTAACCTTGGGCGCAGTTGAAAATCCTGGCTTAAATATAAGACCAAATGCCTCTTTCTCGCTCATAGCGTCAGCTTCACGCTCAGTGATGATGCCTTTTTCTATTGATTTTAGCTTTAAGCATATCAGCGTCTAAGCCCTTACCATCATCAACTATCTCAACAACGATGTGGTTACCTTCGTTATAAAGCTTTTTAGCTGAACGATACCTTTTTCAGGTTTTTCCAGCGACCCTTTCTTGTCTCAGGGTCCTCAATGCCGTGGTCGCATGAGTTTCTGATGATGTGAACTAGCGGATCGCCGATCTCTTCAACGATTGACTTATCAAGCTCAGTCTCTTCACCTGAAATTTCAAGGTCTATTTGCTTGCCAAGCTCACGGCTAAGATCACGTATCATACGTGGAAATTTATTAAATACCTTTTGCTATTGGAAGCATTCTTGTCTTCATAACAGCAAGCTGGATATCAGTCGTAACTAGGCTTAAGCTTGAAACTACTTGATTTAGCTCTTCTAAAGAAATTTCTCGCCCTCATATCTCTCTTCAACGTCATCATAAATTTTTAGTAGGCGGTTTTTGCCAAGAACGAGGCTCGCCGATTAGGGTTCATCAAGTGGTCAAGTCTTTTTTTACCTCGACACGGATCGTTTGCTCTTGCGCTACTGCACTGCTACTGCTAGCTGCAGGCACTTTCTTGTCAGCTTCTTTTTTCTCTGCTAGGAGCCGGTCTTGCAACAGGCGCTGGAGTGATCGCGGCAGCTGGCGCTATCTCTTCAGGAGATTTTGGGCTATGCCTTTTTGAAGCACGTCTTGCTTGATCTTCAGCCTTTCTAACCTTTTAAAAGTCTCTCTATCTCAGCCCTCAACCTCAGAGTCGCTTAGTTTTGAAAGCTCAGCGTCGCTTACTTCAGGAGCTGCCTCAGCCTCTACAACTGGCTCTGGCTCTTTTACAGGCTCAGGTGCCGGTGCAGCTGGTGCAGCTGGAGCTGCGGATGCTGCAGTTGGAGTTTCGCCTTCTGAAATGTGAGTAAGGTTTGCGCAGATATTTTTTTGATATCTATGCCAGCAGCAGTGTCGTTACCATTATCTCTAATGCTATGTAACAAGCCCTTCATCATATCAACTGACTCCAAGAACAACGTCCATGATATCTGGAGTGATCTTTAGCTCGTCTTTTCTAGCTTTTATTTAAAAACATCTTCCATGTGGTGAGTAAGCTCTGTTAAAACGTCAAATCTAAAAAGCTTGAGCTACCTTTTTACTGTGTGAGCAACACGGAAAGAAATCCTATTTAAAAGCTCCAAATCCTCAGGGTTTGCCTCTAGTTCAACAAGGTCATGGTCTATCTGCTCAATAAGTTCGAAAGCCTCTATTAAGAAGTCTTCCATTATTTCTTTCATATCATCCATATTTCAACTCATTTTTGCAGATTTGAGAGTGTAGCTTCGATCACTTTTAGCACCTCTTTATAGAATATACCAGCATCAATTACTGTAAGGTACATCGCTCCGCCAGCCTCTTTACTCTTAGCTTCACTCAAATTCGTCTGCTTAATGAAGAGTTAAATACAATCGGAATCTCTTTAAATCTATCATCGTTTTTAATGGTTGGAAGCAAAACGGTATCCATCCATTTGTGGCATCTCTATATCACTTAGTATAACTCTTAGTTCTTTGACTAAGCTATCACCGTACCTTTGATAAAGCTCTTCCATTCTCTCCAAGCCCTCAACGCCATTTTTAGCCTCAACTATGCTAAGACCCATCTTCTCAAGTGCGTCTTTTACTAGTTTTCTAGCAGTAGAGCTATCATCAAGCACAAGAGCCACACCTTTTGACCTTCTCATTCTCATCGATATCAAAAATCGATCTTTGGCGAGTAAATCCAAGCTCTTCGACAATGCTTTCAAGATCAAGTATCAAGAGCACTTCGTCATTTTCTATTCTTGTCACACCTGTGATCTTGCCTTTGTCAAGAGCTCCAGCTCCAGCAAAGTACAAAATTGCAGGCTCTATGTCTTTCCAGTTTATACGTCTGATCCTCTTGGCCTCATGGACGATAAAACCGATCAAAAATACCGCTAAATTCAGCGATAATAACACGTGGTTTTATGACTACACCCTCAGTTGGCTCAATGATATTCATCCACCCTAGCCACATTATAACAGGGATAACCACACCTCTTAAATCAAAAATTCCCTCGATATACTCAGGGAACACCAGGAAGCTCGGTAAGATTTGGCATCTTAATGATCTCCCGCACCTTTGCGACATTGACTCCGTATATTCCTTCATATACTTTGTTTTTCGGCCTTTTTAAAGATACGAAAATCAACAAGTTCCATCTCGTTTGAGCCCGTTTTTAGTACGTTGTCTCCAAACATCAATGTCCTTTCAAACTCATTTTGAGCAAATTCAACTTTTGCTGGGCGTATTCTACAACAAAAATAACTTTGCTCGCATGCAAAACAAGGTAAATTATATAAAATCTATCGTAAATATCAAATAGCTCACCTTGATGATAGTGTCCCTCTATCACTATACTTGCGTCAAAGCCCCTGCAAATGCTTGCTCATTAGCTCCTTAAAGTTTGAAAATTTTATAGTGCAGATTTTTCTTAGTAAGTTTTGGCTAGTATCGCTTTTTGAAAGTACAAAAATCCAAAATATTTTACTCAAAGCGCATTCATAATTCAAAAACCATCTAAGCCTTAAAAACCTAAGTGCGTACTTATCTATAAAAGGTAAAAATATATCTCCGTGTGCGATCTGGACGTGCTCGCCGCTTATTGTTTTAAAATTTGCGGGCTGTGCGCAAATCTCATAAATCTCTAACGCCCTTACAAAGCTTTGCCGCTCGCTCTCGTCACAAATCTCTCTTGTTTTTAAACAAATTTGAAAGCCTAAAGTCGTGATTGCCCTCGAAGTAAAAATTACCACCTTTTGTAAATTTACATTTAAAAGACTTAAGTGCTCAGCGTGAGAATACTCTTATGTATTCGCCCTCGCCCGTTAAAAATCAAATATATCACCAAGCAAGAAAATCTGCGGTGGCTCATTGATCTCTCCGCTATCGACAGCGCGCAAAAATTTCAAAAATCCATCGCGGTTTGTGTTTTCATGCGCATCAGCCAAAAAGATCGCGCCTTCTTTTTATAACGGGGGCATATAGATATTCGCTCCATCTTTGCCTTAATTATGAAAATTAACGGAGCCAAAAAGCAGTTTTAGCTCTTTGCCTCATCTTTTTAGTCAATTTATAGGCTTGTAGCAGATCTTAACGATCTCAACGTCGCTTCTGCCTTTTGGTAATTAACGCCACCTCATCGCCCCTCAGCCTTGCCTAAAAGCTGCTTTGCGAAAGGGGCGAGTTTATCGAGATGTAGCCCCTTATCTATGTCGCTCTCGCTGACGCCAACGATCGTGTAGTGTGCTCTATCTCGGTTTCTTCGTCCATTATCGTCACGCTCAGAGCCAAACCTCACCCTATCGTGCTCCATAGCTACTCGGGTCGATCACCTCTGCGTTTGCTAAAAGCGCGCTAAGCTCTGCGATCCCTAGCGTCTATAAAGGCTTGCTTCTCTTTTGCAGCGTGATACTCGGCGTTTTCCTTAAGATCGCCGTGGCTCCTGCGATATCTATCTCGATGACGATCTGCGGACGCTCTACTAGCCTTTATAGATTCCTAAGCTCGCTCTCTATTTTCTCGTATCCGTATATTGTCATTGGTTCACTCATTTTTACTCCATATTTTTAAAGATTTACCACTACGTTTTTTCTTTGCGCCGTGCGCTAAATAGGCTCTTAGCTCGTCGCTGACCTTTTTAAAATTTCTTGCCTATCACAGCTCTCATAAGCTCGCTAGATTACTTTTCAGCCGTTGCATTCTTGGATAAACTCCTCATGAAGCGGCTCTTTGCCCATGAAGTCAAAACATTATATTTGCTAGACCTGCGTGCTTGATCTTTACAGATTACTCAGCTATGAAAACATCTATCGCTTTTTGCTTTATATGCTAGCACAAATGGCGTGCCAATGAGCGTCGCCTCAAGCGTAGCCGTGCCCGAGCAAACAAAGGCAAAGTCGCTCTCGCACAGTGCCTCAGGCGTGTTTGAGACGATATCAAAATCACTTGTATCACCATAAATTTCACCACTTTATCAAGCAAAAATGGCGGCGACAAAGCGACCTTTTTAGCTTCTATCTTTCTAGCAAGCTCTCTGTAAACTGGCATAAGTCTTGAAATTTCAGACCTTCTTGAGCCAGGTAAAAAGCCACTTTGCCCAGCTGCTACTTAGGCTAGTTTTAAGCTTTATCTCATCCATCAAAGGATGACCCACTAGGTCGATCGGCTATGACCCGCATCAAATGGCAAGATCGAAACTAGGGTTGTCACAATACCTCTCTACCACGCTCACTCTTTTTGGCTTCCACGCCCAAACTTGGGGCAAGATGTAGTATGTCACGGCTGCCTTTTGCCTTCTTTTATCGCCTTTGCAAGTGGGAGATTAAAAGCTGGACTGTCGATTAGATAGCACCGCATCAGCCTCTTTTGCCATCTGGCTCATCACTTTCATTGCCTTTTTGCTTTAAAGATGGGCAGCAAAACCTCGACAAAGCTCCATCGCTGAAAACTCACTGCTTTTTCATATATGGCGTGCCAAGCTCTTCGCTAAGAATTCCCTATTAGCTCAATCGTCCCTCGAAAATTTTCTCGACTTTTCTTTTTAAAATGCAAATGCCGATGGCTCAAGAGCGGAGACTAAATATCTTTTCATTTACACACTTTTCATCAGGTCTTTTTAGGGGCATTATACGCATAAAATTCTTTTAGTAATTTCTAAGAAAGCTGTGATAAAATCCAACCCCTTTAAAGGATAAGTGAAAGAGTACGATAACAAATGACGATGGATTTGAGGCGACTGGCCTGCTTGCCTTAAAAAGAAAGCTTTAAAGCGAGCTAGATGGTGTAAATGTCACGATCGTAGCTCAAGCTCTGAAAAATCAGCCTGCGCTCACTCGCTAACTCTCACAAGGCCACTTAGATTTATAAAACTTGATGATAACTTTTTAAACTTGACGACGCAACGCCCAGCGACTGCGTATATCTCGCACTTCACGCACTTTATAATAAAAAGCCAGATCTAGTGATAGTGGCATAAATCACGGGAGCAAGGGCAGGCGAGGACATCACCTACTCTGGCACGTGTGGAGCGGCGATGGAGGGCGTTTTACAGGGCATTAGAAGCATCGCTTTTTCGCAGTTTATGAAAAACAACTCACTAAATGAACTTGGCTTTGAGCTAGCAAAAAGAGGTGGTGGTATCACTCCAAAGGTGCTAAATGATGAAAATTTCGCTAAATCCAAGGGAATTTCTAAATGTAAATATCCCAGCTAGAACTAGCAAAAATTTCAAAAGGTTATGCCGTCGTGCCAGCTGGCAAACGCACCTATGCCACGCATGCCACGCTTAATCGCAACCCAAGAGGCATCGAGTACTACTGGCTTGGAAATGCGGCACTTGAATACGAAAAAGGCGAGCCAAGCGATATCAGCAAGGTTAATGAGGGGCTTTGCAACGATAAATACCATAAAACTAAATATGACTTCATACGAGAGTTTGGAGAGTCTAAAAGCGGGATGATGCAAAATGATAGATTTACAAGGATAAGATGGCTGTTGGCGAGGGATGGTTTTAACAGCTTCAAAGCGCAAAAGTGCTAGTTTGCGGAGCTGGAGGCGTTGGCGGGATGTGTGTGATGCGCTTGCTGAAGCGGGGTCGGAAGCATCACGCTAATCGACAAGGACATCTTTGACGTGACAAATCAAAAACCGCCATTACAGCGAAAATGTGGGTGGCGTAAAGGTGGAGGAGTTTGCTAGTACTATCCTTGCATCACGCCCTATGCAGACGCTCATCACGCCTGAGTTTGTCACTGGTTTTTGACTTTGGTAAATTTGACGTGGTGATCGATGCGATCGATGATATGCGCCAAGATCGCCCTTGCGAACGCAGTAGATCCTAGTAAAATTTAGTAGCCTCGATGGGTGGGGCAAAAAGGGTTGATCAACCAAGATAAAGGTGGCTAGCGTTTGGAAAACTTCGGTCGATCCACTAGCTAGAAAAATATAGATATGAGCTAAAAAGATCGGGCTTTAGTGGTAAATTGACGTGGTCTTTTCAACAGAAGAGCCACTTTTGCAAAGCCACTTAGCGGCTTCATGGGCGTGACTGCTTGCTTTGGGCTAAATTGGCCTCACTGGCTGTTAAAAAGATAGTTGGATAGTAGGTCTAGATTGTGGCGAGCCTACGAAGCAAAAGAGCTACCCTTCTCTCTACCTAATCCCAGCTCAGACGACATTAAAGGTGGGCTAAAACACTGCATACAATTAAAAACTCCTGTCAAATTTCAGAATTTATGAACGAGCATATCACGCTTCGATTTGAGTAGTCTGCTAAAGGCGATTGAGTAAAGTTTTTAGGGTATGCAAATTTGCTTTGTTAAATCAGGCGAGTGTCAAACCAAATTTTAAACTTTTCATGAACGAGTAATTTCGGCTCTAGATGTGAGCTAAGCTGCAAGCGAAGCCAAATTTACAGTAGTCAATTCTTACGAGTGAGTGAAAGTTTAAGCACCTAAAAGAATAAAGTTTATCTAATGGAAGACAATGGGGACTTGAGCTTTGCATCACGGGCTCGCAACTGCGCGGCAGACACGAAGTCCGTCCCTTATCTCCCTTTATATCCCACAATCCCCTCGCACGTTGAGAGGTGCATGCAATAGCGCTAAAGCACCGCATGCGGTTAAAATCTAACGCAGAATTAGAATTGGGAGCTAGCATATTATGCTTCTCAATTGAGTAGTCCACTAAGACAAGTTTGTAAGATTTTTAGAATTTAAAAAGCCAATAAACGTTAAAGCTTTATTCAAAGAGTTAAATCTGAGTAGCCAGCTGCAAATTGCTGACCAGCAATAAAGTACTAGTTTTTGTATATACGCAGATAGCTATTTGGTGCGCCGACATAGGGCCTTGGCACTTGCTGTCATCGTGTCGATGTCAAGTCCGTGTCCCATGACAGCGCTTTTGCCCTCAAACTCTACCTTGACATCAACCTTCGCAAGGGCGTCTTTGCCCTGCGAAACGGCTGTAACCTTGTAGTCTTTGAGCGTGCCACTAATGCCACTAATGCGGTCAACCACCTTAAATATCGCATCAATCTGTGCCATTTCGAGTGCTGAGTCGCTGACGATCTCACCATTGTGTTTTATGCTGACCGAGGGCACTAGCAAGTCGCCGCCCGCTACTTTGAAGAAGCGCCGTGATCTCGTAAGCTTGCGGTATCTTCGTGATCTCCTCGGCCACAGCGCCCTGATATCGTCGTCAAATATCTCTTTTTCTTATCCGCCAACTCTTTCAAATTCTCAAACGCCTTATTGAGCGCCTCGCTATCAGGTCAAATCCAAGGCTAGCAAAGCTTATCTTTAAACGCATGGCGGCCGCTGTGCTTGCCAAGAACGAGCAGAATTTTTCTCTAAGCCGATGCTCTCAGCGCTTATGATCTCGTAGGGTCTCTTTGTGTTTTAGCACGCCGTCTTGGTGGATGCCACTCTCGTGCGCAAAAGGCGTTTTTGCCAACGATTGCTTTATTTGGCTGTGGCTCGATGCCTGTGATGCTAGCGATCGGTCTTGAAGTTGGATAAAATTTCTTTTGAGATGATGCCAGTGTAAAGCGGCGCAAAGACGTCTTGGCGAGTTTTTGATAGCCATCACGATCTCTTCAAGCGCGACATTTCCAGCGCGCTCACCTATGCCATTTATCGTGCCCTCAACCTGCCTTGCACCAGCTTTTATGGCGGCTAGCGAGGTGCCGTAGCCATGCCTGAGATCGTTGTGGTTATGCACCGAAACTACCGCTCTATCGCCTATAAATTTTTACTATTTCGCTAATGCGAGCTGTGATCTCCTCTGGATACAAGTAGCCAACCGTATCTGGGATGTTTATGGTTTTTGCCCCTGCGTTTATCGCTGCGTCGCAAAATTTCTTTTTAAAAAGCTCATCTCGCTTCTGCATGCATCCTCGCATGCTAAACTCTACGTCATCACAAAATGTTTTTGCGTATTGTACCGCCTCAACCGCACGCCTGATCACCTCGTCTGGGCTCATTCTTAGCTTGTACTGCATGTGGATCGGGCTTGTTGCTATGAAGGTGTGAATTCTTTTATTTTTTGCTGGAGCCACCGCCTCTCCAGCTGCCTTGATGTCGTGCTCAACTGCACGTGCAAGTGAGCAGACAGTGATGTTTGAAAGCTTGCTTTGCGATCTGATTTACCGCGTCAAAGTCCCCTAGGCTTGCCGCTGCAAATCCAGCCTCCATCACATCCACACCAAGCCTTTCAAGCTGAAGTGCGATCTGTAGCTTTTCAGCTGTATTCATAGAGGCTCCCGGGCTTTGCTCGCCATCTCTTAAAGTCGTATCAAAAATTATTATTTTATTCTTATCCATGTTTTTCCTTGTTTTTATTTTGTTTTACGGTGATGAGATAAATAGAGAAAATTACTACAAAAGTAGCAGTAGAGAGTTTTTGATTTCGATTTTTTGGTAAAAATTGCGTGATTTTATAACGCCATTTTTCGCTCATTCGCTCTCCTTTTTGGGAATTTTTACTAAACATTATGGTCGCTCTTACGATACCATAAAGCGTATAAATGCTCATCACAAGCGTCGCACTCTCAAAAGGATATAGATAAAGCATCGAAAATGCAAGCACAAGGCCTACAAAAATTCTTATCGCGTGAGTTTGTTTTTCAAATTATCTTTTTAAAGCTTGGGTAGCGGATGTTACTAACCATTAGGATCGCTAAAACCGCCTCAAGTAGGGATCAAGCACCACTCAAACCCAGCCGAGTCATAATCCAAATAAACTCCAACCCAAAGCACGCTAACAATAGCCGCTGTTGGTATAGAAGTCAATAAATACATTTGGCTCATAGGTGCCTGTGGTGACGTTAAAGCGAGCAAGCCTGATCGCTCCAAAAACCACAAACATTGCGGCGATAAGCGCTCCAAAATTGCCAAGTACGCCGATAGTTAGATAAAACAAGATCGCCGGAGCCACGCCAAATGCGACTAGATCAGCAAGGCTGTCAAACTCTACGCCAAATTGCTGGTTGTCTTTGTAAGTCTTGCCACGCGACCATCAAGTCCGTCTAGGATAAGTGAAAGGACGATGTAGATGATCGCTTTAAAGTAGTTTCCTTGGATCGATGAAATGATGCTTATAACGCTCAAAAAGCACTCGCGACCGTAAATAAATTGGCAAGATATACATTAATTGCATTTTTGCATGCTATTCATCTTATTTATCCTCTTCAAAATATCCCAAAAAGCGAAGCAGCTTTCACGCTCTCGCCGACACTAACGCAGATTTTAGTATCTCTTGGCAGATACAAGATCACCTCGCCGCTTCCCAAAAAGCCAAATTTTCCTAGAGGCTTTAAGCGCGCTTACATTATACATTCTAAACCTCTGCTAAAAACTCCAGCTATGATCTTCATGGCAAAGTTTGATCTATCTTTTTCAAAGCGGATGATCGCTCTTTCGTTTTAGTATCTCTGAAATTTACCATCCCTCGACACAAAAATAGTCCGTGCCTTCTTTTGATATCAGCGACCTTAGCGTCACTAACTGCCCTTAGCGTGCCGACACCCAAAAACGGCTTTTGTATGACTATCTTAGCGACTTCATTATCATCATTTGAGAAAGTCCGACCTCTTTTTATCTTGCCATCTACCGGCGAAAGCAAAGGCGAGTTTATCATCGGTAAATGGCTCTCTTTCAGGATCTCTAAAAACCATAGAAAAATAAAAACAAAAATGTAAAAAGAAGCGTGCAACTATCCCCAAATAGCAAAGACAAAAAGAAATAAAATCAAAAGACAAATATATATTTATACCCTGCTTTTTGCGATGTAACCGTTCATTTTTATTCCTCTTTTTGCCTTTTTCGTCTTCTTCGTGCTCTACTAGCTTGCTCTCAAGGCCATTTTTCTTCTTCGTAGTTTTGATAATCTCTCTAACTCTTTTCCCTCAATCGTCTCTTCTTCGTAAAGCGCCGAAACCATATTTTCAATGGCACCTTTATAAATTCAAAGCAAGCCAAGCACGGCCGTATATCTCTCGTGAAGCAATGTTTTTACAAAGTCATCTGACCTTTTTCAGCCATCTTGTCGCTATAGTCTTTTTTATGGTCTGTCCGCCATTTAAAAATGTCGCACGCTGCTTTTCAAGGACCATAAGACCAGCAACGTCACTCATACCATACATGCTAACCATAGCTTTTTATAATATCAGTCGCACGCTCTAGTCGTTGCTAGCTCGGTTGAAATCTCTTTTATAAAGACCTCTTCAGCCCGCCCCTGCCAGCTAAAAGCACATCAACTTCTGCTAAAAGCTCGTGCTTTTGCATCATAAATTTATTTTTCTTCAGGCGTGTTTAACGTATAGCCAAGTCGTTTGCAAGACCGCGTGGCACGACAGAGACCTTTGTAACTCTCTTTGCACCTTTTTGTCACTTCAGCTATCAAGGCGTGTCCACACTCGTGATATGTGACTATCTTTTTCTCTTTTTGGATTTACGCGGCGAGACTTTTTCTCAAGTCCAGCGATCGATCTCTCAACAGCCTCCACTAGATCAGCCTGCTCAACAAAGACTTTTTGACTTTACGTCCCGCAAGAAGCGCAGCCTCGTTTATGATATTTTCAAGATCAGCGCCCGCCAGACCAGTCGTAAGCCTTGCGATATCTTCTATATTTACATCTTTATCGATCTTTACATCTTTCATATGAACTTTTAAAATGTCACAACGTCCCTTAAAATCAGGCTTGTCAACAAGCACTTGCCTATCAAATCTACCCGGTCTTAAAAGCGCAGACATCAAAACTTCAGGTCTGTTTGTGGCGGCTATAACGATGACTGGCGACTTATCCGCGTCAAATCCGTCCATTTCAGAAAAGAAGCTGGTTTAGCGTCTGCTCCCTCTCGTCATTTCCGCCCATTGGACCAGAATTTCTACTCTTACCGATAGCGTCAATCTCGTCTATAAATACAATCGCTGGAGCCTCTTTTTTTGCATTTTCAAAAGGTCTCTAACCCTGCTTGCACCAACACCGACAAACATCTCGATAAAGCTGATGCAGACATAGAGAAAAATGGCACGCTAGCCTCGCCTGCAACTGCCCTTGCGAGAAGCGTTTTACCAGTGCCTGGAGGCCAACTAGCAGAAATTCCTCTTTGGGATTTTTGCGCCAAGTCTTAGGTATTTATCTGGGCTTTTTAGATAGTCAACTATCTCTTGAACCTCTTCTTTTTGCCTCTTCAACGCCTGCAACATCGTCAAATTAACTTTTGGTTTTTCAAATTTATAAGCTTCTTCGCACTTCCTGTGCCAAGTATGCCGCCGCCGATATTTTTGCATACGGCTAGCGATAAACATCCAGATAGCATAAATACTGGTATGATCCATGAAAACAAGAGATCGCCAAACCAGTTATTTTCGCTGTAAACGCTGTAAGTTATGCCATTTTGCTCAAGCAAATTATAAGCGTTGGGTCATTTATGCGTTTTTGAAAGATAGATGGTCTTGTCGCCACCTACACCTTTTATCGTTGTTTCAGATATCGCGACTTCGTTTAGGCTGCTTGTTTTTAGCATATCTTTAAATCAGAGTACGCCACCATCTTGCTTTGAGTATTGCTGCCAACCCCAAATGAGCCACCCAGTCCATCTCCGCTAAAAGCTTCTAAAAAGCAATCACTATCACTATCGCAAAGATAGCAAAAGATAAAGATAGATTTTTTGTTGAAAAATCCGTTATTATCGCCGTTATTTTGGTTATTATTTTTGATTGTTCATCTGTTTCCTTATAAACAAAGCTACTCAATCGTTCGCTTGTTTTATCTCAACTAGCTCCAAATCCTTAAACGTATCTTTGATCCTATCTTCGTATTTGTTCAAAATTCCCTGACAATACTAAATAGCCGCCTTTTTAAGCGATTTTTCTCAAGTCATTTGAGAGCATAAAAATGACATCAGCGATGATATTTGCTACGACGATATCATATTTTTGCTCTAAATTGATATAGAACCTGTCCAAATTTTATTAAATTTAACCTCATTTAACTGGGCATTGCTAAGCGAGCTTTGCGTGGCTTGCTCGTCCGTATCGCAAGCATCGACCTTGCAGCCAAGCTTTGCCAAAGCGATGCTAATATCCCACTTCCACAGCCCACATCTAAAAGCGGTGTAGCCACTTTTGCATATTTTTGCAAAGAAGCAAACAAGAATTTGTGCTTTCGTGGTGCCCTGAGCCAAAGGCTAGAGCTGGGTCGATTATGATATTTGTTACGCCATTAAGCTGGCGCTTCCCAGCTAGGGTCTAATATAGACTTTTCATCAACCAAAAATAGGTTTAACAGCCTTTTTATATTCACCTAGCCAGTCTTTATTTTTCTTTAAAGATCGATAGAAATTTTTTAGATCATTTGGAATTTTACGTGCGCTAGATAGCCCTTTTGCATACTCTTCTATGCCCCAAGCTATGTCATTTTAGATCATACTCTTCCCTGACGATGATCTGCTTATCTAGCTCTTCAACACAGATGACTCCAAAGAGAAAAACTAACTCTAGAAATTCATCATAAAAAGTTAGATGTTTTTATACTTAATTCGTAAATTATCTTTCATTAACCCAAAAACGTCTTCAAGCTTCTCTTTTAAAACTTGTGGCGTAAAAGGTTTTTACGATGTAGTTATTAACACCTGCTTTTAAAGCCGTTATAACCTCAGCTTTTTCCGCCCTCTGTTGTTACCATTATGATAGGCATATCAACATACTTTTTGCTCTGCTCTTACTTTTTGTAACAAGTTCAAGACCATTCATCTCAGGCATGTTCCAATCAGTGATAAGAACCTCAATGCCTTCATTTTGTCCCATGATATTCCATGCTTCAACGCCGTGCTCAGCCTCAAGAATTTTCTTGATGTCCTAGCCTTTTGTAAAGTATTTTTAATGATCCTTCTCATTGTTGAGCTGTCGTCTACAACCAAAAATCTTCACATAATATCCTTTTTAGTAAAAATTGCCCTATTCTAGCTAATTCAAAAGTTTATAAAAGCTTTTAACGCTAGCCAACTTGTCTGAAAGCTTCTTTCAAATCAAGTCGTCCTTCATAGTAAGCTTTTACCAATTATAACGCCAGCTATCTCATTTGTCTCTTTTAGCGCTAAAATGTCGTTTATATCGCTCACACCGCCACTTGCTATGGTTTCAAGCTTGCATGCTTCTAGCTATTTGCAAGCTAAATTCAACGATTAACTCCGCCAAGCATTCCATCTTTGTTAATATCGGTGCAAATCACAGCTTCTACACCCACATCTGCAAATTTTTGCAAGATCGACCCGCTTTTTATATTTGAAACCTCGCCCCAGCCTTTGCACCGCCACATAGCCATCTTTCGCGTCTATGCCAACTACGACCCTATAATTCCAGCCATTTTTGCTGTAAATTCTGGATCACGAAGGGCAACTGAGCCAAGGATCACTCTAGTAACTCCAAGGTCTAAATAGCGCTTTATACGCTCTTCATCCCATATGCCGCACGCCAACTTGCACCTTTAAATTTGTAGCTTTTTACTATCTTTTCGATCGTATTAAATTTGTATAGTTTCTCCTGCAAATGCTCCGTCAAGATCGACCACATGCAGACCATTTTTGCGCCATAGTCTTCAAATCTCTTAGCAAGCTCGCTTAGCTCGTTGCTGTAAAATTTATAGCGCTTTGCATGAGCCCTTTGCTAAGCCTGACTGCTTGCCCCTCTTTTAGATCTATCGCTGGGGAAATTTCCATCACAACCTCGCAAAAATTTTCTAAATTTCTAAGCCCAACCTCGTGACTTTTTCTGGATGAGGCTGAAAGCCAAAAACATTTTCATCTGCACCGCGCTTGTAAACTCATAGCCATAGCCCGTCTTTGCAAGCGCACATTTATCATCACAAACGACGTGATAGCTGTGGACAAAGTATAGATACTCAAGCTCTTTTAGCCCTCAAATTTAAAGGGCCATTTTGTTTTAAACAAAAGCGCATTCCAGCCAACATGCGGGATCTTTGGCGGCTTGTCAAATTAGCCTCATCAAATTTATTACCTCGCCAGCTATCAGCCCAAAGCCCCTCATGCTCGCCAAATTCATAGCTTTTTCAAACAAAAAGCTGCATGCTCAAGACAAATTCCATAAAGGCCTTGCCGTTTTTCACAGCCTCTTTTTATCGCCTCGTCCATGCCGTTCGAGTGAGCTTTTTCATCGCTTCGCCAAATGCCCCAACACCTGGCAAAACGATGTGAGAGTACCTTTTAAACTCTCAGGTTCACTTACTAAGACGCATTTTTTATTAAGAATTGAAAAGCATTTATCACGCTTTTTAATGTTTCCAGCGCCATAGTCGATCACCGCTATCATCTATTTTCTTGCCTTTTTACGCTAAAAAGGTAAAAGCTAAGTGCCGCCATTAGCATCGCTACACCGCCTATTAGATAGATAGCGTTTATGATATTTTCAGGTGCAGTGATAGCAAATGTAAAGACCAGCATGAGCGCTTCGATCGCAAGTGCGATGATGATGGAGCCGATAAATCTAACCATTGTCTTATATATCACGCTGTTTTCGTCGTGATTTTTACCTAAGACTTCCTCTTCAAATATCGTCTTTACAAGGTCAAAAATGGCGAGGGCGAGTGTTAAAATGATGGTTGATTCAAAAATTTCTTCGACATTTATATGCTCGATACTCTTTGAGATAAAGCTCTTTACACCGTGCCAAAACAAAAAGGCGCAGATCATAAAAAGCGAGGCGCAAAATAGCGTATAGATAGTCTTTAAAAATCACCAAAATGCTCCTCCACAAAGCCGCTATCGACCATTTTTAGGATATTTTCTGAGGCTTGTGTCGATGCAGGCGATAATGTGAGCTCGTCATCTATAGATAGGCACACTTGCTGTGACGCATAAATTTCCATTTAGGCTTGATGGATATGGGTCACTAGAACGCACCCTTTTTCTCGCGCACAGCGGTGTGGTAGTATGCCTTATTTGCGCGGTTTTCGCCTTTTGGGATTTTATACTTTTCATTTAGACTGATCGAGTCTCTCGATCTGTATGCCATTTTCATCTAAAATGTATAGTGCGTCAAAGTACTTTTCTATCTCGTGGCTGATCTTATCAAAGCCAGCTTTTATATTCTCCAAACAAACTCCAGGCAGTCTATTTGTGCAAATTCTACTAAATAAGTAGCAAATATACGCCCTTGCCTTATATCTCGTGTCGCTAAATCTCTTAATATCTTTTTATAACCAAAAGCTATTCCTTTAAATTTAATGCGTGGTTGAACTCTGGGACGATATTTTTTAAGTGCAGGCGCGATCTCCCTCGTCTTCAAGCTCCAAAAGCCCGTTGATCTGCGAATTTAAAAGCGTCAGATCATAAGAACGCTGATGCGTCACAAAAGATCGACTCATACTTAGGTTTTGAACGTCGTCTTTATTGATAAGCGAGCTCTTCCTCAGCTTCTCGCCCGTTCTAAGCCCCACGAAATTCAATACCTAAATGCTCTTTATTTGAAAGAGCGGCATCTTTTTAGCAAGATCAACGATCTTTATCAGCTCGCCCATATCAAGCACAAAAAGCTCGCCACCTTCTGCGATAGGAGGCCGCGGAAGGACCAGCTGGCATGCTTCAGATGTGAGCATAAAATACCTTGTGATCTCTGGGTGAGTGACGCTTGGTGGCTTATTTGCGGCGATCTGTGTTTTAAATTGAGGTATGACAGAACCACCTGAGGCCAAGAACGTTGCCAAAGCGCACGCAGACTATCTCGCAGACACCTGCTTCGTTTGAATTGGCGCATAAAGCTCGCAAACACGCTTAGTTGTGCCCTATGATATTTGTTGGGCGCACGGCCTTGTCTGATGAGATCATGACCGATTCTTAGCACCATATTTTTAGAAAGGTCAACGGCATTTTTGTGCCAATGATGTTGTTTTCCACTGCTGAACGAGGGGTTTAGCTCGCAAAAAGTGGCACTGTCTTATATCTCTTGCAGCATGTATGACGATCTCAGGCCTAAAAGTCAGCAAAAACCTCTTCAAAGTCCTTTAAATGTGTGATATTTACAAGCTTGCTGATAGTTCTTTTTATCTCTTGTATCTTCGCCTATTTTATAGAGTTTCAAATTCACTGTGCTCAACCATCATAGCTCTTTTACACTCAAAGCTTAAGCACTGCTTGCAATTCACTTCCTATGCTGCCACCAGCTCCAGTAACAAGTACTCTTTTATCTTTTAGAAATTTGAAATGGCCTCTGGATTTAGGTCTTTTGGCTTTCTGGCGAGCAAGTCTTCGATCGAGATATCCTTTATCGGCTCATTTTCGATAAGCGAAAAGAGCTTCATATCTCTTATACCATATCCCGTTAGCTCATCAACTAAGGCCTGAAGCTCGTCTTGATCAAAGTGCGAAGCGCGATGATAGCGGTCTTTCACCTCGTAGTCTTTTATGCATTGGTATCTCTTTTTTTATCCTGCACCAAAATCCATCGCAATATGTACCTATAAGATCACTCCTGCCATCTACCACACCAACTGCGTAGTAGTCAAAGATAGCCCTGCTTTAAAGCCACGCAAAACGTGAAGTGCCTTTGAGGTAGCGCCGATGACCACGCATGGCTCGCCTTTGTGAGGTTTGTTTGAAAAATCAAGCACCATACGCTTTGAAATTCTCAAAAGTCCGATGAGTAGGCATGAGATGAGCAGGTCTATAAAGATAACGCTTCTTGGGTATGGGTTAAAAAGGTCTTGAATGACGAAAAATACGATGGTAAATAAGATCGCCGAGCAGACGTGAGCTAGGAAAATTTTACGTGCTTCATTTAAGCCAAAAAATCTCCAAGGAACCTTGTAAATTTTAAACATCCACATAAAAAGAGCTTAAAATACGATCAAAAATCCAGCCGTTACAAAAAGCCCTTGCACGTAGATATCTGGGATGTCGGCGTTAAATCTTAAAAGATATGCTGCATATATCGAAAAAAACAAATATAAAAACATCGCCAAGAAGGAAAAAAATACGAGCCTTTTTAACTTCGTTTGCATGAAACATTTACGCATTATCCTTGACTATTTTTATCACTCTTTCTTGTGTCTGCTCGCTCATATCACTGCCACTTGGCAAGCAAAATTCCTCTTGAAAATAGATCTTCGCTGTGACCATCAACAAAAGCTTAACGCACCTTTAAATACTGGTTGCAAGTGCATAGGCTTCCAAAGTGGGCGGCTCTCAATGTTTTGCGTCAGCTAGTGCTTTATAACTTTTAAATGTGCGTCTTTTTTTAGCTAAAAACGCCAGTTGTAAGCCATCTGTTGCCACGAGATTGGTAACTCTGGCATAAAATTCTAAAACGTCGCCAAGCTCTTTTTCATAAATTTCAAAAACTTTTCTCTTTTGCTCAACTCTCTTTTCTAAAACTTCCATCTGAGCCACGCCAATAGCGCCTAGGATGTTGCTCAAGCGGTAGTTGTAGCCATAGTCTTTGTGCTCGTAGTGAAGCAGTGGCTCTCTTGCTTGCGTGCTATAAAATCTAGCCTCTTCCACAAATTCGCTATCTCCAACTAGCATGCCGCCACCTGAAGTGGTGATGATCTTGTTGCCATTAAAGCTATATGCGCCCATCACGCCAAAATGTGCCAAGTGCCTTGCCGCCGTAAAATCCACCAAGTGCTTCAGCTGCATCTTCGACCAAAGCGATGCCCTCGTTTTGGCAAATTTCACAAATTTCTTTCATCTTTGAAGCTTGTCCGTAAAGATGAGTGACGACTAGCGCTTTTTGGCTTTTTAGGTAAAATTTGAGATCGCTTTTTAAGTAGCTCTGGGCTTCAAATTCCAGCTCTCGTCGCTATCTATAAAGACTGGAGTTGCCTTTTTCATAAAAGTATCGGCGAGACTGAAGCCATAAAAGTAAAGCTAGAAGCAAGCACAAGATCGCCCTCTTTTACTCCAAGGACGCGAAGTGCTAGGTGAAGTGCCGCAGTTCCAGCGCATAGTGCAAGCGCATCTTTAGCGCCAGTGTAAGCTTTTATACTATCTTCAAATTTATTGACATATTCGCCAAGTGGCGCTATGTAGTTGCTTTTCAAATACTTTTTTATATATTCCTGCTCTTTTCCACTCATATTTGGTGGAGATAAAAACCCTATCCATGTTCATACCTTTCGTGATTTTTAGCGATTTTAGCACTTATTTTTAAATTTTATATCTTAGCGCGCTCGCACATGCAGGCACGCCGTACGCCTTTATGCCATCTTTTATATCTCTTACCACCACACTTCCAGCACCGATGATGCAGTTGTTACCTATCTTTATACCTTGAATGACGCTTGAGCCAATGCCAATATGTGTAAGTCGCCAACACTCACGTTTCCAGCAAGGGCTGCATTTGGGCTAATGTGAGCAAACGTGCCTATGTCGCACTCATGCTCGATAACCGCTCCAGAGTTTATGATAGCACCCTCTTTTATATGAGCTCTTGCGTTTATCACGGCATTTGGCATTACAACTACGCCCTTTTCTAGCACGGCACTTTCACTCACAACCGCGCTTTTATGGATCAGTTACTATCTCAAAGCCAGCAGCTTCGACTCTTTTGCTTATCATATCTCTAGTTTTATTTTTGGCCGATGGCTATTATGATGTCAGCTTTTTCAAGCTCTGGGCTAAATTTAAACTCACTCGCATCATCTAAAAAAACTATCTCATCATAGCCATTATTTCTAGCGATGTCAGCTATTACAAGGCCATGACCGCTCGCTCCGTAGATGTAAATTTTTATTAGTTTTTGCCATCAATTTCTCCGTCGTCGCCTGCCCCTCTTTGCTAACGCCACTTCGCTTTTAGCACCTTTTCTATTGTCTGCAATGCGATCTTTACATCAAGCATAAAGCTTAAATTTCTGAGCGTAATATACGTCGTATTCAATTTTTTCTCCCAGCTTATGGCGTTTCTGCCATTTACCTGCGCTAGGCCTGTGATACCAGGGCGCACGTCGTGGCGGTGCTTTTGCGTTTCGTTATAGATGGGTAGATACTCAACCAAAAGCGGTCTTGGTCCAATGAAGCTCATATCGCCTTTTAGCACGTTAAAGAGCTGTGGTAGCTCATCGAGGCTAAGTGAGCGGATCAGTTTGCCAATTTACCAAGACGCTGTTCATCTGGCAAGAGCTCGCCATCTGCGTCACGCTCGTCACTCATCGTCTTAAATTATAAATTTGTAAATTATCTCATTTAGCCCTGGTCTTGCCTGCGTAAAAATAACATCACGGCTTACCTTAAAATAGATAAAAATCGCCGTTGCTATTATGATAGGCGACGTTAAAATGAGCAAAAAAACAAAAGCTCCCAAAATGTCAATCACCCTTTTTAAGAAATTCTATACATCTATAAATTTCCTATAAACTTTCTATATATCTTTTTGCGATTTGCTTCTCGTCAAACTCGCTTACTGCCCAGTCCCTGCCATTTTGCCCAAGCTTAGCGCAAAAGCTCCCTCGTCATCAAGCAAATGTACTTTGATCTTTTTCTGCTAGGGTCGTTTGCGTCTTTTACCTTACATAAAAGTCCGTTATAGCCATCTTTTACGGCTTCATTGCAGCCTGTAACGTCGCTTGCCACGACTGCTTTTTGCCATACTCATCGCCTCTAAAACCGTTCTTGAAAGCCCTCTTTATAGCTTGGCAAAGCCAGTAAATAAGAAGCCTTTTAAAAAGCTGTGGGATGTCGTTTCTTGCTCCTAAATAGCGCACTTTACCACCTTTTAAAAAGGCCTCGTCTGCGGTTGATTTATTGCCACTAAAACCCTCGCCAACAAAGACAAATTCGCAGTTTTGATAGCCATTTGCATTCCAGCTGCCTCGTAAAATTCACGCACACCCCTTATGCCACATGGCTCTTGCGATCATTAAAATGACCTTTCGCCAAGGTCAGCCGCCTGCGTGATGGCTGGGTCAAACGTAGCAGTATCCACGCCGACACTTTTTATGCGGTACACCTTGCTTTTTATCTATCAAATTTCTAGAGATCAGATAGTCTGGATCTGCGTCATTTACGAAGATACAAGCATCAGCTTTTGCAAAAGAGAGCTTATAAAGGCTCTCCATAACAAAACGCACAGCCTTTGTTTTAATATCATCATCGATATAAAAAGCTGCCAAAGCCCTTCAACCAAATTTATAACGTGCTTTATGCCAGCATTTTTAGCGGCAAACGTGCCAAAGACATTTGACTTGTGAGCGCCAGTTTGCAGCAGGTCTAAAATTAGCTCGCCTAGAAATCTGAGATAGTTTTTGAGTTATTTATCACGGTTAGCGGATTTAGGCTCGCCTTATCAAGCTCGTAGGTAACGGCGTGAAAGCTTTTAGCAAGATCATTAGTAAAATTTCCTTTTGGAGCGATAGCAAAAACCTCATGCCCCATATCTTTTTAAAGCCTGCATAATGGGCCGTCTAAAAAGTGTATGCTCATATCAGCGTGGCTTAAAAACCCTATCCTTGCCATCTCTACCTCTTTAGCCTATAAACTTTTTGCCGCCCCGTCAAGTATGACTGGCTCAAAGACTTTTTGGATCGTATCTTTCTAGCACGAAAAAGCTGGATGTAGGCGCTATTTAAAATGCTCTCATCAAGGATGATGAATCTGCCATAATCCCTCATATAAAATGACAGAAATGTTTGACATTTCGTTATTTTTATACTCTTTTACATTTAGCTTGCCAGACTCGTCGTAGTCGGTCTCTATGAAAGATCTTAGTGGCAATACGTTGTTTTCATAGATCAAATTCAGTGACATCACTTGTTAGAGTAAATCACCACTTAGCCTAATGCCTTTTTCGCTTTGCGAGATCGCTCTAGTGGTGACAAAAAGTCCGTTGTTTAGGCTTTTTACCGCTCTTTTAGATCGATCTTGCTAAACTGCAAAATGGTCGGAAAGATACTAAGCATCCTATCTGGCAGGGTAATAATATATCTCTCTGCTCTTTTGCTGGCAGGCTAAAAATTTGCCTCTTTTATCTCGCTAAAAACTGATCAACGCTTAAAAATTTTCTATCTTTTTAGAAATGTGAGCTAAGTTGCCATTAAAGTGCTCTTTGAAATTTCGCTCCAGTATACTCAACATCAAGCCTTTGCCATATTTGCCGAGCTCATCTCGTCGCTTCCAAGCGCAAAGCTCACGGCAAAATACTTTCACGTCCAAAGGTGCTTTCCGCCGTCAATTAGCGTCTTAACATCGCTGTAATATCTTATCGGATATCCATAGTCCCACCACGCAACCACGTAGTCCTCACGTCCTGCGATGCTTTTTAGCCTGTTTAAATCTCAACCTCTTTATTTACAAAGACTGGCTCAGCCTTGTAGCCATATATGTGAATGAGCGCTGGAGCAAGGACTAAAGCCGCTATGAACGCTCTTATGAGATTTAAAACAGCTCCTTTTAGCTTTTAAATTTTGCAAGCACAAACTCTACTAAATAGCCAAAGCCAAGCGCCATGATAGGCACAGCATAAATGGTAAATCTAAAGGCCGCTTTTAAAAGGCAAAAAGCCAAGTGCAAGCATGCCAAGCGAGACGGCAAATGAGCGGTGCTTGTAGCAAAACAAAGCGACGCCAGCAAGCGAGATCAAAAATGTGATGACATTTGCGCTGATCCTCTCGCAAAATAGCGTAAAATCAACGACGCTTGACTCTTGGATAGTTTGATTGACATTAAAAAGTGAAAGCTCATGCCGCCAACTTCAGGCGCATCTCTAAAGACGTATAAATTTAAGCTGAAAGATTATCGGATTTAGCCCACCACGGATGACAAAGATGACAAAGATAACCGCCAAAAATACCAAGAGCAATTTTTAAATTTATCACCTCTTTTTAAGTAAGCAAAGTGCGTAAATAACGATAACAGCGATAAATCTAAGAGTTAGATCAAGATTTGAGATAGCGAGTAAAGCAGCGAAATTTCAAGGTAAAAAGTGGATTTTTCCTATCAAAAATGAGCGTATAAAGTAAAAATAGTCCAGTTAAAATACTAATAAGCGAAAAAGGCGCTCATATACCACCACATATAGATAAGCACGCTTAAAGGGTGCTATTATCTGAGCTCTTTGCGTCCTTTTTCTCAAGCACTCTAACAAGCCCCCAAACGACAAAGACGCTAAGCGGGATGATGAGCATGTCAGTGTCGTAGTAACCAGCCATCGTGCGGTTGTAGTAGCTATTTGCGATCACTGCAAGAAGTGCAGCGATGAAGCCAGCCATTTTTAGTTTGTATTCATTTGCGATCAAGATAACAGGCACAGCCACAAGTGACGAGAAAAATACGCTCATATAAATCATCGCCGTCTCAAGCTTGACGCCCAGAAATTTCACGATCCAGTAAGTAAGTGTCGAGAGTGGATAGCCGTAGTAGCTAAGGTCGTTTTTCTTGGTGAAAGCCAGCCAGCATATCCCTTGCGCCCTCGGCAAATGCGTAGCTGTCGTTTGTGCTGATCATTAGCTCGTTGTTCCAGAAAAATACCGGATATTCACTCGCCCAAAAGACCCAATAAAGCCTACAAAACCATGCCAAAAGAGTCGCGACAAATATCATAAGGTATAAAGAGTAATTTTTAAAAAAATAAATTTCTATTCATTAGGATTTTCCAGATACTTTATAAGCTCACTCGCTATATTTTTCACTATCGCAAAATCGAGTCCCGATTATACGCAACCTTTTCAGTACTCTGCTTATTTCAGGCGCATTAAGCACCTTTATCATCGCCTCTTTCATCGCATTTTCATCATCAACAGGTACCAAAATACCAAACTCACTCGCCCAAAAGCCCTTTGCGCCACTCTTATGCTCGGTCGAGATGATAGTTTTTCGCATGCTAGTGCCTCTAAAAGCACATTTGAAAAGCCCTCAAAAACGCGATGCACAAAGCAGGCAAGAGGCGTTTTTATGTGCCTAAAAGGATTTTTATCAGTGCCAAGAAGCTTTTACTTGCTCGCCAATGCCAAATTGTCTATCAATTTTGTAGCTCGTCCTTTAGCGCCCTTTGCCAAGGATACCAAGCGTGGCGCGAGTCGTTAATAGAGGCTATTATTTTATTAGCATGGCTTGATTTTTACCGCTATCAAGGCGGCCGATGTTTATGAAAAATGGCCTAAAATCGCCATCAGCGGCTCATCTTTTTAGTACTCGAGAAGGTTTTAGATCAAGGGCGTTATAGCACCTTTGTCTTAGCCTCACTCATGCCGTAATTTTTCTCACCAGATCCTCTTTGTTGCCAGCTGCATTTGCGAGGATTAGACTCAGCCTTTTTATAAAAGATGAGTGAGCAAAATTTATTAACCCTACCGCTTAGATCGTTTTTATATAAGATAGACGGACAGCTTCGCTCATGATAACCAGCCTCAGCCTTTTTAGCCCCTAAAATTATAGCAAGCCCAGCAACATAACAAGGTCGGTCATAAGCACAAACTGCGTGTCGATACCTAAGTTTTGACAAAGTTTTTATACTCAAAAGGCAAGCATTGGCATTGCAAAAAAGAGCCTTGCAAGCTTCTTTAGCCCGCTCATAAGTGATCGCTGTTTTCATGAGGGCGGATCTGCACCTCGCTTGGGACTCTCATAGGCGATGACCTTGCTCATTAAAAGATGAGATGAACTTCATAACGTTTAACTCAAAAATGGCAGTAATCGGCTACATTTCGCTCAGCCCCACCTGGCCCCATCGAGTATAAAAACGGCTAATTTTTCACTTGCTAACAACTTTTTATAAATCTCGCCACTGCTTGATGATATTTTCTTTGCTAAATCAAATTTGCATTTTCGCTGGCGTGTTTTTGCTGTTTTTGCCTTACTGCTCATCTTTTGAAAAGCATCTCAAGCTTTATCTTTTAAATCATTTGCGTCGCCATTTTTGAAAGATAAGCCTGTCCGTGCTGAAATCATTTATAAGCTCTCTTGCACCCACGGTGTCGCTACTTAACCCTAGCGCAGTTAAAAGCACCTGACCTGATTAACACGTTTGAAAGCCCCTCGCTTCGTGAGCTAAGAATGCAAAAATTTTTGCCTCGCTATAAAGCTTTGTGACGTCGCTAATATGACCTAGAAAATTTTCACGTTAAGCCTCCCAAATTTGAAGCCATTTGCTTTAGCTGCACTTCTGGCCTGCCACTGCCTGCGATCTTTATCTCCCAGCCATCAAGCAAGCTCTTACTCACCTTGCTAAGCGCTTCAAAATAGAGATCATAGCCCTTTACCGCCTCCAGCCTTGCCACGCTTACGATGACGTTTTGCTTCTCGCAAATTTCAGGCACATCGATAAAAAGTGGGTTGTGGATGACCTCGCGTTTTGGCAAATTTATAGTAGTCGTAGTCACTTTTACTTAGCACGCTTAAGCCATCTACCAAATTTATACGAAAAGTCACGCATAGCGCTTGCGATTTTGCTTTTTAAGTAGCTATGCTCGTGGTGCTCGGTTGCTATTAGTTTTGCTCTTTTAGCCCAGCATTTGCCAGCACGCAAGCGACGTTTGTCCAGTCGATAAAGCTCATTATCAGATCAGCTTTTTGCTCTTTTAAAAAGCGCTCTAAGAGCTAGGATTTTCTTAAAGTCAAAGCCAGCCCAGAGCCAGTGACGTTAAGATTTATGATATTTATTTTTCACAATTTAGTAAAGCCCAAGGTCTCTCTTCAAGCAGGGCGATAGTGATCTCATTATCCCTGCTAAGCTTTCATTTGCAAGCACGTTTAGCACGCGCTCAGCTCCGCCGTTTCTAAGTGCAGCTGATGACAAAAGAATTTTCACTTCACACCTCCAAGCCTTAAAAGCTCCAGCCATTTTTATAATTTGTTCCACGCTAAACTCGTCAAGTCTAGCTCTTGCATTTTTTGCAATCCGCCCATTTTTGCCCTCATTTTGCAGCATTCGGTAAGCTTTTTCGCTCATCTGCCCAGCATCATTTATCCTCACAAAGCAAAGCCATCAAAGCCATCTTTTATAAGCTCTTTGCCCCCGCTAGTTCTTGTCGCAACCTCGCACGCAGTCATAGTTTATCGCCTCTATCAAGGTGTTTCTCAAGACCCTCGAAATGTGAGCAAGAGAGCGCACCTTTGCTCTTTTATAAAGTGAGGCGATGTCGCTTACATTTCCTAAAAACTGGGCATCAGCGCCTGACTTTTAGCTAATTTTCTCAATTTACCCTCTCGCCGCCATCTCCAGCGACAGTAATGATAGCCACTTTGCTTTAAGCTTGCAGCCACTCTTACAAACATTTCGCAGTTTTTTATCTTATTTAGCCTGCCAACAAAGATGACTCAAATTTTTCTTTATCAAAGCTCTCACTGCGTATCTCTTCAAAAAGAGGGTTGTACATTTTTCATCACATTTTTGCAAAATTTAGAGTAGTAGCCAAGATCCTCGTCGCTTAAGACGCTAAGTGCGTTTGCAAATGGATAGCTAAGGCGTCTTAGCACCTTAAAAATGGCTCTTTTTGGCGCAAGGTAGTTTGTGTGCTCGCTTATAATAATAGGCGTTTTTAGCCCAGCTGAGCTAAAGAGCACCAAGGTATTTACGGCGTCTAAAAAGATATAACAGCATCAATTTGCCTCTTTTATGAGCGCCCCTAAAGCAAGCACCTTTGAAAATTCTCTTTTTACCTCCAACCAAGCCAAGCTCATCAGCCCCAACGCCTCAAATTTTATGAGCTTTACGCCACTTGCCAGCTCGTAAAATGGCTCATCTTTTGTCCATTAACAAGGCTTACATCGTGATCCATGCTAAATCTTGATGCGATCACCGCGCAAACTCGCTCTGCACCGCCACTTTAAGCGTTGATGTGACAAATAAAAACCTTCATACGCCAAACCTTTGTTTTATCTTCACTCTAAGCTTTGAAAGTGCCGGCAAAATGCCACTTGGAAGCGGGCTAGCAGCAGAAAATATAAGCGCCTCTTTACTAAATTTAATGCTAAGACTTTTAAAAATGCACCTTAGCATCAGGCCGTATTCACCTGCTATTTTAGCGTAGTAAGCGGCGTTTTTATACTGCATAGCTAGAAATTTCGGCTCATTTTTATGGCTGATTTCGTAGTGCAAATTGCTGTTTTTATATAGGCGTTTGCCACGTTTAAAGCGTGCTTGCCAGCATTTAGCGTCGCACTATCGCTTCTTGCGATGCGGTAGATGTAAAGTGGCTTTTTAAGATAAAAGACATTTTTCAAAAAAAGCGGATATAAAGCTCATTTTCGCCACCAAAACTGCTCTCATCAAATCTAAAAGCCGTCTATAAATCCACGTGAAAAACTTAAAATACTCTCCATTTATCCGCCCGCAGTGATAATCAACCTTACTCATCACCCCGCTTTGCTTATACGGGCTTCTACCAGCACGACCTCGGTCATCACGCCATCTTTTTCGCAGATCGCGTCTGCAAAAACGCACGAATACTCGCCACTTTTTAAAATTTACGTAACACTGGGCAATCGCATCTGGTAAAAAGCTCGTCGTCATCGTCAAGAGCAGATAAACTCGCCTGTTGCGTTGTCAAAGCCGTTATTTTTTGTTGCCATTTGGGCTCTTTTTGTGGGCTGTGTTTTACAAATTGATCCTTGCGTCGTTAAAACTCTTGCACCATTCCTCGCACTCTCGTCATTGCCGTCGTCAGTGACTATAATCTCTAGGTTTTTATAGCTTTGAGCTAGAGCGCTTTTTATGGCCTTTTGCAAAAGCTCTGGACGCTTGTAAGTTGCAGTTACGATGCTGATTAATGGCTCGCTCATTTAGCCCCTTTTTAAGAATCTCTCATAGCCCTGAAGCTTTTCAAGCCGTGAGAAAAAGTATACATTTAAATGTTTTTATGTAGGCCTTTAAATTGCATTGTACCCTCTCTCAAGCCTCTCGCCCTCGATGTTTGAGTTGCTAAGATCTGTTGGGTGTGCAAAAAGGTCGCAAAAAAATACATCTGCATATCATTAACGCCAAGCAAATAGTCCCAAACGTCAGTCGTGCAAAGCGCACGCTTGTGGATTCCTAGCACACTTTTAGCGCTTTTTGGTTAGCTACATAAGCCCCTGCTCTATAAATGCTTGAAAATGAGTGCTTTGAGACCTGCCAAAGTGGCTTACTTAGGCTAGTATCCACCTTTTTTTGCCAAAGGCGCTAAACCTGCCCTCTAGCCCATCTTGCATGCCACATATCAGCACGCTGTTTTCAGGCATCTTGCTAGCTGCTAAAAAGGCCTCTTTTATCGCTGGGTCACCCCCTATCACGTCATCTTCAAAGATGAGGGCAATTTTGCATCACTTGCCAAAAAATGCCTCGTAAGCTTTTTACGATGCGAGCGAGCAGCCAACCTCTGCTGGGCTTAAAATCTTGCCGTAAGCTTTAAATGATGGCGAAATGATCTTGTAGTACTCCCTTGCATTTAGCTCCCCTGCCATCTACTGCGTCTATTAGCTTAAAGCTATCATAAGAGCCAAATTCTGCTGCAAAAGCTCGCGCCTTTTGGTATCTTTTGCCAAAGAGATCAGATAAATTTCATTCATTTAAGACCTTTTTAAATCTAAATTTTACGCCAGACTATGCCTCTCTCGGAGGCATTAAAAAAACAAAAATATCCCAAAATATAAGCTGCGCCGGCGTATATCGCAGCAAAAATAGCAAATTTTCAGCCAATTATCTAAGCTCACAAAGTCCTTGCAGACAAACATCGCAAGCACACAAAGCGCAAAAACGGCTAAGTACCTAAAATAAACCCCGTAAAACGTGGTGAGTTTCACCTCTCAAATAAGCGGCGTTTATAAGGTCAAAGCCAAGAATCTTTATGCTATAAAAATGGTCGCGACGATGACGATGCCGTAAACGCCGTAGCCACTAAATGTAAGCAGTGCGATCTGCGCTATGATCGTGCTAACACCAAGGATAGTGTTGGTAAGGCTGGTCGGCGAAGCTTGTTTGTCGCACTATCAAGGTTAAAAAGCGAAAAACAAAGCTTATAAAGACGATCGGCACAAGCGTGATCATCGAGACATTGTAGATAAATTTGACCTCATCTGCACTTTTAAAAGGTAGCCAAAGCGTGTAAAAATCCAGCCCAAAAACGACGAAAAACGCAGCCGGAGCGCTCATGACAAAGGCGATCACCTTCATCGAAAAATTTAGCCTCTTTTATGAGGTCCGTGATCAAATTTCCCAGAGTAAAGCTCGACAAATTTTGGCGCAAAGATACCGCTAAGCTGCGCTACAAAGCTCTCAAGTATGATAGGGGCGGCCTTGGCGACTGAAAGAAGACCAGTGGCGTTTGCATTTACGAAAAATGTTGCAAATAAATAGGGTCCATGCCCGTTAAAAGTATGCGATTTAGCGCATTAAAGCTATTCCAAATGCCAGAGCTAAGAGCTCTTTTTATCTTAGAAAAGTCAAATTTACTAAGGCTAAATTTTAACTCCGGCGTGATGCGAGCTGACATAAAAATAGTGCTAAAAAGACAAAAAGGCTAGCAACTAGCGCTGAAATGGCGATATATGAGATAAATGGCTAAAAATAAAAAAGTGCCACGATGAGGGTTGCTAGGATCGCGCTTGAGATGGCGTTTCTGATGGAGAGCAGATAGAGCTTGTTTTGTCACGAAGGCGCAGACCGTCAAAAACGCCGTTAAATAGCCCAACGCAGAAATTTATAAAGTAAAAACAAGGGTCATTCTCACATCAAAGAGTAAATTCTCAGGAACATTTAAAAAGCTTTTGACCATTTGAGTATGAAAAACAGAGCTAAGCACCACGACAACGGCGCAAAAGAAGATATTTACAACAAGCACTGATGAGTAGTAGGTGTTTGCAAGGCTTATATCTTTTTGTGCCACGCATGAGCGACAAAACGGCCGCTCACTGAGTTTATGGCTACGCTCACGACTGCGGCGTAGCTAACTATGGCGTTACTAAGGCCTACAAAGCCAAATGCCTCGTTGCCAAGGCTCTTTAGGATAAATGGCGTAAGAAAAGTTTATGCCCATTGATACGATAAAAAAACGACGATGGAGCTTATTAGATTGATTAGCATTAGACTTTTAACCTGTAAATTTTTCACGCCACTGAGATAATAAATGGCTCGAAGTATCGCTCATCAGCTCGCTCAAATATAAAGAGCTGCACAAGAGCTGAATTTAAGGCATTTTCATCAACTAAAACCACACGCGCATAGTCCTCTAAAAACAAAACAGAAATTTTTCGCCTTTTTCATCGATTATTTTCTCGTCTATTTGCAGCTCTTTTGCCAGAGCCTTTTTATCTTATAAAAGGACTTTACGGCCACTTTTTTTCGCCGTTTTTGTGTGATAATTTTCGGCTCTTTTAGCGGTAAGATATAGCCATTTCCAAGATCTATGCCTGCCTGGCTAACACTATTTATAGGGCTAATGTAGTAAAAATCCTCTTTTGGCTTCTCGCCACTAATAACATCAATGTAACTATATCTAAAAGACATTTGGAGCGATATCTATCATATCTGGCACAAGATAGTAAAAAATCTCTTTTTTTGCTGTTGGCAAAGTGAAATTTGCGCTTTTAAGCTGGCTTAAAAAGGCGTTTAGATCGCTTGTATTGTGATCTTTTAAAATCTCTTCAATCAGTCTAGTCTTTTTTTCAAGTGAAATGTCGTTGTATTCAGTCATTATTCTAGCAAGCCTAGCCGAAAACGCCTCATCTTTTCTCAAAGCAAGACTAACAAAATAGCCATTCTCACCGCCTTGCCTGCCAGGGTCATTTAGCGTCTTAACATCAGCAAAGTATCTTATCGCATATCCATAATCCCACCACGAAAGCACGTAGTCATCACGATTTGCTGCCTTTTTTAACTGGTCAAGTGCTGCTGCCTCATCGTGTGTGATCAAAGTATGAGGTCTATAAGAGTAAGCGATCTCTAAATTTGGAGCAAGCGCAGCAGCTGCAAAAAATAAAAAGGATAAATCTTAAGAGAATTTCTAAGATCAAATAAATTAAAAAGTGCAAGAAATATCCAAAACCAAGCGCAACAAGTGGCGTTATATACATAGCAAATCTAACTCCGCCAAATAGCGATAAAGCGCCAGTCAAGCAGTGGCAGACTAAGTAAAAATGGACGGGTAAAACAAAAGCACTAAAATAACCAATCGCTGCTGCTAGTAAAATAAGGATATTTCCAGCCATGAAATAGACAAAGTATAAAAGGGCTAGCGCTTTTTACCTCATCAATTAGCGTGTATTCACTTATAAAGTGAAATTACTTGCGACCTCTGTGCTGCTTTTTAAAACATAACTGCCAATCTTTGAGATAATAAAATCAAAGCCACCAAAATAGATAAAAATAGCTAGCATAATAGCTAGAAAAAAATGCTCACATTCAGGTGAAAGCAGTTTTTTTATATTTGCAAAAAATGGCGTAAAAATGAAGCAATAACCGCTAAATTTAAAATCGAAAATTTTATTTGCAATGAGTGGGTCTTTTTGAAAAATATTGAAGCTAACGATGCTTATAAACATAAAAATATCGCTTGGTAATTTTCTATCTTGTTTCGTATAAAAAGCAAGGGTATAGAGAAGAAAGATAAAGATAATGCTTAAAATAAGGGCATAGGAGCTTTGATACCACCAAAGATAAAACGATACAAAAAGGCCCGGCAAAACGATAAATTTTTGTTCATTTGTATTTAAAAGTCTGATCAAAAGATAGATGATAAAAAGCGCAAACGTGACATTTAGCATATCGCTATCAAAAATAACCAAGCGACGTTCTTACAAGATAGCCTGGCAAGATAACGCTCATAAATGCCGCCACAGCTCCAGCTTTTTAGGGCTTTAAACTCATTTGATATCAAAATAACTGGAAGTGCGATAAGAGGTGCTAAAAACGCACTCATATAAAAACATCACACTTTCGATCTTGAAAGGTGAAATTTTGCAAATATAAAAACTATTGTTGAGATTGGGTGATTAAAGGGGCTAAAGTCACTTTGCTGATGAAAAGCCAGCAAGCATATCTCTAGCGCCCTCCGCGTAATAGTATGCGTCATTTGTTGTAAGCATCAAATTCGCCATTAAAGTAAAACTCTGGCATATCCTTTTGCCCACAATACCCAAAGCATCCCTAGCCGCAAATCCAAACAGATAAGCGACTAGAAAGATAAAGTAGAAATTCACAATTTACGCTTACTTTATGCACCATTCGCTTACAGCCCTAGCGTCAGCCTCTGGGTAGATATTTTTTTATATCATAAACCAAGTGGCCTTTTAGGTTGAGCTTTTTAAATTCATTTGTGAGCTACGGCGATCACGATGCAGTCGTAGTCGTCTGGGTTATACTCTTTTTACTAGATCAAAGCCGTACTCATGTTTTACCTCAGCGCTATCAGCCCAAGGATCAGTCACATCGACCTTGCAACCAAAAGTCTTTTAGCTCATCAACCACGTCTATAACGCGAGAGTTTCTTATATCTGGGCAGTTTTTCTTTAAATGTCATACCAAGAACAAGCACGCGCGCTTTGTTGATAAGCACCTTTTTCTTATCATGAGGCTTAATCACCTGATCGGCTGCGTATCTACCCATATCGTCGTTGATACGGCGACCTGCTAGGATCATTTCAGGGTTGTAGCCTACCTCTTGAGCTTTGTGAGTTAGATAGTATGGATCTACACCGATGCAGTGTCCGCCAACTAGGCCTGGGCGGAAGTGAGAAAATTCCCGCTTAGTGCCTGCGGCCTCAAGCACGTCTATGGTGTTGATATTAAGCTTTTCAAATAGCATCGCAAGCTCGTTTATAAAAGCAATATTTATGTCGCGCTGGGTATTTTTCGATGACTTTTTGCGCCTCGGCCACTTTGATGCTTGAAGCTTTGTGCGTACCAGCTGTGATGATCAGAGCGGTAAACTTCATCGACCTTTGTCAGCTATCTCAGGCGTCGAACCACTTGTGATCTTTTTGATCTTAGTTACCGTGTGCTCTTTGTCGCCTGGGTTTATGCGCTCTGGTGAGTAGCCGCAGAAGAAGTCTTTATTAAATTAAGTCCGCTCTCTTCGAAGTAGCGGCACGCCATTCTTCTGTAACGCCTGGATAAACGGTGCTTTCACAGACAACGATGTCGCCTTTTTAAGCACCTTTTGTCACACTTTGCGTAGCTTTTTACCACAGGGGTTAGGTCTGGTCGTTTGTTTTTATCTATCGGTGTTGGAACGGTTACAATAAAGAGTTGCAATCTCTAATGTCTTCATTGAGGCTAAATTCATGCCATTATCGATAGCTTTTTTTCATCTGCTCGTTGCTAAGCTCAAGCGTGCGGTCAAATCCACTTTTTAAGCTCTTCTATACGTTTTGCATTTACGTCAAAGCCGACTACTTCGTACTTTTTCACTAAAAGCTGCGCTAGTGGAAGTCCCACATATCCAAGTCCTACTACTGCTATTTTCATCTATTTTTCCTTTCTTTTTGATTCTAATGTCTTTGCGAGCTCAAAAACTCTTATCTCAGCTTGCACACCTTGTGGAGTTACGATTCTTATGGGGGCTAATGCCGGATGTAATTTGCTTAAACTCATAATAAACCTGCCTCTTTTTTCCTTCCATCTTTTGCAGTGCATAAGCGTCTCTGATAGCTCATTGCCACCCGCTAAATTCATAATAAATCCGCGCGCGTCCTCTTTTGTCTCTAGCTTTCCACCTAGTAAAAAGCCAAAGTTGCAGTCAGTCTCTATCTCCGTAAAAAACGCAGCCTCATATTTAAAATAATAGTGTGGCATCTTTGAGATAGGTAGTTCAAAAACCTGCTCTTGCATTTTTGCTTTGCTTTTTATCTGAAGCTTCGCTAGCTAAAAAGCGCAAAAAGGCAATAAAAACTACGAGAGATAAAATTTGCTTCACGCTTTGACGCCTATTTGAAAATACTTAAAGCCATGCTCGGCTAAAGTTTTAGCGTTATATTGGTTGCGTCCGTCAAATATGACAGCGTTTTTTAGCCTTTGTTTGATCTCCATAAAATCAGGCGATCTAAACTCGCTCCACTCGGTCACAAGCACCATCGCATCGGCGTTATCAAGAGCATCGTACTTATTTTTAGCATATTTCACATCTCAGTGGCATATATTTTTAGCTTCCTCGCTTGCTTTTTGGATCATAAGCCACCACTTTTTGCGCCAGCCTCATCTAAAAAGCTTTATCAAAGTTAGCGAGCTAGCCTCTCTCATATCATCGGTATTTGGCTTAAAACGCAAGACCCCCAAAGTGCGATCGTCTTGCCCTTTAGGTCGCCTCAAAGAAGTTATCAGTACTACTCAAATAGCACTCTTTTTGAGCCTTATTTCTTGACTCGACCGCGTTTAAAAGCTCTGGCTCAAAGCCGTTTTGTCTGGCCGTATAGATGAGTGCCTCGACATCCTTTGAAGCAACTGCCGCCATATCCGCAGCCTGGATAGATGAAGCTATATCCGATCCTTGAGTCGCTGCCGATACCTTTTCTTACTACATTTACATCAGCGTCCCACACGTTCACAGATATTTGCTATCTCGTTTATAAAAAGCTTATCTTGGTTGCTAGCATCAGATTTGCAGCATATTTTCGTCATCTCGGCTGACTTTACGTCCATGCAGATAAGTCTGTCGTGATTTTTCATAAATGGCTCATAAAAGCTCTCTCATCACACTAAAGCCCCACTCGCTGCTAGCTCGATAACTACGCGGTCTGGCTTTAAAAAGTCCTCAACCGCGACGCCCTCTTTTAAAAACTCTGGGTTTGAAACGACTTCAACTTTAACCTCTACATTTCTCTTTTTAAGTTCACTCTCGATTACCTCGTGCACCTTAGCTCCAGTGCCCTACTGGAACGGTTGATTTATCAACTACGATTAGCGGTTTTGCTGATACTGCTCCGATCGATTTCGCAACTGATAGGACATATTTTTAAATCCGCCTGCCCATCAGCGCCCATAGGCGTGCCAACTGCGATAAATAGCACATCTGCATGCTCTAGCGCCTCGGTTATCTGCGTGCTAAATTGGCGAGCCATTTTTGTAGCACTCGCTCACTATATCAGCAAGCCCTGGCTCATATATCGGCACGACGCCGTTTTTAGCGCCTCGATCTTTTTGCTATCGACATCGACGCAGATGACGCTGTTGCCCATCTTAGCAAAACACGCACCACTTACTAGTCCAACATATCCGGTTCAATTACTGCTATTTTCATATTTTTCCCCTAAATTCTCTTTTTCCCACTCAAGGGCGGTTTTTTATGATGAGCGCTAGATCGTCTCTTTTTGGCTTCCAACTAGTTAGCGAGCGCAGTTTGCTTGCGTTTGAGATAAGGATAGCTGGGTCGCCGTCCCTTCTTGGCGCATTTAGCACTTTGTAAATTTACTCCCCACTTACTTTTTAGCGGTTTCGATGACCTCTTTACGCTAAATCCTCTGCCATATCCCCACATTAAAAGTCTCGCCGCCATTTTGGCCGATATACTGAAGTGCGCTTATATGAGCGTCTGCAAGGTCGCTAACGTGTATGTAGTCTCTTACGCATGTGCCGTCTTTCGTCGCATAGTCATCGCCAAAGATACCCATGCTCTCGCGCTTGCCAAGTGCTGTTTGGACGGCTACTTTGATAAGGTGCGTGGCATTTGGATAGTTTTGACCGATAAGCCCCTCTTCGTCTGCGCCTGCGACGTTAAAATAGCGCAAAAATCGCAATTGAGAATTTTCATTTGAAGTGGCATAGTCTTTAATGATCTGCTCGCTCATTAGCTTGCTTCTGCCGTATGGATTTATCGGGTTTTGTAGGCGTTGTCTCGCTCACCTCCGCCACGTCTGGCTCGCCATAAACTGCGGCAGTTGAGCTAAATATCATTTATTTACATTGTAAGTTTTTGCGTATTTTAGCACCCTTGCGACGTTTGCGGTGTTGTTTAGATAGTATTTTTAGCGGCTCGCTCATACTCTCAAAGACCTCGATAAACGCTGCAAAATGAATGATCGCATCAAATTTACCATTTGCGAAAATTTCACTTAGATCATCTTCTAAATTTGCATTTATAAATTTAAAAATTTTCCTATCTTTTGGAGTGCCTCAAGTGCTTTTTGTGAGCCCTTGCAGAGATTGTCGATGATGGTTATCTCATCTTTGCCTTGCTTTTAAAAAGTGCTTTTTACTACGTGGTCGCCGATATATCCAGCTCCACCTGTTACTAAAATCTTCAAGTTTAAGCCTTTCATTAAAAAGTGTGTAATTTTTATCAAAAATAGAGTAAAGCAAAAAGTAAAGCAAGGTTAGTTTTTAAATTTTATGCTTGAACAGCTGCGTGGATAGGTCTTTGCCTTTATAAATTTAAAATAGACTTACAATCTGTTTTAATTTAATCTTTATAATCCCTCATCTACAAACAAAGGATAAAAATGAATGTTTCAATCTTAAATTACTACCGATAAAAACAAGGCGGTGACGCAAAAGAAGCCATAGATGCGGCCATTAGACTGGCTAAATTTGCCGAGGATATCGGCATAAATCGCTACTGGGTCGCAGAGCATCACAACATGCAAAAACTTAGCTAGCTCAGCCACGCAGCTCATCATCGCGCACATCTTAGAGCATACCAAAAGCCTTCGCGTGGGCTCTGGCGGCGTGATGCTACCAAACCACAGCCCCTACTCTATCGCCGAGCAGTACGCCACTCTTGAGACACTATTTCCAAACCGCGTCGATCTTGGGCTTGGCAGAGCTCCAGGGACTGACCAAGAGACAGCCGCTGTGCTTAGACGAGGCGCAAGAGAGGTGGAGTTGATATGCAAATAAACGAATTAATGGACTATTTTAACGCCAAAAGAGCCGTAAAGCCTATCCAAAAGTAGACAAAATTCCCACCCATTTATATACTTGGCTCAAGCATATATAGCGCATACGTGGCCGCTGAGTTTGGCCTGCCTTATGCCTTTGCGTCGCACTTTGCACCACGTGCGCTAGAAAAAGCAGTAAAAATTTATCGCCACAATTACAAGCCCTCTTCGTTTCTTTGCGCCCCTTATGTCATCGCAGGAGCAAAATGTGATAATAGCTCAAAGCGACGAGCTAGCAAAGAGTTTAGCAACTACGCAGACGCAATTTTTTTCTTAAACATAGTAACTGGCGAAAAAGAGTATTTGCGACCACCCAAAAAAAGATAACGACGAGGTCTTTGCCATAAGTGGCAAGGCAGGCGCGCAGGCTCCACATTTTGGACCGATCGACTTTAGGCAGATAGAGCTAAAAATAGAGAAAGAAGCGTCACAGAAGAGATGATGGCGTGCTCTTTTATAGGCTCAAAGCAAAGCGTTAAAGAGCAAATTTCAGAGTTTCAAAATAGACTTGAAGTCGATGAGATCATGGCGCAAAGCTTCATTTTTGATGAAAAGGCACAGCTTGACTCTTTTGGGGCGTTAAAAGAGATCGCGGATCACTGTAGTCCTCTCTAATCCCTTAAAAATATAGGAAATCTTGGCTTGCCGTTAGCCGTTACATTACGAAAGTTTATATGTGATGATAGAGCCTATCTTTGGGGGATCTTGACGATTTTTGTCGCTTAGTCCTGAGCCTATTTTTAAAGATAGTGCCCTCTTTTGGCTCGCCCTCTTTGCCACCAAGTGCTTTGCAGGTAAGCGAGCCAGCAAGATTTGCGTATTTACCAGCTGCCTTTATTGACGGCGATAACCTTACACTCGGCGTCTTTTAAATTTCTTAAATTGAGCGCATTTTTACTTCGTTTTCGCTCGTATGGCGCATTTGGCTCACGCACCACAGCTCCTTCGCCACCTTTTGCGATGATATTTTTCAGTAATTTTAAAAACTGAGCGTTATCACGCATCTTTATCTGCTTTATGATGATCAAATTTTTCATTTGGCTCATTTTTTTAGAAAATGTAGCCAAAATTTCCAGTCTGATAAGTAGTCCGCCGCTTGCCTCTGGCACGTCAAAAATGTGAAATTTAAGCCTGCTCCATGCCTTTTCATCTGGCGGCTTATCCATCACGCTTGCTTGGATTTCTTCAAATTAAGCTCCTTTGCGTAAAAGCTCGCCATCAAGTGCAAATTTAGGGTAGATTTTCAGTAAAACTTAGCGGTGCATTTGGCTTTTTGCCCTGCCTTGAGAGCAAAATTCTCTCCGTCCCAGTAGGCACGCACGCCATCAAGCTTCTCGCTAGCTAGCCAGCCACTGACGTTTTGATCTTTTACATTCGCTAAGTCGCGACAGTTCAAGAGAAAATGCAAAATTTAAAAAGCACCAAAAGTGCAAAAACTATCCTAATCAAGCCTTGCACTTGCAAAAACAATAGTCCATATGATCGTCCACCACGCCCACACTTTGCAAAAAGGCATAGGTGCTAACAGAGCCTAGAAACTTAAACCCTCGCTTTTTTTAGCTCCTTTGCTACAAAGTCAGACATCGGCGTAGTTGCCGGCACTTGCTTGATATTTTGGTAGTGGTTGATGATCTGTTTGCCGTCAAATTGGGGTCAAATTTCTTTAGCAAATGTCCCCAAAGATAGTCATAGAAGCTGCCAATTCTTGTGTTACTGATAAAAATGCAATGGCATTTGTGGCAAGAGAATTTTAGTTTTTAATCTATTGCGTATGAGCCCTTCGTTTTTGCATAAATTTAGCCATCTCAGCCTCGCCATAAAGCTTGATCTTTTCAGGGTCAAAACCATCAAACGCCGCTCTCATGGCCTCTCTTTTTGAAGCACCCCATGCCACGAAAGTCCTGCTTGAAAACCCTCCAAAACTATCATTTCAGATTTTCTATCATCTTTTATGACCTTGCCCCACTCATTATCGTGGTAGGCTATATCAAGCTCGCCCTTGGCCCACTCGCAACGTCTCATTTAGATCTTGATCCCGTAAAACTCGCTATACCACTCGACAAATTTAGCCACGCCGTCATTTACTTTTGTATTTGGCTTGTAGTCAAAGTCAGCCACCAAATCGCTCACGTCTGCAAATGTCGCTGGCACGTCTCCTGCTTGAAGTGGGAGAAAATTTTTCTTGATCTCGCGGCCGATCTTTATCTCAACTGCTTTTTATGTAGTCCATGAGCTCGACTGGGCTGTTGTTGCCGATATTATAGACCTTAAAACGGCGCTTTTGAAGTGGCAGGGTCTGGGTGCTTTGCGTCCCAAGCTGGGTTTGGCTTAGCAGGATTATCGATACACTTGATGATGCCCTTTACGATGTCGTCCACGTAGGTAAAGTCGCGCTTCATCTTGCCGTAGTTAAAGACGTCGATGGTTTTATCTTTAAGTGCGGCATCAACAAACAAAAATAGCGCCATATCAGGGCGTCCCCATGGTCCATAAACCGTAAAAAGCGAAGTCCAGTCGTTGGCACGTTAAATAGGTGGCTGTAAGTGTGCGCCATCATCTCGTTGCTCTTTTTAGTCGCTGCGTAGAGGCTTATAGGGTGATTGACCCCCTCGTGCGTAGAAAATGGCATGTTTTCATTTAAGCCATAAACCGAGCTAGAGCTAGCATAGACTAAGTTTTTGATCTCATTGTGGCGGCAGCACTCGAGGATGTTCATAAAGCCTGTGATGTTGCTATCGATGTAGGCTTTTGGGTTTATGAGCGAGTAGCGAACGCCAGCTTGTGCGGCTACATTTACCACTACATCAAATTTCTTTGCTTCTCAAAAAGCTCTTTCATCGTCTTTTCATCAGCAAGGTCTGCTTTTATAAATTTTAAATTTGGATGTGTTTTTGATGTGATAAGCTTGCCGTAGTCTATCTCGCTCACGTCAAAACCAGCCGTTTTTAGGCGTACAAGCTTTAAATTTACATCGTAGTAGTCATTTATCACATCATATCCAACGACCTCATCTCCACGTGCCACAAGGGCATTTGCAGGTGAAATCCTATAAATCCTGCTGTTCCAGTTACTAAAATTTTCATATTTTTCCTTTCATTTTTGGCTTATTCGTCGTCTAAAATTTATCTCAGGCACTTTCTCTTCAAAAAGTGTCTTGCTCTTTTGAGCTCTTTGGCTTTAGATCGCTTGCTTTTTAAGCAGACCGCCCAGCATATCGCGGTTTAGCTCCTCTTTGCTAATGGGCCTTACCTCATCAAATTCACTAAATTCCCAAAGCCTCTTTATCTACCTTTATCTCGTAGTCTAGCTTGCCAGATAGCCTTGCTAGCTCGTCGCTTATCGCGACACAAAAAGACCTCAGTGTATCCCTGTGAGCGCAGTTTTTGGCTAGAAAATTCGCTCATCACGTTTAGGGTGATTTATGTAGTCATCTTGCAGATGTTGCCTGCAAAAGCTCATTCAAAAATAGCCAGTGGGTGTTAAGCGTCACTTTCGCAGTATTCGTTGATCTTATCAAGCTCGCCTGCGTAGTAAAGCTCAAGCACCTGATCGCCGTGCACGTCGTATTTACCTGGTACATTTAAGCTGGCACAAAGCGTATCTAGCTTTTAGCCCTCTCACACTCCCAAAATCGCTTATAAAATCAAGCAGATCAAGGTGAAATGTAGGCGAATATCTGGCTCTATAATTTTTCCCATTTATTTTTGTTTAGCTCTTTATTCTCACTCTCGTAATATGCCGCCGCGTTTAGGTTGTAGCGCATCGCACGCACCATAAGCATTGGCAGGTCAAAGCCAGCGGCCATTAAAGCTAACAAGCCTTGGGTTGATAATCATTTATAATGTTAAAAGATAGCGATGATCTCGCGCTCGTCCTTGCCCTCCATCGTGCTAACTTTTTAAAATTTGCCGTACTCATCGGCCATCACCGCAGAGATCGCCACAACTCTATGAAACATTACAGGCAAAAAGTCGCTACCACTGGCCTCTTTTTGCAATGCCATCGCCTGCACGCTCACATCTTCGTCGCTCCCGTCTATGCCGTAAACTTTTTCTTATCAAACTGCATCAGGTATCGTCTCGCAGTCAAAGACGCAGATGTAACTTTTCGCCATTTTAGCCCTTTTTAAGCATAAAATCATACCAAAATTGTATATTTAAAGTGTTTTATGCAAGATAAAAATCAACTAAAAATAGCCATCGTCAAGCTTTCCGCTCTTGGGGACATCGTGCACGCGCCCATTGTGCTTCAGTTTATCAAAAAGCACTGCCCAAATGCTCACATCACATGGCTCGTTGATGCCCGTTTTGCAAGCCTTTTTAAAAGATCATCTCTAATCGACGAGCTAGTCGTTTTGCCACTTAAAGAGAGCTTTAAAAGAGCTACAAGATCATAAAAACGCTTGGGCAAATTTGACAAAATCATCGATCTGCAAGGGCTTTTCAAATCAGCCGTCGTCGCAAAATTACTTGGCAAAGAGTACTGGCTTTAGCAGAAAGCGTCAAAGAAAAGATCGCGACCAGGCTTTATAGGCATAAATTTAAGATCGATTACAACGAAAATATCATCGTTAGAAACCTGAGCCTTGTTGGATATGCCTTACTGGCTTTGACAAAAGTGAATACTTTAAAAATCGCCCTGCTTTGAAATAGTAGAGAAATTAAAAATGAAAGCGGTAAAAACGCGTTTTAATCGCTGCTTTTTTGCAAGCGAAGAGAGCGTATTATGACAAATTTAAAGATGTGATCAGGTCTGCTTAATGGTTGCGAATGTATCTTTGCTACGGCAATGAAAGCGAAAAGAAAAGGGCTGAGGCGATCATCTCGCACACCTCTGCAAAACTGCTTGAAAAGCTAGCATAAAAAGATATGATAGATTTTATCGCAAGTCGCGATCTCAGTAATTGGCAATGATAGCGGTCTAACGCACCTTGCATGGGCGATAAATAGGCCTTCTATCACGCTTTTTGGCAACCGGCCAAGCCACCGAAACGCCTACGTCACAGACAAAAATCTTGTCATTGATATGGGTAAGGAGATAGATGCTAGAAGTATCGATAAAAACGACTTTTGCATAAGAGAATGTACCCTGAAACGGTTTGCTACTCGCAAAAAGGGTCGCTAAATGGATAGGCTCTATCTAGCTGGCTTTTTACACCTGTAAAATTCTTATATTTATAATGCCTTGCTCCCTTCAAAAGATGCTTGCTAAATTTAGCATTTGCGTTTATGAAGCTTAAAAAAGAGATTTCACGTAGTGATGACAAATTAGACCTTGCTTTTGGCGAGACAAAAACTAAAGAAGAGAAGCTAGAAATCGCCAAAAATGCTACTACAACTTTGCAAAAATACCTTGGTATAAATTTCATCCTCAATCAAAATACAACAAAACAAAAAGATACTAGAAAAGGTCGTCTTTAAAAACGAGCACTTTTTGGTTGATGCGATAAAGTCTGGTCGTCCTATTATAATAACAACTGGGCATTTTTGGGCAGTGGGAGACATTTGGGCTTGCTGTTGCAGCTCGTTTTGGAGCTTCTTCGGCACTTGGTAGAAAGCTTGATAGCGCGTCATGGATAAAATTCAAAAGGCAAATAGATCGCAGTTTGACGTGGAGCTAATAGACAAAGATGGTGGTGCAAAAGATATATTAAAAGCGCTAAAAGCTAGGCGCTTGGTGGGATCTTTAGTTGATCAAAATACGGCGCCAAAAGAAGGCATAAAGGTGAAATTTTTTGGTAAAGATGTGCTTCATACACCTGCTGCAAGCGTGCTAGCGCAAAAGACAAATGCTTTAATCATAAACGCATTTATCTACCAAAAAGATGAAAGAAATTTAAGCGAAATTTGCTTTGAAGAGCCTATTGATATAAAGCACGTTTGATAAAGAAGATGCCGTGCAAAAAAAGCGACGCAGATGCAGTGTAGCGCGTGCGAAGCGATGGTTAGAGCAAGGCCAGAAGAGTACTTTTGGTTTCACCAAAGGTTTAAGAGATTTTACGAAAATGAGTATAAATGCTAAGCGTCGTAATCCTAACTGCAATAGCGAAAAGTACCTAAAAGAGGTGCTAGAAAGCGCCATCGGTTGATGAGATCATCGTGGTTGATAGCGGCTCAAAAGATAACACAAGCTAATTGTGATGGCTTTAGCAACGTGAAATTTCACGAGCAAGCTTTGGCTTGATTTGGCGCGCAAAAGCAAAAGGGCGTGGATCTAGCCAAAAACGAGTGGGTCATTTGTGCTTGATAGCGACGAAGTGATAACAGACGAGCTTAAAAATGAGATCATTAGCGTGCTAAAAGAGCCTAAACTTATGGCATTACAATGTTGCTAGGCTAAATTTTCTTTTTGGCAAAGCGATAAAAATATGGGGCTATATCCAGACTACACAGTGAGACTTTTAATAGTACTTTTGCCAATTTGATGGCAGAGCAGTGCATGAAAAGGTCATTTTAAAATGACGGCTCACAAAGGCTTGAGTGCTTAAAAATCACTTCTTGCACTACGCGTATGAGAGTATCGAGCAGTTTATCGCTAAGCAAAATCGCTACTCAAGCATGGGCGCAAAAAGAAAATGTTTACTAAAGGCGCTTACGAGCCCAGCTTGGACATTTTTAAGCTTTTTGTGCTAAAAGGCGGCTTTTAAAGAGGGCTTTTGCTGGCTACATCATCGCTAGACTCTTACGCCCAGTACACATTTTGGAAATATATAAAATGAAAATACTTGTAATTACCCGTAGAAATATCGGCGACGTGCTTTTTGACAACACCGCTCATTGAAAAATTTGCACCACTACTACCCAGACGCGACCATCGACTTTGCCTTAAATAAAGGGACAGAAGCGATGATAGAAGGCAACCCTTGCATAAACAAAAATCCACATTTATGATAGGCAAAGTGCAAATTCTGGCTTTTTTAAAAAGCTAATGACCGAGCTAGAAATTTATAAGAGCGATCAAAAAGAGAAGTACGATATGGCGGTGCAAACGACCACTGGAGACCGCGGCGTCATCATCGCAAAAGTACGCCAAGATCAAAAAGATAGTTGGCTTTTTAGGCAAGCACAAGGCAATAAATAAAGCTTTTTGAGTGTAAAGGCAAAATACTACGGTACATTTCTCTCACACGGTTGATCTAAATTAAAACGCGCTAAGGGCTTTGGGTTTTGAGCCGGTAAGCAAAAAGTAAGCGTTTTTCAGATGAGAGCGTGGAGCATCTAATTTACCAAAATGCTTTGTACACATGCATCTAACAAGCCGCTGGATGTTTAAATGCGCAAACGACGAGTATGGCAGAGCTCATCGACTACTGCGAAAACAAGCTGAGCGTAAAGGTCGTGCTAACAAGTGACAACAAAGAAAATGAACTTGAAAAAAACTTGCAAGCGTGCTAAAATTTTGCAAAAGCGAGCCTATAAACTTTAGGCGGCAAGCTAAGTCTAAAACAAACGATCGCCCTCTCAAAGCGCTCAAGTCTCTTTATTGGCGTCGATACTGCCATCATGCACATAGCTGCTGCTAAATGACGTGCCAGTGATCGCCTTGTTTTGGCCCAAGTAATGCTTACTGAGTGGGGACCATGGGATAATGGCTTGATGCAAAATGGCTACACAGCGCAAAATGGCATACAAAGCATGGGCAAACACATCGTCTATCAAAAGGAGTGGGACTTTGTGCCTTGCGACAAAGAGGGCATAAAAGAGCACAGCGTAGAAAAACATTAATGGATTTTAGCGACGAAATGCCAAAAATAAAAGCCAAAATCAAGCAGTAATTTAGGGACTATAGCGATGAATATACTTCACACAGAGACGCTTTTTAACTGGGGTGGGCAACAAAAATAAGATCATGAATGAGATGCGTCATATGCGTGAGCTAGGGACACGGCACAACGCTATTTTGCAATCCAAATTCTGAAATTTTCAAAACGCGCTCGAGAAGAAAAATTTGTAAAGTTATCGAATGTGAGATGAATAAGAAACAGTACTATAAAACAGTGCCGATATTTTTGTAGTACTTTTATGGCAAGAAAATATAGACGTGGTCATATCAAATGGCTCGACAGACAGCTGGGTCGCTGCTATATCAGAAATTTTTACTAGAAAAAGGTGTTAAACTGAGTACGTGAAAGGCACAATGAGTTTCCGATAAAAGGCTCTTTTGAGTACATTTCTGCACACCGCACTTTTTGATAAGATCATAAGCGTCAGCCCAAATGTAACAGAAATTTTGCAAAAAAATAGGAGTAAAAATGAAAAAGATATTTTTTTATCCCTACCTTTTGTGGATTGCGATGCTCTAAATGCGGTGAGATCAACTTTTAAAGAAGAAATTTAACATCCCAAAAGAAGCGATAACAGTAGGTATGTTTTTCCTCACTTAGCCGCCAAAAAGGTGTTTTTGAATTTGCAAATGCACTAGAAATTCTCATGCAAAAACAGCGATATATATGGCATTTTCGGTGGAAATATCAACAAAAAATACAAAAGAGCAATTTTAAGCATCTTTGATGATGCGATGAGAAAAAAATTACTCTTTACTGACTTTAGAAGCGATATAGCAAATGTGGTAAAAGGGATAGATTATTACGCCTTTCCCTCTCACACGGAGGGTCTTCCTACGGCTTTACTAGAGGCTATGGCCCTATCTCGCCCAATAGTCGCTTTTTGATATCGCACCTATGAATAACTTGCTTGCAAATAACAGGGGGCAGTGCGCTCAATTTCTTTAGATGCGCAAGATATGGCGGAGAAGATAAATGCGTACATACAAAATGACAAGCTGGCCAAACAATGCGCAGAAAAATGCTAGCACCTTTGTCAAAAAGAATTACGACACACAAATTCTAAAAACATATATAAATAGATTATTGAGAGCCTATGAATAACCCAGTTTGCGTACTAACAGTGCACCACTGCAACAACAATAAAAATGACTTTGCTATAAGCCCAGAACTTTTAAAAAGCACTCAAGTGACGCTAGATGAGGGGCTATAAATTTATAAATTATGGTCAGTTTAAAGATATCGTAGCAGGTCGAGCAAAGGCTCACAAAAAGAGTATTTTACTAACTTTTTGATGATGGGTACTTTTGATAATTATAAATTTGCTTTTCCTCTACTAAAAGAGCTAAATATCCCGGCTGTTTGCTTTTTGATAACAGATAAGATCAGGGATTTTTAAAAAGGCAGGATTATGATTTTTCCTTTAAAATGCACAAAGATATCGACTACGATAAAGATATAGAGTATTTTTAAATTTAGATGAGATCAGGCAGATGCAAGAGAGTGGGCTCTTTGAATTTGATAGCCATACGGTTAGCCACTTTTTCTTGTAGAAGTGACGATGAGGCAAGGTTAAGAGAAGAATTTTTCTAGCTCGCTTGCTAGGATAAAAAGAGCTATTTCCAGAGAATTTGGTTTTTGCTTTCCAAAAAGGACATTTTAACGAGCTTTCGCAAATGATAGTTAGAGAGTATTATGATTTTGCTTTTTAGCGTGATCGATGGTGGATATTGTATGGGAGATGATAAATTTAAGATAAGACGTATAGATATCTCAAATAATGCAAAGAGGAGAGCGACTATATCTTTAGAGTTAAGAAGAAGCTTTTTATATATTCGATGCCAATACTAGGAAATTTATATTCAGATTTCTAGAAATAGTAGAATTAAATGATAGACCTATCCGAACTACAAGAAAAATGTGAATATATTTTTAAAAATAAAAAAACGTGCGATAATTGTCATTACTGGGCTTTGCGGAAGTGGTAAAAAGCACACTCGGTAAAGAAATCAGACGCAAAGGCTTTGGATATTTTAAACCACACCAAATAGCTGTAATAGACGATGATGTAATGAGTATAAATCTCTTTTTATGCGCCCAAGAGTAAAAATAAAGAGCGATCAAAAAGATGAGCTAAGACCATTTTTAAATTTCTACCACCACATGTCAAACTCGTATTTTACGCCAGCGCCACCCCGTTTGCAAGAATTAGTAAGGCCGACATTTTATGTATCTTAAACATAGATGAAAAAGAACGAGAAAAAGGCTTAAAAAAAGAAATCAGGATGATGAAGAAAAATTACTAAATTTTATAAGCCAAAAAGAATTAGATCTTGGAGATTTAGAGTATGACCACAAGATCATGCTCTAAAATTTCTTTCATTTTGCCAGAAAAAGTTTTTAAAACTATTAAAAGCATATAAAATTCTTACAACCTTTTGGCGATCACTAATCCTTTGAAGTAACCAAAATAAAATTTATACTTCAATCTCAGTTTTTAAATCCACTAAGTTTTACTATTTCACTAAGATCATTAAAAATCAGATCTAGCCCAGCTATATAATTTTGATTTGACAGGTCAGGTCTTGATGAAAGGACTGGCAAATAAACTCCTTTTATCTTTCTATATTCTAGCATCTGCATCAATTTTGGCTCATCTTTTTAATCTGCCGCAAAAACTCCATCACATCATCATAGACAAATTGTGATCCATTACTCCCTTTAAGCTCTCAAAGCCACTTGTATTATTTTCTCCTATCCTATAGTGGTAAAAGGCCCTCATTTAGCTTAACTATAGTTTTTGATTTAGCCACGACCTTTATATATGTATCAAAGTCCTCTGCTAAAAATATTCCGTCAGGAAATGGTGTTTGTTTTAAAATTTCAGTTCTAATTAGCTTATTTACCAAATTATGCAGAACTCCTTTTTAGCAAATATAAAGCTTACTAAAAATACTCGTCTTTATTGATTGGTGATATTTTTCTGAAGTGTCATAGTCTTTTATTAATTTTGAATTATCAGTATAGTCCTTAAACATATCAGTCACTACGATGTCTGCATTAAATTTAGATGCAACTTCATATGTTTTCTCAGCATAGTCTAACTCTACAAAATCATCAGCATCAATTGTAATGATATATTCACCACTGCAGAAATTTTTATACCGTTGTTTTTTGGCTATGGTTGAACCGGTATTTTCTTGAGAAATAATTTTTAACCTATCGTCATTAAACTTATTTAAACATTTCAATGTCTTATCATTGCTTCCATCATTAACAACAACTAATTCAATTTCTCTTAAACTTTGACACAAAAATACTATCGACACACTTTTTGATGTATTGCTCTGCGTTATATACAGCAATAATAAAACTCACTTTTATAGCCATTTTCACTCTTTTTGTACTTAATTTTTACTAACAAACTAATTTTTAGCCACTAAGACCTTACCGCCGCATAGATCGAGCCTAAAATATCATTTTTGATATATAAACATGGTCTTTTTAAGCCATTTTTCATCACGTTTTGTCACTATGCGTTTTTATCTCCTCTAAATTGCCATCAGCCTTGTTTATGCCGCGTTTTGTCGTGAAAAACGCCTTTGTAGCCATGTTTTTAGCGAGCATTTAGATACTCGTCATTATATTTGCCTCTTGGCCAGCAAAAGTGCCTCATCTTCAAAGCCAGATACTTTTCTTCATAAACTCACGACAAAGGCCAAATTCATCGTCTAGGCTCAGCTGCCCAAAATATCCATCAAAATGGCCGTGCGTATGTGAGTGAAAATAAAAGCAGTCACTCATCTTCTCGATCTGTTCTAAATGTAAGATCACATCTTGCGGCCTACTTGGAGCAAGTCTCTTGCACTCGTTGTGATCAACGTTTAAAAAGCTAGCAGGCCTCATCTCATGAGCCTTTTTGTGCCGCTTCTATCCAGCCAGTTATTATAAATATATTTGCTTTTTAGTCCAAATTCTTTTCACGATAGGATAGGCATAGATGTAGTTGTCCATCCAGCCATCGTCAAATGTTATGCAAACGCTCTTTTTAGGCACCTTAAGCTCGCCCTTTTTGTACGCGATAAATTCATTTATACTTAGCGTTTTGTAGCCATTTTTCAGCTAGAAAATTTCATGTGCGATCTAAACTCATCCACGCTACTAGCGATAAATCCGCTCTTTTCAAGCACATGGTGATACATCAAAACCGTTACGCTCATTTTGCAAGTTCCATATATCAATTTCTGTGTGTTTTCTATCATTTTTCGATACTAAATGTTTCTTTTTACGTACTCTCGGCCAAAACTCACCCATCTGCTTTCTTAAATTTCTCATCCAAAATGAGCCTTTCAAGCACCTTTTTTAATCCCTCTTTGTCGCCATTTTTGAAATAAAAATCCACTCTTGCCATCGCTCACAGCCTCGCCAAGACCACCCACATCACTTCCGATGGTAGCTAGCTTGCACGAAGATGCCTCAAGCGGCGCCCCACCGATAGCCTCCATGTCTGAGGGTAGCACACAGATATCAAGCGAACCTAAAAAGTCGCTCACGTCGGTTCTGTTGCCAAGCATGAAGATATTTTTTTCTTATCTTTTATATACTCGTGTAAATTTCATTTTGAGGACCATCACCCACGATAAAAAGGGCTGGATTTTCCTACAATTTAGCTCACTAAACGCATCGATTAAGAGCTTGTGATTTTTTTAGCACGCCTTAGCACTGCCACAATACAAACGCCTACCACGTCGTCACTTAGGCCCAAATCTTTTTTTCATATTTATCTTAAATCTTGGCGTATATCTTTTTCGTGTCGATGCCGGTATAGATTTTTAGCACTTTCTCTTTTTAACGCCTCTTTTTATAAGATCAGCGCAGACTGAGTTGCAAACGCCGACCACTTTGGTGCTTAGGGTTATATGGCAGGGGCGATGTTATAGGCGCTGCAAATGCCTAGTGCGAACCACGCTAATGCCACATGTTTGCCCACGATCGCGCCTATCATGCCGTCTTTGCCTGAGTGAGTTGAGATGATTTTTATATTATTTTTGCTTTACACGGTACGATTCTTAAAATTTCAAAAATGTTATAAGACTTTTTGAGATTAAACTCCACAATTCGCACTCTATTTGCTTTTTCAAAGCTCTTTGAGCCAGTATTTAGCCCATAAAAACCCTTATCTACTCTTATCTAGCCCATTTATCACACGCTGTGTGCGGTGCTCTGCCCACCAAATCCCGAAGAGCTTTCAAGCTCAAGTATGTTTATCATTTTTTACTCTTTAAATTCTTTCATTTTCTTATTTGATAAAAACTTTATAAAAACTATTTTTTTGCTTAATTGTATATTATTTTTTTAGTTCAGCAATGCTAAAATATCTACTTAAATTCTAAAGGATATATATGAAAAATGACATTGCGTCAAAAGCTCTACAACATTTTTGGTTATTATGTTATTTACACTGCCAGTTACCGAGGGCTTAAAAACAATTCACTTACACTTTTTGTATTGGTTGAATTTATATCTGTGTCAAAGAAAAACAATTCTAAATTTGATGTTATAAATATTTCTCTTTTTATATTCATATTGACTACTTTTTATAAGTTGTTTTGTAAATGGAATCTCTCCATCAAAGGCGATTGATCCACTAAGATGTATGTTATTTTTCTTTGTAGCTAGAAGCGTTGGTATTGAGAAAGTAAACTTTAAGTTTCTGTTTTTGCCTTATTTGCTGGTTTCATCACCCGCTTTCATCCCCTGCTTGCGTTAGAAAATTACTTCAAGTGATCCAGCTACACTTTTTTTGAGCTTAAATCAATAGGTCACGTAAACCATAGCGCCATCTTTATGCTACTAGTTCTTTGTGTAGCTTTAATATCAATGGGTGAGCTATATACGAAAAAAATATATATGTATAGCAGTAGCAGGAATTTGCGCATTGGGGTTATGATTACTGGCTCAAGAGCCGCCATGTATCTTTTACCTGTTGTTATTTTTCCATCTTATTTTTTTCAGATTATAAACAAGCAAACTAATCTTAAAGTATCAATCGGCCTAATAATTTTATTTATAGCCATAATTTTTTTCCTATACATATATATCAGCAAATATCACTCAGGATATAAGGGATTTATAGCAAATTAACAAGAGGTGTAACAGGGTCAGAGACAAGATATCCGATCTTTGCTAGTGCTTTTTATACTTGGCTTGAGCATCCTTTCTTTGGTATAGGATCTGGAGAGTTTAAAATTATTGATATAACAAAATATTTTTCCAGGCAATGGCGAAGTACGTGTTAGCCATGCACACAACTACCTTTTTAACATTTTTTTAACAGAAAAAGGCATCATCGCTCTGCTTGCATATTTAGTATTTCAACTATCACTTTTTGTAAATTCATTAGATAATTTTCAGACAAAACAGCATAGTTTTTTTAGCGCTTTTGATGCTTGTTTTTCAAAACGTAATTTCACTTGTAAACACGACATTTCACCATGAAAACGCACTTTTGATGCTCTTGTTTTTGGGCGCTAGCTTTTAGGAGTTATAGATGAAAAATAGTATTTTTAAGAACTAATCCAAACGCAGTTGGAGGTGCTGAAAGATACTTAAGAAGGCTTGTTAAGGCCCCTAAGCGAGCTTGGTATCCAAACAGAAAATTCGCTCATATCTTGGCGATGCCAGCGTCTCATCTTGGAAAAAGCTCTAAATTTCTAACCGCCAAGTAAGACGCCAAAAAAAGAGATGAGTTTTTACTTTAGCCTAGAGCGCGTAAGTCGCGCCGACATCTACAGGGCAGGAGACGGCGTGCACAAGGTTTATAGGGCGACAAAGAGCTTTTTGGTGGCTAAACCCTCTAAACTTGTCTATCCGTACTTAGAGAAAAAGATGCTTTAAAAACTCCCAAAAGATCATCACAAACTCACCTCATAAAAGAGCAGATCATCACAACTTACGGCATAGAGCCAGAGAAGATCACGACCATTTATAACGGCGTAAATTTACCCCAAAGAGTGCAAAAAGCTGAGGCAAAGCTCGCACTTTGTGAGGAATTGGACTTCAATGTGAGCTTTCTACCATACTTTTTGTGGGAAATGGCTTTAAAAAGAAAAGGGTTAAAAGAGTTTTTGCTCCTTGCCTCAAAGCTAAAAAAACGCCTGTAAATACGCTAATCGTTGGCAAAGACAAAAAAACATCTCAAGCTACAAACGCCTAGCTAAAAACTTGGGCTAAACTCCTACTTTGTCGGCGAGCAAAAAGCACGGCGAAAATTTTTATGAAGCAAGCGATATTTTTATCTTTCCAACACACTATGAACCATTTTTCAAATGTCGTGCTAGAGGCACTTAGCTTTAAAAACGTGGTCTTTACGACGGCCCAAAATGGCGCTGGCGAGATACTTGAAGATAAATTGTACTTCAAAGTCCAAGCGACGAGAGCGCACTGGAGTTTATAGATGAAATTCTCACAAATCATGGGCTCATGGCGAGCCTGCAAGAGAAGTCTTACGAGCTATCTCTAAGTAGCATCGAGAAAAACGCCGAGCTCACTCTTAAAGTGATACAAAGTCTTTTTAAAATGAGAGTTTTTATCGAGCTTCCAACCTGGCTTGGCGATAGCGTAATGGCAAGCAGCTGCGATAGAGTAATCTAGTGCAAAATGAGGAAAAATTTCTACAAATCGTTTTTGGCTCATTTGTAGCTTGCGAGCTTTTTAAATCGCATCCAAACTGCGAAAAAGTGGTCATTGATGAGAGCAAAAAGGCTAAAATTTAGATTTTTTATCACTTGCTAAAAAGTGCAAAAAGTCTTGGCAAATTGATCTAGCTCTTAGCTTTAGGAGCTCATTTGCTAGTAAACTTACTATTTTTTATAAACGCTAAGCAAAAAGCCCTCTTTAAAAAGAGCAAAAACCGTCCTTCATCAGGTGCTAAAATATGCAAATTTTCGTAAAAAGTGCCATTGGCTTTAGGCGAAATTATACCGATTTAAAAGCTATATTTTACCCCTAAAATTTCAACCAAAAAAACACTAGCTCTAAATCCGGGTGCAAGTTATGGAAGTGCCAAAAGATGGTATCCAGAGTATTTTGCACAGGTGGCGCTAAATTACAAAGATGAGTTTGAGATCGTAATCTTTGGTGGCAAAAGGCGAGCAAGAAATTGCGAGAAAAATTGAGCAAATTTCTAAAAGAAAACGGCATTGCTTGCCGTAAATTTAGCCGGCAAAACAAGCATCAAAGAGCTTTGTGAACGCATAGCTGGGCTTAGTAAAAATGGCTTATTTTGTGACAAACGATAGTGGCCCCTATGCACGTGGCTGCCGCCTTTCGTGTGCCAACGATCGCTCTTTTTGGGCCGACAAAATTGAGCGAAACCTCGCCATGGGGCAATGAATTTGCAAAGATAGCACATCTAAACTTAGAGTGCATGCCCTGTATGAAGCGAGTTTGCCCGCTAAAAACGCATGCTTGTATGAGGGATCTCAAGCCACAAATGGTGATAGATGAGATAAATTTACTAAGAAAAGAACTAGATTATTAAGCTAAGCACCCTAACAACCCAGCTAAAAATATAAGCTCATAACTTCGCGGAGATATCTGTTAGCCTATTAAGATCATCAAATTGAAACTAAGTTCATCTTTAAACTTAGCTACTATCTCATCCTTGTTTTCCTTCAATTTTATCTCACAACCCAGCAAAAGCCCTTTTATAAAAAGCTTGTGATCAAGCTCATAGGCACTTATACACTCATTTACTACGCTTATTACTTCATTTGCTAAAACTGGTCTTTTAAAGATAGCCTCCGCCCCTAATTGTAACATACGCGCGCCTCCGTCGTAATCAATCTTATAGTAGCTTAGCTCCTCGCCAAGCGCCACGCAAGCAACCAAGCTAATCGTGTGACCATTTATCTCTTCGCCTAGCTCAAACTGAGGCACACTAAACGCATCAAGCCTGGGCCTCTCGCCAAACTCACGTGCCCTGTTTGCAAGACCAAGCAAGCTCTCAGCAAAACCATTTACATTTTTCATAGCCCTAAAAGCCAAGTGTTTGATGAAAAGCTCTCAGAGCCGATAAACTGCATACCAAACTCTTTTTCATCAAAGTAAATTTTTGCCAGCTTTCAAAGTCAGCCTGCCACTTGCTAGCCTCAACTACTTGCTTTAAAAAGCCGTTTTTGAAGCAGCATCGCTCTACCAAGAGAAGCGCTAAAAAGCTCACTCCAGCTAGACTTATCAACGCCTAGCTCATCTAAAAATGGCTCTTTTTTAAAAATATCAAACATTTCTCGCCCTCAAATTTACGCCGAAGCGGCGAGCTTTTTCTATCTCTTCGCCCACATCATCACTTACGATAAACTCAGTCTTATAGATGAAAAACTTTCGCCAGTTGCTTCATTTTTATCTTCAAAATTAGCCGTTTTTTTGATTATTTGGAGCATTTTTTTGCTAAAAACTAGCGAGTAAATTTGTTCTCAGCTTTTTGCCTGCTAAGCTCACTAAGGCTTAAAAGCACCTCTAGTTCGGCATACTCTCTACTTTTTGAGGCGCGCTCGTCTCTTCGTTTTTTGCATTTACCGAGTTTTGATTTTAGCTTTCTTGTCTTAAAGTCTACAATTTTGCGCGTCTTCTAGGCTATAAACCCCGTTTAAATTTGTCCTTACAAACTGGTCATCTCTAGTGATATTTATCCCTAAAAATGCATAAGGCAGATCGCGCTTTTGCCTCGTCTTTTATGATATCTTCGATGTTGCCAAGCCCTTTCAAAGACTGCGATCTCGATGTTGCCGTGAAAGTCAGCACATTTATAGTGCCCATTTTTGCCGCTTTTTGTGATCCTTGTGCTAAAGTCCTCGATCTTGCCGACCACTAAGATTTCAGCACTCTGCGGTAAGCTCTCAAACTCCGAGCTTAGCGTGTATTTGATCTTATTTATCTCATCTTTATAGTCATCTAGCGGATGGCCCTGAGAGGTAGATGCCAACGCTTTCTTGCTCACTCTAATATCTGCTTAACGTCAATTCGTCATTTATCGTGACGAAATTTATCTTCACGTCGTTCATGCTCTCATCTTCGCCAAAGAGGCTCTCTGCGGCGCTTTTTACGTATCTGAGCTGCGTTTTTGCAGGCCTCTACGATATTTTTCCACATTTTGCATAAGCATTTTTTGGCTATGGCCAAACTCATCGAAGCGAGCCAGCTTTTATAAGGCTTTCAAAGACCTTTTTTATTGACTTTAAATGGGTCTATCCTCGAGACAAAGTCGTCCATACTACTAAGTCGCCCTTTGCGTCACGCTCAGCGATGATATTTTCTATAGCCGCTCCGCCAACACCTTTAATCGCTCCAAGTCCAAAGATAATGCCGTCGTGATCTCCATTTTTAACGACGCTAAATTCCTTGCATGATTTGTTGATAGATGGCGGCAGTATCTCTATATTTATGCGTTTTGATCTCATCGATATAACGCACGATCTTATCGACATTGCTCTCCTCGCTCGTTAGAAGCGCCGCCATAAATCCAGCCGGATAGTAAGCCTTTCAGATAGGCCGTCTGAAACGTAACGTAGGCGTATGTCGCGAGTGAGACTTGTTAAAGCCATATCCTGCAAATTTAACGATCAGCTCAAAAAGATCGTCCGCCTTTTTGTCCGTTTAGCCCCTTTTTGCTTCAGCACCTTTTACAAACTCACCCTTTAGTCTATCCATCTCCTCTTTGATCTTTTTACCCATCGCACGGCGCACAAGGTCAGCCCCACCAAGGTTAAAAGCCGCCTATGGCCTGCACGATCTGCATGACTTGCTCTTGATAGACGATGACGCCGTATGTTGGCGCGAGGATCGGCTCAAGCTCCTTAAATGCGTATGTTATCTCCGCCTCGCCATGTTTTCTCTTGACGAAGTCATCAAGCATGCCACTTCCATCGGTCCTGGGCGGTAGAGTGCTAGCATCGCGACGATATCCTCAAAGCAGTCTGGGCGCAGGCTAGTTCCTAACTTTCTCATGCCCTCGCCCCTCTATCTGAAAGATACCGATAGCTTGGCCACTTTGTATCATCTTATAAACGCCAGAGTCGTTTTTTTATCGACCTGCTCCCAGATGATGTCCTTGCCGGTGCGCTGTTTAACGAGCTTTATCGCATTATCGATAACCGTTAGCGTCTTAAGGCCAAGAAAGTCAATTTTATTAAATCAACGTCTTCAAGGTATTTGAGGCTATACTGAGTGACAAAGCGATCTTCTGGGCTATTTGGCTGGCGAAATAGCGGGGTTTTTGTTCCAAAGCTCTTCGTTTGAGATGACGACACCTGCTGCGTGCTGGCCGGCGTTTCTGTTTAGCCCTCAAGGTCAAGCGCAATTCGAAATTTTAGCCGCCTTTTGGGTTTTGGCTGATGAGCTCAGCTATCTTTGGCTCTTTTATCGTAGGCATCTTTTTAGCGTGATGTTAAGCTCATCAGGGATAAGTTTAGCCATCGCATCAGCCTCCGCATAAGGCATGTCGCACACTCTAGCGACATCTCTAATGACACCCTTTGCGAGCAATTTACCAAATGTAATGACGCCAGCAACGTTAAATTGCTGCATTTTTGCGTGACGTAGTCGATGATCTCGCCACGCCTGCTTTGACAAAAAGTCAACGTCTATATCTGGCATGCTAACGCGCTCTGGGTTTAGAAATCTCTCAAAAAGTAGGTTGTATGGGATAGGATCAAGGTCGGTGATCTTTAGCGAGTAAGCGACCAGCTACCAGCCGCAGAGCCACGTCCGGCCAACTGGCACACCTCTGCGCTTGGCTTCGTTGATGAAGTCCCAAACGATCATCATATATCCTGGGAAATTCATCTTATTGATGATGCCGATCTCTATCTCAAGGCGCTTTATACTCTTCGTGTAAATTTTTCAGGGACACATTTCAGCCTCTCTTCAAGACCCTTTTCTGCACTCATACTCGAAAAATACAGCGTCATTTTTGAAGCTATATCTGTTTTCTGGCTCTGGAGGGTTAATTTTTCTCCTTAGCGCACTCAAGAGTAAATTTAGTAATTTGGCGGAGTTGGGTTGCCAGTTTGATCTCAAGATTGCACTTATCCACGATCTCTTGGGTGTTTTTCATCACTTCAGGGATGTCTAAAAATAGCTCATTCATCTGCTCTTTGCTTTTAACAAAAAAACTCATGAACGCTGTGGCGAAGGCGGTTTGGATCATCTAATGTTTTGTTCATCGCGATGCACATAAAAACCCTCGTGCGCGCGGCATCGCTCTTTGTAAAAAGTGTAGTGGGTGTCGTTTGTGGCGATGACCTTGATGCCAGTCTCTTTGCGATGCGCAAGATATCATCGTCTATACGCCTTTGATCGCCGATGCCGTGGCGCATGATCTCAAGGTAAAAGTCATCGCTAGTACCTTTTTTATACTCAAGCGCGACCTCTTTTGCCCTCTCATAGCCTTTTGGCGCCAATGTGACGTTACGATCGCTTCAATGATGCCAGCTCACCTCGCCCCTGCAAGCAAGCCGAGCTACAAACTATCCCCTCGCTGTGCTCTTTTAGTATCTTTTTGTTGATACGCGGATAGTAGTAAAAGCCCTCTATGTAGCTCATCGAGCTAAGATACATCAAATTTTTATAGCCAGTCTCATTTTTGGCGATTAAGATGAGGTGAAAGCGCTGTTTGGTGCTCTTGTCGTCAAGTCTGCTCACCGTTATGCACGTATGCCTCGATACCAATTAGCGGTTTTATCCCCTCTTTTTCATCTTTTGTAAAAATCAATTGCGCCAAACATGTTGCCGTGATCCGTGATCGCTGCTGCCGTGTCACCTCTGTCATGAAGCGTATGAGCTAGCTCTTCTATCTTGTTAGCTCCGTCTAGTAGGGAGTATTCGGTGTGTAAATGTAGGTGTGTAAAGCCGAATTTTCACTCATTTTTATCCTTTTTAATGAGCAGATTTTACAAAATTACGGCTAATAAGGCGCTTGATAAAAAGCTTAATGGGAGCTTTAGAAATTTAGAGATTTTTCGGTATGTGGTAAGAGCAAAGCACGCGATTATGCTACCATGACGCGGCTATTTTAGCGTCTGACAAATTTTAAAATGTGATCGAGTTTCTAATCGCATGCAGTGCGCCAGCACCTTTGCATGCCCTTCTAACGTGCGAGGGTTTGAGATTTTAAAAAGGGGATAAGGGGACGGACTTCGTGTCTGCCCTGCAGTTGCGAGCCTGCGAAGCAAAATTTAAGTCCTTGTCTCCCCTTTTGATAAAAACTTTTAAATTTCTAAAAACTATTTTTACAATTTTACTCATGAACGAGTAATTTCAGCTCTAAAATTTGAGCTAAGCTATGAGCGAAGCCAATTTAGTAGCCAACTCTTTGCGAGTGAATGGGAATTTTAGAATTTGCAAAAACGCATGCAACACGCCACATATCTAAATTTTTCTAGTAAGATTTAAGAGCCCATCAATTTCTCAGCCATATTTTTTGAGCTTAAATTCATATAAAAGGTTTGAAATTTTATCTGCCGAGCTTAAATTGAGCCCAAGGTCATTTGCTAGCATTTTTGTAATAAATTTGAGGATTTTGGCTTTTTAGATCATATCGGCGGTGATTTTCGAGCTTTTAGAAAGCTTTTTAGCTCCGTCTAAAAGTAGCTTGTGATGGATAAATCTAGCATTTAAAAAGCCGAACTTAGCCTTTTTGCAAGGTATCTTTGAGCTAGCGTGCAAGGCAGCAAGTCCTCGCCTCTAACCACTCACTTTACCTCCATATCCTCATCGTCAATGACGCTTGCAAAGTTGTAGGCTGGGGTAAAATCCTTTTTATAAATGACAAAATCGCCCATCTGCTCTGCCACCCTGCCTGCCAAGTTCGTCATTTTCATCAACACTTAGTCTGATAGCGGTTTTTATCTTTTATAAATTTCTAGCTTTTTATCTTTGCAAATTTCTAGTGTAAATGCCGTTTTTCATAGGCATCTTTCGTGGCTCTTGTGCACTCACAGATGTACATTCATCTAGCTTTTTCAAGTGCGTTTTCATATCTTTTTAGCCCTTGTTTTAAAAAGCTGAAAATTACGCTCAAAGTCACTAACGCTTGTAGCGCCTTTATCGTAATCTAGCCCCAGAAAATTCTAACACATCAAAGATATTTTTGAACAAATTCGCGCCGGTATCTGCCAAGGTCATAATCATCGATCCTAGTGCAAAACACCACCCAGTGAGCGCGTCAGAAGATAAGTCAAGATGAAGTTGTAGGCGTTGCCAGCGTGCAGATAGCCGCTTGGCGTCGGAGCTATGCGAGAGACTATGCCACCAGATGGTGGCAAATAGTCATTAATCCCTTGGTCTAGCCCTCATTTACTCTTAAAGTGCGTCCGCCGAGTTCTTTTTCATTTTAGTGCGTCGATCGCCTTTTGGCCCTCGTTCGCGTCGTCCATCTCAACAAAGCCAAAGCCCTTTGAGCGGTCTGTCTCTCTATCTTTTTACGATCTTTTTGCGCGCTTTACTTCACCAAATTGTGCAAAAAGCTTCCTTCAACTCTGCCTCTGTCGTTCTATACGACAAATTTCCTACATAAATGTTCACAGGATTATTCCTTAAAAATTATCGATCTGATCGATTAGAGAAATAATAGCTTATTTTCCGTCAAAAATAACGTAAAAACCAAGAAAAATTATTACAAATTTTTAAAAATATCCTTAATATGCAACAAATCACACACCACGGCATGTTATAATATCTATCACCAAACAAAAATTATTCTTAAGTTTAAGTAGAATAATTAAAATAAAAATTACAATATTTTTATAAACTATTTATAAAGTAAATCATTTTTACTTTAAGATAGCCTCTTCGCTAAGCAAATTTTTCACTATAAAAAGTGCAAATTCATAGAAAAATGCAGGGTCCCTTTGCGGTGATGATGTTTTGATCTTTTTATCACGTTTTTATCGCTCACGTAGCCTCTTTTGTCGCTTCTTACATTTTCTTCAAAAGCCAGGATAGCAGACAAAATATCTTTTAGCACATCGAGCTCGCTCAAGCACCATAGGAGCAGCGCAAATGGCACAAATTAGCTTGCCTCTTTATCAAACTGTGCAAAATTTTCTTAGCTTTGGCGTCATTTGCAAGATTTTCTGCACCTGGCAGACCTCCTGGAAGCACGATCGCATCATAGCCTAGCTCCTCCACCTCACGAAGTGTGACATCAGCTTTACACTTATGTTATGAGCACCCTCTGATCTGCGCGTCCTTTTAGGCTAGCGATAGATGCGAGCGCCCCTGCCCTGCGTAAATACATCGACAGAAGTTAGCGCCTCGATCTCCTCAAAAGCCATCTGCTAAGATCACAGCTACCTTTTTCATAAAATCACTCCTTTCTCGTGTTATCTGTTCGTTTAGATAATTTTATATAATCAAAGCTTATTTCACAAGAAAGGACAGAGCATGCAAGTAAAATTATTTACTGCAACTCTTGAAACTATCGTCCGGTAGCTTCTCGTGTAGAAGATGAAATAAAACGAACTTTAGTGATGCAAGAGTCGAGTTGGTTGTAGGAGATGGTGGAAATTTCATCGTCGAGGTTGATGGAAACGTTATCTTTTTCTAAGAGAGATCGCATCGGAAACGATGAGTCAAGATTTCCCACACGGCGAAGAGATCACAACCTTATAAACAAATATCTCAAAGAAAAGTCGGCTTTAATGCTAACTAGCGGGGCAGGCAACTGCCTCGTTTTTACTCTAAATTTACTCTTTAAATTTACCTCATCTTTAAAAACTTCAAAAATCTAAAAAGCACTTCTAAATAAATATTTCTTATAAATTTAAAGAAATTCTTAACTATTTTTGTAATTTTTGATATTTTCTTTGATGTTACCGTCTTTGTAGATCGCTGAGATGACGGCGATGAGATCGGGTTTGGCGTGTGAGAGCGAGCCTATATTTGTCTCATTTATGCCACCTATGACGCAAACTGGCAGGTTTAAAATTTGCTTTGCCTCTTTAACCACATTGAGCCCACATTTTTGGGGCATTTGGCTTTATAGGGCTTACAAAAACAGAGCCAAAAAGCGACGTAGCTAGCCCCCGTTTTTAGCGGCATTTATGGCTAAGCTTATATCGCCATAGCAACTAACGCCCACATATGCGTCTTTGCCCAAAATTTCAAACGCTCTTTTTATGCCCTCGTCCTCTTTGCCCTAGATGAACGGCCTTTGGCACCTATCTTTTTAGTCAAATCTGACATCGTCATTTTACGATACATTTCGCGCCAAACTTCTCGCATAAACTTTAAAATTTCACTTGCAAGCTTCTCGTTTTTGACCGCTTTTTGACCTAAACTGGAAAAAGATTTTAACCCCGCACTCCAAATCTCTCTTGCATACTCCAAAGCCAAATTTTCAGACATTAAAATATCATCGCTGATAGCGTAAATTTCAGCCATTAAGCCCTGCTTTATGATCTATAAGCCGTGCGCCAATTTACTTTTTATGAGCATTTTTATCCCATTTGCCACAGATTTCTAGCCATTTTTATGGCGCTTACTAGATCACTTTTTCTTGCGCTAAAATGGCTGCTAGCGAGCTTGAGAAGCTACAACCAGCCCCGTGCATCACCTTTGGGCTCAAAAGCTCCTCGCTAAATTCATCACGCTCACCATTTTTAGATAGAGCGTATCCTCGCACATTCATCAACCTTCGTTCGCTTTAGCACCATATCGCAAAGGTAAATGTAAAGTCAATACCCAAAAATCCCTAGCCTCATCTACGTTTGGCGTGGCGATAGTTGCGAGGTTTAAAAAGCTCTTTTAGCGCCTCGATCGCTCCCCATCTTCTAGCAGTTTTGCGCCTGACTTTGCCACGCAAACTGGGTCTATCACAACTGGCACATTTTTAGCTCTTAACCCTTTAAAACGCGCTTACAACGGCTATTATCTCCTCGTTAAAGAGCATGCCAACCTTCACAGCGTCTATGTCAAGCTCGGCTAGCACCATCTCAAACTGCGCTTTTACCATGCTAGCTGGCATCGCAAGCACGCTGCTAACGCCATTTGTATTTTGCGCGGTCACGGCTGTGATGACGCTTGCGCTAAAGCAGCCAAATGCCTCGCAGCTTTTTACATCCGCCTGAACGCCTGCGCCACCGATGCTGTCGCTTCCCGCAACTATCAAAACATTTTTTACTCACCGACACCCACTTATCTCTTTTTACGTCAAAAGGGTCTTTTGACCTGCCATGAAAGTGCGTATTTCTCGATACTTTTTCTTGATCGCACTCACCAGATAATCAATATCTTCAAAGGTATGCGTATAGTGCAGGCTCGCCCTCACCCAGCCTGGCTTATGGGTGAAGCTTTGGATCCTCTTTTAGCCCCCAAAAGATCATGGCCATATGAGCCTGCGCATGAGCAGCCAGCACGTGTTTGTATGCCATACTCTTTGCTTAAAATTTTTGAAAGCTCGTATGGAGCTACGTTTTTTACATTAAATGAAAAATATCGCAAGGCGCTTTTAAATTTGCTGGGCAGTAGCTAACTAGCTCTGGGATTTCCCTTTAACCTTTGGCAAAGTATTCGCTAAGCTCGCTCGTTTTTCATAAATGGTAGCAAGCCCTATCTCTTCTTAGCCTGTAAGCTAATTTGCACTGTATAAGCCCCAAAATGGGCGGTGTGCCAGCCTCTCAAGTGCCTCTTGATCCTTTAAAAATATATGGTAGTTTTTGCTCACATAGCTTACCGTGCCACCACCTGCAAAGCTTGGCACATCGTCATTTGCTAGCACTTTTTTTGATTGCCAGTAGCCCACAACTGCCAACTCCACCAAGAAGCTTATGCGGCGAGATAAAGAGCGCGTCAAAGTAGTCGCAGTTCAATGTGCATAGGCACTAAGGCTCGCCACGTCAAATGCCACGATGCCGCCAAATTCTTAACAAGCGTGTAGATTTGCTTGTAGTCGCTTATGACGCCTGTGACGTTTGAGGCTGCGCTAAAAGCTAGCGATGATCTCGCGCCCCTGCGTTTATCTTTAGAAATTGCTCCAAGTGAGATAGGTCGATGCTGCCGTCTTTTGCAAGTCTGATGCGCTCAACCTCGCAAAGTGCCTCTTTAAAGCTGATCTCGTTTGAGTGGTGCTCATAAGGGCCAAGTATGACTAGGGGCGAGTCGTTGTTTGGCTTTAGATCAAACCTTCTTTAGCAGCTGGAGGCACGTAAAGTCCCAAAAGCTCTTGAAATTTCTTGATCGCACCAGTGGCGCCATATCCTGTGGCTATGAGATAAAAAGCTATCATCAAGCCCTAAAAATCGCTTTTAGCTCGCTTCTAGCGCTATCATACAAAATCGCTGCGTTTTATAAGCATTTGAGGATGTTAGCGAGTGCGTGTTGGCGTAGGTTTTTAAGATATCAGCGACCTCGTTCTCGATGGGTTTATACGCAAGCCCAGAGGCGGTGTAGTCGAAGTAATGTATCCCTAAAATAATATCTCTTCTAATGTGCTCAGTACCAACTTTTAGCCTTTTTAGTTTTTGCGTGATTATAATTAAATTTCTAAAAATATGCTACAATCCGCCACACAAAGGATACGAAATTTTAGCCATAAAATCGACATTTGAGCGGATGAAGCACCTTGGTATTGCTGAAGTTATAAAAATTTCATCTTGTTTTTGATGACTTTTTATTAAAGGGCTCATACTACGATGTTTTTGAGGCGATCAGGGCTGAAATTTTCAGATGATTATAAGAAATTTGATGGCTAGGTTTTACTTTTGACGAGGACAGCGACGAGGCCATTAAAATGGCTCTCATTAAAGCTTGCTAGAAGCGACAGAAAGAAATTTGAAGCGTAAATAAAAATTTTGCCCCAAAGCATGACAAATAGGGTCTATGCAAAGCTTTTTAGCAAGGATTTTTTTAGTGCTTGAAAAGAGCCAAGAAAAGCCACGAGTAAAAAAACAAGCGCCAAATTTTCAAAAAGAGCAGAGCGAGCTTATAAGATAGAGGATAAAATTCACTTCAACAGCCATTTTTTTCAAGGTTTTGGTTTAGATTTATCGAGCCAAATTTAAGCCTCTTAAAAAGAGGGCAGGAGTGAAGAAATTTTAGAGCTTATAAGAAGAGATTTGATGAATACGCAAGCCTTGGATTTGAGCTTTTAAGCGGCGAGCTAATGGCTAAAAAGCTTGGATTTAACGGCATTTTTGTTAAGCTCATTTTGGAGCAAAAATATAGAGCTAGACATGCTTTTTAGCATAAATGGCAAGATAATAGTCGGCGAAGCAAAGTATAAAGAGCGAAAAAATCGGTAAAAATGTCTTCAATTTAGTCCTTCACAAGTGCGAAAGGCTAGGCATAAAGCCTGATATCGTGGCGCTTTTTCAAAAAGTGGCTTTAGCAAAGAGCTTTTGGGCTTAAAAGATGAGCGACTTAGGCTTTATGAGATAAAAGATTATGAGGAGTTGCTGTGAGTGATATCGATATACAAAATGGCCTAAAAAGCCTGATAGAGCAGACCCTATCTGATAGAGCGTGAGTATAAACTTGACTGCTTCTTATATGGGTCTGCAAGGTTTTATAAAAGATATCGTGGAAATTTTGCCAAATGCCATTTGGGTGCTTGATGAAAATGATGAAATCTTTCTTGCAAAACTCAGAGGCACAAAAAGCTTGGCAAAGCGCTCACTTTCATCCCAAAAGACGAGGGCGAACTAAACTTTGGCTCACAAATTTATCTAGTAAAAAGGTGGTAAAAGATGATAAAAAGATCATCTCAGCTACCGATATAACGCAGGAAAAACGCACCGAGCGCCTAGCCTCGATGGGTCAAGTAGCAGCGGCACCTAGCTCACGAGATAAGAAACCCAATAGGCTCTATCTCGCTACTAAATTCCACACTTTTTAAAAAGGGCTGAGCCAAAATTTCTGCCCATCGTCGAGCAGATACAAAAGGGATCTGGCGGGTTGAGCGCATCATCAAAGCCACACTTCTTTTTACAAAAAGGGCTTAGCATCACGCCAAAAGAATTTAACTTTTAGACATCAAAAGTGAGTGCGAAGAGGCGCTTAAATTTTATGAGTATTCAAAAGAGATAAGCTTTGAGCTAAATTTCCCTGACGCCCATTATAGTGGCGACTTTGACCTCATCGCGATGGTCTTTCAAAACATTTTATTTAACGCCATAGACGCCATCGAAGAGGACGAAAACGACGAAGGTGTGGTGAGACTAAGCTACGAAAGACGCCAAGCGAGCATAAGTTATAGTCTATGACAGCGGAGTTTCTATAAAAATGAAAAACATCGTCTTTGAGCCATTTAAGACAAGCAAACTAAAGGGCAATGGCCTAGGACTGCACCTTTGCCTGCAGATAATAGAGGCGCACAAGGGCGGCATAGAGATAACCCTTGAGCCAAAGACATTTTGTATCAAATTACCTATAAAGGAGAAGTGATGGAGTGAAAATTTTAGATGAGCTAAATGCGTGGCAAAAATGGCCTAAAAGCGCTTCAAATTTGAGTGAGATACCCCAAAGATGGCGACGAAAAAGTGGCATTTATAAGCGTTGATATGATAAATGGCTTTTTGTTGTGAAGGCGCACTAGCTAGCAAGCGTGTGGGTGAGCTCTCAAAGGGCATAGCAGAGACTTTTAGGGCTAGCAAAGGGATAAATTGACCTTAAAAACTACATCCTCATCCAAGATGCTCATGAGCCAAATCGGCTGAGTTTGCGAGCTTTCCAGCTCATGCTTTAAAAGGGCAAAATGAAGCACAGGCAGTTGATGAGCTACGAAAGTGTAGACTTTTTAGTGAGATGAAGACTTTTTATAAAACTCACTTAGCATCGCTTACTCTGCAGGAATTTAATAAATTTATAAGTAAATTTGATAGCTTTGTCATTATGGGCGACTGTACCGATATGTGCATCTATCAGCTTGTCTCTCACCTAAAACTTAGCGCAAATGAGCAAGTTAAAAGGGAGATCATCGTGCCTGCAAATTTAGTCCAAACCTACGACGCTCCATGGCATAGTGGCGATTTTTATCAAAATGTATTTTTACACCACATGCAAATGGCACTAAATGCACATGTGGTAAAGAGCTAGAAAATTTAGCCATATATTTATATTAAAACAATTATCAAGTTGTAAAATTTAGCGCTTTATCTATCGTAATTAATATAATTAATAACGCAGATTTGCGCTAATTTTCAGATCTATTCTCTTTAAATTTCTCTTCTTATAAAAATATTTTTAGATTACATTTTTACAATATATTTGACATTAACTATCAATATAGTTATAATCACGCTCAAATTTAAAAACAAGAGGCATTATGGAACTTTTAAAACACAACATTGACTATATAATCATCGGTATTTTTGGGCGTTATGAGCTTTTTGTGCTTTGGTATACGATAGAGCGTATCATTTTTACTCACGCGCAGATATAAATAGCTACAAAAAACATCGAAAGAGCCTCGATGAGGCGCTAACAAAAATTTAACCACACTTTTATATCATCTACTCAAACGCCCCATATATCGGGCTTCTTGGCACAGTTGCTGGCATAATGATCACATTTTTACGACATGGGTATGGCTGGCGGCATCGATACAAAAAGTATTATGATTGGCCTATCTTTGGCGCTAAAAGCGACCGCATTTTGGCCTACTTGTGGCGATCCCAACACTTATGATCTACAACGGCTTTGTTAGAAAAGTCGATGTCATGATAAACAGATACAAGGCCAAAAATGCGTCTAAATAAAAAGATGGGCTAAATATCGTCCCATTTATCGATATCATGCTCGTTTTGCTAGCCATCGTGCTAAGCATCTCGACCTTCATCGCCCAGGGCAAGATCGCAGTCGATCTACCAAGTGCGAGCAGCACAGAGCAGATCAAAGAGGATGAGAAAAAGTGAGTGTCGTTATCGATAAAGATAATAAATTTTTATAGATGACGCGGAAATTTCGGAAGATGAGCTGAAAGATAAGCTAAATGCCATTGATACTAAGACTTTAGTGCAGCTAAAAAGCGACAAAAACGCTAAAGTGAGAGCTTTTGTGAAGGTCATAGATATATTAAAAAGAAAAAGGGACACGAAAACTTTGCAATCCAAACAGTCTCTGAATAGAATTTCAAACTATACCGGCCTAGTTGTCTCGCTGCTGGTGCATAGCGTGGCGCTTTATTTTATCATGGTGCATCACCACTTTGAGATAAAAGTGAGCGAGCAAAAGCCTATCAAGATATCTCTGCAGTCATTTGTAGCAGAGACCACGGCTCCGCAGATAGCTGAGCAAGTGCTAATACCTGAACCAACACCACCAGCTCCGCTGCCACCACCTGAGCCTCCAAAACCAGAGCCTAAGCCAGAGCCAAAGGTAGAACCAAAGCCTGAGCCTAAACCAGAGCCTAAAAAGATAGAAAAGCCTAAACCAGAGCCAAAAAGTGGAGAAAAAGCCAGAACCTAAACCTGAGCCTCGCCCTGAGCCAAAAATTGAGCCAAAGCCTGAGCCTCAAGCAGAACCAGCGCCATCTCCTGTCACGACACTCAGCACCTGCTGTAAATACAGATTTACCAGCAAATAACAAGTCTATCACCGCAGCACCTACTCAAAAAGTAGCGCAAGAGCTAAAGTATCAAACGCACAAAGCGACGAGGACTTTAGCAAGGTCATAGCTGCTGTTAAAAAAACACAAAAACTACCCTAGCAACGCAAGGCGCATGAGACACCAAGGCGTTGTTGAAGTTAGATTTTTGCTTAAAACGGACGGCAGCATAGATGAGCTAAGGTCACTAAAAGTTCAGGCTTTGAGTCGCTTGATAAAGGGGCGATAGAAAATATCTTAAAAAGCAAGCTCTGAGTTTCCAAAACCAAAAGAAGACCGCTATCTTCGCTTTCCGATAGCATTTACATTAAAATAAATTTTAAGCTCAAATGAGCTTAAATTCTTATCAAGTGTTTAGATCAGGATAGTCCCAAGCGTTAAATTCAGCACTTAGGTCGTCATTTTTCTTGCCCTTTGCAGCATAGCCACTCAAGCCCTGCGCGCCTCTCCATAACGACTTCTTCGTCAAGTCCAGCCACCTTTTTGCCATTTACTCTAGCATCTACGCACGCCCAGTGGTAGCGATAAACTAGGTCAAGCTTGCTTAAAATTTCATCCATACTGCGAAGCTTTTGAGCGGCTTTTTAGCCCGCCCTCTCTAAAGACATCCATCACAAACTCGCAGTCGCAAAATTTTTATCCATCTGTCCGATATCTTCAGCTATGCCAAGCGCCCAAAAGCAAGATCCATAGCGACTCATATTTCCAGCCCATATTCACAGCCGTGTCCATATCAGCTCTATCCTCAACGACCCTCTTTTTCTTTTACGCTAAGTCCTCGTAAGCTTCACCTAAAAAGCTCTTTGCCCACGCCATATTTTCTTCGCCCAAAGAGCCTTCATCGCGGATCGTGCAAGCACACATTATCACCGTAAATGAACAAACTGCGCGCCTTACTATCTCGTCCACGTCTCTTGGCGTAACCTCAATATTTTTCATAGCGAAGCGGCAAGCTCTCAAGCACCGCCACACCCTCTTGTTTTAAAATTACTTTTATGTTCTCATCTTTTCTTTGTTGCGCTGTTTTTGGCATATCCGCACCTTTTTAAAAATATCAAATACTCTCATTTCCTACCCAAAAACTCGGCGTTAAATTTCTCTTCGTCAGAAATTACGCCCAAGAACTTCAGATTTCCTCCATATCAGCCCCTTGCCGTCTCAAAACAGCTAGTAGCCCCTGGACTTGGCGTCATGTTAAAAGCTTATGCCCTCGCCTGTGCTTATCTTGCCCTCGCCAAGCTCTAGCCTTTTTGTTGCGGTCGATCACCTGCGGTCTTACGCCGCCGAAATTTACAGCATAGCTTAGGTCGTTTTCGCTTAGGCTTGGCACGATCTTTCTGGCGTCTTTGACAAATTCTTTTTGTTGACAAATGGCACTTCAAACAAGAAATTTCTTAGGATATACGACCTGATGTCATCGTCTTTTAGTACATTGTAAAGACGTCAAGGACGTTTTGTCAAATTTTAAGCACTTTAAGAAGTCAAAAAGCTAGAGCTTTCCGTGAAATCTCTCAAGCTTTGGTATGACAAGGGCTGTTGGACCAAAAACGAGTGTTGCCATTAGCTAGAATGTCTGGGTCGCCGTGGAGTGCGGCAAATGGTAGCTTGTCGTTTTGCACCATATAGACTTTGCCGTTTAGTAGGCGCTTGTTAGCAAAATAAAAGCTTCCAGCAACTGGCGGCGTGCTAAGATGAAGGCCGTAACCCATCTTGTGAGCTAAAAATAGCGAGTGCGCTCCAGCATCGACTACGACGTAGTTTGCAGTGATAACTTCGCCCTCATTTATCTTGATGTGAAAATGTATCGCCCACCTTTTTTTCATATCAGTCACTTCTGAACTTAGGCTGATCTCATAGCCATCTCCGCCTAGCTTAGCGCATTTTGCACGAGCGAATTTGCCACGCCACCAAAGTCCATCGTCGTAAACTGGCCATTTTGCGCGCCAATGGCGATGATGTTTTCTGGGCGCTCATTGCCATTTGCGTCAAAAACGACATTTGGCTCGATCTGCTTTAACTTTTTCTCTATCATAAATTCAAGATAAGGGAAATAGCTCTTTAAAAGCTCTCATATCGCTCCTTGATGCGCTCTACTTCGGCGTCTCCGATAGCTAGCGTCATCTTTTGATGAGCAAACATATATTTGCCCTCTAAGTTGTATTTTAGAGCGTATTTTACTGGCATATTTGCCACTTGTGAGACCTTTTTGGCCTTTTCTAATGTGTGGTTTGTCTGATATCGCCGCAGTGGATGGTCTGTGAGTTACCCTTGCCAGATTGTAGCGTCGCTACGCCGTCATATTTTTCTAAGAGCGCGACCTTTTTTATATCGCTAAATGCAACCAACTCGTAAAAGAGTGCCGTCCCGCTAATGCCCGCTCAACAATTGCCACTTCAAAGTGCTTTTGCCTCATTTTTCTCCCTGAAAGTTTAGTTACACAAATGATACTATATTAAATTCAAATCAAACGGCAAAAAGCGAGGTGTGAAAAATAGGCTGTGTAAAAAGTGAGATGGCGAAGGCTTTCACCTTGCCATAAAGCTAAAATTTATAAGAGACATTTACCTTGAAATTTTCTACACTGGCTCCCAGTCTACGTAGTCTGAGTTGCCTGTATAGTCAGCCATCCTTTGTGACTGCGAAGCATATGCTTTGTTAAATAGGTTGTAAATTCCAGCATTTATCTCTAGCCCTTTACATTTACCGCTGCTTGGCGCATAGGTAGCGTAGATGTCGCTAACTGCGTAGCTTGGTATCTTTGCGCTCTTATCATTGCCAGCTGAGACGGTATTTTTCGAGGCAAAGTAGATTAGGTTGTAGCCTATTAGCGTATCGATGCTAGAAAATGCGTACTCTGCGTTAAATGTGTATTTATCGCCCTGATCGCGGTAGCCGATGATGTTTGAAGTGTAGTATCCGCCCCTTGCTGGGTTTGCGACTCTATCTTTATATTTTTACATTTTGATGAGTGTAGCTAGCAGCTAGGCTAAGTGCGTCTAAATTTAGCCTTGCAAGTAGCTCAACACCGCTTATATCAGCTCCCCAGCGTTTATCCTCTTTAAAGCTCCATTTGCTGCGTTGTTATCAACTATTAAATTACTATATTTGTCACGAAATATTTTGCAGAGAGGCTATATGAGCTAACTTCATTTATATCACCATGATATTTAAGCCCAGTTTCATAGCTGTTGCCAGTTGTCGCTTTTAGATCTTTATTTGCTTCAAATTTTTGCTCTACTTGCATACATCGACTCCATAACGTCAGGCCCTCTAAAGACTCTTGCATAGCTTGTAAATGCGTGTAATCCTTTAATGATCTCATAATCAAGTGCAAGTGCTGGCGTAAAAGTCCATTGAAATTTATAGGTGTAGCTCTTTACATTTCCAGCTCTGCCATCGCAGCTTTTTAGCTCGTGATGTGTATATCTTATGCCAGGAGTAACAGTTAGCGAGCTAAATTTAGCGCATCTTCTGCGTAGATAGAGTAGTTATTTACCTTTTCTGGGTAGTGATTGTCTGGCTTGTTGGACTTACTTTGATAAAACTCAGCGCCATATCTAAAAAGTCTGCCTTAAATCGCCGCTCTCAACTACACTTTTAGCCTTTGCATTTATGCCATTTGTCTTTACGCCTAAAATTTTTAAGACAGGATCATCTTTTTTGTGCTCGGTATTATATGCCGTTACCTCCAAATTTAAAAGATCGCTTGGTTTATACTCATACTTTAACGTTGTCGTATCACGCTCGTATTTGCGGTAGTCATCGACATTTGCTCCATTATGCCAGCTACAATTCTGCTCTAAATGGATAAATACCTTTAAATTCATTATGCTCTATAGAGATAGAAAATTCTATGCGCGTCAAGGAAGCTATAGCCAAGCTTTTAGAAGATAGCTAAGGTCGTTTCCGTCGCCGCCTATTTTTATTGCCATTGCCACTTTTTGCCGTAGTCGTAACCTTTGTGGTTTATCGCAGCTATGAAGTCAAGCCCTTCAACTGGGGCGGTAAAGAGCATAAGGCCTTGAGAGAATCGCTGTTATTTGAGGCGTATCCGGTCTTTATCTTTGCGCCAATCTTCTCACCGCTTTCAGCAAGTCCCTTTGCGTCGACCGTTTTCAAAAGCGACCGAGCCGCCAAGCGCACCAGAGCCATTTACGACTGATCTGAGCCAACCTCTACGTCTATTGCCTTTTATAAGATCAGGATCGATCAACAAGTCGGCGTTGTGGTGAAAGGTGTTTTCCATTTTGTTTTGCGCCATCTACCGTGATATTTAGGCCACGATCACTTACACCTCTCATGTAAATTTTTGGTTCATGCCGTTTGTGCCACCCACATAGACGCCAGGGATGTCTCTCATCACGTCTTTTGCCAGACCAGCGTTTTCTAGTTGAGATACGATGTCATCAACGCCGTATCCACCACTGCTACTTGTCACCTCAACACCGCTTAGCACGCTCTCGCCTGCTGCGTTTGCACAAACTGCCACGCTAGCTGCAAGAGAAAGCTTAAATAAGCCCTTAAATCTCATCTCTCCTCCTAATTTGATTATTAAAATTACTATTTTAGTTTATAATCCGATTTTTGAGATTGAATATTATAATTTTAAATATAAATTTTTAGGTAAAAACTTAAAAATAAATGCGATTTTTATAGCTATAAATATATAAATTCTATTTGCTGTGTAGAAAAAAATAGCAATTAAATTTTGGATATTTTTGTTTTAAGAAAAAAGTGAAAATTTGGCAAGGTGAGAGCCTTGCCATGAGAAATAATACGCCCTTTTATAGGCGTTTTCTATTTTGTCATTTTTCGCCGATTCTTTCATGGCGCCAAAGGCAGTAAGGATTTCTAAGTAGCTCCCTGCCAAGTGCTACGCCGTCGCAGACATCGCCAGCGACAATGCCTCGCACTCGCTTGCCTTTGTAATGAGACCGACTGCGATGACTGGGAATTTTTAACTGCATTTTTCACAGCTTTTGCGTAGCCAGTTTGATAAAAGAGGCGTAAAGTGGGCACAGCATCGACATTTGCGTAAACTCCGCCAGCTGAGACGTGGATGTAATCAGCCCCATTTTTCTCTAGCTCACGCGCTAGCTTTACGCTATCTTCCACATCCCAGTCGCCCTTAAGCCAGCTACTTGCACTTATCCTCACTCCAACTGATATCAACGTGAGTTTTTATCTCACTTAAAATCTCAAGCAGTAGTCTTATGCGGTTTTCAAAACTACCGCCGTATTCGTCATCTCGCTTGTTCGTGCCAGCACATAAAAATTGATTTATCAAATATCCATGCGCCGCGTGGATCTCCACAGCCTCGTATCCTGTGCTCTTTGCACGCACTGCGGCATCCACGAAAGCTTTTGCTTTACATTTTGCGATATCCTGCGCGTTCATCTCTTTTTGGCGTGGCGTATTCCTCGCTATCGTGATCTCACTTGGCGCAACGATGCCTTCGCAAGTGCCCTTTCTGCCAGCATGCGCTAGCTGAACGGCCATTTTGGCGCCATATTTAGCGCAGCCCTTTACTAGCTCCGCGTGAGCCTCGATCTGCTCGTCACCCAAAAGTCCAAGGTCTTTTTGGTGATCCTGCCACGTACCTCAACAGCCGTTGCCTCAACAATGATCATCATACCGACACCACCGATCGCCCTTGTAGCGTAATGTAGCTTGTAGAAAGCACCTTGGGCGTCCGTCCTCTTTTTGACCTCGTACATACACATCGGAGCCATGATAATGCGGTTTTTGATCTCGATGCCACCTATCTTAAGCGGCGTAAAAAGCTTTATTTTTGCATGAAATTTTCCTTTAATTTTTGGTTATTTTAGGATATTTATTTATCTTGGATATGTAAAGATTTGCGTTTTATGATCTTAAAAGTGCTTAGTAAATTTATTTTTAAAATCTCATGATTTTACAAATTTATGAGCGAGGCATATCACGACTCTAAATTTAGTGCTAAACGAAGTGCACTCAAATTAGTAGTCTGCTAAAGGCGAGTGAGTAAGATTTTTAAACGTGCAAAAATAGTAAACTCTATTTTTGAAATCACGACTTTCAATTTATAAGCTCTTTTATTCAAAAAGGGAGACAAGGGGACTCGAGTTACGAGGCCGTCCCCTTATCTCCCTTTTAGATCCCTCGTCTGCTTGCAGTTACGAGATGAAGTCGAAGCAAAATCCCCTCGCACGTTAGAGGGGCATGTAATCGTGCTGGCGCACTGCATGCGTTTGTATATCGGTGAGCACCAGACAAATTTTTAAAAATTTCATGAACAAGTAATTTCGGCTCTAGAAATTTGAGCTAAACGGTAGAGTGAAGCCATTCCAGTAGTCAATTCTTGTGAGTGAATGGAATTTTAAAATTTGCAAAAAGCTCATTTTATAAAACCGATCCTATTTCTTACCCTCAAACAAAGAAGCAAAATACTCATCGATATTAACGCCCTCTTTCTTCATCTCTTTTAGCCTTAGCTTTACGTCGGCGTCTTGCCAAAGAAGTGGCGGCAACGCAAACATCACCCTATCAAGGCTAAATGTACGCACATCCTCGCGCCAGCCATCCCAGCGGTAAAAGCTCATAAAATTTAGATATATCCCCACTTAGCGCCCAGTATAAAAACTGCGAGTAGCCAAGCTGCGTATCTTCCCATTTGCCGCTATCTGGTGCGTAGTAAAAGACGTTGCCAGCTTTTGCCGTCAAAAGCGCCGCCATTTACCGCGAAAAATCCGCCCAAAACATCGTCCGCTACAAGCAAATAACTGAGGCATCTGCACTGCTTCGCTAAAGCTTTTTGCCAAGATTAAAGCTGTAAATTCCCGCGCTTCATCTGCTCACATCCTGAGCCAAGCACACTGCACCAGCCGCCATCTATCACAACACCGCCGCACCCATAAACAAGCGCTCCCATCGGCGAGCGAGTGGTAACTGAAGTCCCAAAAGCTCGCTTTGCGCCCTGCTCTCATCGCGAGGCAAAAATTTCATAGTCGTTTTTGGCCTCTCTTAGCCACTCTTCGATCAACGCCCAGCCTGGCTCATTTGTATCTATAAGCTCGTCTAAAGCTCTCATTTCTATCCTTGTGATAAATTTTGGTGAATGGTAAAAGAAGAATTTGGCGAGCCGCCCCGCCAAATTATATAGATAGGTTATTTTGCGTCCCAAGCTAGGATAGTGTTGCCCTCAGCGTCGGTAGCCACGTCGCCCATGCCCATGATGTTGTAGCCACAATCTACGTAGTGAACCTCGCCTGTTACGCCGCTAGCTGGGTCGCTAAGCAGATACATAGCGCTGTTGCCGACGTCTTCTGTGGTGACGTTACGTTTTAGCGGGCTATTTACTTCGTTGTAGCGTAAAATCATCCTAAAAGTCGCCTATACCGCTTGCGGCAAGCGTTTTGATAGGGCCTGCACTGATCGCATTTACACGGATATTTTTAGCGCCAAGGTCGTGCGCAGGTAGCGGACTGAGCTCTCAAGTGCCGCTTTTTGCAACGCCCATGACGTTGTAGTGTGGCTACAATTTTCGGTCCGCCAAGATATGTAAGAGTTAGCACCGAACCGCCCTCTTTTAGCACCGGTAGGACCGCACGAGTAAGGCTTAGTAGCGAATAGACGCTAGTGCCCATCGCTATGTCAAAGGCCTCTTTTGTGGTATTTACAAACTCACCCTCAAGCGCCTCTTTTGGTGCGTAAGCCACCGCATGCACGACAAAATCGATCTCACCAAGGTCTGCTTTTATGCGATCTGCAAGGCCGTCTAGGTGAGCTTGGTTAGTTTACGTCTAGCTCATAGACAAATTTGCTTCCAAACTCCTCAGCGATCGGCTCTACACGCTTTTTAAGAGCATCGTTTGGGTATGTAAAATGCCATCTGCGCACCTTGATCGTGACAAGCTTTTGCGATGCCGTAAGCTATTGACTTGGCGTTAGCAACGCCTACGATCAGACCTTTTTACCTTTTTAGTATCATTATTTCTCCTTTAAAATTTTCGCAATTCAGATTTCTAAACCAAATTTAATAGCGGCGGTATCACCGCAACTCCAGATGTTTCAAATGTGCGTTTTCGAAAATTTAAATAAACCAACAAGCGGATATATCGCTAGGTAAATTTAAATGTTTCGAAAGTAAATTTTCATCCCAAGGCTAGGCAGATAGCCCTGTCGCAGGGTGAAATGGTGCAAGATCGTTTAAATTTATCAGCGAGATGCCGCGCTAATAAGCCCCTAGAAAATTATTCGCATCCCAGCTGGCTGTGCCTAGCAAAACCCCATCGCAGCTCTTTATACCTGCGATATCAGCGATATTTGCTGCATTGACACTTCCGCCGTAAAGCGGCGGCACATTTGCCTTCGTCTTTAAAAACTTAGCACCTCATCCATCTGCTCTATGCTCGCACTCTTGCCAGTTCCTATCGCCCTAGATCGGCTCATATGCGATGACTAAAGTCTATAGCCAAGGTCGATATTTTCAAGCTGGCGGCTTAGAAATTCTTTGGTCGCTCCGCTTTTCGTTTGTGCTTAGATTTTCGCCGATGCAGTAGATCACGTTCCAACCATTTTTGCGGCAAAGTCACATTTCGCTCGCAAAAACTCCTCGCTCTCTTTGTACATTTCACGCCTCTCAGGTGGCCGATCAGCACATCTTTGATCTCAAATTCATCAAGCATCGCCTTGCCGATCTCGCCTGTAAATGCCCCACTCTGCACTGTGGTAGAAATTCTGCGCCCCAAGCCTAAAAATATGCCTTTTTTTCATCAAAGGCGCTAGCCGAGACAAATACGCTCACGTCGTCATTTGCGCTATCGTGCGTCTAAAAATTTTGCGTACTCTCTAAAGCTCTCTCTTGTATGGTTGCACTTTAAATTCGCTAGAAATTTCCAAGACCTACTCCTCTTTTCTAAGCGGCTTTATGCCAGGTAGCTCTTTGCCTTCTATTAGCTCCAAGCTCGCACCGCCGCCAGTTGAGATAAATGTCATCTCATCGGCGTCCCCTGCACGCTCGACCACGTCAGCCGTATCGCCGCCGCCAACAACGGTAGTTGCGTGAGTGTCGATGATAGCGTGGCTCATTTTGATGCTACCTTTACAATTTATCCATCTCAAAAACGCCCATGGGTCCGTTCCACCAGATGGTTTGCGCATCGGCGATGACCTCTTTAAATAGCCTAATGGATGCAGGGGCCAATATCAAGCCCCATCCAGCCATTTGGGATCTCTTGAGCTGGGACGTATTTTTACGGCACTTTCAGCTGAAAAATGTCTGAGCGGCTACGACGTCTACCGGCAGATAGGTTCGACACCCAGCTCCCTCGCCCCTTACGCAAAAATTTCGCGCGCGTCTTCGATAAGGTCCTCTTCAAAGGAGCGATTTCCGATGTTCTCGCCAGTGATTTTAAAAATGTAAATGCCATGCCGCCGCCAATTATCAGCTTATCGACGCGTGGAAGCAGGTTGTGTAGGGCTTGAAGCTTGCCGCTCACCTTTGATCCGCCCACAACTGCGACAAATGGACGTGATGGATGTTTTTATCAAATTACGAGCGAATGTATCTCTTTTTGTAGTAAAATCCCGCTGCTTTATGCTTTTCATCATAGCTAGTGATCGCTTCAACCGATGCGTGAGCTCTGTGACAAACGCCAAATGCGTCGTTTATGTAGAAATTCGCCACATCTGAAAGCTCTTTTGCTACATTTTCATCATTTTTGTCTCGCCCTTTTTCAAAGCGTAAATTTTTCTATCATCATACTTCACCAGCTTTTTAGAGCTGCAGCCTTTGCTTTCAGCGTCATTTCCGATCACATCTTCAGCAAATATCACCTCTCTATCAAGCAGTCTTGATAGCCTTTTTGCCACGCCGCGAAGTGAGAAATTTCTCCTCAAAGCCATTTTTGGGCGTCCAAGGTGGCTAGCCAAAACCACGCTGCAGCCGTTATCTGAGGCAGTAGCGGATGGTTAGTATCGCTGAGCGGATCCTGCGGTCATCAGTGATGTTTAAAAAACTCGTCCATAGGCACGTTAAAATCGCACCTTATAAAGAACTTTTTGCACCATTAAGCTCAAGGTCGTTGATCGATAAAAATATCACTCATTTTTCACCCTTCGATGTACTTTTGTAGCCACGATCTTAGCAAGATCAACAAGCCTTGTTGAGTAGCCCCACTCGTTGTCATACCACGCAAAGACCTTCACCATATCATCAGCGATGACCTGCGTAGTGTCGCTCGCTACGATGCTACTAAAGGTACTCGTGCAAAAGTCGCTGCTAACTCTGTAGTCGTCATCGACAAATAAAATTCCCTTTAAATTTGACTCCGCAGACCGCTCTAAACGCCTCGTTTATCTCCTCTTTGCTAGCCGGTCTTTTTAAAACCGCCGTTAGATCAACCATTGAGACGTTTGCGACTGGCACGCGGACGGCTTTAGCCATGCATCTTACCGCTTAGCTCTGGAAGCACTTTGGCGATCGCTTTTGCAGCTCCGGTAGTTGTCGGTCCAATATTTAGCGCTGCTGCACGTGAGCGACGGAAGTCTTTAGCTTTTACATCTACTAAGCTCTGACCATTTGTATAGGCGTGGATCGTAGTCATCAGCCTTTTACGATGCCAATTTATCATTTAGCACCTTTTGCAACTGGAGCTAGGCCGTTTTGTAGTGCAGCTTGCGTTTGAGACGATCGCCTCGCCTGCGTATTTATCGTCATTTACGCCGACTACAAAATGTCGCCGTGTCGTCTTTGCCGGAGCACTCATGACGACTTTTTTTGACGCCACGAGCTAGATATGGCTCGCATTTTTCAGTGGTTAAAAACTTGCCAGTGCACTCTAAAACCACGTCTACGCCGTAGTCTGCGTAGCTAAGCTCGTTTAGATCTCTTGTAGAAAAACTCTTATCTTTTTGCCATTTACTTCTATAAAATCGTCGCTTATCACCTTAACGTCTTGCTTAAATTCGCCGTGCACGCTGTCGTATTTGAGCAAATACCTCGTCATATCCCTTGTTGCGGTGTCGTTAATAGCGACAAGCTCAACATCATCACGCTCTAAAATAATACGAGCAGACACCTACCGATACGCCCAAAGCCGTTTTATTGCTACTTTAACTTGACATCTTAGCTCTTTTGATATAATTACGCCTAATTCTACAAAAAGTTTTAAAACAAATATAAACAAGGCACTTTTAATAGATGAAGTTAGCACTTTTTGGCGGGAGCTTTGATCCGGTTCATTTAGGACACGATAGCATTGTGAAAATGGCACTAAGTGGCCTTGATATCGACAAGCTCATCATCATGCCAGCTTTTATAAGTCCTTTTAAGAGCGATTTTCAGCTCCACCAGAGCTTCGCCTAAAGTGGATAAGAGAAATTGGGGCGGCTTAAAGAAGGTCGAAATCTCAGACTATGAGATACTGTAGCTCGCCCAGTGCCCTACCATAGAGACTGTTAAGCTATTTGCATGAGAAATTCAAGATAGAGTAGTACTTTATCTCATAATAGGTGCGGACCACCTAGCCACGCTTGATAAGTGGCATGGCTACGAGGAGCTAAAAATTTAGTGCAGTTTGTGATCGCCAAGCGCAATCACACAGAATTCCTGAAAAGTCTACAAAAATGGACGTGCACGTCGACGTTAGCTCGTCGCAGATCAGGCATCAAAAGGGGCTTGATGAGCTGCCTAGCGAGATAAAAGATGAGATTATACTACCAAGGATTAAAGATGCAGGAAAGATCGATGCAAGAGCGCACCGAAAGTATAGTTAAGATTTTAGACGCAAAAAGGCTGAAGAGATACAAGTGTTTGATATGAGTGGAGATGATTATTTCGTAAAGGCCGTAGTTATCGCTACTACGCTTGGTAGAGGCACGCTTACTCGCTTGGTGAGGACCTAAAAGAGGAGCTAAAGCCTCTTGGAGAGAAATTTATAGGCACTGAGAGCTCGCCTGATTGGATCGTGATGGACCTTGGCGACATTTTTGATACATCTTTTAAGCCCAGCTTATAGAGCAAAATACAACATCGAAGAGTTTTTACAAAAGCTAAAAACTAGCAAAGAATTCTTAACAAAGACAAGCGATGAGCAAATAAGCCATAAAAATATAAAAATGCTAGCAAAAATGGCTTTTTGCCAGTCGCTTTTAAATATACTCCTATCTCATCCCAAACCCCAATGCACACATCGCCACGCAAAGGCAGATGCTAGCTAAGAGCTTTTGATGCACCAAATTTTCAGGGAAAAATGGCAAAGATCTAACGCAGATCGCCACTAGGAAAAATAGCGCAAACCATGGTATGCTCTTTAGCTTTGAGCCACCGCTATTTTGGCTTACATTTAAGAATGTAGCAAAAACAAAAATGGCACGAGCATGATGATGCGAAGCATTTTATGATGATGGCAGAGCTGCTTGTCGCGGCGTCAAATGCCGCTGAAGCTGCGACAACATGAGCTACCTCGTGAAGTGAGCCGCCGATAAAAAGCCAGTTTGCTGGAGGCGTGAGAGCTAGAGAATGTAGCGATAAATGGGTAGATAAAGCGTGCCAATACTCCCAAATGAGTATCACTGTGCAAAATAGCGATAGCAAGCTTGTTTGCGTCCGCTTTTTATCTCATTTTGCGTAGCCATAACAGCAGCTGCGTCAGCAGATGCTTGCCCCTGAGCCAATGAGCACTGGCACTATCCTTGCTAAGTCCCAAAGCTTTAGCAACAAAAAGAAAGAGCAAAAAGCAAAGGTCGCAAATACCATAAAAAGCTGAGTATATCACGCCAATGGTGCCGACACTTGAGATCTCGCTAAGGCTTATGTTAAAGCCAAAAAGTATGATGCCAAAGCCTTAAATTTGCTTCCAGCGACCGCTACGACGCCGCTTGATTTTACATTGAGTCTGTTTGGCGAAAAAGATTTGCAAAAATGGCGCCAAGAATGATCGAGATGATGAGCGAGCTAGTGTGAAAATTTAGCCAAAACCGTGTTTGAGAGCGGAAAAAGAAATGGCACAGATCAGCGCCAAAAACAAGCACAGCAAGAAAATTTATGAGACATATTTTTAACCTTAACTCTTTTTAAAAATGCAATTAGCACGTTTGGGTATAATTAGACGAATTTTATAATGCAATTTAAAAATAAAGATAAAGGGATAGGCCTATGATCATCCTTTGGCGAAAAATATACTTTCACCAAACTCGAGCTAGAGAAGCTTAGGGAAGAATGGCCAGGTAGTACTATCCCCTGAAAATAGCGACGCAAAAGCTCTTCGAAGCGCACTAGAAAAATCTCTATAAAATCAGGCGATCAAAGGCTGATCGTGCTAAATACCGAAAAAGCCGGTTGATGGCAAGCTGGTGAGATTTCTCACACTTTGCAGTTTAAGACTAAGTATAAAAGATCACCCTCTAAATGTAGAGAGCTTTTTAGAAAATTCTATCTGCAAAAGTGCTACATCCCAGAAAATGGCGAGTACTTTAAACTTTTTAAACGATATCAAGCCTCAATACTCTTGAATACGCCTTAAAACGCGTGATCGACTATGTAAGCTGCCTCGATGCTTCTTGTGGTACTTTTTGTGCTTCGATCCCACGTAAAGAAAAGATAGACGAACAGTCGCCTGGTAGCCTTTACTTTTTGCAAAAACAGGGTTGGGCTAGACGCTAAAATATTTAAATGCTATACGGTAGAACAATGCATGAAAACTCAGAACATAATCCATATACACAAGAAAAATGATAAAAGAGTATTTAAATTTGGCATGATTCATGCGCAAGACTAGAATGGATGAAATACCTCAATGTATCAATGTATTCTCAGTGGCGATATGCATCTAATAGGACCACGTGCAGAATGGGATATACTAGTGCGTGACTATGAAAAAGATCCTTACTACAATGAACGCCATCGTCCGCCTGGCATTACCGGCTGGGCACGGGTAAACTACCCTTACGGCGCAAATGCACTTGATGCCAAACAAAAGCTGATGTATGATCTTTACTACATCAAGCACTGGTCACTTTGGCTGGAGATAAAGATAATAGCAAAAACCATTGCAATTATTTTTGAGAAAAAGGGCGTTTAGCCTATTTGTACGTTAGTTACCCCATTGTGAGGCATAAAATGCAAAATAATATAAGCTTTTTAAAAACTTAGTTTTTCTGTCTCTCATATATTTTCCACTGGTATTTGGTCGCTTTACTTTGTTTGAAGTACTGAATTTTTACATAATTCTATAGGTAGCCAGTGGCTCTAAAAATGCCCTAGTCTCGCCAATAAGCTTTTAATATTTTCAACCACAATCCATAATCTTGTCTTTTTAAGATCAATGGCATATGGTTGTTTACCTATTTTTCTGTGTCATATATCGCAGTTAAGCATCCTACGCTACATGTTTTAACATATCAAAATACGAAATTTTATCTTTTGTGATAAAAGACACCCAAGTGTTCGTATCCTCCCCAACGAGTCCATACGAGCTATATAGCAGCCAGATCATTCTCACGCATAAAATTTATTTGAGTCTCAAGTTTGTTTGGTGACCCCACACATCATCGGAGTCTAAAAAGCTATATATATCTACCGTGTTGCAGCTTCGATAGCCGTATTTTCTGGCTGGCTGGACCGCTATTTTTGTAATTTTATTAATTTTATACGGCAGTCGCTATCAACATACTTGTTATTATCTTATTTGAATCATCTGGCGAACAATCATCTACAATTATTAGCTCCCAGTTAGAATATGTTTGCTGCCAGAACTGACTCTACCGACTCTATAATAAGTACCAGAGTTATGTGACGGCATAATTATCGTAACACTCTATTAGCTCCCTTGCTGTCAAAATACATTTTTGTATCCATTGCCAAAGACGTTACCAGAATAAAAAGATCCAGCTTGTTCTCCACTAACACTATCGCTAAAAAACTATAGTTGTATTTGTGATAAACATCTTTGTCATATCCCATCAAGTCCAATACGGATGGGAAAATCATAAAATGGCTATATATATTTTTATCAATTTATATTTGCTAGTGATATCTTTTGCAAAAAGTAATATAGGAACAGTTGCCGTTGTCTTTGGCGGATTTAGCTCCATTCCATAGTGCATAGTAGTACCACTCTGCTATGTAATCCCATGATCAGAAGTATAAATAATCATCGTATCATCCAAAGAGATATTGCTTAATACTCTTCAAAGAATCCATCCATGCTCCATCTTGAGGCTATTTATATATGTGTTTACAGCCCTATCTCATTACTACAATTCCAACCGACTCCATGTTTTTCAAGGACGAGTGAAAAGGTGGCTGAGATTTTCTGGATAGTTCATCTTCCATGGAACATGAGGAACCATATATTTCACGATGTAAATAAAATTATGATCATTTGATGATAGTATTGTCTTTTATTTTTGGTATCAGCTTTCTATCCAAATAATAAAAAGGGTTTTCTCTCTTTAATAGTAAAAATACTCATCTATGATTCTAGATCGTAGCTAGACATAACATTTCTTTAGTAGCATGGATACTCCACCTGACTATCTAGATAGTATGTGTAGGTTCGCATTTTTGCATATTGAAATATATTAGGAAACTGCTAATGTAGCTGAATTATTATCTGGCAAATCTCGCATCTGAACACCATTTCTTTATTATGTATTGAGATGGCGCAGAGCTGTTACCGCCAGAAGAAGCTATACCTAAACTAACGACATTATCATATGTATCAAGAAAAGGAGTGGTCTGTATATTAAACCATTGATGAGATAGATAATCCCCTCTTACACTTTCATCAACAATCAAAATAATATTACTTATATTTTGCAAGACTGTCTGATGTGGATGGTCAAAGCATCCCTTGCTTCAAATTGATGTCAAAATACCCATTGCTTTTGGGCTCGCGTATACGTACATTGGAATTTCTGGCATAAAACGAATATTCATATGCCGAATATGCTGACTTATTAAAGACCATATATGATCCCACCAATGAAAGTGGTAGCATAATAATTGGAATGTGCATATCTATATATTACATTGTCATGATTTTTTATTGCGAATAAGATAGATACAGATATTAACAGCGACATTGTTATTGCTCCAGGTATGCTCATGCATCTAATATATGAGATGTTTCATGATAGGGCAGTACTATTTGGTGCATAGAAATTCCAGTGCCATTCTTATCAATAAGATAATATACAATATCCACATTAAGTAAAATAAATAATGCAAAATATCAAAATTTTTAAATGTTACCACCATTTTTCATAAATAAGATAAATATAAGATTAGCAAACATACAAATAAGTAAGATGCAACATATATTGATACTCTTTTAGTAACCCCTTAGGTCCATGCGGTTGATACAGTACATCCATAATATTAAAAAGCAAAATTGCTCAACGATTTATACCAACAAAACAACAAGCGAAACATAAAAATAACAACAAATATTTACTCAATAACTTTTTGTAATCATAGACCAAATCCTCTATACTATTTAAGTTTTATGCTTTTACATTTTTACTGTTTTTAGCATCCAGGATCGCTCGAGACAATCCGACTATATCCACACTTTCTAACGAGTTTTACCATACTCGTCATTACCGATCAACTCTTTTGATCCGGCCTTAAAATCAAAAGAAATGATTTTAAGATTATCAAAGACCATCGCTTCAGCTAGCGCATTTGGATATCACTTCATATAGTGATGTAAAGCAAATATATTGGCTCTAGATGAGATATTTATATGGATTTTTCTTATATCCCAATAAAAAACAGAATCACTTAACCCCAACTCGAAATCAGCCCCTCCAAACACTCACGCAAAGCCCCTTCTCCGATTATAAAAAGACAGTAGCTTGATCTGTTGGGCAACATTGCAAATGCTTTAATAAAGGTACTCTTGTCCTTTTTGTTTGTCCAGTCTCACCAACATTAACGATAACCTCCTTTTCAGCAAAAAAGGAAGCAACTCTGTTTCTATCTCTCTTTACCGAGCCGAGTAATGCTTTTCGTATCATAAGCGTTTTCTATAACCGTAATTTTTATCCCTATCACAATTATAAAATTGAGCAAGCCCTTCTTTAATATCTGCGGAATTGCAAGTAATGGCATCAGCCTTATTATAAAGTGCTTTTATGGCGTTGTTAAAGAAAAGTACTTTTTAAAATCCTGCTCAAAATCTTTCGTATATATCTTTCACTTATGATGCTTTTTAAATTTTTACAAACAGTAGCTTAGATAAACAATTTATTATGTTTGAGCGGTGTTGAAACGATAAAACAACATCTATTTAGTCTTTAATTAGCCATACTAGCCTAAAAACATCTAGTAAAATTGTTATAAGCTTTTTGGAGAATACCAATTATAGCTAACTCTAAAAGAGATACATTTTATATTAGAAATTATCTCAAACGAGATCTTGTCTTCTAATAAAACCAAATATATTTTCCATATCTAGGATCTTTTGCTAATTCATTGGCTAAAAACTGCTATAGATCTCTCGGCGCCGCCGCCCATACAACCAGTCGTTTAATAATATTAGCCTGATTTTTATCTTTCATTTATCATCCACTGCTTATACCATAGCTGAAATATCAAGAAAAGCCATAATTTATATCCGGATCTTCATGTACTTTCTAGCTAACTCACCTCTGCATGGCAAAAATACCTTGTCCCTCAATAAAATCTTTATTAGAGCAGTCATCAACAAATTTTTAGGTCACCATTTAGCTAATCCCTCAAAAGGTGGCACAAAGCCCTGCTGGACGGTCTAGTAATTTTTGGGATAAAATCATGAACAATATCTTTTTAATACCCCCTTGGGGCCATTTTTCAGCTTTTAGACTAGATGGAACTTGTGCTAAATATTCTATTATCCGCTGATCTAAAAATGGCTCTCTAGACTCCAATGATGCAGCCATGCTAGCTCTATCTACTTTCATCATAATTTGATACATATATGTTTGAAAGTCTACACACATTACGACTTTGTCGAAGTAATCTCCATTTACACATCGTCAAATTATCGTAAGATGTTTTGTACTCAGAACTATAATATGAATTTTCAGCGACATCTTCCTTTAAAAATACTGACTTGAAATTTCTAAAAACACTTTCTGCATTAGCGTCAAGTATATTTATAACTCTCCTAAATCTACCCAGAAAAATATCTATCATTTTTGCCCGGTTAGCTAGAATTCCAATATTTTATATCTAGCAATAACAAAAACGACTTTAGTTGCTTTTTAACAAAAATGGAACTTTTTGATGATAAACGATATACCTTGTTTCCAATAAAATATTTTTGGATAACCACCGTACTCATCCCCACCGTCGCCAGACAAAAACAACTGATACATGCTCTTTTGCAAAATTTTGAAACAAAAATAAGTCGTATAGAAGAGACATCGCCCATTGGCTCGTCATTTATAACACAAAGCTGATCCACCAAATCTAAACAATCTTTTTGAGTAACATAATACTCGTAATGCTCTGTATTTAAAAAATTTGCTATATCTTTTAGCATATGGAGCTTCACTCAAAATTTTATTATCAAAAACCTATACTAAATGTTTTAGCTTTGGCACTAGAATTTGACTGCAGTATCGCCGCAACAGCAGAGCTATCATATCCTCCGCTCAAAATATCCCAACTGGCACATCAGATACCAACCTATATTTAAAAGCAGATGATAGCAATTCAGAGACCTCTTTTTATAACCTCATACTCTTTGTCTGTCTTTTCTTTATTATAGTATTCCTCTACACTCCCAATACTGTTTCTTGGTATACGACATCGATCTTAAATCACCTCCAGCATATTGCCAGCTGGGAGTTTATGGATATTTTTCAAAAATAGAGTATGGTGCTGGTATATACGAATACCGAAAATATAGTCCTAGAGCATTTGGATCAATTTTTATCTATTTCTTTAATGCAGATTTTAGCTCTGAGACAAAATGCGAATAAGCCATTTTTAAAAATAATAGTAAAATGGTTTCGACGCCCGCCCTATCTATAAAAAACTTTATGATCTTTAACATCATAAATAACTATAGAAAACATACCAATTAGTTTTTCTAATAAAATCGTCGCCGTATTTGATATACAAGTATATTATTATCTCTGTATCACTATTAGAATTAATGGATACCATCACCCAAGAGTTCTTCGTAAAACTTTTAAAATTATATATTTCACCATTATAAATAATAATATATTGACCGGTTTTATCAAACATTGGTTGGTGCCCATGTTTTGATAGATCCCTGTATCGATAGTCTGCGGTGGCCCGCCTAAATTAAAATTTTTCATAAAGTTCTGTACCCACTATCGTTTGGACCCTCTATGCCGCAAAAACATCTGTCATGCTTATTAAATTATCCATACCATGTTTTTGTTAAAACTGCAAAACCAGCCAATCCACACATACTATCTTTTTCCTTATCATCCTATAAACTCTTATTATAATCCATTTCTTAACAAAACTAATATTACAGTTAAAGACGATAAAAACTATCCACATGGCAGACTCAAGCATTCTAATCATAAAGCAAAAAGACATGCCCGTCGCCAACAAATACTTCATAAACTCATATATATTTTTATAGCTTAAATGTATCTTCTTATAATGAATTATCAGCAGGTTTAGGGCTACATAACACTAGTGGAAACAAGAGTTGCCAAAAGCTATACCTACAATACCATAGTTACTTATCCAAAGATAATTTAAGACACTTTATTAGCACCCTATTAATGATAAACAAATAACATAGCATTATTTTTCCAAAGACTGATATAGCTGGAAGAGACCGCTAACCAAGCTCAAAACATGCAGGGCGACAATATCACGATAATAGAACTTGTTATCTCTATGGAGTTTTTATCCAGCTTTTCACCTCCATAAATTATCGAGATAAACTTTGAATAAAAAGCAACATACAACAACAGGCAATGTTAAACATATAAAGCTTAATTGCAAGAGTAAATACCACCGCCTTGTCCTCTTTTTCTGATAATTTTGTGATGTATACATAAGCAAAGTCAAAGACAAAAACCCATACCAGAAATAAGCATAGAAGGTAAACCAACGCGCTTATCGCTCCATTATCAAGCAAAGAGGCAAATCCCTTTATCCACCACCCTATATAGTTGTAGCACTAAAACCAAAGCGAAAGTTTGGCAATATTTTTATACATATTTTTCATATATGGTGTAAAAATTGAGCTGAAAATCCAATTAGTTTTTGATCTTAATGGCAAAAATAAAAGCGCAAAAATATAGTAAAAACATATACAACACTCAAAGATAATGGAATGCGATAGCAATATCACTACTCATAAAAATAACAAGATATGCAACAGAAAATATAGCGATTAAAAATCTAAAAAGTTGAAATAGAAAATAGTATGTAGTGATCTAAAAAGATATAAGAGCAAAAATATGGCAAATAAACTATATTCATAGGCAAAAGTATTTAACTTTTATAAGACAAGGCACTTTTCTTTTCATCAAAACCTGGCGCTAAAATAGAGATACTAGATCATATATATATATTGAAAAACTATAATAACCGCTCGCCAAAAACTAAAGAAAAGACAAATATAGAGTCGCGTAACTTTTTAAATGCTGTAAAAAGATCTAGATTTTACCAGCATAGGTATCCCAACTACGGACATGCCCTAACACAAACATAGTTACATCAAGTATCGTTAAAGCCATATTGTAGGCATCCATTTGCATGCTTGTTCCAAACAAAAATGCAAACAAGAGATATTTTTCCATACCCTATACCTTTTGAAAATATCTGGTACAACAGTATAGATCAAGCTCTTTTCTATAGAAGATGCAAACATTATATTAGTCACCCCTAGAAATGCTTTTATATAAAAAGAGATTGCTCTTAGAGTATTATCTAAATGCGTCCATCAATGCAACTGGACTTTGGTTGATAGTAGTATTGTGTTGGGCTGCTCTATATAAAAATCAAACAACACACCATACAAATCTGCAATGATTGAATCTATATTATTTTTCTCTTTCGTTTCATAATAGCTCTTAAATCACTTGCTAGACTTCTAAAAAGAGTCAAATCCAAACCGCTCTTTGATAAAAAATGTTTTTCCAAACTGAAAGACTGGTTTATTGCCAAGACATTGCTCTAGTAGTGCCGTGCCGGTCACAGAACGATACCATTATAGAGTTACCTATCAAGTCACTACTTAGACATAGCCAATGAAGAGATCTCCACACCTGGTTTACAAGAAAGAATTTTATAGTAATTTTCACTTCTCTCCAGCAAAAATCGGGTGCTCTTGACAACAACCTTAATATCTGGTGTTATATTCATAAGCAAACAGATCTATGGCTCGCATCTGATCTACAAAGTATGTGCTCTAAATTATTGATTGAAGATTCTGGAGTTACTTGCAACGGGAAATATACGAACTTCTTTGTGCAACATTTCTATAGTTTTTACTGTTACATATTTTTCGTAAATGTACTTTCTTGAGCGCCTATTTTATTTAGTAGGCCCAAAACCGCATTCTAAAACCTAACTATGAAAGACATATCTTCTTAAATAGTGTTTTTCGTAAATAAATTTATTTTTAAAAATGATATTAGCTTTTCAGGCTAGTTCTCACCATATTTTGATATATTTTGTGGTCATATTCCGCCTGAGATTAACGGTGTAACCTCATAGGCTTTTTATTAGAATTTTTTATTTTTGCGATAAAGTCACTAGCCCCGCCATTGTTTGTAGCGGTACCTTTTATAGTACTCTCTTATTAATATTTTTGCAAAAAGATCCACCAATGCTTCTTGCATTGACATAGTAAAGTATCTTTATGTTTAGCTCACACAAGGCAAGAAGTATCATTCTCCACAATTCAACATCTGGATAATGTAATCATTATTGTTTTTATTAAGTACTCTTTCCACCTTTATAAATTACGAAACACGTTTTTCATCTGATAAGAAGATAGCTTGGTAAAACAAGCATGCTTATCTGTCAATATATCTCTATATAAGCTACCGCAATAGCCATCAAGGTTATAGGTAAATTTTTCATCAGACATATATTCATTGGGGTAATTTTCAAATAGATAACATATATATACATATATTTCTTTCTAAATGTGACAAGTATATATTTGTATTTGTCAATACAAACCAATTGACTTCATCATTTTCATCTGTACTTATTCTTTTTAGCATAGTCAACTAGTTCATTAAAAATATACACAGACACTCGGAGAAAAAGAGCTATATTCATCTCTCACCCTTGATATAAAATCAAAAATTAGCACCAGAGCTCGAGTCAACTTGGCTAACATTTTCCGCATCTGATATTCTGAAATCTCTATTTACTACCTTGTCTAGCGTCAGATCATTTAAAAACAGATAATCTACTCGGTTTCTAGGCATAGTTAAGTTGATTTTTAACTTCATCGTACAATACCCATGTATAGTGAAATAAAACCCCCAAAACTATGCCATGAAATCTCATACTCAAAACATAGTCAAGAGCATTAAATTGCCAGAAAAATTACCAATATTTACCATTCTCTATCTCAATATTTTCATGGTGTATTAGCTGCTCATAAAATAAATTATCCGCTTTTGATCTGTATTGATTTGAAAATGACAAAAGTTTTATTTTTAAAACCTTTTAATATAGTGATTTAGTATATTATTAATCTCAGGTATATAACTTTTTCACCATATTTATCAGAATAATCAATTAATGATATGCCTCATTGTTTTGTGTCCACAATAAACACACTATCATCACGCAAAACACTATTATTCCAGTAGGATCCAAAAACTCAGGTCTTGAGCGTAGCAAAAGCTATTAGATGTAGAATGTAGTGCTATTTGAAAAGATGAGAGCATCTCTGCAATATACAAAATCAGAAATTTTCTTAGTATGTCATTGAGACAATAGAAAAAGAAGTTGTTTAAAATATCTATTCCAACCCCTATCAAACCACCTTTTTGCCAATACTTTTTATCAAAGATACAAAAATGATAAATATACCATCACTAGCCTGCGCTATCCATAAAAATTGTTCCACCACCAAGCAAAAACACATCGCATTCATCAAATATAGTTTTTAAAACATTTTATATATATATCTAGATATTTTATTTTTGAGCTATACAATATATCTCTTACGTTTGAGTAGTATACATTTGGATACTCTTTTCAAATTATCTGAACTTTTATTTAAAACAACAAAACTAGCCTCTTTTATCTTTTTCTTTAGTACGAGTTTATGATCGTATCTATGAACAAATCATCACCCAAGTTGTTATATCCGTAGTATCCATAGACTAAATATTTCATTTAATACCTTTCAAAATATATACTTCTATAAATATAGTGAAAACATAGCAATCAGAATATGCTTATCAGGTAACAAAGATTATTTTAAGAGCAACAAAGTCTTCTGTAAAATTTTCGTTATGCAACAAAACAAACTATATCCAATTGGCGCATGTACCCAAAATATAAAAGAGTACGATATATTACCCAAAAATATTAACACTCGATTTGTGCAATTAAAAATAAAAACAGAGCAAAGATTATAGTACATGCTACGGCACTAAGAAAGGAGCTTAAGTCCCTAAAAACATATACCGATACCAAAACAACAAAAGTAACAAAACCATTAAAACACCGATCTTTATTTTGTAGTTACGTACTTATAAAAAGAATACCTATAGTAGCAAAGTCATGTAACAAACCAGCTTTCCGCTACTCAGTAAAAACAACTAGTATAGTTGACCAGCAGAGAAAAGTAGTAGTAAGTACTCTCATCTTCGACAGTAAAGTGCCCAGAAAGAAGAAAGATAAATATAATAAAATAAAAATCTAACCTCAACCAACAAAGACCAATAAACATTATTCATATAAGGAGTATTTAAAATCTTTGATACGTTTGCAAAAATATCACGCACGCCATCAAACTGGATAAAAATTATGGCATTATCAACACTCATAACTATACTAAATAGGTATGGCGGATAGCTCTTAATAATCTCTTATATAAAAGAGATATGCTATATTTTTCCACGATCTATAGATGAGTAACCAAATAGCCACTTAGATACTAAAATTACTCCAGTATTTCCAAGAGAAATTAACGATGTATTTCCTAGCATAGTAGTAGAATAATCATTAAAGACAACACTATTTGTCAAAAATGAGTACCAAAACAAAACAAGATCGCCATTCCCTCTCATGGTGTCAAATGATACCTTTATTCACCAACAATACTGCATAAACTCTATTTACAACGTCATTAATGCCGTATACATTACCATATGGCTAAGACCCAAACCACTACATAAATAATCAGCTATTCTATCAGTTTCGCTTAAATCAAAATAAAGTAAGTCCATTTTTCTTCAGCCACTCTTTTTGCTTGCTCCATCTGGGGATATAACCATAATAGGTGTTTTTTAGAACCAATGTAATCTACTAGCTTTGATGGAAAAATATGCTCTTATGCTCGCTTGGAGCATCTATCAAAACCAACAAATCAGCACCAACCATCAGCTCTAAACTTTTAAGATAACTTACGCTTCCTTTAAATGATACATATTCCGCTATATCATATAATAAAGTTAGTAGATCTACTAAACCATATATCTCAAAGATAAAATCTTATATTCTTTTCGTGCTTTCTTTTAGCTTATATATTGCCTTATATAGCGGCTCTGGTGTTCTAGCACCATAAAAACCACCGATATATCGCGTACTATCTTTTACCGCCAAGTACATTATCTTTTCTTGGATATAGACTAAGGATCGTTTGAGTGCTCTAAAAGAGAGAATTTGCTGAGACAGAATCGGATATTTGCTAGTATAAAAATTCCTTGTGTCTCTATGTGAAGTAAATATGATCTTGTCAGCGGCATCAAAAACATTCTTTTTCTAAAGCAACATGATTTATGCCTTTGTTGTAGCTATTAAAAATATTATCGGTCCACGGATCAGACTGGTGCGCTATCCACTTGCATTTCAAATATTCTTTTTAATTGCCTACCAAGTATATTTGTAGATAAAGGAAAAGAAAATGTTAGTATTAGGTCAAAATCACCACTTTTCAATCTACGAGATAAGCTTTGATATGCTTTTTATGCCATTTTTATATTCATCTGGTGTCTTATAAATACTTGGCATAACCATACCAATAAAATATTTGATGTATTTATTTTTACTACATCTTCTATATATATGACCTCTTTTACTTTATCAAAAATATCTGGGTATAAACTATTATCTACCGAGGCGTTCTTTAAAATTTGCAGTTACTACAGTTATTTCCATATTGCCCTGATAACGAAAAATACCCTCAACAATCTTCCTATTTGTATGGCTTGTGGAGAAATTAAATGGGGGCAAGAAATAAGATATAAAAAGTACTTTTTCACAAAAGAGACTCAATTATTTCATACAATTTTACTAGATGTTTTTCCGTCACCGTAAGGATAAATACCCCATTGTTATATTCATCAATATTTTCTACAAAGCTTACAAACTTCATCTACAATTCTTGTAGTGCCAACAGCTTCACAGTTCCGGCCTCTACAGCCTCTGGTCTTTCTGTATTATTACGCATAACCAAAAACGGGCTTACCAAAACTTGGCGCCTCCTCTTGTATGCCGCCACTATCAGTCAAAAATAATATATGCCTTTGACATGAGACATACGAAGTTTTTCGTATTCAAGTGGCTCTATTAAATAAAACATTTTTATATCTGCTAATATAGCTGGCTCGCATATATTTGGATTAGATGCAACGGATAAACAAAATCCATATCACTATATTTTAAAGCTAACTCTTTTTATTGAGTTACATATATTTAAAAATTATCACCGTAATTTTCTCTACGATGGCCAGTTATAAGGATAAATCTGCTTTTCACTTGGCGTGTAATCTGGGCAAGGAGTTGTGTTTTTAACTTATCTAGCGTAAAAAATAGCGTCTATTACACCATTACCTACTACAAAACATTATCCTCATCTATACTTTCTCTTAATAAATTTGCTTTTAGCCAGCAATGTCGGTGCAAAATGATACTTTGCTATTTTTGGAAGTTAGCTGTCTGTTGACCTCTTCTGGAAATGGAGAATAAATATCATAAGTTCTAAGTCCAGCCTCTACATGAGCCACGTCTATCTTTTTATAAAATGACGCCAGTGATGCGACAAAAGAAGTCGTTGTATCGCCATGAACAAATACTAAATTTGGCTTAATTCATCTAGTATACTTGATACTCCTAGTAAATCTTTGATGTTAGCTCGTCTAGTGTTTGATTTTTGCCGCATAAGGTCTAGGTCATAGTCTGCCTTGACTCCAAAAAAGACATTACATCATCAAGCATTTTTCTGTGTTGTGCAGTTATACATATTTTTTTGTATCAAATTATTATATTTCTTATATATATATTGGCAAGATCTTAATGGCTTCTGGCCTAGTACCAATAATGAATAATATCATTTTATAACTCTCTTACCACTTTTTCTCTAAAACTATCTATATCTTTTAAGAGTAAATTTTATCAAAGTATTTTTACACCCCGAAATATGGGTGGCACCATTTTTTTGTACCCATACCTCTTTTTAAAATGTGCTATATTTATCTGTTTTTCGTCTAAATAGTCTAAAAACCATCCACTAAGTTATACCCCTGCAGGCTGAGAGTACTCTATATGCTTAAAACCCATATCATGAAAATACTCGGTAGCTTTTTGCAAAATGGCGTGGTATATAGGAAATTCTCATATTTGTGAATCTTGGATCATCCGTACTCGCTCATATATACAACAACTTCGCTCGTATGAGAAAAATAGCAAAGACCTATAAATTGGCCTTTGTATCTTAATCCTATAATAGTAGCATTGCCATTTTGTAGCATTTCATGCTGCTTATCAAAGGTTGTTTTAGGTCTTGTTTCTCTGCCAGCAGCCTGATGAAGCTTTCTATATACACCTCATGGATTTCGTAGCTTAGATTTTCTTTAGATACTACAACAAAGTCATATTCACTATTTTTAAAAATTGCATTTATGGATGACTTGTAGTCGTTTTCTCTTAGTCTTGACCACAAAGTGCTTTTTCACCACAAAGATCACACGCAGTTCGTTGCCCGTAGCATCTATAGCCATATTTGATAAGATAGTTGTATTTGTTAAAAACCCATAACTAAAGAGTCTAAATAAAACATTATCTTACCAACATTATAGCTCTTACTTATCTCATAATTCTTTAAAACTATGTCATAAACTCTATCGCTTATCGCAGCTGAGCAACTGTAAAATATCCAGACAAAGATATAGAGACAACGCCATTTGCTTGCTCCACTGGCAAAAACAATCTCACACACTTGTTGCTCTCAACAACCACAAAGCTTTCATCACTAAGTATATCTTTTGGAATAAAATTTCATGTAGTCCAGATATGAGCTTAGATATTCTTGGGCTGTGAATATTTTCTAAGATATATTCCCTGCCATCTAGCTTCAAAAATCCTCACGATCCTCTTTATAGCGCACTATCATATACTAAACCCATCGTCAACTATGATATTTTTGACCATTTACATACCTACTCATATCACTCAGCAGATAGACCAAGGTGCCTTTTAAGTCACTATTGTTTAACATGCCCCTTTGTTTAGGCACTGATCTTTATATTTTTCCAAAAACGGCTCTGGCTGGTTATCAAATATACCGCCAGGACTTAGCAGCATTTACCTTTATATTCATCCCTTTAAAATACTTTTTGCCATATATTTAGTAAGGTGTATAAGTCCTGATTTTATGGCAAAAGATATTCAACTGGCATAGTCATTGTTGTGTTGTTATATATTTCAAATTTGGAGCAACTACACCATAGATCGAGTATATATTTACGATATTTCCATACCCTTGCTCTTTAAAAATATCTTGCAAACTGCTGAGATGCGGCAAAATAACCACCCGAAATTTGAGTCCCATTTTTCTATAAAGTCACTATACTCAACATCAAAAAGTGCCTTCCATAGTTCTTGTTTCTGAGGGTATGCATTATTTACTAGTGCATCTATCCTTTTATACTTATTATGCAAATATTTTTATACAAGCCTCTAAAGAGTCTTTTAGACGTGATGTCAAGCTTCACAAAGTCTATATTTTTTAATTTAGCCTCTTTAGATAGTGCCTCTTTGCCTCTTGTCCTATTTTTCATTTATATCCGCGATAATAGCTATGCCGTTATTTTTCAACAATAGCTTTTTATAAATTCTTTACCAATAAGTCCAGCTCCACCAGTAACGACAACTACTTTATCTTTTTAACACTGCTGTTTCCTTTATATAAATTTTAATTTTAGTTAAATTTTTCTAAACACTGGCTTTGACAGGTGGCCCAACTAACAAATCGTTAACCTTATTTGTTTCTATAGCCAAAGCCAACAACTTGAAGATCTCTCAAATGCCTCAATTGTTTGAGAGATTTCACTATCTCTATGCGAAAAAGATGGATTGATTGATTGTGCTAAAACTCCATTTTTATCATTTCTTGCTGAAAAGTGTCCTCATAAAATTATCTTTTAAAATAAAAATATGGCCTGCAATCAACTCCCATTATTTTGGCATATTCCTGAATAGAATACTTTTTCTAAAAATACTATTAAAACTATCTTTATCCCAACACTCCAAATATACTTTGTAATCTCATAGTTGTTTTGATTTAATATTTCTATATTTTTGAGCGCCCTTAAATGATGAGTTTCGCCACCATAAGTGGTAGAGAGTAGAAAAACACGCTCTTGATCATGCTCTAGCCCACCAAGTTTTCATAATATCTCGCCTACCAGCCAAAGCCGAAATAGAAAAACCATTTGCTATTGCTTTACCAAAAGTAGACAAGTGTGGGGTCACTCCATATAAATATTGAGCACCTCTTTGATGAAATCTAAAACGCTCACAACTTCATCAAATATTAAAACAATTCCCTCTTTTTCACACAAATCCTTAACATTTTGCAAATAACCTTCCTTAGGCTCCTCTGTGGCAGCTGGCTCCAATATAACGCAAGCTATACCTGCCTTTTTATATTCATCTATTTTATAAATCATCCAAATCATTATATTTTAAAAATGTTTGGTTTCGATTTTGCCTTTTGTGTAACACCACTAGATATTTCAGTATCACCTATAAACCAATCATCTATTGAAAAGAATGGTTGATCAAAACATCTTAATACTATTTTCTTTTCCTGTATATGCCCTAGCAAGTTTTACGGGTCGCAGTAGTGGCATTAGAACCATTTTTCCAGTTTTCAACCATTTCTGCAGATGGAATTTGATTTGATATCAACTCAGCAACTTCTGCTTCTAGAAATGAAGGTCTTATAAAATTACAACCATTGTCTAGTTCTTACAACATCAAGTATTGGATCATACGCATGTCCCTAGCTAGTACAGACGTTAACCCCATTCCCCAATCAATAAAACTCGTTACCATCTACATCCCATATTCTTGCACCTTTTGCCTTTGACAATAGAGTGTGAGATAATCTGAGGAATTGATCATCACCCTTACTGTAGGTATGTGCTCCTCCTGGTATTAAAAAGAAGCCTTTTTCTTAAAAATATTTGACTTATCAAAATTGCTAATCATTTGCTATTCCTTTATCTATATTATTACTTAAACATGCAGGCAAAGTCTTGATGGGCTTTTATAAAAATCATCTGGTTTTCCTATGTCTAGCCAATACCCATTAATTTTATAAGTTCCTATACCATCTTTTATTAATTCATCAAAAAGGCTAGTTATATCATATTTTCATTATCGGGGACATATTTTAAAACATTTGGACTTAAAACATATATACCTGCACTAGTTTCTGTATGTTTTTATCGGTTTTTCCATTATATCACGCACAGTATTGCCTTCTTTGATATAACTCCATAAGGTATTTTGAATGTTATATGATATTGTAGCAATTGTTACATCGTATTTGTTTTGTTTCATGAAAAATTTAAAATATCTTCGTAATTTACATTAGTCAATATATCACCATTCATTAAAAATAAATGGCTCACTATAATACTATCCTTGTCAAGCATACAAAAGACACCCAGCTGTTCCTAGTTTTTGCTTTTCAACTAAATACTTTATATTAACATCCAATGTATTTCCATTATTAAAGTCAATGATTTGGTCAGCCATAGTTAACACTTATATAAAAATTAGAAAACATATATGTTTTAAATTGTTCTATGATAGTTTGAAGTATTGGCTTTTCCACCAATGCTTAACATTGGCTTTAGGTATTTTTCTGTAATTTTACCAAGTCTACTGCCTAAACCATCAGCCATCAAAACAACTATGTTGTTTTTGGTTAGCATTTGCTAACACTCTAAACTCTATAAATTCAAAATCCCTCATTTAATACTGGTAAAATACCATATCTAAGTAGTTTCAGTAGCTCATCTTTGCTATACTGTTTCAAATATTCAAATAATGGAAAATTCTTATTTATTACCTTTATAACTCGATCATTATTGGTTACATCACCATATCAAAAGCCCTTCTGATATCGCTTTGTCGATAAAAGTACCAATTATTTTTATTACTTATTACATATAAGGAATCTATATTATCATTAACAATTTCCTCAAGTTTTTCTACATAGCATATCGAATAGTCTGATTTGAGTCTATTAGAAAATTTTTATTTTTCTGTTGTTATAGACAAAAAGCTCTTTCCAACCAAAATTCATTCTTTTTGATTCATAAAAAGTGCTTTAAAAAAGTAAAAATCCTCCAAAAGTATCCAATGTCCATCTTATGTATGAGTAGTCTATATCATTCTTATAATTGGCCAACTTGTATTCATCTTTTGTGCCCATGGATGTATTTAGTAACATGTTCAAGATCTTCTGGATCTTTTTGCTTTATAATATATACTTTCCAAAACATTAAAATTAAAAACCCTCAACATCTAAACCATCTGGGAAAGTTCTCTCTAGTGTATTTGATGTATAGTCGGAATTGCTATTTTGATGCAAAGATATTACTTCATCTATAACATTAAAAATCAGTAACCGGGCAGTCACTGGTCAATCTAACAACAACATCAGCCTTAAATAATTTAGCACATTTATAATATCTGTCCAAAAACATTTTTAGGTCGCCCCTAAAACATTCAATGCCATTTTCTTTTACAAAATAGTTCAATATCATTATCTTCTACATTTGCAGACGTTGCAACAACTAATTTATCTATTTTTACTAGATTTTTGATTCTCTCTATTTGATAATACAAAAATTGGCTTATCGTTTACTTTCTTTAAAAACTTTGCTCTGGCAAACCTAGAAGAACTCATTCTTGCTTGAAGTATGGCTAAAATCATTTTTATATCCCTAGACTATCAATTTCTACAATACTTTTTAGTTTTTGTGCCATTTTACCAGCTATTAAAACCTTCATTAAATTATTGTCAAGATACTGCCATTGTCCACCAGTCCTCTTTCTATTCTAAAAATAAAATTTGAAAGCAATCTTTTTAAAAGAAAAGAATGCATAGAGTATCTGCCCTATAATACTTTATATCACTAAAGAACTCGATTCTGAGTGTTAGCTCACTGCTACCAAGAGCATCTATTTGGATTATACTGCCATCATGATTGTAAAGAGTAAAAAGATTCGTGATTTGAATTATTATACTGCACTGATTTAACATTAAAAAGGAACAACGGAAAAATTCCATCCAGCATATGAATTGCGTATTTTTTCCCAACTTTTACAGTTGTGCCTCTAATGCTTTATTTTGCCAAATTCATTAATATCTCTTCTTATTTTATCTAACTCCGGCGCATATTTTATCCCTGAACAACTTGCAAGTTGTCCAGACTCCAAAAATGGCTTAAAATAAATTAAGTCGTTAATATCCAGAGAGAGAGGTTTATCAATAAATACATATTTGCCAGTCTCCAAGAAAGGTTTTGCGATTTTTATATGTGATTCATAATCATCTCTTGCAATAATAACAGCATCCACATCCTTGATCATGTCCTCACAATTATCTACACATTATCAATTCTTGAAGCATTAGCTATTTTTATACTTTCATCTAAGCTTTGAGTCCAAACATGAGTGGCTTTTTGCATCAGATATACCAAAAATCAGAGAAATCTCTTTCTTTTTAGATACATATAAATATTATTCCAACCGCTCATACTCATATTTTTATCATCGTAGCCGTTTATAATTGCAGAAAATGAATATGGGTGGCCATTTCCTTCACTTGTGCCTATTATTCCTATTTTTATCATAAAAATCACTTTCTAATATGGTTTTTATCTTTTTCTATATCTTTAACAAGTCCCTATAAAAACATTGCCTTGTCTGGAGATATCCCTGTTCTGGCCTTTTATAAACAAAATCGTCTTTTGTTAACATATGTCCACTCTCTAAGTCGCACCTAGCAACCACGCTTCTTCTAAATCTTTTTCTTTTTCATCTTCTGATAAGATTTTATATTTACTCTCAATGATCTAAACACCTTGCTCCCTTCTCTGCAAATAATGCTTAAATCATTTCTCATCCGCTGAAACCATATGATCCCAGCCTGGCATATTTTTTATCTAGTGTAAAATGTTTTTCTATAATTTTACAACCTTTTGCTATAGTCTGCTATTGGTAAAGAAAACCCCAAAGAATGATCAGAATAGCCTATTTCATCAATCGTATACACTTTTTAAAGTATCTATGAAATTTAATGTACAATCTCATCTCTTGGAGGATATATTGAAACACAATGCAATATCGAAATATTGAGTATTCTCTTTGCAAAAAGATTATAAATCTTATCTATATCTTGCAAAGTCGCCATTCCTGTTGAAATAATTATGGGCAAATCTGTATCTATACAAGCATCTATTATTTCCAAATTATTTGCATCCATCGAAGAAATTTTTATAAAATCACTTTTATACTTGATAGAGAGTTTAACTCCATCTACGTCTACAGGCGTACATCCAAAGTCTATCTTTATTTCATTGCAATAATTTCTAAAAAGTCAGTAATTGTTTTTCAGTATTTGTAAATGCACTAATTTGCTCCTCTTATATTAGTTAATCCTAGTAGCCTTATCTTCCCATTTATTAACATTTTCTAATTTAACTTTACCAGAATCTAGTTCATCTAAATAATCATTCGTAAATAAATTATCTTTTGTAAAAATATTGAAATTTTAATACATCTGCTCCACAATCTTTTGCGGCCTTTTATCATTTTTAAACCAATATTTGTGTCACCATTATGATTAAACTCTGATTTCGGCTATTACATATGGCTTATCTAACTTTTTAATATCATATTTTAAATCCCTTTTTGTTTTTATATTCCCACCAGCAAAATTTATTTTGTATCAAAAATTTGTATTAATAAAATTAATATATGCGTCCGCTCCACAATTTCGAATATACTTTTAATTCAACCACGTCATCATATAAATTACTAAATATATTATGCTTCATTAATATACTCATAATGCGCCAATTTAGTAGCAATACCTTGATTTAATTTTATCTAATTTTAAAAATCAAATCCAACTAACGAATTATTAGTCGCCTATAATTGCATATGTATTATATAGTGCAATTCCACTCATATCCACTCATTAAAACCCTTGTGTAGATACCAGTCAAGCGCTATAATCTCTTTAGGGAATTTTATTTTTATAGTCAAAAAGTTAAATTAAGTGCGAGACTTCCAAGTCCTATAAATTAAATTACTAAGATATCTTTATATCTAACTACTTTAGGTATTTTTCCTTATGTAGTAAAAACTTTTTCAGCCAGTCTATTTAAATTTTGATCCACGATATAAAAAGTCATTAAACGCAAATGCATATTTATCGATATATTTGAAACTTCTTCAACCCTGTTATAAGTCTACATTTTCATCAAAATCAGAAAGGATTAAAATATCATATCCAAAACTATAAGCTAAATCGATTTGTTTTTCTTGGCTCTATTGGTGTATGATCTTTAAAATTGTGTATGAATATATTTATATATCTTACAATATGTTCCTTTATTGCTTCAACTATCAAATCATCCAATACTAACAGAAGGTCAGTAATTTTGATCTGTTTGGTTAAAAACAGATACCAAATAATCTTTCATGAATATATCAAAATCATCAGATTGATAAATAACTGCACTGTATAAAATTTTATTCATTGTATCTCTTTTTAGTAGCACAAAAGCTTTCAGCATATTCACATCCAGCAGTTGCTCCTCTCAAGGTCGCCAATGACTTTAAATTTCTCTCGCTTCTTGGAAAAGGATGCATAGAAATTTCGCTTTTTAGTAATTTTTCATTATTTTCTATCGAAATATGCACCTATGTCCACAAATGTATTTGGTATAAAGCTATCTTCTTTGGTGCTAGTGCAAATCTGTTTCACTTAAAATTTCCATCATATATATTTTAATAAACGGATATCTAAAGATTTTGTACAGCTATAGCTTGCTTCAGTAATTTTTCTATGATCGTTATGTACATCTCCCTTAAAAGGAAGATATATAATATTTGGCCCAATTGTATTAATAACATTGAGAAATTTTATCTACAAGACTACTCATTCCATATTCATCAACCTGCATAGTTTTTAATCTTAAATTATTAACGCTACTGAATTCGTAAGCATCTGCAACTCTTTTTAATTCATCTTCTCTGTTTTATAATAGCTATTTGTTTTATCAATAGTTGTACAACAAGCCAATGCACTTCATCCCCACTTGCCTTTATGTTTTAGCGAGTCGTTCCACCGCAACCTAATGTTTCATCATCTGGATGTACTGCTATAACTAATACTACATTTTCCATTTTAAAAATATCCGACATAATTAGATCTTTTTAAAAATCAAGACCATTTAAAGAAGAATCAAATAACTTGTATCCAAAAATATAATCAAACTCTTTATTCCCAATAGTCGAGTCAACAGGCACAATAAGTTGTATCACCATTACGATCTAGTGTAGAAATACTTTATCCCACTAAAAACTATATCAACTTTATTATCAAACTTTTTAATATATTAGAACCATTTTCTAAAATAGCTACAACCTGGCTTATTTAATCGCTGATGCAAATTACACTCATCTTTAATGTCAAATGATATTAAGCTCGAGTGATCTTTTGTTTTTATTTGTTGCAAATCATCATAAGATAGGCTAGACACACACATACCATCATCAATTATCCATTCTAGCTTTTTAAAAGCCAGGAGCCGACTTTTATTTGGAAAAACCATATACAAACTTATAGCCCAGTTCGGTACGCTTTATCATAAACATCATTTGCCTGTTCTACAAAAATGCCATATTTTCTATAGCTAGCATCAACCATTGTTGTCATGGAAAGAACCGCATCTATTGTTTTTGATTATGCGTAAATTTGATAGGTATCACAGCATAATGTCCAACAAGTTTATTATTATTAAAATAAAGAGAAACTATTGGATTACCATTTGGGTTATCCATATAAGCCCAATTCCAAAGATTTTCATCTATCTCATGACCAAAAGAGTGCAAAAATAACTCTAAAAATCTGTTCTTTATATTTCAATAATTCTTTTTATCATTAATAAGAATCTTACTAAATCTAACTGGAATATAAAAGCTCTGCTTTCCCCATCAATCTGCAACCTTGCCATCAACTTTACAAATAGTCTCAAAAACAACTCTTCTTTTTCTAAATCAATACCACTTACAGTAACTACGGCTTCAACTGTGTGCATTTATATATATAGGTCTTTTTAGTAATTCAATGACTGCCTGGTATATACACAACCCTCTCCAGGGATTTTTAGTACTAATAGTGCAGAAAAAGAAAGCGCTTATCATACCATGTGCTATTCTTTTTAAATCTAGATTTTTGCATAATCTTCGTCCATATGAACAGGATTTCATCTCCAGAAAGTCCAGCAAAACATTTCACATCCGCATCAGTTATCGTTTGCGTGTAGGTAGCACTCATTCCGATTTTTATTTCTTCAATTGGTAATTTATTAAAACTCATATCAGCTCATCTTGTTTATAGTCTTTTTAGTAAATGGCCGCCCTGATCACCCTCATCCCACCTACAGGATTTATGCCGTCACCTGGGCGTTTTACGCAGATGTTTTGCTCGCTAGTAAATTCTCACCCTTTTTATATCACACTTTGCTACGATCGACTTTCTAGCGATTTTAATGTTTTCACTTTCGCTCTTGCTAAAGTGTTTTAGCCCATCTCCAGGCGCTAGCTCGATATTTCTTATGGCTCCAACCATAGCCGCTAGCTCATCTGGCTCAAGATCAGCCTTGTGATCAGGTCCAGGCATGCTCTTATCAAGCGTAAAAGTGCTTTTCTATGATCTTTGCACCCATAGCTACTGCTGCGATATCAACCTCGATACCAAGCGTATGATCGCTATATCCGACCTCAAGCTCAAAAGCGTGCTTTTTAAGAGTTATCATTGCCTTTTACATGACATCCTCCATCGGCGTTGGATACTGCGTATTTGCATGAAGAAGGCATATTTTCACGTTTTGTGCCACTTTACAAGTGCTTCTATCGCGGCTTCCACCGCCCAATTTGCTATGCCGGTTGAGAGAATGATCTTTTTATTTAGCCCACCTATCTGCCCAAGATAAGGTAGATTTGTTATCTCACCGCTTGGGATCTTAAATGTGTTAAGTCCCAGCTCATCAAGAAGCTTTTATGCTATCACTATCAAAAGGAGTTGAGAGAAAAGTGATATTTTTGCTTGCAGTAGGCTATAAGCTCTTTATGCATATCTTCATTTAACTCCAAGCTTTTTATCATCTCAAACTGGCTTTCATTTTTATCGGTAGTTTCTTTTTGATAGCTAGCCTTTTGTGCGTTTTTGAGACAAGATTTTTAGCCTTAAAAAGTCTAGATTTCACTGCATCAGCACCAGCCTTGGTCACAGCATCAATCAGTTTTTGGCTAATGTATATCGCCATTGTGATTAACCCCAGCCTCAGCTATGATAAAAACCATGTTTGACATCACCTCTAAAATACTAGTTTACGCCTTTATAAAAGCGTTTTTCTCCAAGCTTTTCATCACGCTAGCTCCGCCACCTATGAGAGAATTTTTGCCTATCACGATATACTCTTTGCTAGTTGCATTACTGCCAAAGAATGTCCCATCTTGCACAACAACGCCGCCATTTACCACACTTGATGTTGAAATATGGCAATGATCGCCGATAGTTGCGTCATGTTCCACAAGCGCTTTTTGTATTTATGATGCAGTTTTTGCCAACACTTGCACCAGCGTTGATCAAGCGCATGATGCATCACAAACCGTGCCTTCGCCCACCCTTGCATGCTTTTGAGATATACGCAAGCGGAGAGGTAATGGCTGGAAGGTAAAAACCTATCTCTTTTAGTAGCGCAAACAGCCTTTTTCTGGGCTCACTACTTTTTATCTGCCCGACCGTCACTACGGCGTTTTTACATGATTTTAAAAACCCTCAGCCAGATCATCATCACTACCGATGACCTCGTAGCCAAGCACCTTTTTGCCAATATTTTTCTGCTGTATCTATGATGCCAATTATATTAATTTAGCCTCACTCTCTATGACATCTATCACACTTTTGCAGTGCCCCCGCCACCTACTAAAACTATATCTTGCACGGCTACTCTTTGCGTCGCTTGGGATATTTACTATCCTATCACTTAGAGATTTAGCATTTTTAGCTCATCTCTTTGGCAGTCTTTAAACATATCAAGCTCATTCATAAGCTGCCAGATAGGACGCGTAAAAACTCCATTTTCATTGCTAATTCAAAAACTCATCTCTTTTTCATGGCTCTCAAAAAGCATCGCATTTTAGCCGTGAAATTTGACCTAGCATCCGCTGGCTCGTCTATAATTTAACATCATCACATTGAGAAAAATACTCTTTATAGATCATCGCAAGCTCGCGTTTGCTCTTTTAAAAATAGCTCAGTACTCAAGCCGCGCCACAAGAAGGGCCGCGTTTAATTGGCAAGCGGTAGTTGTAGCCGATCTCGCTGTGACGATACTCAAAAGGATGTGGCACTTTAGCAGTCGTAGTGATAAATTGAGCGTGCTTTGCGATCTCTTCGTCGTTTGTGACGATAGCTCCGCCGCCGCCACTTGCAGACGATCTTATTGCCATTAAAGCTCATCGCCGCAAGCTTGCCAAAAATCCCTGTATGAGCGTCTTTATAGTAGCTACCAAGGCTCTCGGCGCTATCTTCTACCAAAGTGATGTTCCATCGCTTGCCATTCAGCTATCTCATCTATCTTGCAAAGGCAGTCCAAAAAGTATGCATAGGGCACGCAGGCACGCACTATCCTGCCACTAGTTTTATTGACACATTTACCACCTTTTAGCTCGCAGTTTTTTTCTCTAAAAATGCACTAAGCGAAGCTGGGACATACCAAGCGTATCAAGATCAACGTCTACGAAAAACTGGCTTTGCAAAAAGGTAGCTAATGGCGTTGCAAGTAGCTATAAAAGTAACTGGCTGGGTGATCACTTCGTCATTTTGCTCTACGCCAGCTAGCTTTTAAGCATATGTGAAGCGCTGATGTGCCATTTGTCGTGGCCACTGCGAGATTTAGCACCGACCATTTGAGCTAGCTTTGCTCTCAAACTCATCGACAATTTGCCGACACTTGAGACAAAGCTAGAGTCGATGCACTCGAGCAGATATTTTTCTCATTGCCTATAAATGAGGGCTCATGAAGCGGGACTTTGTCTTTGCTAAAGGTACTTTTTATAAATTCAAAACCTCGTCAAAATCACATCTTTTTCATCGAGATACTTTCCTGTTTCTTTATGCATAAATTGGTATGAGCTCAAAAACTTCGCTCAAAAACATCTTCTTTACTCCATGCCAAGCTCAATTTTAAATTAAGATGTTGTTTTTGAAAAATTTTGTAGCTTTTTACTGTCGAAATAGCATCATTTTTGACTATGCCGATGTTTTGAAGTCTTTGCATGTCAAGTCTCTCGCCATCAACGAAAAACTCCTCATAGTCCTTCTCTCCAGTCGTGTCGCTAGGGCGCAAAAGACAAGGATAAAAGCCATCTTTTTGGAAGCACTTTTGCAAGCTTTCTGGCCTCCTCCTCATTTTTCACACAAAAATGGCTCGTAGCCTACATTGCCAAGTACCGCTTGGCTATCTCACTCATCGCTATGAGGTCTAAGTACCATCTAGTTTTTGGGAAAAATATATCTCTGTTTTCACCAAAAATGGTGCTTAAAAGACAGAGCTCGCCGCTCTCTTTTTGGCGTTAAAAAGTAGCGCCTGACGTCGTTTGGAGCGACTATGGCTGAGACTTTTCTATGCGTTTTTGAAAACCAAAAAGAAGCGAACCGTCGCTAAATGCCACGTTTGCGAACCCTAGCCATCGAGACGTCGATCTCTAAAAGTGCCTAAACGCAAACATCTCCATGATGCAGCTTGCTAGCTCCATTAAATTTACAGGGTTTGCGGCCTTGTCGGTGCTGACGCAGAAATATTTTTGACTTCATATTGTAAGCTTGAGCCAGCGTCTTATCGGTGTTAAAGATATTTGTTTCAAGCATTCTCATGAGTGTAAATGGGTCTTTTTCGCTTCTAACGTGCTTTAGCGCTGATAATTTAACAGTAGTCAAATCCACCGCTTTGCGCTAAAAGTGCGTCAAATTCGGTGCTTGCAACATCTATGGCAAAGTTTTAAAGTCGCCATTTATATATCCAAACTCACTTCTTATGTCACGCACTAGCTCAACAAGGTTGTTTTCAGATATATCAACGACGTAGAGTGGGTCTCTTATAAAGATTTCCTTTGTCACGGCAGAGCCTATTGAGCCAGCCCCGCCGATAACTAGGAAGCTTGAGCTTGAAACTATCTCTTTTAGGTCTTTATCAGGGCATTTATATCATCTTCAAAGAGGTTTTTCGTGCGTCCTATTAAGCTTAAGATATCCATTATTGCTTCACTATTAGAATGTCTTCTCTGTATTATTCATAGGAAGACCGCTAAGTTGCTCAAGCAAATAAGACTCACAACCCATAGAACGATACCTTTGAAGTATAGAAAAATTACACTGTCGTCTATACAAAGTGGCTCTAGCTATTCCAACAAAACATTTGGGTAAGTTTTGAGAAGAGGACCACTTCATGTGAAAGTCACGACCAGTCTCTGATGATAAAAACGCTTCTTTTTGCTAGAGTTAGGAATATCGCCAATCAACAG